>Ga0209581_1000061_pt1 | contig 393826 bp, 387 predicted proteins | sample Coa_R2_FD_187160 | JGI IMG/M metagenome (GOLD analysis project Ga0209581, IMG submission 187160) | Surface soil microbial communities from Centralia Pennsylvania, which are recovering from an underground coalmine fire - Coalmine... | ecosystem: Environmental > Terrestrial > Soil > Unclassified...
CGCGTCACGACGAAACGCGGCCGGATACGGCGGGCGGTACTCCCTCGGCTTCGGCATGAACACCATCCTCCAGCCCAACCCAGACGGGCCAGGCGCTCAGGTGTCCACGAAAACGGGGGAACTCCAGCCCAGCCGAGCGACGGGTGTCTGACACCGGAGGTGTCAGACACCCCTCTCCGGACGCGGCGGCACGGCACTGGTGTCTGACACCCTTTCGGAGGGGCGTTCGGGTCGTTCGAATGGTGTCTGACACCGAAGGTGTCAGACACCTCTTGGGCCCCCGCCACCTACACGAACTTCGGGTAGAGCGACATGCCGCCGTCGACGACGACGGTCGTGCCGGTGACGTAGCTCGCCTCGTCGCTCGCGAGCCACGCGACGGCGGCGGCGATCTCCTCCGGCTTCCCCATCCGCCCGAGCGGGATCTCGCTCTCGACGGCGCGCTTCTCCTCGGGGTCGTCGAGCACGAACGTGTTGATCGGGGTCACGATCGCGCCCGGCGCGACGTTCACGACCCGCACGCCCTTGCCCGCGAGCTCGCGCGCCGCGGTCTCCATCAGCAGCTTCATGCCGCCCTTCGACGCGCAGTAGTGCGCGAAGCCCGGCCACGGGATGAACTCGTGGACGCTCGACATGTTCACGATCACGCCGCGCCCGGCCTTCGCCATCACCTTCCCCGTCTCGCGCAGGCAGAGGAACGCGCCGGTCAGGTTCGTCCGGAGGACCGCCTCCCACTCCTCGAGCGGCATCTCGAGGAGCGGCACCTGCTTCTCGATGCCCGCGTTGTTGACGAGCAGGTCGAGGCTGCCGAGCTCGTCCACGGCGCGGCCGACCATCGCCTCCACCTCCTGCTCGTCGCCGACGTCGGCGGCGACGGCGAGCGCGTGGCCGCCGGCCTGCTCGATCTCGGCGACGACGGCATCGGCGTCGGCCCGCTCGTGCTCGGAGTAGTAGTTGACGCACACCGCGGCGCCCTCGCGCGCGAGGCGCTCCGCGGTCGCGCGGCCGATGCCGCTGGACGCGCCGGTGACGATCGCGGTGCGACCCTGGAGCAGCATGCCGCAGGAACGCTAGACGGTCGCGGCCGGCAGCGTGAAGGCGACCCGCGCGCCGCCGTCCGTGCGGTTCTCGGCCCAGATGCGGCCGCCGTGCGCCTCGACCAGCCCGCGCGCGATCGCGAGGCCGAGCCCGCTGCCGCCGCCGGCGCGCGCCCGGTCGGCCCGCCAGAAGCGGTCGAACATCCGCTCGCCGGCGCCGGCCGCCAGCCCCTCGCCGGTGTCCTCGACGCGGACGAGGATCTCCCCGCCGTCGCGCTCGAGGTGGACCGCGACCGAGCCGTCGCTCGGCGTGTGCCGCAAGGCGTTCGTGAGCAGGTTGTGCAGCACGCGCTCGATCTTCTCCGGCGCCACCTCCGCGACCGCCTCGCCGTCGAGGTGCGCCGCCAGCGCAACGCCCCGCGCCGCAGCCTCCGGCCGGAGGACGCGAATCGCGGCATCGACGAGGCTGCCGACATGCGTTCGCCGCAGCTCGAGGGTGAGCGCCCCGGCGTCGAGCCGGGCGAGCTCGAACAGGTCGTCGATCATCGTCGCGAGCGCCTCCACCTGCTCGCGCAGCGTCGGCAGGTAGTCGGCCGGCTCGGCGAGGCCGTCCTCGATCGCCTCCAGCATCGCGCGCATCGACGCGACCGGCGTGCGCAGGTCGTGGCTCGCCCACGCGACGAGCTCGCGGCGCGCGTCGAACAGCCGCTCGACGTTCTCCGCCATCGTGTTGAACGCCGCGGCGAGCTGCGCGACCTCCGCGACCCCGCCGGCCGGCGCGCGCGCGCCGAGATCGCCCGCCGCGAGCAGCCGCGAGGACTCGCTCACCCTCCGCACCGACGCGCTGATCGACCGCGCGAGCAGCAGCGCGGCGCCGACCGCGGCGCTCGCCGACCCGGCGGCGACCGCGAGGATCTTCACGTCGGCGCCCATGTGGAACATCACCCAGCCCGACAGCAGCACGGCGGCGAGCGGCACGCACACCGAGACGAGCGCGAGCCCGGCGACCTGCAGGCGCAGCGTCGGCGCCCGGCGGAGGACGACCGCGACGGCGAGCATCGCGCCGACGCTCGCGCCGGCGACGGCGAGCGCGAGCGCCGTCACGGGTCGAACCGGTAGCCGACGCCCCACACGGTGCGCAGGTGCGCCGGACGCGCGGGATCGGCCTCGACCTTCTCGCGCAACCGGCGCACGTGCACCGTGATCGTGCCCGTGTCGAGCGCCGCCGAGTAGCCCCACACGCGGTCCATCAGCTGGTCGCGCGAGAAGACCTGCCGCGGGTGCGACGCGAGGAACCAGAGCAGGTCGAACTCCTTCGCCGTGAGCGCCACGGGAACGCCGTCGCGGACCACCTCCCGGCTCGCGCCGTCGAGGGCGACCCCGTCGAAGACCAGCCGATCGGCCCGCGGTTGCGGCGCGGTCGTGCGCCGCAGCACGCTCCGCACGCGGGCCGCCAGCTCGCGCGGGGAGAACGGCTTCGTCACGTAGTCGTCGGCCCCGAGCTCGAGCCCGACGATGCGGTCGGCCTCGTCGCCGCGCGCGGTGAGCAGGATCACCGGCAGGTCGGAGCCCGCGCGAATCCAGCGGCAGAGCTCGAGCCCGTCGGTGCCGGGCAGCATCACGTCGAGCACGACGAGGCTCGGCCGCCGCGTCTCGATCAGCGCGCGCGCCTCGTCGCCGTCGGCCGCCTCGAGCGTCTCGTAGCCGTCGCGGCGCAGATAGCGCGCGACCACCTCGCGCACGACCGGCTCGTCGTCGACGACGAGGACCGTCTGGGCTACTCCGGCCGCCACTTCGCGTGGTGCCGCGACGCCCACTCCTCGCTCACCGTGCCGAGCGTCATCCCGCGCAGCGCGTGCCGCGTCGCGGGGTAGATCAGCGCGAGGTAGAGGTGGCCGACGAGCAGGACGACCGCGACGAACATCAGGCCGTCGTGGAGGATCACGGTGCTCGCGAAGCGGAAGCGCGTGTCGCGCTCGCCGAGCCAGAGGAGCAGGCCCGACGCGAAGAAGAGCACCGTGAACGCCGCGGTGAGCGCCGCGTTCACCTTCTGCCCGGCGTTGAAGCGCCCCTGAGGCGCGCGCCTGCCGCGCAGCCAGCGGCGGTCGTCGCCGTCGAAGAGGTCGAGCTCCCGCGCCGTCCGCAGCAGGCCGCGCCGGTCGCCGAGGAGCGCGACGAGCGCGAGCGCCGACACCCAGCCGATCCCGGACCAGAAGTGCAGGTCCTTGACGAGCGGCCTCCGGCCGACCGCGACCTCGAGGACCGGCAGGTAGAGGATCAGGCCGGTGGCGAGCAGCAGCAGGAAGCCGACTGCGTTCACCCAGTGGAGCACGCGCTCGGTCCGGCTGAACCTGCGGACGTACCGGCCGCTCACGACGAGTACCCGTTCGAGCGGCCGACCCACGCGTCGCGGTCGTAGCCGAGCTGCTCCCAGTAGCCGCTGCCCGGCGCGCGCACGACGTTCACCGCCTTCAGCCACTTCACGTTCTTGTAGCCGTACATCTCCGGGATCACGAGCCGGAGCGGCGCGCCGTGCTCCCTCGGCAACGGCTTGCCGTCCATCTCGTACGCGAGCATCACGTCGGCGAGCGACGCCTGGCGCAGCGTCAGGTAGTCGACGTACGGGTCCTCGGCGGAGACGAACTCGAGCGCATGGCCGTCGCCGAGCGGCTTCGCGCGCGCCAGTACGTCGCCGAGGCGCACGCCCGCCCAGTGCACGTTCTTCACCGTCCAGCCGGTGACGCAGTGAAAGGTCGACACCTGCTCGGCGCGCGGCAGGGCTTTCAGCTCGCGGTACGAGAGCTCGAGCGGGCTCGCGACGCGGCCGGCCACCGCCAGCCGCCAGGTGGCCGGGTCGAAGCCGGGCATCCGGCCGGAGACGCTGTAGATCCGCCAGCCCTGCGTCGGCAGCAGCGGGACGAGGTCGCCGGCGACGGGCGAGACGGTCCCGGAGACGCGGCTCCAGACCGCCTTGCCCCAGTAGAGCGAGGACAGGCCTCCGGCGACGGTGGCGAGGAAGACGCCCCGGCCGTAGCGTCTCGGCTGCTCGGCGTCCACTACATGTGCGCCATGCCGGCGAAGAGCGTTCCGCGCAGCTCTCCCGGATGGCCCTCGGTGTCCACCCAGACACGGTACGCCGCCGGCTTCGACTCGATCAAGCGCAGCGCCTTGGCCGCCACCCGGGCGCAGCTCTTCGCGCGGTAGGCCGTGCCGAGGCGCGCCACGATCATCCCGTGCGCGTCGCGAATCGAGGCGCCGGTGACGCCCTTGGTGTGCAGGTCGAACGTCCAGCACAGCCTCCCGGCCGCCGCCTGCGACTCGAAGTTGACGATCCCGTGCTCGCCCATGCCCTGCAGCCGGGCGGCGAGCCGCGGGTGCATCGTGTCCGCGGCCGCGCCGCCCGCGCCGATCAGGGCCGCAACCGCCACCGCTCCCGCCAGACGTCCTGCGCGCATCCGCTCCTCCTCGACTCGACTTCGCCGAGGTTGGCGCAACCGGATTGCGCCCGGGTTGCGCGACCCTTACCGGAGCCTTAAATCGGCGGGGTAGGCGCCGGCCCGCCGCCGGCGCCCATCCCGTCTTCCTGGCGCCTACCGGATCCGCAGGAGCGAAGCGACTGGCGAGCGGACGCCCGCGCCCGCCGCGACCAGGGCCACCCCGGCGCAGAGCACGAGCACGAGCGACAGCCCCGTGAACGGGAGCTGCCCGCCAGCGAGCGCGGCCGTGAGCGACCGCCCCCCGGACGACTGCGAATGGCTCGCGCCCAGGACGCCGAACCTCGCCCCGGAGGCATGGTGCGATCCGGGCCGGAGCATGGCCGAGGCGCCGGCGACGCCGGAGGAAGCGCCGTTCGCGGCGCCGCCTCCCGCGGTGGACGAGCCCGGCGCGTTCGGAGCGCCGCCCGTCGCGGGCCGGCCCGGGGTGCTCACGGTCGTCGGGGTGGGCGTCGACGGCGTGGACGGCGTCGAGGACGTGCCCCCGCCGCCGGACGTCGAGCCGCCGCCGCCCGACGAGCCGCCGCCGGACGACCCGCCGCCGCCGGACGAGCCGCCGCCACCCGACGAGCCGCCCTGCGTCCCCGTCGCAGCGGTACAGTCGCTCAGGACGCACACCGGCGCGTTCGCGTTCACGGGCGTGGACGCCGAGACGGCGGGCGAGATCGTCGCCGTGCCGACCTGCACGACGCCCAGTGAGCCCGTCGACGACTGGCTGCCCGTCGAGCCGCCGGAGCCGCCCTGCGAGGAGGAGACGGCGGAGCCGCCGCCCTGATCCGCGTGCGAGCCCGTGCAGCGGCTCGCGACGCACACGGGCGCGTTCGCGTTCACGGGCGCCGAGGCCGAGGCGCCCGACGAGGAGGCGGCAGCCGAACCGTCGCCCTGACGCGCGTGCGAGCCCGAGCAGCGGCTCGCCACGCACACCGGCGCGTTCGCGTTCACGGGCGCCGCAGCCGCCACGGCCGGCGAAACGTGGGCCGTACCCACCTGGGCGACACCCAGCGACCGGCGCGACGACTGGCGGCTCGTCGAGCCGCCGGAGCCGCTCAACGACGCGGCGCCGGCGGAGCCGCCGCCCTGACGCGCGTGCGTGCCCGAGCAGCGGCTCGCGACGCACACGGGTGCGTTCGCGTTCGCCGGCGCCGCGGCGGCGACGGCCGGCGAGACGTCGGCTGTCCCGACCTGGGCGACGCCCAGCGAGCCCGTCGACGACTGCCCGCCGGCCGAGCCGCCGGACGCGGTCGACGTGGAGGCGCCGGCCGAGCCGCCGCCCTGCGCCGCCTGTGATCCCGAGCAGTCGCTCAGGACGCACACGGGCGTGTTCGCGTTCACGGGCGCCGCCACGGCGGCCGTCGCCGGGGTGGTCGCCGACTGCACCTGGGCGACGAGGCCGGAGCCCAGCGCGCCCTGTCCACCGTCGGCCAGAGCCGGGTGGGTCGTTCCGAGGGCGAGGACCAGCGCCCCCAGCAGAAGCAGAGCTTTCATCTCGTTTCCTCCTGAGTTCTCGAACGTCTCGCCGGTCGCGGACGCGACCGGGGTGCGGGACCAGGCCGCGGCTATCCGGGACGTTCGAGCCCGGCGGCGAGCGCCGGGCGCAGGCGTAGGAGCCGCGGCGGCGGCCGGCGGGGACCGGGCCGCGGCGGAACGAGGAGCAGAAGCGCGGTGAGGGCGGCGAGCGCGGCGGCGGCCCAGGCGGCGGCGGGCGCGGCCGGCCCCCCGAGGGCGCCCGCGGCGCCGGCGGGGGCGACGGGCGGGAGCGCCGGCGCCGCGACGGGCGCCATCGCCGCGCCGTGCACGCTCGAGCGGCGGGGCGCGAGCGAGGGCGCGGCGACGGGACGGACCGGCGCGGGTGCGGTCGCCGTCCGGTCCGTCCCGCGTGGGAGTGCCGCCCGGCGGGAGCCGGAGGCCGGGTGCCGAGGGTGATGCCGCGCCGGCGCCGGGGTCGGAGCCGGGCTGGGGACGGGACGCGTCACGTGGAGCGACGCCGGCGGCGCGGGTGCGACGACGCGGTGGACGGGCCGGGGCGCCAAGGCGGACGCGGGACGGCTTGCCGGGGGCGCGACCCGCGGCGCCCGTGCAGGCGCGGGGGGCGCCGTCACGACCGGGACGTGTCCCGTGCTCGCGTGCGCCGCCACGTCGGTCGACGTCGCGGCGACCGAGGCCTGCGCGTCGACGGTGGCCGCAGGTGCGCCGCTCCCGGCCGCCGGCACGTCGAGCGACGAGGAGACGCTCGACTGCACGCCGGCGGGCGGGACGGTCACGCCGGCGTCGACGGCGGTCGCGGGAGCGGCGACCTGGACGTCGGCGGACGCGGTCGCTGCAGGCGTCGCCGCGTCGGCGGCGCCCGACGCGCCGGATCCACCGACCGTCGCCGACGCGGACGCGGGGCCGGCCGAGGCCGAGATGCCGAGGGAGGGGACGGCGCCGTCCGCGGCCGCGGCCGTGCCCGCTCCGACCAACGTCACGAGGAGCACTGCGGCGACGCCTGCGGCGAGCCTGCGCACTGTGCAGGTGGGATACCCGGATCGCCGAATCGCGGCATCCCTCGCGACAGGGATTGTCGTCCCCCGTCCGAGTGATTGCGCCCGAGAGCTCTACGCCCGGTGCGGCAGCTGCAGCTCCTGCTCGGCCGGCTCGCCGCGGCGCAGCTCGCGGCTGCGCTCGACCTCCGAGTTGAGCTCGGCCCCGAAGAGCAGCGCGAGCCCCGTCAGCCAGAGCCACGTGAGCATGACGATCACGGCGGCGAGCGAGCCCCACGTCTTGTTGTAGGAGCCGAAGTTGGCCGTGTAGAACGCGAAGCCGCCCGACGCCGCGAGCCAGATCACGACGGCGACGAGCGAGCCGGGGCTGAGGAAGCGCCACCGGGGGTGGTCGACGTCCGGCCCGAGATAGAGCAGCGTGGCGAAGGCGGCGAGCAGGCCGACGGCGAGGATCGGCCACTGGGCGACCCACCACAGCCAGGTGAGGACGGAGCCGATCCCGAGCGCCGAGCCCAGGTGCTTCTCGATCTGCGGCCCGAAGATGAGCAGCACCGCGATGAGGATGAACGCGAGGCCGATGCAGGCCACCATCACGAGGGCGGTCGCGCGCTTGCGGACGAAGTTGCGCCGGTCCTGCCGGTCGTACGCCAGGTTGAGCGCGGTCATGTAGCTCGTCATCGCGCCGGTCGTCGACCAGAGCGCCAGCGCGAAGCCGACGGCGGTCATCGCGATCGACGAGCTCGGCCGCTGGTCGAGCCGGTGCAGGCTGCCGCGGAGCAGCGTGGTCGCCTGCGCCGGCATCACGGTGTGCAGGTGGGCGATCAGCTTGTCGATCGTCCCCGGGCCGGCCGCGAGCGTGAAGAGGCCGACGACGACGAGGAGCACGGAGGGGATGGCCAGGAACGTGCTGTAGGCGAGCGCCTGCGCGATCATCGGCATGTTGTCCGAGAGCGTCTCCTTGCCGGCGCGCTTGAAGGCGGCGATCCAGTCGCGCAGGCTCAGGTCGGTCGGCGCCGGCTCCTCGAGCGGCGGCTCGTGCCGCTCCGGCTGCGGCTCGGTGACGCCCTCGAGCTCGACTTCGTCCGGCGCCGCCCTCGCCTCGTCCGGCGCCCTGCGGTGGAGCAGCTTCACCCCGGGATAACGGACGGGGCCGCGCTCCGGTTGCTGCCGGTCACCGGGCCGGCATCTCCAGGGTGAGCGCCCGCGCGAGCCGGTCGAGGGCGGCCGAGAGCTCCGCGTCCCCGGTGTCCCAGCCGTCGAGCAGCCGCCGGAGCTGCTCGTGCCGTGCCGCGAGGAGCTGGTCGAGCGCGGCTCGGCCCCCCGCGCTGAGCTCGACCGTGCCGCCGCCGTCCGGCAGCACGTATCCCAGCCGCGCGAGCGAGCCGATGCGGTGCTCGACCTCCTCCACCGGCACCCCGAACGCGGCCGCCAGCTCGGCGGGCGCGACCGGCTGCCGTTCCGCGATCCGCCCCAGCACCCAGCTGTCGCCCGGGTCGATCCGCACGCCCGAGGTCGCGATCAGCCGCTCGTACATGCGCAGCCGCTCCTCGCGCCGCATCAGGTTGCCCACGATCCGCTCCAGCTCCCGCTCCGAGCTCGCGTCGCGCGGCGACGCGAAGCTCTCGCCGACGCCCTCGGCCGCCGCCGTCTTCCGCAGCGGCACCTCGCGCAGGAGCCACGTGAGCAGGAACGCGGCGAACGACACCCCGGTGGCCGCGAGGAACACCGGCCGCAGCGACGCGGCGACGCTCGCGACGTACGGCGCGTGGATCGCCGGCGGGAGCTGCTTCACGATCGCCGGGTTGGCCACGGTCGGGACGTGCGCCCCGTGCGGAAGCCGGCGGGCGAGCTGGCGGCCCAGCTCGTTGGCGAAGATCGCGCCGAAGACGGAGACGCCGATCGAGCCGCCGATCTGGCGGAAAAGCGTCGAGCCCGAGGTCGCGACGCCGAGGAAGCGGTAGTCGACGGCGTTCTGGGCGGCGAGGACGAGGACCTGCATCGTCATCCCGAGCCCGAGCCCGAGGACGAGCATGTAGATCGCCGCCTGCCACGTGTGCGTCGCGAGCGAGAGCCGCGAGAGCAGGTAGACGCCAGCGGTCATGATCGCCGTGCCCGCGATCGGGAACGGTCGGTAGCGGCCGAAGCGCGTGATCAGGTTGCCGCTCAGGATCGAGGTGACCAGGACGCCGCCCATCATCGGCGTCAGGAGCAGGCCGGACTCGGTCGGGCTGTGGCCCTTCGCCACCTGGAGGTAGAGCGGCAGGTACGTGACGGAGCCGAAGAGCGCGAGGCCGACGACGAACCCGATCGCGCTCGTGGTCGAGAAGACCGTGTTGCGGAAGAGCGCGAGCGGCAGGATCGGCTCCGTCGCGCGCCGCTCGACGAGCGGGAAGACGGCGAGCAGCACCGCGCCCGCCACCATCATGCCGACGACCTCCGCCGAGCCCCACGCGTACGTGTTGCCGCCAAGGCTCGTGAAGAGCACGATCGAGGAGAGACCGGCGGCGAGCACCGCGGCGCCGAGGTAGTCGACCCGGTGGTGCACGTGCTCGCCGCGCGCGTGGAACGCGGCGCCGATCACCGCGAGCGCCACCGCGCCGATCGGGAGGTTGACGTAGAAGATCCAGCGCCAGGAGAGGTTGTCGACGAAGAAGCCGCCGAGCAGGGGGCCGACCACGGTCGAGACGCCGAAGATCGCGCCGAAGTACCCCTGGTAGCGGCCGCGCTCGCGCGGCGGGATGATGTCGCCGACGACCGCGATCGTCGTCACCATCAACCCTCCGCCGCCGAGGCCCTGCAGCGCCCGGAACGCGATGAGCTGCGTCATGCTCTGCGAGATCCCGCAGAGCGCCGAGCCGACCAGGAACAGCACGATCGCGATCTGCAGCAGCGCCTTGCGCCCGTAGAGGTCGCCGAGCTTCCCGTACAGCGGTCCGGCCACCGTCGAGGCGAGCAGGTAGGCGGTCACGACCCACGACAGGTGCGCGATGCCGCCGAGATCGCCGACGATCGTCGGCAGCGCGGTCGACACGATCGTCTGGTCGAGCGACGCGAGCAGCAGCACGAGCAGGAGCGCGCCGAAGATCAGGCGGACGCGCTCGCGCTGCGGCGCGTCGGCGTGGGCGACGCCGCTCATGCGCCGGATACTAGGAGTGCCGTTCGAGGTCGCGGCGGCGGCGCTTCAGCCTGCGCAGCTTCGCGTCGAGCTCGCCGGCGAACTCGTCGAGCCGCTCCCGCCGTGTGCGGACGAGCGCGAGCTGCCGTTCGACGAGCGGGATCGCCTCGTCGACGATGCGCAGGCGCTCGTCGTCGCTCGTCGAGCCGGCCCAGCGGCTTCGCAGCACCGCGCGCGCCTCCTCGGCCTCGGCGAGCTCGACCAGCTCCTCGAGCGAGAGGCCGAGCAGGTCGCGGAGCCGGATCAGCTCCTCGAGCCGCACGACGTCGGCCTCGGTGTAGTGGCGGTGCGAGCCCTTCGCGCGCGAGCCGGTCGCACGCAGCAGCCCGCGCTCCTCGTAGTAGCGGATCGTCCGCGTGGTGACGCCCACGCGCTCGGCCACCTCGCCGATGCGGAGCGGCCGCTCCTCGACCGCGCGCCGCACCGCGTTCATGCCGCGTCCTCGACCGGTTCCAGCCCGGTCGGCGCCGCGGCGGGCGAGGTGGCGGCCTCGTGGTGGTACTTGCCGCCGCGGAGCAGCGACGCAACCGCCGCGACCAGGCACGCGGCGATCGCGAACACGAACGCGTAGACGAGCGCGGTGTGGAACGGGCTCGAGATCAGGTGCGGGAAGAAGCTGCGCCCGGTGAGCTGGCGCGCCTGCCCGGCGGGCAGCCCGTGCAGGACGTGCGGGCCGAGCAGCGTCGCCATCGGGTTGTAGCCGAGGAACGACGCGAACAGCGTGGCGACCGGCGGCAGGTGCGAGACGCGCGCGGCGTCTGCGGCGGGCACGCCGTGCGCGACGAGCCCGGTCTGGAGCGTGTGCGGCAGGTCGGCGGCGAGCCCGACGATCATCAGCGTGAAGAACACGCCGATCGAGAGGACGCTCGCCGAGTTCATGAACGTGGCGAGCATCCCCGCGCCCGCCCCGCGCTGCGACGGCGGCAGCGCGTTCATCACGCCGGCGCTGTTCGGCGAGGCGAAGAGGCCCATCCCGAGCCCGTTCAGCACGAGGATGAGCGCGAACCAGACGTACGAGAACCCGACGGGCAGGACGATCAGGAGCAGGAAGCTGATCGCCGCGATCACCATGCCGCCGGTGGCGAACGGCCGCGCGCCGAAGCGGTCGGAGAGCCAGCCCGACGCCGGCCCGGCGACGAGGAAGCCGGCGATCAGCGGCAGCATGTAGATGCCCGCCCAGAGCGGCGTCTGCGCGAAGTCGTAGCCGTGCTCCGGCAGCCAGATGCCCTGCAGCCAGATGATCAGGATGAACTGCAGCCCGCCGCGGCCCATCGCGGCGAGCAGCGCCGCGACGTTGCCGGCGGCGAACGCGCGGATCCGGAAGAGGTCGAGGTGGAACATCGGCTCGGCCACGTGCAGCTCGATCCAGCAGAAGAGGACGAGCAGCGCCGCGCCGCCGAGCAGCGTGGAGAGCACGAGCGGCGACGTCCAGCCCATCGTGTGGCCGCCGTACGGCTGGATGCCGTAGGTGATCCCGATCATCACGCCGACGAGGCCGAGCGCGAACGTCGCGTTGCCCCACCAGTCGATACGAGCCGGCCTGCGCACGCCGACCTCGCGCAGCGAGCGGTACGCCCAGATCGTCGCGACGACGCCGATCGGCACCGACACGAGGAACACGAGCCGCCACGCGACCGGCGCGAGCACGCCCCCGAGCACGAGCCCCAGGAACGAGCCGGCGATCGCGAGGATCGAGTTGACCCCGAGCGCGAGCCCCCGCTGGTCGGCCGGGAACGCGTCGGTGAGGATCGCGTTCGAGTTGGCGAAGAGCAGCGACGCGCCGATCCCCTGTCCGACGCGCATCAGGATCAGCCAGATCGCTCCCGCCGAGCCGTCCAGCCACGTGATCGAGAGCAGGATCGAGAAGACGGTGAAGACGGCGAAGCCGAGGTTGAACATCCGCACGCGGCCGTAGATGTCGCCGAGACGGCCGAGGCTGACCAGCAGCACGGCCATCACGACCATGAAGCCGAGGATCAGCCAGAGGAGGTAGCTCGTGTTGCCGGGCGCCAGCGGGTCGATGTGGATGCCGCGGAAGATGTCCGGCAGCGCGATCAGCAGGATCGAGGCGTTGATCGTCGCCATCAGCATCCCGAGTGACGTGTTCGACAACGCCACCCACTTGTACTCCAGCTTGTGAACCCGCGCCCGCATAACTTACGTCAACGTCAACTTTAGCAGGCACGGCGGTGTCCGGAGGAGGTGTCTGACACCAACGGTGTCAGTCCAGCTTCGAAACTGTTTCGCGGACATGTCCGCGAAACAGTTTCCGGCTTTACGCGACGATCTCGAGCACGGCGTCGAGGTCGCGGCCCGGCGGCGACCAGCGCAGGCTGCTCCACGCCGTCGGCACGCCGCCGCTGCGAAGCCGTTGCGCCCACAGGCAGGACCTGTCGGCCGCGCGGATCCGCGCGCGGCATTCCTCGGCCTGCCGCCTCACCTCGGCGCGGAGCGCGAGCGACGCCACGCGGCTCCGGGCCGCCTCGGCGCGAATCCGGGCCGCCTCCTGCGTCAACGCAGCCACGGCCTGAGAAAGCGTTCGAGCTCGCGGCAGCCGCTCGGCGCGACCATCCGTCCCTTCACGCGGCGCGCCTCGACGACGAGGAGCGTCGGCAGCGCCTCGATCCGGAACCGCTGCGCGAGATCGGGGCGCTTCTCGACCGAGACGCGCACGAGGTCGAAGGTCTCGTGGTTGTGCCGCCGCTGCAGCACCTGGGCGAGGAAGCCCTCGGCGCGGCGGCAGCGCCCCGAGAGCGGCGAGTAGAAGAAGATCAGCTTCGGTTTCGCGACCGCCGGCGCGACCGGCTGGGGGACGGCCGACGTCATGCTCGGTCTCTCTCCCGACCGGGCGGCGCTAAACCGCCGCCAAGAGGTGTCTGACACCGACCGTGTCAGACACCGTTCCCTGCGACTAACGGCGAGCGGAGGTGGCGAGCACGATCGCTCCGGCCACCTCGCGGTCGACCTCGCCCCGGAGCGGCGCGAAGGCGACCCGGTAGGTGACCGGCTGGCCGCGCCGGTTGTGCCCCTCGAGCGAGAGACCGTCCGTCTCCTCGGCCGCCAGGACCTGCCGGATCGGGTCGCGGATCGCGTCCAGCGGCAGGCCGATGTCGAGGTTCAGCAGGTGCTGGCCCTCGACCTCGTCGTCGCGCAGGCCCCACTCCTCGGTGGCCAGCTTGTTCCAGGCGATCACGTGCAGCTCCCGGTCGACCACGACCACCGCCTGCTGGATGCCGGACAGGACCGAGGCGAGAAACGAGTTGGCACGCATCGTCTCGTCCGTCCGCTCGCGAAGCTCGTCGTTCATCGTCTCGAGCTCCTCGTTGGTCGACTGGAGCTCCTCGTTCATCGTCTCGAGCTCCTCGTTCGTCGACTGCAGCTCCTCGTTCGTCGTCTCGAGCTCCTCGTTCGTCGACTGCAGCTCCTCGTTCGTCGTCTCCAGCTCCTCGACCGTCGACTGCAGCTCCTCGTACGCCGTCTCGAGGTCCCGACGCGCCGTGTCCAGGTGCTCCTCGAGCATGCGGTGCACCGTCACGTCGACGAACGCGATGCTGACGCCGACAACGCGGTCAGCCGGGGCGAGCAGCGGCGACACCTGGACGTCGAGCGAGCGGTCGTCTCCCGCGGAGGTCTGCCAGCGGACGTCCTTCGCGCTGACGACGCGCCGCTTCTCGCGCGCGTCGTCGATCAGCGACCGCAGCTCGAGCGGGCGGTAGGAGACGTCGAGGTCCTGCAGCGACCGGCCGACGTCCTTCAGCTTCAGCCCGAACATCGCCCGCGCGGGCTGGTTGATCGCGACGACGCGGTTCTCGCCGTCCACGACGAGCTGGGCCATCGGCGCGTGCTCGAACGCAGCATCGCGCAGATCCGAGCTCTCCGGCACGACGGCCGGCAGCTCGCGCGCAGGCAGACGGGTCAGCCGCAGGAAGGCCGGGTCGGCCGCCCCGTCCTTGACGAAGACGCGCCGCTTCATGTCGTAGGCCGCAAAGAGCCGCCTGCCGCTCTGCAGGGCCTCGGCCTTCCCCACGACGAGGAAGCCGCCGCGGTTCAGCGCGAAGTAGAAGTTGCCGAGGATGCGCTCCTGCACGTCGGAGCCGAAGTACATGAGCGTGTTGCGGGCCAGCAGGAGGTCGACGCGCGAGATCGGCGGATCGCGATGGAGGTCGTTGCGCCCGAAGATGACGCACCGGCGGAGGTCCTTCCGGAAGGCGAAGCCGCCGTTCGCGGTCTGGAAGTAGCGCTCGCGCAGCGTGGCGGGCACGTCCTCGAGCTGCTTCGCGGTGTACACCGCCTCGCGGGCCTGCGAGAGCGCGTGCTCGTCGACGTCGGTCGCGTACAGCTTCACGCGCTCGCGCAGTGCGTCCTCGCCGAGCGCCTCGGCGACGAGCATCAGCACCGTGTACGGCTCCTCGCCGGAGGCGCATCCCGCCGACCAGATCCGGATCGGCGCGCGCGGGTCCCTGGACTCGAAGAGCTGCGGGAGGACCTCGGCCGAGAGCACGTCCCAGGTCTCGCGGTCGCGGAAGAACCCGGTGACGTTGATCAGGATCGCGTTGAAGAGCTCGTTGAACTCTTCCGGATGCTCGTCGAGGTACGACCGGTAGGCGCCCCAGTCGTCCGCGCCGACCGCCTGCATGCGCTTCTGGAAGCGCCGCGTGAGCGTCGGACGCCGATAGCCCGTGTAGTCGAAGCCGCGTGAATCGCGGACGAACTCGAGCAGGCTTTCGAAGCCGTGGTCGGGCTCCGTCATGCCGGGCTCGCAACCACGTCGATGACCGCCCGCCCCAGCTCTTCCGTCGCGAGGACGCCGTCGACCTCGCCGGCGAGGATCGCCGCCGAGGGCATGCCGAAATGGTCGGAGCTCGCCTCGTCCTGGACGAAGACCGTGCCGCCCGCGCGCTTCACGGCGGCAGCGCCGGCAGCGCCGTCGCTGCCGGTGCCGGAGAAGACGACGGCCACACAGCGCCCTCCGTAGTCCTCGGCGAGCGAGAGGAGCAGGGAGTCGGCGCTCGGCCGGACGTGATGGACGAGCGGGGTGTGCTCGAGCCGGAGCGTCCCCCCGGCGGCGACGATCATGTGCGCGTCCGGCGCGGCGACGTACACGGCGCCGCCCTTCAGGACGTCGCCGTGCTCGGCCTCCTTCACGGGGAGCGTCGTCCGCCGGGCGAGGATCGCGGCGAGGTGGCTGCGGTGAGCCGCGGCCAGGTGGAGGAGGACGAGGACCGCCGCCGGGAAGTCCGGCGGGAACTGCGCCAGCACGGCCCCCATCGGTCCGATGCCGCCGGCCGAGCCGACGAGTGCGACCACGGGCGGCCCGGGGTCAATCGTCTCCGCCATCGCGCTCGAGCAGTGTCCTGCGAATCACCTCCGCCTGCTCGAGTGCCTCCTGCGCCATCGCGTCGAAGCGGTCGGCGCCGTGGCCGGACCTCTCCCGGATGCGCCGTGCGACCCGCCCCGCCAGCTCCGCCCGCTCGTGCAGCGCGCGCAGCGCCGCCCAGAGCGCCGCGTCGACCGACTCCGACTGTCCGTCGAGCACCGCGTCGGCCGTGTACGCGTGCCCGACGCGGCAGCGAAACCGCAGCACCTCGTCGTCGCGAGCCTCCCACAGCACGCCGCCGCACGCCGGGCACGACATCCGCGAGGGCTCGCCCGGCGGGTCCGTGCCGGTGATCGCGTTCCGTTCGAGCGCCGCGTAGCTCGTCTCGAGTGTCATCTCCTTGCGGTCATTGTCGCTCACGGCATCCTCCTGGGACAAATTGGCGAGCATCTCGACCACCGCCGGCGCGATCTCCGCCACCGGCAGGACCCGGTCGGGGTGGTCGCGCATGATCGTCGCGAACGGCATCTCGGGGAAGAGCGCGTCGGCCGGCTCCTGCACGACCACGCACCCGCCGACGCGGGACACGGCGGCGGCGCCGGCCGAGCCGTCGGTCAGCGTCCCCGAGAGCACCACCGCGACGACCGTGCGGCCGAAGCGCGCGGCGGCGCTCCGGAAGAGCGGGTCGATGGCGGGACGGAAGCCGTTCTCGCGCGGGCCGCGGACGACGGCCCAGCGCCCGTCGCGCACGAGCAGGTGGCGGTCGGGCGGCGCGACGTAGACGTGCCCCGCAAGGATGGGCTCGCCGTCCGAGGCTTGCTCGGCCGGCAGCGACCCCGCGCGCGCGAGGATCCCGGGCAGGCGGCTCTCCGCGTTCGGCGAGACGTGGAGCACGATTCCCACCGCCGCTGCCAGGTCCGAGGGAAGGCCGGCGACCACTTCCTTGAGCGCTTCGACCCCGCCTGCGGACGCGCCGACGACGACGAGGCGTGACGCCTCCTCGCTCACGGCGTGCATTCTGCCCGAGCGCGGGTGCCGGAAACGGCCGTTGCACGAGGGCGCCGCACGTGCTTTGCTGGGATGTCCGATGCGTCTTGACCGGGGCGATCTCCCCGCCGCGCTCGCGGAGCGGCTGCAGGAGGCGCTTGCGCGCGTCCGCGCGACCCTCGACGAGTCGGAGCTGCTGACGGCCGCGTCGCGCCTCGCGCGCGACCCGGCGACGATGGCGCGCCGGTGCGCCTGGTGCGGCCGGCTCGAGCTCGGCCGCAGCTGGCGCGCGCCCGAGAGCGCGCCGGGATTCCTCGTCGCGACGCTCGAGCGCCGCGCGACCCACACGATCTGCCCCGACTGCCTCGGGCGGCTCGAGGCGACCGGCCAGAGCAGGTCGCCGAACGGGGGGTCAGTGGACGGCGAAGAGGCCGGCGATGCCGAGGCCGAACACGGCCAGCGCGAGCCATGAGTCGGGGCCGAGGCGCGCGCGGCACCGGCTCGGCCGCCCGATGACGCCGAACCCGTAGATCGCCGTCAGCGCGATTCCCAGGCCTCCGAGCCAGGCGTTCTCGGGCCCGGCGGACGGGAGCACGGGCTTCATCGCGACGACGTCGGCCACCAGGAAGAGGCAGACCTGGAACGCGTTGCCGCCGAAGACGTCGCCGATCGCGAGGGCGTGGTCGCCGAGCCGGACGGCGGCGATCCCGGAGCTGATCTCCGGCAGCGCCGACGCCGCGGCGAGGACGGTCGCGCCGAAGATGACGCCGTTCACGCCGGCGCGGCTCGCGAGCTCGTTGCCGCTCTGCTCGAGCGCGACGCCCGCGACCAGGGTGACCGCGCAGGCGGCGCCGAAGATCGCGGCGACGCGCGCAGTCGAGGCGCCCGCGAACGGGCGGGGCGCGTCGGGGTGCGCCTGGCGGCGGTGGCGGCGGCCGGGCTTCGCGCCGGGCATCTCGACGCGCCAGCGGGGCGACTTGCGCGCCCGGTCGATCACGTAGAGGCCGACGAGCCAGACGGCGACGATCGCGAGCGAGGCCGGGCTGACGACGCCGCCGATCGCGATCTTCGGCTCGAGCAGCGCTCCCATCAGCACGCCGGCGACCACGATCATCACGAGCAGCCCTTCGAGAACCGGCGTCAGCGCGCCCACCAGGAACGTGAGCGGCGGCTGCCGTCCGACGGCGATGTCGCAGACGACGAGCACCATCGTCTGGATCGCGATGCCGCCGATCAGGTTCCCGGCGGCGAGGCCGAGGTTGCCGGCCGCGGCGGCCGAGATCGTGATCGCCAGCTCCGGCAGGCTGCCGGCGAGCGCGAGCAGCAGCAGGCCGCCGAGCTCCTCGCCGAGGCCGAGCCGCGCGTCGAGCGCGTCGGTCGTCTTGGAGAGCGAGATGCCGGCGGCCCAGGTCGCGGCGGCGCCGGCGAGGAAGATCAGCACGAGCAGGGGCGTGGAGAGGCTCCCCACTCGGCCGAACTATGAGGCCGCGGGCGGACGTACAGTTCGCGGCCGTGCCGTCGCTGCTCGTCGACGATGTCGGGCTGCTGGTCACCAACGACCCCGAGCTCGGCGCGGGACTGCTCGGCGTGGTCGAGCAGGCGGCGTTCGTCGTCGAGGAGCAGCGCGTCGCCTGGGTCGGCCGGGCGTCCGCTGCGCCCGCCGCCGACGAGCGGCTGGCCGCGGGCGGCCGCTGCGTCGTGCCGGGCTTCGTCGACTCGCACGCGCACCTCGTCTTCGCCGGCGACCGCTCCGGCGAGTTCGCGGCGCGCATGGCAGGCAAGCCGTACGCGGCGGGCGGCATCCGCACGACGGTCGCGGCGACGCGCGCGGCGGACAACGACGAGCTGCGCGCGAACGTCGCACGGCTCGCCCGCGAGCTCGGGCGGCAGGGCACGACGACCTTCGAGATCAAGTCGGGCTACGGCCTCACGGTCGACGACGAGCGCCGGTCGCTCGCGGTCGCGCGGACGTTCACCGAGGAGACGACGTTCCTCGGCGCCCACGTCGTCGCGCCGGAGTTCGACGGCGACGCCGACGGCTACGTCGAGCTCGTGACGGGCGCGATGCTCGAGGCGTGCGCGCCGTACGCCCGCTGGGTCGACGTCTTCTGCGAGCGCGGCGCGTTCGACGAGGAGCAGTCGCGCGCCGTGCTCGAGGCCGGGCAGGCGAAGGGGCTCGGCGCGCGCGTGCACGCGAACCAGCTCGGTCCGGGCGGCGGCGTGCGGCTCGCCTGCGAGCTCGGCGCCGCGTCGGCCGACCACTGCACGCACGTCTCGGACGGGGACGTCGCGGCGCTCGCCGACTCGGGCACCGTCGCGACGCTGCTGCCCGGCGCGGAGTTCTCGACGCGCTCGCCGTACCCGGACGCGCGGCGGCTGCTCGACGCCGGCGTCACGGTCGCCCTCGCGACCGACTGCAACCCCGGCTCGTCGTTCACCACCTCGATGCCGTTCTGCATCGCGCTCGCGGTGCGCGAGATGCGGATGACGCCGGAGGAGGCGCTGTGGGCGGCGACGGCAGGCGGCGCGCGCGCGCTGCGCCGCGAGGACGTCGGCCGTCTCTCACCCGGCGCGCGCGCCGACTTCGCGGTCCTCGACGCGCCGAGCTACGTGCACCTCGCCTACCGCCCCGGCGTGCCGCTCGTCGCGCAGACCTGGAAGGACGGGAAGAAACTCCCGTCCTTAGGACGTCGCTCCGCGACGTCCTAAGGACGCGGGTTCGGTATCTCGTCCATCGGGATGCGCAGCCCCCGTTCGCGCGCGGTCTCGATCGCCGTCTCGTAGCCCGCATCGGCGTGGCGGAGGATCCCCGTCGCGGGGTCGTTCGTCAGCACCCGCTCGAGCTTCGCGGCCGCGAGATCACTGCCGTCGGCGACCGCGACCTGGCCGGCGTGAATCGAGCGCCCGATGCCGGTGCCGCCCCCGTGGTGGACGCTCACCCAGCCGGCACCGCTGGCCGTCGACACGAGCGCGTTCAGGATCGGCCAGTCGGCGATCGCGTCGGAGCCGTCGCGCATCCCCTCCGTCTCGCGGTACGGCGACGCGACGGAGCCGGTGTCGAGGTGGTCGCGGCCGATCGCGTACGGCGCCTGCGCGCGCCCGGAGCGGACGAGCTGGTTCAGCCGCTCCCCCATGCGCGCCCGCTCGCCGGCGCCGAGCCAGCAGATGCGCGCGGGCAGGCCCTGGAACGCGACCTTCTCGCGCGCGAGGCGGATCCAGCGCGCGAGCGGCTCGTCGTCGGGGAACTCGTCGAGCGCCGCCTCGTCGCTCGCCGCGATGTCGGCCGGGTCGCCCGAGAGCGCCGCCCAGCGGAACGGCCCCTTGCCCTCGCAGAAGAGCGGCCGGACGTACGCGAGCACGAAGCCCGGGTAGTCGAACGCGCGCTCGAAGCCCGCCTGCTTCGCGCCGGCGCGCAGCCCGTTGCCGTAGTCGAACACCTCCGCGCCCTTGTCGAGCAGCGCGACCATGCCCGCACAGTGGCGGGCCATGCTCTCGCGGCTCCGGCACGCGTAGTCCTCGGGGTCGTCGCGCCGCAGCTCCGCCGCCTCGTCGAGGTCGAGCCCCGCGGGCACGTAGGAGAGCGGGTCGTGCGCAGAGGTCTGGTCGGTGACGAGCTCGATCTCGACATCGCGGGCCGCCAGCTCGGGCACGACCTCGGCCGCGTTGCCGGGCAGGCCGATCGAGAGCGGCCGCCGCTCGCGCTTCGCCTCGAACGCGAGCGAGAGCGCTTCGTCGAGCGTGTCCGCCTCGACGTCGAGGTAGCGCGTCTCGAGCCGGCGCCGGATGCGCGCGGGATCGACCTCGACGCAGATCGCGACGCCGCCGTTCATCGTCACCGCGAGCGGCTGCGCGCCGCCCATCCCGCCGAGCCCGGCCGTGAGCGTGAGCGTGCCGGCGAGCGAGCCGCCGAAGCGGCGGGCCGCCGCCGCGAACGTCTCGTAGGTCCCCTGCACGATCCCCTGCGTGCCGATGTAGATCCACGAGCCGGCCGTCATCTGGCCGTACATCGTCAGCCCGAGCGCCTCGAGCCGGTTGAACTCGTCGTCGGTCGCCCAGTCCGGGACGAGCAACGCGTTCGCGATCAGCACCCGCGGCGCCCACTCGTGCGTGCGCAGGACGCCGACGGGCTTGCCCGACTGCACGAGCAGCGTCTCGTCGTCGTCGAGCTCGCGCAGCGAGCGGACGATCGCGTCGAACGCCTCCCATGTGCGCGCCGCCCGGGCGCGGCCGCCGTAGACGACGAGGTCGTCAGGCCGCTCCGCCACCTCCGGGTCGAGGTTGTTCATCAGCATGCGCAGCGCCGCCTCCTGCGTCCAGCCCTTGCAGGAGCGCTCCGCGCCGCGGGGCGCGCGCACCGTCCGCGCCGAGACCGCCATGCCGGGCATCATCGCAGCCGGCGGATGCGGAGCGCGACGAGCGCCGCGACGACGAGCGCGGGTGCGGCGAGGCAGACGCCGGCGACGCGCACGCCGAGCGCTCCGGCGAGCGCGCCGTCGGCGAGGCTCGCGACGGGGCGCAGGCCGAGGAACGCGATCGACCAAAGCGCCATGATCCGGCCGCGCTGCGACTCGTCGACCTCGAGCTGGAGCTGCGCCGTCGCGCGCGTGTTCGAGGCGAGGTAGCCGAAGCCGGCCGCGACGAGCAGCGGGAAGCCGATCGCGAGCGTCGGCGACACCGCGAAGCCGGCGATCCCGGCCGCGAGCAGCGCGAGCGTCGCGACGGTCCGGCGGGGCGATCCCTCGCGGCCCGCGGTGAGCAGCGCCGCGACGACGGCGCCCCCTCCGAAGGCGCCGATGATCGGGCCGGCGAACGTGTCGTGGTGGCCGAACGCGCGCGCGAACGCGGGCGCCTCCGTGTTGACCGGGTCGGAGCCGAAGCCGGCGGCGAGCACCACGAGCAGCAGCCAGACGAGCCGCGGCTGCCGGCGAAGCAGCACGAAGCTCTCGCGCAGGCGCGCGTGCCGCTGGCGCCGGTGCGGCCGCGGGTGCACCGCGAGCAGCGCCGCGACGAACGCGAGGAACGAGACGCTGTTGACGAAGAAGGCGACCGGGATCCCGGCCGCGGCGACGACCGCGGCCGCGAGCGCCGGCCCGACCGCGCGCGCGATGTTGAACGTCATCGAGTTCAGCGCGATCGCCGACGCGAGCTCGCGCGGCGGCACGAGCGACGTGACGAGCGCCTGCTGCGACGGCGAGGAGAACGCGCTCACGACACCCATGCCCGCGGCGAACACGATCACGACCGCCGCCGGCGCGAGCCCGGCGAGGGCGAGTACGCCGAGCGACGCGCTGAGCGCGGCCGCGATCGTCTGCGTCACGAGAAGGAGGCGCTTGCGGTCGTGCCGATCGGCGGCCGCGCCCGCCCACGGCGCGAGCAGGAGGACCGGCACGAACTGCGAGAAGTTGAGGACGCCGAGCAGGAGCGGCGAGTGCGTCAGCCGGTAGACGAGCAGCGCCGCGGCGAGGTTCTGGAACCACGTGCCGCTCGCCGAGAGCGCGTTGCCGGCGAAGTACGGCCCGAAGTTGCGCTGACGCGCGAGCCGCAGCGCCTCGCGCGGCCCGCGGAGCTGGGGGCCTTCCTCGACCTCCTCGACGCTCACGCGCGGCGGCCGCGGCCGACCGCGAGGGCGGCGACGACGCCGGTCGCGAGCAGCATGACCGCCGCCACGAGCATCGACGCGTGCAGGCCGCTGCCGAAGGCGCTCTCGGCCGCGTCGATCACCTTCGCCACGAGCGCCTCGTGCCCGCGGGCGGCCGGGTTGGTCACCTTGCTCGGGCTGTTGGGGACGCCCCCGTGCGTGACGGCGTTGATCACGAACCCGCGGAAGCCCGAGGGGATCCCGATCGCCGCGAGCCGGTGCTCGAGGTCGCCGGTGAGGCGTGCGTCGACGATCGCGCCCAGGACGGCCACGCCGAGGACGCCGCCGAGCTCGCGGCTCGTATTCACCGTCGACGCCGCCGTGCCCGAGCGCTCCGCCGGGACGAGGGTCAGCACGGCGGCGGTCATCGTCACGAGCGCGAGCCCGAAGCCCACGCCGACGAGCGCGAGCGCGCCCGCGAGCGGCGCGATCGACGCGTGCGGCGTCAGCAGCGCGTCGACGAGGAACATGCCGCCGCCCGCGACGACGCAGCCCGCGACCATCGGCGCCCGCGGCCCGGCCCGCGCGGTCCAGCGGCCCGCGAGCGGCCCGGCCACCGCCATCGCCGCCGCCAGCGACAGGAACTGCATAGCGATCTGCCAGCCCGAGAATCCCGCGACGAGCTGCAGGTAGAGCGCGGTGAAGAAGAAGACGGCGAAGAGCGCGAAGTTGGTCGCGAACGCGACGAGGTTCGCGACCACGAACGCGGGCAGCCGCAGGAGCTCGACGCGCAGCAGCGGGTCGCGGCTTCGGTGCTCGACGACGAGGAACAGCGCGGCCGCCGTCACCGCGATCGCCAGGAGGAGCACGATCCACCAGCGCGTGTAGCCGACGTCCTCGCCCTCGATCACGCCGAACGCGGCGGCCGTCAGCGCCACCACCGTCAGCGCGAGGCCCGGCAGGTCGAGCTGGCGGCCCTCGCGGTCGCTCGACTCCGGCACCGTCTCGGCGGCGACCGCGAACGCGATCAGGCCGAGGCCGAGGTTGAACCAGAAGACGCCCCGCCAGCCGACCCCGCCGACGAGGACGCCGCCCACGATCGGCCCGAGCGAGAGGGCGACGCCCGAGACGGCCGTCCAGACGCCGAGCGCGCGGGCGCGCGGCCCCGGCTCGGGGAAGATGTGCCGGATCAGCGAGAGCGTCCCCGGCTCGGAGCCCGCCGCCCCGACGCCCATCACGACACGGCCCGCGATCAGCACGTTCTCGTCCGGCGCGAGCGCCGCCAGGAGCGCGCCGGCGCAGAAGATCCCCAGGCCGGCGAGCATCACACGCTTGCGTCCGAGCAGGTCGCCAAGCGTCCCGCCGGTCAGCATCAGCGCCGCGAACGCGAGCATGTAGCCGTCCACCACCCACTGCAGGCCGCTGACGCCGATGTGGAACGACGACTGCACGTCCGCGAGCGCGACGCTGACGATCGTGTTGTCGAGGAACGTCAGGAAGAGCACCGCGGAGACGGCGGCGAGCGCGACCCTCCGGCGGTGCCGGCTCGCCTCGCGAACGGGTGCGGCTGCGTCGGCTACGGCGTCATCTTCGTGCAGGCGGGCAGCCTCGTGCCCTGCAGCTTCGCGAGCTTGCAGAAGCTCGCCTCGCCCACCTGCCACACGCCGTCCGTCCGGACGGCGACGCCGTTCGCGTGCACGAGCAGCGGCTTGCCGCTCAGGAAGAGGTCGTAGACGACGTTCGCGTGCGCCGGCGACGTCGTCGTCACGCCGACCACCTTCACCGACAGCTTCTTCGCCTCGGCCGACGCCGCCGCTGCCCGGACCGCGGCCGCGAACTGCCGGCCGTTCTGCAGCAGCTTCACCTTCTCGGCGGCCGGCGTCGCCGGGGCGAAGAACCGGGTCCAGGCGCTGCGGACCTCGGCCGCCGTCGTCGCCGCGGACGCAGTCGTCGTCGCACGGTGGTTCCCGCCGCCGCAGCCGGCGAGGGCGAGCGCGGCGACGGCCAGGAGCGCGAGCTTCCGGCGCATCCCGGGATTGAAACTGTTCGCGCCTTCGGCGCGAAACAGTTTCGGCTCTGGCACTTCAACTCCTGTAGCTACTATGGCGACATGAAACTCTTGCTGATACCGCTCGACGACACCGTCGTCTTCCCCGAGATGAACGTCACGCTGCCGCTCGACACGGCGGACGAGGGCACGGTGCTGCTCGTCCCGCGCCACGAGGGCGCCTACGCCAAGGTCGGCACGGTCGCAGAGGTCGCGGACCGCGGCCGGCTGCCCGGCGGCGCGCAGGTCGTGACGCTGAACGGCCTCCACCGCGCGCTGCTCGGCGCCGCCGAGAACGGCCCCGACGGCCGGCTCTACGTCGAGGTCGAGGAGCGTCCCGACGAGACGCCGCCCGCGTCGAAGACCCGTGAGCTCGAGACCGAGTACCGCGCCGTCGTGAGCGAGATCCTCGAGCTGCGGAACGCGGACTCGCGGATCGGCGATTTCCTGCGCATGGTGCGCGAGCCGGGGGCGCTCGCCGACACCTGCGCGTACGCGCCCGACCTCACCTTCGAGCAGCGGGTCGAGCTGCTCGAGACGCTCGACGTGGTCGAGCGCCTCGAGCTCGCGCTGCGGCTGCAGCGGGAGCGGCTGGCGGAGCTGCAGGTGCGGCGCCGCATCCGCGAGGACGTCGAGTCGGGCGCGCAGAAGCAGCAGCGCGAGTACTTTCTCCGCCGCCAGCTGGACTCGATCCGCAAGGAGCTCGGCGAGGACGACGCGGCGGTCGTCGACGAGTACCGGCGCAAGATCGACGAGGCGAGCATGCCCGACGCCGCGCGCGAGCAGGCCGAGCGCGAGCTCGGCCGGCTGGAGCGCATGGGCGAAAGCTCGCCGGAGGCGTCGCTGATCCGCACCTACCTCGACTGGCTGCTCGCGGTGCCGTGGGGCACGACGAGCGAGGAGCGGCTCGACCCCCGGCTCGCGCGCGAGATCCTCGACGCCGACCACGCGGGCCTCGACGACGTGAAGCAGCGCATCGTCGAGTACCTCGCCGTGCGCAAGCTGCGCCAGGAGCGCGGCATCGTCGACGACCGCCGCTCGGGCGCGATCCTCACGCTGATCGGCCCGCCCGGCACGGGCAAGACGTCGATCGGCGAGTCCGTCGCGCGGGCGCTGAACCGCGAGTTCGTGCGCATGTCGCTCGGCGGCGTGCGCGACGAGGCCGAGATCCGCGGCCACCGGCGCACGTACATCGGCGCGCTGCCTGGCCGGTTGGTGAGAGCGCTACGGGACGCGGGGACGATGAACCCGGTGATCCTCCTCGACGAGGTCGACAAGGTCGGCGCCGACTGGCGCGGCGACCCGTCGGCCGCGCTGCTCGAGGTGCTCGACCCCGCGCAGAACCATTCGTTCCGCGACCACTACCTGGACGTCGAGCTGGATCTGTCGCAGGTCGTCTTCATCGCGACGGCGAACGTCGCGGAGACGATCCCCGGCCCGCTGCTCGACCGCATGGAGGTCATCCGCTTCGACGGCTACACGGTCGACGAGAAGGTCGCGATCGCGCGCGGGTACCTCTGGCCGCGGCAGCGCGACCGCAACGGCCTTCGCGAGGACGAGGTGGACATCTCGGACGAGTTGCTCGAGACGATCGTCGCCGACTACACGCGCGAGGCGGGCGTGCGGCAGCTCGAGCGCGAGCTCGGCAAGCTGCTGCGGCGCATCGCGACGCGCATCGCGTCCGGCGACGCCGACGCGCCCGTGGCGGTCGATCTGGATCTCGTGCGCGACGCGCTCGGCCGGCAGAAGTTCTGGCAGGAGGCGGCCGAGCGCACGGCCGTGCCGGGCGTCGCGACCGGCCTCGCGGTCACCGGCACCGGCGGCGACGTGCTCTTCGTCGAAGCGACGCGCATGGACGGCGACGAGCGGCTCGTGCTCACCGGCCAGCTCGGCGACGTGATGAAGGAGTCGGCGCAGATCGCGCTGTCGTGGGTGCGCGCGCACTCGGACGAGCTCGCGGCCGAGCCCGAGCGGCTGCACGGAACGTTCCACGTGCACGTGCCGGCGGGCGCGATCCCGAAGGACGGGCCGAGCGCAGGGATCACGATGACGACCGCGCTCGCGTCGCTCGTCACCGGCCGGCCCGTGAAGCACACGGTCGGCATGACCGGCGAGGTGACGCTGCAGGGGCGCGTGCTGCCGATCGGCGGCCTCAAGCAGAAGGTGCTCGCCGCGCACGCAGCCGGGCTGACCGAGGTGGTCATCCCGGAGCGCAACCGGCCCGACCTCGACGACGTGCCGGCCGAGGTGCGGGACGCGCTGACGTTCCATCCGGTGCTCGCGGTCGACGAGGTGCTCGAGCTCGCGCTCGAGCCTGCGCAGGACCGTGCGCTGCAGGAGGTGTAAGCCGGTTCCCGAGGAGGTCCGCCGGGCGGCGGGCCTCCTCGAGCGCCGCTGGACGCTGGCCGTCCTCTACGCGTCGATCGAGGGAGCGCAGCGGTTCAACGAGTTCCTCGACGCCGTCGGCCGCGTGCCGCCCGCGACGCTCGCCGCGCGGTTGAACGAGCTCACCGAGGCGGGGCTCTTCGAGCGGCGCGTCCTGGCGACGCGCCCGCCCGCGGTCGAGTACCGCATGACGAGCCAGGGCCGCCGCCTCGAGCCGGTGCTGCGCGAGCTCGCCCGCTGGGGCCGGGTGTAACTCGACGAACCTGGTTCGCGACTTCGTCGCGAACCAGGTTCGGGCGTCAGCCCTTCAGCTCCGGCAGCACCTTGTCGCCGTAGACGCGGAGCGCGCCCTCGGGGTCGGCGCCGGAGACGTTCATGACGCACACCGTCGCTGGGGCCGGGTGTAACTCGACGAACCTGGTTCGCGACTTCGTCGCGAACCAGGTTCGGGCGTCAGCCCTTCAGCTCCGGCAGCACCTTGTCGCCGTAGACGCGGAGCGCGCCCTCGGGATCGGCGCCGGAGACGTTCATGACGCAGACCGTCGTCGCACCCATGCGCTCCAGCATGCGCAGCTTCTTCACGTGCGTGTCGGGGTCGGCGGAGACGATCGCGAGCGACTCGAAGGTGCGGTCGGAGACGTCGGCGCCGCTGCGGCCGACCTCGGCCGGGTCGGCGATCGGCTCGACGTAGTTCTCGTCGACGAGCGTCCCCTTCCACTCGCGCGCGCCGGCCAGCGCCTCCTCGTCGGAGGACGCCCAGCTCGCGAGCGTTTGCAGGACGATCTCCCCCGGCTCGCGCGACGCCGCCTCGCACCCTCGCCGGTACGCGGCGATCACGGCGGGCGCCTGCCGCGGGTCGCCGAGCGTCCACACGCCGTCCGCGAGGCGCCCCGCCAGCTCGCCCGCGCCCTCGTTGAACGCCGACAGGTAAACGGGCGGCCGCTGCTCGAGCTTCAGGTAGAGCCGCGCGCGCCTGGTGCGGAAGAACTCGCCGTCGAAGGTGACGGTCTCGCCGTCGAGCAGGCGCGTGACGATCGTCAGCGCTTCCTCGGTGCGTCGCAGCTGCTCGTCCGGCGGCGGCCAGTCCGCCCCGGCGGGGATCTCGTTCATCGCCTCGCTCGAGCCGACGCCGAGGAAGGCGCGGCCCGGGAAGAGCCGCTCGAGCGTCGCCACCTGCTGCGCGACGACGACCGGGTTGTAGCGGTGCACGAGACCGGTGACCGCCGTGCCGAGAGCGACCCGGGACGTCGCCTGCCCGACCGCGCCGAGCCACACCCACGCGTTGCCGCAGGCGGCGGGCGTCGGCGCGTCCGGCGCCCACCACGGCTCCAGGTGGTCGCTGCAGCAGACGCCGTCGAAGCCGGCCGCCTCCGCCTCGCGCGCCTGCCGGAGCAGGTCGTCGGGCTGGAAGCGCTCGTGCGCGAGCGACACGAACCACCGCACGCGCTCCTCCCGCCGCCGGCGCGCCCAGAGAACCCCGCGCGCTGACTCGATGATGCTCACGCGACACTCCTGCCACGGCGCGACGGCGCCAAAACGGCGCGTTGCTACCGTCGTCCGATGACGAGCGGCAGGGTGTGGATCCGCCTGCTGACGGCCTGCGCGGCGCTCGGCGCGGGCGCCGTCGCCGTCGTCGTCGCCGCGCTCCTCCTGCGTGACGCGCTCGGCACGCCGGCGACCTCGAGCGCCTCCACGGCTGCGCCGGCCCCGGCCGCCGCACCCGCAGCCCCGCGGACAGCGACCGCCGCGAGCGCAGTGCCTGCCGGCTTCCCCGCCCCGCCCCCCGGCGCGGTCGTGCGGGCGCACGAGATGGGCTCGAACGTGCTCGCCGTCGCCGCCGTCGACCAACCGACGGGCAGGCTCGTGCAGGTCTCCGTGCTCGGCCCGTCGGGAACCGGCGTCCGCGGACTCCGCGTGACGGTGGCCGCCGGCGGAGCGGCGCGCCCCGCGGTCGCGTGCGGCGCCGGCTGCTACCGGACGACGCTGCACTCGACCTCGGATCTCGTCGCCGTTCGCGTCCGCGGCCGCGCGGCGAACGCCGACTGGCATGTCGCGCTCCCGCGCGACGCACCGTCCGCCGCCGGCTTCGTCCGGCAGGCGACCGCCACGTGGCGCGCGCTCCGGTCGGTGTCGTGGCACGACGTCCTCGGCTCGAGCGAGCACGACGTCGTCACCACCGAGTGGCAGGCGGCGGCGCCGGACCGGCTCGCCTACCGGATCCGCGGCGGCCCGTCGGCCGTGATCATCGGCGACAGGCGATGGGACCGCCAGTCGCGGCGCACGCCGTGGCTCGTGTCGCAACAGCTCGATCCACAGCACCAGCCCACCCCCTTCTGGACGCGGGCCGTCGACGCGCACGTGCTCGGCCGGGCGACGCTCGGCGGTCGCAACCTCACGCGCGTCTCCTTCTTCGACCCGAACATCCCCGCCTGGTTCGAGATCCTCGTCGACCCGAGCACGATGCACACCCTCCGCATGGGCATGTACGCGACCGCGCACTTCATGCACGACACGTACCGCGACTTCGACGCGCCGACGACGATCGCGCCGCCCGTGAAGCCGCGCTGAGCCGTCCGGGCGGCGGTTCGGTCAGCCGCTGCCGGCCGTCGGCGCGATCCCGCTTCGGCCGCCGGTCCGAACAGGCCGGCCGCCGACCCAGTCGAGCTCGAACAGGTACCGCGAGTCCGAGAGCGCCGGCAGGTAGGCGGCGATCCGATCGCTGCGCGCGTCGATCACGTCGCCGTCGTCGGCGACCCAGAGGTAGCGCCCGTCCAGGCTGTACTGGAGCCAGCCCGCGCGCCCGCAGTCGCCGCCGCAGGGCGACTCGCGTCCCCGCATCGACGGCACGAGGCGGATGTCGGCGACGCGCCGCGGCGGGGCCGCCGGCACCGCGGTGACGTCGAAGACGTGCACGCGCCCGTTCGGGATGTCGATCACCGCCAGCCGGCGCCCGTCCGGCGTGAGCGCGATCCCGTGACTGGGCGCTCCGAACGGGCGACCGGGACGGCCCCGGATCGGAACGGTGTACAGGAGCCGGCCGCGCCGCAGGCTCGAGACCTGGAAGCCCAGGAAGCCGGTCGCCGTCGTGTACGCGAGACCACGCCGCTCGTCGACCGTGAACGGCCGCACGCCCGGCGCCAGCGGCCCGACGCGCCGCACGACCCGGTCGGTCGCCGTCGATGCGACGACGAGGTAGCGCGAGTTGCGGGGGCCGAGGTACACGAACCTGCCGTCCGGCGACACGATCGTGTTGTGCGGGCCGGGCGCCGCGCGGATCTCGCGCCTCACCCGGCCGGTCGCGGCGTCGACCACGTACCAGACATCGTCCATCGACCGCTCGCCTTCCGGCACGAACAGCGTGCGCCCGTCGGGGCTGATCGCGAGGCTGTCGACCCCGCTGGGAAAGGCACGCTGCCAGCGAACCCGATTGCGCAGCAGGTCGTACGCGACCAGGCCGCCCGTTCCGCTCGAGCCGCCGTTCCCGCCCACGGTCGCATACAGCGTCCCCGTCCGGACGGCGACGGCGACTCCCCGCAGCGAGTGCAGCTCGGGGATCCGGACGCGCTCGACGAGCCGGAAGGGCGGCCGCGCCTGGAAGACGTCGAGCGTCCGGTCCGGGAAGACGTACTCGTAGCGATGCGACCCCGGCGCGCCGGGAGCGCCGGCCCGCCGGAAGACGACCCGCGGCGCCGCCGGCGTCGCGACACGTTGCGGCCAGAACGGTGCGCGCGGCACCACGGAGGCACCGCCGCCGCAGCCGGTCAGGAGCACCGTCGCGGCCACGCCCACGAGCGCCCTGCGGGATCGGCGCGCCACAGGGCAGAGGATGGCATCGCCGTGGAGCCCGGGGCGGCGGCCGCAGCGCGTGCGGCCGCCGCCCCGGCGTCACGGTCGGACGTTACGGAAGCGCGAACGTGTAGACGTAGTCTCCGCGCACGCGCCGCGGATCCTGCAGGCCGTACGGGCGGGTCACGTCGTTGTGCCCGGCGCCGCCGACCTCGACGGTCACGTACTCCTTGCCGTTCACCTCGTAGACGATCGGGGCCGCCGCCACGGGGTACGGCATCGTGGGCGACGTCCAGAGCGACTTGCCCGTCTTCGTGTCGACCGCCTCGAGGTAGCCGTCACCCTTCGAGCCGTTGCCGGTGCCGAAGTGGCCGACGAAGGTAACGCCGCCCGCGGTGTTCGCCGAGCCCGAGTAGCAGATCGCGGGCCAGTGCTGGTGCCACACGAACTTCCCGGTCTCGACGTTCAGCGACGTGAAGTTCCCCGAGTTGCTGAGCGGCGACGACCCGTCCGAGACGCCGAGGAAGTTCGCGCCGAGACCGCCGTAGATGCCCGGCACCTGCGACGCGGCCGGGATCTGCTCGAACGCGGTCGCCCGGCCCGTGACACCGCACGTGACCATCGAGTGGGTCGACGGCGCATAGGAGCTCGCCGGCCAGTCCATCATCTCGAACGGGGTGACCACGTACTGCGACGTGTCGTACGGCGTGTAGGCGCAGCCGATCTTGAACGGCTTGCCGTCCGGTGCGGTCGACGTCGCGTACGGCACTCCCTTGTTGGTCAGCGCCGTCGGCGTCGTGCACGGGAGCCCTTCCTTGTTGATGGGATTGAAGAGGACGTCCTGCGTCTCCGGAACCGGCTGCGTCTTCCAGGTGTTGACGTCGGCAGCCTTGTCCTGCGGGACCGGGACCTCCTTCACCGGGATGAGCGGCTTGCCCGTCACGCGATCGAGCACGAACGTCATGCCGTACTTGTTGACGTACGCGACCGCCGGCCGACTCACGAGCTTCCCGTTCACCTTGAACTTGCCGGTGAACATGACGCCGTTGTTGGGCAGGTCGGAGTCCCACAGGTCGTGGTGGGCGGTCTGGAAGTACCACTTCATGTGCCCGGTGCTGAGATCGAGCGCGACGATGGAATCGGTGTAGAGGTTCGAGCCGGGGCCGCGCGAGTTCCACGGCTCCGGGTTGCCCGTGCCGATGATCAGCTCGTGCAGCTTCGTGTCGACGATCGGCGACTCCCAGAACGACCCTCCGCCGTACTGGGTGTTGCCGTTGCCTCCCTTGCCGTTGTTCGTCCACGTGCTGTAGCCGGGCTGCCCCGGGGACGGGATGTCGCTCCAGCTCCAGATGCGCGCGCCGCTGCCGGCCCGGAACGCCTCCAGCGACGGGCTGGCGCCGCCGCCGTCGCCGGCGCCGTTGCCGACGATGACCATGCCGTCGACGTAGATCGGAGCGGTGGAGACGCGCGCCTGGCTCTTGTACGAGCCGACCCAGTTCTCCCACACCTCCTGCCCGGTCGTCTGGTCGAGCGCGACGAGGCGCCCGTCCGGAAGGCCGACGTACACCTTCCCCTCGGCCACCGCGACACCCGGCAGCCTGCCTCCGGAGCCCGGCGAATAGATCTTGCCGTTGTTCAGGTACTCGTTCGCGTACGACGGCGTGTAGGTCCAGAGGATGTTCCCGTTCGACGCGTCGATCGCGAAGACCTGAGCCAGCGGAGGCGCCACCGTGTAGAGGATCCCGTCCACCGCGACGGGGTTCGACTCCAGCGAGCCGCAGTTCGTCGGGTTGCCGGGAGCGCCGTTCGGAGCGCCCGGCACGACCGGCGCACCGGCGATGAGCGCGGCCGTACACGTGCCGAGGCTCATGTGCCAGACCTCTTTGAGGCCGGAAACGTTGGACGTGTTGATCTGGTTGAGCGACGAGTACCGGTCGCCCGACAGGTCGCCGTAGTACTCGAGCCAGTTGGCCCCCGACGGGGCGCTCAGCTGCGCCTCCGTCCACGCCGGCGCACGCGTGATCGGCGACGGACCCGCGTGCGACGAGGACGCCGTGAAGGCAACGACGGCCGCCGCCGCCAGGAGTCCGAGCAGAGTCAGACCTGTCCGGACACGATTCCGGTGCATGTACCCCTCCTAGGAGCTTGACGCGACATGAACCCGACGAAGGTTCTCGGCCGTCCGGTGGGCGAGCGAGAAAGTGCGGGCGCAATCATCTCACCGGGAGGGGACGTGCGCAACTGGCCTCGTGCGCCGCGTCGACGTCGCGGCCGGCCGGCGTCGCACACCGCGGACGGCGTCGTCCTCGTCTCGCCGACGTCGTATATCGTTGAGCCTTCAGGTTTCTTTCGAGCCTGCAATCGGCGAGCCGGTTGCAGGTGGGGGCTTTTCGTGAGGGAGGTCTAGTAGCCGATGCGGGTCAACAAGCTGTCGACATTGCTCGCCCTGGTCGCCGCGAGCCTCCTCGTCGTCGCGGTCTCGACCGCGTCGGGCGCGAGGTCGAGGTCGCATACCCGCCTTGCCACGGTCGTCATCTCGACCCGGTCGATTCACGGGTTGGGTCGCGTCCTGGTCAACAGCAAGGGCAGGACGCTCTACATGTTCGTGCCCGACAAGCGCAAGAAGGTGACGTGCGTCGGCGGGTGCGCGAAGATCTGGCCGCCGATCAAGGTGACGAAGGGCGAGAAGTTCGTCGCGACCGGCGGCGTGAAGAAGGCGCTGCTCGGCAGCGACGCGGATCCGGCCGGCGGCCGGGTCGCGACGTATCACGGCTGGCCGCTCTATCTCTACGTCGGCGACACGAAGCCCGGCCAGGCGTTCGGACAGGCGCTGAACCTGAACGGCGGGCTCTGGTACGTGCTCTCGCCGTCCGGGGCGGTGATCAAGACGAAGGTGCACTCCGGCGGCGGCGGCGGTGGCGGCTCGACCACGACCACCACCTCCGGCGGCGGCGGCGGCTCGAACTGCACCGACGCCGACGGGGACGGCGACGAGGATGCGGGCGGTCCGGACGACGGCGACGGCTGCCTCTAGCCGCGCCGCTGCCTGAGCCGCGCATCGGCTGCTGAGGCCTTTCACCGACGCGTGGGCGGGGGGAGACTCCCTCCGCCCACGCGTGGTGCTCGGCCTCTCCGCACTGACGCTCGCGCTCGCGGGCGGAGCCCAGGCGTCGGCCCCGAGCGGGCCTTGGCTGTCCGCGAACGGCGGCCTCTCGAGCCACAGGGCGCCGCTCGCGACCGCCCTCGATACGCAGACGATTCCGAAGCTGAGGATCCGCTGGCGCTTCCGCCTGCCGACGCACGGGACTGCCTTCGGCGCGATGACGGCAACTCCGATCATCGCCGGCAGCACGGTGTACCTGCAGGACTCGAGCTCGAGCGTCTACGCATTGGACGCGCGTGACGGCGCCCTCCGCTGGGTGCACCGCCTCGCCGCGCCGAACGACGGGCCGAACGGCGTGGCGGTCGCCGGGCCGCGGCTGTTCGGCGCCACCGACACGACGGCGTTCGCGCTGGACGCGAGAACGGGACGAACGCTCTGGGCGCGCCGACTCGCGAACCGCTTCGAGCAGTTCGTCGCGATCGCGCCGGTCGTCGACCGCGGCCGCGTGTACTACAGCACGCAGGGCTACGCGCCCGGCGGCCGCGGCGCGCTCTACGCCCTCTCCGCGGCGACCGGGAGCGTCGTCTGGCGGTTCCGGACGATCGAGAAGCCGTGGCCGCACGCACGAGCCGGCGGCGGCGGCGCGTGGGAACCGGTGAGCGTCGACGCCCGGGGGAACGTCTACGCCGGCATCGCGAACGCGGGGCCCTGGGGCGGCTCGAAGTCGTTCCCGAACGGAAGCCTCTTCCCGGGCCGCACGCTGTACACCGACTCGCTCGTCGTCCTGGCCGGCGGCACGGGACGGCTGCTCTGGTACGACCAGGTCACCCGGCACGACATCCGCGACTACGACTTCCAGGCGTCGCCCGTGCTCGCCGCCGTCGGCGGACGGCGCATGGTCTTCGGTGCGGGCAAGGCGGGGCGCGTCGTCGCCTGGAACCGCGACACCCACGCGAGAGTCTGGTCGCGCGCGGTGGGCACGCACCTCCACGACCTCGGCCCGCTGCCGCGGCGGCCGACGACCGTCTGTCCCGGCCTGCTGGGCGGCGTCCTGACGCCGATGGCCTACGCGGACGGCCGGTTGTTCGTGCCGGCCGTGGAGCTGTGCTCGCGCGAGAGCGCGATCACGAGCCCCAGCGCATTCGCCCGGCCGCCGGCGCAGGCAAGCGGGACGCTGTACGCGCTCGACGCCGCCACCGGCAAGACGATCTGGCAGCGGCGCCTGGGCTCCGCTCCGTTCGGATGCGCGACCGTCGCGGGCGACGCGGTCGTCGTGCCGACGTACGACGGCCGCATGCTCGCGCTCGCCGCGGCCGACGGCCGCGTCGTCTGGCGCACGCGGCTTCCCGCGGGAATCAACAGCTGCCCCGCCGTCGGGCGCGACCTTCTCGTGGCCGCCGGCGGCGCGCCGTCTCCCGGCCGCCCGCATGCCGTCCCCGAGGTCGTCGCGTACGGGCTCGATTCGTGAGGCGCCGCCCCGGATAGGATCGAGCCGGATGGGATCGTTGCTGCGAGCGGCGACCGCCGTCGCCGCCGGATCGGTTTTCGTCGCAGGTGCGCGCGGCGGCTCGACAGCAGGCTCGGCCGTCGTCTTCTCGGCAACGCCGTCCGGCTCCTCGATCGAGCAGCTCTTCAGCATCCAGCCCTCCGGCGCGGGCCTGAGACAGATCACGAGAGGGGCGCACCCCGCCGTCGATCCCGCGTTCTCGCCCGCGGGCACGAAGCTCGCGTTCGCACGGTCCGGGGTCGGCATCTTCACGGTGAGCCCCGGGGGCGGCGGGCTTCACCGGGTCACGACGGGCGGCCGGGACAGCTACCCCACCTGGTCGCCGGACGGGAAGCGAATCGCGTTCATCCGCCCGATCGGCGCCGAGTGGCGCCTCTACGTCGTTCAGGCCTCCGGCGGTAGACCGCGCTGGCTCTCGCATGCGCCGCCGGCCGGCCGCCCGACGTGGACGACGAAGGGACTCCTCATCGCCTCCGGCGGCGACCTCCTGAAGATCGACACGTCGAGCGGGCACGTCCTCAAGTACTACGGCGCGAACATCGACGCGATCTGGGGGCTCGACTCGGTCACGCTGTCGCCGAGCGTCTCGCGCCTGACGTTCGTGGGCACGCGTGCACCGGAGCCGGGCGACATGGAGTGCGGAGAAGGCCCCTGCCAGCGGTTCGGGCTATTCATCGAGAGCCTGACGACGAAGGTCAAGAAGCCGCGGCTGATCGTGAAGGACAGCGGGCCCGCGGCGTTCTCGCCGGACGGGACGCAGCTCGCGCTCGTCTCAGCGGGGAAGCTCGAGATCCGGTCGGTCGCCGGCGCGAGCAGGAGGCTCCTCTCGACCGGGAGCGCGTATCCGACGGACGACGGCCCGCCGGCCTGGCGCTGACTCGAAGGGTCAGGTGATCCTGAACGCGCCGCGGGCGACGTCCTTCGTGCCCGAGCGCTCGACGTACTTCAGCAGCCCGCGATAGTTGAGGTACATCACGATCCTGAGCTGCTGTTGCGGCTTGAGCGTCCGCGCGAACCCTTCGCCGTACCCCGGGCCGCGCTTGACGTCGCCGATCACGAACCGATGCGTCTTCCTGCCGCGGTTCGTGATGAGAAACGTGCAGTAGCTTCCACGCGCGGCGTGATTCGGGCTCAACCTGACCGCGGCATCGGTCAGCGTGACCTTGACGGTGAAGATCGCCGGCTCGTTGGTCGTCGCCTCCCGCGCGGACCCCGCTCCCGCGATCGCGAGGGCCGTCACGCACGCGCACGCGAGCACGAAACCACCCCTCATCGGTCCTAGGCTACCAACCCTCCTGCGCCGTCCCGTGCGCGCGTCACGTGACCACGAAGGCCTCCACCGCCCGCTCGAGCACCTTCTCGGCGCGCGCCCACTGGGACTGGAGCGCGGCCGCGACGATGACGCCGGCGGTGGCCCGCCCCCGTACGAAGCAGGCGATCTCGCGGTAGTGGTTCACCACGTGGCGGCTCCGGTAGTCGTCGATCACGCAGCTCCCCTTGCCGGTCCTGAAGGTCAGCCCCGTCGCGTGGGCGTCCTCGTGGACGTCGTTCGACTCTCCCCGGTTGTGCGCGAGGCGAAATTCCACCCAGTTGGCCACGGTCTCGGCCCCCTGCTTCGGGGTCGCGTTCAGATAGACGAGCACCCTGCCGCTGCCGTCGCGCCTGCCGACGGAGACGGAGTAGATGTCACCGTGGATCCGGCGGTAGGTGGGCGGGTACGACAGGATCGCCCCACCCGAGGGGAGGGCGACGGCCTTCCAGTCGTCCGGCGGCCGAGCGGCGCGGAACCAGCCGAAGCCGGGCGGCGCGCCGGCGCGCCGCGCCGATGCGTGCGCCGAGACGGCGAGGCCCGCGGCGAGGGCGAGGAGCACGGCGACGAGGAGGCTGTGGGCGGGGACCCTCGACACGATTCGAAAAGCCTACTTTTCCGCTCTCAGCTCGAGGGCCGAACGACGGCGAGGCCCTGCGGTTGGTCGCCCGGCGGAATCGACGGCCAGACGGCGGTCTCGACGGCGCCGCCGGGGCGCGCGGCGTGGACCTGGAAGAACGTCGACGCGTCCTCCCAGACGCGCAGCGGCATCCCGCGGGCCGAGCCGGGGAGCACGAGCCTGAAGCGGCCGGCGGCGTCGGGCCACGTCGCCGAGACCGGCTTCACCACCCCGTGGGGGCCGGAGACGCCGACCAGGATCCCCTCGTAGACCGCGCCGGGGAACGACTGCTCGGCCGGCAACGCGAGCGGCTGCGCCGGCGACGACGGCAGTCGGATGTTCATGGTCGCGCTGCGGAGCGCGGCGAAGTCGACGTTCTTCCCAGCGGGCGACGCGTACGAGACGTTGCCCGACGCGACCTGCACCGTCAGCGGCACCGGGTTCGCGCCCGTCTCGTCGGACGCGGTGAAGAACGAGACGTAGTGGCCGCTCGAGTCGCTCGGCACCGAGAACGTCCAGAAGTCGCGGTCCTGCGTGCGCGTGACAACGGAGGCGCCGGCGACGGGCTTGCCGCTCGCGTCGGTGATCGTTCCGGAGAGCCGGTACGTGTAGAGGACGACCGGCGGCGGCGGCGCGCCGCTCGCGTACGCGAGACGCCCGGTGACGACGACGTGGCCGCCCGTCGCGTGCGCCTGCACGCCGATCACGCGGTACCCGACGCTGAAGCCGCCCGCGGCCCGCAGGAGAGCGGCACGCTGAGCCGCCGTCAGCGGACGGCCGCCGACACGCGCACGGGAAAGGCGGAGCACGCGCACGACGTGCCGGCGCGGCATGGTGGTGTCGAGCCGGTAGAAGAACTGTCCGCGTGCGTTCGTCCGGTTCTGGATCGCGTAGTCGTCGACCTGCATCGCGGCGCCGACCACGGGCTTGCCGCCGAGCAGCAGCCGGCCGCTGACCACCTGCGTCGCCGGGCTGGACGCGCTCCAGACGTGCACCGCGAACGGCCCCTGCGTCTCGATGCGCGCGCCGCCCGCCGCCGAGCTTGCCGCGAGCTCGCGCTGCGGCGCCGGCGTGGCGATCGCGGCCGGCGCCGGCCCCGCGGCCGGCTGGAACGTCCGGAACGTCGGCGCCGGCGACTGCTTCTGCGACGCGCCGAGCGCGAACACCTGGAGCTGCGAGGCGACGCCGCCGTTCGACGAGGTCGGCGTCCCGCCGACGGTGATCGCGACGTACTCCTTCCCGCCGGCCGAGAAGATCGTCGGCCCGGCCGCGATCTGGTGGCCGGTCTGGAACGTCCAGAGGACCTTGCCCGTCTTTACCGAGAACGCCCGGAGGACGCCGTCGCCGCCGCCCGCGAAGCCGAGCCCCGACGCGGTCGTCGTGACGCCGCCGCGCTCCGGCTCCGGCGTCTGGAACTTCCAGACGCGCCGCCCCGTGTTCACGTCGATGGCGCTGATCGATCCGTGGTCGTGCCAGCCGGGGAGCTCGGTGCCGAAGTTGCCGTTGCTGAGGCCGAGGAAGACGCTGCCGAGGACGAACTTGTCCTTCTGCTGCGTCGGCGTCAGCTTCGCCTGGATGTCGACCCCGGCCGTCTCCGCCGCCGCGTTCACGACGTAGTCGGTCGCGGGGTCGTAGGACGCCGGCGAGTAGTTGAGACCGCCGAGGCTCGAGGGGTACACGACCACGGGCTTGCCCGGACGGAGCGCCGGGTGCTCGACACGATCGACGACCTTGACGCGCTGGTAGAACGGCGCGCCGGTGCGCGCGTCGAACGCGAACCACATGCCCTCCATCGTCGCGACGGAGACGACGTGCCGCACGTGCCCGCCGACCTTTCCGTCGTAGACGAGCGGCGGCTGCGCGACGTCGTACGACCACTCGTTCCCGGCGAGGAGCTGACGCCACCACTTCAGCGCGCCCGTCTTCAGGTCGACGGCGATGAGCGAGTCGGTGCGAGGGTCGGAGCCGGGCCGCAGCGACGGGAAGTACAGCGGCGTCGCCGAGCCGGTGCCGAAGAAGACGGTGTCGGTCATCGTGTCGACGGTGACCGGCGTCCAGACCGCGCCGCCGCCGACGATACGGCTCCTCGCGCGCCAGCTCTGCTGCTCCGGCGGGATCGTCCAGACCGGGTTGGGCCAGGCGGGCCGCAGGTCGGTCGTCCACGCCATCACGAAACCGCGGACGCCGTACTCCGACCCCGCTGCCCCGGCGAGGACGCGGTGGTCGGCGCAGATCGGCGCGCTCGTCTCGGAGTAGCCGTAGTTCGAGCCGGCGCCGGGGACGGCTCGCCCGATCGCGACGCGCCCCTCGAGCGCGCCGTTCGCGGGGTCGAGCTTGTCGATGTGCATGTCGAGCGTGAGCATGAACAGCGATCCGTCGCAGTAGGCGAGCCCGCGGTTGGCGACGATGCCGAAGTTCTTGAAGAGCCCGCTGTTCGCCGGCTTGAAGTGCCAGAGGATCCGGCCCGACGCCGCGTCGATCGCGAACACGTTCGCGTCGTTCGTCGTCACGTACAGCTTGCCGCCGATCGCGAGCGGGTACGACTGCTGCCCGCGACGGACGTCGGGGTCGACCTGCCGGAAGTCGATCGTGTACGCGCGCCCGAGCTGCGCGACGTTGGACGGGGCGATCTGCGTCAGCGGCGAGTGGCGCAGGTTGTCGGTGCTGCGCCCGAAGCTCGTCCAGTCTCCGGATACCGCGGGAGCCCCTGCGGCGCCGCCCGCGACGAGGAACAGCACGCCAGCGCCGAGAAGTCCAACCAGAAGCTGCTTCACGCGGCTCTCCCGCTCGTGCGGCGCATCGTATGCCACCGCGGCGAAGGGACGCTCGCGCGCACGTTCAGCACGCCGAGCAGCGGGAGGAGCGCGAGCAGCGCCGCATACGGCGCGAGCGTACGCGTGCGCGTCGTGGTGCCGACGACACGGGCGCGACCGCGGCCGGCCACGCGCTCGACGAAGGCAGCCGGGTCGGAGTCGGCCGGCCGGTGCACGGCCGCCGCGAGTTGCGCGACGCTCGCGGCCGCGCCGGCCGGGTCGGGGCGGTAGTTCGCCTCGGGCGTCCCGTTCGGGCGGAACACGCGGTCTTCGGCGCCGCCCACCCTCACGACGTCCAGCGCGATGCCGTGCGCCGCGAGCGTCCCGGCGACGGCGCCCGGGTCGAACGGGCGGCTCTCGCCGTCCGTGACGAGGACGACGGCGCGGCGGCGCACGTCCGCCGCGAAGAACCCGCCCGTTCCGAGCGAGCCGAGCGCGTCGAACGTGGTCGCGACGGTGTTGACGTCGCGCGGCGGCGGGCTCTCGATCGACACGGCGCCGACCACCGCGTCGAACGCCGCCCGGTCCGCCGTCGGGAACAGGTCGGGCAGCACGCGGTCGGTGAACGTGGCCACGCCGAGCGGAACGTCGCCGGTACGGGCCGCGAGGTCGAGCGCAACTCGCTTCGCCCGCGCGAGCCGGGTCGTGCCGCCGGGGGTCCGCGCGGCGGCCATCGAGCGCGACGTGTCGAGCACCACGAATGCGGCGGCGTCGGTGCGCGCACGCAGCGAGGTGCGCTCCCGCAAGGCGGGTTGCATCGCCGCGAGGGCGAGCAGCGCGATCACGCCGACGAGGCAGGCGGCGCGGGGCCACCGGCCGCGGGAGGGCGGCGCCGGCAGGCGCAGGGTCTCCCGCACGCGCGCGACGCGGCGAGACCCCGCGACGAGCGCGGCCACCGGGACGGCGGCGAGCGCCGCGAACGCCGCCGCGTCGGGCGTCAGGAACGTCAACGACGCCGCGAGGATCAGTAGCCCTCTCCCGGCGTGCCGGCCCCGGCGCCGCTGTGACCGCTCCCGCGTGGCCCCGTCCCTGGGTTGGGGCCCCGGCGGACGCCGCGGCTCTGGAGCGCGCGCAGGGCGACCTCGAGGTTGAACGCGGCGGCGCGATCGCCGGGTGCCAGCCGCACGGCCGTCGTGAACGCGCCGACGGCCTCGTCGGCGGGGTCCCGCACGCCGAGCGGCGCCGTCGGCGAGCCCCACGCGAGGATGCCCAGTAGATCGTCGGCCTGCGCAGCCTCGCGCGCGGGGGCGCCCGCGGCCACGCCTGCGAGCCTGGCCTGCGCCAGCGCCCGCACGCGCGTCTGCGTGACGCCGTTGTCGAAGCCGTACGGCGTCGCTTCCGCGCGGCCGAACGCGCGCACCGCGCCGCGCAGCGCGACGTCGTCGCGCGTGCCGAGGAGGTCCGCGGCGACGCCGCCGACGAGCGTCGCCGGAGGCCGCGTGGCATCCCACCAACGTCCGACGTCGACGGCGAGCAGGACGAGGAACGCCGCCGCGGCGAGCGCGACCGCGGCCGCCGCCGCCCGGATCACGCGGTCCCCCAGCGAAGCTCGGCCGACCACAGCTCGTTGGCCGCGAGTGCCGCTGCGGCCAGGATCGTGACCACCAGCAGCCACGCCGGCACGTGCGGCCCGTAGGTCTGCGCGCGCTCGCCGGGCAGCCGCCCGGCCTGGAAGGTGGCCGCCTGCCTCAGCAGCCCCGCGAAGAGCTGCTGGTCGTCGGGCGCCGCGTTCAGGGCGACGATCCTCACCGGGATGCGGGCCTGCCGGTACGCGAGCGAGACGCTCGCGAGGTCCTTCAGATCGCCGGGATCGTCGTCGAGATCGCTGACGAGCACCACCCCGGGCCGCGCGAGCGCGTCCTGCCGCACGAGCCGCAGCGCGAGCCCGAGGCCGGCCGAGATCCGGGTCCCGCCGCTGAACGAAGTCGTCCACGGATTCGCCGGGAACAGCGGCAGGAAGCCGCCGCGTGCGGGCGGCAGCGTGAAGAAGCGCGCGAACGGACGCAGCTCTCTCGCCGGCGTTCCCGGCGGCAGCGCCTCGTACGCGACGTCGGAGAACACGACCAGGCCGTAGCGGCCGTTCGTCGAGGCGAGCTCGCGCAGCGTCTCGCCGATGCGCGCGTACGTGTCGCTGGAGATGCTCGCCGAGAGGTCGAGCACGACGATGCCGTTCGAGCCCTTCGGCAGGAACAGCACCGTGCGGCCGGCGGGCCGGGCCGCGACCGCGGCCGCCGCCGCGACGAGCGCGACGAGCAGCGTGGCCAGCGCGACCCGCACGTTCGCCGTGCGACGGCCTGCGCGGCGGAGCCGCGGCAGGTCGACGAGGGGGATCGCGGGCGCGGGCGTCACGAGGGCCGCTCCACCTGCTCGAGCAGCGACTCGATGCGGGCCGGGTCCGGCGCGGGCTCAGACCACGCGAGCGCGAACGCGTCGCGCGCGGGCGCGGCCCGACCCAGGGCCCGTCCGAGCAGGTCGAGCGCGCGGCGCCGGTCCTCGGGCTCCCGCCTCGCCGACGCGCGGACGAGGTCGACGGCGCGCGCGAGCGGCGTCCGCTCGTCGCGCCGTTCCGGCACGAGCCGGCGGCCGAATGGCGCCGCGAGGACGGCTGCGGCGCCAAGGAGCACGACCGCTCCCGCGAGCAGCAACGCAAGCAGCAGCCCGGGCGCGATGCGGAAGCTCGTCGGCAAACGGCGGGTCTCGCGCCGGAAGGAGCGGAGCGGCCGCGCGACCTGCGCCTCGCTCGCCCGCGGCAGGATCCGCACGCGCGCGCGGCCGAGCTTCACCGAGCGTCCACCCGGCCCCGGCACGCAGGCGGGCTCGAGGCACTGGAGCACGTACTCGTTGCCGTGATGCGCACGGACGACGAACGGCGCGAAGCTCGGCTGCCCGGCGCCGCGCACCGTCGCCCGGACGAGGTCGCCGAAGTGGACCCGCGCGGGCGAGAGGGCGACGACCACGGCGGCTGCGGCCGCGACCACGTCAGCCCCTGCCGCGCCGGAGGCTGCGCCGCTTCGCCCAGCGCAGGAAGGCGGCGTCGACGGCGGTCGGGGACGACGACGAGAGCACGACCGCGTCGAAGCCGAGCCTGCGAAAGCGCTTCAGGAGCCCTTCGAGCCGCTCCTCGTTGGCCCGCCGGCGCGTGGCGACGTCCGCGCGGCTCAGCCGCACCCGCACCTGCTCGCCGCCGTCCGGCGCCGCGAGCGGCACGAGGACGCCGTCGACGTCCGGGAAGCTCTGCTCCCACGTGGGATCCTGCACGACCACCGGCACGACGTCCCAGCGCGCGCTCCGGAGCCGCGCCCAGGTCGCGGCGCCGACCGGTGCGAGGAAGTCGGAGAGCACGAACACGAACGAGCCCTGCGGCAGCTCGGCGCGCCGGTTGAGGAGGTGCTCGAGCGCGTGTCCGAGGCTGCGCTCGCCCGCGTCGAACGGCGCGCGGCGGACGCGGTCGAGGAGGAACCGCGGGGCCACGGCGCCCGGCGGAAGCACGCGCGTCCGGCCGCCGGCCGCGTCGGCGTGCCCGAGCTCCGCGCGCGCCGCCGCCGCCGAGCGCGCGATCGCCTCGGCTGCGGCGACCACGGCGGCGCGCTTGTCGAGCCACGGGAACGCCGGCCCGTAGAGCGCCATCGACGGGCGGCGGTCGGCGAGGACGAGGACCCGCGGCGCCTCCTCGGCGTACGTCTCCCGGACGACGAACTCGTCGCGGCCGCGGGCAGCCGAGAGCTTCCCGGAGGCGAACCAGTCGATGGTCGAGACGGGGTCGCCCGGGAGGTACGGGCGCGTTCCGGCGACCTCCGAGCCTCGCCCTCGACGACTGCTGCGGCGCTCGCCGAACGGCGTGCCGGACAGCCGCCGGCGCGGCACGAGCGGGAACGCGCGCCGTCCCGTCAACGCGCGGCGGGACGTGCAACCGGCCGTACGTCCCACTGCGGCTCCGGCCGCGGCGCGCGCTCGAGGCACCGCTGCCAGACGAGCCGCGCCACCTCGCCGGCGGTGGGCTCCTCGTCCGCGAGGTACTCGGGCGCCAGGACCAGCCGGTGCACGAGCACGGGCACGAACAGCCGCTCCACGTCGTCGGCCTCCGCGTGGTCGCGGCCGTCGATGAGCGCCGCCGCCCTCACCGCGCGTTCGAGCGCGAGCGACCCACGGACGGACGCGCCGAGGGAGACGAAGTCGAGCGAGCGGGTCGCCTGCACGAGCTCGACGATCCAGCGGCGGAGGAGCGGATCGACGTAGACGTCGTCGATGCCGTCCTGCAGCGCCTGCACGTCGCGCTTCGTCGCCACCGGCCGCAGCTCGTCCAGCGGATGGCCGCCGTGCTGCGCGACGACGATCTCCACCTCCTGATCGGCGTCGGGGTACCCGAGCGCGGTGCGAAGGAAGAAACGGTCGAGCTGCGCCTCGGGCAGCGGGAACGTGCCCTCCTGCTCGATCGGGTTCTCGGTCGCGAGCAGCACGAACGGCTGCGGCAGCGCGTGCGTGATCCCGTCGACCGTCACCTGCCCCTCGGCCATCGCCTCGAGCAGCGCGGACTGCGTCTTCGGCATGGCGCGGTTGATCTCGTCGACGAGCAGGACGTTCGCGAACACCGGGCCCGGGCGGAAGCGGAACTCGCGCTCGCGCTGGTCGTAGACGGTGAGGCCCGTGACGTCCGTCGGCTGCAGGTCGGGGGTGCACTGGACACGCGACGCGACTGCGCCTTCGACGCTTCCGGCAACCGCCCGCGCGAGCACGGTCTTCGCCGTACCGGGCACGTCCTCGAGCAGGACGTGCCCGCGGCACGCCAGCGCGGTGAGCACGAGGCAGATGCGATCCGTCTTCCCGACGACGACCGACTCGACGTTCCGGCGGATGCGATTCGCGATCTCGCTCGCGTGCTCGAGCGACGGGTCCACGCGCGCAATCGTACGCAGCCGTCCCAGCGTCGGCCGGGCCGCGATTCGTAGGGGCCTCTTAGCCGCCGCGGCGAAGCTGGGCGCGTGAGTGCAGTCTCAGGCGTGCTCGGGCGGGCGCCCCGGCTTCGAGCGCCGTTCCGCGTCTTCCGCGCGCTCAACGTGATCCTCCTGCTCGCGCTCGCCGGGCTCGGCGTCGCCGCCTACCTCGCCGTGCGAGCGACGCCGGCGAAGCAGGCGGCGAGCGTGCAGACCGGGACCGTCCAGCGGGGAACGGTGCTCTCGTCGGTCTCGGCGACCGGCAGCATCGCGGCGCCCGCCACGCTCGCGGTCGACTTCCAGACGAGCGGGACGCTCGCGGAGATCGACGTCACGCAGGGACGGCACGTGCGACGCGGGCAGGTCCTCGGCCGCCTCGACCCGACGAAGGACGAGGAGGCGGTCGAGGAGGCGGAGGCGAACCTCGAGAGCGCGCGCGCGAACCTCGCGACGACGCTCGCCGGCGAGACGCCCGCCGAGCGGCGACAGGACGCGGTGACGCTGCGGCAGGCGAAGGCGCAGGTCGCGAGCGCGAAGCTGGCCGTGGCGCAGGCGCGGGCGACGTCCGCGCAGGACGCACACGCACAGTCGATGTCGGTCGCGCAGGCGCAGGCGCAGGTCGGCCAGGACGAGCGGGCGCAGGCGCTCTCGATCTCGGCCGCGCAGCAGCAGCTCCACGTCGACCGCGGCAACCTCACCGGCTACGTCGGCAAGGTCGCCGCGGACAAGACGACCGTCGCGTCCGACCAGGCTGCGTACAACAGCGCGACCGCCACCGTGAACGACGACCAGGCGCGCATCACGACCGACAACGCGCAGATCGAGACGCTGAACGAGCAGAGGAACTCGCAGAGCGGCGACCAGACGACCGACCAGCAGAAGCTCAGCGCCGACCAGGCGTCGCTCAGTGCCGCCGAGGCGAGCGGCGACCAGAGCAGCATCGCGCACTGGCGATCGGTCGTCGCCGACGACCAGAGCTCCGTCGACGGCGACGCGCAGAGCCTGAACGGCACGACGGCGGCGCTCACGAAGGCGCAGTACCAGCTCAGCCTCGACCAGGCGGCGCTCTCGGCCGACCAGCAGAAGCAGTCCGCCGCCGAGACGACGTTGAACACGGACAAGGCGACGCTGACGAGCGACCAGGCCACGGTCGTGAGCTACGAGACGAAGGTCGCGAACGACCGGCAGGCGCTCGCCGTGGCGCAGCAGACGCGGGCGGGCACGCTCGCGAAGGACCGGCAGGCGATCGCCACGGCGGAGCAGCAGCGGCAGGCGACGCTCGCGAAGGACCGGCAGGGCGTCGCCGGCGCGAGACAGCAGGTCTCGTCGGCGAAGCTCGGGGTGAGCGCGGCGGCGGCGGGCAACGCCGTCAAGCAGGCGCCGCCGACCTCCGCTGCCGTCGCGCAGCTCGAGGCCGCCGTGACGCAGGCGGAGGTGGCGCTCGCGGATGCGCGCAGAACGCTGGCAGAGACGGTGCTGCGCGCGCCGGTCACCGGCACGGTCGCCTCGGTCTCGGGCGTCGTCGGCGAGACGGTGAGCGGCGGCGGCAACGCGTCGGCGTCGAGCACGTCGTCGGCGTCGTCGGCGTCGGGTGCGAGCGGCGCGGGCAGCGGCTCGTCGGGGAACGGCTCGAGCTCGTCGTCCGGCCTCGTGACGCTCGTCAACGTCTCGGACATGGAGGCGACCGCGGCCTTCGCCGAGAGCGACGCCGCGAAGATCGCCGTCGGCGACGCGGCGACGGTCACCGTGCCGGCGCTGACGAACGTCGAGCTGCCGGCGCGCGTCGTCTCGGTGGACGAGATCAGCACGACCTCGTCGAGCGTCGTCCAGTACGACGTGACCGTCGCGCTCGACCGGCACGACCGGCGGCTCAAGCCCGGGATGACGGCGAACGTCAGCGTCACGACCGCGGAGCGCGACGACGTGCTCAACGTGCCGTCGAGCGCCGTCACCGGCAGCGGCGCGAACGCGACCGTCGCCGTCGTCGGCAAGAACGGCGTACAGCGGCGCGTGCGCGTCGTCGCCGGCCTGCAGGGCGACACGGCGACCGAGATCGTCAGCGGCCTCCGCAAGGGCCAGACGGTCGTCACGTCGACGGGCTCGACCCTCCTCTCGGGAGCCTCGACGAGCACGACGACCGGCGGCTTCACGGGCCGCGGGCTCGGCGGCGGGCTCGGCGGCCTCGGGGGCGGGAACGTGCGGGTCGGCGTTCCGTAGGTGGGCGGCCTCGTGGAACGTCGCCGCGGCCGGCCGCTGATGGTGCTCGACGGCGTCTCCAAGGTGTACGGCGCCGGCGAGATCGCGGTGCACGCGCTGCGGGACGTCGACCTGCGCGTCGAGCCGGGCGAGTACGTCGCGATCATGGGCAGCTCGGGCAGCGGCAAGTCGACCCTGATGAACATCATCGGCTGCCTCGACGTGCCGACGCTGGGGCGCTACCTCCTCGAGGGGATCGACGTGACGCTGCTCGACGACTACGAGCTGTCGTTCGTCCGGAACCGGAGGATCGGGCTCGTCTTCCAGAGCTTCAACCTCATCCCGCGCACGAGCGTGCGGCGGAACATCGAGCTGCCGCTCGTCTACCAGCGCCTGAAGGCGGCCGAGCGGCACGCCCGCGCGGAGGAGGCGGCGCGGCTCGTCGGGCTCGAAGAGCGGCTGCACCACGTCCCGTCGGAGCTCTCGGGCGGCCAGCAGCAGCGGGCCGCCATCGCGCGCGCCGTCGTGACCGACCCGGCGATCCTGCTCGCTGACGAGCCGACCGGAAACCTGGACACCGCTTCGACGCGGGACGTCCTCTCCGTCTTCGACAGGCTGAACGCGGCGGGGCGCACGGTCGTGGTGATCACGCACGAGCCGGATGTCGCGGTGCGCGCGCGGCGGATCATCCGCATCTCGGACGGCCGCGTCGTCTCGGACGAGCCGCAGCTCGCAACGGTGCCGGCATGAGCTCCTTCGAGGCGCTGCGGATGGCGGTGCAGGGCCTGCTCGCGAACCGGCTGCGCTCGTTCCTGACGCTGCTCGGGATCACGATCGGCGTCGCGTCGGTGATCATCCTGGTCGCGGTCGGGCACGGCTCGGCGGTGGCGGTCGAGAAGCAGATCGAGGGGCTCGGCACGAACCTGCTGACCGTCCAGCCCGGCGGGCGCTTCTTCGGGCGCGCCGCGGCACGCTCGACGTCGTTCACCTTCCTGACGCTGAAGGACGTCGAGGCGCTGCAGGACAAGGCCGCGGCGCCCGACGTGCAGACGGTCACCCCGGTCGTCGACGTCGACTCGGCCACGGTCGCGCACGGCGTCGCCAGCGAGACGCCCGAGCAGGTGCTCGCGACGACGCCGTCCTACGCGGTTGCGCGCAAGGAGTCCGTCGCGGCCGGGACGTTCGTCACCTCGGCGGACGAGAACACGCACGCCCGCGTGGCGGTGATCGGCCCGACGGTCGCCGAGAACCTGTTCGGCGGCCGGAACCCCGTCGGCCAGACGATCCTCGTCAACGGCGCCACCCTGAAGGTCGAGGGGCTGCTCCGGTCGAAGGGCTCGAACGGCTTCCAGGACCAGGACGACGTCGTGATCCTGCCGCTGACGACGGCGCAGGACCTACTCGTGGGGCAGAGCGGGCAGCTGTCCCAGATCCTCGTCGTCGCGACGGCGCCGAGCACCGTCGACGCGGCCGAGAACGAGGCCACGGCGATCCTCACCCCCGCCCACCACAACACGGACGGGAGCGCGGCGTTCACGGTGCTCAACCAGGCGTCGCTGCTGCAGGCGACGAGCTCCAACAATCACACCTTCACCGTCCTGCTCGCCGCCGTCGCCGCGATCTCGCTCCTCGTCGGCGGGATCGGCGTGATGAACATCATGCTCGTCACCGTCACCGAGCGGACACGCGAGATCGGCATCCGCAAGGCGATCGGCGCGCGCAAGACGGACATCCTCGGCCAGTTCCTCACCGAGGCCGTGATGCTGTCCATCCTCGGCGGCGTGGTCGGCGCGGCGGCGGGGCTCGTCGGCAGCCGCTTCACGATCGTCGGCGTGCAGCCGGTCGTGCAGCCGTACGCCGTCGTCCTCGCGTTCGGCGTCGGCGTCGCCGTCGGCCTGTTCTTCGGCATCTATCCCGCAAACCGGGCCGCGTCGCTCCGCCCGATCGAGGCTCTCCGCTACGAGTAGGAGTCATGCCATGACCATGGCCAGCACCGAGCTCGCCCCGCCTGACGACGAGCTCGTCACCCAGATCCTCGCCCGGCGCCGGCGGCGAACGCCGATGCTCACGCTCGCGCTCGTCGTCGCCGTCGCGGCGGCAGGAGCGTTCGTCGGCGGCGTCGAGGCCCAGAAGCACTTCGGCGCCTCCGGCTCGACGGCCGCGACGGGCGGCTCGGGCACCGCGGCCGGGCGGGGCGCCGGCTTCGCGTCCCGCTTCGGCGGCCCGCGGTCCTCCGGCTTCGGAGGCGGCGGCGGGTTCGGGGGCGGCGGGTTCGGAGGCGGCGGCGGCTTCGGAGGCGGCGGCGGCTTCGGCGCGACCAGGGGCACCGTGACGCTGATCAAGGGCAGCAGGCTCTACGTCACCGACGGCTCCGGCAACACGGTCGTGGTGAACGTCGGCGCGGGCGCGGCCGTGACGAAGAGCGTCTCCGGCTCGATCCGGACGATCCGGCCGGGCGACTGGGTCACGGTGATCGGGACGCAGCGAAAGAACGGCAGCTACACCGCGCGGGCCGTCACCGTCACGCCGCGCGGGGGTGCGGGGCAATGAGCCGCCGGCCGGCCCTCGCGCTCGCCGGCGCGCTCGCCTTCCTCGGCGCGTACGCCGGCGTGGCGTCCGGCGCCACACCCGTCACGGGCTTCGTCTCGGGGATGATCTCCTCCGTCTCCGGCTCGACGTTCACCGTCTCGACGGCGATCAGCCCGACCGGGCGCTCGAAGGTGGTCGTCGGCTCGAAGACGGCGATCAGCGAGCAGGAGCCGGGCACGCGGTCGGACGTGAAGAAGGGCGTCTGCGTGACGGCGAACGGGACGAAGAAGGGATCGACGGTGACGGCGACCCGCGTGTCGATCGCGCCGAAGTGCGCGGCGACTCGGTTCCGCCCCGGCGGCCGCGTTCCGCGACGGCCGGGCGGCGGGGCCTTCAGACCGCCGGCGAACCTCGGCTTCGCGTTCGGGACGGTCTCCAGGGTCAGCGGGTCGGCGGTGACCGTGAAGGCGCGGCAGGGCTCGACCACGGTGGTCCTCACGGGCAAGACGCAGATCAGCCGGACCGTGGCGGCCGGCATGTCCGCGGTGAAGCCGAAGCTCTGCGCGTTCGTGCGCGGCACCAGCGCCGACCGCGGCGTGACGGTCGAGGCAGAGCAGGTGCAGCTCTCGCAGCCCGTCCGCGGGACGTGCGGCTTCCGCCGCCGGTAGCCGCGGCACGGCCTAGATTCCGCCCGGTGAACCGATCGCGGGCCGCGGGCGAATGTCGAACGTGAGTCGTCCGCTCCAGCACCTCTCGGACGAGGCGCTCGTCGCCCTCGCCGCCCGCTCGGAGCAGACGGCGCTGGCGGAGCTCTACGACCGCTACGGCCGCGTCGCCTACGGGCTCGCGCTGCGGATCGTGCGCGACGAGCGGCTCGCCGAGGACGCCGTGCAGGACGGCTTCCTCGCCGCCTGGCGCTCCGCGGCGCGCTTCGCGCCCGAGCGCGGGAAGGCCGCGACGTGGCTCCTCACGCTGGTGCACCGGCGCGCGGTCGACCTCGTGCGGCGCGAGGAGCGCCGGCGCGCAGAGTCGCTCGAGCGCGTGCCCGAGCCCGCGGCCGGCGCCGTCGACGAGGACGCGTGGCTGCGCCTGCGCCGCGAGCGTGTGCAGGAGGCGCTGCGCCGGCTGCCCGACCCGCAGCGCGAGGCGCTCGAGCTCGCCTACTACGGCGGCTTCACGCAGTCCGAGCTCGCGGAGAGGCTCGGACAGCCGCTGGGTACGATCAAGAGCCGGATGTTCGCCGGGCTGTCGCGGCTGCGGGAGCTCCTCGCCGAGCCGGGAATGGAGATGTCGTGGAGCCCGTGAGCCTGCACGACCTGACGGCCGCCTACGCGCTGGATGCGCTCGACGCCGACGAGGCGCGCGCGTACGAGGACCACCTCGACGGCTGCGAGCGCTGCCGTGCCGAGCTCGCGGCGCTCGGGGAGACCGCCTCCCACCTCGCGTGGGGCGCCGAGTCGCCCGAGCCGCCGGCGCGGCTGCGCGCGGCGATCCTCGACCAGGCCGCCGCCGAGCGCCGCAACGTCGTGCCGCTGCCGGTGACGCGCACGCGCCTCTTCCGCGCGACGGCCGCCGTGGCCGCGGTCGCGGCCTGCGCCGCCGTCGCCTTCGGCGTCTGGGCGGCGACGCTCGCGTCGCGCGGCCCGACCCGCGAGGCCGTCACGTGGGCGGTCGTCGTCCACGGCGGGCACGGGACGCTGACCGTCTCCGGCCTCGCCGCGGCACCGCGCGGCAAGACGTACGAGGCGTGGGTGATCCCCGCGGCCGGCGCGCCCCGGCCCGCCGGGCTCTTCGCGGGCGGCGGGACGCGGACGGTCGTGCGCCTGACGCGGCCGGTGCCGCAGGGCTCGACGATCGCCGCGACGCTCGAGCGCGCCGGCGGCGTGTCGGCGCCGACGACGACGCCGCTCTTCACCGCGCGCGCGTAGCGCACGCGAGGGTCGAACCGATCGCCTCCGTCGGGCGAATGCCGCCTGACAACTCGTTACGACAGGGGTCCGCCCGGGGCGGACGCCGAGGAGGTGCAGAGTCAGGTGGAACCGATCGAAGAGCTCGTGCAGACGGCGAGCAGGGCCGCGTTCCTGAAGAAGGGCGTCGCCGCAGGCGCCGGCGTCGCGCTCGCGACGGCACTGCCCGGCAGCGCGCTCGCCGCGCTGCGCGGCAGGACCGCGGCGCTGACCGCGGGTGACGTCGCGATCCTCTCCGCCGCCGAGATCGCCGAGGCGCTCGCGGTGACGACGTACTCGAACATCATCGACAACGCGCCGTTCTTCAAGAACCTGGCGAGCGACGACCAGGGCTACCTGAAAGCGGCCCGGCAGGAGGAGATGTCGCACTACCTGCTCGAGCAGGGCGCGACGAAGAAGCCGTCGCCGTTCAAGGCCTTCTACTACCCGAAGGGCATGTTCGCCGACGCGAAGACGACGCTGAACACGCTCGTCACGCTCGAGGATGCCTTCATCGCCGCGTACCTCGTCGGCGTGCGCAACTTCAGCACCGCCGACCTCCGCGTCACCTCCGCCCGGATCATGGGCATCGAGAGCGACCACCGCACGCTCGCGCGCGTGCTCGGCCCGAACGTCTCGAAGAAGGACGGCGGCCCGGTCGAGGCGATCGTCGGGGTGCTCGGCAAGCCCGAGAGCGTCGACCCGCCGAACAACAACGGCTACGAGCGCACGCTCAAGTGGACGAACATCAACCAGGCGCTCGCGGCCCTCACCCCGTTCGCGGACAAGTCGGCCGCGGCGAAGGCGGGCTTCGACACGACGAAGGCCTACGCCTTCCACCCGTTCACGCCGACCCTGCCGAACCCGCTCGGCTCCTTCCACTCGTTCGCCGGCTGATCCGCCGCCGGCAGAAAGGACTGCACATGCCCGGATTCATCGGCGTCCCCGAGCTGCTCCTGCTCGGCCTGCTCGCGCTCCTGCTCTTCGGCCCCAAGCGGCTGCCCGAGATGGGCCGCGGGCTCGGGAACGGCCTGCGGGAGTTCAAGAGCTCGATCGGCGGCGCCGCGGCCGAGACGCGGTCCGAGGAGGAGTAGTGCGCCTTCCTCGCCGGCTCGGCTTCGGCCAGGAAGCCTCGACGGTCGAGCACCTCGAGGAGCTCCGCTCGCGACTCTTCGTCGCGGGCGGAGCGATCCTCGCGGGGACGATCGCGAGCTACGTCGTCCACCACCGCATCCTGCGGCTGCTCGTCGAGGCGCTCCCGCCGCGGCACCGCCAGCTCCTGACGCTCACCGTGACGGAGCCGTTCACGACCTCGCTGAAGGTGAGCATCGCGGCCGGCTTCGCGCTCGCGTCGCCGGTCGTGCTCTGGCAGCTCTGGGCGTTCCTCGCGCCGGCGATCGAGCCACGCGCCCGCCGCGCGATCGCCCCGCTCGCCGCGACCGCGACCGCGCTGCTCGTCGCGGGCGTCGTCTTCGGCGACCGCGTCGCGCTTCCCGCGGCGCTCCGGTTCCTGACCGGCTACGACAACTCCGTCTACGACGTCCAGATCCGCGCCGGCGCCTACATCTCGTTCGCGCTGCTCGTCCTCGCGGCGTGCGCCGCGGTCTTCGAGCTGCCGATCGCCGTGCTCGGGCTCGTGCGCGTCGGTGCGCTCGACTCCGCCAAGCTTCGCAGGAACCGCCGCCGCGGCTACTTCGTCGTCGCGTGCATCGGCGTCGCCCTGCCCGGGATCGACCCGGTCACGACGATCGTCGAGACGATCCCGTTGCTCGTCCTGTTCGAGGCCTCGATCTGGGCCTCCGTGCTCTGCGAGCGGCGCTGGCGGAGCGTGCCGTCCCCGAGCTTCAGCAGCTGAATCGGTAGTAATTAGCGCCGTGAAGGCGTGGGCGATCGCCGCGGCCGCGCTCGCGCTCGCCGCAACCGCCTCCGGCGCCTCGGGGCCGCGCTCGCTCGCCGCCAAGTGCGGCGACACGAGCGGCGTCCACGCCGTCCCCTTCTGGCTGCGGGCGACCGACGGCGTCCGGCTCTACGCGATCGACACCGGGAAGGGCGACGTGGGCGTCGTCCTCCTGCACGAGTCTCCCGGCGACCTGTGCGGCTGGCTTCCGTTCATCGCCGACCTCACGCACGCCGGCATCCGCGCGCTCGCGTTCGACTTCCGCGGGTACGGCGACTCGGGCCTGCCGCAGTCGGCGACGCAGTCGCTCGCGTTCGACCGCGACGTCCGCGCCGCGGTCTACCGGCTCGGCGCCGAGGGCGTGCGGAAGGTGTTCCTCGTCGGCGCGTCGTTCGGCGGGGCGGCGGCGCTGACCTACGCGCCGTCGCTGCCGCTCGCCGGCGTGGTCAGCCTCTCGGGCGAGGCAGACCTGCCGCGGAGCGGCCTCGACGCGGCGGCGGCGATGCCGCACCTGCACGCGCCGCTCCTGATCGTCGGCTCGCGCCGGGATCCGTACCTCCCGGTCCGGCAGGCGCTCCGACTTCTCCACCGGGCCGGGTCGAAGGACAAGCGCACCGCGTTCTACCCCGGCGCGTTCCACGGCTGGGACATCGTCGAGGACGCGCCCTACGCCGCCCGCGCACGCGCGCTCGTGCTCGCCTGGATCCGCGCGCGCTCCTGACGCCCGGACGGCGGCCCGCCGTACCGAAACCCTAGGCACACTGGCCGCCGATGCGGCGGCGGATTCCCGGCTCCTGGCTCCTGCTCGCGGGCGGCCTCGCGCTCGGCGCCCTCGCGGCCGCCCTCGCGCTGACGCTGCGTGGCAAGCCGACGGTCGTCCGCACCGTGACGGTGACGATCCCGGCGACGACGACCGCGCCGCCCCCCACGACCACGACGGCGCCGCCGCCCGCCACCACGACCGCTCCCCCGCCCGCCGCGCCGCCCACGGTGCCGATGTCGTGGCAGCACGCGGGCGGCATCGTCTGGCACTCCGGCGACGTCGACCCCACCTGGCTCGGGCAGCAGATGCGCGCGGCCGGGTTCGGCTGGGTCGCGGTGTTCCTCGGCGAGAACGACGCCGCCTCGCCGCCCGACCCGGGCTGGATCGAGCGCTTCCGCCTCGCGAGCGGCCTGCCCGTCGGCGGCTGGGGCGTGCTCGGCGAGGACCCGGCGGCCGACGCCGCGCAGGCCGCGCAGCTCATCCAGCAGGACTCGCTGTCCTTCTACATCGCCGACGCCGAGGAGCCCTACGGCTACACGGACGGGACGACGCAGAGCGACGTGCGGCTCGCGCGGTCCCAGCAGTTCGTCTCCGCCTTCCGCGCGGCCGAGCCGAGCCTGCCCGCGGCCGTCTCGTCGTACTGCCGGCCCGACGAGCACGATCTCGACTGGAGCGCCTGGGCGAACGGCGGCTTCCAGTTCTTGCCGCAGGCGTACGTCAACGACTTCGGGCCGGCCGCCGATCCCGCCGCCTGCGCCGCGGGCGCCGCGCGCTTCTTCCCGCTGTCGCGCGTCCACCCGACGATCGGCAGCTATCACGGGGTCCACCAGGGATTCGTCCCGCCGCAGCAGTCGGCGCAGCTGCTCGCCGACGCGCACACGACCGGCTTCTCGATCTACCCGGCCGAGGTCAACATGAGCGCGGAGGACTGGCAGGCGTTCGGCCGGGCGATCGCCGAGCTGCACATCGCGCGCCCCGTCGCCTGATCAGCCGCGCCACGGGCGCCGGAGCGCGGCGGCGAGCCCGGCGACGCCCGTCGTCGGGCCGACACGGATGCGGTCGAGCGTGTCGAGCCCCTCGGCCGGCGAGGCCCACCCCGGGTTCTCCGTCTCGGCCGCCGCGTAGCCGGCGCGCCGCACCGCCCGCACGACGGCGGCGTCGTAGTGGCCGTACGGGTAGCAGAAGACGTGCACGGGGACGCGGTAGACGTTCTCGAGCCAGCGGCGCGAGATCGCGACCTCGCGCGTGAGCTGCGCGTCGCCGACGCGCGTCAGGTCCGGGTGCGTGAACGTGTGCGACGCGATCTCCCAGCCGGCGCGGATCAGCTCGCGCACGCGGCGCGGGACGAGGTTGCCGATCTGCAGGTTGAGGACGCCGGCGAACCGGTGCGCGCGCAGGATCGGCAGGGCGTACCGCCAGTCGCCCGGATAGCCGTCGTCGAAGGTGAGCACGATCGGCTTGCGCGGGAGCGGGGTGCCGTCGCGCCAGTACGCGAGCACGCGGTCGAGCGTCACCGCGTGCCAGCCGTTCCGCGCGAGCCACGCGACCTGCGCGCGCAGCTCCGCGGGCGGGACGTACAGGCCCTCGAGCGACGTCGGTCCGGCGCTCGTACCGATGACGTGGTAGACGAGCACCGGCACGGGCGCGTCGTGGCCGGCCGACGGGCGCGCCGCGCTCGGCGCGGCGAGGCCGGCGAGGACGAGCGCCAGCAGCGCGGCCGCGCGCACGCCGCGAGAGATGCGGGATGCGAACATGGTGTCTGACACCCTCGGTGTCAGACACCTTCTCACTACAGGCCGCCAGCGCGGAACTGGTGTCTGACACCCTCGGTGTCAGACACCTTCTCACTACAGGATCGCGCGCGGATACAGGCGGGCCGCCAGCGCGGCCGTCGCCGTGAGGAAGAGCGCGACGACCAGGAAGTCGAGCCAGAGCGTGCCGCCGGTCGAGACGCCGAGCAGGAGCTGGCGCATCCCGTGCACCTCGTAGGTGAGCGGGTTCACGCGCGCGAGCGCGCGCAGCCAGGCGGGCATGATCGAGAGCGGGTAGAGCGCGCTCGACGCGAAGAAGAGCGGCATCATCACCATCTGGCCGATCCCCATGAACCGCTCGCGCGTGCGCACGAGCGCGGCCAGCGTCATCGAGAGGCAGGCGAAGCCGCCGGTCGCGAGCACGAGCAGGACGAGCGCGCCGGCGACGTCCTGAACGCGCCAGCGGATCGAGATCCCGGTGGCCGCCAGCACGACGAGCAGCATCGCCGCCTGCGCGAGCGCGCGCACGCCGGCGCCCGTCGCCTTGCCGAGGACGATCGCGAGCCGCGGGATCGCCGTCGCGAGCAGCCGCTGCAGCTGCCCCACGTCGCGCTCCCAGATCACGGCGAGCCCGAAGAAGATGGCCACGAACAGCGCCGCCTGCGCCATCACGCCCGGCGCCAGGTAGGCGCGGTAGTCGTGGACGCCGCCGCTCAGCGAGCGGTTGCGGCGCAGCGCCGTCCCGAACACGAACAGCCAGAGGAGCGGCTGGACGGAGCGCGTGAAGATGTCGAGGTGGTCGTGGCGCAGCTTGCGCAGCTCCGCCCACGCCATCGCCGCGACGCCGTCCCCGACGCGGCGCGCGGCTGTGGTCGCGGACCTACCCGAGCCGGCGAGAGAGCCGCCGGCGCGCACGTGCGTCGCGGAGACCGCCACCACCTCCCTCCTCGATCCCGTGGCCGGTCGCCGAGGTGAAGACGTCCTCGAGCGTCGGCGCCGCGTAGGCGGCGCGCAGCTCCCGCGGCGTTCCCTGAGCGACCAGGGCGCCCAGGTCCATGATCGCGATGCGGCCGCATTGACGCTCCGCCTCTTCCATCAGGTGCGTCGTCACGACCAGCGTCGTGCCGAACTCGTCGCGCAGCGCCTCGAGCCGCTCCCAGACCATCCGCCGGGCGGTCGGGTCGAGGCCGACCGTCGGCTCGTCGAGGAAGAGGACGCGCGGGCGGTTGAGGAGCGCCGTCGCCACCTCGAGCCGGCGCAGCATCCCGCCGGAAAGCGTGCGCCCGAGCCGGTCGAGAAACGGCTCGAGGTGCATCGCCTCGATCGCCTGCGCGATTCGCTCGCGGCGTCCACGGCGGGGGACACCCGTGATCCGCGCGTAGAACTCGAGGTTCTCGCGCGCCGTCAGCGCGGCGTCGATCGAGATCGCCTGCGGCACGTAGCCGATCGACGCGCGGACGGCGAGCCCGTCCGCGACGACGTCGTGGCCGGCGACCGACGCGCGGCCGGCTGTGGGCCGGAGCAGCGTCGTGAGGACGCGCAGCGTCGTCGTCTTCCCGGCCCCGTTCGGGCCGAGGAGGCCGAACACCTCGCCGGAGACGACGCCGAAGGTGATCCCGCGCACGGCCTCGACCTCGCCGAAGCGCACGACGAGGCCCTCGACCTCGACGGCGTGCTCGAGCGCGCGAACGGGCACCGTCTCCGCGGCGGTCGTCACCGCGCGATCAGCTCCTCGCTCGTCGCGCGCAGCGCCTCCGCCGCCTTGGCGGTGAGCCGCACGAGCTCCGCGCGCTCGTCCGGCTCGAGCGCGCCCAGCACGTCGTGGAAGAACCGCCGGCGCTGGTCGGCGACGACCCGCGCCAGCTCGGCGCCCTCGCGCGTGAGCGCCACGAGGGCGACGCGCCGGTCGTCCGGGCTGCGGCGGCGCTCGACGAGCCCGGCCACCTCGAGCCGGTCGGCGAGACGGCTCGCGGTCGTCTCGTCGATGCCGACCCGGTCGGCGAGCCGGCCGATGGGGATCCCGTCGCGGTCGGCGAGGACGTCCAGCGCCCGCAGGTTCGTCGGCGTGAGCTTGGCCGAGCTGCCATGGTGCAGCGCCGCGAGCAGGCGGCGGCTGCGCAGGACGCTGCCCAGCTCGTGCCAACGCCGGCCCAGCTCCCCCGCCAGCGAGTCGCGACCGCTCATCGCTGCAAGCTACAGCATCTGCACGACGCAGATATTCAGGCGGTGACGTCGATCGGCGTCGCGCCGGCGAGGCCGGGAATGCGCTTCGCGCCGCGGTGCGCGTCGACCATGCCCGGCGCGCCCAGGCGCACCCACACGTGCGGCGCCGCGAAGCGGACGGTCGACCCCTGCCGGAGCGTGCCCTCGTAGAGCACCGGGCCGGTGGCGGAGCCCCGGCGGACGAGCAGCCAGCAGTCGCCGCGCGTCGCGCTGAGGACGAGCGCGGCGGGACGGACGGGGTGCGTCCGGGCGGCGGCGTGGTGCGTCTGGCGCGCGCCGAGCACGCCGGTCGTCGTGACCGCCGGGGTCGAGCTCGCCGCCGCGGGCGGCAGCGTGTGCGTCGTGCGCGTCGAGGCGGCCCAGCCGACGACGCCGGCGACGACCGCCGCGGCCAGGAGCGCCGCTGCGACCTTCGGCCAGGGACGCCGGCGCGGAGGGGGAAGCGCCAGCGCGGACTCGGGCGGCTCCGGGACGACCTCCTCGAACGCGTCCACGAACCGGTCGGCGTCGAGCCCGAGCGCGTGCGCGTAGGTGCGCAGGAAGGCGCGCCCGTACGTGCGGCCGGGCAGCGCCGCGAAGTCGCCGCGCTCGAGCGCGGCCAGGTACTTCGCGCGGATGCACGTGAGCCGTTCGGCATCGGCGAGGCTCAGGCCACGCGTCTCGCGGGCCGCAGCGAGGCTCGCACCGACGTCGAACACGGCCCCGCTCATTCTACGGCCGGCCGGCCGCGACCGCGGCGCACGCCAGGCGGTCCGGCTCCCGCCGCCGACCACGTACCCTGGGTGCATGACCAACGCGACGATCACGACGAACCACGGCACGATCGAGGTCGAGCTCTACGACGACGCGGCGCCGAAGACGGTGGAGAACTTCGCGAAGCTCGCCCGCGACGGCTTCTACGACGGCGTCGTCTTCCACCGGGTGATCCCGGACTTCATGATCCAGGGCGGCGACCCGACGGGCACCGGCTCCGGCGGCCCCGGCTACCAGTTCGACGACGAGGCGAACGACCACCGCATCGTCCGAGGCGCGCTCGCGATGGCGAACGCCGGCCCGAACACGAACGGGTCGCAGTTCTTCATCGTCACCGCCGACGAGTGTCCGTGGCTCGACGGCAAGCACACCGTCTTCGGCCGCGTGACGTCCGGCATGGACGTCGTCGACGAGATCTCGCAGGTCGAGACGGACGGGCGCGACCGGCCGCGGAGCGAGGTCGTGATGGAAGCCGTGTCGGTGGCGTGAGCACGATGCCCGAGCACGCCCAGGATTCGGTCGACATCGTCTGCCCGCACTGCAAGAAGCCGTTCACGGCCAGCCTGATGGCCGGCGGCGCCGAGCGCTACCGCGGCTTCAAGTGCCCGCACTGCCGGCTCTTCGTGCCGGCGGCGCGCGTCGAGAAGACCTGAGCCCGCGAACCTGGTTCACGCAGTGAACCAGGTTCGGGAGTTTCGTCCCTACACGCAGTCGCGGAGAGCCTGCGCCTCGGGCAGCGACTCGAGCTTCTTGAGTGTGTTGTTCTCGATCTGGCGGATGCGCTCGCGGGTCACGCCGAAGGCCTTGCCGACCTCCTCGAGCGTGCAGGGCTGGCCGCCGGTGAGGCCGAAGCGCAGCTCGATCACCTGACGCTCCCGGAGCGGCAGCGACGCGAGCGCCGTCTCGATGTCCGAGCGGCGCAGCGTCAGCGACGCCGCCTCGTCGGGCGTCTCGATGTTCTCGTCCTCGACGAAGTCGCCGAGCTCCGAGTCCTCCTCCTCGCCGATCGGCTTCTCGAGCGAGACCGGGTGCTGCGCCATGCGCAGGATCTCGCGCACCTCCTCGGGCGTCATCTCCAGCTCCTCGGCGATCTCCTCGGGCCGCGGCTCGCGGCCGAGGCGCTGCACGAGCTGCCGCTCGATGTGCACGACCTTGTTCAGCTTCTCGACCATGTGCACCGGGATGCGGATGGTGCGCGCCTTGTCCGCGATCGCGCGCGTGACCGCCTGGCGGATCCACCACGTCGCGTACGTCGAGAACTTGTAGCCCTTGCGGTAGTCGAACTTCTCCACCGCGCGGATCAGCCCGAGCGAGCCCTCCTGGATCAGGTCGAGGAACGAGAGCCCGCGGCCCAGATACCCCTTGGCGATCGAGACGACGAGGCGGAGGTTCGCCTCGATCATCTGCGTCTTCGCCGTCATGTCGCCGCGCTCGATCCGCTTCGCCAGGTAGACCTCCTGGTCGGCGGTGAGCAGCGGCACCTTGCCGATCTCGCGCAGGTAGAGCCGGAGCGAGTCGAGCGACGGCTCGACGGTGAGGTCGAGCTTCGGCGCCGCCTTGACCTCCTCCTCGACGAGCGGCTGCTCGTGCGGGAGCCGCTTGTGCTGCTCGCCCTCGACGAGCTCGATGCCGTGGTCGATCAGGTAGGTGGTGAAGTCCTCGACTTGCTCCTTGGAAAGCTCGATCTCCTCGAGCCCGCTGACGATGTCGTCGTAGGTGAGGAAACCCTTTTCCTTCCCGATCTCGACGAGCTTCTGGAGTTCCTCGACGTCGGGAAGAGCAATGTCGACAGTGAGCACCTGAGCACGACCTCCGGCTTCTACGCGGTTGACGGGGACCGAAACGACCAACGCAAACGCAGAGCCGGCACTGCCCACCTCCCCCGGCTCACCCTCAGACGCCGGTGACAATACATCAGGATTCGCCGCGGCGACACCGAAATTCGGCCGGCCGGTGCGCGGAGTACGCTCGCCTCGATGCTCGTCGCCGCCGTCGCAGCCGCGTCGATCGCCCGTCCCCCGCGCGCCTACCTCGACACGGGCGCGAACCGCGTGCCGCTCACCGTCTCCTCGTGGTGCTGGGCCGCCCGCTGCGGCGCGCCGATCGCGCGCGCCCGGCGAACGGCGCACGCCGCGCCGGGGTCGACGATCCGGATCGAGCTCGCGTTCGCGCCGACCGACATCCGGCTTGCGGTCGGCGGCGAACGGGTGCGCGCGTCGGTGCACGGCGACCTGGTCGAATGGCGCGCGACGCGGAGCGGCGGCGTCTCGGTGACCGCGACCGGCGTGCACGGCTTCGTCACATACGTCGGCCGGCTGTCGCTGCGCTGAGGAAGGGTGGAAGGCGGCGCTCGCTCGCGCCGCCTTCCGGCCGGGGGAGGCCCAGCACCGGCGCGGCCCCGCCGCATCGGGCTACGCCAGGCACATCCAGTGTGGGAGCGGCGGCAGGCTCGACCATCACCCGTTCGTGCCTCGCCGCCTCACTCCGGCGGGGGATCTCTCGATCGACCATCTAGGCTGGCCGTCCGTGGAGAGCCCGTTCGTCGCCCGCCTGCGCAGCGGCCCGCCCGTCGTCGCCGACGGCGGCATGGGCGTGATCCTCTCGGCGGCGGTCGCGGGCCTGCGAACGCCCGAGGAGGCGAACCTGCGTGCGCCGGACGCGGTCGTCGCCGCGCACGTCAGCTTCGTCAACGCCGGCGCCGAGCTGATCGAGACGAACACGTTCGGCGCCAACCGCCGCAAGCTGGCGCAGCACTACCTCGACGACGACGTCGAGCGGATCAACTCGGCGGGCGTGAAGCTCGCGCGGGACGCGCGCGAGGTGACCGGCCGCGACGTCTTCATCGCGGGGTCGATCGGCCCGGTCGGCGAGCACGACCGGGAGCCGTTCGCCGAGCAGGCGCGCATCCTCGAGGGACGAGGCGCCGACCTCTTCATGCTCGAGACGTTCTACGACCTGCTCGAGCTCGAGCTCGCGATCGAGGCGGTGCGGTCGGTGTCGAGCCTCCCGATCGTCGCGCTGATGAGCTTCGACGCCGACGCGGTGACGATGGGCGGCGTCGCCGCGCGCGACGCGGCCGAGCGACTGCGCGCGCTCGACGTCGCGGCGTTCGGCGCCAACCACGGCCGAGGACCGGCGGCCGCGCTCGCGGCGCTGGCGGAGATGTCGTCGGACGGAGCACCGCTCGCGGCGCTGCCGAACGTCGGCCTCGCGACGATGGCGGGCTCGCGCCTCGCGTTTCCGCACGCCACGCCCGAGTACTTCGGCGAGTTCGCGGCGCGCGCGCGGGCGCTCGGCGCGCAGGTCATCGGCGGCTGCTGCGGGACGACGCCGGCGCAGATCGCGGCGATCCGCGCGGCCGTCGACGAGAACCGCCGCGCCGCCGCGGTGCCGACCTCGCGCGCGCACGAGGACGAGCCGCTCGCGCACGCCGCCTCGGACGAGGAGCCGACCGCGCTGGCGCGGATGCTCGCCGCCGGCGAGTTCGCGATCTCCGTCCAGCTCGACCCCCCGCTCGGCGGCAGCGCCGACGGCCTCGTCGAGGTGGCGGCGGCGATTCGCGAGTCGGGCCTCGCCCACGTCGTCGACGTCAACGACAACCCGCGTGCGCGTGCGCGCATGAACGGGATGCTGGCCTCGGCCGCGATCCAGCGGCTGGCCGGCATCGAGGTGATCCCGCACCTGACGCCGCGCGACGCGACCGTCGCCGGGCTCGAGTCGCTGCTGCTCGGCGCGCACGCCGAGGGGATCCGGAACGTGCTGGCGGTGACGGGCGACCCGCCCGAGGCGGGCGACTACCCCGGCACGGGATCGGTCTACGACGTCGACGCGATCGGGCTGGTCGAGCTGGTCGCGCGCCTGAACCGCGGCGTCGACTTCCACGGACGCGCGATCGACGCGCCGACGGCGTTCTTCCCCGGCGTCGCCGTGAACCCGACGGCAGACGATCTCGAGCTGGAGGCCGAGCGCTTCGTGCGGAAGGTCGAAGCCGGCGCGCGGTACGCGATGACGCAGGTGCTGTTCGACCTCTCCTACCTCGAGTCGTTCCTGGAGCGCATCGGCGGCTCGCCGCTACCGCTGCTCGTGGGCGTCTGGCCGATCCGCTCGCTCGAGCTCGCGGTGCGCGTCCACAACGAGACGCCCGGCATCGTCGTACCGGACCACGTGCAGGAGCGCTACCGGCGGGCGGGCGCCGGCGCGGGCGAGGTGGGGATCGAGCTCGCGCGCGAGCTGATCGCAGGCGCGCGCGACCTCGCCGCGGGCGTCTACGTCGTCGCGCCCTTCCGGCGGCCGCTCGGCGTGCTGGACCTGCTGCGTTCTCTCTAGCAGCCGCCGGTCGAGACGGGGCCACGGGCGCGCGCGAGCGCCGCGCGCACCGGCGCGGCCGGGATGCCGTAGCCGGCGCGCGTGCCGACGCGCGCGGCGAAGATCGTCGCCTCGACGCGGCCCGACGCGTCGACGACCGGGCCGCCGGAGTTGCCGTGGCGCACGACCCCGCGGACGGCGGTGATCTCGCGCAGCGCGCCGTCGACCAGGACGTCCGCGGTGAGGCCGACGCGTCCCGGACGCGCGTCGAACGGGCCGTCCTCGGGATAGCCGAGGATCGCGACCGGCGCGCCCGCACGCGGCTCGGCGATCGCGAGCGGCGGAGCGCGCAGGCCCGGCACGCGCAGCACGGCGACGTCCTCGCGGCGGTCGACGACGAGCGCCTGCGCGGCGTGGCCGGCGACCTCGATGCCGCTCGCGCCCGCGACGACGTGCGCGGCGGTGACGACCTCGTGCGGGGCGGCGATCCAGCCCGACCCTTCGACGCCGAGGCCGCACGCGTTCGCGGTGATGCGCACGACGCTCGCGCGCGCGCGCCGCACCGCCGCCGACGAGAGCACACGCTCGTTCGGCGCCATCGGCGGCGGGAGCGGTCCGACGATCTGCGGGAACGGGTCGACGCGGTTGAGCGCGCGCAGCACGCTGCTCGGCGGCGCGATGGCGTTCAGGCGGCGGAGGATCGTCGACTGCTGCACGTCGCGGCGCAGGGAGGTCTGGCCGGGCCACTGGAGCAGTACCGCCCCCGCGACCCACACGAGCGCGAGCCCGACCGCCGCGCCGGCGAGCATCCCGCCGAGCGAGTCGAGCAGGCGCAGCGGCGGCAGCAGCGAGAGGCTGCCGCGCACCGCCGAGCCCGCCATGCTGGTGACGCCGTTCAGGAGCGCGGCGCCGATCAGCGCGCCGACGAGCGCGGCCGCAGGCGTGTAGTACGAGCGCGTCCCGCCGTGCAGGACGTGCGGCGCGATGCGCGCGCCGACGATCGCCCCCACCGCGAGCCCGCCGAACGAGAGCGCGGTCGCGATCAGACCGCGGCGGAGCCCGCCGAGCGCGCCGAGCACCGCGACCGCAACGGCGACCCAGTCGACGCGCGTCACGCCGCTGACGTTAGCCAGGGCGTCGGCGCGACCCGGACGTGCTGGTATGCAGGCCGGAGGGGAGAGGAGAGAGATCGCCGTCTGGACAGGACTCGTGCTGGCGCTCGTCTCGGCGGTCGCCGTGAACTGGGCGTACACGCGCGAGCACGACGCCGTGCGCGAGCTGCCCGCGATGTCGCCAAGACATCCGCTGCGGGCGGCCGGGGCGCTGCTCCACAGCCGTCCGTGGCTGGTCGCGTTCGGCACCGAGACGGCCGGCTGGATCGTGTACCTCGCCGCGCTCGCCCTCGCGCCGCTCGCGCTCGTGCAGGCGGTGAGCGCGAGCGGGATCGCGGTGCTCGCGCTCGCCGGCGCGCGCGGACATCCGGCGCGGCTCCCTCGCCGCGAGCGGCTCGCGATCCTGCTCGCGATCGCGGGGCTCGTGCTCCTCGGGCTGTCGCTCGCCGGCGCCCGTCCGGCCGACCACACCCCCGGCGTCGTGCGGGCCGCGCTCTGGCTCGGCGTCTGCGGCGGTGCCGCGGCGGCGCTCAGCGCGGCGCGCCTGCGCGCTTCGCACGCGGCGATCCTCGGCCTCGCGGCCGGGCTGCTCTTCTCGGGCGGCGACATCTCGGCGAAGCTCGTCGTGCACGGCGGGGCCTGGCTCCTCGTCGCCGTGCCGCTGGTCGCGTTCTACGCGCTCGGGTCGATCCAGCTGCAGGCCGCCTTCCAGCACGGCGACGCCGTCACCGCCGCCGGCATCGCCACGCTCACCACCAACGCCGTCCCGATCGCCGCGGGGATCCTGCTCCTCGACGAGTCGCTGCCCGGCGGGACGAACCGCGTCTTCCAGGTGGCCGCGTTCGCGCTCGTCGTCGCCGGGGCCGCGCTGCTCACCGATCCGCGGGCGCGGTCGCACGCGGCGTGACGGCGGGACGTCGAAGCGCCCGCCGCTACACTGCGCCCGCTAACCGGGGGCGTAGTTCAGCTGGTTAGAACGCCGGCCTGTCACGCCGGAGGTCGCGGGTTCGAGTCCCGTCGCTCCCGTTTCTCTTTGCAGGTATTTCGTGCGGAACCCGTGACGAGCGGGGTTCACATCCCGCGCTGATCCCGCGCCAGCTACGACGCGATCGTCTCTCGGCGCGGATCGAGCACCTTCTCCGCAGTAACGCGGGGTCAAAGTTCCTCGGCCAGCACCTCCTCGACGATCCGCGTCTGCGGCGTCCCCGCCAGCGCGGGCGCGGCGCGCCCCGAGCTCCACAACCCCTCCAGCGCGCAGCGGAAGGACTCGGCCTCGGCGACGGTGTCGAAGTCGAGATCGATCTTCACGTAGCGCGGATCGTCCACCGGCCTCGAGACCCGGTAACGACGGACGCCCGACTCCCGCCGCTGCACGGGATCCGCGTCGAACGCCTGCTTCCACACCTCGAAGTCGCTGACCGGATGCTCGACCTGAAGCGTCACCATGGAGCTTCCCCTTTCCGTTACATACTAGGTGTAGTCAATATCCGGATAGAGTAACGAACGGAGCAAGACCGTCAAGCGCGCGTACGAATCCGTTGTTCGCAAAGAGCAGGCGCGAGCCACGCGGCGACGCGTCCTCGACGCTGCGCAGCAGCTTCTCGAACGCGACGGCTACAGCGCCACGACGATGGCGGCGATCGCCGCCGAGGCGGAGGTCTCGCTCAAGACGGTCTACCTCGCGTTCGGAACGAAGAGCGGCGTGCTGCGCGCCCTCTGGCACCTCCTCCTGCGCGGCGACGAGGAGGCGATACCGGTCGGCGAGCGGCCGTGGTTCCGCGCGGTGTTCGAGGAACCCGACCCGGAACGGAAGCTGCGCCTCGACATCCACAACGCAACGGTCGTCCGAGGCAGGATCGGGAAGCTGCTCAAGGTGATCCGCGACGCCGCCCCGACCGACCCCGTGATCGCAGACCTCTGGGCGCGGATCCAGGCCGAGTTCTACGACAACCAGCGCGCGGTCGCAGCCGACCTTCACAAACGGCGCGCGCTACGCCGCGGTCTCGGCGTCGACCGCGCGGCCGACATCCTCTGGACGCTCAACCACCCGGACGTCTACCTGCTGCTCGTAAGCGAACGCGGCTGGACGCCGCGGCAGCACGAGCAATGGCTCGGCGACGTCGTCTGCGCGCAGCTGCTGCGCCCGCACGACCAGCTCCGAAGCTCGACCTTGTGAGCGCGCAGAGGTTCGAAGGCGCGCCGGTCGTGCGGGGTGGCGGTAATACTTTCCGAAGTGAAGCGTGCGGCCGACCCGTTCCGGGATCTCGACGTGATCGACTCGCGGGCGCCTCGGTTCAATCAGGCGACGGTCGGTGTTCTCGCGGCGCTGGCGGCGGCGACAGGCTGGTGGTGGCTGCTGGCTGTCCTCGCTGCCCAGTTGGTCCTCGGCCTCGTTCTCGGCCGCCGCTTCTGCCTGCCGTGTCTCGTCTACTTCACGCTCGTTCAGCCGGTGTTCGGCGAGGGCCCGCTCGAAGACGCTCGCCCGCCCCGATTCGCCAACGTTATCGGCGCCGCCTTCCTCACCGCCGCGACAGCCGCCTACGCCGCGGGCGCAGCCCTGCCCGGAGCGGCGCTGGCCGCACTCGTCGCGGCGTTGGCTCTGCTGGCCGCCGCCACCGGCTTCTGCACAGGCTGCGAGGCGTACAAGCTCGGCTCGCTGCTGCTCGGGCGCCCGTTCGTCTCCTGCCCGCTACCCGGGCGCACCCAGCCGGACGTCCCGACCTCGCCACCTCGACCCGAGCCAGCCGCTCGAGCCTGAGCTCCGAGCCGGTCAGACCGACGTGACTTCTCGTCACTCGTTCGATGCGCCGCTCACCAGCCCGCGGACGATCGCCCGCTGCGAGACCCCGTAGACGAGGGCGAGCGGCACGGTCGCAATGAGTGCGGCCAACGCGAGCACCGGTTTCGAGGCGCCCGCGAACATGTCGGTCAGCCCGACTTCGACCGGGTACTGAGAGGAGTCGGGCAGGACCGCGTAAGGCAGGAAGAAGTTGGTCCAGTCGGCAGCGAAGCTGAAGAAGAACACGAGCGCGATCAACGGCTTGGCCATCGGCAGGGCGATGCGCCGGAACGTGCCCCACTCGCCGCAGCCGTCGACTCGAGCGGCGTCGAGCAGCACGCGCGGGAGGGCGGTCGCGTAGTAGAGGTAAGCGAGAAAGACGCCGAACGGGAAGAACGCCCACGGCAGGACGACCGTGAGCGGCGAGCCGAGCAGGTGCAGCGCGTTCAGCTCGAGGAACGTCGGCAGCACGAGCGCCGTGACCGGCAGCGTCATCGCGATCGTCGTCAGGCCGAGGACGAGGCGGCGGCCGGGGAAGCGGCAGAGGGCGAGCCCGTACCCAGCCGGGATGGCGGTGACGAGCACGAGCAGGGTCGCCGAGAGGGAGTAGACAAGCGAGTTCTCCATCCAACGGCGAAAGAGATGATCGGCGAAGCCGTCGAGCTGGACCCACGCCCGCCCGACGTTGCGGAGGCTTCCGAGCGCGAACGGCCACTCGGTCGCGAGCTGGTAATCGGTCTTCGTCGGTGCGAGCACGAGCCAGACGAGCGGCGCACCGAAGAACGCTGCGAAGAGCGCCAGCACCAGCTGCCGGAGCGCCATGGCCAGGAACTTCACCGGTCGACCCGCGGCGCGCCTCCCCCGACGAGCCGCTCCACCTCTGCGCGCGTCGCCATCGAGGTGTCCCCCGGCGTGGTCATCGCGAGCGCGCCGTGGGCGACGCCGTACGCGAGCGCGCGGTCGACATCCGCGCCGTCGAGCAACCCGTGAATGAAGCCCGAGGCGAACGAGTCCCCGCCGCCGACCCGGTCGAAGATCTCGAGGCCGTCGAAGCGCGGGCCGACGTGGAAGCCCTCGCGGCTCCGGCAGACGGCCGTCCAGTCGTTGACGGTTGCGGTCCGCGCCTGACGCAGCGTCGAGGCGGCGAGGGCGAGCTGCGGATGGTCGTCGAGGACGCATTCGAGCAGCCGTCCGTAGCTGTCCGTCCTTAGCTTCAGCAGGTTCTCGTCGACGCCGTCGACGTGGTAGCCGAGGCCCGCGGAGAAGTCCTCCTCGTTCCCGAAGAGGACGTCGACGTGCTCGACGACCTGCCGGTTCACAGCCGCGGCCGCGCCGGTTCCACCGTGCGCCTTCCAGAGGGACGGGCGGTAGTTGAGGTCGTACGAAACAACGGTCCCGTAACGGCGAGCCGCCTCGACGCCCTCGATCGCGAGCAGTGCGCTCGTCTCGGACAGCGCGCAGAAGACGCCGCCGGTGTGGAACCAGCGGGCGCCGTCGATGCCGAAGACGTGATCCCAGTCCACGTCCCCCGGCTTGAGCTGCGACGCGGCGGAATGCCCCCGGTCGGAGCACCCGACGGCGCCGCGGACGCCGAACCCGCGCTCGGTGAAGTTGAGGCCGTTCCGCACCTCCCGCCCGACCCCGTCATAGACGCGCCAGACGAGTTGCGCCGAGTCGACGCCGCCTTGGAGCATCAGATCCTCGATCAGCCGCCCGACGGGGTTATCGGCGAGCGCCGTGACGATCCCCGTGCGCGCGCCGAAGCAACGGCGCAGGCCGCGCGCGACGTTGTATTCGCCTCCTCCCTCCCAGGCGCGGAAGGACCGTGTGGTCGAGATGCGGACGTCGCCCGGGTCGAGCCGGAGCATCACCTCGCCGAGCGCGACGAGGTCGTACCGGCACTCCTCACGCGGGCGGATGTTCACGCGGCGACCGCCTCACGGGCACGGCGGGTGATCTCGTCGAACCGACCCTCCGCGATTAGGGCCCGGTCTGCGATCCAGCTCCCGCCGCACGCCAGCACGGACGGCACCTCGAGGTACGAGGCGAGCGTCGCGGCGTCGACGCCGCCGGTCGGGATGAACCGCACCTGCGGGAACGTCGCCGAGAGCGCGCGAAGGAACGCGGGGCCGCCGAGCTGCGACGCCGGAAACACCTTTACCACCTCGTGGCCGAGCCGCACCGCTCGACCGAGCTCGGTCGGCGTCGCGACACCGGGGACGAACGGCAGGCCGAGCGCCTCGGCGGTGCCGAGCACCTCCTCGTCGATCCCCGGCGCGACGGCGAAGGCGGCGCCGGCATCTGCCGCGACGCCTGCCTGGCCCGGCGTCAGCACCGTGCCCGCGCCGACGAGCATCCCGTCCACGCGCACGGCGCGCGCGATTGCCTCCGCGGCGGCAGCAGTGCGGAACGTGATCTCGATGCACGCGATTCCGCCGTCGAGAAGCGCGCGGCAAAGCGCTTCGGTCGTCTCGGCGTCCTCGAGCGCGACGACGGGCAGAACCAGGGCCCGCTCGAGCGCCTGCGCGACCGCTTCGGCAGTCATCGACCGAGCCACCCGCCGTCGACCGGGAGCACCACGCCGTTCACGTAGTCCGCGGCGGAGGAGCAGAGAAAGACGATTGCACCAGCGATGTCGTCTGCCTCGGCCCACCTGCCGGCGGGGATGCGGGCGAGGATCTGCTCGTAGCGCTCGTGGTCGTCCTGCAGAGGCTGCGTGTTGTCGGTGCGCACGTAGCCGGGCGCGACGGCGTTCACGTTCACGCCGCGCCCGGCCCACTCGTTGGCGAGCGCCTTCGTCAGGCCGGCCACCGCGGATTTGGCGGCGGTGTAACCGGGGACGTTGATGCCGCCCTGGAACGACAGCAGCGAGGCGACGAAGACGATCTTGCCGCTGCCGCGCTCGAGCATGTCGCGGCCGAGCTCGCGCGTCAGGACGAACTGCGCGCTGAGATCGACCTCCAGGACGCGGTCCCACAGCTCGTCCCTATGCTCGGCCGCCGGCGCCCGCTCGATCGTGCCGGCGTTGTTGACCAGGATGTCAACGGCTTCGAGATCGCGCCGGACGGCCGACACGAGCTCGTAGACCTCGGCTCGGGTCGCGAAGTCGCAGCGATAGGAGCAACCGGGCTCCTCGCTCGCGTTCGCGCTGACGCCGACGACGCGTGCGCCGGCGGCCGCGAGCGCCGCCGCGGCGGCACGACCGATTCCGCGCCGGGCCCCGGTGACGAGCGCCACGCGACTGCTCAGGTCGAACGGCGACGCGCTCACGCCCGGCAGTCAACGAGGATCTTCATCGCCTGCCTGCCGTCGAGGAGCTCTGCGAACAGCTCCGGTACGCGGCCGATCGGCTCAGTCGCGGTGAGCAGCCGCTCGACTCCGAGCGCGCCGTCGGCCAGCAGCTCGAGCGCGGCCTCGAAATCCGCCGGCTCGTAGACGCGGGCACCGCGCACGTCGAGCTCCTTCCAGAAGAGGTCGAACAGGGCGACGGGCGTCGGCTCGGGAAAGATCGCGACGACGACGACCCGGCCCCGGATCGCCGCGTGCCCGGTCGCGGCGATGATGCCCGGCGCCGATCCGGAGACCTCGAACACGACGTCGGCACCCGCGCCGTCGGTCTCCGCCGCGACCGCCGCTTCGACCGCGTCGCCCGGCTCGAAGACGCTGAATCCAAGCTCGGCTGCCAGCGCCCGGCGCGCCGCGTCAACCTCGACGAGCAGCACGCGCGCGCCGCGCGCGCGGGCGACCAGCGCGACCAGCACCCCGATGGGCCCGGCGCCGATTACCAGCGCCAGTTCGCCGGCGGCGACCTCGCCGCGCCGGGCATCGTGGCAGGCGACCGCGAGCGGCTCCGTGAACGCCGCGAGCCTGAGGTCGAGCCCGTCGGGAACGCGGTGGACGGTGAACGCAGGGACGGTCCAGGACGCTTGCAGCGCGCCCGGCGCGTCGATGCCGATGAACTTCAGGTTCCTGCCGACGTGGCTGTAGCGCCGGTCCGCGTCCGGCACGGCGCGCGTGTCGAGAGGACGGACGACGACCGGGTCGCCGGGTTGGAGGCCCTCGACGTCGGGGCCGACTTCCGCGACGGTGCCGGACATCTCGTGCCCGATCACACGCGGCTCGCCGATCCGCGCGTCCATCGCCCCATGCGCGATGTGCAGGTCGGTGCCGCAGATCCCGCAGAAGGCGACGTCCAGCCGCACCTCTCCGGGTCCCGGCGGGACGACGGTGGCCGGTCCGACTCGAAAGACGCCCCGGCCCTCGTACGTCACGGCGCTTTTCATCATACGATCATATGAATGGCGCCACGCCTCGCGCAACTGGCTCAATCGCCGCCCGGCCGTACGGGGGCCGCATGATCGTGGACGCCCACCACCACTTCTGGAATCCCGCGCGCTTCCCGCAGCCGTGGCTGAGGGGGAGGTTCGAGCCGCTCGCGCGCGCGTTCGAGCCCGCCGACCTGGAGCCCTCTCTGCACCCAGCCGGGGTCGTTCGGACGGTGCTCGTCCAGAGCGCCGACGCCGACGCCGACACCGACTACCTGTTCGAAATCGCGGAAGGCATCGGCTGGATCGGCGGCATCGTCGCGTGGCTGCCCCTCGACGAGCCGGAAAGGGCGCGCGCTCGGCTGAGCCGGCTGCGTTCGCGGCCCAAGCTCCGCGGGATCCGGCACCTGGTCCACGAGGAGCTCGACCCGCACTGGATCCTGCGCAGCGACGTCGCGGCCGGCCTCGAGCAGCTGGAGGAAGCGCAGCTCCCGCTCGACCTGCCGGCTGAGTTCCCGAACCACCTGGAGGACGTGCCGGAGCTCGCCCGCCGCCACCCGGGACTGACGATCGTCGTCGACCACCTCGCCAAACCGCCTGCAAACGCGGAGGCCTTCGCGGCATGGCGTTCGCAGCTCGAAGCGGCTGCGGAGCACCCGAACGTCTTCGCGAAGGTGTCCGGCCTGGATACCGGCGTCGACCCCGTGATTGCGATCGAGGCTGCGGTTGCGAGCTTCGGCCCGGCGCGCCTCCTCTTCGGCAGCGACTGGCCCGTCTCCCTGCTCCGGGCAAGCTACGGCGAAACAGTGCGGCGTACGGTCGCGGCCGTCCGGGCTGTCGCAGGCCCCGGGGCCGACGCGATCCTCGCCGGCACGGCCCGGCTCGTCTACCGCCTGGGGTAAGCGGAGGCGAGACGTGCGCGACCAGCCAGGCGCCTCGCTCTCCGCCGAGCGGGCCGCGGACGCTCGTCGACGACATCTAGCGCAGCAGCCCGGCGGCGCGGAGGGCCGGCCACAACCCGGCGGGCACGCCGACCTCGTGGAGACCGGCGTTGCGCTCGACCTGGGCCGGCGAGCGCGCGCCGACGCAGACGCTCACGACGGCCGGGTGCTCGAGCGGGAACGCGATCGCCGCAGCCGGCAGGCTGGTTCCGTGGTCGTCGCAGATCGCGGCGATCCGGCGCGCGCGCAGAAGGAGTGCCTCGGGCGCGGGGCCGTAGTCGTACCGCGCGTCGTCGGGAGGCGACACGCGTGCGAGCAACCCGCTGTTGAAGACGCCTGCGGCGACGACCCCGATCTTCCGTTGCGCGCAGAGCGGCAACAGCTCGTCCGCGGCTCGCTGCTCGAGCAGCGTGTACCGCCCGGCGAGCATGAACGTGTCCATGTCGGTGTGGCGGGCGAAGTCGCCGAGCATCGCCGTCTGGTTCATGCCGGCGCCGATCGCCGAGACGACACCCTGTGCGCGCAGCTCCTCCAGCGCCGGATAGGCGTGGTCGAGCGCCTGGCGCCGGTGGTCGTCCGGGTCGTGGAGGTAGACGAGGTCGACGCGGTCGAGGCCGAGCCGCTCGAGGCTCGACTCGAGCGAGCGCAGCACGCCGTCGCGGCTGAAGTCCCACACCCGGCGGTGCGTCGCGGGCACGTCGAAGCCTTCGTCGTCCCGGCCGCGGGCCTCGGAGCACGGCTCGAGCAGTCGTCCCACCTTCGTCGAGACGACGTACTCGCTCCGCGGCCGGCCCTCGAGGGCAGTGCCGAGGCGACGCTCCGAGAGACCGAGCCCGTAATGGGGGGCCGTGTCGAAGTAGCGGATCCCGCTCTCCCAGGCGGCGTCGACGGTGGCGTGGGACTCCTCGTCGTCGATCGCACGGTAGAGGTTGCCGAGCTGCGCGCAGCCCAGCGACAGCTCCGTCAGGTGAAGGTGCGCACGCGGATGCTCACGAACCGGGATCGCCACGCTGCCGGTTCACCGGACGGCAAGGCCGGTCTTGGGGTCGAAGAAGTGAAGGGCGGCCTGGTCGAGCGCGACGTCGATCTCCTCGCCGGCCGCGACCTGCGTGCGTGGGCTGAAGCGACCGACGAGCGACGCGTGCTCGGCCGGCCGAAGGTCTTCGCCCATGTCCTCGGCCAGCTCGCGCATCTCGTCGGTCATCGCAGGTCGCGCCCACGCGGTTATGTGCACGAGCACCTCGGACCCGAGAGCCTCGCGAAGCTCCACGCGCGCCCGGATGCGTGGACCGCCGGCGGGCGCGAACGCCGCGTCCTCGAGATCCTCGGGCCGCACCCCGAGGACGACGTCGCGGCCTGCCCAGGGAGCGAGGAAGGCGTGGCGCCGATCGAGCGAGATCTCGCGGTCGCCGACGAGGGCTGCGAGCTCTCCCGCGCGCCGTTCGATGCGTGCTTCGACCATGTTCATGGCGGGGCTGCCGATGAAGCCGGCCACGAACATGTTGACGGGGCGGTCGTACAGCTCCTGCGGCGGCGCCACCTGCTGCAGCTTGCCCTTGCGCAGCACCGCGACCTGGTCGCCCATCGTCATCGCCTCCACCTGGTCGTGCGTGACGTAGATCGTGGTGACCGCGAGCTCGTTTTGCAGCTTCTTGATGTCGGCGCGCATCTGGACGCGGAGCTTCGCGTCGAGGTTCGAGAGCGGCTCGTCCATCAGGAAGGCGGCCGGCTCGCGCACGATCGCCCGCCCCATCGCGACACGCTGCCGCTGTCCACCGGAGAGGGCTCGAGGCTTCCGGCCGAGGTACGGCTCGAGGTCGAGCGTCTTCGCCGCAGTCTCGACGCGTCGGCGGATCTCCTGCTTCGGAACCTTGGCGAGCTTCAACGGGAAGGCCATGTTGTCGAAGACGCTCAGGTGCGGATAGAGCGCGTAGCTCTGGAAGACCATCGCGATGTCGCGCCGCTTCGGCGTCAGGTCGTTCACGACGCGCTGGCCGATGCGGACCACTCCGTCGCTGATCTCTTCCAAGCCGGCGACCATGCGCAGCGCCGTCGTCTTGCCGCAGCCGGACGGACCGACGAGGACCATGAACTCGCCGTCGCCGATCTGGAGGTCGAGGCCGTCGACGGCCCGCGTTCCGTCATCGAAGACCTTGGTCACATCCTGTAAGGCGACATCAGCCATCTCTCACTCCTTCACGGCTCCGCCGACGAGTCCACGGACGAGCGCGCGCTGGGAGAACAGGAAGACGATCGCCACCGGGACGACCGCGATCAGGGTCGCGAGCGCGAGCTCGGGCTTGAAGATGTTGACCGACTGGCCGCCGCCGCCGACCGCCGGGTTGAACGATGGCGTCGAGGCGAGGAGGTTGTCGAGCCCGACCGTGATCGGATACTGATCCGAGTTCGCGAGCACCACGTAGGGCAGGAAGAAGTTGTTCCAGTCGGCGACGAAGCTGAAGAAGAACACGAGCGCGACCACGGGCTTCGCGAGCGGGAGCGCGACGCGCAGGAACGTCTGGAGCTCGCCGGCGCCGTCGACGCGGGCTGCGTCGAGCAGGTCGCGAGGCAGCGCCGTCACGTAGTAGATGTAGGCGAGGTAGACGCCGAACGGGAAGAACGCGAACGGCAGGATGACCGAAAGCGACCTGCCGATGAGGTGCATCGCGTTCAGCTCCAGGAAGATCGGGAGAACGAGGGCGGCCGCGGGCATGATCATCACGATCAGGGTCAGCGACAGGATCAGCCGTCGCCCGGGGAACTTCCCCAGGGCGAGGCCATACCCCGCCGGCACCCCGACCACCAAGGTGATCGCCGTCGCACTCAGTGCGTAGTAGAGCGTGTTCTCGATCCAGCGCCGGAAGATGTGGTCGCTGAAGGCATTCAGGTGCTTCCAGGCGAGCCCGACCTGGTGAAGGCTCCCGAACGAGAACGGGCTCGAGGTGATGAGCGCCTTGTCACTCTTCGTCGGCGCGAGCACGAGCCACAGGACCGGACCGATGAAGAAGACGGCGAAGGTTGCGAGGATCCCGAAGCGCACTCCGAGACCGACGACGCGAACGCGCATCAGTCGTCTGTCCTGAAGAGGCCCGTGCGCGTGACGATGATCACCGCTCCGGCCAGCCCGATCACGAGCAGGTCGACGGCGATCGCGGCCGCGGCGTTGAAGTCCGCGTAGCGGAAGGCGAGTTGGTATGCGAGCTGGTTCGCCGACCAGGTGTCGGGGACGAGCCCGAAGCTCGCATGCTGGACGATCTCGGGCTCGACGAACAACTGCGTCCCCGTCGCGAACGAGAGGATCACCATGTAGGCGATCCACTTTCGGATCAGCGGCAGCTTCAGACGCAGCGCGATCTGGACGGGGGTCGCGCCGTCGATTCGGGCTGCTTCCTCGAGGTCGTGCGGGATCGTGTTCAGGGCGCCGTACATGACCACGATCCAGCCGCCGGCGCCGGTCCAGAACGCGATCATCGCGAAGATGTACGGCAGGTTCCCCGGCGCGATCGACTGCGCGAAGATGTTCGCGCCGAGCAGGTGGTGGAGAAAGAACGATCCCGGGCTCACCGTCGGGTCGAGCATGAACAGCCAGACCAGTACCGACGCCGAGCCGGCGAGGGCGCCGGGCATGTAGTAGAGGAAGCGAAAGGCCGACGACGTACGGTTCGCCCGGCCGTGGAGCAGCAGAGCGAGACCGACGACGAGGACGACGAGCGCCAGCAGCCAGACCGTCGTGTAGACGAGGACGTGCTTGAACGCCGGTACGAACCGGAAGTCCTGGTACGTGCGGACGAAGTTGTGGAACCAGACCCAGCCGCCGCCGCCGTTCGTGAAGGCGAGGTCGAGCGCATAGATCGTCGGGGCGATCCCGAAGACGATCAGGAACGGCAGGTACGGCAGGACGAACGGCAGGCCGCGGAGCGAGTGGAGGCCACGCGCGTGCGTGGCCTCCACTGTTCTCGAAGTTGCAGCCGCCGCCGTCAAGTCGCTACTTGGTCACGACCTTATAGCCGGCTGCCTTGGCGTTGTTGGCGAGCCCCTGGCCCAAGCCGGGCAGAAGGCTCGTGAGCGGCTTGCCCGCGACGAGCTGGGTGACGACGGAGTTCGACCAGACCGGCTGATCGGGGTAGGTCACCATGCTCCAGCCCTTCCAGACGAGGTTCGCCGCAGCCTTGAAGGCCGGCCCCTCCGGGGCGGCGAAGTACGGGTCCTTGTTGAGCGACTTCAGCCAGACCGCAGCGGCCGGACCGTACGACGGATACCCCGGTGCGAGCGCGCCGACCTTTCCCTTGACCGCGAGCGAGGTCGTCGCCCACTTCACGAAGTCGATCGCGGCAGCAGCGTTCTTCGTGTGCTTGGAGACGATCCACGGGCCGCCGCCGACCTGGCCGGTCACGAGCGGCTCGCTGTTCCAGCGCAGCGGCAACGCCGCCGTCATCTCACCTGCCGGGACGTGGAGCGTGCCGCTGAAGATGTCCTTCGCATACCAGACCGGGCCCGGCATGAGCAGGATCTTGTCGTTGTCGCCGCCGTACTTCGTCGCGAAGTCGGCCGTAAACACGCTCTCGTTCGACACGACGCCGCTCTTGATCAGCGGGTCGAGGAGCTGCGCCATCCGCGTGCAGTGGACGTCGGCGGCGTTGATCCTGACGGTGTTCGGCGCGATCACCTGCGAGATCGGGCACTTGTCGGCCCACAGGTACAGCCAGGCGCCGTAGGAGTCCCCGACGTTGCCGACGATGTAGCCGGGATGCTCCTTCGCCACCTTGGCGCCGAGCGCGGCCCACTGCTGCCAGGTCGTCGGCACCGCGTAGCCGAACTGGCTCATCAGTTTCTTGTTGACGTACAGCACCTCCTGGGCGAGGTTGTCCTGGAGACAGACGAGACGACCGTTAACCGTGCACTGGGCGATGGACGGCGAGGGCCAGCCCTTGAGGAGCTTCGCCGGAAACACGCCGTGCAGGTCCATCGCGTAGTCGAACGGCTTCTGGCCCATCCAGACGGGATCGTTCGCCTGCTCGCTGAAGATGACGTCCGGCCAGCCGTTGCCGGTGCGATTCCACAGCTGGATCTTCGTCTGCATCGTCGTCGCACCGTTGCCGTCGCCGTCGTACGTGACGATGTGCAGGTGCACCTTCGGATGCGTCTTCGCATAGAGCTTCGCGACCGGCAGGCGGACGGCGTCCACCCAGACGGTGAGTGAACCGCTGGGACCTTTCTTCGTGCTTGCGCCTCCGGCCACCGCGGTCAGCAGGGCAGCGGTCGCCACCACGCCCACCACCGACACGAGCGCGAGCCACCGACGGTTCCGTTTCATCTGCGCTTCTCCTCTCTTTTTCCAGGTCAGCGTGATCGGGCACCAAGGAACTCGCGCACGAAGCCGGGCACCTCGATCCCGGGTGACGTCGGCGCGTGTACGAGTCCGTCTGGCCCCACCCTCGGCTCGCGTTGCGCCGGGTTCGACGTCACGAGCGACTCGTAGTAGGTGCAGTTGGGGATTGCCATGCAGAGGTGCACCGCCGGCTCGGTCGGACCGTGCACCTCTGCACGGAGCCGGTACGAGTCGGCGAGATGCGCGATCCGCATGGCTCCGGTGATGCCGCCGCGGTGGTTCGCGCTCGTCCGCACGTAGGTCGCGCAGCCCGAAGCGATGAAGTCCGCGGTGTTGAGATGGCTTCCGTCGGACGTCTCGCCCACGAGGAGCGGAACCTCGACGCGCTGGGCGAGCCAGCGATACGCGGTGACGCTGAACTCGTGGATCGGCTCCTCGTACCAGCGGTAGCCCGCCTCGGCCAGCGCCCGGCCGACGTAGACGGCGTCGGGCAGGTCGAAGCCGGCGGAGCCGTCGTACATGAGGTCCACATCCGGCCCGACGTGCGCCCGCAGACGCTGGCACAGTTCGGCATCCGCCCGCGCGTCACCCCACGCGTGGAGCTTGAGGGCGGGATAGCCGAGCTCCAGACACTGGTCGGCGACGTCGAGGTACTCCTCGACGGTCGAGAAGGTCGTCGTCGAGGCGTAGGCCGGGATCGTCTCCCGGTACGTGCCGAGCAGGCGGTGGACGGGCACCCCGAGGACCCGGCCCTCGAGATCCCACAGCGCTACGTCGACCACGCCGAACAGCCAGATGGGGAACTCCTCGGTGCGGTCGAGCTCCCAGAGCCGGCGCCACAGCCATTCGCGGCGGTCGGCCCGCTCGCCAACCAGCTCCTCGCGCAGCACCCGGTCGACGATGTCCGCGAGCATCGGGCCGCTCCACTCGTGGTAGGCCTCGCCCGCCGCCCCCTCGTCGGTCGTGATGCGTAGCAGGGCCGTCGTCCGCGCCTTCTGCGACCCCCGCAGGCCGCGCCGCCAGGCGAAGGGCGGGGAGACGGCAGGGACGTCGATCAGCTCGACTTCGATCGCCGCGATCCGCATCGCGGCAGATCATCATACGAATGATGAGCTTATGTCAAGCGCGCCCGGCGCTTCCGCTCCGCCCACGCGCCGCCGATGTGCGACGCGATCAGGATGGCGGCACGCGCGCCGTCGCCGGCCGCGAGCGCGTCGTAGATCCCGCGATGGTCGTCGACCGTCCGCTCCAGGAGCTCTCGCGAGGATCCCGCCCTGGCGATCATCGGCGGCGTCCCGCCGGTATGCCGATGAATCGTCCGCACGATCGTCAGCCCGACCTCGTTTCCGGACGCCCCCATCACGATCGCGTGGAACTCCTGGTCCGCACCGCGGAAGCGTTCGTAGTCGTCGAAGGTCGCCTCCATCACGTCGATGCAGCCGGCCAGCCGAACGAGGTCTTCGTGCGTCAGACGCCGCGCAGCCGCCTGCGCCATCTCCTGCTCGAGGACCCGCCGCACGGTGACCAGGCCGTCGAGCAGCGACATGTCCTCGTCATGCTCGAGCGCGATCCGGATCACGAGCGGATCGAGCAGGTTCCAGGACGACCGCGGCTGCACCGTCGTGCCGCGCCCCTGCTCCACGACGACAAGGCCGCGCTCCTCGAGGAGCTTCACGCCCTCGCGAATCACCGTCCGACTGAACCCGAACTGCTCGCACAGCATCGGCTCGGTCGGAAGCACCTCGCCGGTGCCGAGACGGCCGCCGATGATCTGATGCGCCAGTTCCTCGACCACCACCGACGCCAACCGACCCGGCCGCCACGAGCCGCGGCCGTCACGACCGACGAACGGAGCGGCCGAGGAATCGGTGGGCGTCATCCGAACATCATATGTATGCGTCCGGGAGGCGACACCTCGCCTACGGCGCGAGCCTATGCCGCTGCGACTGGCGCGCGTGTTGCGTCGCGGATGGCGGCGACGACCTCGTCCATCCAGGCCCGAGCAGGAGGCCAGGTCTGCCAGAGCGCCGAGGAGCCGTGCGTGTGTCCGCGGTAGCGGTGGAGCGTCGTGCTGACACCTGCCTCCTGCAGCCGACACGCGTACGCCTCTCCGCTGTCGCGGAGCGGGTCGTATTCGGCTGTGAGGATGTGCGCGGCCGCGACGCTGCTCAGGTCGCTCACGCGAAGCGGTGAGGCGTAGGGCTCGGCTCGCAGCTTTCGATCGGGAAGGTATGCGTCCTGAAAGCTCTCGATCGCCGTCCGGTCGAGGCCGTAGCCGCGGCCGTACAGGCCGAGCGACGGGAAGGTGCCCGCGCGATCGCTCATGTCGGTCACCGGAACTTCGAGCAGTTGGAGCGCGAGCGGCGGCCCGTTTCGGTCGCGAACCATCAGCGCGGTGACGGCCGCCAGGTTGCCCCCGGCAGACTCGCCCCCCACCACGATCCTGGTCGGGTCGATCGCGAGCTCGGTCGCGTGGTCGGCGAGCCAGCAAAGCGCTGCGTAGCAGTCCTCCGGCGCCGCGGGATACGAATGCTCGGGCGCAAGCCGGTAGTCGACGGTCGCGACGACGCAGCCGGCGTTTGCACAGATGTGAGCGCACTTGGCGTGGTTGTGGCTCCAGTCGATCGATCCGCCGACGAACCCGCCGCCGTGGAAGTGGAGGAACGCCGGGTGCGGGGGCCTGCCGAAGGGCGTGTAGACACGGACGCGAACGTTGCGGCCGTCGGCGGGGACGCGGCGATCTTCGATGCCTGCCACGTCTGCGAACCGCAGGCCCGTCGCGCGCGCACGTTCCTCGAGTGCCTCGTACACGATCGCCTGCTGCTCGGGGTACGAGCGCCCATCGAGGCGGCGGGCGAGACGCTCGTCCCAGTCGAGGAGCTCCTGGATCTCAGGCGCGAGCGACATCCACATCGAGCGTCCGCGACGGACGGTCGGCAAGCCGCACGGCGCCGCTCGCGTCGATCGTCACTGGCAGCGGGTCGGTCAGCTCGCCGACGAAGTCGCGGTTGCCGGCGCCGCGAAAGCCGATGAACGACCACTGACCCGCCGGGTCTTCGATCAGCTTGCCGGCGTACAGCGGGCCCTCTGCGCCGTCAGCGGGCGCGATCGGCTCGGTGCTCGCCGCGTACGGTCCCCGAAGTTCCGAGGCCGCGAAGACGTAGGTGCCGGTCTGGCCTCGGCGGCCGAGCCGCCGCCGTCGTGCGGGCGTGTGGTCCTCCTCGAGGCACGAGAAGAGGATCAGCGACCTGCCGGCCGCGCCGACGAGTTGCGGGCACTCGACCTGCGCGAACTCACCGGCAGGTGTGACCGGCGGCAGGACGTCCCAGTGGACGAGGTCGCGCGTGCGCGCGCGGGCGATCACGCCGGCGCCGCGTGGCTCGACGTCACGCGCCCTGGCGGTGATCAGGCAGCCGACGCTGCCGTCGCAGGGGTCGACGAAGAGCCAGGGATCGCGCCAGGACTGGTCTCGCCAGCGTGTCAGGTCGAGCAGCTCGTACCAGTGCGGGTCGGCTTCCAGAACCGGATTGCCTGGATGCTTCGTCCACCCGATCAGGTCGTCCGAGGTTGCGAGGCCGATGCGCTGGATCAGGCCACGCTCGCCGCGATTGATGCCGGTGTAGAGCATGTGCCAGCAGCCGTCATGGGAGATGACGCTGCCGGTCCAGGTTGCGAGGTCGTCCCAACTGCCGGGCGCGCCCGGCTCGAGCGCGGTCGGCAGCACCGTCCAGTTCACGAGGTCATCGGAGACGGCGTGTCCGATCGTCGCGTTGTGATGTCTGCGCTCCGTCGTGCCGAGAGAGCGCGGCGCTTGCAGAAAAAAGAGGTGGTGACGACCCTCGCGGTCGCGGGCGGGCCAGAAGTCCCAGACCCATCTGTCGGGCAAGCGGAGCGCCACTCGCTCTCAGCCCTTCAGCGATCCCTGGAGCAGGGCGGCGACGAAATGACGCTGGAAGAGGAGAAAGACGATCAGGGTCGGGGTCAGGATGAGAAGCGACCCCGCGGAGAGCAGCGGGATGTCGGCGCCCCACTGCCCCTGGAAGGCGCCGAGTGCGCCCGCCATCGTGCGTTTGGTCGGGTCGTCGACGAGGACGATCGAGAGGATGAACTGGTTCCACGTCCAGACCGTCAGGAGGATTCCGAGCGAGGTCAATGCAGGGCGCGCGAGCGGCACGTGGATGCGCCAGAACAGCTGCCAGGTCGTCGCTCCGTCGACGCGGGCCGCCTCCGAGAGCTCGGAGGGCATGTTGCGGAAGTGCGCCCGCATCCAGTAGACGCCGAAGGGCATGAACAGCCCGATCAGCGGCAGGATGATCGCCCAGCGCGTGTTCAGCAGGTTGAAGCCGCGGATCTCGTAGTAGATCGGCACGATCACGCCCTCGAACGGCAGGGTCAGGCCGAGCAGAAGGAGGAGGAAGACCAGCTGTCCGCCGCGCACCCGAAGGTTTCCCAGCCCGAAGCCGGCCATCGTCGCGATCGCGCAGGAGACGGGGACGACGCCGACGACGATCAGGACGCTGGAGGTGAAGATGGCGCCCATGTTCGCGGCGTGGAACGCCTCGACGAAGTTGTGCCAGTGGGGGTGGGCCGGCCAGTCGAGGCCGTTCGGATAGGTCCCGGATTGGTGCAACGCGGTCGTGAACAGACTCGCGAACGGGACGAGCGTGACGCCGATCAGGACGAGCAGGAGCGCCGTCCCGCTCCAGGTTTGCCGCCGGGAGACGATCACTCGTCGGCTCCGCGCCGCGCCAGCCACTGGATCGGCAAGATGCAGGCGAGCACGAGCAGCATCAGCACGACCGCGAGGGCCGAGGCGAGCCCCACCTGGCGGTTGAAGAACGCAAGCTGGTAGATCTCCAGTCCGGGCACCATCGTCTGCGTTCCGGGACCGCCGCGTGTCGAGATGTAGACGATGTCGAAGGCCGACAGGGCGGCGATCACCGTCACCGTCACGCAGACTGCGATCTCCTGCCGCAGGCCCGGCAGCGTGATCACCAGGAACTCCTTGACCGGCCCCGCGCCGTCGATCTGCGCCGCCTCGTACAGCGTCTGGTCGATCTTCGCCATCCCCGCCGACAGGAGCACGGTGCAGAGACCGAGCAGCACCCAGGCGCCGATCACGCCGACGGCAGGCAACGCCGTCCCGAAGTCGCCGAGCCAGGCGCGGGTCACGCCCCCGAGGCCGACCGCGGAGAGGAACTGGTTCACGACCCCGTCGGTGGAGAGCAGCCAGCTCCAGGCGATCCCGGCCGCCACGAGCGGAACGACCTGGGGCAGGAACAGCACTGCACGTGCGACGGAGCCGATGCGTCGCGAGGCGACCCGGCGAATCACGGTGGCGACCGCCAGTCCGAGCAGGACGGGGATCGCACTGAAGAAGATCATCAGCTGGAAGGCGTGCCCGAGGATGCTCAGCAGCTCGTGGTCGGTGAAGACGGTCCTGAAGTTGGCGAGCCCGACCCACTTCGCCGGCAGGACGCCGTCCCACTGGTAGAGCGAGTACTTGAACGTCTGTACGAGCGGCCAGAGCACGAAGACCGCGTAGGCGGCAAGCGCCGGCAACACGAACAACCAGCCGCTGACGCGGCCGTCGCGGACCCTGTCGAGCAGAGCCCGCGACGGCACATCCTCCCCCGCGTCGACGATGGTTGGTCGAGCAGGGGCGACGATCTCGGCCAGGTGCTGCGACCGGCCCTGCATCAACCTCCGTTCTTCACCTGCTGGACGTACTGGCCTTGGACCGTTTTCAAGACACCATCCGGTGTCTCCTGGTTCGCGAACAGCTTCTGCACCTCCGGCGTCCACGACTGCGCGTAGATCGCACTGGTCGCGTTGGCGATGAAGTCCATCGCACCGTTGTCCTTCGCCACGACCCGTCCGGCCGCCAGCGTCTGCGCGATCAGCGTCGCACCCTTCGGCACCGGGATCTTCAACGCGGGCGGTCCGCCGGGATTGGAGCCGCCGACGCTGACGTTCAGCGCCCGCGCCTTCGGGTTCGTCGTCACCCAGTTGAAGAAGAAGGCGGCGCAATCGGCGTGCTTCGCCTTCGCAGCGATCCCGTAGGTCAGCGGCGCCGACATCGCCGTGTGCTTCTGACCCGGCTTCAGCGTCGGCATCAAGAAGAAGCCGACCTGTCCCGGCATCAGCTTCTGCAGGTTGCCCGACTCCCAGTCGCCGTCGAACATGAACACGCCCTCGTTGTGCTCGAACTTGCTCATCATCGTCGGGTAGTCGGTGGCGTTCGCGTCCGAGTTGAAGTAACCCGCCTTGATCCACTGCTGCAGATGCGCCGCTGCCTGCAGGTTCGACGGCGTGTCGATGTTCGCCCGGGGCCGCTGGAAGATCCAGTTGTTGATCGGCGTCGGCGGGCCGTAAATCGCCATCAGCTGCTGCAGAGGGAACAGGAGGCCGCCGGTCGCGCCGCCGTCGAACTGCACGATCGGCGTCAGGCCTGCCTTCTTCGCCTTCGCGAGGTCAGCGTCGAACTGCGCCAGCGTCGTGGGAGGTGCGGAGATCCCCGCTTGTGCAGCCAGCTTCTTGTTGTAGAAGACACCGGTGAGGCTGTAGTTGAGCCCGTACGCCCACAGCGACCCCGTTCCTCGCGGACGGCCGCTCGGCGGCATCCGCACTTGCGACAGCTGCGAGGCCGGGAACTTATTCCAGCCGTACGCCTTGAAGTAGCCGTCGAGATTCTTCAGGAGGTGATCCTTGACGAGCCCACTCACCTGGGGCAGACGCATGATGTCGGGCGGATTCGGCCCCGACAGCACCAGTGGCGCGTTCTGTGTGATCACCGCGAACGCGTCCTGGCGGATCTTCCACGACACCTTCGGATACTGCTTGTGGAACAGATTCATCAGGTCGATCGGGTCAGGGAACCCGGTCTCGACGTAGGCGTTCATCGTCACCGGCTTCGTCCCGCAGGCCTGCGCCTCCGTCGGAGCCTTGCTCACCGCCAGCGAGCGCTTCGCGGAAGCCGGGGCGACCGACGCTGCGACCAGCGCGGTCGCGACGACCGCCAGCGCCGCCGTCAGGGAAACACGCAGACTGATGACTCCCCGACACTGCGCTGCCACGTGACTCCGCTCCTCCCTCGGTTGCAGCATTTCACTCCTCCCTTCGCGTCGCTCTCTCGCGGGCGCGGCAAGCGCGACGATCCTCCACGGCGTCGCCGAACGGCCATGTCGTTTGTCTTGCTCTTCACCCGAAGCGGTGCTAAACCGAATTAGCACAGGAGATAACCTCATTCGGGAGCCGATGTCAAGCATCCAGCAACCCCGGCGTTCACCCGGCCACGACGGCGCGAAGCGAGTCACGCTCGCCGACGTGGCGCGGCTCGCGGGCGTCTCCAAGAGCGCCGCCTCCTTCGTCCTCACCGGACGTCGTGAGGAAATGCGCATCTCGACCGAGATCGAGTCACGCGTGCTCGCGGCGGCCCGCGAGACCGGCTACCGGCCGAACATCGTCTCGCGCAGCCTGCGCACCGGCACGACCCACACGATCGGCTTCGTCTCCGACATCGTCGCCACGACCCCGTTCGCCGGGAACTTCATCAAAGGCGCACTCGAAGCAGCCCGCGACAGCGGCTACCTGCTGCTGATCGCCGAGACCGAAGGCGATACCAACCTCGAGCAACAGCTGCTGGAGGCGATGATCGACCGCCAAGTCGACGGAATCGTCTTCGCCGCCATGTACACCCGCAAGCTCGCCGTGCCGCGTCTCCTGCGATCACACCGTGCCGCGCTGCTGAATGCCGTACCCATCCGTCCGACCTCCCTCCCCTCGGTCATTCCGGACGAGCTCGAGGCAGGCAGAACCGCAGCGACAACCCTCCTCGCCGCGGGCCACCGAGCCGGGATCTACCTGATCGGGCCGGGACCGCGGAAACCGACGCCGACACGCAGCCTGGCCGCCGTGGAACGCCTGCACGGCATCACCGAAACGCTCCGCGCAGCGGGCGTCAAAGCCGCCGGCACCATCGGGTGCGAAGACTGGCAGCCCGAGTTCGGACATGCGGCGGTACGGAAGATCCTCGAGCGCCGCGTGCGGCCGCGGGCGCTCATCTGCTTCAACGACCGGCTGGCACTCGGCGCGTACAACGCCCTCGCCGAGGCCGGCATCGAGGTACCGGGCGACACCTCCGTCATCTCGTTCGACGACGACCCGATCGCCTCCTGGCTCCAACCGCGCCTCACCACCATCGCCATCCCCCACTACGAGCTCGGACGCAAGTCAATCGAGCTCCTGCTCGGACACTCGATCGACGGCCGCGACGAGCCTTCACCAGTCGTTCGAGTACCGATGCCTCTGCGGCGCCGTGACTCCGTCCAGTCGCCGCGCGGCGCACTTGCCGCCTCCCCGAGCGCAGGTGCCTGACGAACACCCGGGCAGGAGTGTTAGCGTCGCCACGGTGGAGAACGACGCGCCGCACATCGTCCTCCGCGAGATCGAAGACCGCGACGTGGACGTCCTGTTCGAGCACGCGTCCGATCGTGAGGCGATCAGGATGGCGGCCTTCACGTCCCCGGCTTTCGACGACCGCGACGCCTTCCGTGCACGGTTGGCGAGGATCAGGCGAGATCCGACCACCACGAACAGAGTCATCGAGATGGACGGGCGAGCGGTCGGTCACATCGCGAGCTTCGACCTCGACGGCAAACGAGAGGTGACGTACTGGATCGATCGGCAGCACTGGGGAAAGGGAATCGCCACCCGGGCGCTGCGCGAGTTCGTGACGAGGATCGAGCCGGCCCGTCCGCTCCACGCCGCTGCGGCGGCCGACAACGCCGGGTCGATTCGCGTGCTCGAGAAGTGCGGATTCACGCGCGTGGCGGTCGGTCGCGGGTTCGCGCACGGGCGCGGCGAGGAGACGGCGGAGGTGATCCTCCGACTCGACACGTGACAGGCGCGACCGCCTGAAGCGAAGCGCGGCGATGAGTCTTCCCCCGCGCACCGGTCTGTATCGATGACCGGCCAGCGCACCCGAGGAGGGCACATGACCGCCACCTACACCTTCGACGTCTTCTCCACCCTCGACGGCTTCGGCTCCGCCAGCGGCGGCGACTGGGGCGGCTACTGGGGCAAGCAGGGCCCCGAGCTGCTCGAGCACCGCCTCGCGCTGTACAGCGAGCCGCAGCGGATGGTCTTCGGCGCCGACACCTACCGGCTCTTCGCGCGGTTCCTGGCCACCGAGCCGGAGGACTCCGAAGTGCGGGACCCGTGGGTCACCCGGATGGTCACCCTGCCGGCGACCGTGGTATCGACCACGCTGGAGGAGCCGCTCGACTGGGCGGACGGCACCGTCGCGCACGGTGACGCGGTCGACGTCGTCGCCCGTCTCAAGCAGGAGTCCGAGGTGCCGTTGCGCTCGCACGGCAGCCTGTCGATGAACCGCGCGCTGATGGCCGCCGGCCTGGTCGACCGCGTCCAGGTCACCATCTTCCCGGTGATCACCGGCCGGAGCGGATCGGACGCGATCTTCGAGGGTGCGGCCGACTTCGACCTCGAGCTGCTCGAGAGCCGGACGCTCGACGGCGACATCCAGGAGCTCACCTACCGGCCGACCCTGCACGTCTGAGCCCCGACGAGCCCACTCGACGTCCCGGCTTCGGCCGCACGAGCTCCTTCCGACCCTCGACAATGGCCGCATGGCGCTCGAACGGATGGACAACGTCGGCATCGTGGTCGAATCGCTCGATGTCGCCATCGCGTTCTTCGCCGAGCTCGGCCTCGAGCTCGAGGGACGGGCGACGATCGACGGAGAGTGGTCAGGGCGCGTCACCGGGCTGCACGGCCAGCGCGTCGAGATCGCCATGATGCGTACGCCGGACGGCCACGGCCGGATCGAGCTCTCGCGCTATCTCACGCCGCCTGCGGCCGCCGATCATCGGACCGCCCCGGTGAACGCTCTCGGCTACCTGCGCGTCATGTTCGCCGTCGACGACCTCGACGACACGCTCGCCCGGCTCCGCGCGCACGGAGCGCAGCTCGTCGACGAGGTTGTTCGGTACGACGACGTGTATCGGCTCTGCTACGTCAGAGGCCCGGAGGGCATTCTGATCGGGCTGGCCGAGCGCATCGGCTGACCCGACGAACCCCACCGTGCGGCGGGGGGCGACGACCGCGAATCAACCGACGGTATGGGTCGAAGAGACGACCACCGGCCGATGAAACCCCACGGTCCGCCCTGGACCATGGCCGCGAGGTCAATCCAGCCGAAGGAGGCTCGCATGGAGATCCAGACGTCGTCGATCGCCGTTTCGCAACCGCCCTCCCGCGTCCGCCGCGCAGTCGTCACGACGAGCGTCGTGCTGGGGGCCGCCGTGGTTCCGGGCGCGGCGGTGCTCGCCCTGGGCCTGTCGGGGGCGGCGAGGCGTGCGGCCGCCGCTTGGTTCTTGCCCGCGCTCGAGCCGAGGTCGGAGCTCTCGCGGCGCATCACGTCCGGGTGGGCGGCCGGATTCGTGCTTCTCGCGCTCGGCCAGGCCGTCGGCGGGATCGCCGGACCGCTGTCGCTGTTCACTCCGCTCGGCCTGGCGGGTCATACGCTGTTCGCGTTGTGCGGCGAAGCGGCGATGGCGGCTGTGACGTTCGTCGTCGTCCGCCGGGCGCAGGCGGCGCCGCTTGCTCGAGCCGAGGGGTAGGCGGGTCGCCGTGAGCCGGCTCCGGCTTCCTGGGCCGGCCCAGTCGGCACGCAGCCACCGTCGCGTCGACGCGGCGGTGGCTGCGCTCGCGCTGGCGGTCGGCCTCGCCGGCCTCGGCGTCGGCGGCGGGCACGCTCACTATCGGGCGGTCGACGCCGGCGCCGTCCTGCTGGCGATCGCGATCACCGCGCCGCTCGCCTGGCGCCGCCTCCGGCCCGCCTGGGTGCTCGTCGTGAGCGGCACCGCCGAGCTGGGGAACGTGCTGGCCGGCTACCGCCCCGGCCTGGCCTGGATCGCGGTCGTGTTCGCCGTCTACAGCCTGGCCGCGGAGCGCGGACGCACGCTGCTCTGGCCGCTCGGGATCTGGGCGGCCGAGGTGGGCGCGATGGCCGCCGCTGCGCCCCACCCCGACGACCCCTGGTATCCCGGCGGGGTCATCGCGGCCAGCGCGCTCGCCTGGATCCGCGGCGACTGGGGCTGGTCGCGGCGGCGCGAGGAGGAGCGGGCACGCAGCGAGCGCGCTCGGGCCGCAGTCGCCGAAGAGCGGGCGCGGATCGCGCGGGAGCTCCACGACGTCGTCGCCCACGCGCTCGGCGTGATCGTCATGCAGGCGGGCGGAGCGGGCGAGCTGCCGGAGCTCGACGAGGAGCGGGCGAGGCGCGCGCTGGCGACGATCGAGCGCACGGGCCGGCAGGCGTTCGCCGAGATGCGTCGCCTGGTCGGCGTGCTGCGCGAAAGCGGCGCCGATCCGGAGCTGGCGCCCGTGCCGACCCTCGCCGGCCTGCCCGCCCTGGTCGAGGAGATGAACCAGGCGGGCCTGGACGTGACGCTGGCGATCGAGGGCGCTCCTCCGGAGGGGAGCGAGGGCGTCGAGCTCTCGGCATACCGGATCGTGCAGGAGGCGCTGACCAACAGTCTCAAGCACGCCGGGCGGACCCGGGCATGCGTGCGTCTGTCCTGGTCGGCGGAATCGCTGCAGGTCGCGGTGACCGACGAGGGCCCCGTCGACGACGAGCGGACAGCCACCGGAGCGGCCCCCGACAGCGGCGGGCACGGGCTGGTCGGGATGCGCGAGCGGGTCGCGCTGTACGGCGGCGAGCTCGCGGCGGGCCCGGTCGCCGGCGGCGGATTCAGCGTCGTCGCACGGCTGCCTCTGGACGAGGCGCGATGATCCGCACGCTGCTCGTCGACGACCAGGACCTGCTGCGCGAAGGGCTGGCGATGATGCTCGACGCGCAACCCGACATCGAGGTCGCCGGCCAGGCCGCCGACGGCGCCGCCGGAGTCGCCGCCGCGCGAACGCTCGATCCGGACGTCGTCCTGATGGACATCCGCATGCCGGAGATGGACGGCGTCGAGGCGACCCGTCAGATCGTCGCCGGCCACCCGCGCGGAGAGGGGCCGCGCGTGATCGTCCTCACCACCTTCGACCTCGACGAATACGTCGTCGCAGCCCTGCAGGCCGGGGCCAGCGGGTTCCTGCTCAAGGACGCAACCCCGGCGGACATCGTCGGCGGCGTGCGCGCCGTCGCCGCAGGCAACGCCCTGCTCGCGCCCACCGTGACACGGCGGCTGATCGATCGCTTCGTGGAGCGCGGCGAGGTGGCTAGCCTCGCGCCGCCGCGGGGGCTCGGCGAGCTCACCGACCGTGAGCGCGAGGTGATGAACCTCGTCGTACGCGGACTGTCGAACGCCGAGATCGGCGCCACGCTGTTCCTCAGCGAGGCGACCGTGAAGACGCACGTGGGCCGGATCCTGATGAAGCTCGGCGTCCGCGACCGCGTGCAGCTCGTGATCCTCGCCTACGAGCACGGGCTCGTTCCGCGCAGCACCGACTGAGAGCGAATCAGCCGGTCGACGGAGCTTCCGTCGCGACCTCCGGCCGACGACAAGCGACCGTCCGCGCCCGATCCTTGGCAGGTCATCGCAGCGCAACCGAAAGGACGATCGGATGACCACGACGTTCATTCATCCCGACCAGCTCCGGCACGCGCTCGACGTGGCCCTCCTCGCCTGGGCGGCCGTCGAGGCCTGCCTGCGGATCGTCAACCGCGACGGCGAACGCGGCGGCGACTGGACGCTCTTCGTCGTCGTCGGCTCGGTGATCGCCGGCATCAACCTCGGCTTCCGAGCCACCCACGCGACCGGCTACGGCCTCGGCCATCCCACGGCGCTCGGACTGCTCGGCCTCGCCCTCGTGGTCGCCGGCGCCGCGCTGCGCATCTGGTCGATCCTCACCCTCGGCCGGCTGTTCACCTTCGCCGTCACCATCCAGGCCGACCACCGGGTCGTCGACCGCGGCCCCTACCGGATCCTGCGGCATCCCAGCTACGCCGGCGGCTTGGTCGCGCTCGCGGGCACCGGAATCGCGCTCGACAACGGCCTCAGCCTGGCCGCCCTCCTCCTCATCCCCCTCGCCGGCGTCCTCATCCGCATCCCGGTCGAGGAGGGACGACTCACCCGGAGCCTCGGCCACGGCTACCGGGCCTACGCCGCCGGCACCTGGCGCCTCGTCCCCCACCTCTGGTAGCGCCGCGCACGTCCTCGCACGACGCCGCACCGCCGGACCGGAAGGGGCCGGCCTGCGGCTACCGGCTGCGCTGCCCTGACCGACGGCCTGGGAGCGCCGGGAGACCGGCCGGCGCGGGCCGGCCGCCGGCGATGCGGTCGACCATCGCGTCGGCGGCAGCGAGGCCGGCCGCGATCCGGTCGCGGCCCGGCTGGCCGAGGACGACCCCCGTGATCGTCGTCCGCCTCCCGTCGATCCAGCGGACGGCCCGGAAGGCGAAGCAGCCGCCGGCCGCGTCGTCCGACCCGGTCTTGACGCCGACGAAGCCGTCGTGCCCGAGCAGCGCGTCGGTGTTGTGCACGGTGCCCGCGACCGGCAGGGTCGCGCTCGGCGTGGCGACGAGGCTCGCGAACACCGGCACGCGCATCGCCTGCTCGACGATGCGGACCTGGTCGGCGGCGGTCGACACGGTCCGGTCGTCGTAGCCGCTCGGATCGGTATAGCGCGTGTGGGTCATGCCCAGCGAGCGCGCGGCAGCGTTCATCCGCGCGACGAAACGGCCCACAGAGCCCGCGTCCCATCGCGCCAGCACCACGGCCACGTTGTTCGCCGACGGCAGCAGCAGCGCCTGCAGCGCCTGCAGCTCGGTCAATCGCTCGCCCGCGGCGACGGGCACGACCGACTCCTCCCGTTCGCGCCGCCGCTCGGTGTCGACGACATCCGCGTCGCCGAGGGTGATCGCCGGGCCTTCCTGGCCGAGGCGCAGGGGATGGTCGCGTAGCACGAGATAGGCGGTCATCACCTTCGCGACGCTGGCGATCGGCGCGGCGTGCTGGTTCGGGCTTGCCTGGATCTGCGGCCGCCCCGTTCGGACGAACGCGGCCTGTCCGTCGGCCGGCCACACCGTGCTCAGCGCCGCACCGCCGTACACGATGCGCAGGGCGTCCGTCGATGCTGCCCGCGAGGGCGAGGACGCCGTCAGCCGGGAGCCGACCGCGGCCACCGCCGCGACGCCGACAAGCAGCCCGGCGACGCGGGCGCGCCGGATCCGGATCCGGCGCTTCCTTCGTCGTGCGCGGTGCGGCATGCGGCCATTCAAGGAGGCGAGCTGTTGCCCGCCCGTATCCGGTTTTCGATATGCCGGCGATACGCATCGGCTCTAGCATCGGAGCATGCGGGTCTTGATCGTCGAGGACGAGCCGCTGATGGCGGACGCCATCCGCGACGGCCTGCGCCTGGAGGCGATCGCCGCGGACATCGCCGGCGACGGGGACGCCGCCCTGCAGCTGCTGAACGTGAACGCCTACGACATCGCCGTCCTCGACCGGGACATTCCCGGACCGTCGGGGGACGAGATCGCCGAGCGCATCGTCGCCTCGGGCAGCGGCACGCCCATCCTCATGCTCACCGCTGCCGACCGGCTCGACGACAAGGCCACCGGCTTCGAGCTCGGCGCCGACGACTACCTCACGAAGCCGTTCGAGCTTCGAGAGCTCGTGCTCCGGCTCAGGGCGCTCGACCGCCGGCGCGCCCACGCGAGGCCGCCCGTGCGGGAGATCGCGGGCCTCCGGCTCGATCCGTTCCGCCGCGAGGTCTACCGCGACGGCCGCTACGTCCCGCTGACCAGGAAGCAGTTCGCGGTGCTCGAGGTCCTCGTCGCCGCCGAAGGCGGCGTCGTCAGCGCCGAGGAGCTCCTCGCGCAGGCATGGGACGAGAACGCGGACCCGTTCACCAACGCCGTGCGCATCACGGTCTCGGGGCTTCGCAAGCGGCTCGGCGAGCCATGGATCATCGCCACCGTGCCCGGCGTGGGCTACCGCATCGAGACGGGAGGAGACGGTGCATAGGGCGGCCGGCCTGAGCGTCCGCCTGAAGCTCACCCTCAGCTACGCCGGCTTCCTCATGCTGGCCGGCGCGGTGCTGCTCGTCGTCGGCTACGTGTCCCTCTCGCGCGGCGTGCACCCGGGCGTGGTCTTCATGGTGCGCAGCCACGGCGACCTCCTGCGCGACTTCGCTCCGACGGCGGCCCTCGTGATGGTCTTCCTGCTCGTGTTCGGCCTCCTCGGCGGGTGGCTGCTGGCCGGCCGCATGCTCGCGCCCCTGACCCGCATCACGGACGCCACGCGGGCGGCCGCGAACGGATCGCTCTCCCACCGGATCCGGCTGCCGGGCCGCAGCGACGAGTTCCGCGAGCTCGCCGACGCCTTCGACGCGATGCTCGCGCGGCTCGAGGGCCACGTCGCCGAACAGCAACGGTTCGCCGCCAACGCCTCGCACGAGCTGCGCACCCCGCTGGCGATCACGCAGACGCTCCTCGACGTCGCCCGCAATGATCCGAGCCGGGCGAACGGCCGGCTCGTCGAGCGCCTCCGCGCCGTCAACACCCGGGCGATCGACCTCACCGAAGCGCTGTTGCTGCTCAGCCGCGCCGACGGGCGGTCCTTCGCCCGAGAGCGCGTCGACCTCTCCCTGGTCGCCGAGGAGGCGACCGAGACGCTCCTCCCTCTGGCGGAGAAACGCGGCCTCGCCGTCGAGACGTCGGGCGACGCGGCCGCCACCGTCGGCTCGCACGCGCTGCTGCGGCAGCTGACCACGAACCTCGTGCACAACGCGATCGTCCACAACGTGCCCGAGGGGGGCACCGTCCGGGTGACGACCGGCGTTCGGCCGAACGCCGCGGTGCTCACGGTCGAGAACACCGGCGAGAAGCTCACGCCGCAGGTCGTCGCCACCCTCGCCGAGCCGTTTCAGCGCACCGGCAAGCGCATCCGCTCGGACCACGCGGGCGTCGGTCTCGGCCTGGCGATCGTGAAGAGCATCGCGGAGGCGCACGACGGGGCACTCACGCTCGCCCCGCGTGCCGACGGCGGCCTCCGCGTCACGGTGCAGCTGCCGCTCGCTGTCAGGTCACCTTCTGGTGTGCCTTCCGGCCCGCCGCCGCGCTCTTGTCGGCAGCGCGCCGCGACGTGGTAAACGGCTTCGCGAGCCAGCGTCCGAGCGGCCCCGGAGCGTGACCGGCTGCCTGGGCTCCCAGGCCGAGGCTTCGATCGACGGCACGTTGAGGCTTGCGCGACAGGCGTGGCACGAGCAGCGCGAGCAGGAACAGGACGATGCAGATGGCGACGATCCCACCGATGATCACGGCGATCGCACTCCTTTCGAAGGACGGCGGTGAAACGGCGCGGGCGTCCGTCCGGTTACGCGGCGTCGGTCACGCCTGCGCCGCGACGCGAACGAGCTTCGCCGGGTCGACGACGAAGTCGATCGCGTTGATGCGGCCGTTGGCGACCGTGAGGGCGACGACGGTGAACAGCGTTCCGTCGGGCCGGCCCACCACCGCTCCGGCGACGCCGTTGACGATCGCGAAGCGGCTGTAGGGGGCGAGCGCCATCCACCGCCGCGCCTCCGCGAGGACCTCCTTCGCGCCGACGATCGGCTCGCGCGCGAGCGGGCTACCCGTCCCGGCGTCGACGCGCAGCGTCACCTCGGGGTCGAGCATCTCGAGGAGCACGTCGAAGTCCCCTTCGCGGGCGGCGGCGAGAAACGCCTCCACGACGCGCTTCTGCTCCGCGAGCTCCACATCCGGCGCCGGCGCGGCGCCCCGAACCCGCCGGCGCGCACGGCTCGCGAGCTGGCGCGCCGCCTCGGGACTGCGGCCGACGATCGGGGCGATCTCGTCGAACGGCAGCGCGAACATGTCGTGCAGCACGAAGGCGAGCCGCTCGGCCGGGCCGAGCGTCTCCAGCACGACGTAGAGCGCGAGGCCGACGCCGTCCGCGATCAGGGCCTCGTCCTCGGGCGTGGGCCCGCCGTCGATCGCGACGATCGGCTCCGGCATCCACGAGCCGACGAAGTCCTCGCGGCGCGCGCGGCGCGTCCGAAGCATGTCGAGGCAGACGCGGCTCACCACCGTCGTCAGCCACGCGCCCAGGTTGTCGACGGAAGCGTCCGTGCGGCTCAGCCGGAGCCAGGCTTCCTGGACGGCGTCGTCGGCCTCGTCGACCGTGCCGAGCATGCGATAGGCGATGCGGCGAAGCTGCGGACGCTCCCGTTCGAAGCGCTGTGCGAGGACGTCGCGATCGTTCATCTCATCGGTGACGACGTCCGCGGGAGCCGAAACGTGACACGCGCGGAAGGCCGGTCACGAATCCTGCCCGCGATCCGTCGAGGAAGCGAGAGAGATCGATCGCAAGGAGAAGAGATCAATGCTCACCACAGCAGAACAGCCATCCTTTCTCGCGACCCGCCGCGGCAAGCTCACGCTCGCGCTGCTGTGCGGGATCGCGTTCCTCGACTTCGTCGACGGCTCGATCACGAACGTCGCCCTGCCGTCGATCCGGCGGGCTCTCGGCTTCTCCGTCGACGGCCTGACCTGGGTACCGAGCGGCTACCTGCTCACGTACGGCGGGTTCATGCTGCTCGGCGGGCGTCTCGCCGACCTGCTCGGCCGCCGCCGCGTGCTCGTCGCCGGGATCGCGACGATCGCGGTCTCGTCGCTCGTCGGCGGGCTCGCGCAGAGCGCGGGCGTCCTCGTGGGCGCACGGCTCGCGCAGGGGCTCGGCGCCGCGCTCACCCTCCCGACCGCCCTCTCCGTCCTGACGACGTCGTTCGCCGAGGGGAAGGACCGCAACACCGCGCTCGGCGCCTGGGGCGGCACGGGCGCGCTCGCCTCCGCCATCGGCGTCCTCATCGGAGGCGCGCTGACCGAGGGCCCCGGCTGGCGTTGGGTGATGTTCGTCAACCCGATCGCGTGCGTCCTGCTGCTCGTGCCGATCTACCGGCTGGTCGAGGGCGAGCGCGCGCGCCGCCGCCTCGTGGACTTCGACGCCGTCGGCGCCGTGCTCGTCACCGGCGGGATGCTGCTCCTCGTCTACGGCCTCGTTCGCGCGCCGATCGCCGGCTGGGGGAGCGCGCGCACGATCGGCGTGCTGGCCGGCGCGGCCGTCGTCCTCTCGCTGTTCGTCGTCAACGAGCACCGCCGGCGCGCGCCGCTCGCGCCGCTCGAGATCTTCCGGATCAACGGGCTCGGGTTCTCGAACGTGACGCAGCTCGTCGCGTTCGCCGGGTTCCTGGCGCTGTTCTTCTACGTCACCCTGTACATGCAGAACGTCCTCGGCTACTCGCCGGTGCAGACCGGGCTCGCCTACCTGCCGCTCTGCGCCGTCGGCGCGCTCAGCGCCGGGATCTCGTCGCAGCTCCTCGCGCGGGTCGGCACCCGCCCGGTCATCGTCGTCGGCGCGCTGATCGGCGCCGGCGGCCTGTACTGGCTCTCGCGCATCCCCGTCGGCGGCTCGTACGCGGCCGACCTGCTGCCGGGCCTGCTGCTCGTCGGCCTCGGCGTCGCCGGCCTGTTCGTCGCCGTCGCGACGGCCGCGAACGCGGGCGTGCCGCCCGACAAGGCGGGGCTCGCGGCGGCGCTGCTCAACGCGTCGCAGTGGCTCGGCGGTGCGCTCGGCCTCGCGATCTTCACGGCGGTCTCGACGAGCCGGACGAACCACCTCCTCGCCTCCGGAACGCCGATGCCGCACGCCCTGACCTCGGGGTTCCAGCGGGCCCTGCTCGTCGGGAGCATCTTCATCGTCGCCTCCGCCGTCGTCGCCCTGCGCGCGACCAACACGCGCGGCGAGACGCAGGAGCCGGCGATCGAGGCGGAGCCGGACGCTTCGCTCGCCGCGTGAGGACGGCGTGCGGCTACTCCTTTCGGCCGAGGACGATCAGGTACTCGGCCGGGAAGCGGAGCCTGCCGTCGCTCGCCTCGTTGCGGCGCTCCATCATCTCGACGAGGTCGCGGCGGCAGTCGTCCCACGTCCCCTCGGCCGTCAGCCGCTCGCGGGCCTTGATCATCGGGCCGTAGCTCGTCTCCATGAACGAGACGTAGTGCTCGGCCGAGTCGTAGTCGAGCTCGACGGTCGCGCGCTCCGTCGCCACCTCCACGCCCGTGTCGGCGAACAACGAGCGCACGTGCTCCTCGTCGCCCCACAGCGCGGGCGGCGACGCGTAGGGCGGCGGCGCCGGCATGTACGTGCCCATGATCTTGAAGAGGTCGCCCACCTGGCCCTCCGGCGTCCAGCTCGCGAGCGCGATCAGGCCGCCCGGCTTGCAGACGCGGGCCAGCTCGTCGGCCGTCTGCCGGTGGCGCGGCGCGAACTGGATGCCGAAGGCGGAGAGCACCCTGTCGAAGCCGGCGTCGTCGAACGGCAGCGCTTCGGCGTCGCCCTCGACCCAGTCGACCTCGAGGCCGAGCTCCGCCGCGCGGCGCTGCGCCGTCTCGAGCAGCTCGGGCGTCAGGTCGAGGCCGGCGACGCGCGCGCCGCGCTGCGCGGCGACCAGCGCGACGTTGCCGGTGCCGGTGGCGACGTCGAGCACGCTCTGCCCCGCCTGGACGCCGGCGCGCTCGACGAGCACGTGCGCGACGGGGACGGTGATCGCGTCGGCGACGGCGGCGTAGTCGCCCGCCGCCCAGGTGGTGCGGTGCGTGCGCTTCAGGTCTTCGACGGTCGTGGTCATGCGCGTCCTCCTCGTCGGGTTACCGGACGAGTCTGCGTCGACCGGCGCCTCCCGCACATCGGGAGAACGCCCCATTCGCTCCCTATCCGACGCCGAGCCGCGCGGCGTGCGCGGCGGCCTCCGCCCTGTTGCGCGCGCCGAGCTTCGAGAGGATGCGGCTGACGTGGTGCCCGGCGGTCTTCTCGCTGATGAAGAGCGCCTGGGCGATCCGCGCGTTCGTCATGCCGCGCGCGACGAGCGAGAGCACCTCGCACTCGCGCGGGGTCAGCTCGCCGTAGCGGCCCGCGCCCGCCGCGGCCGGGACGTCGAGGCTGCGAAGCACGACCGCCGCCGCGTCCATCCCGCGCATCGCCCCGAGCTCCTCGTACGTCGCGAACGCGGCCCGTGCCTCGTCGCGCGCGAGCTCCGGCAGCTCGGCCGCCAGCGAGCGTGCGAGCTCGACGCGCGCGTCGGCGGCGTCGTGCGGCATCTCGAGCGAGCCGAACGCCTCGAGCGCCGCCCGCGCGTGCGCGGCCGCGTCGACGGACCGTCCTTCGGCGAGCGCGACCCTCGCCGCGGCGAGGTCGGCACGCGCCGCGACGAGCGTGCCGGACGAGCCGGCGGCTGCCGACTGCAACAGCTCGACCTCGCCGCGCGCCGCATCGAGATCGCCGCACGCGACGTGGGCGTCGACGAGCGAGGCGCGCACGCGCGTCTCGCCGAGGACGTCGCCGTGCGTGGCCGCGAGCGCGCGCTCGAGCAGCGCGGCGGCGACACGCGGCTCGCCCTCCGCGAGGCGCAGCTCCGCCAGCGCGAGCAGCGACGACGGCTGCTCCTCGCGGCCGGCGAGCAGCTGCTGCGCCTCCGCCAGCCGCCCCTGGCGGATGCGAAGCAGCGCGAGCGAGGAGACCGTCGGGGCCGCCATCGGCGGATAGCGCTGCCGGTGCGCGTCGAGCGCCTCGGCGAGCGCCGCCTCCGCGGCGCCCCAGCGCCCGGTGGCGACGAGGACGTCCGCGTGCACGGTCCGGCACACGCCGTAGAGGACGACGATGCCGCGCCGCTCGGCGAACTCCTCCACGTAGCGGCACCACTCCCGCGCTCGCGCCCAGTCACCGGCCGCGGTGCACGCGATGATGAGGTTGCAGTACGCCTCGCCGAGCGTGTGCAGGTTGCGGATGCGGCCCGCCGTCGCCGCGGCCATCGCCTCGTCGAGCAGCCGCGTCCCCTCGTCGAGGTCGCCCGCAGCCACCTCGGCGCGCCCCAGCATGCTGAGCGCGAACACCTCGAGGTCGCCGTCGTCGTGCTCGCGCGCGATCGCGAGCGCGCGCCGCGCCCCTTCGACGGCCTCGCCGATGCCCGCGGCGCGACGCGCCCGCTCGACGATCGCCCATCCCTCGCCCACGGATCCGTCCGCCTCGACGAGCGCGCGCTCGGCACGCGCGAGCCAGCCGTTCGACGCCGACTCCCGGCCGGCGCGGAGGTACTGGCGCGAGATCCAGACGGCGGCGCGCGCGGCCCGGTCGGCGTCGCCGTCGCGCGCGAACCGCTCGAACGCGCGCTCGCGCAGGGAGACGCCCTCGTCGAGGTCGCCGGCGAACCAGCGGGCGAGCCCGTAGCCGTCGAGCGCGTCGGCGTCGTCCGGCCGGTCGCGGAGCGCCGCCTCGAAGAGCGCGCAGGCGCGGTCGAAGTCGGCGGCCTCGAGCGCGCTCCACGCCTCCACCGCGGTGTCGCGCGTCACGTGCGAATCATCGCGCACGGCCCGTCCGCCGCCGACGCCAGCGGCGGCCCTTCGCGGTCCCGTGGCGTCCGTCCGCCCTCGTCAGTACTGTCGTCCTGCCTTCCAGCGGCTCGGCGGGGTGCGAGCGCCCATAGGCGTCACCCGGAAACGAGGCACCCGCCGGAGGCGAATTGGCAGCTGAGCGACTCGAGGACGAGCGCGAGCACCTGCTCGGCCTCATCGACCAAATCCGCGAGCTCTGCGCCGAGGCGCGGCGGCTGAACCGCCGCCTGCGGAACGCCCGTGCCGCGGTGCGGACGCTGGAGAACGACCTCGTCCGGCTCTGCGACGACATCGCCGCACGCGTCGAGCGGCTTCATCGGCAGGGGCCGGGCAAGGGCTCGCGTTGACGCAGCGCGCAGCACGCGCGTCCGCTCACTCGCCGGCGCTCAGCACCTCCTTGCGCAGCCGGTCGAGCTCCGTCTCGAAGGAGACGATCTCCTGCTCGAGCTGGCGATTGCGCTGCCGCATCCGCCGTAGGCGGTCGCTGAAGTCGTCGAGGAGCGACGCCAGCTCCTGCGCCTTCTCGCGCACCTCGCGGACGACCTGTTCGTTTCCGCTCTCTGCCATGCATCAGCCTCCTGCGACGCTCCGAGGTTCGCGACCGGGTCGAAGGGGCAACGGCTCGGGCCGACCGCCGCGGGTCCGACCGGAAGGCGCTACCGAAGGCGGGGAGCCGAGAAACATCAGCCCCCGATGCGTCGGCGGCGAAGGAGGTCGGGCCGGGCCGGCGCCGGCTCACGCGAGGGCCGGGGCCGACGGCTTGCCGCCGCGCCGATGGCGGGTGCTGGTCGTCGACGACGACGCCGCCTTCGGCGAGCTGCTCCGCGCCGTGCTCGAGGGCCGGGGAGCGTCTGGCCGTCGATCTCGTTCCGGCGACGATCGCCGCCCTCGAAGGCGCGATTCGGCCGTCCGGCCCGCGGGTACGCCCGCTCGAGTGACGCCCGGAGGAGTACGGCTGCCGTGACCGACCTCGTCGTCGGGCGCGTCGTGGCGGTCGACGACCATCCCGGCGCGCGCGCACCGTCCTACCTGCTGCGACTCGACCTCGGCCCGCGCGGCGAGCGCGAGGCGCAGATGGATCCCGGCGGCCACGAGCGGGACGAGCTGCTCGGCAGCCTCGTCGTCGTCTCGCTCGACGACGAGGCGATCGTCGTAACCGCGCGCTCCCACGCACGCGGCCCGGTGCTCGTTCGGCCCGAGGCCGACGTCGAGCCCGGCACCGTCGTGGCCTGAGGCCGGTTAGGGTTCGCGCCATCGCCGACGAGAAGGAACAGCGGGAGACCTCGTCCACGCCGGAGCCGGCCGACGCGCGCATCGTCGGCGCGTCGTCGGACCCGGAGCGCCATCCAGGCGAGCCGACGTCCCAGGCGACGCGGCGCTCCGGCTGGCTCGCGCGCCTGTTCCCGCGGCGTCACCGCTGACGGGCGGCCCGTAACCGGCGCGGCCCCCACGCCGTTACAGCTACCGGCACACGCGGAAGGGGGTGAGCCCTCGTGGTTGGACTCGGAATCCTGTTGCTCGTCGTCGGCGTCATCCTGTGGTTGACGGTGATGCCGGTGATCGGCTGGATCCTGCTGGTTATCGGCGCCCTGCTGATCGTGCTCGGCCTCGTCATGGGTGCCGTCTGGAGCTTTAGCCGCGGCGCCGGCAGGCGCGGCGCCGTCTACTGATCGACGCGTTCGACGGAGCGGGCGGCGCGACCAGGTCGCACCGCCCGCCCTCCGCGCGGGGCTTCTACAGCTTCGCGAGCCCCTCGCGCGCCGCCTTCTCGGCGAGCTTGCCCGGATCGATGCCGAGCTTCTCGAGCAGCGCGGCGTGCCGCTCGTGGTCCACCTTCTCCGGTAGCTCGTCCAGCGCCTGCTGGACGCGTTGCGACTGCCCCTGCTTCTTCAGCTCGTCGAGCACGAACTGCTTGTCGAGCTCCACTGGCGGCCTCCTTTTTGTCGGCGACCTGGTGCCCGTTCCCGGAGCACCGCCGGATCATGCGTGGAGCTTGGCAGGGCGGGCGCCGAGGGGTGAGACTGCGAGGCGATGGCGGCAGCGAACGACACGGCTCAGGACAGCCGCTGCCCGAGCTGCGGCGCCGCCGCGCCGGCCGGGTCTCGGTTCTGCGCGAGCTGCGGCGCGCCGCTCCAGGAAGCCGCGCCGCCGCGGGAGGAGCGGAAGCTCGTCTCGATCCTCTTCGTCGACCTCGTCGGCTTCACCGCCCGCTCCGACCGCGCCGACCCGGAGGACGTCCGCGAGACGCTGCAGCTCTACCACGCCGAGGCGAAGCGCCGGATCGAGCGCTTCGGCGGCGTGCTCGAGAAGTTCATCGGCGACGCGGTGATGGCGGTCTTCGGCGCCCCCACGGCGCACGGCGACGACGCGGAGCGGGCCGTGCGCGCCGGGCTGAGCGTGCTCGAAGGGATCGAGCGGCTGAACCGCGACCGCGGCCTCGAGCTCGCCGCCCGCGCCGCCGTGAACACCGGCGAGGCCGTCGTCTCGGTCTCGGCCACACGCGCGGACGCGCTCGCCACCGGCGACGTCGTCAACACGGCGTCGCGGCTGCAGAGCGCCGCCCCGCCCGGCCGGCTCCTCGCGGGCGCCGAGACGCACCGCGCGACCCGCCACGCGATCGAGTACGAGCCGCTCGCGCCGGTGGAGGCGAAGGGCAAGGGTGAGCCCGTCGAGGCGTGGCTCGCGGTGCGCGCCGCGGGCGAGTTCGCGGAGCGCGGCTCGCGGGACACGCCGCTCGTGGGCAGGTCGCGCGAGCTCGAGCTGATGGGCTCGGCGTGGGCGCGCTGCCTCGAGGAGCAGCGGCCTCACCTCGTGACCGTCCTCGGGCCGCCGGGGATCGGCAAGTCGAGGCTCTGCCGCGAGTTCGCGGAGCGCGTGAGGTCGGACGGGGCGCGCGTCCTCCGCGGCCGCTGCCTGCCCTACGCGGAGCAGGTCGGCTACCAGGCGTTCGCGCGGCTCGCCTCGGCGGCCGCGGGCATCCTCGAATCGGATCCGCCGGCGGCGGCACGCACGAAGCTGTCGGAGCTCGTCCGCCGCCTGCTTCCGGCCGGCGACACCGACGACCTGTCCCGCTACCTGGGGCTGCTCCTCGGGCTCGCGCCGGACGACGAGGCACAGCGCGCGCAGCTGCTCTTCTACGCGGCCCGGCGCTTCGTCGAGAGCCTCGGCCTCGAGCAGCCGACGGTGCTCGTGTTCGAGGACATCCACTGGGCGCAGCCCAGCGAGCTCGCGCTGCTCGAGTACCTCGCGCGCCACCTGCGGGACGCGCCCGTGCTGCTCGTCGCGGCCGCGCGGCCCGAGCTGCTCGACGCCCGCCCGACCTGGGGCGCCGGCCTCGCGGCGCAGACGACGATCCCGCTCGACCCGCTGCGCGCCGAGGAGGCCGCCGAGCTGGCGGGCCGTCTCGTACGCACGCAGGGCGCGGCGCCCGCCGAGCTGGCGGCGATCGTCGAGACCTCCGGCGGCAACCCGCTGTTCCTCGAGGAGCTCGCGGCCTCCCTGGCCGAGGTCGAGACGAGCGGCGGGCTGCCGGTCACGGTCCGCGAGGCGATCGCGGCGCGCATCGACGCGCTGCCGGCCGAGGCGCGCGAAGCGCTCCTCGGCGCATCGGTCGTCGGCCGCACGTTCTGGCGCGACGTGCTGGAGGCGACCGGCGAGATCGGCGACGTCGACGGCGCGCTGGCGGAGCTGGAGGCGCGCGACCTCGTCCGCCGCGATCCCGCGAGCGAGCTCGCCGGCGACACGCAGTTCACGTTCCGGCACATCCTCATCCGCGACGTCGCATACGCAACCGTGCCCCGCGCCGTCCGGCGGCAGCGGCACGCCGCGGTCGCCCGATACGTCGAGGAGACGCTTCGCACCGCCGAGACGCTGCCCACGATCCTCGCCCACCACTGGCGGGAGGCCGGCGAGCCCGCCCGCGCGATCCCGCACCTCCTCGCGGCCGCCGACGCGGCCCGCCGCGCGTGGGCGCACGAGACGGTGATCGAGCTCCTCACCGCCACCGTCGAGCTGGCGCCGAGCGACGCCGAGCGGCGGCGCCTGCGGCTGCAGCGCGCGCTCACGCTCGTCGAGCTGGAGGGAGAGGACGAGCGTGCGGCGGCCGAGCTCGAGGCGCTGCTGCCGGAGCTCGAGGGACGGGAGCGGCTGGACGCCCTGATCGGCATCGGCCACGCCTACCTCTGGACCGAGCGCGACGAGGACACGCTGCGGACGGCGGCGGAGGCGGCGGCGCTGCGCGACGAGCTCGGCGACGAGACTGCGACCGCGCCCGTGCTCGCGATGGAGAGCCAGGCGCTCGCGATGCGCGGCGCGGAGGGCGACCTCGAGCGCGCGTTCGAGCTCGGCGAGCAGGCGCTGCGGCTGTGGGTGCCGGAGACGCGGCAGCACGACCTGACGCAGCACCTGCACCTGCACGCCGACACGTCGTACTGGGTGGGCGAGTACGAGCGCTCGCTCGACCTCGCGCACCGTTCGCGCGCGCTCGCCGGCGACGTGCGCAGCCCCGACTCGCTGCTGCGCGCCGGCGGCCAGGAGGCGCTGTCGCTCGCCGCGCTCGGGCGGCACGAGGAGGCGATCGCGATCTGGGACGAGATGTTCGAGGTCGCGAGGGACATCGGCTGGCGGCCGATCACGCTGCTGAACTACTCGTCGCTCGCGTTCCGCGAGATCCACGATCTGGCGGAGGCGCGGCGGCGCACCGAGGAGGCCGTCGAGCTGTCGGCGAGCCTCGCGTTCAGCATGCCGCGACAGTTCGCACGCTCGGACCTGCTGTTCACGCTGCTGCTCGCGGACGACGTCGGCGGCGCGCAGGCGCTGTGGCCGGGCTTCTGGGAGGGCGCCGAGGAGGCGACCGCATGGACGAGGTGGCTGATCTCGGGACGGCTCGCCGCCGCGCGCGCGGAGATCGCACTCCATGCCGAGCCGCCGGACGTCGCGGCCGAGTGGGCGGAACGTTCGCTCGAGGTCGCACGCCGGACGAGGCGGCGGAAGTACGAGGCGCGCTCGCTGACGCTGCTCGGCCTCGCGCTCCACCGGCTCGGGCGGGGCGCGGACGCGCTGGCGCCGCTTCGCGCGGCGGTCGACGTCGCCGACGCGCTCGTCGGTCCGCCCGCCCGCTGGCATGCGCGCGCGGCGCTCGGCGAGGTGGCGTACGCGCAGGGCGCGGACGACGTCGCCGCGGAGGCGTACGGCGAGGCCGCGGATCTCGTCGAGCAGTTCGCGGCCACCCTCGCGCCGCAGCGGTCCGCGACGCTGCTCGCTGCGCCCGAGGTGCGCGAGATCCTCAAGGTGGTCGGTCGCAGCCCTGTCGCCTGAGCCGCGCTTCGTCGCCGTCGGCGACGTGATGCTCGACGTCCTCTGCGCGGCGCTGCCCGCGAGCGGCGAGCGCGTCCATGCCGGCGTCACCGTCCGCGCGGGCGGCACCGCGGCGAACGCGGCGCTCGCCGCCGCCGCGTCCGGCGCGGCGTCGACGGTCGTCGGACGCATCGGGCGCGACGCGGCGGGCGACGCCGTCGTGGCGGAGCTGGAGACGCACGGTGTCCGCTCTCACCTGGCGCGCGACCCCGAGCTGCCGACGGGCGCCGCCGTCGCCTTCGACTCGCCGCCCGCGGTGGTCGCGAGCCGCGGCGCGAACGCGGCGTTCGCGCGCGGCGACGTGCCGGCGGCGATCGAGGCGGACGCGCTCTTCGTCTCGGGCTTCGCGTTGTTCCAGGAGGGCTCGGCCGAGGCGGCTGGAGCCGCGATCCGCCGCTTTCCGCGCGGCTGGATCGGCGTCGACCTCGCGTCGCCGTCGCTCGCGCACGCGGGTCGAGGCCTGCTGGCCGTGCCCGAGCGCGCCGCGCGAACCGTGCTCTTCGCGACGGCGGCGGAGGCGCGCGCCCTGACAGGCGACGATCCCGAGCAGGCGGCGCGGCGGCTCGCCCTGCGCGGCGTGACCGTGTGCGTGAAGCTCGGCGCCGACGGCGCGCTCGTCGCGGTCGGCTCACGGCTCGAGCGGCGCGCGGCGCCGCGTGTCGAGCGGCGCGTGCCGTTCGGCGCCGGCGATGCGTTCGCCGCCGCGTTCCTGGTCGCGCTCGCGTCCGGCGACGACGTCGGCGCGGCGCTCGAGCGCGCGTGCGATGCGGGTGCCCGCGCCGCGGCCGGCCGCGGCTGGTAGGAAAGCGCGAGCGACCCTCGACGACAGGAGCAAGCGCGGTGAAGACATCTCTCGGTATCTGGGCCCTCGGGCCGATGGTGACCCGGTTCGTCCCCGGCGGCTACCAGCCGCAGCATGCGGGCGAGACGACCGCTGACCGCGTGGCGCGCGCGGTCGCGGGGCTCGGCGACCTGATGGACGACTACGAGTTCCACTACCCGCAGGAGCTGTCGCGCGAGAACCTGGACGACGTGCGCTCGGCGCTCGGCGGGCACGGCATCTACGCCCTTGCGACCGGCACGCATCTCGACCCGCGCTTCGGCAAGGGCGGGCTCTCGTCGCCCGACGACGAGGTGCGGCAGGCGGCGCTCGCGCAGGCGCTCGAGGCGGCCGACCTGGCGGGCGAGATCGGCGCGCAGATGATCCTCTGGCCCGGCGTCGAGGGCTACAACTACCCGTTCCAGACCGGCTACGCGGACGCGTGGGCGCGGTTCGTGGACGGCGTCGGCGAGATCGCGTCGCGGTGCGCGGAACGCGGCGTGACGCTCTTCCTCGAGCACAAGAACTCCGAGCCGGCGATGAAGATCCTGATGCGCAACGTCGGCATGACGCTGCACGTGATCCACACGCTGCGCACGCGCGGGATCGACAACGTCAAGGTCAACATGGACTGGCAGCACCTGATCATGAACGGCGAGCATCTCGCCGAGTACGCGGCGCTGCTCGCCGCGGAGGGGTTGCTCGGCCACCAGCACGCGAACTCCGGCTGGGGCACGTTCGACGACGACAACATGGTCGGCGCGACGGCGTTCATGGAGACGCTCGAGCTCGCGCTCGAGCTGCGACGTGCCGGCTACGGCTCGGGCGGCGAGCGGCTCGGCTTCGACCTCTACCCCTACACGGAGGACGCGGTCGCGGCCGTGCGGCGCAGCGTGCTGCAGTGGCGGTTCATCGACGGGATCGCCGCGAAGATCGACGACGCCGCACTGCGCGAGGCGCAGCAGCGGAAGGACGCGGTCGCCGCGTACGAGCTCGTCTACGCCGCGCTCGGCGCGTGAGCCGTCTCACCGTCGGCGTCCGCGCGCTGGTCGGGCTCGACGTCGGCACGAGCGCCGTGAAGGCGCTCGCGGTGTCGCAGGCCGGCGAGGTGCTCGCGCGCGCGGAGCGCGGCTACCCCGTCTCGACGCCGCGGCCGGGCTGGTCGGAGCAGGATCCGGAGGACTGGTGGCGCGCGGCGCAGGCCGCGCTCGGCGAGCTCGGCGTGCGCCCGGCGGCGATCGGCTTCTCCGGGCAGATGCACGGGCTCGTCGCGCTCGACGCGGAGCGGCGCGTCCTGCGGCCGGCGATCCTCTGGAACGACCAGCGCACGGCGGCCGAGTGCGCGGAGATCGAGGAGCGCGTCGGCCGCGAGCGGCTGGTCGAGCTGACCGGGAACCGCGCGCTCACCGGGTTCACGGCGCCGAAGCTCCTCTGGGTACGCAGGCACGAGCCTGAGGTCTACGCGCGGATCCGCCATGTGCTGCTGCCGAAGGACTACGTGCGGCTGCGGCTCGAGGGCGCGCTCGCGATCGACGCCGCCGATGCGTCCGGGACGCTGCTCCTCGACGTCGCGAACCGCCGCTGGTCGCAGGAGGTGCTCGACGCGCTCGACCTGCCTGTCGACTGGCTGCCGCCGGTCTCCGAGTCGACGGAGGTCGCGGGCGCCGGCGACCAGGCGGCCGGCGCGCTCGGCGTCGGCGTCGACCGGCCGGGACCGCTCTCCGTCGTGCTCGGCACTTCCGGCGTCGTGTTCGGCGCGCTCGAACGCTACGCCGCGGATCCGCAGGCGCGGCTGCACACCTTCTGCCACGCGCTGCCGGAGACGTGGCACGCGATGGGCGTGATGCTCTCCGCCGCCGGCTCGCTGCAGTGGCTGCGCGGCGTCGTGGGCGGCGAGCTCGGTTCGCTGGTCGAGGAGGCAGCGGCGTGGCCGCCCGGCGCGGAGGGGCTGCTCTTCCAGCCCTACCTCACCGGCGAGCGCACGCCGCACGCCGACCCCGACGCGCGCGCCGCCTTCGCGGGGCTGACGGTGCGGCACGACCGCGGCGCGCTCGTCCGCGCCGTCCTCGAGGGCGTCGCGTACGGCCTGCGCGACTCGCTCGAGCTGCTGCGCGCGGTCGGCGTCGAGGCCGACCGCGGGCGCGTCTCGGGCGGCGGCGCGCGCAGCGCGCTCTGGACGGAGATCGCGGCGACCGTCCTGGGGCTGCCGCTCGAGCGCACGGCGGTGGACGAGGGCGCGGCGTTCGGCGCGGCGCTGCTCGCCGGCGTCCGCGCGGGCGCCTTCGCGGACGCGCACGAGGCGGTGGCGGCCTGCGTCCACGTGACCGCGACGGTCGAGCCGAATGCGGCCTGGGCGGACGTCTACGAGGAGGGCTACCGGCGCTACCGGCAGCTCTACCCGGCGCTGCGGCCGATAGCTCGCTAGCCGGAGTACGCTGTCGGCATGGCCGTCGCGCAGGACACCACCGGCCGCGCGCTCCTCGTCGGCGGCGAGTGGGTCGAGACGGGCGAGTGGGACGAGGTGCGCTCGCCGTACTCCGGCGACGTGGTCGGCCGGGTCGCGCGGGCGACCGCCGAGCACGCGCGCGCCGCGGTCGACGCGGCCGAGGCGGCGATGCGCTCGCCGCTCCCGGCGCACGAGCGCGCCGCGATCCTGCAGCGCGTGGCCGCGTCGATCGGCGAGCGCCACGAGGAGCTCGCGCGCTCGATCTGCGCCGAAGCCGGCAAGCCGATCAAGGCAGCGCGGGTCGAGGCCGCGCGCGCGGTCGAGACCTACACGGCGGCCGCCGACGCCGCGCGCACGCTCACGGGCGAGACGGTGCCGATGGACGCGTCGCCCGCGGGCGAGGGCAAGCTCGCGTTCACGCTGCGCGTGCCGATCGGCGTCGTCGGCGCGATCACGCCGTTCAACTTCCCGCTCAACCTCGTCGCGCACAAGCTCGCCCCCGCGCTGGCCGCCGGCTGCGCGGTGGTGTTGAAGCCGGCGCCGGCGACGCCGCTGACGGCCCTCCTGCTCGCGGAGATCACGGAGGCGGCCGGCCTGCCCGCGGGCTGGCTCAACGTCGTCTGCGGCCCCGCGGAGGAGATCGGCGACGTGCTCGTCGCCGACGAGCGCGTGAAGGCCCTCACCTTCACCGGCTCCGGCCCGGTCGGCTGGAGCCTGCGGCAGCGCGCGCCGCGCAAGCGCGTGCTGCTCGAGCTCGGCAACGTCACGCCGCTGATCGTCGCGGCCGACGCCGACCTCGACGCGGCTGCGGCAGCTGCCGCGCGCACCGCCTTCTTCTACGCCGGCCAGACGTGCGTGTCGCTGCAGAGCGTCCACGTGCACGCCTCCGTGTACGACGCGTTCGTCGAGCGCTTCCTGCCGCGCGTGCGGGAGCTCGTGGTCGGCGATCCCGCCGACGACGCGACCGACGTCGGCCCGGTCATCGACGAGCGCAGCCGCGAGCGCCTGCTGCAGTGGATCGCCGACTCGGGCGGCGAGGTGCTGACCGGCGGCGAGCCGACCGCCGACGGGCTGATCCCGCCGACGGTGGTGGCCGAGCCGCGGCCGGAGGCGGACCTCGCCTGCGCCGAGGCGTTCGGGCCCGTCTGCACGCTGCGGCGCTTCGACGACGTCGAGGACGCGTTCGCGCGCGCGAACGCGACGCCCTACGGCCTGCAGGCGGGCATCTTCACGCGCGACCTCTCGCTCGCGCTGCGCGCGGCGAGCCGGCTCGAGTTCGGCGGCGTGACGGTCAACGAGGCGCCGAGCTGGCGCGTCGACCACATGCCCTACGGCGGCGTGAAGGGCTCCGGCAACACGCGCGAGGGCCCGCGCTCGGCCGTCCGCGAGCTGACGGAGGAGCGGCTCGTCGTCATCGGATAGAAACTGTTTCGACCGGAACGTTCGAAACAGTTTCCGGTTCAGCGGACGATCCTGGGGTCGGTGAACACGTCGAGGTCGTCGCGGCTCGTCGAGGAGAACTCCGAGACGACGGCGCCCTCGTCGCCCGCGCGAAAGGAGTGGAGCGTGTCGGGCGGGATCATCCGCTGGTCGCCCGGCCGCAGCAGCACGCGCTCGCCGGCGACGACGAGCTCGACGCTGCCGGTACGGCAGCGGAACGTCTCCTCCTTGCCGGGCGTGCCGTCGAACGGCGGGTGCCGGTGCTCGGGGCACTCCTGGCCGGGGTAGAGGACGAGCTCCTTCGCGCAGTAGCGGTCTGTGTTGACGTAGACGAGGAGCTGGAGGCCGCATTTGCGCAGCCTCCCGAGGCCGAAGTCGGCGACCTCGATCGACTCGCGCTCCTCGTCGGTGAGCACGACGCCGGCCTCAGCCAGCTTCGCCGCCGCGTAGGCGCGCGCCTCCCGCTGCTCCTCCGGCGAGATCACGCCGGGAGCATCGCTCATTCCCCCCACGGCATGGGCCGCGGAGCCTGGAACGTCGACCGCACCGCAACCGCGCCGCCGTCGCGCCGGGAGGCGTCGATCGCGTCGAGGATCTCCACCAGGTGCGCCGCGTGCGCGCCGCTCGTTCGCGGCTGGCGGCCGTCGCGCGCAGCTTCGGCGAGATCGACGAGCGGCCGCGCCCAGTCCGTGCCGCGGTACGGCGGCCGGAGCGGCGGCACGTCCTCGTAGTCGTCGCCGTTGCCGGTCGTGGTGAGCTGCAGCCGCGAGTCGAACTCGCTCCACGCCGCGAGGTGCAGCATGCCGCCGTCCCCGTGCAGCTCGATGCCCCGCTGCTTGCCGGGGCCGACGTAGAACGACGCCGTGAGGCGCACCACGACGCCGCCTTCGAGCTCGATCGCGGCGACGACGAGGTCGGGCGTCTCGATCCTGAACGGCCTGCCGTCGCGGTCGACGCGGTCCGGCTCGACGGTCGCGCCGTAGGCGGTCACCTGGCGCGCCGGGCCGAAGATCGCGGTGAGGATGGCGAGCGGGTAGACCCCGACGTCGCCGGCCGGCCCGACCGCGTAGATCGTCAGCGGCGTCGGATGCCACGACTCGATGTGGCCCCAGTTCGCCTCCGCGTACGCGACGCGCACGGGCCCGATGGCGCCGTCTCGGATGAGCTTCCACATCGTCTGCTCCGCCTCGCCGAGCAGCGTCGCCGGCGACGCGGAGAGAAGCAGCCCGCGCGAGTCGGCGAGCTCCACGAGCCCCTGCGCGTCGGCGTGCGCGAGCGCGAGCGGCTTCTCCGAGTGGACGTGCTTGCCCGCCTCGAGCGCGGCGGTCGTCACCTCCACGTGCGCGGTCGCGCCGGTCAGGTTGACGACCGCCTCGACCTCGTCGTCCGCGAGGAGCGCGGCGAGGGATTCGTGCGCCCTTCCGCCGAACTGCGCGACCAGCTCCTCCGCCCGCCCGGGCAGCACGTCCGTCGCGGCGACGAGCTCGAGCCCGTCCGTGGCGACGATCCGGTCCGCGTAGCGCGCCGCGATGCTCCCGCACCCCACGATGCCGAACCTCATGCGAGCCACCCCTCGAGCTCGGCGCGCATCGCGCGCACGTCGTCGGATGGATCGAACGTCTCGGGCTCGTGCTCGACGCTGATCGCGCCGCCGTAGCCGATGCGCCGGAGCGCGCGGACGCACGCCTCCGCGTCGACAACTCCGTCGCCGAAGCGGCACGTCTCGTGCGGCTCGCCCTCGTGCCGCACGTCCTTCAGGTGCACGTGCAGGACGTGATCGCCGAGCTCCTCGATCGCGCGCGCCGCGTCGTAGCCGTGCGTGCCGAACCAGCCCGTGTCGACGGTGGCGCCGAACACGTCGCCGCCCGGCTCGATCCGCGCCAGCAGCTCCGCGGGCGTCCGCTCGGGGTGGTTCTCGACGGCCAGCCGCACGCCGTGCCGCCGGAAGGCGTCGGCCACCGCGTGTGCGTCGCCCGAGTAGCCGCCGCCGACGATCGTCGTGCCGAGCGCGACCGCGAGCTCGGACGCACGCTCCGCGTTGCCCGGCCCGACCCACGTGGCGAGGCTCGCGACCCGAAGCCCATGCCGCTCGAGCGCGCCGCGCGCAGCCTCGACGTGCGCGTCCGTCGCCCACTCGGGGTTGAGGTGGGCGCCCCAGACGTCGATCGCCTCGAACCCGAGATCGCGCGCGCGCGCGCAGACCGCGTCGAAGCGCTCGGCGAACGTGTCGAGCGGCCGGAACGCGTCGTTGGTCGCGCGATCGCCGTGGCCCCAGCCGTGCATGGCGAAGCCCGTCTCGCGCGCAACCTCGTTCGCGCTCATGTACGAGACCGTGATGCTCAAGGCGACAGCACCTGCCCCTCCTTCCGTAGGTCGTCCTGCAACACGTCGACGTCGACGTCCTGCACCGCGATGCCGCGCCGCGCAGCCTGCGCCGCGGCGATGCCCGCGGCGTGGCCGAGCAGCATCAGCGTCGGCTCCATCCTCGCCGACCCGAACGCGACGTGCGACGCCGACAGGCACACCGGTACGAGTAGGTTCGTCGCGTGGTCGCGGCGCGGCGTCAGCGACCGGTAGGGGATCGGGTACGGCGGCACCGCGACCGAGAGGTAGCCCTCGTTGAACACCGCCGGCTCGCGCACGTACTCCGGGAGGTAGCGCCACGTGCGCTCCACCTCGCGGATGTCGATGTTGTACGAGCCGAGGGCGACGACGTCCGGCGGCGGGCGCGCGTCGAGCAGGTCGGACTCCCGCAGAACGTACGCGCCGACCATCCGCCGCGCGTCGCGCACGTAGAGCTGGTGCGGCCAGCCGCCGGTGTCGGCGAACTCGTCGGCGCACAGCCCCCACTCGCGCACCTCGCGCGCGACCGGCTCGGGCGCCTCCGTCGACAGGTAGAAGAGCAGCGCCTGCGCGTGCCTGCGATGACGCTCGTGGACGGCCGCGCGGTCGCCGTCGAGGTACTCGCGGTTCGAGCCGTCGAGCAGGTTGAGCGAGAACGGGCCGATCGAGTTGACGTCGCACTTGCCGTTCGGCAGCAGGTCGGAAACGAGGCCGATCAGATCGGCGGCGCACGGTTCGGCCGCGTCGAGATAGCGCCGCAGGAGCTCGAGCTCGCCGGGGTCGTAGCCCTCGGGCTCCTCGACCGGCAGCCGGTTCCCGGGCCGGTCGGTGAGGCAGAGCCGGAGCTGGTAGGCCTGCAGGCCGCCGTCCCCCTCGCCGAGGCGTTCTCCCGGCCAGCCGCGCTCGTCGAGCTCCGGCGGGCGCACGTGCGGCAGCAGCGAGCCGTCGTCGGCGAACGGCGACAGCCGCAGAGGGAAGTTGTGCCTGCCGGGGCGGTACGCGGGCTGGCGGCCGGCCCAGCGCTCGCCGTACAGCGATGCGGGCTCGCGGCCGACGGCGAACGGGACGCCGAAGCGCGGCAGCAGGTCGCCCTCGTAGCCCGCGTCGACGTAGACGCCGGCGTCCGGCAGCTCGTCCGTCTCCAGGCGCACGTCGACGCGCGTCAGCTCGGCGCACAGCAGCTCCTCGGCCACGTGCGGCTCGGGCCCCTTCACGCCCCAGAGCGGCACGCCGTAGCGCTCCGCCACGGCCGTGTAGAACCGGCGCGCGAAGCCGCCGAGCACCCGCGTGTCGCCCACGTCGGTCCACGAGAGGCCGCCGGAGACCATGCCGCCGACGTGTCGCCCCGGCTCGACCAGCGTCGTCGCGGCGCCCGCCTCGGCTGCGCCGACGGCGGCCGCCACGCCGGCGGCGGTCGCGCGGTACACGCACACGTCCGTCACGCGAAAGGCCCGAGCAGCGCGAGAGCCGTCGCCGCGTCGACGCCGAAGGCGAGTGCGTCGACGAGCGCGGGCACGTCGCCCGGCGGCACGAGGTCGGCCGGTCGCGGCGTGAGCCGCCGCAGCGCCTCGACGACCTCCGCACCGTGCTCGCGCACGGCGCGCTCGAACGCCGCCACTGGTTCGTACGCCTGCGGGTCCCGCACCCACTCCGCAAGCGTCGCCAGCGCGAGCTTGGACGGAACCGCCTGCAGCATCCCGTTCGCCACGATGCCTTGCAGCGCCTCGGCGAGCCGCGGGTCACGGCCGCGCAGCGGGCCGAGGAAGAGCCGCTCCGGGTCGAAGTCGTTGACGGGGTAGTTGTCCCAGAGCAGCAGCTCGCGGCCGCCGAACCGGTGCACGGCCGCGTCGAGCTCCTCGCGTGCGACCGCGTACGAGACCACCTCCGGCCCGGTCCAGTAGACGACGACCTCCGGATCGAGCGTCTCGCGGAGCACGCGGCGGTACGCGGTTTCCTCGGTGCCGGCGTAGCCGGTCGGGCAGACGACGAGCGGTCCCGCCTGCGTGAGCTCACGGGCGACGCGGTTGCTGAACGCCGCGTGCGCGGCGGCGCTCGGCCGCTCTGCGCCGGCGAAGCGTGCCCCGTCCTCCGGACAGTGCAGCTCGTGCTCGATGTCGTCCCAGAGGAGCTGGAATCGCCGCACGCCTGCGCTCCGCAGCTGCTCGCACTTGGCGAGCAGCGCCTCGAGCTCCGAGTCGCGCGAGCAGCAGACGTCGAGGCCGGGCGCGACCGCCCACGCGAGCTCGACGCCGTTCCGGCCGGCGGCTGCGACGAGCTCCGCGAACCGCGCAAGGTCCTCGTCCGGATACGGCTCGCGCCAGCGCGCGCGGTGATACCGGTCGTCCTTCGGCGCGTGCACCCACGCGTTCAGGCCGTGACGGCCGCAGAACGCGATCAGGTCGAGCCGCTCCTCGTGCGTCCACGGCGGGCCGTAGAAGCCCTCGATCACGCCCGCGACCTTCACCGCTCCCGCCACGGCCGGCCGTGCGCGTCGACGATCGCCGCCAGCCGCTCGAGCCGCGGCACCGCGCGCTCCCGCAGGAGCGGCCCCGGGGCGTCGGCGCCGACCAGGTCGCTCCAGATCGCCCGCCCGGCGAGCATCCCCGAGGCGCCTGCGCGGCACGCGGCCTCGACCGCGCCGGGGAAGTCGTCGCGCTCGACGCCGTTCGACAGCACGACCCAGGGCATCGGCAGGACCTCGTCGATCGCGCGGCAGCGGCGCGCGAGCTCGTCGCGCCCGCCGCGGCCGCGCAACGGCACCTCCACCTTGTAGAGCGACGGCCCCGTGGACGACAGCTCACGCGCCGCCTCGACGATCGCGTCTTCCCGCTCGGCCTCGGGTACGCGCACGACGGCCTCCAGCACGGAGAGCAGCCCGTACGCCTGCGCGAGCTCGACGAAGCGGCGCGCGGTCTCGAGCCGCCGCGCGCGCTGGACGTCGTCGCGCCAGACGACGAGGAGTTTCAAGGCGACGGCGCCTGCGGGGTCGAGCTCCTCGTCCACGTCGGTGTCCTCCACCGGCCCGCCGGGCTCCTGCACGAGCGCGTCCGCTGCCAGGATCAGCCCGCACGTCGGCGGGACGGCGGCGCAAGCGGCCGCGCCGAACTGCCGGTCGAGCAGGACCGCCGAGGCGTGCGGGCCGAGCTCCTGCGCGGCCGCGAGCTTGAAGGCGGCGAGGCGCTCGTCCGGCACGGCTGCGCCGCCGGCGGCGTCCGCCATCATCGTGCGCAGCGACTCGCGCTGGTCGAGCGCGACCATCAGGAAGGTGCCGCCCGGGCGGGCGAGCACGTCGAGCGACGGCGTCATCGCGCGGCCTCGACCAGCCGGCGGTACGCGCCGCCGCTGTCCTTGATCGTGCGCGCCTGCGTCTCGTAGTCGACGTGCACGAGGCCGAAGCGCGGCGCGTAGCCGAGCGCCCACTCGAAGTTGTCGAGCAGCGACCAGTGGAAGTAGCCGCGCACGTCGACGCCCGAGTCGCGCGCGGCGGCGATCGCGTCGACGTGCGCGCGCAGGAAGCCGATGCGGCGCTGGTCGTGCAGCGGCTCGTCGAAGATGCCGCCGTTCTCGGTGACGAGCACGGGCACGTCGCCGTAGTCGGCGCGGAGCCGGAGCAGGAGCTCGGCGAGCCCCTGCGGGTGGACCTCCCAGCCGCCGTCGGTCGTCTCGGCGCCTTCGGGCACGACCACCTCCCACGGGAAAGGCGTCCGTCCCGGCGCCGACCGGATCACGCGGCGCGTGTAGTAGTTGACGCCGACGAAGTCGCCGCCCGCCGTCTCACCCTCCAGCTCGAGCGGGCCGACGCGCTCCTCGTAGAGCGCGCGCACGTCGTCCGGGTACGCACCGCGGAGAACCGGGTCGAGGAACCAGCGGTTGACGTAGCCGTCCGAGAGCCGCGCCGCCTCCTCGTCGGCCGCCGACTCGGGGTCGTGCGGGAAGAGGCTGTACGCGATGCCCGCGTGACCGCGTGCGCCGAGCGCGTCCGCCGCCTCCGCGTGCGCGCGCAGCAGGTGGTGCATCACGTGCACCGAGGCCCGCAGGTCGCGCAGGCCCGGAGCGTGGAGGCCGAGCTGGTAGCCCAGCACGCCGACGATCCACGGCTCGTTGATCGTCACCCACCAGCGCACGCGGTCGCCGTAGGCGTCGAAGCACGCGGCCGCGTACTCCGCGAAGCGCTCGACCGTTGCCGCGTCCCGCCAGTCGAGAGTCGCCGGCAGGTCCCAGTGGTAGAGCGTCACGACGGGCTCGACGCCGAGCTCGAGCAGGCGGTCGAGCACGCGGTCGTAGTGGTCGAGCCCGCGCCGCTCGAGACGGCGTCCATCGGGGAAGATGCGCGGCCACGCGAGCGAGAGGCGGTATGCGTTCAGGCCGAGCTCCGGAAGCAGGTCGAGGTCGCCGCGCCAGCGCCGGTAGTGGTCGCACGCGACGGCGCCGGTGTCGCCCGACTCGCCCGCGAAGCGGTCCCAGATCGACTCGCCGCGGCCGTCGGCGTCGAGCGAGCCCTCGATCTGGAACGCCGACGTGGCGGCGCCCCAGAGGAAGTCCGGCGGGAACGTCAAGACGACACTCCCGTCCTAAGCTCGCCGGAGGCGAGCTTAGGACGCGCGTTTCCGAGGATCTCTTCGCAGGCGTAGAGCAGGACGCCGACCGACCAGGCGTGCGAGAGCGTGCCGATCATGCCCTTCGCCTGGAAGCAGTCGGTCTGGTGGATGCGCTCGGGCGCCATGCCCCGCCAGGCGCCGAAGTCGCCGTCGGCGCGCGCGATGAGCTGCCGGAAGCAGGCGAGGTTCTCGAGCGCCGAGCGCTCGTAGGTCGGGTCGCCCGTCGCGCGCGAGAGGCGGATCATCTCGGGCAGGCAGATCAACCCGTAGGCGTGCAGGTGCTGGTTCGCGGGCGACGCCTGGTCGGCGCCGCGCGTGCGGAAGCCGTAGCGGCCGAGCAGCGTAGTCTCCGGGAAGTCGACGTCGTACGTGTAGCGGAAGGTGAGCAGCCAGTCGGCCGCGCGGGTCGCCGCGTCCCAGTCCTCGAGCGCGACGAAGGCCATGACAGCCGCGCAGCCGTCCTCGGAGGTCGGCGCGAGGTCGACGTCCTCGGGCGCGCCGCACCAGCGGTCGAGGCGCCGGTAGTGGTCGCCGGCGCGGCGTGCCGCGTCGCGCTCGCCGGCCGCGACGAGGGCGGGGATCCACGAGACGCCGGCGGTTCCCTCGAACGACACCGCGTCGCCCGTCTCCACGTGGTGCGCCGAGGGGAGCGCACCGTCCTCGCGCTGGGTGCGTACCGCGACGGCGGCGTTCGCGCGTCCAACGTCGGCCCAGCGGCCGCCCGCGCGCAGCATGAACAGGGCCGCGTCGGCGAGCGTGCGCGCGTGCAGCCGCGTGCGGTCGGGATGCCAGCCCGTCGTCCAGCCGCGCTCGACCGTCCACTGCGCCCAGAAGGTGCCGCCGGGCGCGAGGTTCGCCGCGACGTGGTCGAGCACCGCCTCGGCTGCGTCGACGTACCCGCGGTTGCCGACGCGCCGCCCGTGTTGCAGCAGGGCGTATGCGAACGGCGCGCCGCTCACCCACGACACGTGCATGTGGTCGCGGTCGCCGCGCTCGCCGACGCCGTCCCGGTCGAAGGCCGCGGTCTCGATCAGCCGCGGCGGGTCGGCGCGGTAGTGCCACCGGTGCAGGCCGTGCGCCGCGAGCGCCGCAGCCTCCTCGACCGAGACCCACGCGTTGTCCTCGAACGGCTCTCCCGGCCGGGTCGCGCCGCGGTCGACCTCGCGCACGTCGAGCTCGACGCGCTCGCCCGGCTGCCATATGTGGGTTCGCACGTCCCGCGGCGCGGGCGCCTCGCTGCCGTCGTAGCGAAGCGGTTCCTCGCGGTACGGGAAGTCGAGCCACACGACCGGGCGGCCGTCGCGGAGCGCGAAGCCGACACCGGCCTGCCCGAGCGGGCTCGTCTCGCCGGTCGCGAGGCCACGGTCGCCGGCGAAGACGGCGGGCGTCGCGCAGCGGTCGGCGCGGAACGACCACGCGTTCGACTCCATCCGCTCGACGTCGACGCCGTCCGGCGTGAAGCGCGGGTAGATCCGCGTGCACTCCGCGGTCCTGTTCTCGCCGTAGAAGACGCCCGGCACGAGCCAGTCGGGATCTCCGTCCGGCGGCAGCTCGAGCTCGAAGCGGATTCCCGCCTCGACGGGGGCGTCGCCGGTCCAGGTCACGCGCGTGCCGTCGAAGGCGAAGCCGTCGACGCGCGCACCGTCCGGCGCCAGCGCGTATGCCTCAACCGGCACGCGCGTTCCATCCCTCGACCGGCCCGTCGACCTCGACGGCCCGCTCCTCGCCGGGCAGCAGGTCGACCACGTCGCCGGCGACGATCCCGAGCGCGGCGACGTCGCCGGCGTTGCGCAGCACGCCGTCCTCGAGCTCGACCCGCGCCTGCGGCAGGTCGAGCAGCGGCGCGAGGTCGTCGGCCTTCGTCATCACGTAGCGGTTTGCGCCGTGCAGGTCGACGACGAAGACGTCGGTCGCGATCTCGTCGAGCGGCGCGGAGATCTCGCCGTCGCCTTCGGCGACGACGCGGCCGTGCAGGTCGACGATGCGGCCGCTCGCGTGGACGCGCACTTCGCGCTCGCCTCCCCAGGCGCAGGTCGCGAAGCGGGCGGAAGGCGCGCCGAGGTAGGCGCGCTTCACGCCGAAGTAGGCGGGCTTGGGCTCGCCGTGCCAGTCGACGACGCTCGTGCACCAGGCGTTCGGGTACGACTCGTTGAGCTGCCACGGGATGACGCCGATCCCCTGCCGCAGCCGCGCCTCGACCGCGTAGCGCAGGCCGTCGTACTGCAGCCACTGGCTCGCGCGGCGCAGGGTCTCGAGGTCGCGAATCCGGCCGCCGAAGCAGCGCTGCACGAACGGTTCGTTGTTCCACCAGGCGCCGAGGTGCTCGTAGACGGGGTTCGAGCGGTCGGCCGGCCAGCGGTGCTCCTCGCGGATCAGCGCCTCGTGCGCACGGCGGTTCGTCATCCCCTCGACGCCGAACTCGCTGTGCACGCGGCACGGCGTCGCGTCGTAGAGCGCGTAGTGCTCGCGCAGACCCTGGTGCTCCCACGGGCCGTGCACATCGTCCTCGCCGAGCGGCGAGGTCGCCCGCCACGCGCGCTCGGGGTCGAGCTCGCGGACCACGTCGCGGAGCGCGGCGAGCGCGGGCGTCGAGTCGTCGCCGTCGAGCTCGTTGCCGCCGCCCCACACCGCGAGCGAGGGATGCGCGCGGAGCCGAGGGACGATCTGCCGCGCGTCCCCGGCGAGCGTGCGCACGAAGTCGGGGTCGGACGACGGGATGCTCTCGATGCCCGAGCTCGACTGGCTGAACTCCTGCCAGACCGCGAGCCCGAGCTCGTCACAGAGCGCGTAGAGCTCGTCCGTCTCGAGCAGGCCGCCGCCCCACACGCGGAGCAGGTTCGCGCCGGAGCCCGCGGCGAGGCGGAGCAGGCGCTCGAGCTTCGCCGGGCGCGGTACGCCGTAGAGCGCATCGAGCGGCACCCAGTTCCAGCCCTTGACGACCTGCCGCCCGCCGTCGACCTCGAGCGACCAGTCGTCGTGGAGCCGGGCGCGTGGACGAGCGGCGGGCGGCGGCGGTGGCGCGGGCTCGCTCCGCGGCCGTATTCTCACCGGCCGCCAGATGCCCTGGTGCACGAGCCGCGGGCAGAAGTCCCAGCCGTAGCTCATGCGCGGCTTGTGGACACGAACGCGGCTCGTGCGCCCGACCTGCGGCTCGCTCGGCGGCGCCGGATGGACGACGACCGCGAGCAGGTGCTCGCCCGCCGGCACCTCGGCCTCGAACGACGTGAACGCGCCCTCGTGCTCCGCGACCTCGGCGCCGTCGACGAAGACGGTCGCGGCGTGGTCGACGCCCTCGAACGTCAGCACCGACGGCTCGCTCACGTCGAGGCGCGTGCGGTAGACCCACGCGCGCTGCGGCACCCACTCGGCCGCGAGGCTGTTGCGCTCGACGTAGAGGTCCGGCAGCTCGCCGGCCCGCATCAGGTCGTCGAGCACGCTGCCGGGCACGCGCGCCTCGAGCCAGCCGGCCGCGTCCCACGGCTTCGTGAGGTGCCACCGCCACTCCTCGCCCAGGCACCCCCGGATCTGCCATGGGCCGCTTACGTCCACTCGAGCAGGTTCACCTCGCGGATCTCGCCGCCGAGGTGGAACGTGCGGATCTCGTGCGCGCCGATCTCGGTGTCGATCGCGTGGTCGAGGACGCGGATCGCCGCGTGCGTGTCGTGCCCCGCGGTCTCGTACGCGCGCGCGACGATGCCGTCACCGTCCTCGGCGCCCTTGAGAACCGCGAGGACGACCGGGCCGCCGCCGTCGTCGGCGTAGGACGCCCGGGACGGCAGGTCGCCCGCGTGCGCGGCCTCGAGCAGCGCGAAGGGCGGCTGGTTCAGCTCCGCGGCGAGGCGCACCACGTTCGCGTCGCGCCAGTCGCCCTCGTGCGGCACCAGCCGCAACGTGAAGCGCTGGCGGCCCTGGTCCATCCACTCGAAGTCGCCGCCCTCCTCGAGCTCGCGCGGGTCGTGCCAGGCGTAGACGGGGCTGCGCACCGCGGTGACGCCGATGTCGCCCGCGCGCACCTCGAACCCGTGCTTCGCGTCGTTGAGCACGGCGAGGCCGGCGCCGCCCGCAGACACGTCGACCCACGCCTGCCCCGGCTCCTCGTCCCCGCGCGCCGGACGCTCGACGTATCCGTACGGCACCTGGAACGTCGCGGTCTCGCAGGCGAGCCCTGTCGGGTAGCGCAGCTTGAGGAGCTTCAGGCGCTCGTGCCAGTCGAGGGTGACGCGAACGTCGACGTACGGCGCATCCGCCGAGAGCACGTAGTCCTCGCGCAGCGTCGAGGCGCCGTAGCGGCTGTCGACGCGCACGATCGTTCGCACCGGCCCGCGCTCGATCACGCGCACCGACGTCGCCTCGAGCTCGCCGACGACGTCGTCGTACGCGCGGACGCGGTGACCCCACGTGTCGGAGCGGTCGTCGACGACGACCGCGTGCGGCTCCGACGGATCGGCGAGATTCACGCCGCTCGCCTTGCAGACGAGCTTCGCGATGCGCCCACTCGACGCATCGAGCTCGAGAAAAACACGGTCGTTTTCGAGCTGTGGAGGGTCTGGCACGTATCCGGCACGTACCTGGTACGTGCCTGTCCCCGGATGGAGGCGGTAGACGCGGTAGCCGAGCGGCGGGACGTCGGCCGCGAAGACGATGCGGCCGCGGGGGCCGTTGACCGTCGCGTGGCTGCGCGTGCGCTGCAGCGGCACCTCGACGCCCGCGTCGTCGACGAGCCGCGCCTCGCCGCCGGGAAAGCCGCCGAACTCGAGCTCGACGTCCGCGCGCAGCCGCCACGCGTGCGGGTTGAAGACGACGAGCGGCTGCGTTCCCTCCTCGAAGGGAACGTCGATCCGGCGCGCGACCGACTGCACCGCGCGGTTGAACGCCCACGCCGCGATCGACGACGCGTGCCCGATCTGGTCGCGCGCGTCGTCGTACGCGGGCGCGATCGACGTCCCGGCGAGCGTGTCGTGGAACTGGTTGACGAGCAGCAGCTTCCACGCCTCCGTCAGCTCGGCGAGCGGGTACGCGGGGCCGCCGAGCGACGCCGCGACGACCGACCACTTCTCCGCCCGCTGCAGCAGGTTCTCGGCGCGGCGGTTCCAGCGCTTCATGCCGGAGTGCGCCGAGTAGCAGCCGGGGCTGTGGTGCAGCAGGTCGCCGGCGACCTCGGGCAGCCCGTCCTGCGTCGCGACGGCGTCGAAGAACGCGCGCGGCGAGCTGCACCGCAGGTGGGGAAGCGTCCCCGAGGCGTCGAGCCGACGGATCGAGTCGAGGTTCGCACGCGTCGGCCCGCCCCCGTGGTTGCCGACGCCGTAGAACACCATCAGCTCGGGCTCGTCCGCAGGGAGCTGCGCGAGGGCCTTGTCGATCTGGTTGCCGAGGTCGCCGCCCGGGCTGCAGTACTCGTGCGGGATCCGGTAGGCGGCGACGCTCGAGCCGTCGGCGGCGCGCCAGCGGAAGAGCGGCGCCGGCAGCGGCCGCTCGTGCGGGCCCGGACGCAGGAAGACGTACGAGTCGCAGCCGCTGCGCGCGAGGATCTGCGGCAGCACCGCGTTGTGCCCGAACGAGTCGAGGTTCGCGCCCGTGGTCGCGAGGACGCCGAGGTGCTCGCGCAGCCAGCGCTGCCCGTAGAGCGCCTGCCGCACGAACGACTCGCCGGACGGGATGTTGCAGTCCGGCTCGAGCCACCAGCCGCCGACGACCTCCCAGCGGCCCTCGGCCACGCGTGCGCGGATGCGCTCGAAGAGCGCCGGGTCGTGCTCGGCGACCCATTGGAAGAACACGGCCGACGTCGACGTGAAGACGAACTCCGGGTACTCGTCCATGCGGTCGAGCGCGGAGGAGAACGTCGCGTGCACCTCCTGGTAGCCCTCCGGCCAGCGCCACAGCCACACCGGGTCGATGTGCGCGTTGCCGATCATGTGGAGGAGCTTCACGGCGCCGCCCACGCGTCCACCTCCTCGAGCACGAGGTGCAGCAACAGGACGTGCACCTCCTGCACGCGCGCCGTATCTGCCGACGGGACGAGCAGGGCGACGTCGGCGTGCGCGGCCGCAGGCCCGCCCTCGCCGCCGCCGAAGAGCACCGTCGTCGCGCCCGCGTCGCGCGCCGCGACGAGCCCGCGCACGACGTTCTCCGACCGCCCGCTCGTCGAGAACGCGACCGCGACGTCGCCCGGCCGCGCGAACGCGCGCAGCTGGCGTGCGAACACCTCGGCGAACTCGTAGTCGTTGCCGATGCAGGTCAGCGCCGTCGGGTCGGCGGCCAGCGACTGCGCTGGCAGCGGCCGCCGCTCGCGGCGGAAGCGGGCGACGAGCTCCTCGGCCAGGTGCAGGGAGTCGGCGGCGCTGCCGCCGTTGCCGAACGTGTAGACGCGGCCGCCGCGCTCGAAGCACTCGACCAGCGTCCGCACGACGCCCGCCACCGCCGGAAGGAGCTCTTCCGCGCGCGCCGCGAGCGCGAGGTGCTCGGCGATCGCGCCGCGCGCGTCAGCCATTCCCGTGAACGGCCTCCAGCTCGGCGCGGTCGTAGACGATCGCCGCCGCGCCGACGACGCCCACGCGGTCGCCGAGCGGCGACGCCACGATCTCCACGCCTTCGGCCGCGGGCTGCATCGCCGAGGAGCGCACGAGGTCGCGCACCGGCGCGAGAAGCTGCTCGCCGGAACGGCTGACGCCGCCGCCGACCACCACGAGCTCGGGCTCGAACAGGTTGACGATCGAGGTGAGGCCGCAGGCGAGCGCCTCGACGGTCTCGTCCCACACGCGGGTTGCGGTCGGCTCGCCCGCCCGCGCGGCCGCAGCCACCTCCTCGGCCGTCTCGAGCGGGAGCCCGGCCTCGCGCGCCCGCTCGGCGATCGACGTGCCGGAGACGTACGCCTCGAGGCAGCCGCGCCGGCCGCAGCCGCGGCAGGGACGTCCGCGCCAGTCGACCGTGACGTGGCCGAGCTCGCCGCCGTTGCCGCGCGCACCGCGGTAGAGGCGGCCGTCGACGACGACGCCGCCGCCGACGCCCGTCGAGAGCGTGAGGTAGACCATGTTGCGCGTTCCCGCCCCGGCACCCCAGCGGTGCTCGCCGGCCGCCGCGGCCGTGGCGTCGTTCTCGAGCGTCACCGGCCGCTCGAACTCGCGCTCGGCGAGCGGCCCGATCGGCACGTCGCGCCAGCCGGGCAGGTGCGGGGGCGCGAGCAGGACGCCGCGCTCCGCGTCGAGCGGCCCGCCGCAGCCGATCCCGATCGCCTGGATCTCCGACCACTCGATCCCCGACTCCGCGACCGAGCGGCGCGCGAGCCCGAACAGGCGCTCGAGCGTCGGGTCCGGGCCCTGCGCGGCCTCGCTCGGCCCGACGAGGAACGAGCGCACCGAGCCGTCCGCCTCCACGACGCCCGCCGCGAGCTTCGTCCCGCCGATGTCCAGGGCGAGCACGGGCCGGGTGGGGCTCGCCCGCCGCCGTCCGCGGCCCGCGGGACGCGAGCGCGTCGAGGTCGCCATCAGCCCTTGCGTCCCTGCGTGGCGATGCCCTCGACGAAGTACCGCTGCCCGAGGAAGAAGATGACGATCAGCGGCAGGGTGGTGAGCACGAACCCCGCCATCACCACCTGGTAGTCGCCGTGGCCGCCGGCGCTCGGTCCGTAGATGCCGAGCAGCGTGTACAGGCCGCGCGCGAGCGTGAACTGGTGGTCGGTGCGCAGGTAGATCAGCGGGCCGAGCAGGTCGGTCCACTTCGCCTTGAACTCGAAGACGAAGACGACGATCAGCGCCGGCTTCGCGAGCGGGAGCGCGATGCGGCGGAACATCGAGAAGTAGCTGTCGCCGTCGATGCGCGCCGCCTCGAACAGCTCACGCGGAATCCCCATGAAGAACTGCCGCATCAGGAAGATGTAGATCGCGCTGCCGAACAGGTTGCTCATCCACAGCGGGTACGTCGTCCCCGTCAGGTGCAGGTGGTTCCAGATCAGATAGACCGGGATCATCGTCACCGCGGCCGGCAGCATCATCGAGGCGAGCACGAGCCCGAACAGCGCGTTGCGCAGCGGGAAGCGGAAGTAGGCGAACGCGAAGGCGACGATCGCGCTCGAGACCGTCACCGTGACCGCGCCGGCGAGCGAGATGTAGGCGCTGTTCAGGAACCAGCGGCCGAACGGCGCGACGTACGCCGTGCCGGGAACGCCGCGGAACACGTCGACGTAGTTGACGAGGTGCCAGTGCTTCGGGATCAGCTTGTTGTCGAAGACCTCCTGGCGCGGCTTCAGCGACGCGCTCACCGCCCAGAGGAACGGGTAGACGAAGATCACGGTGCAGCCGAGCAGCAGCAGCACGTAGACGCCGGTACGCACCGGCTTCTCCGGCCGCCACCACGGCCGGCCCGCCTCGGGGACGACGACCGGGGCCGGCGGCACCGCGGGCTGCGCCGTGCCGGTGGTGACCGGCGTCGACGTCACCGCGCCTGCCCCTCGTAGTAGACGAACCGCCGCCCGACGACGATCTGGACCACCGTCACCGCCATGATCAGCCCGAACAGCACCCACGCGAGCGCGGACGCGTAGCCGAGGTGGAAGTACTGGAAGGCCTGCTGGAAGAGGTAGATGACGTAGAACAGGGCCGCGTCGTTCCCCTGCGGCGTGTTCTGGTTGAAGTACGCGGTGTAGACCTGGTCGAAGGTCTGCAGCGTCCCGATCGTGTTGATGATGACGATGAAGAAGATCGCCGGGCTGATCATCGGGACGGTCACGTCGCGGAAGCGGCGCCAGGCCGACGCGCCGTCGATCGCGGCGGCCTCGACGAGGTTCTGCGGCACGTTCATCAGCGCCGCGAGCAGGATCACGACGCTGCCGCCGACCTGCCAGAGCTGCATCAGGACGAGGCCCGGCTTGATCCACGTGGGGTCGGAGGTCCAGTAGGGGCCCTTGATCCCGAACAGGCCGAGGAACGCGTTGAACAGGCCGTAGTCGCCGTTGAAGATGAAGTAGTAGAGGACGCCGACCGCGACGAGCGGCGTCATCGTCGGCAGGTAGAAGACGGTGCGGAAGAAGCCGGCGATGCGGCTCACGCGGGCGAGCAGCGTCGCGAGCCAGAGCGCCACGATCACGTGCGCCGGCACGAGCATGATCGTGAAGATCACGGTGTTCCGGAGGGCCTGCGAGACCTTCGGGTCGTTGTAGAGCGCCTTGTAGTTCGCGAAGCCGACGTCGTGCGTCGCCTGGATGACGCTGTAGTCGGTGAAGGAGAGGATCGCGCTCGCGACCATCGGCCCCGCCGTGAAGACGACGAAGCCGAAGATCCACGGGCTGAGGAACGCGAACGCAGCGAGCGACTCCGGCTCCTTGAAGCCGGCGAGCCAGCGCCGGGCCCTCGTCAGAGGGCCCGGCGCCGGACGGAGGGTTGCGCTCGCGGCCACTGGGGTTGGCCGGACGCCGCTACTTCGCGGCGTTGATCGCCGACTGCGCTTCCTTCTGCGCCTGGTTCAGCGCCTGCGCCGGCGTCTGCTGTCCCGCGAGCACGCGGTTCACGGCATCCGTCCACGCCGTCTGGAACTCGGCGCTCGCCGGCGAGGCCGGGATCCCGAACGAGAACCGCTGCACCGCGTACAGCTTCTTCATCGCCTCGTCGAAGTACTGGTTGATCGGCTTCAGCGTCTTCTCGATCTGCGCGTCCGCCAGCGCGTTCGCGGTGCGGAGCCCCGTGTACGGCTGGTGCTGCTTCGCACGCAGCGCAGCGCGCTCGCGGGCGGCCGCCATCCACGTCGACACCGAGGTCATCGCCTTCATCCAGGTGCACGCGGCCTTGTAGTTGTGCGAGCCCTTCGGGATCGCCCACGCGCTGCCCGTCTCGTAGTTGATCGGCTGCCCCTTGAGGTTGCGGAACTCGAGGCCCGTGATGTGGACGTCGGGCGAGTTCTCGGCCAGCACGTTGTAGTACCAGTCCTCCATCGGCCACGCGCCGACCTGGTTCTTCGCCACCTGGTTGTCGGAGCCGAAGAAGTCCCACGTGTTCCGGAAGGCGAGGAACGCGTTGTAGCCGCCCTGCGCCCTGATGAGGCTGACCGCGTACGTGAGGGCCTTGATCGCGCGCGGGTCGTTCAGGTGCGCCGTCAGACCGTCCTTCGAGAGGATGTCGACGCCGTACGCCTTCGCCCAGAGCGGGAAGAACTCGGGCAGCTTCGGGTCGAAGCCGATGCGCGTGACCTTGCCGCCGGAGCCCTGGTACATCTGCTTCGCGGCCTTCATCAGCTGCGCCGGCTTCGCGGGGTTCAGCCAGCCGATCGGCGTGTGCGTCTGGTCGAGGACCTTGTTGTCCACGATGATCGTGCGCACCGTGTAGAACTCGGGGATCCCGTAGAGCTTGCCCTTGTAGGTGACCTCCTGGACGGCGGGGATCCGGTACTGCTTCATGTTGATCTTCTGCGAGCTGATGCACGACGTGAGCGGCTGCAGCGCGCCCTTCGCCGCGTACGTGCCGACCTTCTGCCGGTCCATGTAGACGAGGTCGGGCACGTTCCCCGAGGCGACGTCGGTGAGGAACGTCTGGTCGTTGAAGCTGCCGTTCGGGTTGTTGACGGGGATTCCGACGGCCTTCGTCGCGATCTTGGCCCGCGTCTGGGCGACGTCGTCGCCCGTGCCGAAGCCGTAGATGTTCAGCGTGGCGGTCTGCTTCGCCGGCCGTGCGCTCGCGACGGCCGCCGAGATGGCCGCGATCGCCGCCAGCGCGAGGGTGGTACAGAGAATCAAGGCGTGGCGCCGTCCAGACATCGTCCTCTCCTCAGATCGAGCCGGCCCTCCGGCACGGCGAATGTGGAAACGTAACCACAACGATTCCAAACGGACGGTGCCGCGTCAAGAAAAGATGCGTCCCGCGCCCTACGACGGCGGCGGGCCGGTCGAGCCGCGGACGATCAGCGCCGGCTGCAGGAGCTCGACCGTCGGCTCGCGCTGCGGGTCGTCCAGCCGGCGGAGCAGCAGGCGGGCGGCGCGCCGGCCGAGCTCGAGCGTCGGCTGCGAGACGGCCGTCAGCGGCGGCTCGACCATCTCCATCCAGGGGATGTCGTCGAAGCCGACGAGCGAGAGGTCGTGCGGCAGGCGGAGACGGCGGCGGCGCAGCACGCGCCACGCCTGCTCCGCGAGCAGGTTGTTCGCGGCGAAGATGCCGGTCGGCCGCTCGACGTCGAGGAGCGCGCCGATCCGCTCCTCCGCGTCCGGTGCGTGGAACGGGATCGGCAGCACGAGGCCCTCGTCGACCGCCATGCCCGCTTCCTCGTGCGCGGCGACGTAGCCGCGCAGGCGGCCCGCATCGGTCGTCCAGTCGGTGTCGGCGACGAGCAGCGCGATGCGCCGGTGCCCCAGCCCGAGCAGGTGCGACGTCGCCTCGCGCGCGCCGCGCTCGTTGTCGATCACGACCGCGTCGCACCGGACGCCCGCCACGCGGCGGTCGACCTCCACCACGGCGACGCCCTGCCGGACGAGCAGCTCCACCGCCTCGGCGCCGACCGGGGTGAGGATGACGCCGGGCGCGCGCAACGCGAGGAAGGTGCGAGCGCCGGCCACCTCCTCCTGCGTCTCGCTGTTGTCGCCGAGCAGCAGCATCTGGTAGCGCGCCTCGCGCAGCGTCTCCTCGACGCCCGCGGCGAGCCGAGCGTAGAACTCGTTCGAGAGGTCCGAGACGGCGACGCCGACGATGCGGCTCGTGCGCTGCTTCAGCGTGCGTGCGGACGCATTGGGCACGTAGCCGAGCCGCTCGGCCGCCGCGAGCAGGCGCGCGCGCGCGTCCGGCGACACGTAGCCGTGGCCGCTCAGGGCGCGCGACGCCGTCGACGGCGAGGTTCCCGCCTCGCGGGCGATGTCGGCGAGCGTGACGGGCCGGTTCACGCCGCGAGCTCCTCGCGCCACGCGCTCCAGACACGCCGCAGCGCCTCGTAGTCCTCGGGCTCCAGGAGCTCGCCGGTCCAGTCGAAGGCGTCCGCGTAGTAGAGGGCGGGGACGCCGAGCTCGCTCTTCGCCTCGAGATAGGCGCGCCACTCGTCGCGGCTCGGGACGCACCAGTCGTCGGTGTCGACGAGCAGCTCAGGACACGCCGCGTGCGCGACGGCGGCGCGGAACCGCATCTGGGGGACGACGGGAGGGAACGGGCCGCGGTCGTCGAGCCGCAGCATGTCGTTGAGCCGGATCATGTCGGCGACGTCGACGAACGCCGGGTGCGGCGTCTGCGTGACGAGCAGCGCATCGGGCTTCGCCCGCTTGGCCGCCGCGCGGACGACCGCCAGCAGCTCGTGCAGCAGCGCGATGCCCCAGCCGTCGCCGTGCGTCGCGAGCGCGCGGCCCGACGGCGTGCGTGCGGTGAAGTCGATCTTCAGCCCGTCCGCGTCGAGGCCGCTCGGCGCGAGCAGCCGCTCGATCGACGCCCCGATCAGCTCGCGCGCGCCGGGATGCGTCGGGTCGATCGCGACCGGCCTGCCGTCCGGCGTGCGGACGCTGAGCTCCGGCGGCACGCCCTCGGCGTCCCACGCCTTCCACCAGAGGAGCACGTGCTGGCCGCGGTCGTGGCGCCGCGCGATCCAGCCGCGCAGGTCGGGCCACTTCGCCGGGTCGGGCTCGTTCGTGCCGTAGGCCGACTGCCACTTGTCGTCGACGACGACCGTCCCGGGCACGACGCCCTCCCGCTCGAGCCGCCCCAGGAACGCGTCGTACTCGGCCTGCGTCGCGAACGCGGAGGCGGGGCGCCTCTCGGCCCGGGAGCGCGCGCACTGCGCGCCCCAGCCGCAGAAGATCGGCTCGCTCCACCAGTCCGCGACCCGGCGGGTGCGCGGCGCCGGCGCGGCGCCACGGGCGGCCAGCTCGTCGCGGTGCCGCCGCAGGCCGTCGTAGGGATCCCGCGCGCCGAAGGAGAGGACGAGAGTGGGCGCCTCGAAGCGCCCGTCGACCCGCGTGTGGCCCTCGTAGTCGACCTCGAGGCTGAAGCCGCGGTCGAAGGTGCGGTAGGCGAGCTCGACGAAGGTCAGCCGCTCGACGGGCGCCGCCAGGCCGAGCCCGACCCAGTCGGCTGCCGCGGGCTCGCCGAGCTCGGCCGTGGTGAAGCCGAGCCAGAGCGGCGCGGGCGTGAAGAACCAGTTGCCGCGGCCGGGCGTCCCGTCGCCGGCGACGCCGACGACGGCGGGCTCCGTGGCGGGCCGGACGAGCTTCGCGGGGTCGCCGGGGTTGGGCGAGAAGAGCGTGCGGAAGCTCGTGCCGCTCGGCAGGAAGCCGGTCGGCCGGCCGGGGGCGAGCGACCTCGCGGCGAGGAGGTGCGCCGCGGCGAGCGCGCCCTCGCCCGCCACGTGCGAGCGGACATCGACGGTGTCGTCGGCGCAGACGAGGGTCGTCGCGGCCTCGTGCCAGCGCGTCGAGCGGCGGCGGACCTCGATCGTCCGCTCGTCGAGACGCCGCGGCGCCTCGACCTCGAGCGTCTCGTCGGGCGCGTCGACCGCGTCGAGCGCGGCGAGCGGGCGCAGGTCGAGCAGGTGACCGCCGTCAGCGCCGAGGATCGTCGCCAGCATCCCGTCCGCGCGCACCTCGAGGCGGTAGTGCGGCGTCTCGACGACCAGCGTCACGGTTCGCCCTCAGGAAACTGTTTCGCGACTCCGTCGCGCAACAGCTTCCGGTCGACGACGTCGACCAGCGCCTCGGCGAGCTGGCCGAAGCGCGTTCCGCCGACCGTCACGTCGGCGGCGACGCGGGCGCGGCGCGCCGGCGCGCCCGCGGTCGCCAGGAACCGAGCGGTCGCTTCCTCGTGCGGCGCCAGCTCGACGGCCTGCGCGGCAGGCGCAACCCAGCTTTCCGGCACCACCAGCTCGACCCACGCGGTCTGCGGGCGGCCGAACGGGTTCCGCACGCGCACGTCCAGCGCCACCTCGCCGCCCACCGCGGCGCGCGAGCGGTACGGCTCGATCCAGGCGCCTGCGCCTTCCGCGCCGAAGTCGACCTCGTCGAGCGGCAGCAGCTCGCGGTGCAGCTCGGCGAGGCGCCGCGCGTCGGCGAGCAGGCCGTCGAAGTAGGCGTCGTCGACCTCGCGCGGGTACCAGTGGCCGCTCACGATCACGTCGGGTCGCAGCTCGCGGTACAGCTCGGCGCTCCGCACGTAGTCGTCGATGCGGTAGCGGTTTCGGTAGTAGTAGTTCGCGACGTCGCGCTCGCCCTCGCGCGCCTCCTGGTCGCCGGTCGCGAGCACGCGCTTGCCGTCGACCTCGAACGAGATCGCCGCCGCGTAGAGCGTGTGGCCGGGCAGCGGGTGCAGCGTCAGCTCGTACTCGCGCCACCGCACCGGCTCGCCGAACGGCAGCGTGCGGTCGACCGCGATCGGGTCGAACCACAGGCACGGCAGGTCGTACCGCTTCGGGTCGACGAGGATCGGCGCGACGTTCGCCGGGGCCCAGACCTCCGTGCGCTCGACCGCGCGCAGCAGCTCGATCCCCGCGACGTGGTCGTCGTGGTAGTGCGTCGGCAGCACGACCTCGACGCGCTCGACGCCGTAGTCGCGGCGCAGCGCGTCGAGCGAGGCGAGCAGCGGCCGCCGCGACGCACGCTCCGTCACCGCCGGCGTGCCCGTGCACAGGTCGTAGCCGAAGTCGATCAGCAGCGCCGCGCCGGAATCGGAGAGGAGCACGTAGCTGTGCGCCATGCACGTGCGGTTGCGGAGGAGGTGCGGGGTCACCGGGTCGAACGGGCGAGCGAGCCAGTCGCGCAGGTCCCACGGCTGCTCGCGCCGCAGGTCGACCAGCTCCTGCAGCCGGTCGCGCGCGAGCTCGAGCGCCGGCACCGGCTCCTCGATCGGCTCGCCGTGCGAGGGGAGGAGCCGGGTCGGCGCGCGCGAGGCGAGCACGCCGCACGAGACGTGCGTCATCGCGGCGCCCTCCATGCCCCCGTACGACCACTGCGTCGCGGCGAGCGACCAGACCTTGCCGCTGCCGAAGACGAGGTCGCCGCCGAAGGCGAGCCGCTCGCCGCCGCGCTCGACGAGGTAGGTGACGGAGCCGATCGTGTGCCCCGGGGTCGGCAGCGCGAACGCCTCCAACGAGCCGTAGCGGCGCGTCCGGTACTCGTCGACGGTGCCGGCGACCGGCACCTGCTCGAGCAGGCTGAACCGGTCCTGGCGCAGGTCGTAGTCGACGTCGAGCCCGCGCGCCTGCCAGTGCTCGTCGACGGCGGCGATCAGGTCGACCTCGACCGGCGGCACCCAGACGCGCGCTCCGGCCTCGACCGCGCGCCGCAGGCCCTGCACCTGGTCGCGGTGGTGGTGGGTGACGAGCACGTCCGTCACCCGGTCGACCCCGAGCTCGCCGAGCGCGTCGAGCACGCGACCGCCGCCGAAGTCGACCAGCACCGCGTCGCGACCGTCGCGCAGGAGGTAGACGTTGCAGGTGTCGCGGAGCCGGAAGACCTCCGGCGCCACCTCGTCGAAGACGCTTCCCACGACCGGAGCCATCGCGTCCGAGTCTACGAGCCCGCGGGCGCATGTGACAACGTTGCCAGAACGCGGCGAGGTCGTTTACAGTGCCGTCGTGGCGCGGATCGTGCTGGACCACGTGACGAAGGTGTTCGGCGCCGGCGTGGTCGCGATCGACGACGCGAACCTCGAGATCGGCGACGGCGAGTTCATGGTCCTGGTCGGCCCCTCGGGCTGCGGCAAGACCACCCTGCTCCGCTCGATCGGCGGCCTCGAGCGGATCACCGACGGCCGGATCACGATCGGCGACCGCGACGTGACGTCGCTCGCGCCCGGCGCCCGCGACGTGGCAATGGTCTTCCAGAACTACGCGCTCTACCCGCACATGACCGTCCGTCAGAACCTCGGCTACGGGCTGCGCACGCGCAAGACGCCGAAGCCGGAGATCAAGCGGCGCGTCGAGGAGGTCGCGCGGATGCTCGGCCTCCACGAGCTTCTCGACCGGCGCCCGCGCGAGCTCTCCGGCGGCCAGATGCAGCGCGTCGCGATGGGTCGCGCGATCGTCCGGGAGCCGGCCGCCTTCCTGATGGACGAGCCGCTCTCGAACCTCGACGCGAAGCTGCGCGTGACGATGCGCACGTCGCTGCAGCAACTCCACTCGCGGCTCGGCGTGACGACGGTGTACGTGACGCACGACCAGGTCGAGGCGATGACGCTCGGCCAGCGCGTCGCCGTCATGCGCGACGGGCGGCTGCAGCAGGTGGACGTGCCGCAGCGCCTCTACGACGAGCCGGCGAACCTCTTCGTCGCCGCGTTCATCGGGTCGCCGGCGATGAACCTGACGCGGGCCACGCTTGACGACGACGCGGTCGTGATGGGGAGCCTGCGCGTGCCGCTCGACCGCGCGCGGCGGCCGTCCAACGGCTCGCGCGACGTCGTCGTCGGCATCCGGCCCGAGGCGTTCGAGGACGCCGGCTTCGCCGACGGCTCGCTGCCGCGGGTGGACGCGACCGTCGCCGTGCTGGAGGAGCTCGGCGCCGACGCGCACGTCTTCTTCGAGCTCGACGCCGAGCCGTTCGTCGTGGAGGACGCGCAGACGACGGAGCCGGAGGAGGACGCGACGCTGCTCACGAGCTCCGACCGCGCGCTGATGACCGCCCGCGTCGACCCCCGCACCGACGCGCGCGTCGGCGGGCCGATCCAGCTCGCGGTCGATCCGTCGCGCTTCTACTTCTTCTCGCCGGAGACCGGTGAGAGCCTGCTCGCCGGGCACGGCACCTCGAAGGCCGCCGCCTCGTAGCAGCCGGGGTGATCCGCCATCCCGAGTACACCCGCGGCCGCCTGGCCCGGATGTCGGAGCGGCTGCGGGCGGCCGTCTACCCCGAGACGGCCTCCCCGGACTCGATCGAGGTCGCAGGTCCGGTCGACCGCATCTCGCCCGAGGAGGCCGAGCGGCTCGCCTACCGGTCCGCGAAGCTCGGCGAGCGCTTCGGCCCGCTCTGGGCGACCCACTGGTTCCGCGTGCGCGCCACCGTCCCCGAGGCGTGGCGGGGGCGGCGCGTCGACCTCCTCTGGGTCACCCGCAGCGAGTCGACCCTCTGGATCGACGGCCGCTCCGTCCAGGGGTTGAACACAGGTGGGGGCGGCGAGCGTCCCGACGCGATGCTGCTCGAGGAGGCGCGCGGCGGGGAGCGGCTCGACCTGCGGCTCGAGCTCGCCTGCAACGGCATGTTCGGGGCCCAGGAGCGGCAGCCGGAGCTCGAGCGCTGCGAGCTCGCGCTCTTCGACGCGGACGCATGGCGCCTGTATCACGACTTCGAGCTCCTGCGCGCGCTCGAGGCGTCCGACGCGCTCGATCCGTCCTGGGGCGGCGAGCTGCGCGCCGGCCTGAACCGCTTCTGCAACGAGCGCGACCCGGCGATCCTCGACGCGCTCTACGAGCACCGAAACGGCACGCGGGCGCACGAGGTGCTCGCGGTGGGGCACGCGCACATCGACACCGCGTGGCTGTGGCCGCTCGCCGAGAGCTACCGCAAGGTCGTGCGCACCCTCTCCAGCCAGACGCGCTACATGGACGCGTACCCGGAGTACCGCTTCGCGTGCTCGCAGCCGCAGCAGCTCGCGTGGATCGAGGAGCGCAACCCGGATCTCTGGGAGCGCGTGCGCGCGGCGGCCGCCCGCGGGCAGCTCGTGCCGGCCGGCGGGAGCTGGGTCGAGCCCGACTGCAACCTGCCGTCCGGCGAGTCGCTGCTGCGCCAGTTCGTGCACGGCCAGCGCTTCTTCGAGGAGCGGTTCGGCGTGCGCTGCCGCGAGCTCTGGTCGCCCGACGCGTTCGGCTACTGCAACCAGCTGCCGCAGCTGATGCGGCTCGCCGGAATGACGCGCTTCCTCACCCAGAAGCTGTCCTGGAACCGCTTCAACCGCCCCGAGCACCACACCTTCACCTGGCAGGGCCTCGACGGCAGCGAGGTGCTCGCGCACTTTCCGCCCGCCGACACCTACTCGAGCGAGGCGACCGCGCCGGATCTTCTGCGCGCCGAGCGGCAGTACCTCGACCACGAGTCGAGCGGCACGAGCCTCCTGCTCTACGGGTACGGCGACGGCGGCGGAGGCCCCACGCCGTCGATGCTGGAGTGGCTGCGCCGGGCGCGCGACCTGCAGGGGCTGCCGCGGACGCGGACGGCGACGCCGGGCGAGCTCTTCGAGGCGCTCGAGGCCGAGCCGGCGGAGCGGCCGGTCGTCGTGGGTGAGCTGTACTTCGAGTATCACCGGGGCGTCTACACCTCGCAGGCGCTCGTGAAGCGGCTCAACCGGCGCTGCGAGCAGCTCCTGCACGACGCCGAGTTCCTCGCGTGCGCCCGCGGCGGCGAGTATCCGCGCGCCGAGCTCGACCGGCTCTGGAAGCTGCTGCTCCTGCAGCAGTTCCACGACATCCTCCCGGGCTCGTCGATCCGGCTCGTGTACGAGGACGCGGTGCGCGACCTGCGCGCGGTCGAAGCGGCCGCGGAGGCGCTGCGCGGCGCCGGCGACGTGCCGGTGAACACCGTCGGCTTTCCGCGGCGGGAGGTCGTGCGCAACCCGGCCGGGGAGCTGCGCGTGGTCGAGGCGCCGCCGTACGCCGACGGCCGCGTCGTCGAGGCGGGCGGCGCGGTGCGCGTCGACGGGCTGACGCTCGAGAACGAGCACCTGCGCGTGCGGCTCGGCGCGGGCGGCGAGATCGAGAGCGTCGTCGTCCGGGCGAGCGGCCGCGAGACCCTCGCCGCGCCGGGCAACCGCCTCGAGCTGTACGAGGACCTGCCGGTCGACTTCGACGCGTGGGACATCGACCCGTTCCACCTCGAGACGCGGCGCGACTGCGAGCCGGCGGAGCGGTGGGAGGTGGTGAGCGCGGGGCCGCTGCGCGGCGAGGTGGCGTTCGAGCGGCGGATCGGCGAGCGCAGCACGATGCGCCAGGTCGTGCGGCTCGATGCGGGCGCACGGCGGCTCGAGCTCCATGCGGAGATCGACTGGCACGAGAGCCACACGCTGCTCAAGACCTGCTTCCCGCTCGCCGTGCGGGCCGCGAACGCGACGTACGAGACGCCCTTCGGCTTCGCCGAGCGGCCGACGCACTTCTCGACCGGCTACGACCGGGCACGCTACGAGGTTCCGGGCCACCGGTTCGCCGACCTCTCGGAGCACGGCTTCGGCGCGGCCCTGCTCACCGACTGCAAGTACGGCTACAGCTGTCTCGGCAACGAGCTGCGGATCAGCCTGCTCCGCTCGCCGAAGAGCCCCGACCCCGAGGCCGACATGGGCCGCCACGAGCTCGCCTACGCGCTCCTGCCGCATCCCGGTGGCTGGCGCGAGGCGGGCGTGCTCGCCGAGGCGGTCCGCTTCAACGCGCCGCTCGTCTGGACGCGCGGGGTCGGCGCCGAGCCGTTCGCTTCCGTGGAGGACGAGGCGCTCGTCCTCGACACGGTGAAGCGCGCGGAGCGCGCGGACGATCTGGTGCTGCGGCTGTACGAGCCGCACGGCGGGCGCGGCGTCGCGCGCGTGCGGCTCGCCGGGCCGATGCACGAGGCGCGCCTCGCGAACGCGCTCGAGGAGGAGCTCGGGCCGGTGGAGGTCGAGGACGGGGTTCTCGTCCTCCCGTACCTGCCGCACCAGGTGCTGACGGTGCTCGTGCGATGACCCGCGTCGTCTGCGCCGGGCTGGCGACCCGGGACACGATCCTGCGCGTTCCCGAGCACCCGCCCGCCGACGGGCGGGCCGTGGCCGAGGAGCGGGTCGTCGCGGGAGGCGGCCCGGCCGCGACGGCGGCCGTCGCGCTGGCGCGGCTGGGCGTCGAGGCGGCGTTCGTGGGGGCGGTCGGCGACGACGAGGCGGGCCTCTTCGTCGCCGAGGGGCTGGCCGCCGAGGGCGTCGACGTGTCCGCGCTCGCCGTCGTCCCCGGTGCGCGCACGGCCGAAAGCGTCGTGCTCGTCTCGCCGGGCGCGCGCTCGATCGTCCACATCCCGGACACCGCGTCCGTCCCCCCGCTCCGCTCCACGCTCGAGAACGCGGCCTGGCTCCACGTCGACCACACCGGCTTCGGCCATGTCCGGCGGCTGCCGCCAGACATGCCCGTTCGGGTCAGCGTCGACGGGGGCGTGCCGATCGACGGGCTCGACCTGCGCGGGGTCGCGCTCTACGCGCCGACGGAGGAGACGCTGCGGGCCCAGCTCGGCGGGATCGACGAGGCGCTCGCGGCCGGCGCCGAGCTCGTCGTGGTGACCCGCGGCGCCGCCGGCTCGCTCGCGGCCGGGCGCCGCGGCGAGCGCGTCGAAGCGCCCGCCGTCGAGGTCGACGCCGTCAGCACCCTCGGCGCCGGCGACGTCTTCCACGGGGCCCTGCTCGCCTGGCTCGTGCGCGGCGCATCACTCGCCGAGGCCCTCCGCGCGGCCAACACGGCCGCCGCGCTCTCCTGCCGAGCCCTCGACGGGCGCTCGGCGATCCCGACCCTGGACGAGCTCGAGAGGAGGCTCGCGTGACGCACCGCATCGCCGTCATCGCCGGCGACGGCGCCGGCCCGGAAGTGGTGGCCGAGGCGCGGAAGGCGGTGGACGCGCTCGGCCTCGACGTCGCCTGGACGGACCTGCCCTGGGGCACCGCCCACTACCACGAGCACGGCGCGATGATGCCGCCCGACGCGCTCGAGACGGCCCGCGCGCACGACGCGATCCTGCTCGGGGCCGTCGGCGACCCGTCCGTGCCCGACCACGTGACGCTCTGGGGCCTGCTGCTGTCGCTGCGCCAGGGGCTCGACCTGTGGGCGAACCTGCGCCCCGCGCGGCTGCTCGAAGGCGTCCCGTCCCCGCTCGCCGGGCGCCCCGAGGTCGACATGCTCTTCGTCCGCGAGAACACCGAGGGCGAGTACTCGGGCGTCGGCGGCCGCGCCCACCGGGGGCTCGAGCTCGAGGTCGGGATCGAGACGAGCGTCTTCACCCGGGCCGGCGTCCGCCGCGTGGTCGAGCACGCCTTCCGGCTCGCCGAGGATCGCCGCGGGGTCGTCACCAGCGCGACGAAGTCGAACGCGTCCCGCTACGGCTACGTGCTCTGGGACGAGATCGCGGCCGAGATCGCCGCCGAGCACCCGGACGTCCGCTACGAGCGGGTGCTGGTCGACGCCCTCGCCGCGCGGATGGTGTCGAGGCCGGAGAGCCTCGACGTGGTCGTCGCCTCGAACCTGTTCGGCGACATCCTCACCGACCTCGCCGCCGTCCTCCAGGGCGGGATGGGCATGGCGGCGAGCGCGAGCGTCGCGCCCGGCTCGTCGGGGCCGGCGGTGTTCGAGCCGGTCCACGGCTCGGCGCCCGACATCGCGGGCCGCGGGATCGCGAACCCCCTCGGCGCGATCTGGAGCGCGGCGCTGATGCTCGACCACCTCGGCGGGGCCGAGGCGTCGGCGGCGCTGATGCGCGCGATCGAGGCGGTCTGCCGCGAGGGGATCCTCACGCGCGACGTCGGCGGCTCGGCCTCGACGAGCGAGGTCGGCGACGCGGTGGCGGCCCGCCTGTGACCGAGTGGTGGCGGGACGCCGTCCTCTACGAGATCTACGTCCGCAGCTTCGCGGACTCGGACGGCGACGGCCTCGGCGACCTGGCGGGGATCCGCTCGCACCTCCCCTACGTCCGCGACCTCGGCGTCGACGGCATCTGGCTGACGCCCTTCTACCCGACCGCAGACGCCGATCACGGCTACGACGTCGCCGACTACGTCGACGTCGACCCCCGCTTCGGCTCGCTCGCCGAGCTGGACGCGCTCGTCGCCGACGCGCACGGGCTCGGCCTGCGCGTGCTGATCGACCTCGTGCCGAACCACACCTCGATCGAGCACCCCTGGTTCCGCGAGCGCCCCGACTGGTACGTCTGGACGGACGAGCCGAACAACTGGCTCTCCGTCTTCGGCGGCCCGGCGTGGCAGTGGGACGCGCGCCGCCGCCGCTACTACCTGCACCTGTTCGCGCCGGAGCAGCCCGACCTCGACTGGCACAACCCGGCGGTGCAGGCGGAGTTCGAGCGCATCGTCCGGTTCTGGCTCGACCGCCGCGTCGACGGGATGCGGATCGACGTCGCGCACGGCCTCTTCAAGGACGAGACGCTCGCCGACGAGGCGGAGCCCGTCCCGGGCGCCGAGGCGCACTCGTTCGACCGGCGGACGGCGATCGACCGGCCCGAGATCCACCCGCTCTACCGGCGCTGGCGGCAGCTCGTCGACGGCTACCCCGGCGAGCGCCTGCTGGTGGGCGAGGTCTTCTTCCGCGACGCGGCGCGCGTGGCCGCCTACGTGCGGCCCGACGAGCTGCACCTGGCCTTCAACTTCACCCTCATGTTCCGGGACTGGGACGCGGCGGCGATCCGCGACGCGATCGACGCGACGCTCGACTCCCTGGCGCCCGTCGGCGCGACGGCGACCTGGGTCCTCGAGAGCCACGACGTCCCGCGGCTGCCGAGCCGGTACGGCGGCGGCGAGCAGGGCCTCCGCCGCGCCCGCGCCGCGCTGCTGCTCCTCCTCGCCCTGCCGGGCAGCGCCTTCCTCTACGCGGGGCAGGAGCTGGGGCTCGAGGAGGTCGACCTGCCGAACGAGCTGCGCCAGGACCCGGTCTTCCGCCGCAGCGGCGGGGAGCGCCTCGGCCGCGACGGCTGCCGGGTGCCGCTCCCGTGGACGGCCGAGGCGCCGGCCTTCGGGTTCACGACGGGCACGCCGTGGCTGCCCATGCCCGCGGGCTGGGGAGAGCGGAGCGCCGCCGCCCAGGCGGGAGATCCGGCGTCGACGCTCGAGCTCGTCCGCGCGGCGCTCCGCCTGCGCCCGGCCGGTCCGTTCGCCTGGTGCGACGCCCCGGCCGGCGTGCTCGCCTTCCGCCGCGGGGACGTCCTGTGCACGGTCAACGTCGAGGCGGCGCCGCAGCCGCTTCCGGGCGACCTCGTCCTCGCCACCGAGCCGCTCGACGGCGCCCTGCCCGCGGGCGCCGCCGCCTGGAGCCGCTTGCGCGCCGGCCGATCCGGATGAGAAGGTTCGGCCGACCGGCCGCGGACAAAGGAGGTCTCGCCGTGCCGATGGTCCATCCCTGCGCATGCCCCGGCTGCGAGATGCTGACGATGGGCGAGCTGTGCGTGGAGCACGAGCGCCAGCGCGACTCGCGCACCCGCGACCGCCTGCGGCGCGTCGCCGCCGCGGGGGCCGTCGTCGCGGCCGCGGCTCTCGGCGCGGTCGTCCGCACGCGGCTCGTCCGCTGACTCGGCGCCCGCCGGACGTCTAGCCGAAGGTCCTGTTTGGCCCGGACCCGGCTCCGGAGACCATCCCGGTGCGGTGAAGGGACGCCTGATCGCGGCGCTTGCAGTGGCACTCGTGCCCGCGGCGCCCGCCTACGCCGACGGCGGCCTCACCGGCGCGCTCACCGGCACCGTGCAGCAGACCGCGAAGGCAACGAGCTCGACCGTGAGCTCCACGACGTCCGCGGTCACCGCCCCCGCGGCCGCCGCCCCGAAGAGCTCGAGCGGCTCCGGCTCGACCGGCTCCCCCGTCTCGGACGCGGCCGGCACCGCGACGGGCGCCGTCGACTCGGTGGCGAGCGGCACGACGAGCGCCGCGACCACGGTCACGGACGACGCTTCCACGGCCGTCACCGGCCTCGCCGACACGGCGACCGGCGCCGTGAGCTCGGCCGTGCCGGCAGCCGCGCCGGTCGCGACCGCCGTGGACTCGACCGCGCACGCGGCCGTGTCGACGGTGACGTCGACCGCCTCCACCGTCACGAAGGCGGTGCCCGCCACGACCTCTACCGCGACGCACGTCGTCTCGGATGTCGCCGGAGCCGCCGCGCCGCCCGCGCCTCCTGCCGCTGCTCCGGCCGCCGCCGCTTCGCCGACGTCCGCGCACCACTCGCCGCGGACGCAGTCGGCGCAGCCCTCGGCGCCCGCCGTCCCGCCGGCCGCCGCTGCCGCGACGCCGACCGCAGCGCCCACGCCGGCGCCGGCCTCGACGCCGATCCGCGTCTCGACCCCCGTCGCCGCGCCGCCGGCGCCGACTCCCGCCTCGGGGGCGCCGGCCGGCCGCGCGCGCCACGAGAGCCACGGCGCCGGCGCCTCGACGGCGAGCCACGCCGCGCCGCGGACGGTGGACGTCCCGGCCCCGGCCGTGCCGTCGCCGCCGGTCGCCGCGCCCGCGCCCACCGCCCCCGCGGCGGCGCAGCACGCGCCCGGCGGCGCGCCCGCGGACGGCGTCGTGCCCGCCTTCTCGACGGCCCTGTCGCTGCTCGCCGCGGCGCTGGCGGCCGTCTCCCACGTCTTCGGCGGCGGCTTCGCGCTCGTCGCCCTCGCTTCCCTGCTCCTGCCGGTCGCGCCACGGTGGAGCCGCCGCGTGCGGCCCGTGACCGCACTCCGAGCGCCGCCGGCACTCGCCTTCGGTATCGAGCGCCCCGGGTAGGGCGGCCGGTCAGGCCATCCGGCCGGCCGCGGTCCGCGGTCGGCCCACCCGAAAAGCTCGTAATCCGAAAGGAGTAATCGATGAGATCACGGTTGCTCGTGCTCATCGCGGGCGCCCTGCTCGCGGTGGCGGCGAGTGCCGGCCCGGCCTGGGCCGGCGGAGGGACCCTGCCCGTGCCTGGTCAGTCGCAGTCGGCCGACCAGTCGCAGACGGCGTCGAACGAGGTCGACCAGTCGGCCCACTCGTCGTCGACGGCGGTGAACCTCGCGCCGAACGTGGCCGTCCTGAACGTCGGCTCCCCCTGCGGCTGCAAGGGCAGCGGAGGGACCGACCAGTCCAGCGCGGCCGATGCCGGCTCGTCGGCGACGAACGTCTCGACCGGCTCGCAGTCGAACGACCAGAGCCAGACCGCCGACCAGAGCCAGTCGGGCAGGTCGCAGGGCGATCCGTCGCAGTCGGCCGACCAGTCGCAGACGGCGTCGAACGAGGTCGACCAGTCCGCGAAGTCCTCCGCCGTCTCGGCGAACCTCTCGCCGAACGTGGCGGTGGCGAACGGCGGCCCCGTCGACCAGTCGAGCAAGGCCGACGCCGACTCGTCGGCGACCAACGTGTCCACCGGCTCGCAGTCGAACGACCAGAGCCAGACCGCCGACCAGACGCAGTCGGCCGGCGGCCGGGGCGACGACGGCCACGACGGCTGCGGCTGCGACGGCGGCAAGGACGGCAAGGACGGGCAGGGAGGGCCGGCGCAGAGCGCCGACCAGACCCAGACCGCGTCCAACACCGTCGACCAGACGGCGAAGTCGAAGGCGGTCGCCGTCAACCTGTCGCCGAACGTGGCCGTCCTCGACTGGGGCCCCGTGCACCAGTCGAGCAAGGCCGACGCCGACTCGTCGGCGACCAACGTGTCGACCGGCTCGCAGTCGAACGACCAGAGCCAGACCGCCGACCAGAAGCAGCGGGGCGGCGAGTCCTGGAAGAACGACGGCGGCAGCCAGACGGCCGACCAGAGCCAGACGGCCTCGAACACCGTCGACCAGACGGCGAAGTCGAAGGCGGTCGCCGTCAACCTGTCGCCGAACGTGGCCGTGCTCGACTGGGGCCCCGTGCACCAGTCGAGCAAGGCCGACGCCGACTCGTCGGCGACGAACGTGTCCACCGGCTCGCAGTCGAACGACCAGAGCCAGACCGCCGACCAGAAGCAGCGGGGCGGCGAGTCCTGGAAGAACGACGGCGGCAGCCAGACGGCCGACCAGACCCAGACGGCCTCGAACACCGTCGACCAGACGGCGAAGTCGAAGGCGGTCGCCGTCAACCTGTCGCCGAACGTGGCCGTGCTCGACTGGGGCCCCGTGCACCAGTCGAGCAAGGCCGACGCCGACTCGTCGGCGACGAACGTGTCCACCGGCTCGCAGTCGAACGACCAGAGCCAGACGGCAGGCCAGACGGAGCGGAACGGCGGCAACTGCCACAAGCCGCCGTGCAAGCCGCAGCCGTGCAAGCCGAAGCCCTGCCGGCCGAAGCCGAAGCCCTGCCAGCCGTGCAAGCCGACGCCTCCTCGATGCGGCGTGGAGGCGGGCTGCGGCCAGGGGAGCTGCGACCGGTAAGCGAAGGACGACGTAGCGGTGGGGGCGCAGGCGGTCCGCGCCCTCGCCGCGCAACTCCGGAACCTGGTTCGCGGCTCCGCCGCGAACCGGGTTCCCGGGTATACCTCGAAACTGTTTCGCCTCTTCGAGGCGAAACAGTTTCCGGGCTACTTCAAGAGGCGCAGGCGGCGGGCGACCTCGGCCAGGTTCACGTCGTAGCCCCAGCCGAAGACCTTGGGCGTGAAGACCCGGCGCTCCCCGCGGTTCCACCAGCGCTGCTGCGTCCGCTCGAGCGTCGGACGCCGCCAGTCGTAGGGGATGCCGAGGAACGTCCCGGTGCGCTTCGCCGCCACGGGCTCAGGGTACCGCCGCCGCGGCGGCGGCGGCCTCGGGCTCCCGCTCGTCGACGCCGTGCGGCGAGCCGTGCTCGGCGAGCAGCTCGAGGAACGGCTCGGCCGGGAACGCCTCCGGCCCGAGCACGCCCCGGCCGCTCCACACGCCCTCGGCGAGCAGCTCGAGGGCGATCACCGGGTTGAGCGCCGTCTGCCAGACGACCGCCTGGGCGCCGTCGCGGCCCATCGACTCCTCGTTGTCGACCACGTGGTAGAGGTAGGTCGCCCGCGGCGCGCCGTCCTTCCCGACGCCGGTCACGAGGGTGCCGGCGCAGGTGCGGCCGCGCATCCGGTCGCCGAGGGTCGCCGGGTCGGGCAGCGCGGCGGCGACCACGTCGCGCGGCGCCACCTGCGCGCCGCGCACCGACACCGGCTCGGTCGAGTCGAGCCCGAGCCGGTGCAGCGTCCGGAGGATGCCGATGAACTCCTCTCCCAGCCCGTACTTGAAGGTGACGCGGTTGCAGTCGATCCACCGCGGCACGAGCAGCACCTCCTCGTGCTCGACGTTCACGCACTCGATCGGGCCGATCCCCTCCGGGAACTCGAAGACCTCCGGCTCGGAGAACGGCTCGGTCGTGTACCAGCCGCGGCCGCGCTCCCAGATCACCGGCGGGTTGAGGCACTCCTCGATCGTCGTCCAGATCGAGAAGGTCGGCGCGAAGTCGTAGCCCTCGACGACCAGGTCGGCGCCGTCCCGCACCGCGACCTCGTCGATCGCCTCGAAGAGGTTGTCGGCGGCGTAGCGGGCGAAGACGTCCGACAGGCCGGGCTCGACGCCGATCCCCACGAGCGCGAGCAGCCCGCGCTCGCTCCACGCGCCGTCCTGCGCGAACTGGAGGTCGCCGAGCCGTTCGCCGCCCGGCCTCGACAGGGTCATCGCCATGTCCAGGTACGTGCAGCCCGCCTCGAACGCCGCCGCGAAGATCGGCGGGTTGAAGCGGGGGTCGGTGGCGTTGAGGACGACGTCGCAGCGCTCGGCGCGCGCGAGCTCCGCGACCGCGGCCGCGTCCGAGGCGTCGACGCGCGCGGAGCCGAAGCGCTCGTCGCGGGCCGCAGCGGCCGCGGCGCGCCCGGCGTCGAGGTCGGCGAAGACGATCCGCTCGTAGAAGTCGCGGCGCGCGGCGATCGGGGCGACGGCCGAGCCGACGCCCCCGCTTCCGACGACCAGGATCCTCACGGAAGTCTCGTGCCCGGGGTGCGGGTGCCGACGAGCGACGGCTCGGTCGGGCGCAGCCGGCCCTGGGCGGCCGCGAGCACGTCGCCGAGGATGCCGGTGATCTCGTCGATCTCCTCGCGGCCGGCGACGAGCGGCGGCGAGATCTGGACGACGGGGTCACCGCGGTCGTCGGCGCGGCAGATCAGGCCCTTCTCGTAGAGGAGCGGCGAGAGGAAGCCGCGCAGGAGCGTCTCGCACTCCTCGTGCGTGAACCCCGCCCGCGTCTCCTTGTCCTTGACGAGCTCGAGGGCGTAGAAGAAACCGGTTCCGCGGAGGTCGCCGACGATCTCGAGCTCGAGCAGCTGCGCGAGGCTCGCGCGGAAGTCGTCCTCGAGGTCTCGGACGTGCTCGACGAGGCGCTCGCGCCGCATGATCTCGATGTTCGCCAGCGCGATCGCGCACTGCACCGGGTGGCCGCCGAACGTGATCCCGTGCGCGTACATCGCGTCGCGGGCGGCGAACGGCTCGAACACGCGCTCGCTCGCGATCACCGCGCCGATCGCGGCGTAGGCGGACGACAGCCCCTTGGCCGACGTGACGAGGTCCGGGCGGATGTCGTAGCGGTCGGAGGCGAACCAGGCGCCCACGCGCCCGAACCCGGTGATCACCTCGTCGGCGCAGAGCAGGATGCCGTAGCGGTCGCAGATCTCGCGGACGCCGGCGAAGTAGCCGGCCGGCGGCGTGAACGCGCCGCCGGAGTTCTGCACCGGCTCCATGATCACCATCGCCACCGTCGACGGCCCGGCGCCGAGGATCGCCTGCTCGAGGTCGTCGAGCAGGAACGACGTGAACTGCTCCTCGCTCTCCTCGACCGGCCGGTGGTAGCGGTTCGTGTTGCGCACGTGCAGCACGTCGGGCACGAGCGGCTCGTACTCGTTCTTCAGCGCGGCGATGCCGTTGATCGAGAGCGCGCCCATCGTCGTCCCGTGGTAGGCCGTGCGGCGGGCGATCGCCTTCCAGCGGCGCTCGCCGCGCGCCGCGTGGTAGGCGCGCGCCAGCTTCCAGGCGGACTCGACCGCCTCCGACCCGCCGGAGACGAAGAAGACGCGGTTCAGGTCGCCGGGCGCGAGCTGCGCGACCTCGTGCGCGAGCTCGATCGCGCGCGGGTGCGCGTACGACCAGTTCGTGTAGAACGGCAGCTCCTTCATCTGCTCGAGTGCCGCCCGTCCGATCTCCTCGCCGTACGAGTAGCCGATCTGCACCGCGAAGAGGCCGGCGAGGGCGTCGAGGTAGCGCTTGCCGTTCGCGTCCTCGAGATAGCAGCCGTCGCCGCGGACGATGATCGGCACCTCGCCGCTCCCGTACGCGCCCATGCGCGTGAAGTGGAGCCAGAGGTGGTCGCGGGCGGCCTGCTGGAGGTCGAGGGTCATAGGGCGAGCGCTCCTTTCCGAGAGCGGTAGTTCTGGAGGAGGATCGTTCCGAGCATCCCGGTGACGGCGATCACGAAGATCCCGGTGCCGATGACGTTGATCTGCGGCGGCGTCGCGACGCGCGCCGCGCCCCACACGAACAGCGGGAACGTGATCGTCGCGCCGGCGTTGAAGTACGTGATCACGAAGTCGTCGATCGAGAGCGCGAACGCGAGCAGGCCGGCGGCGAGGATGCCGGGCATGATCAGCGGCAGCGTCACCTTCACGAACGTGACCCACTCGTTGGCGCCGAGGTCCATCGCCGCTTCCTCGAGGTGGCGGTCGAAGCCGACGAGCCGCGCGCGCACCGTCACGACGACGTAGCTGATGTTGAAGAGGATGTGCGCGATCAGGATCGTCCCGAAGCCCTGCGGGATCCGCCAGTTCACGAAGAGCGTCAGCAGCGACGCGCCCATCACGACCTCGGGCGTGGTCATCGGCACGAAGATCAGGAGGTTCGTCGTGCCGCTGCCGCGGAAGCGGTAGCGAACGAGCGCGAGCGCGATCAGCGTGCCGAGGATGGTCGCGAAGAGGCTCGACAGAAGCGCGATCTCGACCGACACGCGCAGCGCGCCGCCGAGGCCGGGATACCCGAACGGGTTCTCCCAGTTCTTGAGCGTGAACCCCTCCCACGTGAAGTTGAAGCGTCCCTTCGGGTTGTTGAAGGAGAAGAGCACGACGACGACGATCGGCAGGAAGAGGTACGCGAGCGCGATCGCCGCGTACGCCGAGAGGACGTGCCGGCGGACGAACCTCATCGTTCCGCTCCGAAACTGTTTCGCGGCGAAGCCGCGAAACAGTTTCCAGCTCCGCGGCTCACGCCGCCACCGTCAGGCGCTCCGTGCCGAGCGCGCGGGCGAAGACGAGCACGAGCGCGAGGATCGCCGCCATCAGCACGAACGAGAGCGACGCCGCCGTCGGGTAGTCGCGCACCGACAGGAACTCCGACTGGATGACGTTCCCGATCATGTACTGCCGCGGCGTCCCGAGGAGTTGCGCGTTGATGAAGTCGCCCGCGGCCGGGATGAAGGTGAGCAGCACGCCCGCGAACACGCCCGGCAGCGACAGCGGCAGGGTCACGCGCGTGAACGCCGTCGCCTTCGACGCGTACAGGTCCTCCGCCGCCTCGATCAGCCGCTGGTCGATCTGCTCGAGGCTGACGTACAGCGGCAGCACCATGAAGGGCAGGAAGTTGTAGGTGATGCCGGCGATGACGGCGGCGGACGTCGCGAGCAGCCTGCCGTTCGAGCTGAGGATGCCGATGTGCTGCAGCGTCCGGACGACGACGCCGTTGTCCGAGAGGATCGTCTCCCACGCCAGCGTGCGGATGAGGTAGGTGACGAAGAAGGGCGCGATCACCAGCAGCAGGAACAGGTTCTTCCAGCGCCCGCCTCGGAACGCGATCCAGTACGCCAGCGGGTAGCTGACGACGAGGGCGATCAGCGTCGCGATCCCCGCGTACTCGCCCGAGCGCACGAACTGCGTCTGGTAGCTCGAGATCGCGTCGCGGAAGTTCCCCCAGACCCACCCGAACGAGAAGATCGGGAACAGCCCCTGCGACAGGGACATCTTCCCGAGGTACCACATCGGCACCACGAAGAAGACGACGAGCCACGCGATCCCCGGCGCGAGCAGCAGGTAGGGGATCGCGCCCTTCGGACGGTGGAAGAGGCGCCTGACGCCGCCGACGTCGGACACCGTTGTCGCCGTGCCCGCCAAGCGCTAGCCGCCGATCAGCGCCTGGAACTGCTTCTTGTACTTGATGTTGTTGAGCGCCTTCGAGTCGAACTGGTGCACGTTCGCGAGCATCTGCTTCGTCGGGAAGATGAGCGGGTTGTGCGCCACCGCCGGATCGCTCTTCTCGAGCACCTTGTCGGCGCCGACGACCGGGCAGATGTAGTTGACGTAGTCCTCGACCTCGGCCGCGATCTCCGGGCGGTAGTACCAGTTCATCAGCGTCGACGCGCCGAAGACGTTGCCGCCCTTCGGGATCAGCATGTTGTCCGTCCAGATCATGCCGCCGTCCTTCGGGACGACCCACTTCAGCCCGGGATGGTCGGCCTGGAGCTGCACCATGTCGCCCGACCACGCGAGGCAGGCGTAGATGGAGCCGTTCGCGAGCAGCGGCGCGTAGTCGTTGCCGGTGAACTGCCGGACCTGCCCCGAGTTGACGGCCGCCTGCAGGCGCTTGACCGCCTTCGAGAACGTCGCGTCGGTGACGTGCCCCGGATCGTCGCCGTTCGCGAGCATCGTGATGCCGATCGAGTCCGACATCTCCGTGAGCAGCGTCACCTTCCCCTTCAGCTTCGGGTCGGTGAGGAGCTGCTCGAGGGAGGTGACCGGGCCGCCCGTGAGCTTGGGGTCGTAGCCGATGCCGGTCATCCCCGACTGCCACGGCAGGCTGTAGTCGCGGTTCGGGTCCCAGTTGGGGTGCCGCTGCACCGGCTGGAGGTTCTTCATGTTCGGGATCGCCGACTTGTCGAGCTTCTCCAGCCAGCCGAGCTGGATCATGCGGCCCGGCAGGCCCGAGGAGTCCGTGAGCACGATCAGGTCGCGGCCGATCGACTGGCCCTGCGACAACGGGCCTTCGATCTTTCCGAAGAAGCTGTCGTTGTCGTTGATGTCCTCGAGGTAGCGAACCTTCGTGTGGTAGTGCTTCTCGAACGCGACGAGCGACGGGTGCGACTTCGTCTTCTCGTTCAGGTCGATGTACAGCGGCCAGTTCGACCACGTCAGGCTCTTCGGCATCTGCTGCGCGACCGCGGCGGTCGTCGTGGCCGCCTTCTTGCCCGAGCCGCCGCAGGCGGCGAGCAGGCCCGGCACGGACAGCAGCGCGCCGCCGGCGGCGGCGCGCCGGAGCAGCTGGTCGCGGGTGTATCTCTGGCTCAAGGACGATCCTCCTCCGATCGGGAGACGACGAACGTTGCCTCCGGCGGGAACGACAGCTCGAGTCGCTCGCCGGGGGAGTGCGACCCCGCCCCCTGGACGTAGACGCTGATCTCGCCCACGGGGGTCCTGACGACGTACTGGGTCGAGACGCCGACGTACGCGCGCTCGACAACCTCGCCGGCGAGGGCGTTGCCCTCCACCCCGCCGATCCTGATCTTCTCCGGCCTGATGCCGACCGACACCGGCCCCCGGTGGCCGTCCACGGCGTCCGGCGCCACGCGGAGCACCTGGCCGCTGCGGAGACGAACCGCATCCCGCCCTTCGACGGTGCCGTCGAGCAGGTTGGACACGCCGAGGAAGCTCGCGACGAACGCCGTCGTCGGATGCTCGTACAGCGACGCGGGGTCGCCGAACTGCTCGATACGGCCGCCGTTCATCACCACGATGAAGTCGGCCATCGTCATGGCCTCCTCCTGGTCGTGCGTGACGTGCACGAAGGTGATCTCCATCTCGTGCTGGATGCGCTTCAGCTCGAGCTGCATCTCCTTGCGCAGCTTCAGGTCGAGCGCGCCGAGCGGCTCGTCGAGCAGCAGCACGCGCGGGCGGTTCACGAGCGCGCGCGCGAGCGCCACGCGCTGCTGCTGGCCGCCCGAGAGCTGTCGCGGCTTGCGCCCGCCGTAGCCGGCGAGGTTGACGACGCGCAGCATCTCGTCGACGCGCCGCTTGAGCTCGTCGCCCTTCACGCCCTTGCGCCGCAGGCCGAACGCGACGTTCTCGTGGATCGACAGGTGCGGGAAGAGCGCGTAGCTCTGGAAGACGGTGTTGACGTCGCGCTTGTGGGGCGGCAGGCGCGTCACCGGACGCTGGCCGAGGTAGATCGTCCCGGCCGACGGCTCCTCGAAGCCGCCGATCATCCGCAGCGTCGTCGTCTTCCCGCAGCCGGACGGGCCGAGCAGCGCGTAGAACTTGCCGCTCTCGACGTCGAGCGTCAGGTCGTCGACGGCGACGACGTCGTCGAACCGCTTCGTCACGCCTTCGAGCCGGACGTCGACGGTCACGCCGGCTCCTCCGCGGGCCGCGTGCCCCACGCGAACACCTGCTTCGCGAGCTGCAGGTACAGGAACGTCTCCGTGCTCGCGACGCCCGGCAGCGCACGCACGCGGTTCGTCACCTCGAGCAGGTGGTGCCGATCTGCGCAGAGCACCTCGACGAGGACGTCGAAGCGGCCCGCGGCGACGACCACGTACGTCGTCTCCTCCCACGAGCTGAGCTCGTCCGCGACCGGGTCGGGCGCGCCGGTGGTGTTGATCCCGAGCAGCGCCATCGCGTCGAAGCCGAGCCCGAGCGGATTGGTGACCCCGGTCACCTGCAGGATGTCGTCCCGCACGAGCCGGTGGTAGCGCGAGCGCACGGTCGCCTCGGCGACGCCGATCTGCGCGGCGACGCGCCGGAACGGCTCGCGCCCGTTCGCCTGGAGCGCCTCGATGATCGCGCGGTCGATGTCGTCGAGCGAGCGGGGCCGCGTGACGGGGCCGCGGCGGGGGCGTGCCGAGATCGACATGCGCAGGGACTTCTACCGCCATCCTGCGCATTGCGCAACTTTCAGGTTCGGAGGGTGCGGATTGCGCGCGCTCAGCGCTGCCCGAGCCGCAGCCCGAGCAGCCGCGGCATGGCCGCCCCTGCCCGCGCGGCGAGCGGGGCGCGGCGTCCCTCCTCGTCCGCCTCCTCGCACGCGAGGATGGCGGCTCGGATCGCGCCGCCGCCGAGGCGGCGGAACGGCTCGCGCGGCACCGTCGCCGCACGCCGGTTCACGAGCGGCAGCCGCGACCACTCGTCGTCGGCGCGCAGCACGAGCGAGGCGAGCGTCCGTCCCGCGAGCCACGACGGGCCGACGCCGTGACCCGAATAGCCCGCCGCGTAGTGCAGCCGCGTCCCGGGGACGGTGCCGATCGACGGGACGTGGTCGGCCGCGACGTCGATGGGCCCGCCCCACGCCGCCTCGACGCGGGCGTCCGCCAGCCCGGGCAGCAGCCGCCGCAGGCCGCGCTCCGCGCGTGCGGCTGTCGCGGCGTCGTGGGTGAAGCGGCGGTCGATGCGATTGCCGCGGCCGATCGGCCCGGAGCCTGAGCCCATCAGCACCCGCCCGTCGTCGGTCGTGCGGAAGTAGTGCAGGAACATGCGCGAGTCGACGATCGCCTCGCCGCGCGTCCACCCGATCTCCTCGAGCAGCCCGGGCACCGGCTCCGTGAGCACGACGTAGCTGCCGAAGACGGTGAGCCGGCCGCGCAGCGGACGCCAGTCGGTCGCCCACGCGTTCGCGGCGACGACCACGTCGCGTGCGCGCACCTCGCGGCCGTTCGCGGTCAGCGAGCCTTCGCGGCGGACGTGCGCGGGCGAGCGCTCGTACAGCTCGACGCCGGCGTCGAGCGCCGCGCGCCGCAACGCGCGCACCAGCCTGGCCGGATGCACGGTGGCGCCGTCGCGGAAGAAGACGCCGCGGCGGAAGCGCGGCGAGATGCCCGGCCGCTCGACCGGGGTCGCCTCCTCGGGCCTGCCCACCGCGCGGGCGGCGGCGACTTGCCCCTCGACCGGCGCGTCCTGCGCCGGCGTCGTCGAGACCTGCAGCATGCCGCCCTCGCGCAGCCACGCGTCCTCGCCCCGCGCGGCCAGGAACGCGCGGATGCCGGGCACGATCAGGTCGCCGGCGCGGCAGAGCTCGAGCGCCGCCGCGTCGCCGAACAGCGCGCGCAGCGTCGGCAGGTACGACCAGTAGCCGTGGCAGAAGCCGCCGTTGCGGCCGCTCGGGCCGAACCCGCAGAACTCCGCCTCGAGCAGCGCGACGTGCAGGCCCGGCGCCCGCTCGCGCAGCGCGAGGGCCGTCCAGAGCCCGGTGAAGCCGCCGCCGACGATCGCGACGTCGACGTCGAGATCGCGGTCGAGCGCGGGCGAGCGCTCGCCGTCGTCGGCGTCGCGGAGCCACCACGCGGGCTCGGCGCCGGGCAGCACGGTGGGGCGCGGCATCCGGGCGACGCTAACCATCTAGTGAAGCATCCGGCAACGGACGCTCCACTAGGATCGACTCGTGCCGGGAGAGCGGGCGGTCGCGACGCCGGACGGTCGCACGCTGGCCGTCCGCGAGGGGGGAGATCCGGATGGCGTGCCGGTGCTCGTGCACCACGGCACTCCCGGGTCGGCGCTTCTCTTCGAGCCGACCGATGCGCTCGCCCGCGAGCAGGGCGTCCGGCTCGTTTCCTACGACCGCCCGGGCTACGGGGGGTCGACGCGCGCGCCGGGACGGAGCGTCGGCGACTGCGTCGCCGACGTCCACGCGATCGCCGACGCGCTCGCGCTCGACCGCTTCGCGACCTGGGGCCTCTCGGGCGGCGGGCCGCACGCGCTGGCGTGCGCCGCCCGCTGCGACGAGCGTCTGGCGGCGGTCGCGCTGCTCGGCTCGGTCGCGCCGTACGACGCGGACGGGCTGGACTGGTTCGACGGGATGGGCGAGGAGAACGTCGAGGAGTTCGGGGCCGCGCTCGAGGGCGAGGACGTGTTGCGGGCGTTCCTCGGGCCGGCGCGCGACGAGCACCTGCGCACCACCCCCGAGCGGCTCGTGGAGCTGTTCTCGACGCTCGCCGGACCGGCCGACCGCGAGGTCCTGAACGGCGCGTTCGCCTCGTGGCTGCTCGCCGCCGGCGAGCGCGGCCTGCGCGACGGCGTCGACGGGTGGCTCGACGACGACCTCGCGTTCGCGGAGCCGTGGGGCTTCGGACCGGAGGAGGCGGACCGGCCGGTGCTCCTCCTGCACGGCGGCGACGACCGTTTCGTGCCCGTCGCGCACGGGCGCTGGCTCGCCGAGCGGATCCCGGGCGTGGAGGCGCGCATCGACCCGGACGAAGGCCATCTGACGCTGCCGCTGCGACGGCTTCGCGAGACGCACGAGTGGCTGCTGGAACGGGTGTAGCCGTCGACGCCGCCCTGCGGCGCGCGATCTTCGCCGCCGCGGACAGCCCGAACGTGCAGCGCCTGGTGCGCCGCCACGGCATGCGCCTCGGCGCGGGACGCTTCGTGGCCGGCGAGACGCTCGATGACGCCGTCGGCGTGCTGCGGCGCCTGGCCGCGCAGGGCTTCCGGACGAACACGACCCTGCTGGGCGAAGGCGTGCACGACCGCGCGCAGACGGCGGCCGTCGTCGCCGCCTACGAGGAGGTGATCGACCGCATCGTCGCCGAGCGGCTCCCGGCGAACGTCGCGCTCAAGCTCACGCACCTCGGCCTCGAGATCGACGAGGAGCTCGCGTTCGCGAACGTGCGGCGTCTGGTCGAGCACGCAACCGAGCGCGGCAGCTTCGTCCGCATCGACATGGAGCAGTCCGAGTTCGTCGACGCGACGCTTCGCACGTACCGCCGCCTGCGCGAAGCGGGCCTGGACCGCGTCGGCACCGTCCTGCAGGCGTACCTGTACCGGACGCCCGACGACGTCGAGTCCCTGCTCCCGCTCGCGCCGAACCTGCGGCTCGTGAAGGGCGCCTACCTCGAGCCGGCCTCGATCGCCTACCCGCGCAAGGCGGACGTCGACGCGATGTACGCGCGGCTGACGGAGCGCCTGCTGCTCGCGGGCGGCTACACCGCGATCGCGACGCACGACGAAGCGCTGATCGAGCACGCGATCGACTTCGCGGCGCGCCACGACGTCGCACGCGACCGCTTCGAGTTCCAGATGCTCTACGGCGTGCGCACGCAGCTCCAGCAGGCGCTCGTGCGCCGCGGCTACACGGTGCTGATCGCGACGCCGTACGGGCCCGAGTGGTACCCGTACCTCATGCGCCGGCTCGGCGAACGGCCCGCCAACCTCCTCTTCTTCCTGAAGAACGCGCTGCGGGGGTAGGCGACTACCATGCCGCCGTGCTCCGGCGCTCGCGGATCCTCGACTGGCTGATCACGCTCGCGCTCGCGGTGGGGTTCGTGCTCGTCTTCGAAGCCGAGATCGCGAAGCCGTACCGCATCCCGTCGTCGTCGATGGAGCCGACGCTGCACTGTGCGAAGCCGGGCGCGTGGTGCGAGGGCAGCTTCAACGACCGCGTCCTCGTCGACCGGCTGATCTACCGCTTCGAGAGCCCGAAGCGCGGCCAGATCGTCGTCTTCCATCCGCCCGCGTCGGCCGCCGCGCACGGCTGCCCGGGCGGGACGTTCGTGAAGCGCCTGATCGGCCTGCCCGGCGACGTCGTGACGGAGCGCGACGGCTACGTCTCGGTCGACGGCGTGCGCCTGAACGAGCCGTACGTGCGGCCGTCGCTCCGCGACCGCGAGAGCGGCCGGTGGCGCGTGCCGGCCGGCGAGTACTTCTTCATGGGCGACGACCGCGCGCACTCGTGCGACTCGCGCATCTGGGGCAGCGTCCCGCGCGCCAACCTCGTCGGCCCGGTGATGCTCACCTACTGGCCGCCCAGCCGCATCTCCTTCCACTGAGATGCGCGTCCTTAGTTCACGTCGTGAACTAAGGACGTGAGTTTCCGTGGCTGCATGACCGCGTCGACGAGGCCGTACTCGACGGCCTCCTCGGGCGACATGAAGCGGTCGCGGTCGATGTCGCGCATCACCTGCTCGACGTCCTGCCCCGAATGGCGCGAGATGATCTCCGCCATGCGCCGCGTGAGCGAAAGGATCTCCCGGGCGGCGATCTGGATGTCGGCGGGCGTGCCGCGGAAGCCGCCCGAGCCCTGGTGGATCATGATCTTCGCGTTCGGCAGCGCGAAGCGCTTTCCCGGTGCGCCGCCGCAGAGGATCATCGCCGCGGCGCTCATCCCCATCCCCAGGCAGACGGTCGACACGTCCGAGCGCACGTACTGCATCGCGTCGTAGATCGCCATCATCGCGTACGAGGAGCCGCCGGGCGAGTTGATGTACAGGGAGATGTCCTTGCCGGGATCCTCGGCGTCGAGGAAGAGCAGCTGCGCGGCGATCAGGTTCGCGATCCCGTCCTCGACCTCCTGGCCGAGGAACACGATCCGCTCGCGGAGCAGCCGCGAGTAGATGTCGAACGAGCGCTCCCAGCGTCCGTCCTGCTCGACCACCATCGGCACCACCTGACCGACCACCATCGCGCGCACCTCCTGACGTGCAACTATTGCGTTGCACGTTATCCTAGCGCAACCAGGAGGTTGCACATGATTCGCAAGGAGATCACGCTGCCGAGCCCGCGCGAGGACGTGTGGGACGCGCTCACCGATCCGGAGCGTCTGGAGGACTGGTTCGCGAACGAGGTCGACCTGGAGCTGCGCCCGGGCGGCGCCGCCAGCTTCCGCTGGTCGAACGGCGAGGAGCGGCGGGCGACGGTGACCGAGGTGGAGCCGGAACGGCGTCTTTCGTTCACGTGGGAGGACGAGGGCGACGTGCACTTCACGCTCGACGAGGTGGACGAGGGCACCCGCCTCGTCGTCGTCGAGACTGTGCCCGCGTGGTCGACGGCGCTCGACCTGCAGGCGTCGGCGCTCGTGCATGCCTGACGCGCTCGGGCAGGTCTTCTCGGCGCTCGCCGACCCGAGCCGGCGGCACGTGCTCGGCTACATCTCGGAACGCGGGTCCGCGACCGCGACGGAGCTGACGGGCGAGCTGCCGATCACGCGGCAGGCGGTCTCGAAGCACCTGGTCGCGCTCGCCGAGGCCGGGCTCGTCGAGCCCGAACGGCGGGGCCGCGAGACCAGATATCGCCTCACCGACATGGGCGAGGAGTGGGACGAGCGGCTCGATGCGCTCGCGCGCCACCTGCGGGGGCGGCGCCGGTGAGCTCGTGGGACGCGGTCCGCGAGCTGCCGCTCGAGATCGACGGCTACGCGCTCGAGCCGCTCGAGCGAGAGGTGGCGCGCGACTTCGTCCTGCGCCGTACCGTCGTCGTACTGCGCGGCGGCGGCGAGGAAGGCCGGGGCGAGGAGGTGGACTACGACCCGGCGGCGCAGCGGCGCTTCCAGGAGCACGGCGGGAAGCTGCCGCTCCAGGGCCGCCACACGCTGGAGTCGTTCTCGCTGCTGCAGGCCGGGCAGACCGAGTACCGGCGGTGGGCGTTCGAGTCCGCGGCGCTCGACCTCGCCCTGCGCCAGGCCGGGACCGCGCTGGCCGAGCGCCTCGGGCGCGAGGCGCGGCCCCTCCGCTTCGTCGTCTCGACGCGCGTCGCGAACGTGCCGCGATGGCGCGAGCTGTACCCCGGCCTCCGCTTCAAGCTCGACGCCGACGCGGACTGGAGCGACGAGCTGATCGCGTCCCTCCCGGCTGCGGCGGTCGACACCGTCGACTTCAAGGGCATCTACCGCGTCGAGTTCGGCTCGCCCCCCGACGCGGCGCTCTACCGGCGCGTGGCGGAGGCGTTCGGCAAGGCCTGGCTGGAGGATCCCGCGCTGACGCCCGAGACGACCGCGGCGCTCGACGGGCACCTCGGGCGCGTCACCTGGGATGCGGCGATCCACGAGTGGAGCGACGTCGAGGCGCTTCCCTTCCGCCCGCGCTGCCTCAACTGCAAGCCGTCGCGCTTCGGCTCGGTGCGACGCCTGTTCGACTTCTACGACCGCTGCGCGGACGAGGGGATCGCGTTGTACGGCGGCGGCCAGTTCGAGCTCGGCCCCGGGCGGGGGCAGATCCAGCTGCTCGCGTCGCTCTTCCACCCCGACGCGCCCAACGATGTCGCGCCCGGCGCCTTCAACGCGTCGCAGCCGCGGCCGGGGCTTCCGGAGAGCCCGCTCGCGCTCGACCCGCAGCCCGGGTTCGCGGCGTGAGCTCGCGAGCCTGGCTCGCGGCGTGACCTCGCGAACCTGGTTCGCGGCGAAGCCGCGAACCAGGTTCGGTCACTCGTACCGCGTCAGGCAGGAGCTCACTCGTACTGCAGCGCGGCCAGCACGTTCAGCCGCGCCGCGCGGCGCGCCGGGAAGATCGCCGCGACCAGGCCGGCGATGATCGCGGCGAACACGAATCCGACCAGCGTCCCGTACGGCACCGTGAACGTGAACGTGCCGATCGCGCGACCGACGAGGAGCGCGAGCACGATTCCGAGCGGGATGCCGAGCGCGGCGCCGATCAGCGCCGTCACGACGCTCTCGTGGCGGATCATCCGCCGCGTCTGGCGACGCGTCATCCCGACGGCGCGCAACATGCCGAGCTCGCGCGTGCGCTCGAAGACGGTCAGCACGAGCGTGTTCACGATCCCGAACAGGCTGACGATGATCGACAGCGAGAGCAGCACGTAGAGCAGGTTGAGCAGGATGTTGATGCCCGACTCCTGCTGCTTCTTGAACTGGCTCTCCGTCTGGATCTTCGCGTCGGGGAAGCTCGCGAGCGCGGCCGTCAGCCGCTGCGTGTTCGCCGGCGTGACGCCGCCGCGCATGTCGACGAACGAGTAGACGTTCGCCGGGTTCTGGTAGACGCTGTCGAACAAGGCGTTCGAGATCGTGATGCGGCCGAACGGCGAGCCGCCCTTCGGCGGCTTGTAGACGCCGATCACGCGCAGGTCGAGGGTCCGCCCGGACGGCGTCTCCATCCGGAGCGGCGACCCGACGGCGAGGTTGTGGTCCTTGGCGAACGAGTCGTCGACGAATGCGCCCGTCGAGCCGAGGCGCGCGGGCACGCTCGGGCCGCCCTCCTTCCAGCTGATCTCGATCACCCGGCCGACGTCGGGCGACACGCCGGTGACGCCGTAGCGATGGCCGAACACGCGGCCGTCCCCCGCGCGCACGCCGGAGATGACCTCGACGCCCGGCACGCGGGCGACCGCCTTCTCGGACGCGATCCCCGTCGGCGTGAAGCCGTTCTCGGACGTGAGCGCGTAGTTGCCCTTGAACTGCTTGTCGACGGCCTGCTCGAAGGTCGCCTTCAGGCCGGAGGCGAGCACGCCGACGGCGGTGACGAGTGCGAGGCCGATCATCAGCGCTGCGGCGGTCGATGCCGTGCGCGCAGGGTTCCGCATCGCGTTCTGGCGCGCGAGCGAGCCGGCGACGCCGCCGATCCTCGTCGCCGGCCACCCGAGCGTCTCCGCGAGCGGCGGGACGATGCGCGGCGCGAGCAGCGCGACGCCGATGAAGCTCGCGATCACGCCGATCCCGATCGCGAGCAGTCGCTCGACCGCCGACGCGCTGGTGACGAAGGCGCCGGCGAGGAGCAGCGCCGCTGCGATCGCGAGCACGATCGCCGCTGCGAGCGGCCCGAACCGGGCGAGCCGCGAGGGCGGCAGCACGCCCTCGCGCACGGCGGCGATCGGCTCCACGCGCGTCGCCCGGAACGCGGGGAAGAGGCTCGCGATCACCGTCACGAGCGTGCCCAGGACGAGCGAGACCGCGATCGTCCTGGTCGCGAAGACCGTCGACGCGTGCGGGAGGTCGATGCCGAAGGCGACGAACAGCCGCTGCAGGCCCTTGGCGAGCGCGAGCCCCAGGAACAGCCCGACGACCGACGCGGTGATCCCGATCACGCCGCCCTCGACGATCACCGAGCGGCGGATCTGCTTCCGCGTCGCCCCGATCGTGCGCAGCGTGCCGAACTCACGCGCCCGCTGCGCGATCGTGATCGAGAGCGTGTTCGCGATCACGAAGCTCCCGACGAAGAGCGCGATGCCGCCGAAGGCGAGCAAGAAGTCCTGCAGGACGCTCGTGAAGCCGCTCGTGTCCTGCGTCTGCTTCGCGGCTTCCTGCGCGCCGGTGCGCACCTGCGCGGTCGGCGGCAGCAGCGGCCGGATCTCCGACACGAGCTGGGCCGGCTTAACGCCCGGCTTCGCCTCGACGTCGATGCCGTCGAGCTTGCCGACCTTGCCGAAGAGCCGCTGCGATGTGGGCAGGTTGAAGATCGCCATCGTCGCGCCGCCGAGCGAGGCGACGTGGCCGAGCTTCGCGACGCCCGTGATCGTGAAGTGCTGTACGGGGCCGCGCACGACGGCGCCGATCTCGTCGCCCACCTTGTAGTGCTTCGCCGACGCGGTGTGGGCGTCGATGGCGATCTCGTGCGCGTTGCGCGGCCAGCGGCCGGAGGTCAGCACGAGGGGATTGAGCCCCTGGTCGTGCGCGGGGTCGACGCTGAAGGCGAGCGTCGCGCCGAAGCCGAAGGTGATCACCTTGCCGTTCCGGCCGACGAGCTGCGCCTGGTCGCTCACCGATCCGACGGCGCGCTGCACTCCCGGCAGCGCGCGCACCCTCGGCAGCAGCGACTCCGAGAACGACGGCGGCGAGCTCGAGCCGTTGTTCGACGTGCCGATCGCGCTCTTGCCGGTGATCGCGACGTCGGTGTTCTGGTAGACGGTCGTGAAGATCGAGCTGAAGCCGGCCTTGATCGTGTCGGTGAGCACGTAGGTGCCGCTCACCATCGCGACGCCGAGGACGATCGCGAACGCGGTGAGCGCCGCGCGGAGCTTGCGCCCCGCGAGCCCCTTGAGGACGACCCTCAGCACGTCCTACTAGGAGTCGAGGCCCTGCATGACGGTGACGACGTCGGCCGCGGTCACGTCGGTGTGCTCCTCGACGATCTTGCCGTCGGCGAGGAAGAGGATGCGGTCGGCGATCGCGGCCGCGCGCGGATCGTGGGTCACCATCACCGTCGTCTGACCGAAGCTGTCGACGGAGTCGCGCATCAGCTCGAGGATCTCGCCGCTCGTCTTCGAGTCGAGGTTGCCGGTCGGCTCGTCGGCGAAGACGATCGACGGCCGCGAGACGAGCGCCCGCGCGATCGCGACGCGCTGCTGCTGCCCTCCGGACAGCTCGCTCGGCCGATGCGTCGCCCGGTCCTTGAGGCCCGTCTTCGCCAGCAGATCGGCGAACCACGCCTCGTCGGGCTTCTCGCCGGCGATCGACAGCGGCAGCAGCACGTTCTCCTCCGCCGTCAGCATCGGCAGCAGGTTGAAGAACTGGAAGACGAAGCCGATGCGGCGGCGCCTGAGCTTCGTCAGGGCCGTGTCGTCCATCCCGGTGATCTTCTCGCCCCCGATCGACACCTCGCCGCTCGTCGGCTCGTCGAGCCCGGCGAGGATGTGCATGAGCGTCGACTTCCCGGACCCGGACGGGCCCATGACCGCGACGAGCTCGCCGGGCGCGACCGAGAGCGAGACGCCTCGGAGGGCGTCGACGGCCGCCTGGCCCTCGCCGTAGCGGCGGGTGAGATCGACCGCGGCGACGACGGCGCCGTTCTCGTGCGTGCCGTTCTCCGTCACGGCCGCCACCATAGCGGCCGTCCCCGGCGGCCGCAGTACGGCTAACCCCCGCTTAAGAGGCGCTCAGGCTGCGACGCCGGAGAACTGCGGGATGATGCCGTCCCCGTAGGCCTGAAGCGTCTCCTCCTGGCCGCGGGTCATCAGGTAGATGTTGAACTGGTCGACGCCGACCGACTCCAGCTCGCGCAGCTTCGCGGCGCAGCGCTCGGCGTCGCCGATCACGCAGAAGCGGTCGCAGATCTCGTCGGTGACGAACTCGCCGTGCCGCGCGCCCACGCGCGAGTGCTCGTCGTAGTCGTAGAACTTCCGCGCCTGGACGTAGTCGGTGAGCGCCTTCGGGACGGTCGAGCCGTCGGTTCCGTAGCGCTCGATCAGGTCCATGACGTGGTTCGAGACCATCGCGGGGAACCACCGCACCTGATCGCGCGCGTCGGCGAGGTCGTCGGTGACGTGGCTCGGCGCGCCGACGATGCACTTGAGCTGCGCGGGGTCGCGCCCGGCTTCCTCCGCGGCACGGCGGGCGGTATCCATGATCCAGGTGATGATCTCCGGGTCGGCGAGCTGGATGATCACGCCGTCGCCCACGCGGCCGGCGACGCCGAGCGCCTTCGGCCCGTAGCCCGCCACCCACATCGGAATCTCCGGCAGCTCCGGCCGCACCCACTTCAGCTGCAGGTCGCGGTCGTTCCAGCGGACCTCCCGGCCGTTCATGAAGTCCTTCACCATCCGGAGCGCGCGCTCGAACTCCGACACCTTCATCGGCTGGCGGCCGATGTAGCGGACGGCCGAGTCGCCGCGTCCGACGCCCATCACCATGCGCCCGTCCGACAGGTCGTGCAGCGTCGCGTACGCGCTCGCGAGCACGGTCGGCTCGCGCGTCGCCGGGTTGGTGACGAAGTGGCCGAGCTTGATCTTCGAGGTCTCGCGCGCGGCGACCGCGAGCATGGGGATCGACTCCTGCCACAGGACGTGCGAGTCGTACGTCCACGCGTACTCGAAGCCGTGGCTCTCCGCCAGCCGGATCAGCTCGAGCCAGCGGCTGTACGGCGGGTCGGGGAGGACGGTGACGCCGAAGGTCAAGCTCACGCGCATGAGCCTACTCCGTCAAGATCGCGGGCGTGAAGATCGTCTGCGTGGGCCGGAACTACGCCGAGCACGCGGCGGAGCTCGGCGACGATGCGCCCACCGAGCCGCTGCTCTTCGGCAAGTTCGAGAACACGCTGATCGGCCCGGGCGAGGCGATCGTGCTGCCGCCGGAGGCGACGCACGTCGACGCGGAGGCGGAGCTCGCCGTCGAGATCGGCCGCCGCGGGCGGCGCATCGCCGAGGACGACGCGCTCGACTTCGTGCGCGGGTATCGCTGCGCGAACGACGTCTCCGCGCGCAACCTGCAGTACGGCGACGGGCAGTGGACGCGCGGCAAGGGCTTCGACACGTTCTGCCCGCTCGGCGACCGCCTGGTGCCCGTGTCGGAGCTCGGCGACGGCTCGGGGCTCCGGGTCGTCCAGCGCGTGAACGGCGAGGTGCTGCAGGACGGCAACACCGCGGATCTGATCTTCCCGGTGCGGCGGCTGGTCGCCCACGTCTCGACCGTGTTCACGCTCGAGCCGGGCGACCTGATCCTCACCGGCACCCCCGCCGGCGTCGGCTGGGCGCGCAACCCGCGCGTCTCGCTGCAGCACGGCGACATCGTCGAGGTGGAGGTCGAGGGGATCGGCGTGCTGCAGAACCCCGTGGTCGCGGAGGGCCGCTGAACGGTGCCTGACACCTAACGGTGCCAGGCACTGTCACGAAGCTGTTTCGCGCCTCCCGCGCCGAAACAGTTTCCACTCGCTCGCCGTGACCCACGATTGCCCCTTCTGCTGCCTGATCGCCGGCGTCGAGACCGAACGCAACCGGCTCGACGACGTCGTGTGGCGGGATGGGCGGACGCTCGCGTTCGTCTCGCCGCGCTGGTGGCCACCGACGGAAGGGAACGTGATGGTCGCGCCGCTGAAGCACGTCGAGGACCTGTACGTGATCTCAGACGAGGATCTCGCCGCGGTCTACGTGACCGTGAAACTCGTTGCGGTTGCGATGCGCGCGTCCTACGGCTGCGAGGGCATCTCGACGAGGCAGCACAACGAGCCGGGGGGAGGCCAGGACGTGCCGCGCTTCCACGTCCACGTCTTCCCGCGGTGGCACGACGACCGCCTCTACGAGCGAAACGCTGTATTCAGATGGGCGACCCAGGACGAACGCGCGCCGTTCGGCCGAAAGCTTCGAAGCGGTTTGGGCAGTCTTCGACCGCAAACAGCTTGAGGAGGCCGCCGAACGGTGCCTGACACGTAACGGTGCCAGGCACCGTCACGAAACTGTTTCGCGCCTCCGGCGCGGAAACAGTTTCCGCAGACTCGCGAACCTGGTTCGCGCGGAACGCGCGAACCAGGTTCGTCAGCAAAGCCAGTCGATCGTCTTCGAGGCGAGGCGGTCGAGGGCGGCGACGCTGAGCTCGAGGTGCTCCCGCTTCGTGTCCTCGAGCTTCGTGTGCGAGAGGCCGCGCAGGCTCTGCACAAACAGCATCACGGTCGGCACGCCGGCGCGCGAGACCTCGGCCGCGTCGTGCAGGGGCCCCGACGGCAGGCGGTGCGACGTCCCCGCCACCTCCCGAACAGCCTCGTCGGCGAAGCCGATCAGCGTCTCGTCGAAGAGGATCGGCTCGATGCTCCAGATCCGCTCCCAGTCGACCTCGAGCCGCTCCTCCTCCGCGAACCGCTCGGCGCCCTCCCGCGCCATCTGAAGCATCCGCGCGAGCTTCTCCGCGTCGAGGTGGCGCTGGTCGAGGAGCTGCTCGGCCGTCTCGACCACCGAGGTGACGATGCCCGGCCTGCAGACGACGCCGCCCGACGTGCAGACCGCGCCGTCACCCACCTCGAACGCGATCTCGCGCAGGTAGAGCGCGAGCTTCGCCGCGCCGGCGAGCGCGTCGCGCCGCGCGTTCATCGGCGTCGAGCCCGCGTGCGCGGCCTGCCCGCGCCACGTGAACCGCGAGCGCTCCACGCCGAACGTCCCGAGCACCACGCCGAGCGGCAGCTCGAGCGACTCGAGCACCGGCCCCTGCTCGATGTGCAGCTCGAGGTACGCGGCCGCCGACTCGAGCTGCGCGCGTGCATCCAGCGCGCGGTCGAGGTCGACGCCGTGCGCGGCGAGCGCATCCGAGAGCGCGACGCCGTCCCGGTCGCGGAGCCTGCGCAGCTCGTCCTGGTCGCGCATCGAGCCGGCCGCGGCCGAGGAGCCGAAGAGCGACCGCCCGAACCGTGCCCCCTCCTCGTCGGCCCAGTTGACGAGGCGCACCGTCACCGGCGGCGAGCCCTCGAACGCGATCCGCCGCAGCACCTCGACGCCCGCGAGGACGTTCAGGCAGCCGTCGAGCCAGCCGCCGTTCGGCACCGAGTCGATGTGGCCGCCGATCAGCAGCGCACGCTCCGAGCCCCCCGCCAGCGTGAACCACTGGTTGCCCGCCGCGTCCACCTCCTCGACCGCGCCGGTGCCGGAGACCTTGTCGCGCAGCCACGCCCGCGCGCGCTCCCACGTCTCGGTCCAGGCGACCCGCTGCACGCCGTTCTCGTCGCCCGTCAGCTCGCGCAGCTCCTCCAGCTCGGCGACGGTGCGGGAGGGGTCGAGCGCCATCTCGCGCCGATCCTACGCGCGACGGGAGGAGGCCCGCCCGGCCACCGGGCGAGCCTCCTCGCGGTCGATCGGACTACTTGCCGCCGGGCGTCAGCTTGACGGCGACGGGCTTGTAGTTCTTGCCGTAGACGTCCAGGCCCTGCTTCTTCAGCCCGGCGACGGCCGCCCTGGCGAGGTCGGTGCGATAGGCGCCCGCCGTCGGCGGCTTCTTGATGCCTCCGAACTTGAGCATGAGCTTCCACGTCCGCTTGTACGCGGCCGGGTCCATGATCCCGATGCCGTCCTTGCTCGGCCAGATCAGCTTGTTGATCTCGTTCATCATCCAGGTCTGGTGGCCGGCGGGAAGCGTCGGGCCCGCCTTGAGCGTGAAGTTCACGCACTGCTTCACGTGGTCGCGGCAGTAGATCCAGCCTGCGAGCGTGGCGCCGATCACCTTCTCCGCGATCTGCTGGTGCTCCTTGCTCTTCAGGTAGGACGCGGTCGAGAAGAGGTTGTCCTCGAGCATCCCGAAGCCGAGCGACTGCATCTTGAGCACGTTCAGGTCGGAGAGGCTGTAGAGCTTGCCGGTCTTCGGATTCTTCGTCTCCAGGACCTGCGCGAGCTCGTTGTAGGTCATCGCCGAGGCCGCGTCGACCTTGTGGTCGAGGAACAGGCCCATGTCGAACGGCTGCTGGACGATCGTGACGCCCTTGTTCTTCGCGGGATCCATGCCCGCCGCGGTGAGCGCCGCGAAGAGCTCGTACTGGTCGCCGCCGAGCCAGTTCGCGACCTTCTTGCCGCGCATCTTCGCGACCGAGTTGATGCCGGACGACTTCCACGTGAGCTCCGTCATGCCGGAGCGCGAGAAGATCTGCGCGATGTCGACGAGGTTGGTCCCGGTGTCGCGGGCGGCGAGCAGGGCCGTCAGCCAGTTGACGCCGAACTGCGCGCGGCCTCCCGCGACGACCTGGCCCGGCACGATCTGCGGACCGCCGTTCAGGAGCTTCACGTCGAGGCCGGCCGCCTTGTAGTACCCGAGCTGCTGCGCCGCGAAGTAGCCCGCGAACTGCGCCTGCGGCACCCATTGCAGCTGGATCGAGATCGGCGTCAGCTTCGCCGACGCCGACGCCGACGAGGCCCTCCCGACGATCACCGCGAGCGCCGCGGCCAGCACCACGAGCGCCGCGACGGCTATCCACCGCTTCCTCATGCACGTCCCCTTTCCGGTCGTTCCCCTGACTGATGATCCTGGTCGGCCGATTCTTAGCGTGTCCGGCCTCCGATTACGAGCCCCGCGTCTCGGGGTTCCAGCGGAGCACGACCCGCTCGAGCGCGACGACGCCGCCGTAGAGCGCGATCCCCAGCAGCGACGCGACGAGGATCCCGGCCCACGCCGTGTCGAACTGGAAGATTCCGGCGGAGGTGTTGATCAGCACGCCGAGCGCGTTCAGCGCGCCGCCGAAGTACTCGCCGACGATCGCGCCGATCATCGAGAGCACGCTCGCCACCTTCAGCGCGGTGAAGAGGAACGGCAGCGCGGTGGGCACGCGGACCCGCCGCCAGATCTCGAACTCGCTCGCGGCGTACGAGCGCATCAGCTCGATCTGGTGCGGCCTCGCGCTCTGCAGGCCGCGCAGCGTGTTCACCGTCACGGGCAGGAAGCAGAGCACCGCCGCGACCGCCATCTTCGACTGCGCCGAGATGGGGTTGAACCAGGCGCCGAAGATCGGGGCGAAGGCGATGATCGGCACCGCGTTCGCCGCGATGAACACCGGCATCAGCGCCTTGCCGGCCGTGCGGAAGCGGCCGACGACGGTGGCGGCGACGACGCCGAGGCCGGACCCGATCGCGAAGCCGCCGAGCGCCTCCTTGAACGTGTACCAGCCGGCGGGCCAGATCGTGTGCCGCTGCGTCCAGCACACCCTGAGGATCGTGCTCGGCTTGGGGAGCAGGAACTGCTGCACGTGGAGCGCGCGCACGAGCCCCTCCCAGAGGCCGACGACGAGGACGAAGACGACGAGCGCCGGCAGCCACTCGCCCACGGCCCGGAGCGCACGGCCCCCGAGCGCGGCCCGCCGGGCGCCTGGAGCCGCCACCGCGCTCACTCGAGCGCCGCCTCCTCCTCGGGCAGCAGGTGCTCGCCGCGGCTCCGCAGCAGCTCCCGCACCTCCGTCACCAGCTCGAAGAAGCGCTGCGTGTCGCGCGTCTCGGCGGTCCGCGGGCTCGGCAGGTCGATCTCGACCGTGCCGGCGATCCGGCCCGGGCGCGGGCTCATGACGACGACCCGCGTGGACAGGAAGACCGCCTCGGAGATCGAGTGGGTGACGAAGACCACGGTGTTGCCCGTCTGCTCCCAGATCGAGAGCAGCTCGAGGTTCAGCCGCTCGCGCGTCATCTCGTCGAGCGCGCCGAACGGCTCGTCCATCAGGAGCAGCGCCGGCTGGAACGCGAGCGCACGGGCGATCGCGACCCGCTGCTGCATCCCGCCCGACAGCTGCCACGGATGGTGATCGCCGAAGCCGGTGAGCTCGACCAGCTCGAGCATTTCCCGGACGCGGTCGCGGCGCCGGTCGCGCTCCCAGCCGAGCATCTCCAGCGGCAGGGCGATGTTCTTCGCGACCGTGCGCCAGTCGAACAGCACCGCGTCCTGGAACACGATCCCGTAGTCGCCGTCGTTGCGCGCCTGCCGCGCGCTCTTGCCGTTGACGGTGATCGAGCCGGTCGTGGGCTCGACGAGATCGCCGATCAGGCGAAGGAGCGTCGACTTCCCGCAGCCGGACGGCCCGATCAGCGAGACGAACTCCCCCGGCTCGAGCTCGAGGTCGATGTCCTGGAGCGCCGTGACGTGCCCACGCGGAAACGTCTTCGTGACGCGCTCGAGGCGGACGACGGCCGGCGCGGCTGCGACCTCGCTCACGCCACGTTCTCCGGGGCGCGGCGCACGATCGCCTTCTCGGCGAGCACGACGATCACGAAGAAGGCGATCCCGAGCAGCGCGGCGATCACGTTCGTCGCCCACAGCTCCTGCGGCTCGATCGAGTAGTACTGGTTGAAGTTGATGATCGCGCCGCCGAGGCCGTCCTGAAGGCCGGTCGGCAGCTCGCCGATGATGGCGCCGACGACGCTGGCGGTCGCGGCGAGCCGGAGGGCGGAGAAGAGGTACGGGAGCGAGGACGGGACGCGCAGCTTCCAGAGCACGGCCCAGCGGCTCGCGGCGTAGGTCCGCATCAGCTCGAGGGCGCGCGGATCGGCGGACTGGAGGCCGCGCAGCGTGTTGATCGTGACCGGGAAGAAGGTGAGGTAGGTCGCGATCACCGCCACCGCGCCCCAGTTCTGCAGCGGCCCGGGCAGCTTCGGGTTGAGCCAGACGACCACGATCGGCGCGACGACGATGATCGGCACCGTCTGGCTGGCGACGATGTAGGGCAGGAAGCTGCGCTGGAGCAGGCGCGAGTGCACGAGGACGACCGCGAGCGCGAAGCCGATCACGGCGCCGACGGCGAAGCCGGTGGCCGCCTCCTTCGCCGTGAAGGCCGTCTTGTGCAGGAGCACCGTGATCAGCGCCGGCTGGTTGACCTGGGCCGGCTGGCCGAACGCCTTGAAGATCGTCCAGACGTGCGGCATCGACGTGTCGTCGACGACGAAGGGCCAGGTCCAGCCGGTCGTCGTCCAGATCCAGTGGTAGAGCTCCCACGCTCCGACCAGCGCGGCGAGCACGAGCGCGACGAGGCCTGCCCGTTCGAGCGCGCTCCGGAGCGGCGCGACGCGCGCGCGACGGCGTGGAGGGCGCACTGCGACGGCCGCGTTCGCCACGTCGAGGTTCTTATCAGTTATGACGCGCAAACGACAAAACCGCGTCCGGGGAATAGACTCACGAGCGGGTCCCGAGGAAGGAGCGCCGAATGTCCGTGCTGATCAGGGGCGGCCGGGTGATCACCGCGGCCGACGACTACCTCGCAGACGTCTACGTCGAGGGCGAGCGGATCTCGCTGATCGGCGAGTCGCTCGACGTCCCGGCCGACCGCGTGATCGACGCGGCCGGCAAGTACGTCCTGCCGGGCGCCGTCGACCCGCACACCCACCTGGAGATGCCGTGGCGCGGCGAGACGACGATCGACGACTTCGAGTCGGGCCACGCCGCCGCGGCGTTCGGCGGCACGACGACGCACGTCGACTTCTGCATCCAGGGCAAGGGGCAGACGTTCGGCGAGGCGCTCGAGATCTGGCACGGCAAGCGCGAGGGGAAGGCGCTGATCGACAACGGCTTCCACATCGCCGTCACCGACCTGCGCGAGGGCGGGACGCTGGAGGAGCTGGCGCGCCTGCCCGAGGAGCACGGCGTCACGTCGTACAAGCTCTTCATGGCGTACAAGGACTCGCTGATGGTCGACGACGAGACGCTCTTCCGCACGATGCAGGTCGCGGCGCAGACCGGCGCGCTCGTGATGGTGCACGCCGAGAACGGCGACGCGATCGAGGTGCTGATGGCCGAGGCGATCGAGGCCGGCCACGTCGAGCCGATCTACCACGCGCTGACGCGGCCGCCCGAGACCGAGGGCGAGGCGACGAACCGCGCGATCCAGCTCGCGCGCGTCGCCGGCGCCGCGCTCTACGTCGTCCACGTCTCGTGCAAGGAGTCGGTCGAGCCGATCGCGATCGCGCGCGAGAAAGGCTGGAACGTCTGGGGCGAGACGTGCACGCAGTACTTCTTCGTCGACCAGTCGTTCCTCGAGCGGCCCGACTTCGAGGGCGCCAAGTACGTCTACACGCCGCCGCCGCGGCCGAAGGAGAATCAGGAGGTGCTCTGGAACGCCGTGCGGACGAACGTCCTGCAGGCGGTGTCGACCGACCACTGCGCGTACCTGTTCAAGGGGCAGAAGGACGCGGGGCTGCACGACTTCCGCCAGATCCCGAACGGCGGCCCGGGCCTCGAGAACCGGCTGCAGATGATCCACCACTTCGGCGTCCGCGAAGGACGAATCACGCTGAACCGGATGGTCGAGCTGCTCTGCACGAACCCGGCGAAGCTGTTCGGGCTCTACCCGCGCAAGGGCACGCTCGCCGTGGGCTCCGACGCCGACATCGTGATCTTCGACCCGGAGAAGCGCGTCACCATCTCGGCCGCGACGCACCACTCGCGCTCGGACTACAACCTTTTCGAGGGCACCGAGGTGCAGGGCTCGCCCGAGGTCGTCCTGCTCCGCGGCAACGTGATCGTCGACGGCGACGAGCTGCTCGCGAAGCCCGGCTCGGGGCAGTTCATCCGCCGCGCCCGCTTCGGCGAGGAGCTGCGGCCGCACGCGCTCGCGGCGGCGTAGAGCACGTCACGGTGCCTGGCACCTAACGGTGCCAGGCACCGGTCATGTCCGAAACCGCGACTGGCGAGGAGCCCGAAGCACCGGCATCGTGGCGCGATGGGCCGAGCCCCACGGCACCTCGACGAAGGCGGGATCTACCACGTCACCTCGCATGGGCTCGACGACCGGCCGATCTTCCGCGACGACGTCGACAGGCAGGACTTCGTCCTGAGACTCGCACGAGTGGCCCGCCACTACCGGTGGCGGTGCTATGCCGCATGCCTCCTCGACACGCACTTTCACCTCCTGGTCCAGCTGCACGAACCGAACCTCGGGATTGGAATGCAGGTCGTCAACGGCGGCCACTCGCGGTCGTTCAACGCCCGCTACGGGCGGCGCGGCGCCCTCTTCGAGGCGCGCTATTCGGCAAAGCGGGTGATGCACGACAGCCACCTGCTCTCGGCTCTCAGGTACATCGCGCTGAATCCGGTGCGGGCCGGAATCGCTCCCCATCCCGTCGACTGGGAGTGGAGCACGTACGGACAGCTGGTCGGTGCGCGGGCACCGTGGCCGTTCTTCGTGCCGGACCTCGTGCTTGCGCACTTCGCGCGCCGACGCGAGGACGCCGTACGCGTGGTGGTCGACTTCGTTGACGGTGCCTGACACCTTACGGTGCCAGGCACCGTAAAGAGGATGACTCAGCGTGTCTGCGGGAAGCCCAGGTCGACCTGCGACGTGGCCGGGTCGGGCCAGCGGGCGGTGACGACCTTCGTGCGCGTGTAGAAGTCGATCCCCTCGGGGCCGTAGATGTGGCGGTCCCCGAACAGGCTCTGCTTCCAGCCGCCGAACGAGTAGTACGCCACCGGCACCGGAATCGGCACGTTGACGCCCACCATCCCCGCCTGCGCGTCGAACTGGAACTGGCGGGCGACGCCACCGTCGCGCGTGAAGATCGCGGTGCCGTTGCCGTACGGGTTCTCGTTCACGAGCTCGACGGCCTCGGCGTACGTGTCGACGCGCGTGATGCCGAGCACGGGCCCGAAGATCTCGTCGCGGTACGCCTTCGCGTCGGGCTCGAGCCGGTCGATGAGGCTCGGTCCGAGGAAGAAGCCGTCGGACGGGCAGCCCTCGCGGCCGTCGACGACGACCTCGCCCTCGCCGAGGTCGAGGTACGACGCGACCTTGTCGCGGTGCTCGCGCGTGATGAGCGGCCCCATCTCGGAGTCGGCCCGCGTGCCGTCGCCGACCTTCACGTTCGGGATGCGCTCCTTGATCGCCTCGACGAGCGGGTCGGCGACGTCCCCGACGGCGACGACCATCGAGACCGCCATGCAGCGCTCGCCCGCCGAGCCGTACGCGGCGGAGACGGCCGCGTCGGCGGCCATGTCGATGTCCGCGTCGGGAAGCACGATCATGTGGTTCTTCGCGCCGCCGAGCGCCTGGCAGCGCTTGCCGCGCGCCGTCGCGGTCTCGTAGACGTAGCGCGCGATCGGGGTCGAGCCGACGAACGACACGGCGGCCACGTCGGGATGCTCGAGCAGCGCGTCGACCGCCACCTTGTCGCCGTGCACGACGTTGAAGACGCCGTCGGGCACGCCCGCCTCCTTGAGGAGCTCGGCCGTGTACACCGACGCGGACGGATCCTTCTCGGAGGGCTTCAGGACGAACGTGTTACCGCACGCGAGCGCGGGCGCCCACATCCACATCGGCACCATCGCGGGGAAGTTGAACGGCGTGATGCCGGCGACGACGCCGAGCGGCTGCCGGATCGAGTAGACGTCGATGCCCGTCGACGCCTGCTCGGTCATCCCGCCCTTGAGCAGGCTCGGCAGCCCGCAGCAGAACTCGATCACCTCGAGCCCGCGCGTCACCTCGCCGAGCGCGTCGGGCAGCACCTTGCCGTGCTCGGCGGTCAGGATGCGCGCCATCTCCTCGCGCCGCTCGTGCACGAGTTCGCGGATGCGGAAGAAGAGCTCCGCGCGGCGCGCCAGCGAGAGCGACCGCCACGCGGGGAACGCCGCCTTCGCCGCCTGGACGGCGGCGTCGACCTCCTCGACCGAGGCGAAGTCGACCGCGCCCGTCTGCTCGCCCGTCGCCGGATTGAACACCGGTCCCGTCCGGCCGGACTCGCCGGCGCGGCGCGAGCCGCCGATCCAGTGGTTGATGGGCTTGACGGCCGCCGGGGCCTCGATCACATCGGTCATCTCGTGCTCCTTCTCGCGTGGTCACCGCAGCGTACCGCCGTTCGGGCGGCGGAGGCCGACTAGGATCAGGGCATGGCGACGCTCGAGACGAACACGGAGCTGGGACGGCAGATCGTCGAGGACGCGAAGCGCTACGTCCTCTACTCGTGGAGCGTGCAGGACGCGATCAACCCGATCGCGGTCGAGCGCGCCGAAGGACGGCACTTCTACGACTACGACGGCAACCGCTACCTCGACTTCGCGTCGCAGCTCGTCAACGTCTCGATCGGGCACTCGCACCCGAAGGTCGTGCAGGCGATCAAGGACCAGGCCGAGAAGCTCGCGACGATCGGGCCGCCGATGGCGAGCGCGTCGCGCTCGCAGCTCGGGCGGCTGCTCGCCGAGGTGACGCCGGGCGACCTGACGATGTCGTTCTTCACGAACGGCGGCGCCGAGGCGAACGAGAACGCGATCAAGCTCGCGCGCTGGTACACGGGCCGTCACAAGGTGATCGCCCGCTACCGCAGCTACCACGGCGCGACCGCGGGCGCGATCACGCTGACCGGCGACCCGCGGCGCTGGCCCGCGGAGCCGGGGATCCCGGGCGTCGTGCGGATGCTCGACCCGTACACCTACCGCTGCCCGGCCGGCCATCCCGATCCGTGCCCGGTCTGCACCGGCGCGCTGCACCTCGAGGAGATCCTCCAGTACGAGGGCCCGGAGACGGTGGCGGCGGTGATCGTCGAGACGATCACCGGCACGAACGGCATCATCGTCCCGCCCGACGGCTACCTGCAGTCGATCCGCGAGACGTGCGACCGCCACGGCATCCTGCTGATCTGCGACGAGGTGATGGCCGGCTTCGGCCGCACCGGCAGGTGGTTCGGCGTCGACAACTGGGACGTCGTGCCGGACATCATGACCGTCGCCAAGGGGATCAACTCGGGCTATGTCCCGCTCGGCGCGATGGTCGTGCGCGAGCCGATCGCCGAGTGGGTGCGCGACAAGTACTTCGCCGGCGGCCTCACCTACAGCGGCCACCCGCTCGCGTGCGCGTCGGCGGTGGCGTCGATCGAGGCGTTCCGCGAGGAGGGCATCGTCGAGCAGGCGGCGGCGAGCGGCGAGGTCTTCCGCACCGAGCTCGCGCGCCTGGCCGAGAAGCATCCGTCCGTCGGAGAGGTGCGCGGCCTCGGCTGCTTCTGGGGGATCGAGCTCGTCAAGGACCGCTCGACGCGCGAGCCGCTCGTTCCCTTCAACGGCACCGGCCAGGCGGCGCTGCCCGTCGCGTCGCTGATGAAGCGCGCGCTCGAGCAGGGCCTCTACCTCATGACGCACTGGAACGTCGTCATGTGCTGCCCGCCGCTGACGATCACGCGGGACGAGCTCGACGAGGGGCTCGCGATCCTCGACGACGCCCTCTCCGTCGCGGACGAGTTCACGAACTCGTAACGGTGCCTGACACCTCACGGTGCCAGGCACCGTGACGAAAGAGCTCCGCGACTTCGCGGAGACGCCGGACCGGTTCACGCACCTCTCGTCGGACGTGGAGCGCTTCGACGACGGCCGCGTCTGCATCGTGCAGGGAGCGACGTGGGCGAGCGTGTCCGCCGTCTGCGTGGAGGCGGACGAGGTGACACGGCTCGTCGAGCAGGTGCGGGCGATGGTGGCGGCGGAGAAGACGGCCGACTGGTCCCTCGGCCCGTCGTCGCAGCCACCGGATCTGGCCGAGCGGCTGCGCGCCCTCGGTTTCCGAGACCCGGAGGACGGCGTTCGGCGCCTCCACGCGGTCGCGTGCGTCGGACCTCCCGGGGACGTCCCGGCGGGGATCGCCGTTCGTCGCGCCGATTCCTACGACGACTACCTCCGGGCGATGGAGTTGATGTGGGAGGCATTCGGGATGCCGGAGGACCGGCGCGATGCGCGCCGACCCCACCTGCGTTCGACGTTCGACGCGGGAGGGCCGACGACGTTCCTCGCCGAGGTCGACGGCCGCGCGGCCGGAGTCGGCCGTGCCGTCCATTCCGGACGCGGAAGCTTCCTGATCGGCGGCGCGGTGCTCCCGTGGGCGCGCGGACGCGGCGTCTACCGCGCGCTCGTCTGGGCCCGCTGGGACGAGGCGGCCGGCCGCGGCACGCCGGCGCTCGTCACCCAGGCGGTGCCCGACACCTCCTATCCGATTCTGAAGCGGCTCGGCTTCGTCGACGTCTGCGAGATCCGCCGGCTCGAGGACCCGCGGTGAGCTCGAGGAAACTGTTTCGCCGCGGAGCGGCGAAACAGTTTCCACCCGCGAGCGGTCAGCCCTCGACGAGTGGCACCGCGCCGTCCTCGTAGACGCGCACGAACGCCGCGACGACGTCCGGATCGAACTGCGTGCCCGCGCCGCCGCGCAGCCGCCTGATCGCCTCCGCGGCGGGCAGCGCCTTGCGGTACGGCCGGTCGGTGACCATCGCGTGGAAGGCATCGCAGACGAGGACGATCCGCGACTCGACAGGGATCGCCTCGCCGACGCGGCCGTCGGGATAGCCGAGCCCGTCCCACCGCTCGTGGCACGCGCGCACGATCGGCCGTACGTCGGCGAGCCGCTCGATCGGCGCGAGGATGCGCTCGCCCAGCTCGGGGTGCGTCTCGACGATCGCCCGCTCCTCGTCGGTCAGCGGCCCCGGCTTCTGGAGGATGTCGGACGGGATCCCGATCTTGCCGATGTCGTGGAAGAGGGCGCCGAGCTCGAGGCGCTTGAGGGACTCGTGCTCGAGGCCGAGCTCGCCGCCGACGAGCAGCGCCACCTCGGTGATCCAGTGCGCGTGGGAGGACGTGTAGGCGTCGTTCGCCTCGAGCGCGTTCGCCAGCGCGGCGACCGTCGACACGAACGTCCGCTCGAGCTGCGTGTAGTGGTCGGCGCTCTCGATCGCGAGCTTCGCCTGGTGCGCCAGGCCGGCCAGGAGGCGGAGCTGGCGCTCGCTCGACTCGCTCCCCTCCTCGACGCGCACCGTCAGCGCGCCCAGCCGCTGCGCGTCGAAGCGGAACGGCGCGACCGCGTAGCTCGCGACCATCGCGTGGTCCTCGCCGACAATCGCCTCGACCTCCGCGGCCGGGATGACGAACGGGTCGTCGCGGTCGAGCCACTCGCGGACCGTGGCCGCCGAGTACCGCGCCCGGCCGACCGGGTCCTCCGGGTAGCCGATCGACGCCCGCGCGACGAGATCGTGCGGCTCGTCCTCCTCCTGGATCCAGAGCGCGACGCGGTCGCTGCCGAGCACGCGACCGGTCACCTCGACGCTGCGGCGCAGCACCTCGGCCGGCGCCTCGGCGGTCGCGAGCTCGCGGCTCGCGTCGAGGAGCGCGTTCGCGATCTCCGCCGCCTCCTGCTGCCGCCAGTAGAGCTGCGCCTTCTGGAGCGCGACGGACGCCTGGTACGAGAACGCGGCGAGCAGCCGCAGCTCCTCGTCCGGCACCCGCTCCGGATGCTCCTTCGCGACCGCGATCCAGCCCGTCACGCCGTCGCCCGTGAGCAGCGGCGCGACCAGCGCCGTCTCGCCCCGGAACGGTTCGCGCCGGCCCGTGACGATCTCCTCGACGCTCTCGCGCGCGAGGGCGCCGTTCTGATCGGCGGCGCCGTGGGCCGCGGCACGGACGAAGTCGCCCGACGCGTCCTGCAGCCAGAGCGACGTCGTGTCGGTCTCGAACAGCGACGCGGCCGTCTCGACGGTGCGCGCGCAGATCTCCTCGAACGACTGCGCCCCGGTCACGTCGCCGAGGAAGGCGACGAGCGCCTTCGCGCCCTCCGCCTCGCGCCGCTGCGCCTCGTAGAGGCGCGCGTTCTCGAGCGCGACCGAGGCCTGGCCGGCGAGCACCTCGAGGAGCCGCACGTCGTCCTCGTCGAACTGGTTCGTGCCGAGCTTCGAGATGACGATCGCACCGGTGACGCGCGAGCCGTAGCGCAGCGGGACCGCCGCGAGGCTCTCCTCGATCGGCACGGTGCCGGGGATGACGTGCGCGAACTCGCACTGCGCCGCGTTCGGCACGAGCAGCGAGGTCCCGGTCTCCACCGCGCGGCCCGTGATGCCCTCGCCGACCCGCGTGCGATAGATGTCCATCGGGGACTTCCCCGCGTGCTCGTCGAAGTCGCCGACGAACGCGATCGGCACGAGGTCGTCTTCCTCGCGCAGGTAGACGCGGCAGTTGTGGTAGTCGATCAGGAGCCGCAGCTCGGTCGCGATCGTCTCGCCGATCCGGCTCACGTCGTTGAGCCTGTTCAGCTTCCCCGCCAGCGACTGGAGCATCTTCAGGTGCGCGATCGAGCGCACGTCGCGGCCCGCGGTGGCGATCGGGGCCGGGCGCTCGTTCACGCCGTCGTCGTAGAGGACGACCTGGTTCTTGCCGCGCGCCTTCGCCGTCATCATCGCCGCCTCCGCACAGGCGACCAGCTCGCGCGGGTTCATGGCGTGCTGCGGCCCCTGCGCCACGCCGATCGAGACCGTCATGCGCCCCATCGGCTCGAGCTCCAGGTGGCGCAGCCGCTCGATCAGCCGCGAGGCGAGGCCGAGCGCGTCGCCCGCGTCGCACGACGGCATGATCACGCCGAACTCCTCGCCGCCGATCCGGCAGACGACGTCCGAGCCGCGCACGGTGTCGCGGGCGAGGCCGGCGACCTGCGAGAGCAGCTGATCGCCCGCGCCGTGCCCGTAGACGTCGTTCACGCGCTTGAAGTCGTCGAGGTCGAACATCAGCACCGCGACGGCGTCGTGCTGGCGCGACGCGCGGGTGAGCTCGGCGCGAAGACGGTCGTGGAAGTAGCGGTGGTTGTAGAGGCCGGTGAGCGAGTCGGTCTGGGCGAGGTGCTCGAGGCGCGCCCGGATCTGCGCGTTGTCGAGCGCGAGCGCCGCGGCGTCGCCGAACCACTTGGCGAGCTCGAACTCGTGCTCAAGGAACGCCGCCTCCTCGCCGATCCGGTAGATGTTCAGCGCGCCCTTGAGCGTGCCGCGCGCGATCAGCGGGATCACGATCATCGCCTCGGGCTCGACGGGCGTTCCCTCGACGACGGTCGTGCGGGGGTCGAGGTGGGCGCGGTTCGTCCACACCGGCCGGCGGTGCAGCACGGCCCAGCCGGTCAGGCCCTCGCCGAAGCGCGGCTGCGTGCGCATCACCTGCTCCTCGTACTCCGTGCGGGCGAGCGTCGGCACGAGCAGGCGCGCTTCCTCGCGCGCCTCGTAGATGTGGAGGGCCTCGTAGGGCATGAGGTCGGCCAGCGTGTCGGCGATGCGCTCGAGCAGCGCGTCGCGGCTCTGCTCGGAGAGCACGTGGTGGAACACCTCGGCGAGGCGGCGGTACGACTCGACGAGCGACGCCGCGTTGTCGCCGCCCAAGGCCGGAGCCGGGGGCGCCGGCTCCCGCGCCGCAGTGATCGGCTGGGCCATCGCGGCTCTCATCGGCCTCGAAAACCCTGGGCTTGACCCGATTTCGGGGGTGTCGACGGCTGCTACAGGAGCCCGCAGACCCGCGCGGTGCTCGGCCAGGGCCAGAAGCCGCGGCCGCTGCGGTACGCGCGGACGCCGGCCTCGAGCTGCGCCCACACCGGCCAGCGGTCGGCCGTGCCGAAGCGGCGCAGGAAGTCGGCGCCGTACCGGCGCATGAACGACCCGTCCATCTGGAGGCCGCCGTAGTAGCCGTTGCCGGTGTTCGCGCTCCAGCCCGCCTCGTAGCGGTGGATGCACAGGAACGCCTGCGTCAGCCAGCGGGGCCCGACCAGCATCAGGCGGGTCGCGTGCCGGGCGACGGCGAGCGTCGCCCGCGCCGCGCGAAGCTCCCACGCGTGCAGGAGCGCGTGCCCGCCGGGGACGCGGCCGCCCTGGAGCGACCGCGCCGGCGCCGCACGGCCCGGGTAGACCGCGCGCAGCCTCGTGGTCAGCCGGCGGACGTAGGCCACGCGCCGCGAGAGGGAGGCGTGCAGGCCCGGCCCGAGCGGCAGGTCGAGCCCCAGCCGGCGGCGCAGCTCGCGCAGCGCGGCGATCCGGGCGCGGTAGGCGTGGCGCTGCCAGGTGCCGACCGTCCACTGGAGGTAGCCGGGGTCGCGGCTCCGCCGGTACGAGAACGAGGTCGGCACCACGTGCCGGCGCGCGGCGTGGTCGTAGGCCCACGTGACGACGCGGTAGTGGTCGGCGGCCGAGCGGAGCCGGCGCACGGCGGAGAGGTCGGCGGGTCGCACCGTCTGGGCGGCGCGCGCCACGCCGACGACGGCCGCCACCAGCGCGAGCAGCATCGCGGCCGGGATCAGGCTGAACGGCAGGAAGAGGCGCACGAGTCGTGTCTCCTTGTCGAGAGTCCGCAGTGGTGACGTCGCGGCGGGCGCGCTCGGGGGGCGCGGGCCGGCCGAAATGACCGGCGGAGGGTAGCGGGTCGCCTCCGCCCGGCGCGGCAGGCATGTAAGGAAGGTGTTAGGCCACGCTCAGCGGAAGAGGTCGAGCTCGGGCTCGATCACGAGGTCGCGGGCCGACCCCTCGCCCGCGACCTGAAGGCCGCGGAGGACGACGACGGGCACGCCCTCCGCCTTGCCGCGGACCAGGTCGGCCGCCGCCGCGATCTCGTCGGCGAGCGCGACCCGGCTCGAGCGGAGGACGTACCCGATCCGGTCGCGCGTGCCGCGCAGGTCGAGCAGCGCCGGCAGGCCGGCGACGCCGATCGCGACGTCGGTCGTGCCCTGCCGGAACGGCCTGCCGAACGAGTCGGTGACGACGACGCCGACGTCGCAGCCGGTGAGCGCGCGCAGCCGCTCCCGGAGCGCCCGCGCGCTCGCGTCCGGGTCGAGCGGGAGCAGGACGAGCGTGCCCGCCTCGGGCGCGTTCGAATGGTCGACGCCCGCCGAGGCGCAGATGAAGCCGTGCCGCGTCTCGGCGATCACGAGCGGCCCCCGCTCCCGGACGATCCGCGTCGCCTCGCGCAGCACCGCCTCCACCTCGCGCGGGTCGCGCTCCGCGCCGGCGAGCTCGCGCGCCTTCTCGGACGCCTCGAGCTCGTCGATCCTCACAACCCGGCCCTCCGCCTTCGACACCGCCTTCTGGGCCACCACGACGACGTCGCGGTCCTCGAGCTCCACCCGCTCGGCGACGAGCGCACCCAGGTCGTCGCCGGCGCGGATCTCCGGCAACCCCCGGACCGGAATGAGCGAGATCACGGGTGCATCAGGGGATGCCGGTGACGCGGAAGCCCGCCCGGCCGCGGTAGCGGCGGTTCAGGTTGACGATCACCGCCGTCAGCCCCTCCAGCGCGCGGGCTCCCGCGAGCGGCCCCGCATCGAGCGCCCGGCCCGCGACCACCTTCTCCGCGAGCGCCAGCGCGAGCTCCTTCGCCCCGGCGTCGTCGCCGCACACGAGCGCGTCCTCGTCGGGCTGCTCCTCGGCGAGGCTGGCCGCGGCGACCGAGTGCAGGCCCGCGACGACCGGGGCCTCGACGACCTCCTGGACGCGCTCGGCGAGGCTGCGCGCGTCGGGATCGGGCAGCGCGCCGGCGCCCTTCCTGACCTCGATCGCCGAGGCGACCGAGAGGAGGGGCGTCGAGCCGAGGGCGGACGCGACCGCCCACGCCGTCTCGAGCGCCGCGTCGGCCTTCACGGCGAGCACGACGAGGTCCGCGCCCCGCGCGGCGTCCGCGTTCTCGGCGCCGGTGACGCGGCCGCCGAGCTCGGCCGCGGCCACGCGCGCCCGCCCGGCGTCCCGCGAGCCGATCACCACGTCGTCCTCGCCGGCGGCCGCCAGCCTGGCCGCGAGCGCGCGCCCGAAGCTGCCCGTCCCGCCCAGGACGGCCACCTTCACGCCGGCGCTCCGGCCGCGTCGAGCGCCGCCGACGCCAGCCGCCGCGACGCGTCGAGGTCGGTCATCAGCGTCCGGGTGACGACGCAGCGGACCTCGTTCGGAAGCTCGGCCGGCGCGTCGCGCTCGTCGACGACGAGCGCGTCGATCAGGCCGGCGTAGCAGCCGGCCACGTGCGCGGGCGTCGTGCCGCCGGCCATGCGCGCGAGCATGCGGTCGGCCGGCCCCTTCACCGCGCGGCCGCCGATCAGCGGGCTGACCGCGACGCAGGGCCCGCGCCGGCGCTCGAGCGCGGCCCTGATCCCCGGCACGGCCAGGATCGGGCCGATCGAGACGTACGGGTTGCTGGGCGCGACGAGAACGAGCTCCGCGCCGTCGAGCGCCTCGACGACGCCCGGCGCCGGAACGGCGTCGCCGGCGCCCGCGTAGTGCACGGCGTCGACCTCGTCGCGGTGCGCCCGGCCGACGAACCAGGTCTGGAACGGGAACGTGCCCGCCGGCGTCTCGACCAGCGTCCGGACGGGATCGTCGCTCGCCGGCAGGAGCGCGACCTGGAGCCCGAGCGCGTGCGCGAGCCGCTCGGTCACCTCCGACAGCGGCGTACCCCCGCGCAGGAGCTGCGTCCGCACCAGGTGGAGCCCGAGGTCGCGGTCGCCGAGCTTGAACCACGCCTCGCCGCCGAGCGACGCGACCGTCTCGAGCGCGTGCCAGGTCTCGCCGGCGCGGCCCCAGCCACGCTCCTCGTCGGCGAGCCCCGAGAGCGTGTACAGGATGCTGTCGAGGTCGGGCGAGACGTGGAGGCCGAGCACCTCGACGTCGTCGCCCACGTTGCCGACAATCGTCACCTCGGCCGGGTCGACGACCGAGACGACTCCGCGCAGGAACCGGGCGCCGCCCACGCCGCCCGAGAGGACGGCGACCCTCAAGCAGCCTCGCGGCGCAGCGACCTGACGACGGCGCGGGTGCGCGGCCCCAGGCGCGCCTCGAGCCGGTCGAGGTCGGACGGCGTGTCCACGTCGTCGACGAGGTTCGGCGCCTCGACGCGGCGCGCGGGGCCGAGCGCCGCGAACCGCTCGGCGCTGCCCGGCCCGTAGCACGGCTCGAACAGCCGCTCGTCCGCGAGCGCGATCGCGTTCGTCGTCCCGTCGGGGGCGGCGGCGATCGCGATGCCGCCGGCCGGCGCCGCGCCGGCGAGCGCCAGCAGGTCGCGCGCCGTCGCGCACGGCAGGTCGGCGTTGACGACGAGGTAGGGCGCGGGCGCCGCCGCGGCGAGCGCCGCGTCGAGCCCCGCGCGCACCGCCGCGCCCTGGCCGCGGCGCGGGTCGGGAACGAGCGTCACGCCCTCCGGCAGGTCGGGAACGGCGTCGTCGGGCGCGACGACGAACACGGGCCCGACCGCCGCCGCGGCCGAGACGACGTCGGCGAGCATCGCGTCCGCGAGGCGGATCCGGTCGGGCTCGCGCAGCGAATCGAGGCGCCGCTTCGGATCGGTCCCGCGGAACGGGATGACGACGCTCGCCATCTGCCGGGACACTACCCGCGTGCCTTCGCCCGACAACGCCGCCATCGCGGACCAGCTCGACACGCTCGCCGCGCTGCTCGACGCCGCGGGCGCCGGCCGCTACAGCGTGCGCGCCTACCGCCGCGCCGCCGACCTCGTCCGCTCGACGCCGGCGCCCGTCGCGGCGCTGGTGCGGAGCGGCCGCGTCCGCGAGCTGCGCGGCGTAGGCCCGGCGATCGAGGCGCGGCTGCGCGAGCTGGTCGAGACGGGCGGCATCGCCGAGATCGAGGCGCTGAAGGCGGACCTCGGGCCAAAGCTCGCGTCGCGGGCGCGGCGGCGCAGGTCGTCGGGACGTGCGCTTCGCCTCGACCGCGCCCGCGCGCTCACCGTCGCCGTCGCCGACGCGGTCGGCGGCGTGCCGGCCGGCGACGCGCGCCGCTTTCGCGATCGGTGCGAGCGCCTCGCCGTCGCCGTGCCGGCCGACGATCCCGCCGAGGCGCTCGACCGCTTCGCGGGCCTGCCGCAGATCGTGCTCGAGCTCGAGCGCGACGCGGAGCGGGCCGTCGCGGTGACGACCGAGGGCGTTCCCGTCGAGGCGTTCGCGGCCCCGCCGCACCGCTTCGGCGCGGCGCTCGTCCGCGCCACCGGCAGCGAGGAGTACGTCGCCGCGCTCGGCGAGCTGCCGGACGCGCCGGACGAGGAGGGCGTCTACCGCGCGCTCGGCATCCCCTGGCTGCCGCCGGAGCTGCGCGAGGCGCCCACCCGCGAGGCGGCGCCGCCGCTCGTCGAGGTCTCGCAGATCCGGGGCGACCTCCACGTGCACACGACGTGGTCCGACGGCAGGGCGAGCGTGCTCGAGATGGCGGAGGCCGCGCGCGGGCGCGGCTACGAGTACCTCGCGATCTGCGACCACACGCGCAGCGTCACGGTCGTGCCCGGACTGGACGCCGACGGCGTCAGGCGGCAGGGCGAGGAGATCGCGCGCGCCAACGAGCTGCTCGCGCCGTTCCGTGTCCTGCGCGGGATCGAGTGCGACATCCTCGTGGACGGGTCGCTCGACCTGCCCGACGACGTGCTCGCCGAGCTCGACTGGGTCCAGGCCTCGGTGCACGCGGGCCAGCGCCGCTCGCGCGAGGAGCTGACCGCGCGGACGCTCGCGGCCGTCCACCACCCGGCGGTCCGCTCGATCAGCCATCCCCAGGGACGCATCCTCGGCCACCGGCCGCCGAACGCGGTCGACCTCGAGGCCGTCTTCGCGGCGTGTGCCGAGACGGGCACCGCGGTCGAGACGAACGGCCTGCCCGACCGGCTCGACCTGAGCGGCGAGCTCGTCCGGGAGGCGATCCGCGCCGGCGTCCGCATCACGTGCTCCACGGACGCCCACTCCGTTCGCGGCCTCGGCAACATCGAGCTGTCGGTCGGCACGGCCCGGCGCGGGGCCGCGACCGCGGCCGACGTTCTCAACACTTTGCCGCTCGCCGACCTGCTCGGCGGTTCCTAGTTGCTTCGGCCACATGCGGCGTATGAGAATGCGCCGTTCGACGAGGTCGACGCATGCGGCGGCGTCGACGCCGCTCCTACGCCATCGGGAGGTGATGCGCGAGCGAGAGAGGCGATCTGCGCCGTACGGTCCGCGGGCCCAGTGGCGCTCCCGGTTTGCGGCAGGCAAACGTCGACTCCTAGAAGGAGCGTGTGCATGTCCCTGAAGCGCTTGATCGTGCTGCTCGTCGCCGCCGGCGCCTTCGTCGTGCTGGTTCCGGCGGCTGTCGGGTCGGGGTCAACCGACGTCAAACGGGTGCCGTTCAACTGCGACGAGAACGGCTCGCTCTGCACCGAGATCTTCGACAACCTCTCCGAGTACGGCTACGTCGGCCACGACGAGCCGTCGCTCCTCTTCTATTCGAACCGGCCGGGCTCGGGCAACAACCAGCTCTACCACCTGACGCTGCCGAGCCCGCCGCCGCGCATGCCGAACCAGAACGGCACCGGCGGCACGTGGGACTTCCAGCTCCACATCGCCTTCTGGCTCGGGATGGCGATGTGCGACGACCAGTCGGCGCCGAACCCCGGCGGCAGCACCCTCGCCGGGCCGAACGTGCCGTGCCGGCCGGACAGCGACTCGAACATCTACACGGGCACGACTCCGGGCGGCTCGAACTACATCGGCCAGCACCCCGGAACCGCGTTCATGGAGATGCAGTTCTATCCGCCGGGCTGGTCGAACCTCGTGACCGACGGCTGCGACGCGACGCGCTGGTGCGCCGCGCTCACCATCGACTCGCTGTCCCTGAACGAGAACACGGGGGCGGCCCTCAACGAGACGTGCCAGGAACAGATCTTCGGCGGCGAGGAGTACGTCAACTTCGCCTACATCACGCTGTCGGGCGTCCCGCTGGGCCCGCCGAACCCGCTGGACTTCAACGCGTCGTCGTTCACGCCCGACCTGTCGAAGCAGCTGCTGATGGGGAGCGGCGACAAGCTGGCGGTGGAGATGCACGACACGCCGGCGGGCTTCCAGGTGATCATCCACGACCTGACGACGGGCCAGACCGGCTCGATGACGGCGAGCGCCGCGAACCACTTCGGCGTGATCCAGTACGCACCGACCGGGACCGGCTGCAAGGAGATCGACACGAGCTTCCATCCGATGTACTCGACCTCGAGCGAGAACACGCGCGTCGTGTGGGCGGCGCACAGCTACAACGTCGCCTACTCGGACGAGATCGGGCACTGGGAGTACTGCAACGCGGTCGACCTGACCAACCCGTTCCTGCCGTGCACGCAGGCGGGCGTGACCGACAGCTCGACCGGGCTCGACGGCGACGACTTCTTCTGCGCGCCGGCGTCGACCTCGCTGCTCGTCCAGGTCACGGGCTGCACCGACTCGGACGAGGACTTCGACGGGCCCTCCTACCTGAAGGACTGGCCCGGTGCGAGACGCGGCGGCGGCAGGTCGGTGCCGACGCCGATCGAGTTCCAGAGCCCGACGTTCAACGGCGGGCAGAACTACAGCCGAGTCGCCTTCGAGACCGACCTACCGCGAATCGAGGCGGCCGACAGCCAGCTCAATCCGCCGTTCTGCGACCGCAACACCGGGGCGAACTGCGTCAACCCGCCGCCGGGCGCGCAGTTCTATCCGATGTACGTGACGCGGTACCGCGGCCTGAGCTGCACGTGGGCCGAGGGCGGCCCGGACATCCCGGGCTTCGGCCTCGACTTCGGCGGCGAGCAGGCGGAGTACGGCGGGCTGCTGACGAGCGTGTACCCGGGCACCACCGGCGTGATCACGCGGATCAACAACTTCCACCGCACGCTGCCGCTCAACCCCTGCCCCACGCTGGGGTTCCCGTTCGGCTAACGCGATGACGGCCGGGGTGGAGCGCGGCGGCGCTCCACCCCGCCTCACCGGACGGTCAGCCGGACGGGGCCCGACCACTCGGCGAGGCAGTCGCCTCCGCGGCGCGGCTTGAGCGGCAGGCAGCTCGTCAGCCCGACGTCGACCGACGACACCGCCACCCAGTAGCGGCCCGCCGGGATCCGGCCGCGGGTCACGAGCCGCACCAGCCCCGAGGGCGTCGGCGTGGCCGAGATCGACTCGCGGAGCACGATCCCGCTCACGAAGCCGAGCCCGGCGAGACGCGGCGACCGCGCCACCTCGATCAGGCGCGGCGTCGCGCCGTGCGCGAACCGCGCGACCGCGACGACGTGGTTGCCGCTCGCCGATGCCCGAAGGAGCTGCGGCGCGCCCGGCCGGACGGCCGAGCCTGCCGCGACGGCGGCGGCCAGGGCGGCTGCGGCAGCTCCCGCCAGCGCGATCCCCAGGCGTTTCATCGCACACCCCCTGCGCGTGGGGCCGGCACCGGCCCGGCCCCGACCCGGCCAGTGTACTCCCGCCGCTACGCCGCGGCGGGCGGCGGCGCGCCCAGCTCGCGGACGTCGATCCAGTGCGTCCCGCGGAGCGCCGCGACGATGCGCGGATCGGTGTGCTCGGGGTTGAAGACGTGGGCCTCGAGGTCGCAGCACACGGCCGTGGCGTCGAGGGGGATCCCCTCCACCTTCACGAACGCCTCGGGCGGCAGGTGCACCTCGCCGAGCGTGTGGTGCCGGAACTGCAGGCTGGGCGCGACCTCCATCAGCGCCGGCCAGTCGGGGCACGTATGCGAGCTCACGGCCGCGGAATTGGCTCGAGTCGCTCGATCTCCTGCATCGACCAGCGTCCCTCGAGGAGGACGGCGCCCGTCTCGTCGCCGACCGGGAACACGAAGAAGCGCACGGCGTCCTCGAGGCTGTGCAGCAGCCGCCCCTGCTCCGCGTCGACGAGCGCGAGCCGGAGGTGGAAGCGCCCGTCGGCGAGCGGGAGCCGCTCGACCTCGAAGCGCAGCTCGCGGCGGCCGCCCGTGACGTCCCAGCCGAGCTCGGCGGTGTCGTGCGCCGCCGACGCGAGCATCAGCCCGCCGTCGTCGCGCAGCTCGAGCGACACGCGCGGCGGCGCGATTCCCGGCTCGGCGGCGACGACGAGCCGGACGACGAGCGGCTCGCCGGCGGCGAACTGCGTGCGCGCGTCGCCGTCGCCGTCGAGGAGCTCCGCCTGCTCGATGCGCGCCTCGCCGCTCCCCCACTCGCGGAGGCCCGCCCCGAGCTCGTCGGGGTTCGCCTCGGCGGCGAGGAGGCGCCGGTAGGCGGCGATCGCCTCCCGCGTCTCGCCGTCGAACTCGACGCGGCCCTGGCGCAGGAGCACGGCGCGGTCGCACAGCCGCTCGACCGCCTGCGCGTCGTGCGAGACGAAGACGATCGTCCCGCCCCGCCCCTTGAACTCCGCCACCTTGCCGAAGCACTTCCGCTGGAACTGCTCGTCGCCGACCGCGAAGACCTCGTCGAGGAGCAGCACGTCGGCCTGGATGTGCGCGGCGACCGAGAAGCCGAGCCGCATGAACATCCCCGACGAGTAGGTCCGCACCGGCAGGTCGATGAAGCGCTCGAGCTCGGCGAACGCGACGATCTCGTCCATCGCCTCGCGCACGCGCGCACGCGAGAGGCCGTGGATGGAGCCGTTCAGGTAGACGTTCTCGCGCCCGGTGAAGTCCGGGTGGAAGCCGGCGCCGAGCTCGAGCAGCGACGCGACGCGGCCGCCGACCTCGACATGCCCCGACGTCGGCTTGATGATCCCGGAGAGCAGTCGCAGGAGCGTCGTCTTGCCGGAGCCGTTGCGCCCGACGAGCCCCATCGCCTCGCCGGGCTCGACCTGCAGCGAGACCTCCTGCAGCGCCCACACGTCACGCGCCTTCGCGCGGCCGCGCGACACGAACGCGTCCTTGAGCGTCCGCTGCGCCCTCGGGTAGACGCGGAAGCGACGCGAGGCGCGGTCGACGAGGATGCGCCCGGCGACTGTCACGCGGCCACGGGCGCGAGCGTGCGACGAACGATGCCGGCGAGCACGCGGACGAAGCGCGGGTCGTCGTTCGGCATCTCGATCCGCTCGAGCCGCAGGCCGAGCTCGCGTGCCTTCTCCTGCGCCTCGGTGTCGATGTCCCAGCGGATCTCGAGATGATCCGACACGAACCCGACGGGACAGACGAGGACGTGCTCGACGCCGTCGCCGTGCAGCGCCTCGAGGTGATCGAGGATGTCGGGGCCGAGCCACGGCTCGCCCGTCGGCGACTCGCTCTGGAACGAGAACGACCACTCGTCGACGCCGGCCGCCTCGGCGACGAGACGCGCCGTCTCGAGTAGCTGGTCGCGGTACGGGTCGCCCTCGTCGAGGATCCGCGCGGGCAGCGAGTGCGCGGTGAAGACGACGTGCGCAGGCGTTCCCCGGATGCGGTCGGCGAGGAACCCGACGAAGCCGGGGTCGTCGTGCCAGCTCTCGACGAACGCGAGCTCGGCGCGGCCGGCGAGCGCGTCCTCGAGCTGGGAGAGGTAGCCGCCGATCGAGAGCCGGCTGTAGTGCGGCGCCAGCACGAGCCCGACCAGCGTGGTCGCGCCGTCCGCGAGCGCGGCCTCCACCGCGTCGGCGATCCGCGGCCGCCAGTGCTTCATGCCGGTGTGGACCGGCTGCCCGAGCTCGCGCTCGAGGGCGGCCCGCGTCGCCTCGGTGATCGCGTTCAGCGGGTTCGACTCCTCGATGCCGAGCCGCCGGTAGCGCGCGACGAGGTCGTCGAGGTGCTCGGGCGCGACCGGCCGCCCGCCGCGGATGTCGGCGTAGTACGCGGGGACGTCGGCCAGCCGCTCCGGCGAGCCGTACGCCATCAGCACGACCGCGGTTCCGCTCACGCATCCACGCTAGCCGACCGCGCCGCCGTCTCCCCCTGCAGGAGGGCCGCGAGCCGCGTCAGCACGTCCGGGTCGGTGCCGGGCAGGACGCCGTGGCCGAGGTTGAACACGTGACCGGGGCGCCCGGCCGCCCGCGCGAGCACGTCGCGCGCGGCCGCCTCGACGCGCTCCCACGGCCCGAGCAGCACGGCCGGGTCGAGATTCCCCTGCACGGCCCTCTCGCCGACGCGCTTCCAGCCGGCGTCGAGCGCGACCCGCCAGTCGAGGCCGATCACGTCGCCGCCCGCCGCGCTCAGCTCCTCGAGCAGGCCCGCGGTGCCCGTGCCGAAGTGGATCGTCGGCGCCGCCGGCGCGGCGAGCACGCGTGCCGACCACGGCGCGGCGAGCTCGGCGTAGTCGGAGGGCGAGAGCACGCCGGCCCACGAGTCGAACACCTGCACGACGTCCGCGCCTGCGCGCACCTGCGCGTCGAGGTAGCCGGCGAAGCAGTCGGCGAGCACGTCCAGGAGTGCGCGCCACACGCCGGGCTCGCGGTACATCAGCGCCTTCGTCGCCGCGAAGTCGCGGGACGGCCGGCCCTCGACGAGGTAGCCCGCGACGGTGAACGGCCCGCCGCAGAAGCCGACCACCGCGCGCTCCGGCGGCAGCTCGGCGCGCACGATGCGAATCGCCTCGAGCAGCGGCGCGTAGCTTTCGTCCGGCTCGGGCATGCGCAGCCGCGCGACGTCGGCGGCGGAACGGACCGGCTGCGCGATCACCGGCCCGACGCCCTCGACCAGGTCGACGTCGACGCCCAGCGCGACGACCGGGGTCATGATGTCCGCGAACATCACGGCCGCGTCGACGCCGTGCCGCGCGACCGGCTGCAGCGTCACCTGCGCGCAGAGCTCCGGCGTGCGCGCGACCTCCCAGAACGAGTGGCGCTCGCGCACCGCGCGGTACTCCGGGAGCGACCGCCCCGCCTGCCGCATGAACCACACCGGCGTGCGCTCGACGGGCTCGCGCCGCGCGGCGCGCACGAGCAGCGGCTCCACGGCGACTTACAGTAGTTCACCGTGTCGAGGGGACCTCTCGCCGTGCGCTTCGGCGCGCAACCCGTCGTCGCGCCGGAGGCGGGAACGCGGTCGACCGTCCACGTCGAGGTCGAGAACGTGGGCGGGGCGCGCTGGCGGGACGGCGTCTTCGTCGCGTATCACTGGCTCGACACGCGCGGCAACCCGATCGTGTGGGACGGGCTGCGCACCGCCGCGCCACCGCTCGCTCCCGGCGAGCGGGCGGAGGTGGAGGCCGCTCTGCGCGCGCCGATCCCGCCGGGGCGGTACCGGCTCGCGTTCGACCTGGTCGCCGAGCACCGCGCGTGGTTCTCCGAGCTCGGCAGCGACCCGCTCGTGCTCGACGTCGACGTGCGGCCGCGCGAGGCGGAGCCGAGGGCCGAGCTGCCCGAGGACGTCGAGCCCGCCCCCGACTGGGCGGAGCGGGTGCGCGCCGCGCACGCCGAGGGCTACGCCGTCGTCGCGGGCGCGGTGGACTGGCGGGGCGGCGCGCTCGCGCGCCCGCCGCGGGAGCTGGCGCAGTACCGGCCCGGCGTCGGGCGCGTCCCCGGCTTCGCCGCGCCGCTCCTCTGCCCGTCGGTCGTGCCCGAGGTCGCGCTCGAGCGTCTCGGCGACGTGGCCGGGCTGCCGGCGTTCGCCGCCCCGCGCGACGAGCCGTGGGTCTACGACGGACGCATCGTGCTACGCGTGCGGCGGAGACCCGTGGGTGCCTGACACCGACTCAAAAGGTGTCAGGCACCTGACGGCGCTGACGCACTGACTCTAGAGCTCCACGGCGATCCGGTCGTCGACGGCGCGGAAGACGAACGCGGCGAGCGCGAGCGAGAGGGCGGCCGCGACGAGCAGGTAGACGACGTCGGCGGCGCGCGGGGCGTGGCCGAGCCAGAGCGCGTCGCGCACCGCGTAGACGGGCGGCGTCACGGGGTTCCCCCAGCGAAGCACCTCGAGCAGCCCCGGGTGGCGCTGCGCCTTCGCCGGCAGCTGCCCGAACGACCACAGCACCGGCGTCAGGAAGAACCACGGCAGCAGCGCCGCGGTCAGCACGTGCTCGACGTCGCGGAAGAGCACGTTGAGGCAGGCGGCGAGCAGCGCGAGCCCGGCCACGAACCCGACGAAGACGGCCGCGAGCGGGATCGCGAGCCACACCGTGTCGCGCGCGCCGGGGACGAACACGAGCGAGAGCACGATCAGGATCGCCACCATCACGGCGAAGGTGACCGCCTGCGTCGCCACCATCGAGAACGCGACGAGCTGTCGCGGGAAGCGCACCTTGCGGATCAGCTCCGCGCTGTCGACCATCGCGCGCGCGGCCGACTGCAGCGAGATGGAGAAGAACAGCCAGCAGGCGAGCCCGGCGAGCAGATAGAGCGGGTAGTGCGGGATGTGCCGCGACGGCCAGAGGACGCCGAAGACGACGAGGTAGACGCCGAGCAGCACGAGCGGGTTCAGGAGCGACCAGACGATCCCGAGCGCGGAGCCCTTGTACTTCGCCTGGAAGTCGCGCCGGAAGAGGTTCGCGAAGAGCTCGCGGTAGCGGTAGAGGTCGGCGTAGACCGTCACGGTGCTGGACTAGTCTAGGGACGCCCGTTCCGGGCAAACACGGCCCTAACACCGCTCTTCTACCCTCACCGCCCGTGTCATCAGTAGCGGCGGTCGCCGCCCTTCCCACCACGCTCGCCGCCGTGTGGCTGCTCCTCCGCTCGCCGCTCGCGGCCCGGGTGGTCGCCGCGCCCTCGGCGGAGCGGTGGCACGAGCGGCCGACTCCCCTGCTCGGCGGCGTCGGGATCTTCCTCGGCTTCTCGGCCGGGCTGTGGCTGTCGGTCGACGTCGGCGCGATTCCGCTCACGAAGGAGCTCGCCGGCATCTTCGGCGGCATCGCGCTGCTCTTCCTCGCGGGGCTCGTCGACGACGTCCGCGCGCTGCCCCCCCTCGTGAAGCTGGCCGTGCAGATCGGCGCGGGGATCATCGTGCTCGCCACCGGCACGGACGTGCAGCTCGTGCACACGCACGTCCTCGCCTGGACGCTGGCGCTGCTGTGGCTGGTCGGGATGACGAACGCGTTCAACCTCCTCGACAACATGGACGGCCTGGCGGCCACGCTCGCGGCGATCGCGTTCGTGTTCTTCGCGATCGATGCGGTGACGATCCACCCGAACGACACGATCCTCGCCTTCGCGCTCGCCGGCGCGCTCGCCTGCGTCGGCTTCCTGCCCTTCAACCTCCGCCCGCGCGGCCGCGCGCTCGTCTTCATGGGCGACTCCGGCTCGCAGCTGCTCGGCTTCACGCTCGCCTCGCTCGGGCTCTCGGCGAGCTGGAAGGTGGCGGGGTCGACCGTCGCGACGCTGCTCCTGCCGATCCTCGTCCTCGCCGTGCCGATCCTCGACACCGGCCTCGTCACCGTCGTCCGGCTGCTCGAGGGGCGCCCCGTCTACCAGGGCGGCCGCGACCACTCCTCGCACCGGCTCGTGCGCTTCGGCCTGTCGGAACGGAACGCGGTGCTGCTGCTCGCGCTGATCGCCGCCGCGCTCGGCGGCACGAGCCTCGCCTACAACGTCCTCGACGACCAGCGGCTGGCGCTCGTCGGCGTGCTGGTGACGTTCGTGCTGCTGATCCAGTTCGCGAGCTTCCTCGCCGATGCCGAGCGCCGCGTCGACCCGAACGAGCAGTCGCCGGGCCTCCTGCAGACGTTCGCCGTGCACTGGCGGCGGCTGGTCGAGGTGCTCGTCGACTTCGCGCTGATCGGAGGCGCGTTCGCCGCCGCGTACGCGCTCGAGTTCGGCTGGCCCGGCACCGTCAACCAGCGCCACATGGCCGAGGTGACGCTGCCGATCGTGATCGCCGCCCGCTACCTCGCGTTCATCCCGTTCGGGCTCTACCGCTCGATCTGGCGCTACGCCGGTTCGCGCGACCTGGTGGCGATCGTCTCCGCGGTCGCGACGTCGGAGATCGTCGCGCTCGCGTACATCGACCTCACGCGCACCCTCGGCGACTTCTCGCGCGCGTTCTTCGTCGTCGACGGCCTCCTCTGCACCGCCGCCGTCGCGGCGTCGCGCTTCGCCGAGCGGGCGCTCGTGACCGGCGTGCGCTCGTACCGCGACCGGGCGGGGCGGCGCACGCTGATCGTCGGCGCCGGCAGGACCGGCCGCAGCCTGCAGCGCGAGCTGCGCGAGACGGCCGGCGAGCGCGTGCTCGGGTTCGTCGACGACAACCCGCGCCTGCGCCGCCGCCGCGTGCAGGGAGTCGCAGTGGTCGGGTCGACGCGCGAGCTGCCGCGGCTGCTCGCACGCACGCAGCCCGACGCCGTGCTCGTGACGATCCCCGACGCGCCGCGCGACCGGCTCGACGCGGTCGTCGCCGCCTGCGCCGCGGCGGGCGTCCCCTGCCGGTTCGTGCGGCGCGAGATCGACCTCGATCCGAAGGTCGTTCTCAACACGGTGGCGGATTGACGCAGGCGGCGGCCGCGCGGCCGGGGACCGCCGAACGCACGCGACTCGACCGCTTCCTCGCCGCGGTGCCGGCGACGATCGCGGCGCTGATCCTGCTCTCGCTCCTGCTGTGGGAGGCATCGGCGCTGAAGTCGCCGCTCATCTTCGGCGACGAGCTCGAGTGGTCGATGATCTCCCGCGCGATCGCGCACACGGGCCACGGCGCGCGGCTGGGCGAGCCGACCGGCTTCCGCTCGTTCTTCGCGTACATGATCGCGCCGTTCTGGCTCCTCTCGAGCACGCACGCGGCGTACACCGCGATCAAGTACGTGCAGACGATCGTGATGGCGCTCGCGGCGGTGCCCGTCTACCTGCTCTCGCGAACGCTCGTCTCGGCGCGCTGGGCCGCCGCCGTCGCGCTCGGCACGCTGTGCACGTCGGCCTACGTCTACGGGCCGCTGATCCTGCCGGAGTCGCTCGCGTATCCGACGTACGCGCTGTGCGCCTACGTCTCGATCCAGGCGCTCGCCGGACGCGGCCGGCGCTGGTCGGTCGCCGCGGTCGTCCTCTCGCTGCTCGCGATCGGCGTGCGGAACCAGCTCGCGATGGCCCTGGCCGCGTTCGCGATCGCAGCGGCCTGGCTCTGGGTGGTCGGGCCGCGCGGCCGGCGGTTCCGCTCCGGCTGGAGCGTCGCCGACCACGTGGGCGCCGCGCTCCTGCTCGTCGGCGTGTTCGTCGTGCTCAACCGCTTCGCCAGCCCGCACGTGCAGCAGTGGTCGGCGGTGACGCAGTCGTGGAAGGGGCGCATCTGGAAGCTCGGGCTCGAGTCGGGCTCGGCGCTCGCGATCGGCCTCGGCGTGCTGCCCGCGATCGGCGGGCTCGCGTCGCTCTGGGTGCCCGAGCGCCGACACGACCCGCGCTGGCGGGCGTTCGCGGCCTACCTCGCAGCGTCGATCGTCACCTTCGGGACCTACACCGGCGTGAAGGCCGCCTACAACTCGATCAGGGTCTTCACGCGCGTCGAGGAGCGCAATCTGATCTACCTCGGGCCGCTCCTGCTGCTCGGCACGGCGATCGTGCTCTCCACACGCCGCATGTGGTGGCCCGCGATCGCGGCGGCGACGGCGATCGTCGCCGCGCTCGTGCTCGCCTTCGGCTACCAGCTCGCGTACCCGTACACCGATTCGCCCGGCTACGGCATCGCCGCGATGGCGAATCGCGCCTTCTACTGGAACCAGTCCGACATCCGGATCGCGCTCGCGGTCGCGGTCGTCGTCTCCGTCGTCGCCCTCGTCCTGCCGCGGCTGCGGTTCGTCCCACGCGCGGCCGGCGCCGGCGCGGTCGGGCTCGCGGCGCTCGCGGTGGCCGTGTGGATGGCGGCGGGGCAGGTGACGACGGCGCGCGGCATGCAGCAGGGGGCGGCGCAGAACGTGGCCGGCCTCGCGGCGATCGGCGCCTCGCCGCTCGACTGGGTCGACGAGCTCACGCACGACCGGCCCGTCACCTACCTCGGCCAGGATCTCTCGCCGCCGCTCGGCAACCCGAATGGCGCCTGGCTGACGATGTTCTGGAACCAGTCGATCAAGCACGCGTACACGCTCGACTCGAGCTACCCGGGCCCCGGCCCGACCGTCACGCCGGGCCTCGCGCGGCCGGACGGCTCCCTCACGGACGATCCCGGCACGCCGTACGCGCTCGCGGACGGCGGCGTCCACCTGGCCGCGCAGCAGGTTGCGCAGCACGGCAGCCTGATCCTGTACCGCCTGCGCACGCATCCGTGGCGGTTGCAGCAGTCGGTGCTCGGCATCACCGGCGACGGCTGGATCGTCGCCTCCGGCGGCAACACGTTCGCGGAAGGAACCTTCGCCTACTACGGGCCGCAGCGCACGGCCGGGACGCTCGTGGTGCAGGTCTGGAGCACGCTCTGCCCGCCGGGCGCGCCGGTGCAGCACGCGACGGTGCGGGTGGGGACGGTGGCGCTGAACGACCAGCAGAAGCCGGTCGTCGGCCGGCTCGAGGCGCAGCGGCAGCTCGTCGTGCCGACGACGTGCTCGGGAGGACGCGGCGTCGCGACGCTCGACTTCCACGTCGCGCCGCCGGTGGCGGTGACCGTGCACGTGTCGCCGACGATCCGCCCCTCGGACTACGGCGGCAGCGACTCGCGCGAGCTCGGCGCGCACCTCGGCTTCGGCTTCCGGGGCGCGTAGGCCGTCAGAGCGCGCGCAGCCGCTCCGGGTGCTTGCGCACGAAGCGGAGCACCCCGGCCCAGTGCCAGAGCGTGCGGCGCGTCAACCAGCGGTGGTCGGTCTCGGCCTTGTGCTCGTGGCGTACGACCGCCTGCGGCACGTACCAGCGCTCCCAGCCGGCGACCGCCGCGCGGTAGGCGAGGTCGATGTCCTCGCCGTAGAGGCGGAACCCCTCGTCGAAGCCGCCGAGCTCGTCGAGCATCGCACGGCGCAGCATCAGGAAGCCGCCGAGCATCCAGTCCGCGGGCACCGGCTCCGTGGGGGGCGACTCGTCGAGGTGGAAGTGGCGGCGCTGCGGCACGGCCAGCCGCAGCGGCGTGCGGCGGACCAGCGTTCCCGTCACGGTCGGGAAGCGCCGGCGGGACGGCTGCCACTCCCCGTCGGGGAACTCCATGCGCGGGCCTGCGATCCCGCAGCGCTCGTGCGTCTCCATGAAGTCGCGCAACGCGGCGACCGCGCCGGGCAGCGGCCTCGCATCGGGATTGGCGCAGACGATCAGCTCGGCGGTCGTGCGCGCTGCGCCCCGGTTGACGTTCGCGCCGTACCCGAGCGGCCGCTCGTTCTGCACCGCCTCGATCCCGGCGGGCACCGAGCCCGGGACGTTGGCGATCACGACCAGTTCGTCGACCTGCTCCCGCAGCGCGGGCAGCGAGGCGGCCAGCTCGCGCGGATGCCCGTGCGAGACGACGACCGCGGCGACCCTCACGACACACCCGGCTCGCGCATCTCGGAACGGGGTCTAACAGCCTCGGTGGACGAGCTCGTGGTAGACGAGCTTCACGCTCTCGAGGGCGGCGTCGACGGGCAGCAGCCAGAGCTGGTCGGGCGCGCCGACGACACGCAGCCGCCCGTGGTAGCAGCGCTCGACGAGGATGCGCGCGCGGACGACGTGGTACTCGGAGGTGACGACGTCGATCCGGTTCCAGCCGTGCGCCTTCGCGAGCCGGGCGAGCGTCTCGGCCTCGCCGACCGTCGAGTACGGGCGCGCGCTCACGCACAGGACGCGCAGGGGCAGCCGGTGCGCGCACACGCGCCGCTCGAGGTCGGTGGCGGCGGTCGCGCTCCGGGAGACGACGAGGAGCGGCGCGTAGCCCTGGCGCACGAGCTTCACGCCGAGCGGCAGGCGCGTCGGCGAGCCCGACATGACGAAGACCGCGTCCGCGCGCATCGGCCGGTCGCCGTGGTCGACGACGAACAGCGCGATCGCGGCGGCGACCGCGCAGACGGCGAGCGCGACGACGGCGCTCACGAGCACCCTCATCCTTCGAGCACCCGCCGGTAGACGTCCGCGGTCCGGCGCGCGGACTCCTCCCAGGAGAACGACCGCGCCCGCTCGAGCCCGAGCCGCCGGTACCGCTCGCGGTCGGCGAGCGCGGCCTCGACCGACGGCGCCGCGGCGTCGCCCGCCACCTCGCGCAGCGCGGCGTCCGCGGAGACGACCACCGGCGTCCCGCTCGCCATCGCCTCGAGCACCGGCAGGCCGAAGCCCTCGTAGCGCGACGGAAGCAGCAGGACGTCCGCGCCGCGGTAGAGCTCCACGAGCTCGCCGGCGTCCACCCAGCCGCGCACGTCCGCGCCCTCGTCTCGCAGCCGCCGCGCGAGACCCGCTTCCTTCTCGGGCCCCGCGACCACCAGCGGCAGACCGGCTGCACGCGCCGCCGCGAGCGCGGCAAGCGGGTCCTTGCGCGCCTGGACCGCGCCGACGAAGAGCGCGTACCCCTTCGGCTCGCCGTCCGGCCGGAACGCCGGATCGACGCCGTGCGGGGTGACGGTCACCTTCTCCGGCGGCACGCCGTAGAGCTCGACGGCGTCGCACTTCGTCCGCTCCGACACCGCGAGCAGGTGCGCCGCGCGGCGGGCGGCGCGCGGCACGACCGCCTTGAACGTGAGGCGGTCGAGGAGCCCCATCGCCGACGGGTCGCGCTCGAAGTGCAGGTCGTGGAGGGTCACGACGCTGCGCCCGCCCCAGCCAAGCGGCAGGGCGTGCTGGAAGTGGGCGAGCTCCGGCCGCAGGCGGCGGAGCAGCCGCGGCAGCGACCACGCCATCCGCAGCTCCTGAAAGCGCGCCGGCAGCGGCAGAGGCTCGACGCCGTCGGGCACGAGGTCCGGCCGGCGCGTCACGGCCGCGAAACGGAGGTCGGGCGCGACGAGAGGCAGGTGCCGGAGCAGGTTGAGCACGTACGTCTCCTCGCCGGTCCGGCTGCGCCCGAGGACGTCGGCGTCGAGGACGATCACACGAGCTCCTCGTAGACCGCGCGCGTGCGGGCTGCGACCTCCGCCCAGGTCGCGACGCGCCGGGGACGCGGTGCGGTCGCGCGCTCGATGCCGGCACGGATCGACTCGACGTCGGCGGGGTCGACGTACGCCGCGTCGCCGCCTGCGATCTCCGCCATCGCCGTCCCCTCGCTCGTCACGACCGGGCAGCCGCAGGCGAGTGCCTCGGCGACGGGGATGCCAAAGCCCTCGTACAGCGACGCGTACACGAGGCAGCGTGCGCCGCGGTAGAGCGCCGCGAGCTCCGCGTCCGGGACGTCGCCGAGCCACCGCGCGTTCGGGGGCGCGTCGACGCCGCGCCAGCCGCGCGCGCCGACGACCCGCAGCTCGCCGTCGACGGCGCGGGCGATGCGCGCGAGGTTCTTGCGCGGCTCCAGCGTGCCGACCGCGAGCACGTAGTCGCCTTCCGCGCGCGGGCCGTCGGGGGTGAACGCGTCGTCGACCGCGTTCGGCACGACGCGGATCCTCTCCGGCGGCACGGCGAGCAGGTCGACGAGCTCGCGCTTCGTGAACTCCGAGACCGCGATCACGCGCGCCGCGGCGCGAACGACGCGCGGCACCGCGAGCCGGGAGTAGGCGGCGGTCCAGCGGTTGAACCACTCCGGGTGCCGGAGCACGGCGAGGTCGTGCACGGTCACGACGAGCGGAGCCCGCGCGCGGAACGGGCCGCGGAACGTGGGGCAGTGCAGGACGTCTGCGCCGCGCGGCGGCCGGAGGCGCGGGTACCAGACGGCGTCGGCGAGGAGCGTGCGCGCCCGCGACGTCGCCGGAAAGGCGACCTCGACCACCTCCACGTCGAGGTGGTCGCGCAGCCCGCGGACGTAGCGGGCCGTGCCGGCCTGCGTCTGGCGCAACGGGGTGGTGTCGAGCGCTACGCGCATCTCTCGTATGCGTCGAGGAAGAGCTCGCCCACACGGCGCCACGAGAAGCGGCGCACGTGCTCGAGCCCCTTCGCTCGCAGCTCGTCGCTGCGCGCGAGCGCGTCGCGGATCGCCGCGGCGATCGCCTCGGGCCGCTCCGGGTCGGCGCGCACGGCGGCGTCGCCGCACGCCTCGTCGAGCGACGGGTGCGACGAGGCGACGACCGGCGCGCCGCACGCCATCGCCTCGGTGATCGGCATGCCGAAGCCCTCGTAGCGCGACGGGTAGACGACGGCCGCCGCGCCGCGGTACAGGCGCGCGAGCTCGTCGTCGTCGACGCGCCCGAGGCGCACCACCCCGGGTCGGTCGAGCTGCGGTTGCTCGCCCCAGCCGCGGCCGCCGGCGACCGCGAGCGCGAGCCCCTCGTCGCCGAGCAGGCCGAACGCCTCGACCAGCGTGGCGAGGTTCTTGCGCGGCTCGAGGGTCGCGACGGTGAGGACGTACGGCGCACCGAGGTCCGCCGTCTCCCCGTCCGCGCGGAACGGCTCGCCGATGCCCGGATGCGCGACCACGACGCGCTCGCGCGGGAACGCGAGCGTGCGCGCGACGTCGTCGGCGGTGAACGCGGAGTTCGCGAAGATCACGTCGCAGGTGCGGGCCGCGTTGCGGTACTTGCGGCCGTGCATGGCCCGCGTCCGGCCCGTCGTCCACTCCGGGTGGTGGAGCGGGACGAGGTCGTGGATCGTCGTCGCGCGCACGCCGCGGCGCTGCGGCGGGAACATCCAGTCGCTGAAGTGCAGCACATCGAACGGCCCGAGCCACCGCTCGGCGGCGGGGGCGCGGAGCACCGACCACGCGGTGCGCCAGCCGTGCGCGCCCGGGAGCGCGACGAGCCTGAGCTCGACGTCGAGCCCGTCGAGGGCTTCGCGGATCGTGCGGCGCCCGGCCGGCGAGGTCGGCGCGAAGGCCGTCACCTCGTGCCCGCGCGCGCGGGCGACCTCGGCGAGGCCGCCGAGCGACCCGCGGATGTAGTTGTTGACGCCGGTCCGCTCGTGCGACAGCGGGCTCACGTCGAAGACGATCCTCATCGTCCCGCTCGTCGGAGGAGGTCGGGCGGCCGCACGCAGGGGCTAAGGCAGGTAGTCGAAGCGGAGGAAGCGGATGCCGAGTGCGCGGGTATCCGTCGAGCCGGGCTCGACGCGCGCCGGCACACGCACCCGTGCGGAGGTGAACGCCGCCGTGCACAGCCCGGCGGGCGTGCGGGCGAGCGGCACGAGGAACCGGTGCTCCTCGCCGTCCGGCGGGACCCGGATCTGGCCGACGACCTTGCCGCCGGCGGTCGCCGTGACGACCTGGTCGGTCTCGAACAGCTGCCTGTCCTCCTGCAGCACGACGGAGACGTAGCCGCCGTCGCAGCGGCGGTGCACGTACGTGACGCGCCTGCCGGCCCAGGCGTCGGGGTAGAGGCCGGTGACGTCGGTCAGCACGACGATCGGCCCGTTCACGCGGACGAGCTGGATCCCCGTCTGCGGGTCGGAGGCGACCGTCTTGCCCGCGATCGTCGGCGAGGACGCGGTGAGCGCATAGCGGACGCGGAGCGGCGCACCGTTCGCGTGCACGAGCACGCCGTCGGAGCGCTCGTGCACGGTGGTCGCCGGCAGCACGTCGTCCGGGTGGTAGCCGACGTGGACGACGCTGCGGATGCTGCGGTTGAAGAACTCGTTCTCCCAGACCGTCTCGACGATGCCGCCCGCCCAGAGCTGCGTCACGTCGGCGCGGCGGCCGACGGCGCGGTCGACCCAGTCGGGGTGCGGGAGCTTGATCCCGGCCCACAGCTTCCCGGAGGACGCCTGCCTGATGCCGTGGCGGCCGTTCTGCACGACCGCGGTCGTCAGCCCGAAGTAGGCGGCGACCAGCACCGGCAGCGCAAGCGCGTAGCGGCGCGGCAGGTAGACGAAGACGACCGCCGCGGCGAGGCCCGCGCCGAGCGCGACGAGGCGCAGCGTGCCGAAGTGGATGCCGCGGTCCTGCACCCACCACCACGGCAGCAGCGCGAACGTGTCCGACACCGCGGTCGGGTTCACGAAGCGCGCGAACGGGATCGCGACCGGCAGCACGCCGGCGGCGAGCGCCGCGGCGGCGACCGCCGGCCACGCGCGCGGCACTACGTCGCGCACCGCGAGGCCGAGCATTGCGATCAGCGCGAGCGGCGCGAGGTAGAACGTGTTGCGCTCCTCGATCCGCTCCGACTGGGTCGAGGCGAAGAGCGCGACCTCGACGAGGAGCAGCACGGTCACGGGGAGCGTCGCGGCCGCGAAGGCCCGCGCCGACGGCGACGGCACGCGCGGGGCGAACCAGAGCGCGAGGAGGGCCGCGAAGGGGATGACCCCGACGTAGAGGTCGAGCTCGGCGACGTGCCAGAGCAGATAGTGCAGAACCGACTGCGCCGAGTACGGAACGCTCGTCGCGGCGCGGTACGCGCCGAGCAGCGTGAGTGGGGAGCGCCCGCGGGCGACCGTCGCGGCGAGCACGACGACGGCGCCTGCCGCGAGCAGCGCGTAGAGCGTGATCCAGCTGCGGAGGCGCCGGCGCAGGTCGCCCTCGATCCAGCCGTGCAGGAGCGGCGCGAGCGCGACGGCGCCGACGAGCGCGACCGCCTGCTGCCGCGTCGCGTAGGCGAGGCCGCAGAGAAGCAGCAGGCCGACCTCGCGCGCCGCGGTCGGCCGCTCGAGCGTCGCCACCAGCACGAGGCACACGAGCAGGAACAGCGGGTAGAACGCGTTCTCCGTCATCAGCGTGCCGGTGTAGAGCATCGACGGCACGAGCACCGTCAACACCGCGGCGACGATCGCAAGGCCCGGCGTGAGCAGCCGTCGCGCGAGCAGGTACGCCGGCACCGCCGCGAGCGACATCACGACGGCGTTGATCGCCTTCGCCGCCGCGTAGACCGTCGGCATCGCGCCGAAGAACCGCCACGCCGGCGCGATCAGCGCCGGGTAGACGAAGCCGTAGCCGGTCGACGGCACGCCCCGGATCTCGAAGTGGCCGCCGGCGGCGAACGACTTCGCGAGCTCCGAGTAGACGAGCTCGTCGACCATGATCCAGGGCGCTGCGATCTGCCGGCCGAGCGCGATTCGCACGCCGGCCGAGCACGCGACGACCGCGCCGACCCACAGCCAGGCCGGCACGCCGAGCGCGCGCGCGCGAACCGCTGCCACCGCCGTCACGCGACGATCCCGGCGTCGACCGCGGCCCGCGCGAGCGGGCGCGGGTCGTCGAGCCCGACGTCGGCGGCAGCCTCGGCGAGCCGCAGCAGCACCGCGTCGTTCACCGCGTCGCCGCCCGCGGCCGTCTCGAGCGCGGCCGCGTACAGGTCGGCGGCGCGGTCGAGCGCGTGCGCGCGCTCGACGTACGCCCGCGCCGCCGCGCCGATCGCGTCGGCGTGGTCGGCGGCGAAGGCGAGCGCCGCTTCGAGCACCGCGACCTCGTGCTCGTCGACCGGCACCTTCAGCACCACGCCGTCCGGCAGCTCGGAGAACCAGCCGACGTCGGAGACGACCAGCGGCTTGCCGAGCGACAGCGCGCGGATCGCCGAGCCCGACGTCTCGCCCATCGTCGGGAAGCGGAGGTTGACGAGCACGTCGCACGCCGCCATCAGCGACCACATCCGCTCCTCGGGCACGTAGTCGAGCCGGATCAGGGAGTCGTCCGCCGCGAGCCCGAGCCGCTCGAGCCGCCGCGTCAGGTCGAACCGCTCGCCCGCCGCGCCCGCGAGCAGGAGCCGGGCACCGGGACGCGTGCGCCGCAGGGACGCGAACGCGCGCAGCAGCTCCGGGATCCGCTTGTTCATGTTGAGGTAGCCGAAGCAGCCGATCAGCGGATCGCCCGTCACGTCCGCGGCCGGCTCGACGTCGCGCGGCGGCCAGACGGGGTGGGGGATCCGCCAGAGCCGCCCGCCGTAGCCGGCCTCGCGCGCTCGACGGGCGACGTACTCGGAGTGGACGATCACCCCGGTCGCACGGTCGAGGACGGTGCCGGCGAGCGGGAACCGCTCGGGCTGCGTCTCCCACAGCAGCGGCAGGAGGTTGTCGAGCACGCCGAGGCCGAGCAGCCGCCCCGCCACGCCGAGCTCGCGCTCCATCGCGTCGAGGTAGCCGCGCGGATCGCGGCGGCCGAGCGTGATGCCGGAGATGAGGTGGTGCAGGACGTACTCGTGCAGCACCACGACACCGGGCCGCCGCTGCAGCGCGTCGACGATCCAGCCGTGGGCGTCGGGGTCGTTGCCGACGTGGTAGAGCGCGACGTCGGCGTCCGGCGCCCGGCGCCCCGGCGACGCGACGACGACGTCGAGCCGCGCGCGCAGCGCCGGCAGGAGCAGCGCGGAGTAGTCGGCGATCCCGGAGCGCGACGGCGGCAGCGGCGAGTAGTAGGCAGCCCTCACGAGAGCAGCGCGTCGACACAGGCGTCCCAGGTGACGCGCTCGGCGATCGCCTTGCCGGCCAGCCCCCACGCCCGCGCCTCTGCGCCGTGGCCGAGCAGGTACGTGCACGCCTGCGCGACCTGGGCGGGCTCGGGCGGGACGACCACGCCCGTCTCCCGGTCGCGAACGACCTCGAGCGGCCCGCCCGCGTCGGTCGTCGTCAGCACCGGCTTCGCGGCGAGGAACGCCTCGTACGGGACCATCCCGAAGTCCTCGTCCACGGGCGCGTAGTAGACCGCGAGGCAGCGCGCGTAGAGGTCGGCGAGGCGGTCGTCGTCGACGCGGCCCGCGAACTCCACCTGCCCGTTCAGGCCGCGCGCGAGTCCCTGCAGCCGCTCGCGGTCGGGGCCCTCGCCGACGATCACGATCCGGAGCGACGGCTCGCGCTGCGCCGCCTCGATCAGCAGGTCGATCCGCTTCGCGCGGTCGAGGCGGTTGACGGAGAGGACGAAGCCCTCGGCGTCGGCCGTGCGGTAGGGGAGCGACTGCGGCGGGTGCGGGAGGAGCTCAGCCTCGACGGCGCTGAAGCGGCGCAGCCGCTCGGCGACGTTGCGCGACGTGGCGAAGACGTGTCGTGCCTCGCCCAGCGCGACGGCGTCGAGACGCTCCACCGCTCGGCGGGTGGCGCGGTCGACCGCGCTGTCGGAGAATTGCCCGAGCTCGGTGCCGTCGTAGTCGTACGCCTGCCGGAACTGGTGCAGCACCCACGCGACCTTGTTCGGGTGGCGGACGCAGTACGCGGGGAACTTCGTCGCGATCACGCGGTCGATCGGGCGCCCGTCGGCCTCGTCGAGGTCGACGAGGCGCCAGAGCAGCGCCTGGTCGAGGACGCGCGTGCCCGGATACCACTTGAACGGGATCGTGACCAGGTCGGCCTCGTGGCCGCGCGCGCGGAGGGCGTCGACGAGCTCGTCCGCCATCACCTCCGCGCCGCCGCGCACGAACGGCACCTTGGGTGCCGCAACGACCACCCTCACGGCGACTCGAGCCGCCGGAGGCGCTCGTCGAGGTCGTCGACCAGCTTCAGGACGGCGTCGTTGAACGCCCGCTGGTCGGCGAGCGCGGGCTCGACGTACCAGCGCATCAGCCGGCGGAGCACAGCCTTCACCGGACCGCCCTTGCCGGCGATCGGACGCTCGGCCGACACCGGCCAGAGCCGCTCGGCCTGGTCGCGCGCCGAGAGCCGCACCTGCGCCGGCGGCACGTCGGCCGCACGCGGCCCCGACGCGCGCACCTCCTCCTTCAGGCGCTCGAAGAGCGCCGCGACATCGCTCTCCCGCTCCGGCACTGGGCGAAAGTGTAAAGAGCGGCGGTTACGGCTCTGTTAGCGGCCGCTTCCCCGGCCGGGCCGATAATCGAGCCGACCATGAGCCGGGAGCCGGACCTCCTTCCGCCCGCGCACCGCGAGGTGCTCGACAGCGTCGTGCGCTTCTTCCGGCAGCGTCCCGGCGCGGTGGGCGCCTGCGTCTCGGGAAGCGTCGCCCGCGGCGCGGCGGACGAGTACAGCGATCTCGACGTCGCGATCTTCTTCGCCGACGAGGACGCGCGCGAGGCAGCCTGGACGACGCGCTGGGAGTGGGAGATCGCTCCCTGGTTCCACCGCTTCGACGCCGACCACATCAAGCCGTACTTCGTCATCTACCTCTTCGAGCCGGGCGTGAAGGCCGATCTGCCGCTCCATCTCGTCTCCGATCCGCCGACGCCGGCCGGCGCGCCCTACGAGGTGCTGTGGGATTCGAGCGGGGACGTCCTGCGGTGGGTCGAGGCGTCGAACTCCGGCCGGCAGGACCTCGCGCCCGACTGGAGCGCCGCCGTGCACGAGGAGGAGCGGATCTGGGCGTGGATCTACTACTGCGTGCGCCACGTGCAGCGAGGCGAGCACTACGACGTCGCGACCGACTTCCACATGCTGCGCGAGATCGTCGAGGCCTGGCATGCACGGCTCGGCGGGAACGCGTTCTTCGACGTCCGGCGGGTTCACGAGCGCGAGCCGGAGACGATGAGCCGCTTCGCCGACCTCTTCCCGGGCCCGAGCCGCGAGTCGCTGGCGCGGGCGCTGCGCGCGCTGATCGAGATCCACGACCGCCAGCGCGACCAGGTCGACGCGACCCTCGGGATCGCGTGGCGCACCTCGCCCGAGGGCCGCCGGCGCATCCGGGCGCTCGTCGCCGGGCTCTGACGGCTACGGGCCGGGCTCGGACGGCCGCACGGCCCGTGCGACGGAGCGGGAGCCGCCGAGCAGGGCCGCACCCGCGCACGCCGCGACGAGCGCGAGCGCGAACGGGACGCCGCCGGCCGGAAAGCCTCGGGTCGCGGCCAGCGCGGGCGCCACGGCGGCCGGCGCCGCCATCTCGAGCGCGAACGAGACGGGCACGGCGCGCGTCGCGGGCCAGCGTTGCAGCGACGTCATCTCGGCCAGGACCGCGCCCCACGTCGCGGCGCCGACCGCGATCGCCCAGGCGAGCGCGTGCAGCCAGCGCCGGTCGGCGAGCGCGTCGTCGACGAGCGCGGTCGCGAGCCCGACGGCCGCCCAGCCCAGCCCGGCGACGACGCTCGTCGCGAGCCCGCCGCCGGCGCCGAGCGCCCGCAGCGCATACGGGGCCGCGAGCACGGCGGCGACCCACGCGCCGACCGCCGCCTCGCCGCCGGTCGTGAAGCTGCCGGTCCCGGCCGGCGCCGCCCAGCCGAGCACGCCGACCGCGGCCGCGATCGCGGCCACGCCGACCGCCTCGCGGGCGCCGACGTGCTCGCCCAGCAGCCAGACGGCGAGCCCGAGCAGCACGACGAGGCCGAAGCCGAGCGACGGCTGCACGAGCTCCACCGAGCCGAGCGCGATCGCTCCCGCCTGCAGCGGCCACGCCGCGACGCCGATCGCCGACCCCGCGAGCCAGCGCGGCCGCACGGCGAGCCGGCGGAGCAAGGCGAAGCGCAGCCCGCTCTCGAGCGGCGTCGCGCGCGCCTCCAGCGCCTGCAGCGCGGTCGAGAGCGCGAACAGCGACGACGCGGCGACGGCGAGCACGATCGCGGCGACGGCGCGCACCTCGGGAGTTTCCTCTACGTTCGGCGCTCGTGGTCGGCATCGCCCTCCTGACGCTCGTCCCCGGGCAGCTCGGCGGGTCCGAGACCTACATACGCGAGCTGCTGCGGGGCCTCGCGCGGGCCGGCTCGCTCGAGTACCGCGTCGTCGTTCCACCGGCGGCGCCGGACGCGGGCGAGGGGCTGCCGACGGAGGTCGCCGATTCGTACCGGCCCGCGTCGACGATCCCGGAGCGGCTCCTCGCGATGACGCTCGCGGCAGCCCGGCCGGCGAAGCTCCGCGCGCTGCTCGCCGGCGCCGAGGTCGTCCACTACCCGCTGACGATCCGCATCCCGAGCGGGCTCGCGCCGTCGGTGGTGACGCTGCACGACCTGCAGCACCTCGACCTGCCCGCGATGTTCCCGCGGGCGGAACGGCTGTTCCGGGCGGCCGCGTGGCATCCGTCGCTGCGCGGCGCCGACCGCGTCGTCGTGCCGACCGCGTTCGTCCGCGACCGCGCCGTCGCCGCGCTGAGGCTCGATCCCGAACGCATCCGTGTCGTGCCCTCGGGCGTCGACCACGAGCGGTTCCGGCCCGGCGGGGTCGAGCGCGAGCCGTTCCTGCTCTACCCGGCCCGCCCCTGGCCGCACAAGAACCACGCGCGGCTCCTGGAGGCGTTCGCGCTCCTGCGGCGCGACCGGCCGGAGCTGCGGCTCGTGCTCACCGGCGGCGGCAGCCACCGGCCGCTCCCCGAGGGGGTCGAGGCCCGCGGCCGCGTCGCGGACGACGAGCTCGCCGAGCTCTACCGGCGCGCGGCCGCGCTCGTCTTCCCCTCGCTCTACGAGGGCTTCGGGCAGCCGACCCTCGAGGCGATGGCCTGCGGCTGCCCGGTCGCGTGCTCGGACGCCGCCGCCCTGCGCGAGGTCGTCGGGGACGCGGCGAGACTCTTCGATCCACGCGACCCTCGCGCGATCGCCGCCGCCGTGAGCGACGTGCTGGACGCGCCGGACGAGTGGGCTCGGCGCGGCCTCGACCACGCCGCGCTGTACTCCTGGGACGCGACCGCGCGCAGGACCGAGGACGTCTACCGCGAGCTTCTCTGACCGAGCCTGCCGGCGCGCGCGTCGCGCCAGCCGGCGACGACTGCCGCGGCCGCCGCCCGGCGCGAGGGGTGCGCGACCGTCTGCGCGAGGTGCGAGCCGACGACGACAGCGCGCCGCAGCGAGGTCAGGCCGCGCGGCAGCGGCCGGTGGCGCTCGAAGACGGCGATCGTGTTGCGCGTGTCGTAGTAGAGGTTCGTCGTCGACGCGGCGCCGCCGGTCGACGCGGAGCCGCGATGCCGCACGACCGCGTTCGGCACGAAGACGACGGCGAAACCCGCACGGCGGAGGCGCAGCGACCACTCGACGTCCTCGACGTACGCGAAGAGCGCCTCGTCGAGGAGCCCGGCAGCTTCGGTCGCCGGGCGCGAGACGGCCATCGCGGCGCCGTCGGCGCGGTCGACGTCGCACAGCTCGTGGTACGTGTCGGGCCGCCCGTGGCCGGCCTGCCGCCCCGAGTAGCCGAGCGCGGCCCGCACGCGCGCGCCGGCGTACTGCACCGTGCGGCCGTCCTCGCGCAGCACCTTGCACGCGAGCAGCCCGGCGTCCGGGCGCGCGGCGGCCGCCCGCGCGAGCGCGTCGGGCAGGCCGACATCCGCGACCGCGTCGTGGTTCAGGAGCAGCACCCAGTCGGCCCCGCGCTCGAGCGCCCGCCGGATGCCGACGTTCGAGCCGGCGGCGAAGCCGAGGTTCGCGCCCGTGCGCACGACCTCGACGCCGGGCAACCGCCGCTCGACCTCGCCGGCGGAGCCGTCGGTCGAGCCGTTGTCGACGCAGATGGGGTCGAGCGCCGCGACCGACTCGAGCGCCCGCACCGTGTCCTCGCCGCCGTTCCAGTTGACGACGACGGCTACAAGTCGCGTCACGTCTTCACGAAGTGGGCGATCGACCCGGCACCGGGCTCGCGGCGCCAGCGCGCGTCGCGCGCGACCTCAACAACCGCGCGCGCGACGCCCGGGTAGACGTTGCCGTAGCCACCGGTGTCGACGGCGTCGTGGAACAGCAGGTGCCCGCCGGGCGCGACGAAGTCCCCCCAGCGCGCGAAGTCGGCGCGCGCGCCCTCGTAGGAGTGGTCGCCGTCGACGAAGAGCAGCTCGAGCGGGCCGGGCGGCGGCTCGACCGTGCGCGAGTCGCCGACGAGCAGGTGCACCTTGTGCCCGACGCCGAGGCGCTTCAGCGCGTCCTCGAGCTCGGCGTCGAGCTGCTCGCCGGTCATGTCCGGCCGCAGCGCGACGTGCAGGTCGTACGACCACAGCTCGACGCCCTCGGGCAGCGCGGCCGCGAAGACGACGGTGCTGCCGCCCTTGAAGCGGCCGATCTCGGCGACCGGGCCGGTGCGGACGTCGCGCGCGAGCCGGTAGAGAAGCGCCGCCTCGTTGATCTGCAGCGACGCGACGCCGTGGTTGAGCTGGTTGGACGAGAAGAGGAACGCGAGGTCCTCGAAGCCGCGCAGCCCGTCGGGCCAGCGCTCGACGTTCGCGAAGCGCATCGCGGCCGGGTCGCGAAGCACGGCGGCGTGGATCAGGTTCTTGCCGACGCCGGTGCGACCGAGCCGGCGGACGAGCTCCTTCACCATCGCCGCGAACCTACTGCAAGGCCCGCACGTAGGCCCAGGCGTGGCGCAGGCCGGCCGGGCGCCAGATGCCCAGCGCGACGACGTACAGCGCGAGCCCCGTCGCGGCCGCCGCCACCGCACCGAGCACCGAGCGGGGCACGCCGAACGCCGCCGCGGCGAGGGCGCCGCAGACGACCGCGGCCACGACGAGCCCCGCGAGCGACCGGCGCAGCGCGCCGAGCGCGGCCAGCAGCGCGACGAGGACGAGCGCCGTGGTCAACGCGAGCCCGCCGGCGAGGCCGCCGAGGCCGAAGGCGGCCCGGCCGCCCCACTCGACGAGGACGTGGCCTCCGAGCACGACGGCGGCGAGCGCCGGCAGCCACCGCGCCCGTCCGCGAACGAACACGAGCGGGTAGGCGACGGTCACCGCGACCGAGGCGACCATCCACGGCGCGAGGTACACGACGAGGCGGCCCAGCTCGGTGCCGGTCGTGCCGCCGTAGCTCGAGCCGAGCACACGCCGCGCCACGGTCTCGCCGGCGAGCGCGAACACGCCCGCAGCTGCCGCGACGACCGCGAGCGAGAGCCACGAGACGGCGACGACGTGTCGCGCGACCCGCTCCGGCGACGATCCCTCCCGCGCGAACGGCACGGTCGTCACCAGCGCGATCGACGTCGCGGTGACGGCGACCAGGAACGCCGCGATCAGGTACGCGTACGAGAACGTCGTCGCACGACCCGCTCCGAGGCCGTTCGCGAAGCGCACGCCGACGACGAAGAGGCCCTGCAGCGCGAGCGGCAGCGCGACGCCGTCGACGAGCTCGTGCAGGCGCACCGGCAGGCTCGCGTCGGGGACGCCGAGAGCGCGCCTGCGCCCGGCGGCGGCGAGCGGCAGCGCGCACGCGATCAGCGCGTTCAGGCCGAGCCCCCAGCCGAACGCGACGACGCCGTGCGAGACGAGCGCCGCGATCACGCCCAGACCGGCGACGGCGCCGAGGCCGAACCCGAGCGCGGCGGTCGCGTAGTCGTCGAACGCGGCGAGCACGCTCGCGAGCACCCCCGCGTAGATCTGCACCGCCGCCGCGGGCACGAGCCACGGAAGGAGCTCGGCCGCCTGCGTGCGCGCGTGGTCGTCGCCGGCGAGCGCGGAGGCGACCCCGTGCGGCCAGAGCAGCGCGACCAGCACCGCGGGCACGAGCGGGACGGCGAGCGCGGCGAGCCAGGTTCCCACCTCGCCGGGCAGCCGCCCGTCCGCGCGCGCGAGCGCGAACCGCGGCAGCACGACGACGCGCAGCGCGTTCGCGACGAGCACGAGCGCGAGGTACACGCCGTACGCGGCGAAGAACCCGTCCGTCTTGACGCCGTGGCCGAACTTGCGCGAGAGGATGATCCCGGCGACGGCGGCGGAACCGCTGACCGCCGCCGTCGAGATCCCCGTCAGGATCCCGCTCGAGACCGTGCTCCGCCCGCGTGAGCGACTACCCTGCATCGATGCCCGGCGACGATACCGCCACCTGGTCCGGAGCCGAGCTCGACGCCCTGCGGGGCGAGCTCGGCGACGTCTACCGCGGCCGCACGTGCCTCGTGACCGGCGCCGACGGGTTCATGGGCTCGCACCTGACGGAGGCGCTCGTCGCGCTCGGCGCGCGCGTGATCGCGTTCGTGCGCGCGACCTCCTCGGGCGCGCTCAACAACATCGGCCACCTTCGGCCGCAGCTCACGATCGTCTTCGCCGACCTCACCGACAAGACGTCGATCGACTATCTCGTTCGCGACCACCTCGTGAGCGCCCCCGACCGGCCGTACGTCTTCCACCTCGGCGCCCAGGCGCACGTCGGCGAGTCGTGGCACCGCCCGTACGAGACGGTGATGGCGAACACGGTCGGCACGCTGAACCTGCTGCAGTCGATCGTCGACCACGACGTAGAGCTGGAGAAGTTCGACACCGCCGGCACGTCGGAGGAGTACGGCAACGTCCGCGAGGCGGTCGCGCACCACCACGACTTCGACGAGCTGGGCGGCCTCATCCTGCACGAGCGCTCGCCGATCAACCCGAAGTCCGTGTACGCGACGGCGAAGGTGGCGGCCGACTTCCTGACGATGAACTACCACGACGCGTACGGCGTGCCGGGCGTCGTGACGCGCATGTTCAACAACTACGGGCCCCGCCAGAACCCGCGCTACGTCACCGGCACGATCATCACGCAGGCGCTGACGCGGCCGGAGGTCGAGCTGGGCGCCCTCGAGCCGCTGCGCGACTTCTGCTTCTGCACCGACGGCGCGCGCGGGCACCTCACCGTCGCGGCCCAGGGCGTCGCCGGCGACGTCTACGTGTACGGCCAGGGCGAGAACATCTCGATGCGCGACTGGAGCGAGCTCATCCTCGCGGTCGGCGCCGAGCACGGCTTCTGGCCCGCCGACCGGCGCGTCGTCGTGAACGAGAAGCGCCTGCGCCCGGGGGCCACGGACGTGATGGCGCTGCGCGTCGGCTACCAGAAGCTGCACGAGGAGACGGGCTGGCAGCCGAAGGTGAGCTGGGAGGAGGGCATCCTGCGGACGATCAGGTGGTACGCCGCCAACCGCGACCGCTGGATCGGCCGCGTCGACTGGCGCACGCAGCCCGACACCCACGACTTCGGTTCACGTAGTGAACCAAGGTCGGGAGTTTCCGACCGGACGGCTCCCGCCGGCTGACGTGACGCGCACGCTGGTCACCGGCGGCGGCGGCTTCCTCGGCTCGCACCTGGTGGAACGGCTCGAGGCCGCCGGCCACGACGTGGTCGCGGCCCGGCGGCGCGACTACGACCTGACGAGCTTCGACGACGCCGACCGGCTGTTCGCCGACGCGCGCCCGGAGCTCGTCTTCCACCTCGCCGCCGAGGTCGGCGGGATCGGCGCGAACCGCGCCAACCCGGGCCGCTACTGGTACGCGAACCTGATGATGGGCGCGCACGTCCTCGAGCTCGCGCGCCTGCACGACGTGCGCAAGGTCGTGATCGTCGGCACCGTCTGCGCGTATCCAAAGCACACGCCGGTCCCGTTCCGCGAGGACGACCTGTGGAACGGCTACCCGGAGGAGACGAACGCGCCGTACGGGGTCGCGAAGAAGTCGGTGCTCGTCGGCGCGCAGGCGTACCGGGAGCAGTACGAGCTCGACGCGATCTTCCTGCTGCCGGCGAACCTCTACGGGCCGCGCGACAACTTCGACCTCGACACCTCGCACGTCATCCCCGCGCTGATCCGCAAGATGCTCGAGGCCGAGGACGAGGTCGTGCTCTGGGGCGACGGATCGCCGACGCGCGAGTTCCTGTACGTCGACGACTGCGCCGAGGGCCTCGTGCTCGCCGCGGAGCGCTACGACGCGCCGGAGCCGGTGAACCTCGGTACCGGCGTCGAGACGTCGATCCGCGAGCTCGCCGAGACGATCGCCGACCTGACCGGCTTCGAGGGCGCCCTCGTCTGGGACACGTCGATGCCGAACGGCCAGCCGCGCCGCAGCCTCGACGCGTCGCGCGCCGAGCGGCTGTTCGGCTTCCGCGCGCGGACGCCGCTGCGCGAGGGGCTCGAGCGCACGGTCGCGTGGTACCGCGAGAACGCTCCCTCGCGTGTCGGTCGTTAGCGCGACGCGGCGCGGGCTCGACCTCGCGGGCGCGATCGAGCGGCGGCTGACCGCCGTCCGGCCGGCGCCCGTCCTCGCCGCGCTCGTCGCGCTCCAGCTCGCCGAGGCGCTCTACTTCGGCTTCCGCACGCCGCACAACGGGTGGATCTGGTACTCGGGCGGCGACTCGACCTCCTACTGGACCGAGCAGTGGGCGCTCGGCCACCTCGAGCTGCCGCGCGCCGTCGTCGGCTACGCGCTGCCGGTCTACTACGCGTGGGTGCCGCTGGTCGCCGGGCCGGCGCTCGTGAACGGCGCGGCGGTGATCGTGATCCTGCAGGTGGCGCTGCTCGTGCCGCTCGCGCTCGTGCTCTTCTGGCTCGTCGCCGACCGGCTCTTCGGCCGCGTCTACGCGTGGGCTGCGGCTGCCCTCTGGGTCGCCGGGCCGCTCCTGCTCCTGCACGGCTTCGTGCCGCACTACCACTGGGTCTTCGACCAGCTCTTCCTGGCGCCGCACTGGTTCGGCTTCACGAACATGGCCGACCTCCCGTCCCTCGTCACGGTGCTCGCCTGCGCGTGGATGACGCTGCGCGCGTTCGACACGCGCTCGCCGACGGACGCCGTGCTCGCGGGCCTGCTCGGCGGCCTCGTGCTGGCGGTCAAGCCGTCGAACGGCTTCTTCCTGCCCGCCGTGGCGGTGCTCCTGCTCGGCGGCCGCCGCTATCGCGAGGCGGGGCTGTGGACGGCGGCGGTCGTCCCCGCCCTCGTGACGCTGACCGTCTGGAAGGTGCGGGGGCTCGGCTACCTGCCGGTGACCTCGACCTCGTACGGCCACGCGCGCCTCGCCGCCGGCTCGAGCCCGGTCGCCTTCGCGGGCGGCCACTACCTGCCGCTCGACTTCCGCCATCTGTACGACGAGCTGCAGAACCTGCGCGAGGTGTTCTGGAGCCTGCGCTTCCTGGAGTTCCTCGCCGTCGCCGGCCTGTTCGGCGTCATCCGCAAGGCGCCCCTCCTCGGCGCGTTCGTCGCGGTGTGGTTCGCCGGCTACTGCGTCGTCAAGGCGAGCTCGACCCGCTCGGACTTCCCGTCGGCGACGTTCTTCCGGCTCGCCGAGCCAGGCCTGCCCGCCTACATCCTCCTGATCGTCGGCGTCGCCTTCTGCCTGCCGCGCCTCGGCCGCCGCACGACGACTGCCGCGCCGGTCGCCGCGGCGCGGGCATCGGGGCTCGACGCCCGCATCCTCGCCCCGGCGGCGGCCGTCCTCGCCGTCGTGCCGCTCGCGCTCGTGCTCGCCGCCCGCCCCAGCTCGCGCATGAACATCGTCCGCGACGAGAACACCGTGCAGGAAGCACCGCTCTCGCAGACGTTCGACCTGCGCGCGACGCGGGATCCAGGCGGAGCGGTCACGCTCACGTGGCGGAAGCCGCCGACCGGGAGCACGCAGCCGTGGTTCGTCGTCTACACCTCGCCGGACAGCGACGGCTGCAGCCCGCCGGACCGCGGCGCGCTCGAGTGCCTGCTGAACATGCCCGTCCTGACGGTGACGCAGAGCCGGACGGTCGTCGACCATCCGGGCACCGCGCAGCACTTCTACCGGGTCGCGCTGCTCGCCCAGTACCAGCGCGACGTCCAGGGCGGCGACCTGATGCTCGTCAGCGACGGCGTCCACGTTCCGCAGGCCTGACGCCCCGCTACCCTCAGCCACCAGTGACGGCCGTCCTCTTCACGTGCGCGGGCCAGCGCGTCGACATCGTCTCCGCGTTCGGCCGTGCGGGCGCGACGACGATCGCCACGGACGTCAGCGACCTCGCGCCGGCGCTCTACCACGCCGACCGCCGTGCGCTCGTGCCGCCCGTGGACGACCCCGGCTACGTCGCCGCCCTCGCGGAGCTCGTGCAGGTGCACGACGTCCGCCTGATCGTCCCGCTCACCGACCTCGATCACCTCGTCCTCGCCTCGAATCGCGATCGCTTCGGCGAGGCGGTCGTGCTCGTGCCCGAGCCGGAGGCGATCGCGCGCTGCGGCGACAAGTACCTCGCGCACCGCTTCTTCGAGGAGCGCGGCATCGGCACGCCGCCGACCTGGCTCCCGGACGAGCTGCCCGCCGAGCTCCCGTATCCGGTGCTCGTGAAGGCGCGCCGCGGCTTCGGCTCGCGCCACATCTACCGTGCGCGCGACCGCTCCGAGCTCGACTTCTTCCTGGGCTACACGGCGGTCGAGTCGATGGTGCAGGCGGTCTGCCTCGGCGTCGAGTACTCGATCGACGTCCTCTGCGACCTCGACGGCCGCTGCCTGAACGCGATCCCGCGCACGATGATCGAGTCGAAGGGCGGCGAATCGATCAAGGGGATGACGATCGCCGATCCCGAGCTGATCGAGCACGGCCGCCTGGTCGCGGAGGAGCTCGGCCTCGTCGGGCCCGGCAACGTGCAGTGCTTCCGCGAGCCCGACGGCGAGCTGCGCGTCACCGACGTGAACCCTCGCTTCGGCGGCGGCTTCCCGCTGCCGACCGCCGCCGGCTCCGGCTACCCGGAGCTCGCGCTCCAGCTCGCGAACGGGGAACGGCCGGCGCCGAGGCTCGGCGAGTTCCGGGAGGGCGTGCTGATGACACGCTTCTTCTCCGAGGTGATCCTGCACGACGCGGGCGGGACGCTCGAGCGCCTCGACGAGCGCGTCGAGCCGATTCCCGGGGAGGCGTGAAGCGGGTCGTCCTCCTCGCCGCGGCCGGGGCGCTGCTCGCCGGCTGCGGAGGCGTCGAACGGCACGGAGCGCCGCGGCTCCCGCCGGCGAAGCCGGGGCCGGACGTGCGCCCCGCGCCCCGCGTCGCGTCGACGGCGATCCAGGTGACGGTGCTCGACGGCGACACGAACGCCCGCGTGGTGGGCGCGGTCGTCGCCGTCGGCGGCCGCACCTCGCGCACGAACGCACGCGGCGTCGCCTTGCTCCGCCTCCGCCGCCGGGCCGCGCTCGTCACCGTCGCGCGCAAGCGCGGGTACGACACGCGCGTCGTCCGCCTCGCCTTCCGCACGCACCCCAGGTCGACGCTGCGCATCTACCGGCGCGCGCTGCAGTGGACGATGTACGGCGCCGGCCCCACGCGCACGCAGGCGCAGACGTCGATCCGCGTCCGGCCGCCGTTCCGGGTCGTCTGGTCGCGCGGGCTCGGCACGCTCGTCGAGTTCCCGGCGGTCGTCCAGGACGGCGTCGCATACGTCGCCAACGCGCAGGGCACCGTCCGCGCGCTCGACATGCGAACCGGCGCCGTCGTCTGGCGGCACGACACGCCGAACGGCAAGATGGCCTCGTCACCCGCGGTGGTCGGCGACGACCTCGTCGTGCACGGCATGGACGGCTGGGTCCAAGTGCTGCGGCGCTCGGACGGCCGGCTGCTGTGGCGCTACGACGTCGGCTCGCCGGTCGAGTCGTCTCCCGTCGTGACCGGGGGCGTCGACGTGTTCGGCGCATGGAACGGCACGATCACGGCGCTCGACCTGCGCACGCACCGCGTCCGCTGGCGGCGCTTCGACGGTTGCAAGATCACGTCGTCGGCGTCCGTCTCCGGCTCGACGCTCTACATCGGCGACTACTGCGGCCGGCTGCTCGCGCTCGACGCGCGCACCGGCGCGCTTCGCTGGAGCGCGAGCGTGAACGGACGCATCTACGGGACGCCGGCGGTCGCATACGGCCGCGTGTTCGTCCCGAGCTCGGACGGCGGCTCCCTGACCGCGTTCTCGACGTCGGGCCGGCTCCTCTGGCAGCGGCTGATCGGCTCGTACGTGTACTCGTCGCCGGCGGTGTGGGCGGGCCGCGTGTTCTTCGGCGCGTACAACGGCGTCTTCTACGGCGTCAGCGCGGCGAGCGGGACGACGTTGTGGTCGGTCGGCGCCGGCGGGCCGATCTCCGGCGCCGCCGTCGTCGTCGACGGCGTCGCCTACGCCGGCTCGTTCGCGCACCGGATCCTCGGCGTCGACGCGCGGAGCGGCCGTGTGCTGGTCGACTTCCCGCACGGGGAGTACGTGCCCGTCTCGGGCGGCGGCCGGCGCCTGCTGCTCCACGGCTACTCGCGCGTGTACGCCGTCGAACACCGGTGAAGCGCGCGCTGATCGCGATCGCCGCGCTCGTCGTGCTGGCGGCGATCGGCGCCGGGCTCGCCTACTACCTGCACGTGCGCCACGCCGGGCGCGACATCCGCGGCTCCTCGACGGTCGAGTTCGTCAGCACGCAGGCCGCGCCCCCGCCGCCGAAGGAGCCGGGCGTCGCCTGGCCGACGTACGGCTACGACCCCGAACGGGTGCGCTTCCTGAACGGCAGCACGCTCGCCCCGCCCTTCCGCCGCATCTGGACGTTCCACGCGCGAACGCTCGTCGAGTTTCCGCCCGCGGTCGCCTACGGCCGCCTCTACGTCGCCAACAACGCGGGCGTGCTGTTCGCCGTCGGCGCGCGCAACGGCCGCACCGCGTGGCGCTACGCCTCGCACCGCTGTCTCGCGGCCTCGCCGGCCGTCGACTCGCACGTCGTCTACGAGGCGTTCATGAACCACCCGCCGTGCAACCGCTCGCCGAGCCCGCGGCTCACCGGCGAGGTGGCCGCGTTCGCCGTCGGCAACGGCAAGCTGCTCTGGCGGCGGACGATCGGGCCGTCCGAATCGTCGCCGCTCGTGCTGCACGGCGTCGTCTACGTCGGCGACTGGGACGGCCGCGTGTGGGCGCTCGACGCGCGCACGGGCAGGACGCGCTGGGTGACGAAGCTCGGCGGGCAGGTCAAGGGCGGCGTCGCCGTCTCCGGCCGGCGCCTCTTCGTCGGCGACTACTCGGGGCACGTGTCGGCGCTGTCGGCGAGGACCGGCCGCGTCCTCTGGTCGACGAGCGCGCAGCCGCGCTTCGGCTCGACGGGCACGTTCTACGCGACTCCCGCCGTCGCGTACGGCCGCGTCTACATCGGGGCGACGGACGGGAAGATGTACTCGTTCGGCGCCGCGACGGGAACGCTGCGCTGGTCGACCTCGACCGGCGGCTACGTCTACTCGTCGGCCGCGGTCTGGCGGGACCGCGTGTTCGCAGGCTCGTACTCGCATACCTTCTACTGCTTCGACGCCGCCACCGGCGCCGTCCGCTGGCAGTTCCACGCGAACGGCCCGATCTCCGGCTCGCCGACCGTGATCGCCGGCCGCGTCTACTTCGCGACGCTCGACCGGCGCACCTACGCCCTCGACGCCCGCACGGGCCGGCTCGTCTGGAGCTTCCCCGACGGCAAGTACTCGCCGGTCGTCGCCGACTCCGAGCGCCTCTACCTCGTCGGCTACGCGCAGATCTACGGGCTCGTCGAGCGGCGCTAGCGGCGCGAGAGGCTACCCTCCGCGCGGTGCGCTACCTCGTCACCGGCGCCGCGGGCTTCATCGGCTCGCACCTCGCGGACGCACTGCTCGCGCGCGGCGACGACGTCGTCGGCATCGACTGCTTCACCGACTACTACGACGTCGACCTGAAGGAGGAGAACGCCCGCGGGCTCGAGGTGCGCCGCGTCGACCTCGCCGAGGACGCGCTCGACTTCGGCGGCTTCGACGGCGTCTTCCACCTCGCCGGCCAGGGCGGCACGCGCAGCTTCGGCGTCGTCTTTCCCGAGTACCTGCGGCGGAACCTGCTCGCGACGCAGCGCGTGTTCGAGGCGGCGGTCGCCGCGTCGGTGCCGGTCGTGTGGGCGAGCTCGTCGTCGGTCTACGGCGACGCCGAGACCTACCCGACGCCGGAGGACACGGCGCCGCGCCCGAACAACCCGTACGGGATCACCAAGCGAGCCTGCGAGCACCTGCACGACGCGTACACGCGCGTCTTCGGCCTCCATGCCGTCGCGCTCCGCTACTTCACGGTCTACGGCCCGAGGCAGCGGCCCGACATGGCGTTCGCGCGGGTCGTCGACGCGCTCGCCCGCGACGAGGAGTTCGAGGTCTACGGCGACGGGTCGCAGTCGCGCTCGTTCACGTACGTCGGCGACGTCGTCGAGGCGACCGTGCGCGCGCTCGGCGCCGCCCCGGGCGTCTACAACGTCGGCGGCGGCGACGAGGCGACGCTGCGCGAGGCGATCGGGCTGCTCGAGGAGGTCGCCGGCCGGAGGCTGCGCGTGCGCTCCGGGCCGCCGCAGGCCGGCGACATGCGGCGCACGAAGGCAGACACGAGCCGCATCGAGCGGGAGCTCGGCTGGCGCGCGAGCACGCCGCTGCGCGACGGCCTCGCCGCGCACTGGGAGTGGGCGTCGGCTAGAGTCGCCGCCGCATGACGGCCCCCCGTCCGTCCGACGACCTCGAGGGCGAGCGCGAGGTCGACCTGGCGCGCTGGCGCCGATCGCTCGTCGCCCTCTGGTGGATCCCGATCGCGGGCCTAGTGGTCGGCGCGATCGCCGGCGTCCTCTACTCGTTCCGCGGCGGGAACACCTACCAGGCGTCGGCGCTCATCTCGCTCGGGCAGCCGCTGTCGCCCGGCGGCTCGCTCATCCCGTCCTACGGGACGAACCCGCGTGCCGTCTCGCAGATCACGAGCTCGGCCTTCGCGCAGGCGCAGGCGGCGGCGAAGGCGGACATGCGCGCGTCGGCGCTGCGCGGCCACGTCTCCGTCGCGCAGGTCGGCACGGCGACCGGGGCCGGCGCGACCCGCGCGACGCCGCTCGTGTCGCTCACGGTTACCGGCTCGCGCCCGAAGAACGTCGCGGCCGCCGCGAACGCGCTCGCGGACATCGTCGTCAAGAGCACCACCGCGTCCTACGTCGGCGTCAAGGTGCACACGATCCAGCGGACGCTCAACAGCATCGACGACCAGCTCAGCTCGGTCAACGCGCGGCTCCAGGCCGTCGAGCAGGCGCTTCGGAGCGCCAAGAGCCTCGACCTCGTCGACCGCCTGCTCCTCGTGACGCAGGACGACGCGGCGCTCGCGCGGCAGGGCAACCTGCTCACGCAGCAGGGCGTGCAGCAGGAGAACCTCGCGTTCGCGCAGGAGGTCGAGAGCGCGAAGGTCGTCGAGCCCGCGCGCGCCACGAAGTCGTCGGCACGCTCGCGCAACACGTCGCTCGTCGTCGGCGCGATCATCGGGCTCGTGCTCGGCGCGATCCTCGCGATCGTCGTCGACGCGCGACGGCCCGTACGCGTCTAGCAGATGCTCGAAGGGAAGACCGTCGCGGTCGTCGTGCCGGCGCGCGACGAGCAGGAGCTGATCGTCCCCACCCTGCAGGGCATCCCCGGCTTCGTCGACCGCGTCTTCGTCGTCGACGACGGCTCCGCCGACGAGACGGCGGAGCGGGCGCGGCAGCTCGGCGACCCGCGCGTCGAGGTGATCGTGCACGAGCACGCCCGCGGCGTCGGCGGCGCGATCGTCACCGGCTACCGGCGCGCGCTGGCGGGGCGGATCGACGCCACCGCGGTGATGGCCGGCGACAACCAGATGGACCCCGACGAGCTCGAGACGCTCGCCCTCCCCGTCGTCCGCGGGCTGCTCGACTACGCCAAGGCGAACAGGCTCTTCTCCGGCAGCGCCTGGGAGCTGATCCCGCGCAGCCGCTACCTCGGCAACGCGATCCTCAGCCTTCTCACCAAGATCGCCTCCGGTTACTGGCACGTCGCCGACTCGCAGGCCGGCTACACGGTCGTCTCGCTGCCGATGCTGCAGCTGCTCGACCTCGACCGCGTCTACACCTCGTACGGCTTCCCGAACGACATGCTCGTGCACCTCAACGTCTGGAACGCCCGCGTGCGCGACTTTCCCTCCCGCCCGATCTACGGCGTCGGCGAGCGCTCCGGCATCAAGATCCGCCGCGTCGTCCCCCGCATCTCGTGGCTGCTCTGGAAGGGGTTCTTCTGGCGGCTGCGCGAGAAGTACGTCGTCCGCGACTTCCACCCGCTCGTCTTCTTCTACCTGCTCGGGTTCCTGATGACGATCGCCGGCTTCGTCCTCGGCGTCGTCGAGACCGCGCTGCGCATCGCGGGCAACCGCGTCACCGCCGGCACGATCGTCCTCGTCGCGCTGCTCCTGATCGCGGGCAGCCAGTTCACGCTCTTCGCGATGTGGTTCGACATGGAGTCGAACCGCGACCTCCGCTAGGGGGCTGTCCGGAAAGTGGGCGCGGTGGATGACGCCTGTCAGGCGCCATGTTCGACTTTCCGGACAGCCCCCTAGTCCCGAATCAGGAACGGCTCCCAGAACGCCCGGTCGAAGCGCGTCCAGCCGTGGCAGCCGAACGGGAGCCTGCGACCGACCGACTCGTAGGTCTCGCGCGGCTCGCCGAAGAACGCGAACAGGTCGGCCTCCTCGTTCGGCGGCCGACTGAAGCTCGGCAGGTACTTCGAGGCGTCGATGCTCCAGAACCAGTCCTCGCCCCAGCCGTAGCCGGAGGTCATGTGCTTCCGGATCTGCCAGTCGACGCCGTTGAACCGCCGCAGGTGCTTCAGCCACCGGCGCGGCGTCGCCGCGAGCCGCGTGGCGGCGGATCGGTGCGCCCAGTAGCGCGCCCAGTGGTCGCGGGGGTCGGTCATCCGGACCTTCGACTCGAGGACGGCCAGCGCCGCGCGCACGCGACGGAGCGAGAAGCCGCCGTTGCCGACCATGCGCACGCCCGCGATCTCGTGCACGCCGCCGACGTAGTCGTAGCCCTTCGCGCACCAGTCCTCGAGCTCGTCGGCGAACACGAGGCAGTCGAGCTGGTGCACGAGGACGTAGTCGTAGGCGAGAAACCGGCGGTAGAAGGCCCGGCTGAGGCAGAGCGACGTGTACGTCCTCGTCGAGCGGAAGAAGCCGTCGGGGAAACGCGCCGAGCGGAACCCGTCGAGCTCGAGGTCGAGGCTCCGCGGCTTGACGAGGTAGCGGTCGTACCGCGCGAGGAAGCGGTTCAGATGCCGAAGCGACGTCAGCTCGTCCAGGTCCAGGCACGGCCGGTACACCGGCACGAGAACCGCCACCCGACGCACCGCGTCGCCCGCCACCCCGGCCCGATCATGACACAGATGTCATCTTTCTTGCAACATTCCGCACGGAATCCGGCCGGCGGGCTCCGTTAGCATCGCGCGCCGCCGTGCGGATCGTCTTCCTCGCCAACCCCGTCCACGACTACCTGCAGGACGCGGTCTTCCACGGGCTCGTCACGCTGCTCGGGCCGGAGAACGTCGTCGAGGTCCCGCCGCTCGAGCGCTACCACGCGCCGCCGCCGGGCGACTCGCCGCACCCCCATCTCTGGTTCGACTTCCCGGAGCCGGAACGGCCGCGGTCGTTCCGCGAGGCGGTGCTCGGCGCGGACGCGGTGGTCGTCGGCTCGCTGCGGAGCGGGATCCGCGGGCTCGTCTCGGAGCTCCTCTCGCTCCGCGGCCGGCCGCCGGTCGCGTTCCTCGACGGCGAGGACGACTTCTACGTCCTCGGCGTGCGGCCGCACGTGGACGTCTACCTCAAACGGGAGATCGTCCTGCCGTGGACCGCGTCGCGGGCGCGCGACGCGATGCGGCGCGCCCATCGCCTCGCGCGCAGGCGGAAGGAGAACCGCGATCCGCTCGCCGACCCCGTGTCCGTCGCGCGCGCCGGCGACCCGCGTCTCGTTCCGCTCCCGTTCGGCTGGATCGGGCGGCTCGTGGACCGCGGCCCGATCGAGCACGACGTCGCGTTCCTCGTCGGCCCGACGAGCCCGCTGCGGGCGCACGTCCGCGCGGGCCTCGAGCGGCTCGCGGCCGAGGGGGTGCGCGTCCGGCTGCTCCAGCCCGGCGAGCGGCTCGGCTGGCACGAGTACATGGAGACGATCGCGCGCTCGCGGATCGGGGTCAGCGTGCGCGGCGGAGGCTTCGACACGTACCGCTACTGGGAGGTCCCCGCCGCGGGAGCGCTGCTGCTCTCCGAGCACGTGCGCACGGTGATCCCGGGCAACTTCGAGCCCAGCGCCGAGGCCGTCTTCGCATCGCCGCGCCGGCTCGTCGCACGCATTCCCGAGCTGCTCGAGCGGGACACGGAGGCGCTCGCGGCGGCCGGGCGCGCCCGCCTCGCGGCGGCGCACACGAGCGCGCACAGGGCACGGGTCGTCCTCGACCGGCTCGAGCGGCTGCGAATGTAAGGAACGCATGAGGCCGGCAGCGCCGCGAAGTACGATTGCCGCGCATGCCGACCTCCGTCGTGACCGGCGGCGCCGGGTTCCTCGGCTCGCACCTCTGCGACTACCTGCTCGAGCAGGGCCACCGGGTGATCTGCGTCGACAACCTCGGGACGGGGTCGCTCGAGAACATCGCGCACGTCGAGAGCGGCGGCGACTTCTCGTTCCGCTACCACGACGTCGTCGAGCCGATCTGGATCGACGAGCCGATCGACTTCGTGTTCCACCTCGCCGCCCTCGCGAGCCCGGTCGACTACCTCCGCGCGCCGCTCGCGTCGCTGAAGGTGGGGTCGTACGGGACGCATCACGCGCTCGGGCTCGCGAAATGGAAGCGCGCGCGCTTCCTGATCACCTCGACGAGCGAGGTGTACGGCGATCCCGAGGTCCACCCGCAGCCGGAGTCGTACTGGGGGAACGTGAACCCGATCGGCCCGCGCGGCGTCTACGACGAGGCGAAGCGCTACGCCGAGGCGCTGACGATGACCTACCACCTGCAGCAGGGCGTCGACACGGCGATCGCGCGGGTCTTCAACTCGTACGGGCCGCGGATGCGCAAGAACGACGGCCGCGCGTCGGTGAACTTCATGAACCAGGCGCTCGACGGCAAGCCGCTGACCGTCTACGGCGACGGCTCCCAGACCCGCTCGCTCTGCTACGTCGACGATCTGATCCGCGGCCTGTACCTGCTCGCGACGAGCGACGAGCACCTGCCGGTGAACCTCGGGAACCCCGACCACGAGCTGACGATGCTCGAGCTCGCCGAGACGGTCATCCGGATCACGGGCTCGTCGAGCGAGATCGTCTTCGAGGCGCTGCCCGTGGACGACCCGCGCGTGCGGCGCCCGGACATCTCGCGCGCCGCCGAGTTGCTCGGCTGGCAGCCGGAGATCGACCTCGAGGAAGGCCTGCGGCGTTGGCTTCGCGCCTTGGGGCGCGAGCCGGCGGCGGTCTGATCGGCGTGCGCCGCGTCGCGCTCCTCGCCGCGGTCGCCGCGGCGGCGGTCGCCGCTGCGACCGCGACGACTGCGCACGCGTCGCGCTATCTCCGCGTCGGCATCTACGACGAGGCGCAGACGCTCTACGGGCCGGTGCCGAAGACGTTCGCGCTCTTCCAGGAGCTGCACGTGCAGGAGGTGCGGCTCAACCTCTACTGGGGCGGGAAGTACGGCGTCGCGAAGACGCGGCCGCGAAACGCCACGAACCCGAACGACCCCGCGTACGACTGGTCGCTCTACGACCGAACGGTCAACTACGCGGCGCAGGCGGGCGTGCACGTGTTGTTCTCGGTCTACGGGACGCCGTCGTGGGCGAACGGCGGCAGGGGGATGAACGTCGCGCCGACGCGCGCGACCGACCTGCGCAACTTCGCGCTCGCGGCGGCGCGCCGCTACGGAGGCTCGTGGGTCGGCCCCGACGGGCGCGTCCTGCCGCCGGTGCGCGAGTGGCTCGCGTGGAACGAGCCGAACAACCCGCTCTTCCTGTCGCCGCAGTACCGGCGCACGTCGACCGGTTGGGTGATGCAGAGCGCGATCGACTACGCGAAGATCTGCAACGCCGTCTACGACGGCATCCACGCGACGCTGATCGCGAGCGAGCGCGTCGCGTGCGGCGGCACCGCGCCGCGCGGCAACAACGAGCCGTCGAGCCCTCGCGCGTCCGTCTCCCCGCTCGCGTTCCTGCGCGCGGTGAAGAAGGACGGCCTCAGGACGTTCGACGCCTGGGCGCACCATCCGTACTACTCGAGCCCGAGAGAGACGCCGACGACGAAGCCGGTCGGCGCGCGCGGAGCGGCGCCGACCGCGGTCACGCTCGCGAACATCGGCGACCTGATCCGGCTCGTCACGCAGCTCTACGGCAACAAGCGGATCTGGATCACCGAGTACGGCTACCAGACCAACCCGCCCGACCCGCTCTTCGGCGTCTCGTGGGCGAAGCAGGCCCGCTACCTGACGCAGGCGTTCGCGATCGCGCGTGCAAACCCGCGCATCGACATGATGCTCTGGTTCCTGCTGAAAGACGAGCCGAACCTCGCGGGCTGGCAGTCGGGCCTGATCACGTACGGCGGGAGGCACAAGCCGGCGTTCGCCGCGTTCATGGCGATGGCGGCTCGATATCAGCAGCACTGAGCAGGTCGCGGTAGAGCGCGTCGACGTCGTCGACGAGCCGCGAGACGCGGTAGCGCGGCACGACGTGCGCACGGCCCGCGTCGCCGAAGCGGCGGCGCAGCTCCGCGTCGCCGGCGAGCTTGGCGAGCGAGGCGGCGAGCGCGTCGACGTCGCCCACTGGGGAGAGGAACCCGTCGACGCCGTCGCGCACGACGTCGGGAACGCCGCCGACGCGCGTCGCGACGACGGGGCGGCGGGCGGCCAGCGCCTCGATCGCGACGACCGGCGTTCCCTCGTTCGCCGACGGCAGGAGCAGCGCGTCGAAGAGATCGAAGTAGGGCGCGATCTCACGCTGGTAGCCGGCGAAGAGCGTCCGCCGCGTGATCCCGAGCGCCTTCGCGCGCGCCTCGAGGTTGCCCCGCTCGGGGCCGTCGCCGACGAGGCAGAGCTCCGCGTCCACGCCGCGGTCGAGCAGCCGGCGGAACGTGGCGAGCACGTCCGGCACGCGCTTGATGCCGGTCATGCGCCCGATCCAGCCGACCACGAACCGGTCCCGCGGGACGCCGAAGAGCCGCCGCAGCTCGACGCCTCCGTCCCCGTCCGCCACGCGGTGCTCGAGGTCGATGCCGAGCCGGATCACGGAGAACTTCTCGGGCGGCGCCACCCCGAGCTCCACGAGGTCGTCCCTCACCTGCGGCCCGACGGCGATCAGCCGCGTCGTGTGCCGCGCGAGGAAGCGTTCCGTCTCGCGGAAGAACGCGGTGCGCGCCGGGTCGAAGTAGCCGCGCAGCACGTGGCCGTGGAAGGTGTGGACGACCACGGGCGGGCGCGCGTCGCCGGCGAGCAGCGCCGCGAGCCGCCCGACGGCGCCCGCCTTGGCCGTGTGCGTGTGGACGATGTGCGGCCGAACGCGCCGGATCTCCTCGACGAGGCGGCGCACCGAGACCGGGTCGTAGACGGGCGAGAGGTCGCGGTGGAGCTGCGGGATCTGCACGACGTCGACGCCGAGGTCCTGCGCCGCGTACGCCATCGAGTCCTCGCCCCTGGCGAGCCGGCCCGCGACGAGGGTCGTGTCGTAGCCGCGCTCCTCGAGCTCCTTCGTCAGGTACGCGACGTGGAGCGTCGGCCCGCCCATGTTGAGGCGCGCGATCGCGCGCAGGACCCGAATGCGGCCGGACGTCATCCGGCGAGGTGGGCGATCGTCCGCCGAAGGCCTTCCTCGAGGTCGACGGCCGGCTCCCAGCCGAGCAGGTCGCGCGCGGCGGTGACGTCGGCCCAGGAGTCGCGGATGTCCCCCGCCCGCGGCGGCCCGTGCTCCCTGGTCACGGGCGCGCCGAGGATCGTCCCGATCAGATCGGCGAGCTGGTTCACGCTCGCCGGCGCGCTGGCGGCTACGTTGAGGATGCGGCCGCTCGCGCCGGGCGCATCCCCGGCGCGGATGGTGCCGTCGACGACGTTGTCGACGTACGTGAAGTCGCGGCGCTGCTCGCCGTCGCCGTCGACGCGGATCGGCCGGCCGGCCGCGATCGCGTCGATGAACAACGGAACGACCGCCGCGTACTGCGACTGCGGGCTCTGCCGCGGGCCGAACACGTTGAAGTAGCGGACGACCACGCTCTCGAAGCGCTCGTAGACGCGCGAGAACGAGATGCAGTAGCGCTCGGCCGCCATCTTCGCGACGCCGTAGGGCGAGATCGGGTCCGGGGCCAGCTCCTCGCGCACGGGAAGCTCGCGGCGCGTCCCGTACACGGACGAGCTCGACGAGTACACGACGCGCCGCACGCCTTCGTCCCGTGCCGCGAGCAGGACGTTCAACGTGCCCTCGACGTTCACCGCGGTCGAGGTCAGCGGATCCTGGACGGAGCGCGGCACCGAGCCGAGCGCGCCGAGGTGGAACACGAGCTCGACGCCGCGCACGGCGTTGTGCACGCGCTCGTACGAGCGCAGCTCGCCCTCGACGACCTCGACGTCGAGCCCCGCGAGGTTCGCGCGGTTGCCGGTGGAGAAGTTGTCGAGCACGCGCACGTCGTCGCCGCGCTCGAGCAGCGCCCGCACGAGGTTCGAGCCGATGAACCCCGCGCCGCCGGTGACGAGCACCTTCGTCACGGCTTCACCGCCGTCACGTGCAGGTTCGCGAACAGCGCGCCGGGCACGGGCTCGCGCAGCAGCGCGACGCGCCGGTCGAGCGAGGCGGCGACCGCGTTCAAGCCGGCGACGAGCGGGCGTGCGGCGCGCGCGATGCCGGCGCGCTTCGCGAGCAGGTGCGCGTAGCTGCCGGCGAGCATCCCGAGGCAGGCGGCCGAGCCCGCGCCGGGCTCGACCTCGAGCGAGGCCCAGTCCGCCGCGCTCTCGAAGAGCCTCCGCAAGCCCGTGTGCGTCCACCGCCACAGGTCCTGCGGGTTGGGGTGGTAGAGCATCACCCCGTGCGTGGAGGCGAGGACGCGGCCCGCCGGAGCGGTCACGCGGTGCAGCTCGCGGACGGCGCGGGCCGGGTCGTCGACGTGCTCGAGCACCTGCGTGCAGAGCACGACGTCGAAGCTCGCGTCGTCGACGGGCAGCGACTCGACCGAGCCGACCAGGTCGGCGGCCGCGTTCTCCTTCACGTCGACGCCGACGTACGAGCCGGCCGACGCGAAGAACGGGTAGTAGGGCTTCGAGCCGCAGCCGACGTCGAGCACGCGCGCCCCCGCCGCCGCGGCGCCCTCGCGGCGCAGCCAGTCGGCGAGCGGCCGCCGGATCGACCAGCTCGGAAGCGAGCGCGGCGGCTCGCGGTGGTCGCGCCCCGGCCAGGTGTCGTCGAGCGCCGCCATCGCGGCGACACTACCCGTCGGGTGCGAGCGAATGGTGCAGCGCGGCGGCCAGGCCGAGCCCCAGCCAGAGCTGAGCGTCGACCGCGAGCCCGGGCAGCAGCCCGGTGCCGGCGAACACCGCGATGCCGACGATCAGCCAGCCGGTGACGAGCAGCGCGGCGCGCGCCTCGTCGGGCGGCCCGCGCCGCAGCACGCGCACGAGCAGCCGGAACGCCGCCGCGAAGGTGAGCGCGAGCAGGATCAGCCCGACGACGCCGAGGTCGGCGAGTGTCTGCACGATCCCGTTCTGCACGCCCCATTCGTGCGCGCGCGAGGGAAAGGCGTACGGCGGCTGCGAGCGGAAGTGCCGCCGCGCCGCCGGCAGGATCGGCTCGAACGAGTGCGGCTCGTGCGACTCCTGCCAGCCGACGCCGAGCACCGGGTGCCCGAGCCAGATGCGAACGCCGATGTAGCTCAGCAGCACGCGCTGCGCGTACGTCTGCACGTGCTCGGACGTGGCCGCGTTGTTCGGCTTCACGCCGAGGAAGCGCAGGAAGCTGACGATCGAGCTGCTGCGCAGCGTCACCGCCGCGACCGCGACGACGGCGCAGACGGCAGCCATCGCGACGGTGCGCGCAGCGCCGACGCGCGTCCGCCCGCGCGCGAGGCCCCAGATCGCGACCGCGGAGACCACCATCCCGCCGACCGCGTCGAGGGCGGCGGCGAGCGCCACGCCGAAGCCGCCGGCGATCCCCGCCACGGCGGCGCGACGGCGAACGGGCGGCAGCACGAGCGCGGCGAACAGGAACGCGAGCGCGGCGCCGGAGATCGCGCCCAGGTCGTGGATGCCGATGTACGAGGGCTCGCGCTGCTCGGGCCGGCGCCCCTCGAACTCGTCGACGAGGCCGAGGAACTGCAGCGCCGCGATCAGCGCGAGGAACGCGGTCCACAGCGCGACCGCCCACAGGAACGCGCGGCGGTCGGCGCGCGTTCGGAGGGCGAGCGCCGCGGCGGGCGCGAGCACCGCGTACTCGACGAACTTCGACGCGCTCACGAGATGGTGGCCGACGGAGTAGTGCGGGTCCTCCGCGCGCGCCCAGAGCAGGCTGAGCGCGAGCAGCGCGAGGAACGCGACGAACGGCGGCCAGATCGTGCGTCCGGCGTAGAGCGGACGCCAGCCGCGGACGCGGCCGTCGGCGAGCGCGGCGAGCGCCGCGGCGAGGATCGCGAGGTCGGAGAGATCGACGTCGACCTGGCCGAAGGCGACGTGCGGCTGGTAGTGCGGGTGCAGGAAGACGAACGGAACCGCTCCCGCAAGCACGAGCGACGCGGGCGACGCATCACGAGTCAGGGCCCGCAGGCGCGTCAAGGGCACGCGACTATAATCATCGCCCGCGATGGCTTCCCGCGCCCTGCGCCGGCGGTCGACGACGGCCGTCGGCGTCTACGCGGCGACGGTGCTGGGCGTCGGAACGACGATCGCGGCGACGAAGATCCTGGGGAGCGACGCGTACGCGCAGTTCGCGGTCGTCTTCTCGATCGTCGGGTTCTTCCAGATGCTGCTCGACCTGACGGTCGACGAGGCGCTGATCAAGTACGGCTTCCGGTACGTCACGGCCGAGGACTGGGGCAGGCTGCGCAGGCTCTTCGAGGTGGCGCTCGCGTTCAAGCTCGTCGGCGGCGTGCTCGCGCTGATCGCGATCGCCGTCCTCGCCCCGTTCTCGCACGCGATCTGGCACCACCAGCACGGGCTCGTCGCGCCGATGCTCGTCGGCGCGTTCGTGCCGCTCGCGCAGGCGACGGAGACGGTCGCCGGCTGCGCGCTCATCCTGCGCGAGAAGCTGCACGTGCGCGCCTGGTTCTACACCGTCGGCATGGGCGCGCGGCTCGCGGGCACCGCGATCGGCGCCACGCAGGGCGTGGTCGGCGCGATGGTCGGGCTGCTGGTCGGACAGGTGGTGTCGTCGCTCGCGATCTCCTCCACCGGCTGGCGCGCCTGGCGCGCGTTCCCGCTGCACGAGAGCCGACCGCTCGGCGAGGACTCGGCCGACCTGCGGCGGTTCGTCATGAGCTCGACGGCGGCGACCACGCTCACCTCCGGCCGGGCCACGCTCGGCACGTGGCTGATCGGCGCGATCGCGCCGTTCCGGCAGGCCGCGTACTTCCGCAACGCGCAGGCGCCGCTCACGGCGCTCGCGGCGATCAGCTCGCCGGCGCGGCTCGTGCTGCTCGCCGAGCAGACCGCCGACTACGAGCGCGGCGACCGCGACCGCGTGCGCCGACTGCTCGTGCGCTACGTCCTCTTCTCGGCCCTCGTCATGTGCGTGGTCGTGCCGGCGGGATGGTTCCTGATGCCGTGGGCGATGGAGGTCGCCTACAACCGCGACTTCCGGCGCCACGCGACCGAGGCGGGACGGATCGTGCTGTTCGTCGGCGCGCTGCAGTTCGTGTCGGGCTTCTCGAAGACGCTGCCCGTCTCGATCGGCCGCCCCAACCTGCGCGTCGTCTCCCACGGGATCGAGGTGGTCGTCTTCATCCCGCTGCTCGTCGTCTTCGGCCGGCTCTGGGGCGCGACGGGCGGCGCGCTCGCGATGCTCGTCTCGACCGGCGTCTTCTGCGTCGTGTGGGCGTGGCTGCTCGTGCGGCTGCGCGACGCGCTGGCGAACGTCGTCCCGGCGGAGGTCACATGAGGCTGGCAGCGCCCGACCGTCGCGCGTTCCTCGGTCACCGCCGGCAAGGGAGCCAAGCGAGCGGCGCGACGGCGAACATGGTGTCAGACACCCACACCGTCTTTCGAGGCACGGGCGAGCGCCGCGAGCGCCGGATCCCGCCGCCGGCGGCGACAGCCTTCGGCGAAGCGCGGCTTCGCCTCCCGGGAGCCGAAGGCGGCGAGGGACGCGCGTGAGGGTTCTCGTGATCTCCGGCATCTGGCCGCCCGACGTCGGCGGGCCGGCGAGCCACGCGCCCGAGGTGGCGGAGTTCCTGCTCGCGCGCGGCCATTCGCCGCGCGCGCTCGTCGGCGCGGACGCCCCGCCGCCGCCCGCCGACTACCCCGTCGAGTGGATCGACCGCGGCCTGCCGCCGGGGGTGCGGCACGCGCGTGCGACCGCACGCATCGCCGCCCTCGCAAGCGCATCCGACGTCGTCTACACGACCGGCATGCTCGGGCGCTCGGGCGCCGGCTGCGCGATTGCCCGGACGCCCTACGTCGTCAAGCTCACCGCCGATCCCGCGTACGAGCGCGCGCGCAGGCTGCGGCTCACGCACGCGTCCCTCGCGGCGTTCCAGGCCGAGCGCAGCCTTCGCACGCTGCCGCTCCGGCTCGCGCGCGACCGGGTCGTCCGCGGCGCCGCCCACGTCGTCGCGCCCAGCTCGTACCTTCGCGAGCTCGCGCTCGGCTGGGGCGCCCGCGGCGCGACCGTCCTGCCGAACCCGGCGCCCGCCCTCGACGGCCTGCCCCCGCGCGAGGAGCTGCGCGCGCGGCTCGGCTTCGACGGTCCGACGGTGGTGTACGCCGGGCGGCTCGTGGCGCAGAAGGCTCTTCCGCTGGCGGTCGACGCCGTCCGCTCCGCCGGCCTGCCGCTCGTGGTCGCGGGCGACGGCCCCGAGCGCGGGACGCTCGAGCGGCTCGGCCACGCGCGGCTGCTCGGCCCGCTCCCCCGCCGCGGCGTGCTCGAGCTGTTCCGCGCGGGCGACGTCTCGATCCTGTCGTCGGCCTGGGAGAACTTCCCCCACGGCGCCGTCGAGTCGCTCGCCGCCGGGACGCCGGTCGTCGCGACGGACGTCGGCGGCGTCCGCGAGGTGGTGCGCGACGGCGAGAACGGGCTGCTCGTGCCCCCCGGCGACGCCGACGCGCTCGCGCGCGCGCTCCGCCGCGCGGTCGGCGAGGCGGGCCTGCTCGAGCGCCTGCGCGCCGCGGCCGCGCCCTCGGTCGCCGAGCTCGCCGCGGACCGGGTCTACGGCCGCCTGCTGGACATCCTCGCCGCCGCCGCGGGCGCCTGATGCGCCGCGTCCTGTTCGTCGGCCGCACCCGCTACGCCAACCCGCTCTCGGCGACGCACGCGCGCAAGTTCGAGGCGGTCGGCGGCGTGCTCGACTACCGCGTCGTCGGCTCGGCCGCGACGGCCGGACCGCCGCCGGAGCGGTTCGCGCTCGCCCGCCCGCTGCCGCTGCGCGCGCTCGACGGGCCGGCGTTCTACCTGCGGCTCCCGTTCCTCGTCGCGCGGGAGCTGCGGCGCTTCCGGCCGGACGCCGTGATCGCGCAGAGCCCCTACGAGGGGCTCGCGGCGCTCGCGGGGAGAGCGCTCGCGCGTTCCCGGGCCCGCGTGCTGGTCGAGGTGCACGGCGACTGGCGGACGGCGCCGCGCCTCTACGGATCGCAACTGCGCGCCCTCGTCGCGCCCGTCGCCGACCGCGCCGCGGCCGTCGCGCTCCGCCGGGCCGACGGCGTGCGCACGGTGTCGGCGTTCACCACCGGCCTCGTGCGCGCCCTCGGCGTCGAGCCGGCCGCCGTGTTCCACACGTACAGCGACCTCGACGCCTTCGCGGCCGGCGATCCGAAGGCGCTCCCGCGCGAGCCGCGGTTCGCCTTCGTCGGCGTGCTCGAGCGCTACAAGAACGTCGAGGGTCTGGCCGCCGCGTGGCGCCTCGCGGCGCCGAGGCTGCCGGACGCGACGCTCGAGCTGGTGGGCGACGGCCGCCTCGTCGCGACGGTGGAGGCGCTCCTGCGCGACGTCCCCGGCCGGACGGTCTGGCACCGCCGTCTTGAGCCCGGCGAGGTCGCGGCCCTGCTCGACCGCTCGTGGGCGCTCGTCCTGCCGTCGTTCTCGGAAGGGCTGCCGCGGGTCGCGCTCGAGGCACTCGCGCGCGGGCGGCCGGTCGTCGGCAGCCGTGCGGGCGGCATCCCGGACGCCGTCGCCGACGGCGAGAACGGGCTGCTCGTGCCGCCGGGCGACGCCCCGGCGCTGGCCGAGGCGCTCGTCCGCCTCGCCTCCGACCCGGAGCTCGCGGAGCGGCTCGCGTCGGCGGCGCGCCCCTCGGTCGAGGCGTTGCTCCGGCAGCCGGAGGAGTACGCAGAGAGGCTCGCGGCTCTGGTCGAGGGGCTATGTCGCCGGCAGGGGGCTGCTGTATAACCAACCAACCACATGAAGGCCTGGTCATCGCTGCTCGCCGTCGGCGGATGCCTGGTCGCCTTCGGCGCCGCCGCCTGGCGCGCGCCGGCCGACTTCCGGCAGCTCGACGCGAACGCAGCGTCGTACGCGCATCAGAACGCCCTCGAGCGCTCGCTCCACGCGGCGTACGGCGAGGGGATCGACCCGCGCTTCCTCGTCGCGGCGCAGCGGCTCATCCCCGCGCGGAGCACGTACGAGGTGATCACCGGCGCGGCGGCGCCGGCGGACGCGCCCGCCGCCGCGGTCGCGATAACCCCGTTCGCGGGCTACTGGCTGCTGCCGCGGCGACAGATCTTCCCCGGCGGCTCGGAGGCGCCCGACTGGGTGCTCTCCTACGGCGGCGACCCGGCCTCGCTCGGCTACCGCTACGCGAAGGTCGTGAAGATCGGCCCGGGCCTCTCGATCGCCAAGGTCGCGAGATGAGCGCGCTCCGCATCTTCGGGCTCGACGGCCTCTTCCTCGCGGTCGGCCTCGCCTCGCTCTACGGGCTGGGTCTCGTCCGGTCGCGCGGGAGCGCGCTGCGCCTCGCGGGGCTCGCCCTCCTGTCCGGCTGGGCGCTCGTGGGCGTCGGCACGACGTTGATGCTGACGGCGGGCGCCGCCGGCACGGCGCCGCAGGTCGCGCTGCTCGCGGTCGTCCTGGGCGGCGCCGCCCTGGCGCTCGGGAAGCGCGTGCGTCCGCTCGCCGTGTCGCGCGGGTGGCGGAGCTCGACGCCCGCGCGCGCGCTCGCCGCCGGCGGGCTCCTCCTGCTGCTCGCGTCGCTCGAGGAGATCCTGCGGAGCATCTGGCACGCGCAGCCCGCGCGCTGGGACGCGTGGGCGTTCTGGGTGCCGAAGGCGGAAGCGCTCGTCTACACCGGCGGCCTCCACACCGGCCCCGGAACGATCGAGAGCTTCGCGAACCCGGACTACCCGCCGCTCGTCCCGACGCTCGACGCGACCGTCTTCCGCTTCGCGGGGAAGGTCGACGCGGGATTGCTTCCCGTGCAGCACTGGGTGCTCGGCGTCGCTCTCTTCGCCGCACTCGCGGGGCTGCTGTGGCACCGGGTCGCTCCGGAGGTGCTGTTCCCCGGCCTCGCGGTGATGTCGATGCTCCCCGTCTACCAGCACGACGTCGGCTCGCTGCTCGGCGACGAGACGCTGCTGACGGCGTTCGCGCTCGCGGGCGTCGCCGCCGCGCTGTGGCTGCTGGAGCGTGAGCCGCGCTACCTCGCGCTCTATGCGCTGTTCGGGAGCGCGATGGCGCTGGCGAAGAACGAGGGCTTCACCTACGTGCTCGCGATCGGCGCCGTCCTCGTCGTCATCGGGCTGCTCGAGCGTCCGCGGCCGGCGCTGCTGCTCGCGGCGCTGCCGCCGCTCGCGATGCTGCCCTGGAAGCTCTGGAGCCGGGCGCACCACGTCCCCCCGAGCGACTACTACCGCTTCTCGAACGTCCTCCACCCGGACTACCTCGCCGACCGCGCGGGCCGCCTGTGGCACACGCTCCGCGAGCTGCCGCAGTACTACACGGCGTTCGACCGCTGGCTGCTGACGCTGCCCGTCGCCGCCGTGCTCGTCGCGCTCGCCGCCCGGCGGCGGCCGGCGCTGGCCGTGTTCGTCGCCGCGACCGTCGTCGTCGGCTTCGTCGGGAACGTCGTCGTCTACTGGATCAGCCCGGCGCCGCTCGACTGGTACATCTCGACGTCCGCGGAGCGGACCGCGACCGGGCCGCTCGTCTTCCTGGCCGCGCTCTGCCCGCTGCTCGCGTTCGAGGCGCTCACCGGCCGGCGCGTGGAGGCGGCGGAGCCCGAGCCCGCCGCCGTCGCCGCGAGCGCGCCGCGCCTCGAGACCGCGGCCGCCGCCGTCGCGCCGCTCCAGCCGGAGACCGTCGGAGGAGGCCCCGACTAGAGTCGCGCGCGTGCGTGCGTCACGCGTCGTCTTCGTCACCCAGCAGCTCGACCCGGCGCATCCCAACCTCGGCGCCGCCGTCTCGCTCGTCCGGGCGCTGGCCGCCCGCGTCGACGAGGTCGTCGTGCTCGCGCTGCGCGCGGCGCCCGGCGCGGCGCCGGAGCGCTGCCGCGTCCGGACGTTCGGCGCGGCGACCCAGGCCGCGCGCGGCCTGCGGTTCGCCGCCGCGCTCGCCCGCGAGCTCCGCCCCCGGCCGCTCGCCGTGATCGCCCACATGAGCCCGGTCTACGCGGTCCTCGCGGCGCCGCTCTGCCGCCCGCTCGGGGTGCCGGTGGTCCTCTGGTTCACGCACTGGCGAACGAGCCGCACGCTGCGGCTCGCGGAACGCGTGTCGACGGCCGTCGCCACCGTCGACCCGACCTCGTTTCCGTTCGACACGCCGAAGCTCGCGGCCGTCGGCCACGGCGTCGACGTCGACGCCTTCCCGTGCCGGCCTGACCCAGACGGGCGGCCGCCCCTGCGGGTCCTGGCGCTCGGGCGGACCTCCCCCGCGAAGGGGCTCGAGGGCATCGTCACGGGCGTTCGCCTCGCGCAGGCGCTGGGGACCGACGTGGAGCTCGAGATCCGAGGCCCGTCGGAGACGGCCGGGGAGCGCGCGCACCGTGCGCGCCTGCTCGAGCTCCAGGGCGACGGGGTCCGCGTCGCCGAGCCGGTGCCCCACGACGGGCTCCCGGCCGTGTTCGCGCGCACCGACCTCCTGGTGAACGCGGCGGCCGCAGGCTCGCTCGACAAGTCGGTGTTCGAGGCGTGCGCGAGCTGCGTCCCGGTGCTTGCGTCGAACCCGGGCTTCGCGAGCCTCCTGCCGCCGGAGCTTCGCTTCGAGCGCGGCGACGCGGAGCAGCTCGCGGCGCGCGTCGCGGCGTTTGCAGCGCGGCCCGCCGCCGACCGTGCGGCGCTCGGGCACGAGCTCCGCCGGCTGGTCGCACGCGGGCACTCGACGGAAAGCTGGGCGGACGCCGTGCTCGCCCTCGCCGCGCGATGACCTCCGTGCTCCACGTGCAGAAGGTGTCGGGCATCTCGGGCTCGGAGGCGCACCTCCTCTCGCTGCTGCCGCTGCTGCGCGAGCGCGGCTGGGACGCACGCATGCTCGTGCTGCACGAGGGCGAGCCCGGAGCGCGGGCGTTCGTGGAGCGCATGCGTGAGCGCGGCGTGCCGACCGAGGCGTGGCGAATGCGGCTCGACGCCGACCCGCTCGTCTTCGCACGTCTCGCGCGCCGCCGCGCCGACATCGTGCACACGCACCTCGTGCACGCCGACCTGCACGGCCTGCCGGCCGCGGCGCTTGCGCGCGTCCCGGTGCGGGTGAGCACGAAGCACGGGTTCAACGAGTTCCGGTCGAGCGGGCTGATCGCGCGCGCCGACCGCGCCGCGGCGCGCTTCGCGCACGCCCAGGTGGCGATCTCGCACGGGCTCGCGCGGTACCTCGCCGAGACGGAGGGATTCGCGGACGGGACGTTCGAGGTCGTCCACTACGGGATCGAGCCGGGCGCCGAGCCGCCGCCGCCGCCGGCCGCGCCGCGTCTCGCGGCCGTCGGGCGGCTCATCCCGATCAAGGGCTTCGACGTCCTGCTCGACGCGTTCGAGCGCGCCCGGTCGCAGGTGCCGGGCCTCACGGTCGAGCTCGCCGGCGCGGGGCCGCTCGAGCGCGAGCTGCGCGAGCGGGCGGGCGAGGGCGTCACCTTCCTCGGCCGTGTGCCCGACGTCTCGCCCGTCTACGAGCGCAGCGCGATCGTCGTCGTCCCCTCCCGCGGCGAGGGCTTCGGGATGGTCGCCCTCGAGGCGGCGGAGCGTGGGCGCGCCGCGATCGTGAGCGGCGTCGGCGGGCTGCCGGAGATCGTCGCCGACGGCGAGACCGGCGTCGTCGTGCCCGCCGGCGACGCGACCGCGCTCGCGGAGGCGATCGTCGCGCTCGCCGGCTCGCCCGAGCGCGTGCGCGCCTACGGCGCGGCGGCGCGCCGCCGCGCGCTCGCTCGGTTCTCGGCGACGGCGACGGCCGACCGCATCGACTCCCTGTACCGCACCCTCGTCCAGAGCCGTTCGACCGCGGCGGCCGCCAGCAGGACGAGCAGGAAGTCGAACGGCACGCGGTAGCGCGTCGTCCCCGCGAAGAGCATCGCCGCGACGGTGTTGTACGCGAGGAGCAGGGCGGCGAGGACGACGAACGCGCGCGGCGCGAAGAACAGCCCCACGATCGCGAGCGCGTAGATCGGCACGAGGTAGACGGGCTCGCCGACGCGGCGCGCGGTGTCGCGCCACGTCCCCTTGCCGGAGCGGCCCTGCGTCTCGTGCGCGCGCGGATCCCAGAGCAGCTCCGTCGCCTGCACCATCAGCTTCGCCTTCTCGCCGGGATGGCGGCGCCAGAAGACGAACGTCCGATGCTCGAACTCGCGCATCTGGGCGCACTCGTTCACGTGGACGATCTTCCCGGTGCGCTGGTAGATCGCCTGCGCGTCCTGCGGCGTCGGCGGGAAGCCGGCCTGCGGCACGTCGTCGATCCAGCCGCCGTGCGCGAGGACGCGGTACGTGTTGACGTTGTTCGCCTTCCACAGGGCGCGGCCGTCGGTGGTGATCGCGAAGCAGCCGACCTGCACGCGGTTGCGCACGACCCACGGCGCCACCACGACCGCGGCCGCGAGGACCACGCCGACCGCCGCGAGCACGCGCCGGGCGGGGAGGCGCCACGCGAGGTACGCGGCGATCACCAGCGGCAGCGCGGTCAGCCTGCTGTTGCCGAGTATGGCGACGCCGCAGAGCGCCCCCGCGAGCACGGCGAGCCCGAGCGATCCGCGCGCGGCCGCGACGAGCACGCACAGCACGAGCCCGGCCAGCACGACCTGGTCGACGATCTCGCGGTTGACGTGGACGTCGTGCCAGATCAGGTACGGGTTCAGGGTCGCGACCGCGGCCGCGGGCGCCGCGAGGCGCGGCGTGATCCTCCGCCCGATCGCGTAGACGAGGAGCGCGGTCGCGGTCGCGACGGCGATCTGCGCGAGCCCGACGACGAGCCAGTGCCGGCCGAAGAGCCAGTAGAGCGGCACCAGGAAGTACCCGTAGAGCGGCTGCGTGTCCGCCGACGGGACGCCGGGGATGAAGCCGAAGGTGCCGCTCGACACGAACGTGCGGGCGAAGTCGTCGCTCTTCTCGGTGTACGCGGTGAGGATCGCGCCGCGCTCCGCGAGGAGGACGACGAGACGGGGGAGGATGGCCGCCGCCGCAACCAGGGCCACGGAGCGGCGCGGAGTCGCTGCGAAGATGCGCACGGTGGAGGGCCTGGAACGGTACGCGGTCGTCTCGTGCCACGTCGAGCGACCGCTGGACGACGACGTGTGGGCGCGCTTCGAGCGGCTGCTCGAGCGGCGCCCGGCCGGCTTCGTCGTGACGCCGTTCCTGCGGCCGCCCGATCTCCCGCGGGGCGAGGACGAGGGGCGCTGGGTCGAGCGCGCGCGGCGTGCCGCGGAGCTCGCGCCGCTCGGCCACCACACGCACTGGGGCGGCCCGGAGCACGCACGGCCGCCGGACGGAGTCGACGCGGCGGCGGCGGTCCGCGCGGAGGCGGCGTGGCTGCGCGAGCGCGGTCTCGAGCCCCGCTTCTTCTGCGGCGGCGGCTGGTACCTCGACGCGGCGCTGGCCCGGGCGCTGGCCGAGCTCGGCTACGTCGACTGCACGGCGACGACGTTCCGGCAGCGGTACCTCGCAGCCGGCGCGCCCCGGCTGCAGCTTCCCGGCCCGGCGCGCGTCGAGCTCGCGGGCGGCCGCGCCCTGCTCGAGCTGCCCGCCACGCACTCCCTGGGCATGCTCGCGCGCGGCCTGCTGCGCCTGCACGGCCTCGTCCACGTCCACTTCCACGACTGGGAGCTCGCCGACCGGCGCCGCGCGCTCGCGCTCTCGGCGCTGCTGCGGGCGCTCGCGCTGCGGCGGCGGCCGCTCGCCCTCGACGAGCTGGCGCGCCGCGCGGCGGGTGCCCCCGGGCGGCCGTGGCCGGCGCCGGATCCCCAGGGGGCTACGATCGCCACGTGACGACGGGCACGAGAGCCCCGACCGAGGAACGGCCGGTCACCGAGGACATCCGTGCGGCGACGCCCTACCTGTTCACGCGGACGCCGCTGCGCGCGCTCGTCCGGCGCTTCTTCAGCATCCTCGCGCTGGTGACGCTCGACGTGGGGGCGCTCGTGCTCGGCCTCTACGGGGCGCTGACGCTCCGCGCGCTCCTCTTCGATCCGAAGCCGATCCTGTGGGGCTTCCTCTGGGACAACGAGACGAGCTGGCTGCCGTTCCTCATCCTCATGCTCGTGCTCGTCTTCTGGCAGGCGGGGCTGTACGCGCCGCGCGAGGTCCGCGAGGGAGCCGGCCGCGTGGTGCCGAGCGTGCTGCTGGTGACGGCGCTCTCGCTCGCCTTCGCGATCGGCACCGGCCAGCACTTCACCACCTTCGGCCTGTACGTCGTCGGCGCGGGCTTCGTGTCCGCGCTGATCAGCCTCTTCCGCGCGTCGTACGAGAGCTTCACCGGCTCGCTGCTGCGCGCGGCGGGCGTGCGCCGGCGCGCGGTTCTCGTCGGCGACGTCGAGCAGCGCACCCACCTGCGCGACACGCTCGGATCGAGCAGGGGAGGGATCGACTACCAGTTCGCCGGCGAGGTCGAGCCGGGCCCCGAGGTGGAGGAGATCCTCGACAGGCTCACGCTGGACGAGCTGATCGTCGCCGACGTCGGCATCGAGGACCGCAGGCTGCTCGAGATCGTCGAGGCGGCGCACCGGCACGGCGTGAAGGTGAGGGTCGCGCCGCGGACGACCGAGCTGCTCGTCGAGCGCGGCGAGTACGTCCCCGGCCAGGGCGTGCCGCTGTTCGAGCTGCGGCCGCCGATCTTCGCCGGCACGGACTGGCTGACGAAGCGTGCGTTCGACCTCGTCGTCGGCGGGCTGATCGTCGTGCTCGGGCTGCCGCTCTGGCTCGCGATCGCGCTGCTGATCAAGGCGACGTCGCGCGGGCCGGTCCTCTACGCCGACGAGCGGGTCGGCCTCGGCGAGCGGCCGTTCCGGCTGCTCAAGTTCCGGACGATGGTGGAAGGGGCTGCCCGCCTCCAGGCGGAGCTCGAGCGCCACAACGAGGCGAGCGGCGCGCTGTTCAAGATCCGCGACGACCCGCGCGTGACCCGGGTCGGGCGCGCGCTGCGGCGCTTCTCCCTCGACGAGGTGCCGAACGTGCTCAACGTCCTGCGCGGCGAGATGTCGCTCGTCGGCCCGCGCCCGCTCCCGCTTCGGGACTATCGCCAGCTCCGGCCATGGCATCGCCGCCGGTACCACGTCCTGCCGGGGCTGACCGGCCTGTGGCAGGTGGCCGGCCGGTCCGATCTCAGCTTCGACGACCTCGTCCGCCTCGACTTCTACTACCTCGAGAACTGGTCGATCTGGCTCGACATCACGATCCTGATCAAGACCCCCTACGCCGTCTTCACCCAGAAGGGCGCGTACTGAGAAACGGGCTCCGCCGCGGACGCGGCGGGCTCGCTCACCTCGATCGACGCAGCCGCCGGTACGCTCGAAACGCGAGCCGCTGAGCCGGCGAGTAGTCGTCGGGATACGTCCTCAGCCAGCGTGGGAGCTGCTGCACCCTGCGTTCTCGCATCGGCACGTCGTGCCAGAGAAGGCGTCGGTAGCCGCCCAACATCACGCGGCCGTCGTAGCCGGTGAAGAGATAGGTGGTGAAACGACGGTCGTCGCGCAGGGCGTCGAGCGAATTGTCCGGAACGCCGATGCGCGGGAAGATGCGCCCCTCGACGAACATCGCGTTCCAGGCCGTGCAGCAGGCGAGCTCGTACCCCTTCTGCCTGCCGAGCTCGACGAGCGATCGCACGCCTGCTCCCTGTTGCGCCGCCGGATCCGCCGCCTGGACGAAATCGACGGCGTTCGGAATCGTCGGGTTGAACTCGATGCACACGATCTTCGGCTTCAGGCGTGCCGTCGCAGCCCATACGTGGTAGTCGTTGCCGTCGATGTCGATCGACAGCACGTCCGGGTCGTGCGGCATCGCAACCCGCGACAGCAAGGTGTCGAGGTTGTCGTCCTCCCGAAACCCGACGAACGCGTTGAGCGTGGTCACACCCCGAAAGCTGCGGTAGTTCTCGCGGAGGGTCTCGAACCTCGACCGGTCCGCCTCGATCAGCACGCCCGAGTACCCGTGGTTGCGGATCAGGTTCGCGCAGTTGCTGAGATGCAGGCCGTCCCACGCGCCGAACTCGACGCACCAGGAGTTGCGGTCGCCGATGCGCTCGAGAAGGTGCTCGAGGATGCCGTCCTCGCCGTTCTGCGAGTAGACGTTCGCCGCGTAGTCGGTGAGCACGCAGCGGCCAGCGTACGTCAGGGGCCGGAAGCCCCCTCCGACGAACTCGGGGTCGGAGCGGTCAGACGAGCACGACGACGAACGGCACGTCCTCCAGGTCGTCGTGGTCGCCGAGCGTGATCCGGAAGCTGCCGTCCGGATTGCGGCCGACGGCGGCGCCGACGCCCTTGCCGGTCTGCGGATCGGCGCCCATCGCGCTCACGATCGCGGTCGTCGCGGGATTCGCCACGAACCTGACCTCGTAGACGCCCTGGCCCACGCGGCGCGCGAGCACGGGGCCGCGGACGCAGTTGAACACGCGTCCGAAGTAGGAGCGCGTGGCGGTGAACTGGTCGGGGAGGTTCGCGACGCCCTTCGAGGGCTGGCCGGTCACCTCGAGGATCCCCCGGACGGCCCCCTGCGCGCACCGCGCCTGGGGAACGGTGCGCTGGCCGAGCGCGAACGCCGACCCGCCGAGGGCGAAGAAGAGCGCCACCAGCGCGACCCCCGTCGCCGGACTCACGCGGATTCCCTTGGTCATCGTGCCCTCCTTGTCGTCGATCGGCGGATTCTCTTCCGCATATCGGCCGCTAACGGCGTCGTAATGAGGCTCTGAGAGACTTGGCGGCGTGAAGATCCTCGCCGTCGCGTCGGCGATCGACCTCGACTTCCGCTACGGGTGCACCCCCGCGTGGTGGCAGCTCTGGAAGGGGCTGTACGAGGAGGGCGTCGACCTGATCGTGACCCCGTACCGCGGCAGGCCGGTCGACGCGCCGTGGTGGCGGACGGCGCCGAACCCCGCGTTCCTCGAAGGCGAGTCGTTCGCGCGCGCTCGGGACGCGGTGGCGCGCCTGCGCGGCGACTCGCTCCTGCGGCGCGCGGAGGAGAACCCGGAGGACGGGCTCGGCGACCGGATGACGCGCGAGGTGATCTGGCGCTGGGTGACGCCGCGCTGGCGGCGGCACGTCGAGCGCCTCGTCGAGAGAGAGCGGCCCGACGCCGTCGTCGTCTTCACCGTGCCGATGGCGCATCTGCGCGGCATCCCGTCGGACCTCCGCGCCCGCTTCGGCGTGCCGGTCGTCTTCTACGACGGCGACGCGCCGATGAGCCTGCCCGAGTACGGCGGCATGGACACCGGCTTCAACTGGTACCACCAGGCCGACCCGTCGGAGTACGACCTGGTGCTCTCGAACTCGGAAGGGGCGCTCGACCGGCTGCGCGAGCTGGGCGCGCGGCGCGCCGAGACGCTCTTCTGGGGGGCGGACCCGGAGCTGTTCGCACCGCAGGCCGTGGAGAAGGAGCTCGACGTCTTCTTCTACGGCTACGGGGACAAGTTCCGCCGCGAGTGGATGCGCGCGCTCGTCGGCGAGCCGTCCCGGATGCTGCCGGGCGTCGACTTCGCCCTCGGCGGCCGCGACTTCCGGGGCGACGTCGGACGCGCGCGCCTCGTCGGCGACGTGCCGTTCAACGCGTTCGCGCGGGCGATCTCGACCGCCCGCATCAACCTCTGCATCACGCGGCGCGCACACGCGTCCGTGTACGCGTCGGCGACCTCGCGTCCCTTCGAGCTCGCGGCGGTGGGCGCCGCGATCGTCTCGAACCCGTACGAGGGCATCGAGCGCTGGTTCGAGCCGGGAGCCGAGCTCCTCGTCGTCCACGACGCCGACGAGGCGACGGCCGCGTACCGCGAGCTGCTCGGCGACCCCGCCCAGGCCGAGCTGCTCGGCCGCCGCGCGCGCGAGCGCGTCCTCGACGAGCACACCTATCGCCACCGGGCGCGCAGGCTGCTCGGGCTCGTCGGCCTGCGCGAGGAGGCGCGTGTCGGCTGACGGCGGCGAGCGCCGCCTCGCGATCGTGCCCGCCTACAACGAGGAGGGCAGCATCGGCGCCGTCGTCGACGAGCTCCGCGCGTTCGACCCGGAGCTGGACGTGGTCGTCGTCTCCGACGGCTCGTTCGACCGCACCGCCCAGGTCGCCGCCGCCCACGGCGCGCGTGTCCTGCGCCTGCCGTTCAACCTCGGCATCGGAGGCGCCGTGCAGACGGGCTTTCGCTACGCGTGGGAGAACGGCTACGACGTCGCGGTGCGGTGCGACGGCGACGGCCAGCACGACCCGTCGGAGCTGCCGAAGGTGCTGGCGCCCGTCCTCGCGGGGGAGGCCGACATCGCCGTCGGCACGCGCTTCGGCGGCGAGGACGGCTACCGCTCGTCGGCGGCCAGGCGCTTCGGGATCCGCCTGCTCGCGGCGATCGTCTCGGCGATCGCCCGCCAGCGCGTCACCGACACGACCTCCGGCTTCCAGGCGCTCAACCGGCGCGCGCTCGCCCTGTTCGCGTCCGACTACCCGCACGACTACCCCGAGGTCGAGGGCATGGTGATGACGATCAAGCACCGCCTGCGGCTGTGCGAGGTTCCGGTGCGGATGCGCGAGCGCGAGCACGGGCGATCGTCGATCACCGCCTTCCGCTCGGTCTACTACATGGCGCGCGTCCTGCTCGCGCTGTTCGTCGGCCTCTTCCGGCGCGACGTCGTTCCCGCGGAGCACGCGTGACCGTCGTCGCCGCGCAGACGCCGCTGAAGGTCTCGATCGCGGCCACCGCGGCGTCGGTGATCCTCGTGCTCGTCGTCTTCGAGCTGATCCGCTCGCGGCGGCTCCGCGAGCGCTACGCGCTGCTCTGGCTCGTCACCGGCGTCGCGCTCGTCGTGCTGTCGGCGTGGCGCGGCGGCCTGAACACGATCGCCGGCTGGCTCGGCGTGCGCGGCTACCCGCCGGCGGTGCTCTTCGCCGTCGGGCTGCTCTTCGTCATCCTGGTGCTCCTGCACTACTCGACCGTGATCTCGCGCCTCTCCGACCAGAACGTGATCCTCGCCCAGCGGCTCGCGCTGCTCGAGTCCGAGCTGCGCAGACGCAGCGAGCCCTGAGCGCCACCGCGTCCGCCGGAGCCTTCGTGAGCGGCGACGGGATCGCCGCCTGCTGCCGCCACGTGTTCGAGGAGGGAGCGGTCGTGCATCGCGACCATGGCGAGGACTGGTGGTTCTGCAAGCTCGACCTGCTCGAGGAGTTCCTCGACGGCCACGCGCCGCGGCGGCGCTTCGTCCTCGTCACGCACAACAGCGACTACCCGGTCGACGAGCGCCACACGCGCATCGTGCGGAGCCTGCGGGTCCGGGCATGGCTCGCGGCGAACGTGGCGCTCCGGCATCGGAAGCTGATCCCGCTGCCGCTCGGGATCGCGAACCCCCGCTGGGAGCACGGCGACGCCGCGGCACTCGAGTCCGCGCAGACGCGGGCGACGAAGAAGTCCTCGCTCGTCGACGTCTCGTTCTCGGTCGACACGAACCCGTCGGAGCGCCGCTACTGCCTCGAGCAGACCGGGCTCGAGCCGGCGCCGCGGGTGCCGTACCCCGAGTACCTCGCCCGGCTCGGCGCCGCCCGCTTCTGCGTCTCCCCGCGCGGCCACGGGATCGACACGCACCGGACGTGGGAGGCGCTCTACCTGCGAACGGTGCCGATCGTCACGCGGAGCGCGCTCACCGACGAGTACGCCGACCTGCCGTGGCTCGTCCTCGACGACTGGTCGCAATTCGCCTCGCTCGAGCTCTCCGCTGCGCTCTACGAGCGCGTCATGGGCGACTGGGACCCGCGCTCGCTCGGCCTCGACGCCCTCGTCGCGCGCCTGCGGCGCCGCCTGGCATGAAGACCGTCGCCCGCGCGCTCCTCCCCCGGCGCTGGCGTCTGCGGCTGTGGCTCGCCTACAGCCGGCTCACGCCCGGCGCCTTCCGCCTGCGCCGCGCGCAGCCGTCGCTCCGGCGGCGTCTCCTCGCCCGCGTCGAGCTCGAGCGCCGCGCTGCCGCCGGCTCGCGCGGCGGCCTCGCGCGGCTGTCCGGGGCGCGCGTGATCAACCTCCGGTCCCGTCCCGATCGGCTCGAGACGGTGAAGGCGGAGCTCGCGCGCATCCGGCTCGACGAGGTCGACGTCTTCGAGGGGATCGCGCACGAGAACGGCCTCCTGGGCTGCGGCCTCTCGCACCGCGCCTGCCTCGAGCAGATGGTCGAGCGCGGCTGGGAGTCGATGCTCGTCTGCGAGGACGACGTGCAGTTCCTCCTCGATCGCCGACACCTCGACGTGCTCGTCGACGCGTTCCTCGACGATCCGGCGGCCGACGTCGCGAACCTCGCCTACTTCACCTGGAGCAGCCGGCCGTACAGCCGCCTCTACCTGCGCGGGCTCTCCGTGCAGACGGCGTCCTGCTACGTCGTCAAGCGGCGGATCGCCGAGCCGCTGCTCGCCCTGTGGGCGGATAGCCTCGTGCGACTCGCGGCGGGCGGCGACCGCGGCCGCTTCGCGCACGACCGGGTCTGGGCGGACCTGCAGCAACGGCACGTCTTCCTGATCCCGTGCGTCCGGGCCGCACGGCAGCGCAGCGCCTACTCGGACATCCAGCAGCGCGTCGTCGAGTACGGCCACTGACCATGGTGATCACGCGCCTCTACGGCGGGCTCGGCAACCAGATGTTCCAGTACGCCGCCGGCCTCGCGGTCTCGCGCCGGCTCGGGACGGCGCTGTACGTCGACACCCTGTGGTTCGAGCCGCGCGTCCACCCTCCCGACGCGCCGCCGATCCGCCGCTACGGGCTCGACGTCTTCGGCATCTCGCCCGGCGTCCCGCCTCTGCTCAGGGTTGCGCTGCGACTCGGCCTGCGACGGCCGGCCGTGATCCGCGAAGAGGCCGCGCGCGCCGGCGCGGAGCTCGACGGCGTCGAGGGAGACGTCATCCTCGACGGCTACTGGCAGAGCGCTGCCTACTTCGAGCACGCAGAGCATGACGTCCGAGATGCGCTCCGATTCCCGGCGCCGCGCTCCGCCGCGGCGCGCCGCCTCCTCGACGAGATCGCCCGCGGCGCCTCCGTCTCGCTCCACGTTCGGCGAGGCGACTACGTGACGAACCCGAAGCACAGGCGCCTGTTCGGCGTGCTCGACCCCGACTACTACGCCGCCGCGACTTCGGAGATCCACCGACGGCGCGGAGCCGGCCTCGACCTCTACGTCTTCTCCGACGACGTCACCTGGTGCAGGGAGAACCTCGAGCTCCGCGACGCCGCGCGCGTCACCTTCGTGACGGACACCGCCGGCGACGCCGAGGACCTCATGCTGATGGCCGCCTGCCGCGACCACGTGATCGCGAACAGCTCGTTCAGCTGGTGGGGCGCGTGGCTCGGGACGGCCGCGGACGGGATCGTCGTCGCCCCGGCACGCTGGGCGAACGACCCCGCCCTCGAGCGGCCGGACCGGATCCCGCCGGGATGGATCCGGCTCGAGATTCAGGAGGGACGCCAGCCGCCGGTCGCGCCGCGGTAGGTGCCGCGGAGCAGCGCGAGCGGCGTGCGCGCGAGGATGACCAGGTCGAGACGCGGCGAGCGGTGCTCCACGTACCAGACGTCCAGCTCGATCCGCTCCGGCCACGGCAGCCGCGCCCGGCCGTTCACCTGCGCCCAGCCTGTCAGGCCCGGCTTGACCTCCAGGCGGCGCCGCTGCCGGTCGTCGTAGGTCTCGACCTGGTAGCGGAGCGTCGGCCTGGGGCCGACGACCGACATGTCGCCCTTCAGGACGTTCCAGAGCTGCGGCAGCTCGTCCAGCGAGAGCTTCCGCAGGACGCGCCCCGCGCGCGTGATCCGCGGATCGCCCTCGTCGACGGCGAAGCCCGCGCCGCGCGTCTCGGCGCCGACGACCATCGTGCGCAGCTTCAGCAGCTCGAACTCGCGCCCGTCCTTGCCGACGCGAAGCTGGCGGTAGAGAACCGGCCCGCCGTCCTCGAGCTTGATCGCGAGCGCCGCCGCGCCGAGGAGCGGCGCGGAGACGACGAGACCGCACGCGGCGAACGCGACGTCGGCGACGCGGTTCAGCGCGTCCCCTCCGGCGGCGTCCACGTCGCCGGAACGCCGCGGCGCAGGTAGTTCGCGAGCGCCGCAACCGTCGCCCAGGTCACGAGCACGTAGTAGCGGGCGATGCCCACGCCGGCCGCGGCCGCCGCCAACAGCACGACCTGTGCGGCGAGGACGGCGTCGTACACCCAGCCGCGGCCCTCCACGACGAGCAGGATCGACGTCGCAAGGAGGACGAGATGGAGCACCCCGCTCGCGTAGCGGAGCAGCCGGTGCGAGACGATCTCGAGCAGGTACCGCGGCGGCAGCCGGCGGAGCATCGCGCCGCGCAGCGTGATCAGCCAGCAGTGCTCGAACATCCGGACCTTGCGGCGGTACTCCGTCTCGTTCGTCGGCGTCGGCTTCTCGTACGCCGCCGCCTCCGGTTCGTAGACGGCGCGCCTGCCGCGCTGCACCATCAGGTACGGAAACGCGAGATCGTGGCCGAAGCGCGGATCGACGTCGACGTAGTCGTCTCGTCGCAGCGCGTAGATCGAGCCGTTCCCGCCGGTCACCGACTGGAGCCTCGACTCCTGTGCGCGAAGCCACGTCTCGTAGCGCCAGTAGAGGCCCTCCTTGTTGTCGCCGGCGGCGTCGAGCAGCTTCAGCCGCCCCGTCACGTAGGCGACGTCGGGATCGGCGAAGCTGCGCACCAGCTTCCGCAGCGCGTCCGGCGCCCAGGCGGCGTTCGCGTCGGAGAACGCGACGACGTCGCCGCCAGCGGAGGCGACCGCCCGGTTCTGCGCCGCCACCTTGCCGCCACGCTCGCAGCGCAGGAGGCGCACTCGCGGCGCGTACGCGCCGACGAGTTCGTCCGTGCGGTCGGTCGACGCGTCCGACGCGACGACCACCTCGAGCTTCTCGGCCGGGTAGTCCAGCGCCAGCAGGTTGTCGAGCCGGCGCTCGATCACGGCCTCCTCGTCGTGTGCGGCGACGATCACCGTCACGCTCGGCTCGATCTCCGCGCGGCGCACCGGCCGCGGCGACAGGCGCGCGAGGCCCGCCGCCGCGAGGGGGTAGAGCACGTGCGTCCAGACGAGCGCGGCCAGCGACGCCCAGAGGACGATCTCGGCGACGATCACGTCGCGCCCATCTTCCGCAGCAGCCGGTCGACCTCCGCGCGGTCGACGCGATCGGTCGACGCGGCCGGCTCGAACTGCAGGGACCAGATGCGCCGGTCGAACGTGCGCCGGTCGATCGCCTCGACGACACGGCCGCCCCGGTCGACGCAGAGCTCGAGCGCGAACGGGTTCGCACCGCGGCGATAGGTGAGGCAGTCGAAGCCGGGCAGCACGCGGTAGCCGGACAGCGTCGGCGAGTCGAGCGGACCGATCAGACGCTGGACGACGTGGAAGCCGTTCACCTCGCGCCGGACCTCGCGGCCCTTCTCCCACCGGCCGACCGCGACGAGCACGGCCGCGAGCACCGCGATCGCGAGCGCGGCGAGCGCGACCCTACGCGCCGACCAGCTCATCCAACATGTCCCGGTAGCGCCGGAAGGCGACCGTCCGGTCGGCCTCCCGGACGACGTACTCGCGGCCCCGGCGGCCGAGCTCGGCCAGGTCGAGCTCGCCGTCGTGGGCGGCGCGGATCACGCGCGCGAGCTCCTCGGGACGGCCCGGCGGCACGACGACGCCGCAACCCTCGCGCGCCACGACCCGCGCCGTCTCGCTGTCCTCGTCCGCCGCCACGATCACGGGGCGGCCTGCGGCGAGAATCCCGTACAGGCGGCTCGGGACGACGTAGCCGGCGAGCCCGCTGGCGAGCCCGACCACGTGGACGTCCGCGGACGACAGCGACGACGAGAGCACCTCGCGCGGCTGATAGCCGAGAAAGCGAACCTGGTCCGCCTCGAGGCGCTCGGCGAGCGCCACGAGCTCCGCGTGCCGCGCGCCGCCGCCGATGATCGCGACGACGAGGTCGTCGAGGTCGCGCAGGAAGGTCGTCGCGCGCACGAGCGCGTCGAGGTTCTGCGCGTGCCCGACGTTGCCGGAGTGCATGACGACGAAACGGTCCGCGAGGCCCTGCTCGCGCGACCAGTCGTTGTCCTTCGGCGCCGGGTGGATCGCGCGCGTGTCGACCCAGTTCGGAATCACGGCCACGCGCCCGCGCGGCGCGCCCTTGTCCTCGAGCCGGCGCCGCATCGTGTCGCCGATCGCGACGACGCGGTCGGCGCGCCGCAGGTAGAAGCCGATCAGCACGCGCAGCACCTCGATCAGCGCCCTGTTCTCCAGGCGCTTCAGCTCGACGGCGATCTCCGGGAAGACGTCCTGGCTGACGACGACCAGCGGCACGCGGAAGCGGCGGGCGATCACGAGCGCGACGTCGGCGATGACGGGCGGATCGGTCATGCAGAGGACGACGTCGGGCCTGCGCGCCCGCAGGCCGGCGCGCAGCGACGAGAGCAGGTACGTCAGGTAGTTCACGCCGCGCAGCAGCAGGTTGCTGCGGTCGAAGGCGGTCGACTGCACGCGGACGATCTCGACGCCGTCGTGCCGCTCGCGCCCCGGCTCCGCGGGCGGGATCGCCAGCCGCCCGGTGATGACGGTCACCTCGAAGTCGCGCGCGAGCTCGGCGCAGAGCTGGGAGAGCAGGTATGCCGTCGCCTCGAAGCCGGGCCAGTAGTACTGGTTGAGGACGAGCAGGCGGGGCCGCCGCCCGTCGCGCCTACCCATACGCGGCGACCGTCCCGAGCAGGAACGCCGGAATCCAGAGGGCGGCGGCCGCGATGTTGCCCACGGAGTAGAAGTACGACTGGAACAGCCCCGCGACGAGGCCGGCCGCGAGCACGCCGAGACATGCGGCCGCGAGGTCGCGCCGCGGGCCCTGCAGCCCGCGGAGGCCCGCGCCGGCGAGCACCAGCACGAGGGCGCCGAGCGCGATCAGCCCGGCCGCGCCGAGCTGCAGGGCCAGGCCGATGTAGGAGTTCTCCGGCAGCCCGCCGACGAAGTAGTAGTAGCGGTCGACGAACACGTCCCCCTCGGTGCCGAAGCCGTGGCCGACGAGCGGACGCCGCGCCACGTCGTGCAGGGCGCCGCGCCACGCATCGATCCTCCCGCTCGTGCCGAAGAAGCTGCGCGTGATCGTCGGCTGGCCGCCGCCCGGCAGCGGCGCCCCCACGTCGGCGTCGAGCGGATAGGCAGCCTCGGCGTCGACGTACCGCGGCTGCCGGACCGGAGCGGGCTTCGCCTTCGGCTTCGTCGCGGCCGCAGCGGGCGCCGGCGGCGGCAGCGACTGGGCCTTCGGCAGCGACTGGACGCCCGCGCCGAGGGCGGTCGCCGCCGCCACGGCGGCGAGGCCGAGCGCGAGGGGCCGCCGGCCGCGCAGGCCGGCGAGCACGACGGCGGCCGAGCCGACGGCGGCGGCCACGAGCCCGCCGCGCGACCCGGTCGCGACGATCGTCCCCGCGAGCAACGCGAGCGCGGCGAGGGAGAGACCGCGGCGCCGGCCCGCGACCAGCCCCCAGACGGCGAGCGGCGTCACGACGCCGAAGAGGAGCGCGACGGTGTTCGGGTCCTGGCCGAAGCCGCGAAAGCGCGCGGGCGCCTCGTACGAGCCGGGCTCGACCGCGCGGCCGTGATCGACGGCGAGCAGGATCAGGCCCGCGACACCGACCGCGACCGCGCCGCCGACCAGGCCCGCCAGAACCGCAGAGACCCGGTCCGGGCGCACGCGCGCCGCGGCGGCGAGCAGCGCGCAGGTGCAGAACAGCAACCCGAGCGACACGGAGCGCTCGAACGTCGTCCGCGGCTCCACGGACCAGGCCGACGAGAGCAGCGCCAGGCAGACCAGCGCGGACGCGGCCACGCTCGCCCCTCGAGGAACGGCGAGCCGCGGCAGCGCCCAGGCGGCCGCCGCCACGAGCAGCGCGGCCAGCACGACCCAGCGCAGCGGATGGGCGGCCGAGGTCACGCGCGGGACGGAGCTCGACCCTGCGGCGAACGCGAGGACGGTCGCTCCGGCGAGGAGCGGGACGAGTCGATCGAGGAGGGCCTGGCGGGGAGCGAGCCGCAATTGCCGTGCAAGGATAGTCGGCGCCTTGAGCCATCCTGAGCGCATCGTCCCGGACGAGACCGAGTCCGGCGTCGTCGCGTTGCACCTCAAGCGGTACCTATTCGCGCGCCCCTGGTGCGAGGGCCGCGAGGTCCTCGACGTCGCCTGCGGAGCGGGCTACGGCACGGCTGCCCTGGCCGACGTCGCGGCGCGCGTGACCGGCGGCGACGTCGACGGCGAGACGATCGACTACGCGCGCACGCGGTACGCACGCGACAACGTCGAGTTCCGCGTGCTCGACGCGACGTCGCTGCCCTTCGCCGACGAGTCCTTCGACACGATCTGCTCCTTCGAGACGATCGAGCACCTCGACCGCCCGGACGCGTTTGTGCGGGAGGCGGCACGCGTGCTCCGGCAGGACGGGGTCGCGCTGGTCTCGACGCCTCACGTCGAGCGGACGACGCGGCAGCCGGCGAACCCGTTCCATCGCGTCGAGCTCGCCGCAGTCGACTTCGAGGCGCTGCTGCGCACCGGCTTCTCCACCGTGACGCTGTACGGGCAGCGGCGCCTCCGGACGCGGCGGCACGAGCTGCTGCGGCGCCTCGACGTGATCGGGCTGCGACGGCGGTCGGCGCTGCTCCGGCGCGCGACCGTCCTGACGGGAACCCACGCGACCGAGCACGCGACGCTGGACGAGGTGGCGATCACGCCCGGGGTGAGCCGTGACGCGACGGAGCTCGTCGCGGTCTGCACCGGTCCGCGCCGTTGAGGATCGTCCATCTCGTGATCGGCGGCGACGTCGCGGGCGGCCAGGTCGTCGCGCTGCGGCTCGCGCGTGCCGCCCGCGGCGCCGGCCACGACGTGTCGTTCGTCTCGCCGACGCCGGGACCGTTCCTCGACCTGGTCCGCGGCGAGGGGATGGCGGCGACGGTCGTGCCGATCCCGGGCGCGCTCGACGCGCGCGCGATCGGGCGCCTCGTCCGGGCGTTCCGGCGGGCCGACCTCGTCCACACGCACGGGCACTTCGGGGTCAACGTGACCGGCCGCCTCGCCGGCCGCCTCGCGGGCGCCCGCGTCCTCTCGCACATGCACGTCGAGAACGCCTTCCGCCCGGGACGCGGGCGGGCGGCGCAGGTCGCGCTCGACAACGCGACGGCGCGGCTGTGCTTCGCCGTCGTCGCCGTCTCGGATGCGACCAGGGCCGGCCTCGTGCGCCAGGGCTACCCGGCGGAGCGCACGGTCACGATCCACAACGGGATCGAGGAAGCCGCCCCCGTGGCGGCCGTACGCCTCGCCGAGGGGCCGACGGTCCTCGAGGTGGCGCGTCTCGCCGAGGTGAAGGGACAGCGGGCCCTGATCCGGGCGCTGCGAGACCTCGACGCGACCGCGGTCCTCGTGGGGCGCGACCTCGAGCACGGCGGTGCGTACGCGCGCGAGCTCGAGAACGAGGCGGCGCGTCTCGGCGTCTCCGAGCGCGTCGTGCTCGCGGGCCACCGCGACGACGTCCCCGCCCTCCTCGAAGGGTGCGACGTCGTCTGCCTGCCGTCGACCGTCGAGGGCCTGCCGCTGGTGCTGCTCGAGGCGATGGCACGGGGCAAGCCCGTCGTCGCGACGGCCGTCGGAGGGACGCCGGAGCTCGTCGCCGACGACGAGACGGGGCTGCTCGTGCCGCCCGGCGACGCCGGCGCGCTCGCGTCCGCGCTCGCCCGGGTGCTCGCCGACCGGGAGCTGGCGCGGCGACTCGGCGAGGCGGGACGCGCGCGGGTCGCAGCGGAGTTCTCGGCCGACGAGGCAGCAAGGCGCGTGCTCGGGCTGTACGAAAGCCGCTCCTAGAATGGCCGCGATGCCGCGTCCGACGCAGACGGACGTCCGCCGCTGGTGGACCGACAACCCGATGACCTACGACTGGCGCGGCGAGATTCCGCACGCCCCGGGCAGCCCGGAGCACCTGTCCGCCGTCGAGCGGCGGTTCCTGCAGGAGGCGTGGTTCGCGCAGCCGCGGGGGGCGCCGCCCTTCTCGGGCCTCATCCCGTTCGACGAGCTCGCGGGGCGCGACGTGCTGGAGGTCGGCTGCGGGACGGGCGTCCACGCGCGGCTGCTCGCGGCCGCCGGCGCCCGCGTGGCGGCCGTCGACCTGACGCCCACGGCGGTCGAGCTGACGCGCCGCCGGCTCGAGCTCGCGGGACTCGAGGCGGACGTGCGGGAGGCCGACGCCGAGGCGCTTCCCTACGAGGATGCCTCCTTCGACTACGTGTGGTCGTGGGGCGTCGTCCACCACTCGGAGCGCACCGAGCGCGTGCTGGCGGAGATGGCGCGCGTGCTTCGGCCGGGCGGTCGGATCGGGCTGATGGTCTACCACCGCAGCTCGATCACGTTCTGGGGCAACTACGTCCTCTATCGCGGCGTGCTGCGCGGCGGGCTTCTGAACGAGGGGCCCGCCGAGCTCGCGCACCGCTGGTCGGACGGCGTGATCGCACGCCACTACACGCGCAGGACGCTGCGCGACGCGCTCGCGCCGTGGTTCGAGGACGTCGAGACGAGCGTGATGGGGCAGCTCTCCGAGGCGGTGCCGCTGCCGCCTCGCCTGCGCCGGCGGGTCGCGCGGCTCGTTCCGCTGCGCGCGCAGCAGGCGCTGCTCCGCCGTTACGGCTGGTTCCTGTTCGCCGCGGCGCGGCGCCGGGCGTGACCCGGGTCGCCCTGCTCACCGAGATCCCCGCGCCGTACCGGATCCCGCTCTTCAACGCGCTCGCCGACCGCGTCGACCTGCGCGTGCTGTTCCTCCGCGAGCGGAACCCCGAGCGGCCGTACGCGCTGCACGCGGAGGAGATCCGCTTCGCACACGACGTCCTGCCCGGCGTCGACGTCACCGTGCGGGGCCGCTGGCTCGTGCTGAACCGGAGCGTCGTCCGTCGCCTGGGGCACGCGGACGTCGTGCTGCTCGGCGGGTGGAACCAGCCCGCGTTCTGGGAGGCGCTGGCGTGGTGCCGGCTCCGCCGGCGCCCCGCGATCCTGTGGGTCGAGAGCACCGGCGAGGACCGCCGCTCGGGGCGCCTCGAGGCCCTGAAGGGGAGGCTGCTGCGCGCCGCGGCGGCGTTCGTCGTCCCCGGCGCCGCCGCGCGCGAGTACCTGCTCGCGCTGGGCGTGCCCGCCGAGCGGATCGCCGTCGCGCCGAACGCGGTCGACCCCGCGATCTTCGGCCGCGCCCGCCCCACCCGCCGCGACGGCGCCTGCCGCGTGCTCGCGGTCGGGCGCCTCGCCCGCGAAAAGGGGCTGGACACGCTGCTCGCGGCGGCCGAGGGGCTGCCGGTCGAGCTCGTCCTCGCCGGCGCCGGACCCGAGGAGCGGCGGCTGCGGGCGCTGGCCGGTCCGAACACGACGTTCCTCGGCCACGTCGAGCGCGACGCGCTGCCGGCGCTCTACGCCGACGCCGACGTGGCGGTGGTGCCCTCGCGCTCCGAGCCGTGGGGAATGGCGCTGAACGAGGCCGCGCTCGCGGGGCTGCCGCTCGTCTCGACCACGGCGGCCGGCGCCGCGCGCGAGCTGATCGAGGAGGGGGTGAACGGCTTCCGCGTCCCGCCCGACGATCCGGTCGCGCTCCGCGACGCGCTCGGGCGACTCGTGCGCGACCCGGACTTCCGGCGGACTGCCGGAGAGAGATCGCGCGAGATCGCCGCGCGCTTCACCCCCGAGCGGTGGGCGGAGACGGTCGCACGGGTCGCGGAGGACGCGTCGGAGCGGGCGGCGCGGTGAGCGGCGGCAGCGTCTTCGCCACCGGCGCCGACGAGTCGTACGGCTACCACCTGCTGAACCTCCTCGGCTCCGTCAAGAAGAACTCCGACGTGTTCGACCGCATCGTCGCGTTCGACCTCGGCCTGACGGAGCACCAGCGAGCGTTGCTCGCGGCGGTTCCCGGCGTGGACGTCGTGCGCGTGCCGCCGTTCGTCCCGCACTGGGCGCGCGGCTTCACGTGGAAGCCGTGGGCGTGGACGCACGCCGAGGGCGACGCGGTGTTCTGGCTCGACGCGGGCGCCACCGTCCTGCGGCCCCTCGTGCCCGCGCTCGAGCAGATCCGCGAGCTGGGCTACTTCCTCGTGTCCCAGGGGAACCGCCTCGCCGACCTCGTGCCGAGCGGCTACGCCCGCGACTACGGCATCTCGCCGGAGGCGCTGGCGAGGCCCTACGTGGCCGCCGGCGTGATCGGCTTCGCGCCGGGCTCGACGTTCTTCGAGAAGGTGATCGTCCCGACGTACGAGGACTGCCTGCGTGGACGCAACCTGGGGTTCTCCGCCGGCGAGGAGTCGAGCAAGAACTTCGGCCTGAACCGCGGGCCCGTCGACGCCGTGCACGACTGCCCGCACTTCCGCTGGGACCAGACCATCCTGAACCTCCACGTCACCCGGGAGCTTCCGGACGCGCGGATCGCCGACCTCGACGAGTACGGCGGCTGGCGGAGCCGGCGGGACCATCCGCGCCAGGTGATCTGGCATCACCGCCGCCGCGGCGACCTGCTGTACCTGCCGCGGGTTCCCTACACCGGCCGCACGCGCCTCACCGGCCGCGCGTTCGGCGTGTACTTCGCGCTCCGCTGGTCGGCGAAGCTCAGGGAGCACCTGCGGCGTCGGCGGACGTACGTGCTGAAGGCGCGGGCGCTCACCGCAGCGCGCGCGCGAGCGCGGCGCTGAGGCCCTCGGCGGTCCGCGTCCACGTGAACCCGGCGGCGCGCGCGAGGCCGCTCGCCCGCATCTCGTCCGCCAGCGCGGAGTCGGCGAGGACGCGCCGCAGCGCGGCGGCGAGCTCGTCCGGCGACTCCGGGTCGCAGAGCAGGCCCGCGTCGCCGACCACCTCGGGCACGGACGTCCGGTTGGACGCGACGACCGGAGCGCCGCAGGCCATCGCCTCGAGCACGCCGTAGCCGAAGCCCTCGTACAGCGTCGGGTCGAGGAACGCAGCCGCGCCGCGGTACAGCTCGACGAGCTCGTCGTCGCTGACGCGGCCGAGCGCTTCCGCGCCGGCGCCGCGCCAGCCGCCGGCGACGAGCAGCCGCGCTCCGGCGCGGCGGCAGGCCTCGACCGCCGCCGCCGTGTTGTCACGCGGATCCGGCGAGCCGAGATGGAAGACGTAGTCGCCGCGCGGCCCCTCTCCGGGCGAGAACCCAGGCGGCACGCCCGGGTAGACGACGCTCGTCGAGCGAAGGCCGCGAACGGTGCGGCCGACGTCCTCCTGCGTCGCACGAGAGCCGAACGCGACGTGCGACGCGCGCCGGAGCGAGCGCCTCCAGAGGACGGACGTGAGGAGATCGCTGCCGCGATGCCGAAGCGGCGCGCGCGTCGCGCGGTTCGTGCGGATCCGGGCGACGGGCGACTCGAACAGCCACACGACCGTGGGCGGGCCGCCGGCGGGCGGCAGCCGGTCGCTCAGCGTCAACAGCGCGTCCAGGCGGTGACGGCGCGCGGCGCGCAGCACGCCTCGCAGCTCCCAGTCGATCGTCAGGCGCTCGCCGACGCGGACGACCTCGACGCCGGGAATGTCGTCGACCGCCTCCCGCACGAATACGACGAGCTCGTGCTCGCCGGCGGCCGCGAGCGCCTCCACCGCGTGCCGCTGCGAGCGCGCGTTCCCCTTGCCGTGCGGGGAGATCATCAGGCCGTCGACGCCGATCCGCGCCATGCGAGCGTCAGGCCCGGAGGCGGGGCCGGATCGCGGTCACCGCGCGCGCCGCGCCAGGCCCGCGAGCGAGGCCGCGGCCTCCCTCCGGGCACGGAGGGCCGCCGCCCCGCCGGGCAGCGCCCTGATGACGCGGCCCGCGCCGAGCCTCGCCTTGAACAACGGGCTGAGCGTCGCCCGCCAGCGGACGTACGCGATGCTGCTGTCGTAGATGCCGGCGAACGACCCCTGCGTCACGAGTGGCGGCTCGAGCCAGTACACGACGAGGTCGTGGAGCTTGAAGTGGTAGTTCAGCTCCCAGTCGATCGGGAACGTGAAGGGGACGATCGTGCTGCGTATCGCCTCTGCCGCCCGGGCGCGGATCAGGTACGAGTCGGTGCACTTCGAGGCCGGGTGATCCTTGCGGTAGAAGTGCCGCCCGGGCTCGGGCTCGGCGACCCGGAAGCCGTACGCATCGCCGAGGAACACGACGTCCGCATCCTCCGGCGTGTCGGCGAAGCAGCGGTCGAACCGCTCCGCGAAGTCGTCCTCGAGCACCGCGTCGTCCTCGAAGACGAGGCCCCACTCCTGTCCCGAGCGGGCGATGCGGTCGAGGATCTCGACGTGGCTGATCGTCGCGGCGACCTCGACGGGAGCGAGCTCGCGAAACGGCGTCGAGGGCTTGGGCGTCTCCCGGGCGCGCAGCGACCACGCCCGGCGGCTCTTGCGGTAGAACCGCCGCCGCACGTCCCGCGTCAACCGCGTCGCGTCGGGCTCCGTCACCCACTCGGCCGCGATTCCCTGCGCCTCGAGCGCGGCCGAGAGACGCTCGCGCCGCTCGACGAGCCGGCGCCCGTGCACCACGTAGACCGGGAGGTCCGCGACCCGCACGCGCGGAGATGGTAGAGGACGGGTCTGCCCGTCCCGGCCGGGCGGCTCAGGCCTCGTTCAGCTGCGCGCCGGCGAGCGGCCCGATCTCCTGAGCCTGCGGAGCGGTCGCCGGATAGCAGCAGTCGGCGAACGAGCGAAGACGCGCGAGGACCTCCAGGTGCCGCTCGGTCAGGTGCGGGTCGTCGCGCAGCTCGGCGTCCCCGTAGGCGCTGTGGCGCCGGCCGGCGTCCACGAACGCGCGCACCTCGTCCACCGGAACCTCGTCCGTCGGGACGCCGTGCGTGCGCAGGAACCGGCGCAGGACGTGCGCGACCGAGACCGGGTCGGCGACCAGGTCCTCGTACCGAACGGCCAGCGCGTGCAGCCCGGCGACGTTCGCCAGGAGCGCCTCGTTGTAGCGCCGCCACAGGGCGAGCGAGGCGGGCTTGCTCAGGCGGAGATCGCCGGCCTCGAGCGACCGCCAGACCTCGAGCGGATTCCTGTGGACGACGATCGCGAGCGTGCGCATGCGGAGCACGCGCCGCCAGAACGGGAGCGTCAGGCAGGTGCGCGGGTCCTTCCAGACCCACAGGGGCAGGTCGCCGTACACCTTGTGGAAGGCGCGCCGCGCAGACGCGACGTGCGCCAGCAGCCGAGGGTGCCGCTCCCACCCGGGTCGAAGGGGCGGCGGGTCGTGCCACGCGCCGCCGAGCGCACGGAGGAGGCCGTCCTGGAAGTTCGTCAGCGCGCCGCTCTCCCAGTGCTCGTTCGTGACCTCGCCGGCGCGCCCGATCGGGACGCCGAGGAGGTTGACCACACGGGTGAGCGCCGAGGTGCCGCTCCGGTGCATGCCGAGCACGACGACGCCGGTCCCGACATCGGGAGCCGGCGCCAGCCCGCGGGCACCCTCTCTCAACGCCACGACCCGGCGACGCACGGGCCGAGACGATAGACAACGCGCCTGAGCGACGGCTAAGAGGTGCTCACATAATGACGTTCGTCGATCCGGGTGCGATCGGCGAGCACGAGGCAAGGACGCAGGGAGCGCCCATATGCAGTGCATATGGGCGCGACCGAGGACACAGCATCGTGCCGCCGAGCGCGGCCGGGCGACTCAACGTTCATTGTGTGAGCACCTCTAAGAAGCGGCGGGCACCTGCGCCGCCGGTCAAGGATTCGTAAGCCCGCGGAGGCCCCGGCTAGCATCAACGCGTGCCGCGCCCGATCCCGGTTCTCTTCGTCCACCACCGCTCCGAGCTGGGCGGGGCGCCCGAGTCGCTCTCGTACCTGATCCGGGAGCTCGACCGAAGCTCGTTCGAGCCGCACGTCTACTGTCCGCCCGGACCGGCCGCCGAGCTCTTCCGCGAGGCCGGCGCCGTCGTGCACACGGGCGCCGTCGCGGGCTTCACGCACATCTGGGCGTCGACCTACCGGGGCCGGCGCTGGCTCCTGTTCGCGCGCGAGCTCGTGCGCCTGCCGAGCCACGCCCGGCAGTTCCGGCGCACGCTCCGGGCGCAGCGCTTCGAGCTCGTCCACTTCAACGACTCGCCGCTGATCCCGGCGGCGATGCTGGCCCGCCACGAGGGGCTGCCGGTGGTGTGGCACCTGCGCTCGGCGCTGCCGGAGGACGGCCGTGACCGCCGCTCGGCCCTCATCCGGCGCGCGATCCGCAGCCTCGCCACCACCTCGATCGCCATCAACCGCGACGTCGCGGGCGTCTTCGACGTCGGCTCGACCGTCGTCCCGAACTCGGTCGACCTGCAGCGGTTCCGGCCGGGCGACCGCGAGGCCGCGCGGGCGGCGCTCGGCCTGCCGCCGGGGGTGCCGGTCGTCTCGTTCTTCGGCTTCATCTACCCGTCGAAGGGCTTCCGCGAGTTCATCGAGGTGGCCGCGCAGCTCCGGGAGCAGGGCGTCGAGGCGAGCTACCTCGTCGTCGGCGGCGCCGTGCGCGGGCAGGAGTTCTTCCGGACCGTCGTCGGCCGCTCGCTGCAGGCGGTCGACCTGACGCGCGACTACGAGTCGGAGGCGAAGCAGCTCGTCCGCGAGCTCGACCTGGACGACGTCGTCCGGTTCGTCCCCTTCACCCAGGACACCGCGAACCTGTACCAGGCGTCCGACGTCGTCGTCGCGCCGTCGCAGGGGCCCGAGCTCGGCCGCCCGGTGATCGAGGCCGCGGCGAGCGGCGTCCCCGTCGTCGCGTCGGGCTCGCGCACGGGCGGAGGCGTCGTCGTCCCGAACGAGACGGGCGTGCTCGTGTCGGACTACGGCGTCGGCTCGATCGCCGACGCGGTCGCCCGGCTCCTGCAGGACCCCGGCCGGCGGCGGTCGCTGGGCCGCACGGCGCGCGCCCACGCCGAGGAGAGCTTCGACCCGGCACGCAACGCGCGGCGGATCGAGTCGATCTACCGCGAGATCCTCCCGTCCCGCGAGCGGATCCCCGTCCTCTACGTCCACCACCGGCCGCAGCTCGGCGGCGCGCCGTCGTCGCTCGCGCAGCTCATCAGGCACCTCGATCCGCGCTTCGAGCCGCACGTGTTCTGCCCGGAAGGGCCCGCGGCCGAGCTGTTCGCCGAGGCGGGGGCGCAGGTGCACACCGGGCCGGTCTCGATCTTCGCGCACGCGTGGGACTCGCCGTACGAAGGCCTGCGCTGGCTCGTGCTCGGACGCGAGATCTCGTCGCTGCAGCCGCACGTGCGGCAGCTCGCGCGGCTGATGCGCGAGCACCGCTTCCCGCTCGTGCACCTGAACGACTCGCCGCTCCTCGCCGCCGCCTGGGTGGCGCGCAGCCACGGCGCGAAGGTCGTGTGGCACCTCCGCTCGGCGCTCGCGGGAGAGGGACGCGACCGCCGGTCGCGCCTGATCGCGTCGTTCATGGAGGCCTTCGGCGACGCGGCGATCGCCATCGACCGGGACGTCGCAGCCCGCTTCCCGATCCGCCTCCGGCTCGAGATCGTCCACAACTCGGTGCGGCCGCCGGCCGCGTCGGGAGACGGCGGCAAGGCCGCGCTGGGGCTGCCCGTCGACCGCGTCGCGGTCGGCTTCGCCGGCTTCGTGCGCCGCCAGAAGGGCTGGCAGGAGCTCGTGTCCGCGGCGGAGATCCTCGTCCGCGCGGGATCGCCCGTGCACTTCGTGATCATGGGCGGCGGCGTCCGGCCGCCGGAGTACTTCAGGACGCTGCGCGGCCGCGCCCTCGCGGCCACCAACCTGCTGACCGACGAGGAGTCGGCAATCAAGGACCTGGTGGCGGCGAAGGGCCTCGACCGGCATTTCTCGTTCCTGCCGTTCACCGCCGAGACCGGCGAGATCTACAACGCGCTCGACATCGTCACCTTCCCGAACCAGGGCGTGGGCCTCGGCCGGCCGGTGCTGGAGGCCGCCACCTACGGCAAGCCGGTGGTCGCCTCCGGGTCGACGACCGGCGCGGGCGTCCTGCTCCCCGGGAGGACGGGCCTCCTGCTGGACGACGCGAGCCCGGAGGAGCTCGCCTCGGCGCTGCGCCTGCTGATCGACGACCCGGACCTGCGCCGGCGGCTCGGGGAGGCTGCCGCCGAGCACGCGCGCGCCCGCTTCGACCCGGCTCTCAACGCCCGCGCGGTGGAGAGCGTCTACGACGAGCTGCTCGGCGTGCCCCGCGAGCGCGAGGTGGCGCGGATCCCCGTCGCGGCATGACGGCGGTCTCCATCGTCACCCCGTCGCTCGACCAGGCCCGATACCTTCCGGCCGCGCTCGCGAGCGTGCGCGCGCAGACGTACGCGCCGATCGAGCACGTCGTCGTGGACGGCGGCTCGACCGACGGCACGCTCGAGATCCTCCGGGCGGAGAGCGGACTGCGCTGGGTCTCGGAGCCCGATCGCGGGCAGGCGCACGCCTTCAACAAGGGCGTCGCGCGCTCGCAGGGCGAGGTCGTCGGCTGGCTCAACGCCGACGACGCGTACGAGCCACACGCCGTCGCCGAGGCGGTCGAGGCGCTGGAGGAGAGCGGCGTCGGGATCGTCTACGCCGACGTGACGCGCGTGAACGACGACGGCGTGAACCCGCGCCGGATCCGCTCGCGCCCGACGTGGGACCTCTGGACGGAGCTCAACGACGGCAACGGCATCTACTCGCCCGCGGTGTTCTTCACGCGCGAGGCGTTCGACGCCGTCGGCGGGCTCGACGAGTCGCTGCAGCTCGCGATGGACTACGACCTCTGGCTGCGGATGGGCGCCCGCTTCGGGGCCCGGCACGTCGACTCCGTCTGGGGCGTGCAGCGCATCCACGGCGAGGCGAAGACGATCCGCCGCTACGAGGACTTCTGGCCGGAGCGCCTCGCCATCAGCCGCCGCCACGGCGGGCGGCTCGTCTCACCGCTCCTGATCCGCCGCTACGTCCGCTCGCCGCACGCCCAGCGCCTGGCGCTGCGGGCGGCAGCCGCGGCGTACGCCATCGCCGGAAGGCGCCCTCGCTGATGTGCGGGCTGGCGGGGGTCGTGCGGCTCGGCCGGCCGCCGGAGCGCGACACCGTCGAGAGGTGGCTCGACGGGCTCGCGCACCGCGGCCCGGACGGCCGCGGCATCCTCGCCGGCGACGGCGTCTGCCTCGGCCACCTGCGGCTCGCGATCATCGACCTCTCCGATGCGGGCCTGCAGCCGATGGAGCGCGACGGGCTGCAGCTCCTGCACAACGGCGAGATCTACAACTACGTCGAGCTGCGCGACGAGCTGCGCGCGAAGGGCCACGCGTTCTCGAGCGGCACCGACAGCGAGGTCGTCCTCGCCGCGTACCGCGAATGGGGGTCGCGCTGCGTCGAGCGCTTCAACGGCATGTGGGCGTTCGTGATCTGGGACGCCGCCCGGCGGACGCTGTTCTGCTCTCGCGACCGCTTCGGCGTGAAGCCCTTCTACTACCGCCTCGACGGCGACCGGTTCGCGTTCGCCAGCGAGCCGTGGCCGCTCGCTCGCGACGGAGCGAACCTCTCCGCGATCCGCGACTACCTCGAGCAGGGCTACCTCGACCAGGGCACGCAGACGTTCTTCGCCGGCGTGCGCCGGCTCGCGCCCGCACACTCGCTCTCGTTCGGCCCGGACGGGCTCCGGCTCGAGCGCTACTGGACGCTCGAGCCGCAGGAGCCGCCGGCGGATCCCGTCGCCGCGGTGCGCGAGACGTTCCTCGACGCGGTGCGGCTGCAGCTGCGCAGCGACGTGCCCGTCGGCACGTGTCTCTCCGGCGGCATGGACTCGTCGGCGATCGCGGTCGCCGTCGCGCGGCAGGGGCACGACCGCCAGAAGACGGTGACCGCGTACTTCGACGACGCGGGCTACGACGAGCGCCCGTTCGCGCAGGCGGTCGTGGACAGCACGGGCGCACAGGCGCACTGGGTGACGTTCACCGCCGACGACCTCGTCGCCGACCTGCCGGCGATCGTGCAGGCGCAGGGCGAGCCGTTCGGGTCGACGTCGATCTGCGCCGGGTGGTACGTGATGCGGGAGGCGCGGCGCGCCGGGCTCACGGTGATGCTCGACGGCCAGGGCGGCGACGAGATCCTCGCCGGCTACCGCGCGTTCTTCGGCTACCGGCTCTCCGACCTGCTGCGGGCCGGGCAGCTCGGCGAGGCGGCCGCCGAGCTGCGCGCCTTCTCGCGCGTCAATGGCGCCCGCTGGGGCGCCGTCGCGCTCGCGAGCCCGCACGTCCCCGAACGCGTCCGGCTCGCGGCGCGGGCGCGGCTGCGCGGCGCGGCCGCGCTCGCGTCGCCGGACCTGCCGCCCCCGGCGGCGACAGGGCACCCGAACGGCGCGGGCTTCCCCGACCGCCTGCGGCGCCAGCTGCACCTCGTCCTGTCCCGGCGCGGCCTGCCGGAGCTGCTGCGCTACGAGGACCGCAACTCGATGGCGCACTCGCTCGAGGCCCGCGTCCCGTTCCTCGACCACCGCCTGGTCGAGCTGGCGTTCTCCTTGGACGGCGCCGAGCTGATCCGCCGCGGCGAGACGAAGTCCGTCCTGCGGCGCGCGCTGGCCGATCTCCTGCCGGCGGAGGTGCGTCGGCGGCGGGACAAGCTCGGCTTCGTCACGCCCGAGGGACGCTTCCTGCGCGGCGCGCTCGGCGAGATGGCGGCGGACGTCTTCGCGTCGAGCCGCTTCCGAGAGCGCGGCTTCGTCAACGCGGCCGTCGCGCGCCGCCGCCTCGAGCGCCACCGCCGCGGCCGGCTGCAGGCGGGGATGGAGCTCTGGCGCGCGCTCAACCTCGAGCTGTGGGCGCAGAGGTTCCTCGACGCGTGAAGGTCCTCTTCCTGACCGCCAGCTACCCGACGCCCGCCGAGCCGCTGCTCGGCGTCTTCGTCGAGGAGCACGCACGGGCCGCCGCCGCGCACGCCGACGTCGCGGTCGTCCATCTCGACCGCTCGCCCGTCCGGCGCGTCGTCGTCGAGCGCGCGGTAGACGAGGAGCTTCCGACCTGGCGCGTCCGCTACCCGCGCTCCCCCGCGCCGTGGAGCTACGCGGGCAACGTCCTCGGCGCGCTCCTCGGCTACGCGCGGGCCCGCCGCGCCGGGTTCGACCCGGACGTCGTCCACGCCCACTTCTTCCTCGCCGCAGCGCCGGCCGTCGTCCTCGGGCGGCTGCTGCGCAAGCCGGTCGTCGTCACGGAGCAGTGGAGCGTGTTCCTACCGGAGGACCCGACGACGCTGAGCCCGCTGCTGAGACGCGTGGCCCGGTTCGCCTTCACGCGCGCGGACGTGGTCATGCCCGTCAGCGACGCCCTGGCCGACGGGATCCGCGCGCTCGGCGGCCGGATGCGGATCCGGGTCGTCCCGAACGTCGTCGACACGACGCTCTTCCACCCCGGCACGCCGCCGCCGCGCGTCGCGTCGTCGCCGCGCCGCATCGTCGGCGTCGGCGCGCAGTACGAGGCGAAGGGCTGGGAGGACCTCCTCGACGCGCTGAAGCTCCTCGCGAACGGCACGCAGCACGTGCACCTGTCGCTGATCGGCGACGGCCCGCTGCGCGGCGAGCTCGAGGCGCGGGCAGAACGCGCCGGGCTTCGCGACGTCGTCACCTTCACCGGCTGGCTCCCGAAGCCGGAGGTCGCGGAGCGGGTGCGCGACGCCGACCTGTTCGTGCTGACCAGCCGCTACGACAGCAACCCGTGCGCGGCGATCGAGGCGCTGGCGAGCGGCGTGCCGGTGGTCGGGACGGCGGTGGGCGGGATCCCTGACCTGGTCGCGGGCGGCGCGGGCCTGCTGGCGCGCCCGGGCGATCCGGCCAGCATCGCCTCCCGCATCGAGGAGGCGCTCGCGTACGGCTCCTGGGACCGGGAGCGGATCGCGTCGGAGGCGAGCGCCCGGTACGGCCGCGACGCCGTCGGCCGGGCGTTCGCGGAGGTCTACGAGGAGGTCGTGGCGCGGCGACGCTGACGACGCAGTCGAGCGCCCTGCGCGCGCACCTCGCCGCCACCGTCCGCGCCTGGCTCGGGGTGCCGCCGCACGAGGACGTGCCGGAGCTGCCGGACGAGCTCGCGCGGCGGTTGCTGCGGCTCGAGGAGTACGAGCACGCCCACCGCGACCGCTGGGGGAACTGGGAGTTCGCGTTCTGCGAGGCCTATCGGGCCGGGCGGCTCTGGGAGACGGACGTCGACCGATGGGTCGCGGACCGGCGCCGCGAGCTCGGCGGCACGGCCCGCGGGCTGTGGCCCGACGGGCGGCCGTTCGCCGTCTGCGTGACGCACGACGTCGACCTGATCGCGGAGGCGGTCACGCTGCGCCAGGCGGCACGGTCGGCGCGGACGTCGTTGCTCGACGCCGGCGGCTCCCGCCGGGAGCGCCTCGTGCGGCTCGCCCGGCCGGGCGTCCGGGCGGCGCGGGCGCTCGCCGGCGGGCTCAGCGCGGCGCCGGCCGCCGAGACCCTCGAGCTCTGCGTCGAGCTGGAGCGCGAGCGCGGCGTCACCGCGTCGTACTTCTTCACCGTGTACGTCGGCGCCCGCGGCCATCGCTACGACTGCGTCTACGACTTCGGCGACGACTGCAGGTTTCGCGGCGAGCGCATGCCGGTCGCGGACGTCGTCCGCACGCTGCACGGCGAGGGCTTCGACGTCGGCCTCCACGGCAGCTACAACTCGGCCGTCGTGCCGGGCCTGCTCGCGCACGAGCGCGAGTCGCTCGAACGCATCCTCGGCGCGCCGGTGACGACGACGCGTCAGCACTTCGTGCACTGGGACGTCCGCGTGACGCCGCGGCTACAGGAGGCTGCGGGGCTCCTCGCCGACTCGACGCTCGGGTTCAACCGCAACGTCGGAGCGCGGACGGGGACCTCGCTGCCCTTCCACTGGTACGACGTGGAGGCCGACCGGCGCCTCGACCTGGTGGAGGTCCCGCTGCTCCTCCAGGACGGAGCGCTCCTGCGACCGGACGCGCTCGAGCTCGACCCGGAGCTCGCCTCGGGCGTCGTGCGCGAGGCGATCGAGCGCGCGGCCCGGACGGGGGGCCTGCTGACGGTCGTCTTCCATCCGAACAACCTCGCGGACGAGCGTCATCTCCGGCTCTTCCGCCTGCTCCTCGACGAGGCGCTGGGGCGGGGCGCCTGGTTCTGCTCGCTCCGCGACGTGGACGAGCTGTGGCGGCGACGGATGGCGGAGGCGGCCCCGTGAGCGTCGAGATCGTCGCGTTGCGCGGTCCGCTGGACGACGAGAAGCTCGGCTGGCTCGTGGACCTGTACGGGCCGGTGGACGAGAAGTACGCGTCGCTCGACTTCGTCCGCCACCAGTTCGTCGGGAACCCGTTCGGCTGGTCGGCGCACGTCTTCGCGCTCGACCACGGCCGCCCGGTGGGCCATTCGGGCGCCGTGCCGTTCGTCGCGCGGCGGGGGGACGAGGAGCTTGTCGCGGGAAAGATCGAGGCGGTGACGGTCGACGCCGCCTACCGCGGCCGGCGGGCGGAGGACGGCGGCAGCGTCGCGACGGACGTGCTGTCGACGCTCTATCCCTTCGCGGTCGAGAACGGGATGCGGGTGCTCTTCGGGCTCGCGCCGCCCGGCGTCGCCCGCGTGCACGCACGTGCCGGCTGTCGTCTCCTGCCTCTCGACGCGCCCGCCTACACGGCGGTCCTCGACCCGCGCTCGTGGGGCAGCCACGAGCCTTCGCGCAGCCGGCGCGTCGCCGCGTCGGCCCTCGCCGCGGGCCAGCGCGCGGCGATGCTTGCCCTGCGCGCGCCCGCGCGCGTCGCATCCTCGGGACCTGCGCGGGTCTCGGACCCCGCACGCGAGGACGCACCGCTCGCGGACGGGCCGCACGGCTTGCCCGGCTGGACGATCTCTGGCGCCGACGCGTGGGAGTGGTACCGGGGAAGCGGCGTGCTGCGGACGCTGGAGGTCGGCGGCGCCCACGGCTCGCGCGGGCTCGTCCGGCCGGGCACGGGGGCGAGCCCGGCGCAGATCGTCGCCTGGGAGCCGCGTCGCCCCGGCATCGTCCCCGCGGCGCTCTTCCTCGAGCAGGCGGCACGGGTCGCGTCGGCGCGCGGCGCGCCGACGCTCCGCTTCCAGCCGTGGAAGGGCGACGCCGCCGAGCGGACGCTCGCGCGCGCGTGCCGGCTGCTCGGCTTCGTGCAGCGCCCCGAGGCGAATCTGGTTGTCTACTCGACCGACACGAGCTACGACGACGTACGGCTGACACCGTTCTTCTATGTCACGTTCTGAGCAGAGCCGCGCGACGCCGCGGGTGGCGGTCGTCGTCCCCTGCTTCAACGACGGGGCGACGCTCCCCGACACGCTGGCGTCGCTGCGCGACGAGGAGCCGCACGAGCTCGTCGTCGTCGACGACGGCTCGGACGACGCGGCGACGACGTCGGAGCTCGAACGTCTCGCGGCCGGCGGCGTGCGCATCGTGCGCAGGGCGAACGGCGGACTGTCCGCGGCCCGCATGACCGGCGTCGAGGCGACGTCGGCGCGCTACGTCCTGCCGCTCGACGCCGACGACGCGCTCGTGCCGGGCTCTCTCGCCGCGCTCGCGGACGCGCTCGACGCGGCGCCGGACGCCGCCGTCGCGTGGGGTGACGTGGAGATGTGGGGCGAGCAGGCCGCGCACCTCGACGTGGCCCGCTCGCTCGACCCGTGGCTGCTCACGTTCATCAACGACGTCCCGGTCGCCTCGATGATCCGCCGGGTCGCGCTGCTCGCCGCCGGCGGCTGGAGCATGGGCTCGGGCTACGAGGACTGGGACCTCTGGCTCGCGCTCGCCGAGCGCGGCCACACCGGCGTGCACGTCCCGCGGCCGACGCTGCGCTACCGACGGCGCCCGGGACGCATGCTGGCGGACTGCACGCCGCAGCACGCCGCGCTCTACGCCAGGTTGCGCGAACGCCACGCGGCGTTGTTCGCGCAACGCCGGCGGAACCGGCGCCGGTCGCAGGCGCCGCTGCGGGCGCGGCTGCTCTTCCCGGCGATCGAGACGCTCCCGCTCGACCCGTTCACCCGGCACCGCGCGTACCTGCTCGTCAACCGCCCGCGCCAGACGCTGTCGCTCCGCCGCGACCGTCGAGCGGCGGCCGCGTGACGCCGCGCGTGACGGTCCTGCTCGCCGTCAAGGACGGCGAGCGGTACGTCCGCGGCGCGGTCGAGAGCGTGCTCGAGCAGACGTACGGCGACTTCGAGCTGCTCGTCGTCGACGACGCGAGCACCGACGCGACGCCGCAGATCCTCGCGTCGTTCTCCGACCCGCGCATCCGCGTCGTCCGCAACAAGCGCAACCTCGGGCAGGTCCCGTCGCTCAACCTCGGGCTCGCGCAGGCGCGGGGAGAGTACGTCGCACGCCTCGACGCGGACGACGCCTGCCGGCCGGAGCGGCTGGCGCGGCAGGTCGAGCAGCTCGACGCCGACGGCCGCGTCGGCCTCGTCGGGACGTGGATGGAGATCGTGGGCGAGCGCGACCAGCGTCTCGGCTGGCTGCGGAAGGCCCTGCACGACTACGTCGACTTCCTCTACCACACGCTGATCATGCGCGTGTACGTCAGCCATCCCTCCGCGATGTACCGGCGGGAGCCGGTGCTGGCGCTCGGCGGCTACGACGAGACCACGGCGCCGGCGGAGGACAAGGACCTCTGGCGCAAGCTCGCGCTCGAGCGCTGGGACGCACGGATCGTGCCGGAGCCGCTCGTCGTCTACCGGCTCCATCCCGGCCAGCTCTCGCAGACGCAGGCGGCGCACCAGCGCGAGGTCGACGGCCTCAGCCAGGACCGCTTCCTCGCGGCTCTCGCGCCGCAGACGCCGCCGACGCCGGTGCGGCTCCTGCTGGCGAGCGATCCACGTACGTGGCAGCACGACCCGCGGCGCCAGCTCGACGGGCTGGAGGCGGTGCTCGGCGGCGCGCGGACGATCCTGCGGCTCGGCGACGACGAGGCGCGGCGGCTCGAGCTGCGCGTCGCGGCCCGCCTGCTCGCGGTCGCGCGGACCCGGCCCTGGCATCCCGCCGCGCGGGTTCTCGGCGCGTACGCGCTCGCGCGGCTGCCGGCCGAGTCGAAGCGACGGGCTCGCGCGTCGTACGCGGCGGCGCTCGCCACCACGCCGCTGCTCGCCGCCCTCCGCCGCTCCGGCCGACTCGTCGCGGATCGCGCGGACGCGGTGCCGGTGCTGCGCGGCCTGCGCGGGCCGGCCCGGCACTCGCGCCTCGCGCGCAGCCTCTACGGCAAGCTGCTCGGCACCGAATGAACGCCGACATCGAAGACGTCCGCAGACGGCGCGACGAGGTCGTCGCGCGCCACGGCGCGTGGACCGCGCACAACGTCCGGCTGGCGGACGGCGTCTACACGATCGGGCCGGAGCCCTCGGGCGACGAGGTGAAGCTCCGCCGCGTGACGCAGCTCGCGCTCGACGCCTTCGGCGGCTCGCTCCACGGCGTCCGCGTCCTCGACCTCGCCTGCCTCGAAGGGATGTACGCGCTCGAGCTCGCCCGCCGCGGCGCGGAGGTCGTCGCGGTCGAGGGTCGCGAGGCGAACCTCGCGAAGGCGCGGTTCGCGGCGGACGTCCTCGGGCTCGACGTCGACTTCCGGCTGGAGGACGTCCGGCACGTCGACCGCGAGCGGCACGGCGACTTCGACCTCGTGCTCGCGCTCGGCATCCTCTACCACCTCGACGCCCCCGACCTGCTCGCGCTCGTCGAGAACCTCGGCGAGCTCTGCCGGCGGGCGCTGATCGTCGACAGCGCCGTCGCGCGCGCGGCGACGGAGACGATCGCCCACGACGGCCGCGCCTACCGCGCCGAGCGGCTCGTCGAGCACGAGCCCGGCTCGACCGCCGAGCAGCGCCTGCAGGCCGTCTGGAGCTCGCTCGACAACCTCACCGCGGTCGCGCTGACGAGGCCGTCGCTCGAGACGCTGCTGGCGGCGAACGGGTTCACGAGCGTGCTGGAGTGCCACGTTCCGGCCGAGCCGGCCAAGGAGGTCAACCGCGTCACGCTGCTCGCCCTCAAGGGCGAGCCGGCCGGAACGCTCGTCTCCGCGACGCCGGCGGCCGACCCGGCGGCCGTGCCGGAACGGCCGCCGCTCGGACGGCGGCTCGAGGGCGGCGCAGCGTGGCGCCTCGGAGGGCGTCTGCTACCGCCCGCGGTCCGCGCACGCCTGCGCCGCGCCCTTGGCGCCGAGACGCGACGGCACTAGGGGGCCGGCCGCGCCGGGAGAAGTCGCCGGCCGCGGAGCGTCCAGTGCAGCCGCACGAACATGCGCAGCCGCAGCACCGCCTCGGCGGGCAGGGACCTGTGCTCGGCCCGCAGGCCGGCGAGCGCCTCGTCGAGCCACTCCGGGAGGCCGTCCGTGTTCCAGTGGTGCTGCTCGCCGCCACGCGTGCGGTAGAAGCGCTCCTCGGCCGACGGCCGGTCGAGGTCCGCGTACCACGGCATGTGGCGCGCGACGTACGGCGGCCCGGTGCGAATCGCGTCCGCCGGACGTGGCTGCCCGTTCGGCCTATGCAGCGCGAACGTGGTGTCGATCGCCGAGAAGTACGCGCCTCGCTCGACGCGCCACCTCCAGTGCTGGCGCTCCCAGAGGATCACCGCCTCCTTGTGGGCGTAGTGGTCCGGGATGTCGTCGATGCGAAGGCCGAAGCCGACCTTGTTCACGCCGGGATAGCGCCGGAGCAGCTCGTCGAACCGGTCGAGGGCGTCGTGCGGGCACTCCTCGCTCGGGACGATGTCGGGGTCGGTGTAGACGAAGCCGCGGCCACGGGTGCGCTCGAACACGCCGGGCGCCAGCCACAGGGCGAAGCGGCCCCAGTTCCTGCCCAGCCGGACGACCTCGTGCGGCGTCTTCTCGTAATACTCGAGCAGTGGCTCGTACGAGGAGTCGTTGTCGAGCAGGTAGATCTCCTCGCTGCCCGCGCCCTCGAGCCACGAGACGAGCTGGGCGAGCGCGGCAACGCGGTCGCGGCAGTTGACGAAGACCGGGACGGCGCTCACGGCGCCGCCACCTCGGCGCAGATCGCCGCGAGCCTCTCGGCGAACGCTGCGTAGGTCAGCGTCTCGGCCCGCTCGCGAGCGTGCCGCTCGCACCGCGAGCGGAGATCGTCGTCGCCGAGCAGCCGAAGCACGGCGCGGCGCAGCCCGGCGACGTCCCCCGCCTCGACGAGGAGGCCCTCGCGCTCGTCCTCCACGTAGTCGACGACGCTCGGCGCCCGGGTCGCCACCACCGGCTTGGCGAGCGACAGCGCCTGCACGACCGTCGTCTGGCCGAAGTCCGAGTCGGCGGACGCGAGCGGAACGACGACGACAGCCGCGCCCGCGAGCCGCGTGAGGAACTGCGGCACCGGCATCCGCCACTCGACGCGCACGTTCGCCGGGAGCTCTCCCTCCCAGCCGAGCGTCCCGGGCGAGAACGTGACGATCTCGAGCCGGACGTCCGTCTCTCGCAGCGCCTCGATCAGCGTTCCGAAGTCGCGACCCGTGCCGCCGCCGGAGAAGACGTAGCGCCCCGGCTCCGCCGACGCACGCGCCTGGTCGAAGTCCCCGTCCGCGGGAAGCGGGGCGAACGCCGCCCGCCGCCGGACCTCGGGCCGCTGCCGCTCGATCCACGCACGCGAGTAGACGACGTCCCGGTCGACCTGAGCGAGCTGGTCGTCGTCGAGGTGGTGCTGGTTCGTGACGATCAGCTTCGCGCCGAGCAGGAGGCCGGCGCGCCTCGCGCGGATGAACCACGGCACCGTGCGCTCCACCGAGCCGAGCAGCACGGCTCGCGGGCGCCGGAGCGCGATCGCGACCAGCGCACGGGCGAAGACGGCCGCCGAGTTGACGAGGTGCGTGCTGTGCCCGAAGAAGACGCGGGCGTAGATCCTGTGGGGGAAGACCTCGGCTTCGCGGGAGGCCCAGAAGCTCTTGCGCACCGTGACGACGAGGACGCCGTCGAGCGCCGGCGTCATCCGGCCCGCGCCGCTGCGATGCGGTCGACCGCCTCCGTCCGCCAGTGCAGCGCCGGCCGCAGGTACGCCCCGCCTCGCATGTTCGCGGCGAGGCCGGCGAAGCGGACGTCGAGCTCGACGACGCCCGAGTACTCGAGAACGTGGTGAACCTCGGAGACGAGCGCGACGTCCAGATCGAGCCGCGCGTCTCCGAGCAGGTCGCGCGGCAGCGTGACCAGCGAGCGATAGCTCCCCGGCGCGACCGGCGTGCCCTCGCCTGCCTCGTCGTCGGCGCTCTCGGTCCGCAGCACGGGGGTCTGGTCCTCGTCGCGCAGGGTCACGATCAACCGCAGGCTCGGCACCGGCCGCAGGACCGCGTAGTCGACCGCGACCGTGATCTCCTCGTTCGAACGGAACGACGAGCACGGAAGACCCGTCTCGTCGAGCACCGCGACGCGGTCGCAGCGCAGCGCGGGCGTGTCGCCGTACACCTCCGACCGCGTCAGCCGCAGGGCGAGCTCGCCGTCGTCGACCGCGGCCCCGGAACGGTCGCCGCCGTGGCCCAGGTAGTGGTGGATCGCGCCGTCGGGGTCGCCCTCGAACGCGAGCACGCCCTTCTCGAGGACGAGCGCCCGCGAGCAGAGGCTGCGCACGGCGGGAAGACGGTGGCTCACGAAGACGACGGTGCGGCCCTCGCGGGTGACGTCCTTCATCTTGCCGAGGCACTTCTGCTGGAACTCGGCGTCGCCGACGGCGAGCACCTCGTCGACGAGCAGGATCTCCGGCTGCAGGTGCGCGGCGACGGCGAACGCGAGCCGCACCTGCATCCCGCTCGAGTACCGCTTCACCGGCGTGTCGAGGAACGTCGCCATGCCCGAGAACTCCACGATCTCGTCGAACCGGCGGTTGATCTCCGCCCGCCGCATGCCGAGGATCGTCCCGTTCAGGTAGATGTTCTCGCGGCCGGTCAGCTCGGGATGGAACCCGGTGCCGACCTCGAGCAGCGACCCGACGCGCCCGCTCAGGAGGACGCGGCCCTCGGTCGGCTCGGTGATCCGCGAGAGGATCTTGAGCAGCGTGCTCTTGCCGGCGCCGTTCGCGCCGATCAGGCCGAGCACCTCGCCGCGCCGAACCTCGAACGAGACGTCGCGCAGCGCCCAGATCCGCTCCGGCTCGGCGCGCTTCGCGCGGCGGCCTGCCCGCAGGGCCGCGCTCGCCGCGCCCGCCAGCACGTCGCGGAGCGCCTTGTAGGGCTCGCGCTGCCCGATGCGGTAGCGCTTCGAGAGGTGCTCGGCGCGGATGACGAGCGGCTCAGACGACATCCGCGAAGCTCCGCTCGACGCGACGGAAGTACTCGATGCCGCCGACGAGCAGCAGGACGACCACGCCGAACGACAGCAGCTCGAGGTGCGCGATCCGCGCCGCCTGGTGGCCGAACAGCGCCCAGCGGAAGCCCTGCACCACGCCGGTCATCGGATTGACGCCGATCCACTGCCGCCACGCGATCGGGAACACGAGCCACGAGTACGCGATCGGCGTCGCGAAGAGCCACGCCTGCACGAGGAAGGGCACCGTGTACTGGACGTCGCGGTACTTGACGTTCAGCGCCGACAGCCAGATGGTCACCGCCACCGCCGTCACGATCAGGAAGAGGATCCAGAAGGGCAGCGTCAGGACCTGCCACGGCGGCACGATGCGGTACCAGGCCATGAGCCCGGCGAGCACGGCCGAGCCGACGGCGAAGTCGACGAGCCCCGCGAGCACCGGCGCGACCGGAATCAGCACGCGCGGGACGTACACCTTGGTAACCAGAGCCTGGTTCTCGACGATGCTCTTCGTCGAGGAGGTCAGCGCGTTCGCGAACACGAACCACGGCAGCAGCGCGGAGTAGGTGAGGACCAGGTACGGGATCCCGTTCGTCTGCAGGTGGGCGAAGTGGCCGAGGACGACGGTGAAGATCCCGGCGGTGAGCAGCGGCTGCAGGATCACCCACGCGGCGCCGATCGCGGTCTGCTTGTAGCGGATCTTCACGTCGCGCCAGACGAGGAGATACAGGAGCTCGCGGTAGTCCCACAGCTCGCGGAGATCGAGAGGCGTCCACCCGCGGCGGGCCTGGATGACGGTGAGCCGGTCGGAGTCGAAATGGCTCTCGTGGCCCGCTGCGGCGGTCGCTGTCACAGCGGGCCAGAATAGCCGGGCGGCCTGCGGCCGACCCTCGGCGTCACGCGCCTGTCAGCTCCCCGAACACCTCGACGTGCCTGGCGATCCACGCGGCCGCGTCGAAACGCTCGACCGCCCGCGCCCGGGCCGTCACACGCAGCTCCGGGAGGCGGGCGTGCGCCTGCAGGACCGCCCGGGCGAGGTCGCCGGGATCCGGCGGATGGTCGCGCTCCCAGTCGAGCGGCGCCTCCACGCCGACGCCGGCGTCGCCGACCAGCTCCGGGACGCCGCCGCTCGCCGAGTAGACGACGGGCAGCCCGCACGCCATCGCCTCGAGCACCGCCGTCGGGCAGGGGTCGTTGTACTTCGTGTGCAGGAGGACGTCTGCCTGCTGCAGCAGGGCCGGCGCCTGCGCCTGCGTGTACGGGCCGGCGAGCTGGACGGCGTCGCCGAGCCCGAGCCGCTGCACCTGCCGCACCACGACGGCGCCGGCGTCGGGGGCGAACGTCAGCGCGCCCGCGACGATCAGCCGCGCGTCCTTCAGCTCCAGCCTCACGCGTGCGAGCGTCTCGAGCGCGACCTCGACGCGGTACCGCTGGTACTGGCTGCCGCCGAGCAGCAGGGTCAGGGGACGCTCGGGCGCCGGCGCCGGCACGAACCGCTCCGTGTCGACCGGGTTCGGCAGGACCTCCCAGCGCCCGGTCGGCTCGCCGTAGAAGCGATCCGCGCTCAGCTTGCAGAACCTCGACTGGTAGAAGACGACGTCGGCCTCGCGCAGCAGCCGCGCTCGCGGCCGGTTGACGAGCTGCCATCCCTCGCCGTACCAGCCCGGGTAGGCGACGCCGTTCTGGTTCCACGCGAAGACGGCCCGCCGCCGTCGCGCGAGCGCGACGAGAGCGCGCGCGTCGATCGGGAGGCTGCTCGAGCCGAGGTAGAGGACGTTGAAGTCGCGGGCCGCGTTCGGGAGACGCGCATGCAGCAGCGTGAACTTCACCGCGCCCCCGTACACCACGTCGTCCGGCGACGGCATCCGCTCGACGCCGTACGAGACCGCGACCTCGTCGCGGCGAGGCGGCGTCGCGGCGATCGCCCGCCAGCGCGGCAGCTGGCGAAGCGTGGCACGCGCGGCGGCGAACGCGTTCCGCGCACGCCGCACCGGCGCACGCACCTGCCACGGCACCCTCACGGCACGTGGACGAGCGGCGAGAGGAACTCGCGCCAGAGCGGCTCCTGCGCCTCGTAGCTGTTCGCCCGGGCGGTCTCGAGCCCGGCGGCGACGACCGCGGACAGCTCCGCGGGACGGGAGGCGACGAGCGCGAGCCGGTCGGCGAGCCCCTCCGCGTCCTCGACGGGGACGAGCCATCCGTTCTCGCCGTCCCGCACGAGCTCGGCCGCCTGGCCGACGCGCGTGCTCACCACCGGCACGCCGGCGGCCATCGCCTCGAGCACTCCCTTCGGGCCGCCCTCCTGCCTCGACGGGACGACGTACGCGTCGAGGGCGGCGTAGAGCGACCCGATCTCGTCGTAGCGGTCGAGCACGCGCTGCCTGTAGGGGATGCCGAGCCGTTCGAGGCCGGCGCGCACGAAGCCCCTCGCCGGCCCGCTGAGCAGCACGTGCAGCTCGGGCACGCGCCGGTGCAGCTCCTCCAGCGCCGCGAGGAGCACGTCGGGGCCCTTGATCCACTTCGGCTCCGCCCCTTCGCCGAAGCCGGTGCCGTCCTTGTGGAACGAGCCGACGACGAAGGCCTCGGCAGGGAGGCCGAGCGCGAGACGCGCCGCACGCCGCGACTCCGCCGTCTGCGACCCGAACCGCGAGACGTCCACGCCGATCGGGATCCGCATCACCTTCGCGGGGTCGATGCCGGTCGACAGCACGACGTCCCGCATCTCCTCGTGCGTGACCTGGATCCGCGCGAGCTCGCGGTGATGCGCGGCGAGCACGCGGTAGCACTCGTCGAACTCGGGGTACCCCGGCGTTCCCGGCCGGCCGTGGAAGTACGCGGTCGCCAGGCGGTGGGCGCTCGGACGCCACGGCTCGCGGAGGAGCGTGAACTGGCTGCCGAAGAAGGCCGCCTGGTCACGGGAGGCCGAGAGGAGACGCCGCGGCGCGACGGCGACCCCGAGCCGGGCCGCGATCGCGGCGAGCTCGCGGAGATCGTGGTCGATCGACCAGCCGGTGCCCTCGCCGACCAGGAACAGCCGCGAGCGCGGCGTCCAGCGGCGGGTCAGCGTCGAGGCGAGCGTCAGCCCGCCGCGGCGCAGGACGCTAGTCGCCGGCACCGACGAACGCGTCGAGGCCGAGCACGGCGAGGTAGTCGTCGGTGACCTCGGCGAGGCTCGGCAGGGAGATCGCGGCGCGCCGCTCCTCGTACTCGTCGACGAGGCGGTCGAGCAGCTCCGGCACCTCCTCGCGGTCGGTGAAGCCGAAGCCGGCGTCCTTGACGGCCTCGCGGCTGCCGCCGCTGTCGAGGTAGATCGCCGGCAGGCCGCAAGACAGCGCCTCGACGAGGGAGTTCGAGTACGCGTCGTTCGCCGTCGCGGTGAAGTAGACGTCGTGCGCGCGGAGCAGGTCGGCGAGCTCCGCGGAGCCGACCGGCGGGATGTGGGTCGCACGGTCGAACGCGACGCCCGCGTTCCCGACGAACGTCAGCTCGTAGCGCGACGGGTCGAGCCGATCCTCGAGCCACCTGAAGACGCCGGCGCCCTTGTTGGGGTTGTCCGACCACGAGGTCGAGATGACGCGGATGCGCCGGTTGCGGCTGAACGCAACGCGTCGGTCCGCATTGAAGATGCGGTCGTCGCAGCCGTTGTAGATCACGCGCGGCGCGACGAGCTCGATCCCGATGCTGCGGTACATGTCGATCGTCGCGTGCGAGATCGCGATCGTCGCGTGCGCGAGCTCGGCGTTGATCCGGGCGACGCGCGTGTCGGTTCCGTCGTCGAAGCCGCGGTAGAGCGTGGTCACCGCGCCGACGCGATGGACCATCCGGACGCCGTCCCGCCGCCGCGCGAGGAGGCGGAGACGCTCGAAGTCGAAGTTGAAGGAGTTGAACAGGACCGCGCGCGACGACGGCGACACGGTCTGCAGCTCGACGCGCACGCCTCGCCTGCGCATCTCGCCGACCACCGCGCGGAGCGTCTGGTTGCCGCCTCCCGCGGGCGGGGGCCGGAACTCGTGGAAGAGCGACAGCTCGGCGGGCCTGCGTCTCGCGCGGAGCGCATCGCGCTCGAGGTGGACGCGCCACGCCGCCCGCTTCAGGGGCATCGTCACGGGCCGCAGCGCGCGGCGCACGGGGTCGACGGCCGGGGCCGGCGGCGGCGCGAGGCTCACCGCGAGGCGGAGGCGCGCACGGGGACCGCCTGCACCGCCTCGTCGCCTCCCGGCTCGACCGCCGCCCACTCGAGGGGTGGGAGGATGACGCCGGCGCGCGCCTGCGCGTTCAGGAAGATCGAGTCGCCGTGGTCGACGACCACGTCGAACTGGAGGATGCCCTCCTCGAGCGCGATGAAGCGGCGGTTGTGCAGCGACACGCGGAGGTTGAGCATGTAGCGCCCGCCGTTCAGCAGCCCCGGCGGGATCGTGCAGCGGAACGCGTTGCGGCCGGGGGCGAACGGCGGCAGCGCGTCGTCCGGCATGTCGCGCTGGTACGACGTGAAGACGAGGACGCCGTCGCCCGTCAGCAGGTCGATGCCGACGGTGAACGCCGGATCGACGACCGCGAGGTCGAACTCGACGGTGACGTTGATCGGCTTGCTGCTGAAGAACGAGCCGCTCGGCTGCCCGTGCTCGTCGGTCACGCGCACCTCGAGGATCTCCGCGATCTCGTTCCCGGGCCGGTGCTGTCTCGGCCAGCGCTGGACGCCGTCGTCGGCGGCATCGATGCTCGACAGGTAGTACTGCGTCACCGACGCGACGTCGCCCTCCATCACGAGCCGGCCCTGCTCGAGGAGGATGCCGCGATCGCAGAGCCGCCGGATCGCCTGCATGTTGTGGCTCACGAAGAGGACCGTGCGCCCCTCGTGTGCGACGTCGTTCATCCGCATCAGGCAGCGCTTCTGGAACTCCGCGTCCCCGACGGCGAGGACCTCGTCGACGATGAGGATCTCCGGCTCGAGGTGGGCCGCGACTGCGAACCCGAGCCGGACGTACATGCCGCTCGAGTACCACTTCACCGGCTTGTCGAGGTGATCCTCGACGCCGGAGAAGGCGACGATCTCGTCGAGCTTGCGGTCGATCTCCGGCTTGCGCATGCCGAGGATCGCGCCGTTGAAGTAGATGTTCTCGCGTCCCGTCAGCTCCGGGTGGAACCCGGTGCCGACCTCGAGCAGCGCGCCGACGCGGCCGACGATGTCGGCGTACCCCTCGGTCGGCTCGGTGATCCGCGCGAGCAGCTTCAGGAGCGTCGACTTGCCCGCGCCGTTGCGGCCGATGATGGCCGTCGACACACCCTCGCCGATCTCGAAGGAGAGGTCCTTGAGCGCCCACAGCCACTGCTGCTCCTCGCGCTGCAGGTAGCGGCGGAGCTGCTTGTAGCCGGACTCGACGCGGCGCAGCCGGTAGCGCTTGCCGATGCCCTCGGCGCGGATCGCGAAGTCGGCCATCAGAGGAGGTCGGCGAACGTCCGCTCCATGCGGCGGAAGTGGTAGAGGCCGGGCACCAGCAGGCCCGCCGTCACCGCGATCGCGATCCCGATCGTCCGGCCGGCCGGAAACGCTGTGCCGACGAGCGACCAGCGGAACCCGTCAACAACCGCCGTCATGGGGTTGAGCGCGAGGAGCCACTGGAAGCGCGCGGGAACCTTCGACACCGGATAGATCACCGGCGTCAGCCACATCCACATCTGCAGCGCGAACGGGAACGCGAACGCGATGTCGCGGTACTTCACGGCGGGCCCGGAGAGCCAGAGCGAGATGCCGAGCGAGAGGAGCAGCGCGAGCAGCACGAACGCCGGCAGGAACACGATGTGCCAGCTCGGTGCGCGATGGTAGTAGCCGAAGAGCCCGAACAGCACGAGGAGGCCCAGCGCGAGGTCGGTGAGCGGCGGCGTGACCACCGCGATCGGCGCATAGAGCCGGGGGAAGTACGACTTGTTGATCAGGGACGAGTTGGATGCGACCGCCGCGGCGCCGCCGCCGGCCGCCGAGCTGAAGTAGGCGAAGGCGAGGATCCCCGGCGTCACGAAGAGCGGGTACGGGATGCCGTTGCCCGGCGTGATCCCCGCGAGGCCGCCGAAGATGAGCGAATAGAGCACCATCGAGAACAGCGGCCTGAAGATCGCCCAGAACCCGCTGAGGTACGTCTGCCGGTAGCGGGTCTTGAGGTCCCGCCACATGAAGAGGTACAACAGCGACCGGTAGGCCCAGAGCTCGCGGAAGTCGACCGGCACGATCCCGCGCGAGGCCTTGATGCGGCGAACGGTCCGCACCGGAGGCACGGCGAGAGGCTGCGCGCTCTGCACGCGAGATAGCGTAGCGAGCAGGGTTGTTGGCCCTATCCGATCGGAGCCGCGTCGCGAAGGAGCGGCGACCGCGGATCGAGGGCGCGCGCGCGACGCATGCTCGCCGCCGCCGCCCGCGCGTTCCCGGCCTCGCGCTCGACGCGCGCGCGCACGTACCAGATCTGCCAGGACCCGCGGTCGCGCGCCGCCGCCTGAGCCAGGGCGGCGAGAGCGGCCGGGAAGCGGCCGCGCAGCTCCTCGACGAGCCCCGACTGGACGTACGGCGACGCCGCCCACGGCTCGACGCTGCGCGCGGATCGCGCGTCGGCGAGGGCCGCGGCGAGGTGACCGGAAGCCGCCGCGTCGCGGCTGTCGCGCAGGCGGAGATCGCCGAGCAGCGGCAGCAGCTCGCCCGCCCCGACCGCCAGCGCGACCACGGCGACCGCCGCCGCCGAGCGAAGCGAGACCCGCTCGGAGGTCCGCGCCGGAACGCCCACGGCGAGCCCGGCGGCGACCATCACGGGAGCGGTCGCTCCGGGCAGCTCCCAGATCCAATCGATGCCGGCTGCGAACGCCCACGCCGCGAACGACGCGAGGCAGGCCGCGATCGCCAGCCGCGGTCGGCGCGGAAGCGCGGCGGCACGTCGCGCGGCGCTCACGAGGACGACGATCACGAACGCGGCGATCGCCGCTCCGCCGAGGATCCCCAGCTCCCCGAGGCTCTCGACGTAGAGGGAGTGCGCGTCGTGGATGACGTAGTAGAAGCTGCCGTGCCGGTTCCACCACGATTCCGTCGAGCTCGCCCCGCCGCCGACGATCGGATGAGCTCGGAACTCGGCGAGCGACGCGCTCCAGAACTGCCAGCGACCGCTGCCGCTGCCCGCGAGGAGGTGCGCTCCGATCTGCTGTCCGTGCGCGCCGGCCGGCGGCAGCGCCTTGAAGCGCTCGACGAGCCGGACGGGATGCGCGGCCGCGAGCACGGCGACGATGCACGCGGCGCCGGCGAGCGCGGCCGCCGCGGTGAGCCGGCGAGGAAGCCGCGCGGAGGCGAGGCGCGGGCGGGCGACGAGAAACGCCGCGGCCCCCGCGAGCGCGGCGACGAGCGCGACGGCCGCGACCCGGCGCCCCTCGTGGACGGCCGCTGCGTTCGCGAGGCCTGCGTCGAGCGCGGCCTCGCGTGAGGCGTACCACGCGGCGACGATCGCGCCGGCGGCCGCCGCGACGAGCGCGCCGGCGGCGTGGAGCCGCTCCTCGCCGGCCGCCAGGAACACCCCGGCGCCGAGCGCGGCGGCGAGGACGCCTCCCCGCGAGGAGGTCAGGTAGAGGACGCTCCCCGCGACGGAGAGCGCCGCCACCGAGAGCCCCGCCGCGGGGGCGGTCCGCCTCACCGCCGTCCGCAGAAGCAGCGGGACGGCGACGGCGGTGAGCGCCGCGAGTCCGTTCCAGTAGCCGATCGGAAAGCTCAGCCGCGGCGCCGCCGCGGGAAGCACCGCGAGCAGGTCGCGCCGGGGAAAGGCGTGCGGAAAGCAGCGGCTGGCGAAGGCCGTGACGACGATCGCGCCCAGCCCGAGGGCGAGCCCGTCGAGGACGGCCGCGACCGACGCGCGCGGGACCGCGAGCGCCGCGAGCGCGAACAGGCCGAGGTAGAGCGCGCCGCGGTCGAAGTCGGCGACCGCACCCTCGGCGCTCGGCGCCCACCACGCCGAGGCGAACAGCTCGGCGACGTACACGCCGAGCGCGCCGCCCGCCGCGACGACGACGCCTCTCGGCCGCGCCGGCACGCCGGCGAGGGCCGCGGCGGCCACCGCCGCCCACACGACGATCGCGGCGCAGGTCGTCGTCGTCGTCCCCGCACCCCCGTTCTCCCAGGCGAGCCAGTACGCGGCGGCGGCGACCGCGACCGTGGCGACGCCGGCGCCCCTGGAGTGGCGGGCAGAGAGGGCGGGCCGCACCGCGCCTAGACTAGGGCTCGATCCGGAGAACCGGCGGGGTGCAGGACAGACGGCAGAGACGAGACGAGGGCGCACGTCGCCGGTATCGGGCCGGCGGCGGCCGGACGCCCCGCGGGGGGCTTCGGCTCGCCGTGGCCGTGGTGCTCGTCGCAGGCGCGGCGGCCTCGCCGGCGCTCGCGGCCGGCGGGGGCGGCCCGAGCTCGCCCGGCGCGTACGAGTACTTCGAGCCGCTCCCCTCCGCCTCCGCGCACACGCAGGCGGCGCTCCCGCATCGGCCGGTCCTCTCCGCGACGGCCCGCGCGCCGTCGAACGGCGAGCTGCGCGTCCTCGCCCCGCTCGCGGCGGCCGTGGCCCTCGTGGTCGCGCTCGCCGTCGGGGCCAGGCGGCGCCTCGGCGCCTTCTGACGCGTCTGGTACGGTCGCCGCGATGAGGCCCCGCGCCGGAGCGATGGTGCTGGCGGCGCTGAGCCTCGTCGCGTGGACGTCGGTCGCGGTCGGCGCAGGGTCGCCGCCGCCGGCGGAGCCGCAGGGCCTCACGACGGGCATCTTCGACCCGCTCACCACGTCCTTGACGTCGGTCGCCGAATACCGGCGCATGGCCGCGACCGGCGCGACGTCGACGCGCCTGCTCGCGCCCTGGAGCGCGATCGCGCCGTCGTCCCGGCCCACCGACGCGAAAGCGGAAGATCCGGGGAACGCCGGGTACGACTGGACCCAGCTCGACGGGGAGGTCAAGGCGGCGACTGCGGCCGGGCTCGACCCGATCGTCGACATCGTCGGCATTCCCGGCTGGGCGCTCCAGCCGGGAACATCGGGACCGGGAACGCCGAAGGCCGCCGACCTGGGACGGTTCGCCACCGCGGCCGCGCGCCGCTACAGCGGCTCGTACCACGGCCTTCCGCGCGTGCGCGAGTGGCAGGTCTGGAACGAGCCCAACCTGATGCCGGACCTCTCACCCCAGCTCGTCGGAGGCAAGCCCGTCTCGCCCGACGCGTACCGCAAGATGGTGAACGCGGTCGCCTCCGCCGTGAAGGCCGTGTCGCCCGCGAACGTCGTCGTCGCGGGCGGGCTCGCGCCCTTCCGCGACGTCACGCCGTCGGTGTACGCGCAGAACAAGGAATGGGGCCCGCTCGCGTTCATGCGGGCGTTCTTCTGCCTGTCGCCGACGCTGAAGCCGACGTGCAACGCGAAGGTGCGGCTCGACGTCTGGTCCATGCACCCCTACACATCGGGGGGCCCGACTCACCACGCAGACTTTCCGAACGACGTCTCGCTGCCCGACCTGCCGAAGGCCGACGCGATCCTGCGGGCGGCGACCCGGGCCGGGCACATCGTTCCCGCCCGCCTGCCGCAACTCTGGGTGACGGAGTTCAGCTGGGACTCCGACCCGCCGGATCCGGCCGCCGTGCCCGTCGCGCTGCTGATGCGCTGGGTGCCCCAGGCGCTCTACCAGATGTGGCGCGAGCGTGTCAGCCTCGTCACCTGGTTCCTGCTCGACGACCAGCCCATGAAGACCAGCATCTACCAGTCGGGCTTCTACACGGCCGACGGCGCCGCCAAGCCCTATATCGAGGGCTTCCGCTTCCCGGTCGTCGCGTTCCGCCGGCCCGGCGGCTTCTACGTCTGGGGGAGGACCCCGGCGGGGAAGCCCGGCTCGGTGATCGTGGAGCAGCGGTCGACCGGGAGCTGGCGGCGCATCGCGGCGCTGAAGACCGACCCCTCGGGCATCTTCGAGGCGACGCTCCGCGCCGCGCGCACCGGCTTCGTCCGGGCGGAGCTGACGCGGGGCGGCGAGCGCAGCCTGCCGTTCTCGCTCACGCCGGTGCCGGACCACCCCTATCAGCCGTTCGGCCTACGCTGACGGCGCGCTGGCGAGGCGGAAGAGGAACGGAACCTCGAGCACCTTCGGGTGCGGCACGCCGTGCTCCCACACGCCGTCCTCGCCCCATGCGTCGCCGTGATCCGCGCAGACGACGACGCTCGCGTTGTCGAATGCGCGAAGCAATCCCGCCAGCCGCGCGTCGACGAACTCGAGGCAGGCGCGCTGGCGCCGGCGGCATTCGTCGGCGTCGTTCGTCGGGGAGAACGGCTTGCAGGGATTCACGGTCGCGTCCCACGGAGCCCCCGCGTAGGCGTACGGGACGTGGGTCTCGCCGACGTTCAGGAACGCGAACACCGGCCGATCGCCGGCGCGCTCGAGCTCGCGTTCGAGGAACGCGAGCTGGGCGTCGAGCGCGGGGGCCCGGACATAGAGGAACTCGTCGAAATCGGCAGTGAGCAGCGTGCCGGCCTCGGTCTGGGGGTCGAACCAGGAAACCGCTCCCGTCCCGACGGTCGCATGTCCGAGCCGGCGGAAACCGTCCACGATGTTGCGGCCCGTCAGCCGCACGAACTCGCTGCCGTATCCCGGATGCCCCGCGCCGACGAGCTTGAAGATCCGCCCGGCCTTGGGATTGACGAACGGCGCCCGGGTGCCCGGGACCCAGGGCGTGAAGCCGACGAACATCGCGGCATGCGAGGCGTACGTGAAGCCGGCGGGAGCCAGCGCACGGTGCAGAGGGCCGATGCTCTTCAGGTTGGGGGCCGTGCCGGCGGCGAAGGTGTCGTAGCGGCACGAGTCGAGCGTGACCAGGAGGACCGAGCCGGCGGCACGCACGACGACGAGCTTAGAGCCACCGATTGACCTCCGGAAGCGCTGCACTATCCTGGCCTCGATGGCCGTCGAGGCGAGGGGGGAAGCGGCGACAGCGACGCGGCGCCGGACGAGCCCGGACGTCGACGTCGTGATCGTCTCGTATCGCTGCCGGGATCTGTTACAGCGGTGCCTCGCGAGCGTGGAGCGGCATGCCCCGCCCGGCACGTCGACGTGGGTGGTGGACAACGCCTCCCGCGACGGGACCGTCGAGCTCGTGCGGGAGCGATTCCCCGAGACGCGGCTGATCGCGAACGACGAGAACGTCGGGTTCTCGATCGCGAACAACCTCGCGATTCGCCGCGGAACCGCGCCGTACGTCCTCGTCCTGAACCCGGACTGCGAGCTGCGACACGGCACGCTGCCGGCGCTGCTTCGCATCATGGAGAGCAACCCCGGCGTCGGCATCGCGGGTTGCCGCCTCGAGCGCGCCGACGGATCGTTCGACCATGCGTCGCGCCGGTCGTTCCCGACTCTGGCGGGAGCGCTCGGCCACTTCACGGGCGTCGGCCGCCTCCTGCGCGGCGGGCCCCTCGCCCAGTACCGCGCCCCCGAGGTGGAGCGGGGCCCGGTCGACGCCGTCAACGGCGCGTTCATGCTCCTCCGGCGGGCCGCGCTCGAAGCGGTCGGGCTCTTCGACGAGCGCTACTGGCTGTACATGGAGGATCTCGACCTCTGCTACCGGATGAACCGCGCCGGCTGGGCGACCTGGTACGAGCCCGGCGTCACCGCGCTGCACGTGAAGCACGGCGCCGCGGACCGTCGCCGGTCGCCGCGGCTCGTCGTCGCGTTTCATCGCAGCATGTGGCGTTTCTACCGCTCGCACTACGCGTCTGCGCGCCTCGCGCCGCGCGACGACGTCGTGCTCGCCGGCATCGTCGTCAAGACGCTCGGGGGAGTCCTCGCGAGCGCAGCTCTCGCGCTCGTCGACCGCGTTCGATCGCCGGCGCCTTCCGCGGATGGCTGACGAGCCGCGCTCCGCACGACGCGCACCCGCGTCCGCACGCGCGGCGGTCGTCGTGGCCGGCATGCACCGGAGCGGGACCTCGGCGGTGGCGAGGACGTTCGCCCTGCTCGGCTTCGCGCTGCCGAAGAACCTCTATCCCGCGGCGCCGGACAACCCGTCCGGCTACTGGGAGCCGCTGCGCGTCGTCGAGGCCGACGAGGCGTTCCTGGAGAGCCTCGGCTCCGGCTACGACGACGTCGAGCCGCTCGACGAGGAGGCCCTTCTCGGCGAAGCAGGCCGGGAACATGCGGCCCGGATCGCCGAGATCCTCGCGGACGAGTACGGCGACGCGCCGCGATTCGTCGTCAAGGACCCGCGGATCTGCCGCCTCGTCCCCGTCTGGATCGATGCCGTTCGGCGGGTCGGGGCCGAGCCGCACTTCGTCCTGCCGCTCCGGAACCCGCTCGAGGTCGCGGCCTCGCTGAAGCTCCGCAACGACTTCAGCGCGACGAAGTCGCTGCTCCTGTGGCTTCGCCACGTCCTGGAGGCGGAGTTGCACACACGCGCCTCGAGACGCGCCTTCGTCTCGTACGAGGACCTCCTGCGCGACTGGCGCGCGGCGGCGCGGAAGCTGGAGAGCGACCTGTCTCTTCCCCTGCTCCGCTCCTCGTCCGAGGTGGAAGCCGAGGTTCAGCGTTTTCTCACCTCGCGAAGCCGCCACCACGCGTACGACGTCGAATCGCTCGCCGCTCGCCCGGAGATCGCGGCATGGGTGAAGGACGCGTATCGGGTCCTCTGCGATGCCGCCGCCGGAAACCGGCTCGACGAGGAGGCGCTCGACGGGATCCGCGAGAACCTCGCGCAGGCTCAGCTCGTCTTCGGGCCGCTCGCCGCCGAGGAGAGGCTCGCCTCGGCCGAGGCGCGTGCGGAGCTCGACGCAGGCCGGGCGCGACTCTCGGAGGCGCGTGCGGAGCTCGACGTAGGCCGGGCGCAGCTCGGGGAGGCACGCGAGGAGCTCGTTCGGGCGAACGCGGAGGCGACGGCGGCGCAGGAGCGCGCCGACATGCTCGAGGACGAGGTCGCGGAGGCGCGTGCGGCGTCGGAAGGCCTCGAGCGTGCGCTGGCCGACCGTGACCGGCAACTTCGCGAGCTCGCCGAGCGCGTGACGGAGCTGGAGGCGGCGCGTGACGACCTCGCGCTCCTCGTCGACGATCGCAACCGCGCACTCGCCGCGCAGAAGAAGATCATCGACTCGCTCGCGCGGCGGCGGATCGCGCTCCGGCGACCTGCGGGCGGCTCGGCGGGCGAGGCCGCGAGACCGGCGCCGAGCCTCGCGCGTCTCGCGGCGCTCAGGCACTTCGCGTCGTGGCTCCTGCGGCCGGGACGAGGGGGACACGAGCTCGTACGCCGCTACTTCGCCGTGCGGCGGTCCGGCGTCTTCGACGCCCGGTACTACCTCGATCGCTACCCGGACGTCGCCCAGGCGGGGTTCGACCCGCTCATGCACTTCGTCGAGCACGGGATGCGGGAGGGACGCGAGGCGAGCGCGGGCCTGAGGCTCGAGCTCCCCGCGGCGGCGCCGGAAGCGGAAGCCGAAGGCGCGCGCGCCGGCCCCGACGTGGTCGCGCAACCGGCGCCCGTCCCTGCGCCGCCCGAGGCGCGTGCGCCGGTGCCGCCCGTCCCGCGTGCGAGCGTGCCCGCACGTGCGCCGATCCGCCCGCGTGCGGCCGTCGGGCCGACGCAGCAGGACGACGTCGTCGTCCTGCTCGGCCGCCAGCGGAGCGGGACGAACGCGCTCCGTTCGATCCTCGACTCGAACCCCGACATCCACTGCTTCGCCGAGGTCTTCAACTTCGGCGGCAAGGAGTCGCCCGAGCCCGCCCGGAGAGAGGCGAACTTCTTCACGTTCCTCGAGCGGTACGGGCAGGGCGACGTCCAGCGACTGTTCCCGAACAACCACGAGCGGATGTTCCTCGACTACCTCGAGTACCTCCGCTGCCTGTCGCCGAAGAAGCTGTTCGTCGTCGACGTGAAGTACAACACGACGCATCTCCTCGGCCGCCCGTGGGAGCCGGTCGGGCACCCGTATCTGTTCGAGCTCGTCAAGCGGCACCGGATTCGCGTCCTGAGGATCACGCGCCGCAACTACCTGCGATACGTGCTGTCGGCGGCGAAGGCGTGGCGATCCGACCGCTACGTGGTCGACGAGCTCACCCCCTACGCGGACACGGCACAGACGCTGGACGTCGACGAGCTGCTGTCGACGCTGGAGCGCTGCGAGGCGGAGGACGAGCTCGTCTCGCGTGCCCTCGGCGACCACGACCGCTGCGTCACCTACGACTACGTCGACGTCTTCCCCGGGACCGCACCGGTGTCGCCGGCGGTCCTCGAGGACGTCTCCGCCTGGCTCGGCGTGCAGAACGACTTCGCGGGCAGGCCGTCGATCGTGAAGCAGGCCACGCTTCCGCTCGACGAGACGATCGTGAACTTCGGCGAGGTCGAGGCGGCCCTCCGCGAGACGCGGTTCGCGTACTGCCTCGACGACGAGCCCGTCTACCGCGAACCGGACGGCGCGCCGGCCGCCGCGGACGGCGGCGGGGACGGTTTCCGTCCGGGCGCACCGACGCGCCGCCGCCCCCTCGAGACGCTCGACGGCCGGGACGTCGAGACCTTCTGCAACGCGTTCATGAAGCGCGTGCCGCCATGGGTCGCCCAGGGGTCGATCTCGTGGGACGACGCCTACTTCCTCGTCCGCGAGACGCTGGCCTCCGTGCCCGGCCCCGCCGTCGAGATCGGAACCGCCTCCGGCGTGTCGACGGCGCTGATCTGCCAGACGCTCGACGCCCAGGCGGCCGCGGGAGCGATCGAGCCGGACTGGAGACTCACGACGTACGACATCCTCGAGAGCCTGTACTTCGATCCCAGTCGCGCCGTCGGCGAGGCGGCGCGGGAGATGCTCCCGGACGAGCTTCTCCGGCGAATCGCGTTCCGGGCCCCCGCCGACGCCCGCGACGCCGCGCGCGAGCACGACGAGGACGAGGTCACGTTCCTGTTCCTCGACGCGAACCACTCCCATCCCTGGCCGACGCTCGACCTGATGGCGATGCTGGGCGTGCTTCGTCCCGGCGCGATCGTCGTGCTGCACGACGTCAACCTCCCGGTCATCCACCCGGAGTACCAGACCTGGGGCGTGAAGTGGCTGTTCGACGCGCTCACGGTGACGAAACGGGTCGCCGGCGGAGACGAGTCGAACATCGGGAGCCTCGTCGTCCCCTACGACAAGGCCGGCCTGCGACGGCAGCTGGAGACCATTCTCTACGCGTGGGAATGGGAGGCATCCGTCCCGGAGGAAGCGGTGCGCGAGATCACGGAACGTCCGGCCTCGGCCACGGCCTGACCCGGCGCACGCGATGAGGTCCGCGACCGCTCCTCCCCGTGCCGACGCCGCGGTCGTGTTCGACCCGGGCTTCTACGCCGCGCAGGCGCACCGGGCGTTCCGAGACGCCGAGGCCGCGCTCGACCACTACCTCGACGTCGGGCACCGCGAGGGCTACGACCCGCACCCGCTGTTCGAGACGCGCTACTACCTCGAGAGCCACCCCGACGTCGAGGCATCGGGCGCGAACCCCTTGCTGCACTTCCTCGAGCACGGAAGCAGCTCGCAGGCCGATCCGAGCCCCTACTTCGACACGAGGTTCTACTACTCGCAGAAGCCGCGGCTCGCCGACCGCGGAGTCAACGCGCTTGTCCACTACCTGGAGAACGTGGCGGCGGGCAGGGCGTGCAGTCCGAACCCGCTCTTCGACGACCGCTACTACCTGGCCACGGTCGGCTCGCCCCCTGACGCCGTCCGCGACCCGCTGTCCCACTTTCTCCACGTCGGCCGCACCACGCTCCGCTCGCCCTCTCCCGCGCACGCCGAGATGATGCGGGCGCTGCCGCGACCCGTCGCCGGCCCGCTCGCGCGCGGCTACGCAGGAGCGCGTACCGTCCTCTTCGTCGCGGCCGAGCCTCCGCTCGGCGAGGTCGCGCTCGCCGCGCGCCGCGCCCAGGCCCAACCCGCAGGCGTTCACACGATCGTCGCGCTGCTGCGACGACCGGCGCGGGCGGGCGCCGGCGAGCTGAGGGACGTCCTCGTCGTCGAGGGCTTCCGCGACCGTGCCGACGTCCTTCGGCCCTCCTCGATCCGGCTCCTCGCGCTCACGCTCGTCTCGGACCAGACCCGCCTGGTCGTGACGGACGTCCCGGACGTGCTGGTCGCCGCACGCACTGCAGGCGTCGCCTCCTACCTCGTCCGGCCGAATGCGGGCGGCGTGACCGACGGCGACATCGGCCTCGCCGCCCGTCGGGCGACCCGAATTGTGTTCGGCTCCCACGAAGCCCTGCGGGAGGCCGTCCCGCCTCACGGGCCGCACCCCGCCAACATCGCCGTCCGGCCGTTTCGCACGGCGTCGGGAGCGGCCGACGCCGACGGCTTCGCCGCCGGCCTGCTGGAGCTCGCGGAACGCGACGTGGAGCTCCGGCCCGTCAGGCGGCTCTCGGTCACCGGCCGCTCGCGTACGGCGACGCGGACGATCGTCGTCCCGTGCGCGGACTGGTCGGTCAGCGGCGTCAACTCGGCGCTGGAGACGATCGGCGGCGAGCTGCTCGGGCTGGGCTGGAACCTCGAGCTCCTGTTCACCCGCACGCGCACGCACGTGGAGGCGAGCGCCGGGTCGGCCGCCGCCATGCCCCGCCTGCCGTACCGCTACCTGCAGCAAACGACGCCGGGAGTCGAGGGCATGTGGTCGTCGCTGATCTCGGAGATCCATGCGAAGGCGCCGTGCATCGTCTTCCTCACCTACGACTTCTTCGGCAACAGCGTGGTTCCGGCGCTGAGCGAGGCCGCCGGCGCGGTGATGTGGGTCCAGGCAGACGACGGCGACTACTACGAGCAGGCGTACCGCCTGGGGCGGTACTGCAACGCGCTCGTCTGCGTGTCGCGCCGCATCGAGCAGACGATCGCGCAGCTGCACCCCGAGCTCGGCGCGAAGACGCGGGTGATCCACAACACGAGCGTCCGCGAACGCAACGTCGCTCGAGCCCGCGACGGGAGCCGCTCGGATCGCATGCGAATCGTCTACACCGGCAGGCTGTCCCAGTACCAGAAGCGCATCCTCGACTTCGTCGACCTCGCCGACGCCCTGACGCGGTCGGGCATCCCGTATGCGATCGAGCTGATCGGGTCGTTTCCGCCACACGACGAGGCCGCCGGCCTGTTCCCGCAGCGTGCTGCCGATCACCTCGCCGCCGGGACGATTCGCGTGCGCGGTCGGCTCGAGCGCGAGGAGATCTTCGCCGAGCTGAGAGCCAGCGACGTCTTCGTCCTGCTCTCGGACTTCGAGGGGCTGCCGCTCTCGCTCGTCGAGGCGATGGCGGCGGGATGCGTGCCGGTCACCGCCGAGATCGAGAGCGGGATCGGCGAGCTGGTGACGCCGGACGTCGACGGAGTCGTCGTTCCCGGGCGCGACTACGACCGGTGGGCGCACGTGATCGCGGAGCTCTGGCGCGATCCCGGACGCAGGGAACGCCTCTCCGCGCAGGCACAGGCGACCGTGCGCGAGCGGTTCACCGTCGAGGCGATCGCGCAGCAGTTCGACGGCGTGTTCCGGTCGGTCGCCGACGAGATCGAGGCCGGGTTCGTTCGGCCTCCCGCGCTCCACTGGGGCCCGTCGCGCTCGAGCTTCGGCGACGTGCTGCCGCCCCCGCCGATGCTCCGGCCGGTCCCCCTCGCCGGCCTCCGGTGAGCGGCGCCGTCCGGGAGGCGGGCGCGCCGCTCGTCTCGGTCGTCGTCCCGACGCTCGCCGGCTCGTCGTGCCTCGCCGACTGTCTCCTGTCCCTCGAGCGCCAGGAGCTCCGCGACTTCGAGACGATCGTCGTCGACAACTCTCCGGCCGCGGCGACGCGCGACCTTCCTCCGCCGGCCTCGGCGGCACGCATCGTCCGCACGGGGGAGAACCTCGGCTTCGCGGGCGGGGCGAACGCCGGCGCGGCCGTGGCCGCGGGCGACTTCCTGGCCTTCCTGAACGACGACGTCCGCCTCGAGCCGTCGTGGCTGCGCGCGATGGTGTCGTGCCTCGAGCGGCATCCCCGGGCCGCGTCGGCGGCCGGCAAGGTCGTCCGGGCCTCCGACGCACGCATCCTCGACGGCGCCGGAGACGCGATGACGCGGGCGCTCAAAGCGTACCGCCGCGGGCAGGGCCGGCTCGACACCGGTCGGTACGACCACGAGGAGCAGATCTTCAGCGCGCCGGGCACCGCCTGCCTCTGGCGCGCCCGCGCGTTCCGCGACCTCGGCGGCTTCGACGCGGGCTTCTTCGCATACTACGAGGACGTCGACCTCGGCTTTCGCGCACGGCGCGCGGGATACGAATGCTGGTACACGCCGGCTGCGGTCGCGGTCCACCACGGAGCCGCGACCGCGACGTCGCGGATCGGCGAGTTCGAGGCGTACTACGGCGTCCGCAACCGCTGGAGGACGATCGTCAAGAACGCGCCCGCGGGGTGGATCCTGCGCGAGCTCCACTGGATCGTCGTGGGAGAGATCACGAGCGCGGCCCGGAGCGCCATCGTCGGAGACCTCGGTCCGCTCATCCGCGCGTACCGGGACGTCTTCCGCTCTCGCCGCGAGCTGCTCGCCGAGCGGCGGTCTCGAGGCGGCGCGGCCGTATCGCCCGACATGGCCCCGCGGCCGAGTCGCCGGCTCCCGCCGCTCGACGTCTCGCTCTGGCGCCTGGCCCTCCGTCGCCGCTCCCAGGGCGACGCAGCCGTGACGCCGCCGCCGTGACCTGCGCGCGTCTGCAAACCGATCTGCGAGCTTCCTGACGATGTCCCCGTGGAGCCGCCTCGCGCGTGGCATCTGGTGGACGCTGCCTGCGGGGCTGCGCGACCGGCTGCGCGTCTTCCTCTATGCCACGCGCCGCTCGAGGTCGCGCTTCGGCCGTGCCGGGGTCGTACCCGCGCCCGGCGTCTCGCCGCACGTTCGTCCGTCGGTCGCGGCGCCCACGGCGTTCGTGTCCGTCGTGATCCCGACACTCGACGCGGGGCCGCTCTTCGCGCGCGTCCTGGCGACCCTGCACGCGCAGAAGGGCCTCGAGGGGCTCGAGATCGTGGTGGTCGATTCCGGCTCGACGGATCGGACCGTCGACCTCGCACGCGCATCCGGCGCGACGGTGCTCGCCGTCGACCGCGGGGCGTTCGGCCACGGCCTCGCGCGCAACCTCGGCGCGGAGCACGCCCGCGGAGACGTCCTGGTGATGCTCGCGCAGGACGCCGTGCTCCTCGGACGGACTGCGCTCGCTTCACTCGTCGCCGAGCTCCGAGCCGATCCCGCGCTGGCCGCCGTCTCCGCCCGGCAGGTGCCGCGCTCCGACGCCGACCTCTACGCCGCCTACGTCGTGCTCACACACGAGCGGGTCGTCGTCGAGGCCGCCGGGACGGCGGGTGGGCGCCCGCCGGGCGATCTCTCCGCCGCTCAGCGGCGCGCCGTCGCCGCCGTCGACGACGTGTGCGCCGCGATCGAACGCGACGTCTGGCGGGAGCTTCGCTTTCGCGACGTCCCGTTCGCGGAGGACGTCGACTTCGGGCTGCGCGCGATCGAGAGCGGCCGGCGCGTCACGGTCTCGCGCTCGACGGCGGTCGCGCACTCGCACACGCGCGACGCCGTCTACGCGCTGCGCCGCAGCGCCGCCGACCGCCTCTGCGTCGCGCCGCTCGTCGGCGATCGCCGGACCGCGCGCGCCGCCGCGTGCGAGCCGATGGACGTCCTGCGCGGCGGCCGGCTGCTCGTCGATGCGGTCGCCGGCGCTCTCGACCACGCTCGGCTCGGCGATGCGCGGCTCGCGGAGCACCTGCGTGCGGTGCGGGCCTCCCTTCGCCGTGACGGAGGAGCCGCGTCCCCGACGGGCGAGCTCGAGCGGCTCGCCGAGGCCCTTCCGTCGAACGGCGCGAGCTCGAGAGCCGGGAAGGCGTCGAGGCTCCTCGCCGACGACCTGCTCGCCCTGCTCGCGTGGCCGCCGCTGACGACGTTCGCACGCCCGCACTCCTCGGTGACGCACGGGGAGGCCGCGACGTTCGTCGCCAAGCTCAGCGCGGCGGTCATCGGAGCCGCGGCCGGAGACGCGTGCCGCCGGTACCCCGACCCCGCCACCTCGGAGTGGCTCCTGGACGGCGTCTAGCGCGTGCGCATCGCGCTCGTCACGCACCAGTTCTTCCCGCGGTTCTACACCGGCGTCGAGCGGCTCACGCTCAACCTCGCCGGACAGCTGCGCCGGATGGGCGACGAGTGCGTCGTCGTGGCGCCTGCGGAGCACTCCGCTGGGCGCGCCGGCGCCTACCACGTCCAGGGCACCCGCGTCGTCGCGGTCGACACGCGTCCCGCCGACCTCGCCCGGCCCTGGCTGCAGAGCAGGAAGACGAGAACGGCGCTGCGCAGGGTCGTCGACGGCGAGAAGGTCGAGCTGGTCCACGTGATGCAGCCGATGCGCCTTCCCGAGGCCTTCGACGAGGCGGTCGACGCCGGGTTGCCGGTGGTCGCGCATCTCGCCGACTTCACGTACGTCTGCGCCAGGGTGATCATGCGGCGCGTCGACGGGTCGCTGTGCGGATCGGCGGAGGACGGAGCCGCGTGTGCGCGCGCATGCGGCATCGTTCGTGCGTCCGAACGCCTCGAGTGGTCGCGGGGCGTGCTGGAGGCGGCCGCGGCAGTCGTGTCGCCGTGCAGGTTCACCATCCGCCTGCACGGGGAGAACGGCTTCGCCACCGAGCGCTGGCGCCACATCCCCTGGGGCGTCGACTACGCGCTGCACCCGCTGCGCCTCGCGCAGCCGGGCGGACGGGCGCTGGTGATCGGCTTCCTCGGAACGCTGCTCGAGCACAAGGGGGCCCACATCGCCGTCGACGCGGTGCGCTCGCTCCCCGGCGTGGACGTCGAGCTGCGGCTCTACGGCTCGAGCTTCCACGAGGCGGCGTACGAGCGGGAGCTCCGGCGACGAGCGGACGGCGACCCGCGGATCGGGTTTCTCGGGCCGTACGACCACGAGGAGCTCCCGGCCGTGCTGGCCGGCCTCGATGCCGTGGTCGTGCCGTCCCTCTGGCACGAGAACCTGCCGACGACCGCGCTGAACGCGGTGGCGGCCGGCGTGCCGCTGATCGCATCGGACGTCGGCGGGCTCGCGGAGGTCGTCCACGACTACGCGTGCGGCCTTCTCTTCCCGGCGGGCGACGCCCGCGCACTGGCCGAGCTCGTCCGGTCGCTCGCGCGAGACCGCACCAGGCTCGCCGGGCTCCGGAGCGGCATGGCCTACCCGCCGAGCCTCGAGGAGGAGGCGCACGCCGTCAGGTCGGTGTACGCCGAGGCGGTCGGCCCGAAGCTCAGACGCCGCTGAGGGAGACCGAGCGCACGGTCGCTGCGTTCTGGCGGCCGAGGTACTCGGCGACGACCTCTCGGGGCTCGCCGTACGCCGCCACCCGTCCCTCGGCGAGGAACAGCGCCTTCGTGCACGTCCCGGTGACGAAGTCCATGTTGTGCGACACGACGACGATCGCGTGCGCGCGCTCGATCATCTCGAGGAGCGTCTTTCGGCTCTTGCGCTGGAAGCCGTCGTCGCCGACGCCGAGCACCTCGTCCAGCAGCAGGATCTCGGGCTCGAGGTGCGCGGCGATCGCGAAGCCGAGGCGTGCCCGCATCCCGGTCGAGTACTTCAACAGCTGCGCGTCGATGAAGGCGCCGAGCTCGGAGAACTCGATGATCGAGTCGACCATCGGCTCGATCGCCTTCCGCGGAAGGCCGAGATACGCGGCGTTGAGGTAGATGTTCTCGCGGCCCGTGAACTCGATCTCGAAGCCGGCGCCCAGCGTCAGCAGGTTCGAGCTCTTGTCGAACGTCCGGATCGAGCCCTCGTCCGGCGGGATGATGCCCGCGAGCGCGAGCAGCAAGGTGCTCTTGCCGGAGCCGTTCCGGCCGATCACGCCCACGATCTCGCCGGGCTCGACCGCGAAGCTCACGTCCCGCAACGCCCAGAAGTCCGTCCGCTGCTTGCGCCGGCCGCGCAGGACGGACGAGGCGACGGTGCGGCGGATCGTCCGGTCGCTCGTCAGGCGGAGGTCGTACCGGATTCCCACCCGGTCGGCGACGATCGCGTAGCCGCTCGAATCGGGCATCAGTCGACCTTCGCGAACGATCCCTCGCGCGCGACGAAGTAGGAGTAGCCCGCCAGGAACACGGCGAAGGAGACCCCGGCGAGGTACGCGAGGTGGCCGCCGTTCGGGTATCGGTGGTAGAGGAGGACGTCTCTGAACGATTCGAGGCACGGGGCGAAGGGGTTCAGGTCGTACCACCCGCGGAGGTGCTGCGGGATCCGCGTCGCCGGATACAGAGAAGGCGAGAGGTAGAACCACAGGCGGAAGGCGTGGTCCGTGATGTGCTTCGTGTCGCGGAAGAACATGTTGAGAGTCGAGAAGAAGAACGTGAATCCGAGAACCAGCGGCAACATCAGGAGCGCGATCGGGATCGCGAGCAGGTTGATCGGCGACGGGTCGACGCCGAACGGAATCGCGAAGAGGATGTAGAGGGCGAGCGCGACGAGGAGGTGGATGCCCTCGGCGAGCGTCGCCGCGATCGGGATGACGGGTCGCGGAAAGGCGACCTGCCGCATCGCGCGCTCCTTGGCCAGCGTGTAGGCCATCCCGTTCCGGGCCGAGCGCGTGAAGAACTCCCAGGGAAGGATGGCCGCCATCACGAAGAGCGGGAAGTTCGGCGTCCCGCGGCTCAGGACGACGTCGATGAGCACCGTGTAGACGGCCATCAGCAGCAGCGGATCGAGGAGCCACCACAGGAAGCCGAACACGGTTCCCACGTGCTCGGTGCGCAGGAACGTCGAGACGAGGTAGCGGAGGAGGTGCCGGAACCGGACGACCTCCTTGCTCTGCCGGAGCACCCGGCGATGGACCGCGGGACGTCCGGCCGGGACGGCCAGCGTCGCCTGGCCCGCGGTCACCGCCCCGATCCCGCCGTGCACGAGCCGCTCAGGATCATCGCGCGGTCGACCCCCGGCATCGAGCGCAGCTTAGCGGCGATACCGAACGGCGAACCGCGGCCGGCGCGGGCGGTCATGCGGCCCTGGCCGCCGCCCGGAGGCGACGGCGGCGGCCGATGCGCCGGCGGACCTCGTCGGCGAGACGTCGCCGCGCGCCGAGCAGCTCCGTCGGATACTCGAGCGGCTGCACGGCCCGAGCCGCGCGCCAGCCGGCGACGCGTCCCGCGATGCCGGACGCGTTCCGGTCGACGGCGAGCTGTGCGGCGCAGATCGCGAGCTCGCGTGACAGTGCCGGCGCGAGGCGGCGGCCGTGCAGCACGCCCCACTTCCGGAGCACGTAGCCGCGCCCGAAGCCGACGAGGTAGTTCTTTCGCGCGGAGCCCGAGCCGAGCGTCGACGAGTGCGCGTGAACGGCCCTCGCATCGGTCGCGAGCGCACACAGCCCTCCGGCGAGACGCAGCCGGAGCACGAGGTCGACGTCCTCCCAGTAGGCGAACAGGCGCTCGTCGAAGCCTCCGGCAGATAGGAAGGCAGACCGGTCGAACGCCGCGGCGGCTCCGGACGGCCCGATCGGCGCGGGCGCGCCCTGCAGCGACGCGACCGGCCGTCCGTTCAGGTAGTCGAAGACGAGCAGCGTGTCGTCGAGCTCCACGCCCGCGCTGTCGACGATCCCGGGGTCGCCCGCCTCGAGCAGGACGCCCGCTCCCATCACGACCGACGCGCCCGGGTCGACCACCGCGGCGAGACGCTCGACGAACGAGGGCCGGCAGACGCAGTCGTCGTTCACGAGCACGAGGACGTCGCCGGAGGCCGCGCGCGCCGCGCGGTTCACCGCGCGCGAGAAGCCTTCGTTGGTCGGCAGCCGGAGGACGTCGACGGCCGGGTAGCGCGCGGCGAGCAGCTCGTGCGTCCCGTCGGTCGAGCCGTTGTCGACGACCAGCACCTGCGCCGAGTCGCCGAGCGAGGGCAGCAGCCGCTCCAGCCTCTCGGCGCCGTTCCACGTGGGAACGACGACCGTCGCGCTCACGTGGATTCGCGAACGGCGTGGACGACGATCGCGCCCGGCCGGCCGGCGGCGTCCGCGATCGACTCGGCGAGCAGGCCGGCGACGGAGGCCAGCGGGGCCGCCAGGACGCTCACGACGAGATCCCTGCGCGGCACGCCCGCGCGGTCACCCTTGAGCGCGCGGAAGGCGACGTTGCGCTCCGTCGTCACCAGGTTGAGGAGCGTCTGGGTCATGCCCAGGAGATTCTGGTCGACGACGACGCCGCCGGCGGCCGCCACGCGCAGGCCGCATCGCTCCAGCAGGCGCGTCAGGCCGGGACGGCTGAAGTGCACCGCGTGGCGCGGAACGTCGAGATGGAACCAGCGATCGCGGCCGAGGCGCGACTGGAGGCTCTCGATGCTCGGCACCGAGACGACGATGCGGCCGCCGGGCCGCACCGCCCGGGCGGCGACCGCGACGGCCCGCCCCGGATCGTCGAGATGCTCGAGGACGTGCCACAGGAGGACGACGTCGGCAGCCGCCGGCGCGACGGCGGCCTCTTCCACGGTCGCGCGCCGGATGGCGGCGGCCGCCCGCGCGGGCGGCGCGAACGGCTCCACTCCCGAGACGAGGCAGCCGCGCCGCTGCAGCAGGTCGAGGACCCGTCCGTCGCCGGCGCCCAGGTCGAGCACGGCCGTGCCGCGCGGCAGCGGGCCGATCGCCCGGAGCAGCGCGCGGTCGCCGAGGCCTCGCAGGGGCTCGAGCAGCCGGTCGACCGCGGGCGGCGGGTGAGCGTAGGAGCCGCCGGAGTGCAAACGCTCCGCCTCGCCGCTCGCGCGCTGCCCGGTGACGGCGGTCCCGCAGGCCATGCAGCGCCGGAGCGGATACTCGGCCCGTGCCGAGCGGCGGTCGAAGGTCCGCACCGGGCGCCAGTCGTGGACCGCACGCGCTCCGCAGGCGACGCATTCGTCGCCTGCGTCGGCGGCGTGCCCCATCAGAACGCGCCGCTCCGGCGGACGACCGAGCCCAGCGTCAGCGCCAGGATGCGCAGGTCGCGGGACAGGGAGAGATTCTCGACGTAGTCCTGCTCGACGGCGAGCCGCTCGTCGAAGCTCAGGTCACCGCGCCCGTACACCTGCATGGGCCCGGTGAGCCCCGGCTTGGCGCTCAGGCGGAAGCAGTGCTCGGGCAGGTACCGCTCGACGAGGTCGACCTGCTCCGGCCGCGGCCCGACGAGGCTCATCTCGCCGCGAAGGACGTTCACGAGCTGCGGCAGCTCGTCCAGGCTGAACCGGCGGAGCAGCCGGCCGAACCGGGTGACGCGCGGGTCGTCCCGCAGCTTGAACACCGGCTGCTCGAGCAGGTCGAGCTGCACGAGCTCGCCGAGCCGCTCCTCCGCGTCGACGACCATCGTCCGGAACTTGAGGATCGTGAACGGCCTGCCGCCGACGCCCGCCCGGCGTTGCCGGAAGAAGACCGGGCCGCGGTCGCCCGCGTAGACGCCGAGCGCGACGGCCGCCAGCAGAGGCATCAGCGCGATCAGCCCCAATGCAGCGCCGGCCACGTCGAGCAGGCGCTTGATCAACAGCGTCGAGCGCGAGACGTCCCACGTGTTGTACTCGAGCGTCGACAGGTCGGCGAGGTGGGTCACGCGCACCCCGCTCCCGATCCGGCCGTAGCCCGGCGGGACGAGGCTGAGCTTCACGCCGTTCGACCGGCAGAAGGAGAGCAGCTCCGACATGAGGGGGTCCGTCGGGAGCGCGGAGGCGACCACGATCCGGTCGGCGGCGACGCCCAGCCCGTTCGCACCGTCGCCGCTCAGCGCGGCGGCCGCCTCCTCGAGCGTCAGCTCGGCCACGACGTCGGCGTGGATGTCGCGGAACAGCTCGAGCTTGCGGGCCACCGAGTCCGCCGCAGGCCCCTCGCCGACGATCGCCACGCGCGCCGGGGGCGTGAGCCGCCGCCAGGCGCCGCGCGCGGCCACCCGCAGCGACACCACCGCGGCGACGCCGGCGAGGAGCGCGTAGAGCATCGCCATCGAGACGACCGACCCGTCGTCGCCGAGCACCATCAACGCCGTCAGCCCGCCGCACGCGGGGACCCACAGGAGCAGGGTCGGAAGCTCGTCGGCGGTCAGATGCCGGAGCGTACGGTGGTCGCGATCGTAGAGCCCGGCCAGCTTCGCGACGAGCAGCCACAACGGCAGCGCGGCCTCCATCTCGACGGCCGCGCGCAGCGGCAGCTGCTGCACGACCGCAAAGACCGCCACGAAGCCCGACCCGGCGAGGAGGTCGGCGACCGCGAGCATGCGTCGCCGCAGGGGATCCCCGCGCCAGAACGACCGCCGGGGCGCGGGGCGCGCATCGGCGACCTCCTCGGCCGTCCGCTCGAGAAGGTCGGCTGCCACCGGGTGACTCGTCTGTCAGTCCTCCGACCGATCCAGATCCACGGACCCCTCCCCCGCCTCGCCGATCCTAGTCAGGGGGTCGGATACAGACAAGGAACGACGGCGTGGATCACCCGTTCGGGTGGGCTCGAACCGGCGGGCGGTCGGTCTACCCTAGGGAGGCTCGTGGGGCTGCGACTGCGCTACCGGCTCGGCACCGCTCGGCTGCACGTCGTGACGCGCACGCGCTTCGCGCTCGGACGGATGCGCACGCGGCCGACGACGGCCGCCGCCGTGCCGCGGCCGCCCCGCCCGGCGAACGGGCGGACGCTGCGGCTGACGCACGCGCTCGTGGCGAGCGACCTGAACCCGCGCTACCTCGACTTCTGGCCGCTCGTGCGTCGCGCCTGGCGGGACATCGTCGGCGTCGAGCCGATCCTGGTGCTCGTTGCGGACGAGGCACCCGAGCCGCTCGCCCGCGACCCCAGCGTTCGTGTGTTCACGCCTCTGCCGGGGATCCACACCGCGTTCCAGGCACAGTGCATTCGCCTGCTGTACCCGGCGCTGCTCGAGGCCGACGGAGGCGTCATCGTCTCCGACGCGGACATGGTCCCCATGAACGCGCGCTACTTCCACAGGCCGGCCGGACGGATCGCGGCAGATCACTTCGTCGCCTACCGCGACGTCTACCTGAGCAGCGGCGAGATTCCCATGTGCTACAACGCCGCGCTTCCAGGGACGTGGGGCACGGTGTTCGGGATCACGTCGCACGACGCGATCCGCGCCCGCCTCGCCGAGTGGGCGGAGTCGGTGGACTACGCCGGCGTGCACGGCGGCGCCGGCTGGCTCACCGACCAGCAGATCCTGTACCGGACGCTGCTCGATCGCGGCGCGCGCGCCGCGGACGTCTGGATCCTGGACGACCACTACACGGGCTACCGCCGCCTCGAGCGTGCGGAGCTCCTGACGCGCGGCCGCCTGGATGCACGCGACCGCCGCCTGATCCGCCGCGGGGCGTACTCGGACTTCCACTGCGTCCACCCGTACGCCCAGTTCAAGGAGCTGAACGATCTCGCCGTCGATCTCGCCGTCGAGGCGATCCGGCGCGGACGAGGCCCGCGTCGAGCCCGTCCTGCGACCCGGGCGCGCCTCGGCGTGGACGGCTGAGAGAGATGGCGGCGAACGGCGGCACCGTCCGGGGACGCGTCGCGATCGTCGTGCCCGCGTACAGGGACGCGCTGACGGCCGACGAGGAGACGTCGCTCCGCCATCTCGACCGCTACCTCTCGGGTTACGACCGCTACCTCGTGCGGCCGCGGTCCGGCCGGCTCGAGCTGCCCGGCTTCGAGCCCGTCCGCTTCCCGGACCGGTACTTCACCTCGCGCCACGCGTACGCGGCGCTGCTGCTGACGCCCCGCTTCTACGCGACGTTCCGAGGCTACGACTACATGCTGATCCACCAGCTCGACGCGCTCGTCCTCTCGAACGGGCTCGACGAGTGGTGCACAGGCGACGTCGACTACGTCGGCGCACCCGGCGTCGCGGTCCGGTGGCCCCGTGCGTCGGAGCTTCGAAACGGCGGCCTCTCCCTCCGCCGGATCGATGCGTTCCTGGCGGTTCTCCGCTCGCGCGCGTACTGGATGGACCCGGACGAGTACTGGCGCGTCCACTGGAGCGGCCGGCCGTGGCCGACGCGAACGCTGAACCGGCCGCGCAAGTACCTGAAGCGCCTGCACGCCTTCAACGGCGTCCGCTGGGAGACGCGCCGCTGGGCGCGCCGCAAGGGAACGAACACGAGCAGGACGCTCGGCCTGAGCGAGGACTTCTTCTGGTCGGTCGAAGCGGCGCGCTACGAGCCGGGTTTCCGCGTCGCGCCGGTCGCGCAGGCGCTTCGCTTCGCGTTCGAGGCGAACCCGCGCGTCTGCCTCGACCTGAACGGCGGCGCGCTGCCCTTCGGCTGCCACGGGTGGTCGAGGTACGACCGGGAGTTCTGGGAGCCGTACCTCCTGAAGGACGGGCCGGAACGGCCGTCAGCGCCGGCGCCGACGAGCCTGCGAGAGCGCTGATCGCGCGAGGCGCTCGGCGGCCCCGAGCGCGCGCAGCTCGGCCGGCGCCGGGACGCCGCGCGCGTCGCAGAAGGCACGGTGCAGGGCGATCATGATCCTCGCATCCTCGAGCCGACGCCACGAGTCGGTCCGGCAGCGGAAGTGGAACTGGGTCGTGTCCACGTCGACGACCTCGCCCAGGTGCCGGTAGTCCCGGCGAGGCAGAGGCTCGGGCGAGACCCCGAAGCGCGCGAGCTGGGCGCCGAGCGCGACGTCGTCGAGGACCGCGTGGTTCCACTCGGACCTTGCGGAGACGACGCGCTGGACCAGGTCGCGGCTCAGGAAGTACCCCGAGCCGCTCGCGAACGGGCTGCCCTCGTGCATCGCCACGCTGCCGGCGTAGTAGGCGTCGACGCGGCCGGTCGCATCCGCGAACCGCCGCAGGTTCGGCAGGTCCACGTAGCTCGAGCAGTTCGTCCGGAAGACGACGTCGAACCGGCGGTGCTCGAGCACGTGATCGAAGCAGGCGAGGGTCTTGCGGCCGACGTTCGGCAGGTCGTCGCCGACGGGAAGCTCGAGATGCCGGCCGCGGAGCCTCGTCGCCGAGCCGCCGCGGTAGAAGAGGACCTCGGTCTCGGCGACGTCGACCGAGGCCCAGGTGCGTTCGATCACGCGCATGAGCAGCGGATACGGCGCGACACGCGCGCCGAGCACCAGGACGAGGATCCTCAAGAGGCGCCGTTGCGCCTGACGAGGTAGTTCCCGAGCGCGAGGACGTCGATCCTCGTCTTCTTGAACGTCTCGAGGGCGTCGCGCGGCGTCATCACGATCGGCTCGTTCTCGTTGAACGAGGTGTTGAGCAGGATCGGCACGCCCGTGCGACGCGCGAACTCGCTGATCAGGCGGTGGTACCGGGGCTCCACCTCCCGCTCGACCGTCTGCAGGCGCCCGGTGTCGTCCACGTGGTTGACGGCGGGCACCTCCTCGCGCTTCGCAGCGGCCGTCTTGTACACGAGCACCATGAACGGCGACGGGTAGTCCTGCTCGTACCACTCGCTCGTCCGCTCGGCCAGGATCGACGGGGCGAACGGCCGGAAGGGCTCGCGGTGCTTGACGCGGGCGTTGAGGACGTCCTTCATCGTGTGGCTGCGCGGGTCGGCGACGATCGAGCGGTGGCCGAGGGCCCGCGGCCCGAACTCCATGCGGCCCTGGAACCAGCCGACGACGTCGCCGGCGGCGATCCGCTCGGCGACCTCCGCGAACAGCGCCGCGTCGTCGAGACGCTCCGCGTGCAGGCCCGCCTCGGCGAGCGCCGAGCGAATCTCCGCGTCGTCGTACTCGGGCCCCGTGTAGGCGTGCTCCATCACGAACGCCCGCGGCCGGCCCAGCTCCTGGTTCCAGACGTAGTAGGCGGCGCCGACCGCCGTGCCGGAGTCGCCCGCGGCTGGCTGCACGTAGAGGTCGCGGAACGGCGTCTCGGGGAGGATCCGCCCGTTCGCGACCGCGTTCAGCGCGACGCCCCCCGCGAGGCACAGGCTCGGCAGCTTCGTGCGCTCGTAGAGCGTGCGGCAGAGGTGGAGATACGCGTCCTCGAGCACGACCTGCAGCGACGCGGCGACGTCCTCGTACAGCTCCGTCATCGGCGCCCCGGCCTCTCGCGCCGGCCCGAGCAGCTGCACCAGCGCGTCCGAGTAGATCCGTCCGATCGTCGGCGATCCCTCGTCCCACGTCATGTCGACACCCTCGGTGTCGTGCGTGAAGAACTCGAGGCCGAGCTCGAACAGCGGCGAGTCGAGCGACACCAGCTCGCGCATCCGGTCGACGTAGCGCGGGCGCCCGTACGGGGCCAGGCCCATGACCTTTCCCTCGTCGCCGTACTTCGGGAAGCCGAGCCACTGGGTGACCGCCGTGTAGAAGATTCCGAGCGAGTGCGGGTAGAGAACCCGCTCGAGCACCTCGAAGCGGTTGCCGTGGCCCTCGGCCAGCATCGTCGACGCGAAGTCGCCGAAGCCGTCGACGGAGAGGATCGCCGCGTCGTCGAACGGCGACACGAAGAACGCCGACGCGACATGCGCCTGGTGATGCTCCACGTTGTGCACCGAGGCCCGCAGCCCGTCGACCCCGAGCGCCTCCGCCAGCGCGGCGCCGGCGTCGCGCACCCGGGCCGCGTTCTGGATCCGCTCGCGGAGGTAGCGCGGCGACGTGCCGTGGCGGAGCGTGCGCAGGATCTTCCGGCCGAGGTTCGCACGGGGGTCTCGGGAGACGGCGACGTGGTCGATCTCGTCCGGGCGGAGGCCGGCGTCGTCGAGGCACCAGCGCGCGGCGTGCGCGGGGAAGCCGGCGCAGTGCTTCACCCGGTTGAAGCGCTCCTCTTCGGCCGCGGCCACGAGCTCGCCGTCGACGACGAGCGCCGCCGCGGCATCGCCGTGGTACGCGTTGAGGCCGAGGATCGCCGTCACGGCGGCTGATCGTAGCGTCCGGCTTCGGCGGCGCTCGGGCGCGAGAGCGGACGCCTCAGCCGGGCAGCCGGACGATGCCGATGCCGTACCGCGGCGGGGTCGCGGCCGTGCACGCATCCGACTCGTACCGATCGGTCAGCTCGGAGAAGAACGTCGCGACCCCGGGCCACGCCTCGCCCGAGACGTCGTGGAAGCCGACGATCCCGCCGGGACGGACGAGGGGCGAGTAGAGCTCGAAGTCGCGCTTCACGCCTTCGTAGCTGTGGTCGGCGTCGATGAAGAGGAAGTCGATCGGGCGGCCCGCGAGCCGGCTGCGGAGCCGGTCGACGGTGCGGGCGTCGTGACTGTCGACGGGCATCAGCAGGTCGACCCGCTGCCGCCCGCGCGCGAACGCGCGCCGTACGAGCGCGTAGGGCGACCGGCGTCCGAGCAGGCCGAGAGGCCGCCTGTCCACCCCCACGATGAGCGCGTCCTCGGCGGCGGCATACGGCCAGAGGAAGAGCGTCCCGCCGAGATCGGTCCCGATCTCGACGACGACGCGCGGACGCTCGGCGCGGACCTTCTCGAGCAGCCACACGATCTCCTCGCGGGACTGCGTGACGCGCAGCTCGTCGTGGTACCAGCGCAGACCCTGCCCCCACGCGAGCGCCTCGGCGTCCGTCATCGGCGGCCGCCGCTTCAGCCGCGCCGCCGTTCGGAGCGCGGCGCCGTACCGCATCGGCAGACGTGCGGCGCTCGAGAGCACGGCCTTCACGGAGGGAGGACGATACAGCGAAGCTTCGCGCGTCAGAGCCGGACGCGGCGTGTGATAGACGTCGATCGTGCCGCTCGTGACCGCTGCCATCACCACGTACAACCGGGCGGCATACCTGGACGAGGCGATCGAGAGCGTCCTCGCGCAGACGGGCTGCGACCTCGACGTGATCGTCGTCGACGACGGCTCGACCGACGACACCGAGGCGGTCGTTGCTCCGTACCTGGAGCGAGGCGTCCGCTACGTCCGCCAGGAGAACCGCGGACGGGCCGCGGCGCGAAACGCCGCCGTCCGGCTCGCCCGGGGCGAGCTGCTCGCGTTCTGCGACTCGGACGACCGCTGGTGCCCGGGCCGGCTCGCGCGCCAGCTCGAGGTCCTGGCCGACAGGCCGGAGGTCGCGATGGTCCACGGGCAGGTCGAGCTGATCGACCGCTCCGGTCAGCCTCTGCCGGAGAGGACGGAGGCCCACCGGAAGGTGTTCGCCGCCGCGCACAGGCAGGGCGCCACCTACGCCGGCTACGCGCTGAACTGCCGCTGCCTCAGCTCGACGATCCTCGTGCGGCGCTCGGTGTTCGACCGCGTCGGCCTGTACGACGAGAGCCTCCCGACCGAGGACTACGACCTCTACCTCCGCCTGCTGCTCGAGTTCGAGGTGCTCTTCCTCGACTGGCCGCCGCTCGCCCAGTACCGCATCCACGGCGATCAGGTTCCGAACGAGCGGCTCGGGCTGGGGCAGATCAGGACGGCGCAGAAGCACCTGGCCCTCCTCCGCGAGCGCGACGACATCCCGCAGGCGCGCCTCGCGCGCCGCAACTTCTATCTGATGATCGCGCGCAGCTGGCGGGGCCTCGGTCGGCGACGGCGCGCGGCCGTCGCGGCCGCGCGGGCCGTGGCCGCCCTGCCGCTGCCTACGCGTGCGAGCGGACGGCGTAGAGATAGTCGGGAATCCAGTACCTCGGGTCGTCGCGACGCTCGCGCACGACGAACCCGCTGCCGGCGAGAAACCTGCGTACGTCGTTCCGCGTTCGCAGCTCGTCGCCGCCGCCGCGATCGGCGAGGAAGTCGTGGCAGCAGACGACCGCGTGCCGGATCCGCCGGATCGATTCGCTCATTCCCCGGACGGCGAGCCGTTCGGCGCCCTCGATGTTCATCTTGAGCAGATCGACGTGATCGACACCCAGGGCAGCGAGGACGTCGTCGAGCGTCCGTGCGGGCACCGGGGCACCCTCATCGGCCGCGACGATCGTGTTGAGGTCGGCGTTCGGCCGGTCGGTGACCCGGACGGTGCCGCCCGCCGCCGAGATTGCCGCGTGGACGAGCGTCACCTGCCGATAGTGGTTCGCCTCGACGAGGGCGCGCAGCCGCGCGAAGCTGCCCGGATGCGCCTCGACGGCGATCACCCGGCCCGACGCGCCCACACGTCGCACCCAGGTCGGCACCTCCGAGCCGATGCCGGCTCCGACGTCCACCACGACGTCGCCGGGCCCCGGCACGTACTCCCAGCAGAACTGGTCGAGGGTCTGCGCATCCCACTCCTCGAGCGTCGGGGCGAGATACGTCGTCGGCCACGGCAGGACGCCCCGGCGTGTGTGGTGGAGCCAGAGCCCGTCGCGGTACACCAGCCACCGCGGGCTCTTCGAGTGCACCGTTTCCCGGATCGAGGCGGCCAGCGCGTAGACCGAACGCGCGCCGGGCCGGTCGAGCCACCGCAGAGCGCGACCGACCGCGGCTCTCATCGCCCACATGCCGGGCGACGATGAGCTCCGGGCCGCTCGTCCGGAGAGCCCGTCGCACGGTTTTCGCAGTACGCGACCGAACGTCGCACATCCACTCGCCGTTCTTCTGGCGCGTGCTCTACGCGCTGCTCCGTACCCGCGTTGCCGTGCGCTGCTTCGCCGTGACCTGCTCGATCGCCGGACGGCTGGCGGGTGCGAGCGGCGAACAGGTCGTGGAGCGCTTCTCGCACCTCTTTCGCAACGGCTGGCCGCACCATCGGGGCACACCCTGGGTGAACCTCGACGTGTCGCGGTTCACCGCGCGGACGTCGCGGCGGCTCCGGCGGGCGAGCGCCCGGCCGCTCCGGCCGCCTCGGCCCGGCTCCGTCCCCCTCCGCATCGGCATCCTCGCCGACTTCGACAGCACGCTGACCTTCGTGCGCCCGTTCTTCGAGCAGAGCCCGGACGACGTCGACGTGCTCGCCTTCGACCTCGCGGGGCCGGACCGCGCATCGCCGTATCTCCCCACCCTCGTCGCGGAGTATCACGCTGCCGAGCGCCGCGAGCCGGAGCAGATTGCCGAGCTGATCGAGGCGGCGGCACTCGACGTGCTCGTCTTCGACGCGTACAGGACCGACACGTACGCGATTCTCGACGGCGTCTCGACGCCCTGCATCGTGGACGCGGGCTCGACGGTCGATTTCTGCTTCCACGATTCGGTGGCGTTCCGCCTGTACGGACTGCAACAGGCGGACTACCTGCCGCGCGGCGACCGGCTGTTCTGCGCCACGTCTCGTGCCTGGTTCGGGCCCGAGGTCGTCTTTCCGGCAGCGCTCCTCTTCGAGAACCGGCTCGGTGACGATCCGCGGCGGCCGTTTCGTGAGCGTGAGCCGCTGCTGGTCTTCCACGGGAAGCTCTACAAGGCGTCCCGGCCGTACCTCGAGTGCGTCGCGGCCCTGCTCGCAGACGACTCGGAGCTCCAGCTCGTCGTGATGGGACGCGGCTCCGACGAGGAGCTCGCCCGCATCGCGGCGATCATGCGCCGCCACGGCGCCGACAACCGGTTCCACTACGAGGGCGAGTTCCGGCTTCATCGCAATGCCGCAGGCGAGGTCGACGATCCGACGTGGCTCCGGCTCGCCGAGTACCTCCGCCGCGCTCGCCTCGCGCCCGACCCCTGGCCGCTGGGGGGCGCCTACAGCCGGGTCGAGGCGTACACCGCCGGGGCCCCGGTGGTGCACATGGGCATCCGGACCGACCGCGAGAGCTGGGGCCGGCCGCAACACGCGGTGACCGCGGATCACCCGGCCCTCACGATTCCGGCGGCGACCGCCTACACGGTCGAGACGTACCGGGAGCTCGCCGCCCGCCTGCTGCACGACGAGGAGCTCGCCGACGCCGTCGCCGGCCAGCAGGCCGAGCTCGCGGCGCGCCTGTGCGATCCGACTCGGTTCTGGCGCGACCTTCTGGCGTCCTACGACACATGGCTCGCCGGTCAGTCCGACGGTCGCGCGGGCAGGAGCCGTCTCACTCGTGCTTCGACCCGTGCGCGGAGGAACGCCAGCCGCCGCTCGACGAACTCCGTCTCGAGGTGAACCATGTTGCCGCCGAAGCAGCCGGTGACGACCCGGGCGTACTGGTTGAAGACAGAGGTGTTGTAGACGAGCGCGTCGCAGCGGGCGAGCAGGAACATGTCGGCCAGCGTGTCGACGACCGATCTGCGATCGGCGCCAACCTCCTCCGGGAACGCGTGCAGGTCGCCGGCACCCGCGGGCGGAAAGAGCGTCCTGCGGGTCGTCGAGTTCGGCAGTCGCGACAGCAGGCGACTCATCTGCTCGGAGTCGGTGGCGAAGAAGATCCGCGGCGAGCCGCGCAGGTACCGCGGAAGGCCGCGCGTTCGCGCCACGGAGGCGCGGTGGACGACGCGAAGGAAGCGGCTCTCGTCCTCGAACAGCGCCACGTCGACACGACCGGCGTACTCGCCGCCCTTCCCGAAGTAGCGACCGTTGCCCGTCCGCACGTTCAGCGCGACGACGAACGCCGCGTCGAGCCGCGACTCTCCTTCCGCGACGGCCGATCGCACCTCGGCGCCGGGAGCGAGCAGACGATAGAACGAGCGCAGCAGCTCGAATCGCCCGCGCTCCTCGCCGGGCACGATCCTGTCGGGCCCGTGGTACATCTCGAGGACGATCGGCTCGTCCGGCGCGTCGAGATAGCCCGTCGCGAATGCGGTCGCGTGACCGCCGCCCGTCGGCCGCACGTCTCCGTAGTCGACGCCCGCAACCGGCGCGTAGAGCACGCGCACCCCGAGCATCGAGTCGGGATGCTCGAAGAGCTCGGGAAAGTAGTTAAGGCTCTTGTCCTGCAGCTGGCTCATGCCGCGCCAGTCGACGATCAGCTCGCGTCCGAGGCGGCGTGCGAGCCAGAGCGCGCCGGCGAGGCTCGCCAGGTTCGAGCCGACGTTGCTGTCTCGGTACGGGCGGGTGACGACGTAGCGCGTCACTGCACTACGCCGGCGGGCGATAGGCCTCCCAGTCGGCGATCAGCGACTCGGGGCCGTGGAAGCCGGCGTAGATCTCGCTGTACTTCGTCCCGAGGTGGTGGAGCTCGAGGAAGTTCATGTTGTCCGGGTGAGGCTTGTAGAGGCGGAAGCACTCCTCGAGACAGCCGGTCGCGGCGCTCGCCCTCGGGTCCTGGAAGCTCGCGAGGCCGTACCAGCGCCGTCCGGTCGCGAGCCAGCGCTCGAGCTGGGCGCGGGAGAGGCAGTACCAGCCGCTGTGCGGGTTCTCGAACTCCGCGAAGCTCCACCCGCCGACGTCGATGCGGGTGAGGCGGCCGGTGACCCGGTTCTCGCCGGGCCGGCGCTTCGCGCGCAGGTCGATGTACATCTTGCGGCCGTTCCAGAGCTCGTACCGGTGCGGGAGCAGGACGGCCTCGGGCGGCGCGGCGTCGTTGAAGTACGCGAGCTTCTCGAGGAGAAGAGCGTCCCGGAGCACGAGGTCGTCCTCGAGGAACATGAACCAGTCGCACGTGTCCTGCCGCTCCACGAACTCTTGCTGCGCCTCGAAGCCGAGAAACAGCGGCTCGACGCCGACGCGCTCGCGCACCTCGAGCCGGCTGCGCAGGTAGTCCGGGAGGCCGTTCTCGACGTGCTGCCCAGGGAGCGTGTTGAGGACGAGCTCGACGCGGGCGTGATCGAGGCTCTCGAGCAGCCCCTCCAGGGTGCGCCGAAGACGTTCCACGCCCGACTCGCGATCGCGCTGCGGGTCGACGACGTGGGTCAGGACGGCGACGACGCGCGGTGCCGGACGATGCCTGACCGGCTCGGGAAACCGGCGCACGACGCCCGCCCGCTGGCGGACGAGGCTGATCCGCGCCCGGACGCCGACCGCCCGCGCCGTCTCGACGACCGCGCCGGCAGGCGCGAGGACGCGGCGCTCCACCGTCGGACGGGCCTTCTCGAGCCAGGGTCGGGCGATCCACCGCATCAGCGATCCGCGGGCGAGTCTAGTGGCGATGCCTGAGGGGCATACACGGGCAGCCGCCCGGCGAGGAGCGACCTCGGGTTCAGGACCTCGAGCTCCACCCCCTCGCGGGCGAGCCACGCGCGCCAGGAGGCGAGGGTCTCGACGAGCCCCATCGTCGCCTGGACGTGCGGGTCGGCCGCCGTCGCGCCGCGCCGGCGGTCGATGCTGCGCGTCTCGTCCGGCGCGAGCCAGAAGTAGCGCCGGTCGTACAGGTCGACGCCGGCCAGCACGATTCGCCTCCAGCCGACCAGGAACGCGAAGTTCACCGCCTCCTGGATCGTCGACTGGCCGTGGACGAGGCCCGCGGCGAACGAGCGGGTCGGAGGCCCGACGGTGACGCTGCTGCGCCAGCGGAAGACCGGACGGCCCGGAGGCAGGTACCGCCGGCCGAGCACGCGGTTGCCGGTGATCGCGCGGAAGCCGCCGTGGACGAGGAAGACCGTCTCGTCGAACAGCGGGTTCTCGGCGATGAGACGGAAGTACTCCTCGAGCTGCGGGCGCCAGACCGCCGCGTCGCGATCCGAGTCGGCGATCCCCCGGATCACGTGGTAGTCGGTGCGCACGAAGCGCTGGTGCACCCACCAGTTGAACCCGACGGTGTCGTGCGCGGCGATGTGCGCCCACGTCTCCTCGTCGACGTCGTTCAGCGACGCGCCCGAGCCGAAGACGAACACGATCTCGCTTCGCCGCCTCGCGCGCAGCTCGTCCTCGCCCACATACCGGTAGGCGCCTCGGTTGCGGAGGAACTGCAGCCACGGCCCGGTCCGAAGCGGGAGAAGCCGGACGGCCTCGGCGATCTCACCTCCGTGCACGGTCCACCATCAGGCGTAGATCTCGGCGTCGCTCACGGTGCGGAGGCGACGGCCACGTCCCCCGCCCGCGACGTGACGGCAGCCGCCACCTGGTCGGGCTGCACCCCGCCGCAGCCGAGCCGCCATTCGCGCGGGCCGACCGGTCGCGGAAACAGCCGCACGAACCGCTGCCCGGTCCGCGCGGCGACGAATGGGATCCGCTGGAACGGCGCCTCCGTCGCGCGGACCGCATAGCCGCCGTCGGCCGGCTCGAGCGAGAGCTCGATCCTGCTCGGCTGTAGCCCGTGATAGCGGCGGTGCGCGTCGACCGCGGTGCAGCTTCGCCACGGCACGCCGGTCTTCTCCGCCGCTGCGCGGAGCAGCTCGACCGCGTGACGCGTCTCGGACCGCATGTCGCGGTTGTCGTGGCTGAAGTACGACAGCACGCGGCGCTCGCCCGAGCGACCGGCCTCATCGAAGCACGCGTCGACGTGCTCCTGCGTCAGCTCGTTGTAGCGCGAGCGAAGGTCGAGCGACCGGTAGACGAACCGCCGCAACGTCCCCCGCCGGATGGGGTTCCCGAGCGCGGGGTGGTAGCTGCCCCAGATCGCGGGGGCGCCGTACCAGTCGAAGTGGTAGAGGTCCGAGCCGGGCTTCGAGCGCTCCGAGACGCGGTTCGAGAAGTCGATCGGGATCGCCTGCTCGAGCCAGCGGGACGCGGCCTCGTCCTCGATCGTCCCGCCCGCCCGGAACGCGGCGGGGAACGATCCCCGCTCGAGCAGCCTCCGCGCGAGGATCGTGTTGCACTCGTTGCTCGACAGCCACGTCTCCGACCAGTGGTCGCCGATCCCGTCCGCGGGCGGGACGTGGTAGTGCCAGTAGAGCCCGTCGTCGTGCACGGGCAGCGACCTGATCCGGTCCCACGTGTCGTGGTACTCCGCGACCCGCTGCTTCGGGTTCGTCAGGAAGCCCGTGAAGTCCATGACAAACCAGTTGAAGCGGTACGGGTCGCCGAAGGAGTCGCCGTGCCCGGCGCGGAAGCCGGGCGCGGTCAGCTCGGCGAGGGACGCGAGGATGTCGTCCCAGTCGTCCATGAACTCGGGCGATCCGTCGGGCAGCCGCCGCGCGTCCCCGCCGAGCGGCCCCTCGGTGTCGACGCAATGGACGACGAGAACCTCGCTCACCCGGCTACCTCGACCGCGGTGAGCACGTCGCGGTGGTCGTATCCCTCCGGCAGCCTTGCGTGCAGCATCGTCAGGCGCTCGAGGTCGTCCCGCGTGTCGAGCGCGACGCGGACGTGCGAGAAGTTCCCGAACGGGCAGACGAGCCCGGCGAGGCGGAAGCGCTCCGGCCGCCGGTAGACGAAGGGCGTCACGTGCTCGCGCTCGTACGGGTCGGCGCTCTCGCGCGCCGCCTGCTCGAGGCACCCGATGCGGACGAGCTCGAGGTCGAGCCCGTCCGGGTAGCTCGGCGGCAGGTTGTTGGCGAGGTAGTCCGGACGCTCCAGCTCGTCGTACGCGTCGAGCAGCTCGTCCACGAGGGCGGGACAGAGCAACGGCCTGTCCGCGCAGATGCGGAGGACGAGCTCGGCGCCGGCCGAGCGCGCCGCGGCGAGAACGCGCGCGAGCACGTCGTCGGCCGAGCCCCGGAAGACGCCCACGGCTGCCTGCTCGCACGCCCGCGCGACGGCGTCGTCCTCGGGTCGGTCAGACGTCGCCACGACGAGGTCGACGGGGTGGCGCACCGTCCGCAGCCGGGCGAGCATGTGGCCGAGCACGGTCGTGCCTGCGAACGGGGCGAGCGTCTTGCCGGGGAGCCGCGTCGAGCCCATTCGGGCCTGCACGACCGCGGCGACGCGCTCAGCCGCCATCCCGCACGAGCATGTCCCACTGGAGCGTCGTGTCCTCGGCGATGTCGACCGCCGCGCGCCACCCCTCCGTCTCCGTCAGGAAGGCGGGGGGAACGCCGCCGCCGGGCCGCTTGACGTCGAGCAGCTCGGGCGCGATCGCCGTCCCTCTCGGGATGCCCACCCGGGCGACGACGCTGCGGCGCGCCCCTACCCGCGCCGCTTCCTCGATCGGCAGGATCTGCTTCACCGGCGGCCCGAGCAGTTGCCTCACCCGGGCGAGCTCGTCGACGAGCGTGCGGAGATCGGCGGGGTCGAGCGCGTGGTAGTGGTCGTTGCCGGGCAGCGACCGGTCGAGCGTGAAGTGCGTCTCGATCACGCGGGCGCCGAGCGCGTAGGCGGCGGCGATCACGGCGAAGCTGTCGGGCGGGACGGTGTGATCGGAGTAGCCGAGGACGCGCCCCGGAAAGGCCGCCGCGAGCTCGCGCAGCCCTCCCACCGCCGCCGCGTCGACCGGCGTCGGATAGGCGAGCGTGCACTGGAGGACGGCGACCTCCCCCACTCCGTGGCGGTCGAGCACGGCGAGCGCCTCCTCGATCTCGGCGAGCGTGGAGGCGCCCGTCGAGAGGAGCACAGGTTTGCCGGTGCGCGCGACGCGCTCGAGCAGCGGCACGTTCGTGATGTCGCCCGACGCGATCTTGAACGCGGCGACGAGGTCGTCCAGCCACTCGACCGCGTCCACGTCGAAGGCCGACGTCAGGAAGTCGATGCCCGCGTCCGAGCACTCGCGCGCGAGCCGGCGGTACTCCGCCTCGCCGAAGCGGTCGTACTTCGAGAACAGCTCGAACTGGCTCGCGGTCGCCTCGCGGCTCCGGTCCCAGTAGGCGGCGCTGGAGCGCGTGGCGAGCCGCTCCGCCTTGTACGTCTGGAACTTGATCGCACGCGCACCGGCCGCGGCAACCTCGCGCACCATCCGCACGGCGGCGTCCAGTTCGCCCTCGTGGTTCACGCCCGCCTCGGCGACGACGAGCGCCGGCGCGTCCCACGCCCGGTAGCGCGCGAGATCGAGCAGCTCAGCCTCCGTTCTTCCGCAGGGCGCGCTCGCGATGCGCCTCGTGCGTGGCGACGTCGGTCGTCATGTTCTCGCCGTGCAGGCGGTACCGGTAGAGCGGCAGCTCGACCCGGTGCATCTTCCAGCGGCGCTCGAAGCGCAGGCGCAAGTCGAGATCCTCCGCCATGAGAAACGACTCGTCGTACAGGCCGAGATCGATGAGGCGCTCCTTGCGGAACATGACGCCGCAGCCGATCGGCCGCTCGCGGCAGTCGACGTGCTCCAGGTGCGCCTCGTGCTCGTCGACGGTGTAGTAGTCGCACGCCACGGCGTCCATGTACGGGTTGAGCTCGAGGTACAGGGAGAGGACGCGGACGAAGTCGTGGTGGACGTAGTCGTCGGCATCGACGCGCACGACGTACCGCGCGTGCGCCGCCTTGAGGCCGCGGTTGAGAGAGGCCGGGAGGCCGAGCTGCACCTCGTTCGAGAGCACGCGAATGCCGTCGAAGCTCTCGGCGACGCGTCGGGTCGCGTCGGTCGAGCCGTCGTCGACCAGGACGATCTCGTACGAGCCCGGCGGCGCGCTCTGGTTGAGGCACGAGCGGAGCGCCCGCTCGACGTACTTCTCCTCGTTGTGCGCCGCCATCACGATCGCGACGTCCGCCACCCGCTCCTCCCGATGCGCCGTGGTTGCGGAGCCGAGGGTAGCGAGAGGCGCGGCCGGGGCTACGCGGGGCGCGACGCCCGCCCGCGCGAGAGACGTCTCCGGATTCCCGCGGCCAGGGGCCGCAGGTCGCGGCGCCGCAGCAGCCTCCACGCGACCAGCAGCCTGTGGAGGCCGGGCCGCTCGTGCGGCAGGTAGAAGTCGAAGAAGAGCGGCGAGCGCATGCGTCCTCCGTGGCGGCGGCTGGCGCGCCACGTCTCCGCTGCGAACGCCCGGTATTCCGCGACGCTCTTGGACGACGGGTGGTAGCGGTATGCGGCCAGCGTCCGGTCGACGTGGCAGACGCCGAAGCGCTTGCCGAGCTTCAGCCAGAGCTCGTAGTCCATCGCGTAGCGCAGATCCGCGTCGACCCCGCCGACGGCGTCGAACGCCTCGCGCGTGAAGAAGGAGCCGGGCTGCGCGACGCGGTTCTCGCGCTCGAGCTGCCGCTCGTAGTCGAAGGGCACGGCCGGCACGTCCCGGATCGTCCGGCCGTCCTCGTCGACCTGACGCCAGCCGCCGTGCACGAGGCCGCAGCCGCTCGACCGCAGCGCCTCGACGGCGGCCGACACGGCCCCCTCGAGGTAGTAGTCGTCGGCGTTGAGCCAGCCGAGGATCTGGCCCGTTGCCGTTGCGAAGCCCTTGTTGATCGCGTCGGCCTGGCCGCGGTCGGGCTCCGAGGTCCACCGGACGCGCGGGTGGCGACGGAGGACGTCGAGCGTCTCGTCCGTCGAGCCGGCGTCGACGACGATGTGCTCGATGCGGGGGTAGTCCTGCTCCGCGACGCTGCGGATCGCCTGCTCGATGAACCGGCCCTGGTTCAGCGACGGCGTCACGATCGAGACGAGCGGGAGGTCGTCAGCCGCCATCGCGGGAGCGTCTCGACAGCTCTCGCTTGAGCGACAGCTTCGCGCCGGTTGAGTACGCGGCCCAGATCAGGCTGAGCGCGAGGCCGGTGAGGCCGTCCCGGTATCCGCGCTTCGCGGCGAAGCTCTCGACGAAGCTCGGCCACGGCGTCCGCACCACGTCCTTCCAGCCGGTGACGAGGCCGTGGCTGCGGCGATCCGGCCCCTCCAGCTTGAGGTAGCGCCAGTGCTTCGCGATCAGCGACCGGTACCCGGGCGACCAGTAGTGCGCGATCGCGTTGTCACCGGTGAACGGCACGACCTCCGCGCGAAAGCCGGCTCGGAGCTGCGTGCCGGAGTGCACCGTGGGATGCAGCTCGACCGCCCCGCGCCGCGCCAGCGTCCGCTTGCGGTTGACGCCGCCCCAGATCGTGCCCCGCAGCGGCCTGCCGCGAAAGAAGAACTGCCACGGACAGTCGACCGCGCCCACGGCGGCGTCGAGCTTCGGCAGCAGCTCGCGGAGCTGATCGGCGAGCCTCGGCGAGAACACCTCGTCGGGATCGAGGAAGAGCAGCCACTCGTGCGTCGCTTCCTCGACGAGGTGCATCCGTGCCCGTTCGGCGATCTCCACGTACGGGTGCCGGATGACCCGCGCGCCGAGCGCAGAGGCGACGTCCGCGGTCGCGTCCGACGAGTCGATGTCGATCACGATGATCTCGTCGCAGAAGTCGAGCGACGCGAGGGCACGCCGAAGCAGCTGCGCCTCGTTGTGGCTGCCCACCATTGCGGTGACGGGAAGGCGATCGGACTGCGCCGGACGGGACGACGGCGCGGCGCTCAGCCGTCGCTCCTCCGCCGCCGCAGGACCGCGTGCTCGCTCAGGCCGAGGATGCTCAGGAAGAACGAGGCGAATGCTCCCTGCAGCGCGATCGCGACCACCGTGAGGCCGAGGAGGCCGAGGCGCGGGTCGCGCACGCCGTCGAAGAGCGAGCCTGCGGCGAGCCCGAGCCCGACGAGGAGGCTCACGCCGGCGAGCGCCAGCCCGTGCTCGAGCTTGAACCGCCGCCAGCCCCGCTCGAGCCGCTCGTCGTGCTCGCCGAGGTAGACGACGGCGTACGTGCGCGCGAAGAGGCCGAGCTGGATGACGCCGAGGCCGACGATGGCGAGCATGGCGAACGCGATCGCCACGCCCGTCCACGGCTCGCCGAGCGACCGCCACGAGGCGAGGACGACGAGCCCCGCCATGCCGCCGAGCGTCGCGACGGCGCCGGGCACGGCGAAGAGGAACGTCGGGCTGTAGACGAGCATGAACCGGAGGTGGCGCCAGCCGTCGCGGCCGCGGGACAGCTTCGACTCGCCGAGCCGCGGCCGGTAGTCGACGGGCACCTCCTCGACGCGCAGCCGCCGCTTCCCGGCCTTGATCACCATCTCCGAGGCGAACTCCATGCCGGTGGCGGAGAGCTTCAGCGCCGGGATCACGTCGCGCCGCAGCGCGCGCAGGCCGCAATGAGCGTCGGAGACGCCGCTCCCGAAGAGCAGGTTCAGGAGCCCGGTGAGGAGCGGGTTGCCGATGTACCGGTTCGGCCAGGGCATCGCGCCCGGCGCGATCGTCCCGCCGAAGCGGTTGCCGATCACGACCTCCGCGCCGGCCCGCAGCCGCTCGACGAAGACGCCGAGCGACTCGAGCGGATAGGTGCCGTCGGCATCGGCCATGACGACGTAGCGGCCGCGGGCGGCCGCGAGCCCTGCGAGGTAGGCGCTCCCGTAGCCCCGCCGGGGCTCGAAGACGACGGCCGCGCCGGCTCGCCGCGCGAGCTCCGCGGACGCGTCCTCCGAGCCGTTGTCGACGACGAGGACCTCGCCGTCGAGGCCGGCGGCCGCCAGCCCCGCGAACGCCTGCTCGACCACGTGCGCGATCCCCGCCTCCTCGTCGAGGCACGGGATGACGACGGACACCTCCGGCGACGTGGTTCCGTCGGGAGGCGGAGCGGGGGGCGTCTCGTCGGCCGCCACGTCGGGCGCGGACATCGGGCCACCAGGATAGTCCGCTGCCCCGATCGCCTTCACGGACGCGTCTCGCGACGACACTACACTGGACGGCCGCGAACGCTCCACACGAGGGTTGAGCAGATTCCACTGGCCGGGTCGAGGGTGTAGAGCCGCAGCCGTCGCGGCCTGCGCCGCCGCGTGCTGGTTCGCCGGCGCCGGCACGGCTCACGCCGCCGCCGGCCGGGCCGCGGACGCGTGTCCGTGGCTGAACGCGGCGCTGCGGCCGGGCGTGCGCGCGACCGAGCTCCTGCAGGCGATGACGCCGGACGACAAGTTCGCGCTGCTCGCCGGCGTGAACAACTACGACCCGCAGTACGCGGACGGCGCCGGCTACGCCGGCTACGTGCCGGCCAACCCTCGGCTGTGCATCCCGGCGCTGACGCTGAACGACGCGGGCGCGGGCGTCGCCGACGGACAGATCGGGACGACGGCGTTCCCCGCCCCGATCGCGCAGGCGGCCACGTGGGACACCCCGCTGCAACGCAGCTTCGGCCAGGCGCTCGGACGCGAGGCGTGGAACAAGGGCATCGACGTCCTCCTCGGCCCCGACGTGAACATCGCCCGCGTTCCGCAGAACGGGCGGAACTTCGAGGCGTTCGGCGAGGACCCGTTCCTGAGCGCGCAGGTCGGCGCGGCGGAGATCCAGGGCATCCAGGCGAACCCGGTGATCGCCACGGTCAAGCACTTCGCGGTCAACAGCCAGGAGACGAACCGCTACTGGATCTCGTCCGTCGTCGACCAGAGGACGCTGCACGAGATCTACCTGCCGCCGTTCGAGGCCGCCGTCCGGGCGGGCGTGGGCGGCGTGATGTGCGCGTACGGGCTCGTCAACGCCGTCTTCTCGTGCCAGAGCCCCGACCTGCTGACGACGATCCTGCGCGGCGAGCTCGGCTTCGGCGGGTTCGTCGTCTCCGACTGGGGCGCCACCATGTCGAGCGCCCCCGCGGCGAACGCCGGGCTCGACCTCCAGATGCCGATCGGCACCTTCTTCGGCGCTCCCCTCCGCGCCGACCTCCAGTCCGGTGCGGTCTCGCAGGCGGTCGTCGACCGCATGGTGCTGCGGATCGTGACGACGATGTTCCGCTGCGGCGTGTTCGACCGGCCGCCGCCCGCCCGCGCCGCCGTGGCCACGGCGAACGTCTCGACCCCGGCCGACCAGGCCGTCGCGCTCAGGCTCGCCGAGGAGAGCACGGTGCTGCTCCGGAACGAGGGCGGCATTCTTCCGCTGACGGGATCCGGCAAGCGGATCGCGGTGATCGGCGCGCCGGCCGGCCCGGGCGGGCTCGCACACTTCGTCAGCGGCGGAGGGAGCGCGTACGTCGCGGCCGCGCAGCCGGTCTCGCCGCTCGCGGCGATCACCTCGCGCGCGGCGGAGGCGGGCGACACCGTCGCCTACGCCGACGGCAGCGACCCGGCCGCGGCGGCCGCGCTCGCCCAGCAGTCGTCCGTCGCGATCGTCTTCGCGTACGACCAGGAGAGCGAGGGCACCGACCGGGCCACGCTCGCCCTGCCGGACGGCCAGGACGCGCTCGTCTCGGCGGTGGCGCAGGCGAACCCGCACACGGTCGTCGTCCTCGACACCGGCGGCCCGGTGCTCATGCCGTGGCTGCGTCAGGTCGCAGCGGTGCTGGAGGCGTGGTATCCCGGGCAGCAGGACGGCGACGCGCTCGCGCCCATCCTCTTCGGCGACGTCGATCCGAGCGGCAAGCTGCCGCAGACGTTCCCGGCGAGCGAGCAGGCGCTGCCGACGGCGTCGCCCGCCCAGTGGCCGGGCGTGAACGACGCGCAGGACGCGCTCTTCTCGGAGAAGCTCGACGTCGGCTACCGCTGGTACGACGTCCACGGCGTCCGGCCGCTCTTCCCCTTCGGCTACGGCCTTTCGTACACCCGCTTCGCGTACCGGAACCTCACGGTCACGCGGCGCGGCGCCGGCGTCCGCGTCTCCTTCACGGTGTCCAACGTCGGCTCGCGCGCGGGCGCGGAGGTCGCGCAGGTCTACCTCGTCGATCCCGCCTCCGCGACCGAGCCGGGCCGCCAGCTGCAGGGCTACCGCCGCATCCGGCTGGCCGCGGGCCGCAGCGCTCGCGTCACGGTCGACCTGCCGCAGCGGGCGTTCGAGATCTGGAGCACGGGCAAGGGCCGCTGGACGCCGGTGCCGGGAACCTACGCCGTGCTCGTCGGCGCCTCGTCGCGCGACATCCGCCTGCGCGGACGCGTCGTCCGCGACTGACCGCTCAGCGCGCCTCGATCGACTCGAGCGTCCGTTCGATCCGCTGCAGGTAGCGGTCGAGCAGCAGCTCGTCCGGGTCCCACGCCTTCCAGGTTCGCTCGTAGAGCTCGGGCGAGAAGTCGATCGAGCGGAACTGCGCCCAGTCGTCGAGCGCGATCATCGGGTAGTCGGGGTGGTGCTCCGTGACGAGGCTGCGCCGGACGACGGGAATCGTCCGGACGAGGAGCGCCTCCCACGTCCGCGCGCAGTCGATGCCGATGCCGTTCGGCGAGATGCAGAAGTACGAGGAGGCGAGCTCCTCGAGGTACTCCGGCCACGGCAGCTCCCGGCCCAGCGGGAGCCCCGTCTGCTCGAGGCAGTACGCGCGCTCGAAGGGGTTGTGATCGACCCGGAACTGACAGTGGAAGAGCTGCCGCTTCGCCAGGTTCCGCTCCTGCACGCCGAGGATGGTCGCCGTGTCCTTCGGCTGCGCCCACGGCCCGAGCCCGAACGGCCTTGCACGCGCCTTCGGGTGGTCGAGCATGAGGTTCATCGCGAACCAGGCGCGCAGCCCGGGGCGGCGCAGGTACCGGCGGTGCCTGCGGTCGACGGGGAGGTCGGTGTGGCCCGTGAAGAGGACGAACTCCCCCTCCGGCGCCGCACGCTCGAAGAACTCGTGGACGTCGGGCGTCCTCACGAAGTACCAGTCGTTGTCGATGTCCTCGCGAACGATCAGCCCGCCCTGCCGGTAGACGTAGCGGCAGCGGCCGGCGAGCCGGTTGGAGCTCACGATCGGCCGCTCCTCCTCGATCCGCGTCGCGAGCGCCGCCGTGTCGCGGTCGGTCCACGGCCAGCCGCTCCGGTCGCGCCGCCGTCGCAACGCCGCATCCGGATGGCGCGCGAAGTCGGCCGCGTTGCGGCTCGACCGGAACACGACGCGGGCGGCCCGCACGAGGCGGGGCCCCTGGGGCAGCCGCAGGAGGCCGTGGGCGATCGCGCCGCGCAGCCGGAGCTGGTCCACCGGACGACCCTACCGGGCGCGGATCGCGGTCTCGTACGCCTCGAGGAGCGCGCGTGCGGCCGCGCCGCGCGAGAACCGCTCGAGCGTCGCGGCGTGCGCAGCGGCGCCCAGTCGCTCCCGCTCGTCCGCGTCGCCGAGGAGCCGCTCGAGCGCGGCTCGGAGCGCCGCCGGGTCGCGCGGCGGCACCAGCACGCCCGTGACGCCGTCCTCGACCGCGTCGAGGTGGCCGCCGACGGCCGTCGCCACGACGGCGCGCCCGTGGGCCATCGCCTGCCGGCAGGCGCCGCCGACGCCCTCGCGCCGCGAGGGCGCGCACACGACTGCCGCCCGCTCGTACCAGCGGCCCATCTCCGCCGGCGGCACGAAGCCGACCGCGTCGGGGACACGCGCGCGGAGCGGCCCGTCACCGACGATCCACCGCGGCAGCCCCTCCGTCGCCTCGACGAGCTCGAGGATGCCCTTCTCCGCGCTCAGGCGGCCCGCGAACAGGACGTGCGGCGGCTCCTCCGGAGGCCCGACCTCGGCGGGGGCGTCGACGACGAACGGCACGTGCCGCACGTCGCGCGCACCCAGGTCGCGCGCCGCGTCGGCGAGGAACGAGGACGCGGCCAGGACGGCGCGCGCGCCGCGCACGAGCGGGCGCGCGAGCGCGGGCGCACGCCGCGCCAGCTCCACGTCCGTGCCCCACACCTGCAGCACGTACGGCTTCCCGGTCGCGCGGGCAGCGAGCGCGGACGGGATCCAGTGCGCGTGCACGAGGTCGGCGTCGCCCGCCGCGCGCCGCGCCGCGTGCGCGAATGCGGCGAGGAACGCCGGCGCGAGCGCGAGCCGCCACGGCCGCGCGCGAAGGTTCTGCGCGATCCCGCCGCCGTAGGCGATCCCGAAGTGCGGAAACGAGGCCGGCGAGACGACGTCGACCGTTACGCCGGCGCTCCGGGCTGCGTCGGCGAGGTCGGCGACGAAGTGCCCGGCGACGTCCCGCTCGTCGCGCGGGTACGACGTCGCCAGGACGACGACCTTCACTCGACGCCTCGTGGGCTGCTCAATCCGCCAGCCGAGCCCGGGCGACGAACCGCTCGGGCTGCGTCTCGACGACCGTCGCCTCGCCGAAGACGACGGGCACCGCGAGCGCGAGGGCCACGAAGGCGAAGAAGTAGTAGAACTGCATCGTCAGGTAAAAGGCGTTCGACGCGAGCGTCCCCGCGAGCGCGGCCGTGCATCCCCATGCGAGCGGCCGGACGCGCGCCGCGAGCGGGTCGTGCGCCGCGGCGAGCACGCGCCCGAGCGCCCGCGCGCGCGCGAGCCGCACGAACAGCCACACGAGAAACGCGGCGAACAGCGCGGTGCCGACGACGCCGGTCTCGACGAGCAGCGCGACGTAGTACGAGTGCGGGCCCCAGTTGGTCTTGCCGGTGACGAACTGGTAGTAGACCGAGAAGGTGTTCAGCCCGAGCCCGAACAGCGGGTCGACGTGCATGACGTGCGGGATGAAGCTGTACACCTGGAAGTGCGCGTTCTCCGATCCGCCGCTCGTCTGCACGCGCGAGCGCAGCACGATGCTGAAGAAGTGGCGCCGCGAGAGGACGATCGCGAGCAGGACGGCGATCGCGGCGCCGACCGGGACGAGCAGCCGCGACGACGCGAGGTAGCCGCGGTACGGCAGCAGCAGGATCAGCGCGCCGACGCCCAGGCCGAGCAGCCCGCTGCGCGAGAGCGTCGCAGCCTCGACGATCAGCAGGAAGCCGATCGTCGCGGCGAGGGGCCAGCGCGCGCGGTGGCCGCGCTCGAGCCGCAGGTACAGCGGCGTCAGGACGAGCAGCGGGACGATCAGCATGATCCCGAGGTGGTTCGGGTCGCCGGTGAGCGCGTTCGGCCGGTAGACGTTCGCGCCGTTGACCGCGCCGTAGACGTTGATCTGGCTGGCGCCGCCGGTGATCGGCGAGAGGATGCTCGCGTCCAGGTTGCCGCCGCGACGCGCATCGAGGAGCTGCAGCACGCCGTATGCCGCGTTGAAGACCAGCCCCGCGCTGAACCAGACGAGCGTCCGCCAGAAGTAGTCGCGGCCGCGACGGGCGAGCCACGCGATCGCGGCGGCGAGGAAGGCGAAGTGGATGATCCACTTCGTCAGCCCCTTCGCCCACTGCGCGAGCGCGTCGTGGTCGGAAAGGTCGAAGAAGCCGAGCAGGTAGACGACGAGGAACGCGGCGAAGAAGAAGAGGACGACCGCCGTCGTGTGCGGCACGCGCGCGCGCTTCGTGGTGGCGAGGAACGAGAGGAGGAACAGGATCGCGAGCACGTCCGCGAGCGAGACGTTGCCCGCGACGTTCCAGTGCACCTTCTCGAACGTCACGCAGAAGACGCTCGCCAGGAAGAGGAAGCTGGTCAGCCTTCTCATGCGACGCGCTCCAGCAACGCGGCCAGCTCCTCGACGCGCGTCCGGCGCGACAGCCTCCGCCGCCACTCCTCCGACAGCGGCGCGCCGTCGAGCGTGCCGGCGCGCCAGCGGGAATGCAGGTCGCGCAGCGCCGCGACCATGCCCTCGACGTCGACCGGCGCGACGACGACGCCCGCACCGGCCGCGCGGATCAGCTCCGCGGCGGCGCCGTCCGGCGGCACGGCGGCGAGGATCGGCCGCTCGGCGGCGAGGTACTCGAACACCTTCCCGCTCAAGACGCCGCGGCCACGACCGCCCGCGTCCGGAATCAGGAGCAGGAGCGCCTCCGAGTCGCGCTGCAGCTCGAGCGAGCGGCGGCGCGGCGCGTAGGGGATCAGCTCGAGCCGGTCGCCGAGGCCGAGGCTCCCGGCCCATTCCCGGTCCGCGGAGCGGAAATCTCCCAGGAAGCGCGCGACGACGTCGTCGAGGCCGCTCTGCGCGAGCGCGGTCAGGAACGGCCGCGGGTCGCGCTTCCCGAAGAACGACCCCGCGTGGGTGATCCGGAAACGCTCGGACGGATGCCGTCCGAGGCCGGCGAAGTCGTCGAAGTCGGAGCCGTTCGCGATCGTCTCGACGCGGCCCTTGGGCGCACGCGCGCGCACCTCGTCGGCGATCGCCTCCGACACCGCGACGATCGCGTCCGCGCGGGCGGCGACGAGCCGCGCGACGGCGTGCTCGCCCTGCTCCTTCGCGCGCACGAGCAGCCGCTCGGCACGGCGGTGCGGGTGCGCGACGATCGAGTCGCGGAGGTCGGCGACCCAGCGCACGCCGGTCGCCTTCTGCACCGCGGCGCCGATCAGGTGGACCGACGACGGCGGCGAGGTCGTGAGCACGACGTCGATGCCCTCGCGCTTGACGATCCGGATCGCCGCGGGGATCGCGGTGACGTTCCAGCTCACGTTCTCGTCGGGAACGAGCAGCCGGCGCCCCGCGAGCTGCGTGTGGCGGGCGACGCGCGCGAGCCCGGCCGTGCCGTGCAGCTCCTCCGCCGGTTTGCGGCCGCGTGGGCCGAGATAGCGAGCCCGGTGCACCCAGGCGAGCGTCGGCGGCTGCAGCTCGTCGTCGCGGTGGATCCACTTCGGGTCGTCGGGCGCGAGGACGTGCGTCTCGATGCCGAGCTCGGGCAGGTGCGTCGCGAGCTTGAGCGGCCGCTGCACGCCTCCGCCGCCGGCGGGAGGGAAGTACAGCGTGACGACGAGCACCTTCACCGCGGCAGACGATAGAGACGGTCTCCGCGCGCCGGGGCGTCAGGCGCTCGCGCGGAACACCTCCACCCAGGCCGAGTGCCCTGTGGCAGCCGCCACGCGCGCGTCGCAGGTGACGAGGGGAGCCCGCAGCGCCTCGGCGAGGGCGACGAACGTCGCGTCGTATGCCGTAAGGTTGTGCCGGAGCGCCCAGATGCGATCCGCCAGGGGATGATGCGGGTAGCGCGTCAGGGCAAGGTCTCGCAGATCGCGGCGGGCATCCGCTGCACGATCCGCTCCGACGAGACCGTCGCGCTCGAGGCGTCGCAGCGCGTGAAGGAGCTCGACATCGATGAAGTGCGGCGCGTGGAGATCGCCGTCCTCGGCCAGGCGCTCGACCAGTCCCCGCGCCGGCCGTCGAGCGACGATCGCGTCGAGCACCGCGGAGGTGTCGACAACGAGCACCGTTCAGCGGCGATCGCGGCCTTCGCGGACGGCGGCGACGATCGCTTTCCCGGAGGCGCCGCCGGATCGCGTGTGCGCGCGAGCCAGCAGGTCGGCCACGGGCGGGTGACGAGCGACGCGCTCGAGCTCTTCCAGAATGAGGTCGGAGAGCGACACGCCAGCAGCGGCCGCGCGCGACCTCAACACACGGTGGACGTCGTCGGGGACGTTCCGGACCTGGATCGTCTTCACGGCCAAATGCTAGCAAAATGGGTGTGTCACACCTAGTTTGGGTGCGGGAGAGGGTACAGACGGCCTCGCCGGATCGCCCAGGTGGCCCCGTAGCGGCGCGGGATCGCCGGGTCGTTCGTCCGCAGCCAGCGCTCGACGGCGCGCACGCGCGCGTACGGCATGTTCGCGCGCGTGTTGGCGACGTGCGTCACCGGGAGCGCGACGACGTAGAGCGGCGCGACGGCGACGACGCGGTAGCTCACCTGCACCGGCGCGATGACGACGGAGCCCTTCGGCACGCGGGTACGCAGCGCGTGCACGAGCTGCGGCGACAGCGCCTGCGGGTCGGTCGGCGTGCGGGCGCTCCAGCGCGAGAAGCCGTGCACGACGACCGGCAGGGCGAAGCACGCGACCGCGGCGGCGGCGAGCCCGTGCCGCTCGCGCAGCGAGCGCGGTCGAAGCAGTGCGAACGCGGCGAGCGCCGCGGCGCCGCCGACCAGGGCGATCCAGGTGGCCGCCGCAGGGCCGCCGTTTCGGAGCCCGTAGGCGAAGTCGCCCGGCCACAGGAGCTGCAGCACGATCCCTGCCGCGAGCGCGAAGGGCAGGATGGCGACCCGGCGCGAGACCAGCGCCGCCGCGCCCGCGAGCGCGAACGGGAGCGGCGCGAAGCCGGCGGCGCGGCGCGACTGCGAGAGCGAGACGGCGTCCGACAGGTGCACGAAGAGCCACGGCACCTCCATCAGCGCCAGCACGAGCAGGCTGCCGCCGAGCGCGAAGCCGGCCCAGCGGCGGCGCAGGCCGAGCGCGGTCACCGGAAGCAGCACGAGCGCCGCCACGGCGACCGCGCCGCTCCGGCCCATCACCTCGGCCGCGAGCCGGTAGTGGTGGTCGCTCCGGATCACGAGCTGGTCGCGGTACTGCCGCAGCCCGTTCGCGAGCGCGCTGCCGTGCGGGTTGCGCGAGAGGGTCTCGTCCGCGATCGGCTTCAGCCAGAGCAGGGCGAGCCCGGTCGGCACGATCGCGGCCGCGAGCGCCGCCGCGGAGCGCCGCCATTCGCCCGGCCTGAGCAGGACGTAGCCGACGAGCGGCAGGAGCAGGAAGAGCGCGTACGTCGGGTGCGTGAGCGTGAGCGCGCCGAAGAGCGCCGCCAGCACCGCCGCCTCGCCCGCGCGCGGCCGCGCCGCGAACGTGAAGAACACCGCGATCGCGGCCGGGGCGAGCAGCTGGCGCGCGGTCGTGCCCGGGAGGTCGAGCGTCGCGTAGGAGCCGCCGTGGCCGGGTGCGAAGCAGAAGAGCGCGAGCTGGGCGACGAGCACGGAGACCCCGGCCCAGGGCGACCCGAAGACCGCCGTCCCCGCCTCCCAGGCCACGACGCACGCGACCGGGACGAGCAGCGACGGCTCGTGCCGCACGACCGTCTGCGGGTCGAGCCCCGAGAACCAGGAGACGAGCGCGAGGAAGCCGTGCCAGAGCGGGAACGCGTAGCCCGGATGCAGCCCGCCGTCCTTGAACTCGTCCACGGTGCGGAGGTGGAGGCTGGTCAGGTCGACGAGCTTGCGCACGCGCGCCTCGTGGAACAGCCCGTCGCCCGTGACGGCGCCCGCGACCGGCCAGAGGAGCGCCCCGAGGCCGACGCCGCCGGCGAGGACGAGCCGGCCGACGCCCGAACCTGGTTCGCGACGGAGTCGCGAACCAGGTTCGCGAGCTCTCCATGCGACGGCGGCAGCCCCGACCGCAACCGCAGCCAGCACGACGACCGCGAGGTGGATCGAGCGGTGGAAGGCGAAGACCGCCGCCCACGCGAGGAAGACCGTCGCGAGCGACCAGCCGAGCGCCGCCGACAGCAGCCGCTGGCCGAGCGCGCGCGCGACGAGCCACCCCGGGACGAGGACGACGAGCGTCCCGAACGCGAGCCGCAGGTAGTCGATCATCGCAGGAGGTCGCGGACGGAGCCGGAGGCGAGGAAGCGGGCCCCGGCGCGGTACTGCTCGCCGCGCGCACCGCGGAAGAGGAGCGAGCGGAGCCGCAGCGACCGGAGCAGCAGCCGCCGCGCCCGCTCCGCCTCGCGCGGGCCGCGGTGCTTGTCGAGGAAGCGGAGGTGCCCACGCAGGTTCTCGACGTACAGCCGTCCGCCGTGCGTCGCGCCGCCCACGTGCACCACCTCCGCGCCCGGGAAGAACAGCACCTTCCAGCCGGCGCGGCGGAAGCGCGTCAGCCAGTCGGTCTCCTCGCCGAACATGAAGAACGCCTCGTCGAACAGGCCGACGGCGTCGATCGCCTCGCGGCGCACGAGCAGCGCGGGCCCGGACAGCCACTCCGCCTCGCGCACGCGATCGTGGTCGAACCCGCCGGCGTAGAGCGGGTTGAGGAGCCGCGACCGCGGCGCGAGCTTCCGGATGAACAGGTACTCGGTCGCGAGCCGCCACACGGTCGGCTCGCCGCGCACCGACCGCTGCAGCGTCCCGTCGGGGTTCCGCAGCCGCGGCCCGACGACGGCGGCCTCGGGATGCTCGTCGGCGAACGCGACCAGCCGGTCGAGCCCGTCGCCGACGACCCATGCGTCGGGGTTGAGCAGGAAGGCGTAGCGACCGTCGGCCTCGCGGATGCCGGCGTTGTTGCCGGCGCCCATGCCGCGGTTGTCGCGCTCGAGGACGCGCACCTCGGGAAACCGCTCGCGCAGGAGCTCGAGGGTGCCGTCGGTCGAGCCGTGGTCGACCACGATCGTCGGCCGGCCGCGCACGGACTCGAGGCAGCGCTCGAGCCACGGCAGCGCGTCGTACGCGACGACGACGACCGTGACGTCAGGTTGATCCATCGGGCACGGCGGCGGCGCGGCGGGCGAGGAACTGCTCCCAGACGACGACGGCCGCGCCCGGCAGCGCGAGGAGGACGGTCATCACGAAGAAGAGGAAGCCGCAGGCGAACGCGGGGTCGTGCGGGACGGAGAGGTCGCCGAGGAAGTTGACGAAGAACGCCTCGCGCACGCCGATGCCGTTGACCGTGAACGGAACGAGCATCACGAGGAAGAGCAGCGGCCCGAGCACGACGTACGGCAGCAGCGAGAGGTGGATCCCGACCGCGCGGCCGGAGGCGTAGATCGCGACGACGCGCGTGAGCTGCGCGAGCGCGGTGACCGCCGCGACGACGAGCAGGGTGCCAACGTGGTCGCGGTAGCCGTGCAGGCCGTCGTAGACGGCGCGGGCCGGCGTCTCGACCCGGAGTCGGCGCGCGTACGGCAGCGCGAAGCGCAGCTTCGCCCGCACGCGGCGCGAGAAGAAGACGAAGCCGGCGACGATCGTCGCGACGACGAAGACCGCCTCGACCCAGAGGTAGGCGCCGATCGGATAGCGGCCGATCGCGAGCAGCAGGCCGATCCCCGCGAGGACGAGCGTGACGGCGCCGCCGAGCGACCGCTCCAGCAGCACCGAGCCGGTGATCGGCGTGATCCGGCCCGGGTGCCGGCGAGAGGTCTCGAAGATGCGCGACGCGTCGCCGCCGACCGAAGTCGGCAGCACCTGGCCGACGGCGTACGACACGAAGTAGGCCCGCGTCAGCCACGGCACCGACTCGTGCACGCCCCGCACGCGCAGGAGCTGCTGCCAGCGCCAGCCCATCGGCGGCACGGTGGCGAGGGTGAGGGCGGCCGAGAGGGCGACCCACGGCGCGCTCGCGTTCTCGAGGATGTGCCACGTCTTCTGCGGATGGATCTGCGTGAGGATGTAGGCGATCGCCGCCGACGTGACGACGAGCGTCGCGACGACGCGCAGGCGGTGCTTCATCCCGCGAGGCGCTCGTGCACGCGGCGCAGCGCGGCGATCGCGTCGCGGACGTCGTCCTCGCCGTGGGCCGGCGAGAGCGGCAGCGAGAGCACCTCGGCGCCGGCACGCTCCGCGACCGGCAGCGGCGGCTGCCGCGGCGACAGCCTCTCGCGGTAGGCGCTCAGCCGGTGCACCGGCAGGAAGTGGATCGAGGTGCCGATGTTCTCGTCGGCGAGCGCCCGCTGCACCTGGTCGCGGTCGGCGAAGGTGACGCGGACGACGTAGAGGTGGTTCGCGTGCACGTCCCGCGGGTCGCGTGCGACCGCCTCGACCCCCTCGAGGTCGGTGATCCCCTCGTCGTACAGCGCGACGTGGCGGCGGCGGATCTCCGCGTGCTCGGCGACCTTGTCGAGCTGCACCAGGGCGATCGACGCGAGCACGTCGCTGAGGTTCGCCTTGTAGCCGGGAACGGCGATGTCGTAGAGCGAGCCGTGCCCGCGGCGCATGACGCGCAGGTCGTCGAGGGTCTGGGCGAGGTCGTCGCGGTCGGTCGCGATCAGCCCGCCCTCGCCGGCGGCGATGTTCTTGGTCGCGTAGAGGGAGAAGCACGTGACGTCGGCAACGGAGCCGACCTTGCGGCCGCGGTACCTCGACTCGGCGGCGTGCGCCGCGTCCTCGACCACCGGGACGCCCAGCTCGAGCAGCGGGTCGAGGTCGCACGGCTGCCCGTAGAGGTCGACGGGCACGATCGCCTTCGTGCGCGGGCCGACGAGCTCGCGGACGCGCTCGGGATCGACGTTCAGGGTGTCGTCGCGGACGTCGGCGAAGAGCGGCGTCGCGCCGCAGTGCACGATCACGTTCGCGGTGGCGGGCCAGGTGATCGGCGTCGTGATCACCTCGTCGCCGGGCCCGACGCCGAGCGCCACCAGCGAGAGGTGCAGCGCGGCCGTGCCCGACGACACGGCGAGCACGTGCTCCGCCTCGAGGAAGTCGCGCATCCGGGCCTCGAGCTCGGCCGTGCGCGGGCCGGTCGTGAGCCAGCCGGAGCGGAGGGTCTCGGCGACGGCCTCGACCTCCGCCTCGGAGAGCGCCGGCGGCTGGAACGACAGGAACGCGCTGCGCCGGGTGGCCTCCATCACGGGCGGAAGCGTATCCTGGTGCCGTGCTGCGTCCGTTCGCGGTCGCGGCAGGCGTCCTGGCGCTCGGTGCATCCGTCGCGCACGCGGCGCGCCCGTTTCCGCGCTTCGGCTCGGGTTGCGCACGCGAGGACTTCCGGAGCGCGGGCGTCGTCGTCCGGGCGGAGCGGTGCGGGCCGGCGACCGGCGCGCGGGCGGTCGTGGTGCTGCACGGCTGCGGCGGCTTCGACACGTTCGACCACCGGCTCGCGACCGAGCTGCCGCGCTACGGCATCGCGACGCTCGACGTCGACTACTTCGCGCCGACGCCGCCTCCGGGCGATCGCGGCTTCTGCGGCGTCTGGACGCGTCCGGAGGACGTCTTCGCCCGCTGGGAGGGCGTCGCCGTCGACGCGGCGGCCGTGTTGCGCCGGAGCTACCGCCGGATCGGAGCCGTGGGCTGGTCGCTCGGCGCGGGCGTCGCGGTCTCGGCGGCGGAGGACGCCCGCCCGTTCGCGGCCGTCGCCGCCTTCTCGGCGCTCGCCTACCCGCCGACGCTCGACCGCGCGGGGCGTCTGCCGCCGACGATCTTCCTCGACGGGGGCAGGCACGACATCGTGCCGCCGCAGAACGCACGCGCGCTCTACGCCGCGGCGCGAGCCGCCCACGTGCCGGCCGCGCTGTACGTCTACGCCGACGGGACGCACGACTGGCCCGGCCGCCAGGGCGAGGCCGGCATCGCGCGCGCGGCGGCCTTCCTGCGCCTGCACCTGGGCTGAAACCCGCGTCCTTAGTTCACTTCGTGAACTAAGGACGGGAGTTCCGCCCCGATGTCGAAACGGATCGCATCGGCCGCCCGCTCGGCGCGCTCGAGCGCCTGCTCGCGGGAGTCGCCGACGGCGAGGAGCGCGCCCGCCCGATCTGAGCCGCGGCGGAGCGGCGTGAAGACGTAGCCGGGCTCGCGGTAGACGCGCACCCGCTCGACGCCTTCGAGGCCGTCCGGGACGTCGACCGCCTCGAACAGGCCCGGCGGGGCGACGAGGAAGCGGGTGACGGCGCCGCCGACGCGCGGCTCTGGGCGCGGCGGCTCGACCGGGAGCCCGAGCGCGGCGTCGATGGCGAGTCCGTTCAGCGGGACGCCCGTCGCCGTCTCCGCGAGCTCCGCGTCGTGGCCGCCGCCGAGGCGCGCCGCCACCTCGATCACCTGCGGCCCCTCGGCGCCCACGCGGAGCTGCGTGTACGACGGGCCGTCCTCGATCCCGAGCGCGGCGACCGCCCGAGCCGCCACGTCCGCGACGGCCGATGGAGGGGTCTGACCCTCGACATCGAGGGTCAGACCCCCTCCCTGGCCCGGCCAGACGTGGGCCAGCGCGACGCCGAACGCCGGCGGGTCGGCGACGATCCTGTCCGTGACCGTCACGACCGTGAAGCGGCCGCCGACGGAGAAGCCCACCACGGTCACCTCGGGGCCGTCGACGAGCTCCTCGACGAGCGCGAGGCCGCTGCGGGCGGCGCCGCGGGCGGTCGCGACCGCCGGCGCGAGCTCGTCGGGACGCCGGACGAGCGTCAGCCCCTTCTGCCCCTGCCGGTCGGGCGCCTTCACCACGCAGGGCAGCGCCGGGCGCGGCAGCGGATCGTCGCCGCCGACGATCCAGGAGCGCGGCTGCGGCACGCCCGCCTCGGCGAGGCGCTCGCGCTGCCGAACCTTGTTGGTGGCAAGGACGGCGCTCGCCGCCGAGATCGGGTGCGACAGGCCCAGCCGCTCGGAGATCCGGGCGGCGACCGCGACCGGCCAGTCCGTGCCCGGCGCGATGATCCCGTCGACCTGCAGCGCGCCGGCGAGACGCTCGATCGCGGGCTCGTCCTCGGTCGAGAGGATGCAGCGCCGGTCGGCGAAGCGGAAGCCCGGCGCGGCGGGATCGCGGTCGACGACGCCGACCCAGAGCCCGCGCTCGCGCGCGGCCTCGAGCAGCCCGAGCTGGGCCGGGCCTGCGCCTAGGACGAGAAGACGTGGGCCCCGCGAGCGAGGATCGCTCTCCACCACGCCTCATTCTCGCGGTACCACGCGACGGTGCGATCCAGGCCGTCCTCGAACGACGTCCGCGCGCGCCACCCGAGCAGCCGCTCCGCCTTCCCGGTCGAGCCGATGTGCCGGTCGACCTGGCCGGGCCGCTCCGGGACGTGCTCGCGCAGCTCGGCGGGGCGCCCGAGCACGCGGAGGACGAGGTCGGCGATCTCCGAGACCGAGATGTCGACGCCTGTGGCGACGTTCACGACCTCGCCCGCGACGAGCTCGAGCGGCGCGTCGATCGCATGCTCGATCGCCTCGGCGTCGTCGGCCACGTAGAGCCAGTCGCGCGTCGCGTGCCCGTCGCCGTGGATCGTCAGCGGCTCGTTCGAGAGCGCCTGGGTGATGAAGCGCGGCACGACCTTCTCCGGGTGCTGGCGCGGCCCGTAGTTGTTGAAGGGCCGCAGGATCACGATCGGGAGGTCGTAGGTCGTGAAGTACGAGTACGCGAGGCGATCGGCGCCGGCCTTCGTTCCCGCGTAGGGCGAGCGGGGATTGAGCGGATGCTCTTCGTCCATCGGCGCTCGCTCGGCGGTACCGTAGACCTCCGAGGACGAGATCAGGACGAACCGCTCGACCGGCGTCTCGCGGATCGCGTCGAGCAGGATCTGCGTCCCCTCGACGTTGGTCGTCACGAACTCGGAGGCGCCGTCGCGGATCGACTTCTCGACGTGCGACTCGGCCGCGGCGTTCACGATCACATCTACGCCCTCGACGAGCTCGCGCACGAGCGACGAGTCGCGGATGTCGCCGTGCACGAACGACAGGCGCGGGTGGCTCATCACCTCGGCGAGGTTCTCGACGTTGCCCGCGTACGTCAGCGCGTCGAGCGACACGACCTCGTGCTCGGTCGCCTCGAGCAGGTGCCGGATGAGGTTCGACGGGATGAAGCCCGCGCCGCCCGTGACGAGAACCCTCTTGCCCACCGCCTACAGCTCCTCCTCGATCGTGTACAACGGCCGCCCCTCGACGTCGCGCTGGATCCGGCCGAGCGACTCGCCGATCAGCGCGAGCACGAACCCTTGCACACCGAGCACCGCCACGATGCCCGCACCTGCGAAGAGCGGGCCCGGGAAGTTCGCGTTCGAGACCCAGTAGACGAGCCCGTAGAGGCCGAGCGCCAGCGCCGCGAGCGAGCAGAGCAGGCCGAGCGTCACGCCGATCCACTGCACCGGCTGCGGCCAGAACCCGGCGACCACGTGCAGCGCGAGGCGCGTCAGCCGCAGCGGCGAGTACCGCGAGCCCGAGGACGACGGCGCGTGCGAGACGTCGACCTCCTGCACCGACACGCCGCTCTGCAGCACGAGCGCCTTGGTGAACTTTTGCCGGCCGATCGCGCCGTAGAGCGGCTCGATGGCTGCGCGGCGGTAGCCGTTGAACGCGCAGCCGAAGTCGGAGATGTCGACGCGCGTGAAGCGGCGGAGCAGGCCGTTGATGACGCGGCTCGGCACGGTGCGTCCCGCCGGATCGCGGCGCGCGACACGGCGCCCGGAGGCGACGTCGACGTGCTCGAGCGCGGCGAGCAGGCTCGGGATGTCCTCAGGCTCGTTCTGCAGGTCGCCGTCCATCGTCACGATCCGCTCCCCGCGTGCCCGGACGAGGCCGGCGTGCATCGCCGGATGCTGGCCGAAGTTCCGCTTGAAGCGGACGACGCGCACGCGCGGGTCGAGGGCGTGGAGCTCGCGCAGCCGCGCGAACGTGTCGTCGGTCGAGCCGTCGTCGACGAAGATCGCCTCCCAGTCGCGCCCGTCGAGGGACGCGGCGAGCCGGCGGTAGAGCTCGGGCACCGCGGTCTCCTCGTTCAGCACGGTGACGACCACCGAGACGTCCATGCGCCGAGGACACTAGCCCTCGCCGCATAGAGTCGAGCCGTGGGCGGGTGGAGGCCGGGCGAGGTGATCGTGCGCAGGCACGTGCTGAACGACGGCCGTGTCTGGCTCGAGGCGCCGGTGATCGTGGTGCGGGACGACCCCGACCTGCTCGCCACCTACCTGGCCGAGGGCGCGCCGTTCCGGTTCCCACCCGGCCGCTGGCCGACGCCGACCGGGCTGCACCCGTGGCACGGTCGATCGTGCTGGCAGGGCCACGGGACGCTGATGCTGCAGCGGCCGGGCGACATGCACGCGATCTGGCACTTCTGGGAGGGACCGGAGCGGCGCTTTGCGGGTTGGTACGTGAACATCGAGGAGCCCTTCCGTCGGACGCCGCACGGCTACGACACACAGGACCTCGAGCTCGACATCTGGATCCCGCACGGTGGCGCGTGGGAGTGGAAAGACGGCGAGGTGCTCGACCAGCGTGTGCGCGAAGGGCGATTCACGTCGGCGCAGATGGAAGCCGTGCGGGCGGAAGGGCGGCGGATCGCGGCCGAGCTCGACGCCGGGCGCCGCTGGTGGGACGAGGCGTGGGCTGCGTGGTCGCCCGACCCGGGCTGGCCGACGCCGGTGTTCCCGGATGCCCCGTAGGACGCCGACGCTCGCCGGCTTCGGCGTCCTCGGCCTCTTCTGGGGCTGCTGGGCGGCGGTGCTGCCCGACGTCCAGCACGCGACCGGGGCGTCGAAGGCGGGCCTCGGCGCGGCGATGCTGTTCGTCACCGTCGGCTCGCTGCCGGCGATGCTGCTCGTCGCGGGACCGGCCGTCGACCGCTTCGGCCCGCGCGCCGTCGCGGTCGCCTGCGCGGCGTTCGCGGCGGCGACGGCGCTGCCCGGACTGGCAACATCGCTGCCGTTGCTCGCGCTCACGCTCGTGGCGGCGGGCGCCGGCTCCGGCGCCCTGGACGTCGGGATCAACGCGAACGTGGCGCGGATCGAGAGCGCGACCGGCGCGCGGCTGATGCCGCTCGCACACGGCCTCTACTCGGTGGGCATCCTGCTCGGCGCCGTCGGCGCGGGGCTCGCGCGCGGCGCCGGCGCGGGCCGCGAGCCGATCCTGCTCACGGTCGCTGCGCTGATCCTCCTCACCGCGCCGACCCTCACCGGGCCGCGACAGGAGCGGCCGAGCCGGCCGCCGTCGGATCGCAGGCTCAGGCTGACGCTCGAGCGGACGCTCGTCATCCTCGGCCTCGCGGGCGCCGCGGCGTTCCTCGTCGAAGGCGGGATGGAGAGCTGGAGCGCGCTCTTCCTCGAGCGGCAGCTGCACGCGCATCCCGCGGTCAGCGGCCTCGGCCCGGGCGTCTTCGGCGGCGCGATGGCGGCGGGGCGCTTCTTCGGCCAGGCGAGCCGTCTCGCCGACCGGACGCTCCTGATCGGCGGCGCTGCCCTCGCGTGCGGCGGCTGCCTGATCGCGGCGCTTGCGCCGTCGCCGGCCGTCGCGCTCGTCGGCTTCGCGGTGGGCGGCGCGGGCATCTCGGTGAACGCCCCGATCGTCTTCGGCCTCGCCGGGCGCGGCCGGCGGAACGCCGCCGGCGCGGTCGCCACCGTCACGACGATCGGCTACGTCGGGCTGCTCGTCGGGCCGCCGCTCGTCGGCGGCGTCGGGCAGCTCGCCAGCCTGCGCGGCTCGTTCGTCCTGCTCGCCGCGGTCGCCGCCGCCGTCGCGCTCGTCGCAACCCGGTTGCGGCTCGATTGACGCGTCCCGAACTGCGGAGTGTGCCGGAAGGCTCCCTACGCGACGATCTCTGCGATGGAGCAACTCGTGGAACGCGCCGAGGTCGTTGCCCTACTCTTCATCGTGAGCGACATCGCAGCGTCGCTGGCGCGAATCGAGCGGATGCTGGGAGGTGACGATGGCGAAGAAGAGGAAGTTGACGGAGGCTGAGCGGGCCGACTGGGAGGCACACCTCGAACGCATGCTCGCGAACGCGCGCCGAACGCGGGAGCTCGCCGAGAAGGCGCAGGCGGCCCTCGACGCGCGGCGGCGCGCCGAGGGCGCCTGATCGCTACGCCGCCGCCTCGAGCGCCGGCTCGGCCTCGACCGCCTCGGCGTGTGCCCGGCGCGGGCGGAGCCGGATCGCGAGCGCGGCCAGCGAGCCGAGCGCGACGATCGCGGCGCCGACGTACACCGCAGGCGACATCCCGTCGACGAACGCCGTGCCGCTCCGGTAACCGCCGTAGTGGGCGAAGATCGAGGCGAGCACGGCGACGCCGAACACGCCGCCGAGCTCGCGGATCGCGTTCTGCGCACCCGACGCCTGCCCCTCCTCCTCCGGCCGCACCGACGACAGGACGACGTTCGCGACCGGTGCGAAGAACAGCGCCATGCCCGCGCCCGAGAGGACGAACGGCAGCACGAGCGAGCCGTACGAGGTCGTCGGCGTCGACACCGCCGCGATCCACGCGAGCCCCGCCGCCTGCAGCGCCAGCCCGAGCCCCATCAACTTGTGCCCGCCGATCCGGTCGCTGAGCGCGCCCGCGATCGGGGCGACGAAGATCGGCATCGCCGTCCATGGCAGGATGCGCAGCCCCGACTGCAGCGGCGAGTAGCCCTGCACCGTCTGGAAGAACTGCGCCAGCAGGAAGATCGAGCCGAACATGCCGAAGAACATGACTAGGCTGGCGACGTTCGCGAGCGCGAACGTCCGGTTGCGGAAGAAGCGCATCGGCAGCATCGGCGCCGGCGCGCGGCGTTCCCAGGCGACGAACGTCGCGAGCAGCAGGCCGCCCGCCGTGAGCGCCGCCACGATCTCCGTCGAGCCCCAGCCGACCTCGTTGCCGCGGACGAGCCCCCACACGATCCCGAGCAGCCCGGCGCTCGCGAGCGCCAGCCCGCGCAGGTCGAGGGTCCGCGCGGGGCCGTGCGTCTCCTCGAGCCGGCGCCACGCGAGCGGCGCGAGCACGAGCCCGATCGGCACGTTCAGCCAGAAGATCCAGTGCCACGAGATGCCGCTGACCACGGCGCCGCCAACCAGCGGCCCGAGCGCGACGGCGAGGCCGCTGATGCCGCCCCAGGCCCCGAGCGCGAGCCCGCGCCGCTCGGGCGGCACGGCCGCCGAGAGGATCGTCAGCGTCAACGGCATCACGATCGCCCCGCCGAGCCCCTGCACGGCGCGCGCCGCGTCGAGCGCGCCGATCGAGGGTGCGAGCGCGGCCGCCGCCGAGGCGAGCGTGAAGATGCCGAGGCCGATCGAGAACAGCCGCCGGCGGCCGAAGCGGTCGCCGAGGGCCGCGCCGGTCAGGAGCAGCACCGCGAACGTCAGGGTGTAGGCGTTCACCGTCCACTCGAGCCCGGAGAGGCCAGAGCGCAGGTCGCGCCGGATCACCGGCAGCGCCGTCGTCACGACCAGGTTGTCGAGCGTGACCATGAAGAGCGCGACCGAGGTGATCGCGAACGTCCAGACGGTCCTTTGTTTGTGAGTCATCACTTACCTCCGATTCGAAAAAAAGACGCCGGTCACGCCGCCGGCTCCCTGCACCCCTCGAGCAACTGCCGCGCCCAGGGCACCGTCGCGTCCTCCGCGACGTCCATGGCCGCGATCACGTTCATCAGCATCCCCTTGGCGAAGAAGGAGGCGAGGACCGCCGGGTCCGCGCCCGAGACGCTCTCGACGAACCGCACCAGCTGCCCGTAGCCGAAGACCACGGCCTGCGCGATGTCGTCGTCCTCGCAGGCGGCGTAGGCCTGCATCTGTGCCTGCAGGTAGGTGCGATTCGAGGCGAGCAGCTGGGCGTACGCCTCGCCGATCGCGCGCAGCGCGTCCTCGCCGCGGGTGCCGGCCGCCGCCCGCTCGAACAGGTCGAGCGTCTGCGCGAAGCAGCGGTCGACGACCGTCACGTAGAGATCCTTCTTCGTTCCGAACAGACGGAAGACGTAGGGCTGGGAGATGCCCACGCGCTTGGCGATCTCCTCGGTCGAGGCGCCGTGGTAGCCGCGCTCGGCGAACACCGCCATCGCCGCGTCGAGGATCTCCTCGCGCCGCTCCTCCTTCGACTTCCGCTCGGTCTGCACCGCCATGTGCGTAGGTTAGTGATTACTCACTACCTTGTCAAGGCCGCCGTGCGAAGAGGCTGATCCCGCCGTACGGAATCGTGAGCGCGGCCAGGACGAGCGCCGCCGGCCGCGCGTGCGGCAGCAGGCGCCGGACGAGGCGCCGCCGGGCGATCTCCTCCTCGGGCGGCGTGAGCTCGGCGCCCCGCAGCCGAAGGCCCGCGCGGACGAACGCCCAGACGTAGCCCGGCGCGGTGTGCACGTGCTCGTTGATGCCGAGCTCCTTCTCGTGCGACTGCTCGGGGTTGTCGGCGCTCGCCCCGACGCCCCGTGCCCCCTCGTTGAGCGCCGCCACGATGCCGCCGCGCCGGGTCACCCGCGCGAGCTCCCGCACCATCGCGTGCAGGTCGAGCGCGTGGTGCAGCGTCGCGACACAGTACGCGAGGTCGAAGGACCCGTCGGCGAACGGCAGGTGCTCGCCGTCCGCCTGCACGCGCGGGAAGTCGCCGTAGAACACGCCGCGGCCGAGGCCGATCAGCGGATCGTCGAGGATGTCGCAGCCGACGTACTCCGCACCGCGGGCGAGGACGTGGCGGGCGCCCCAGCACTTGGCCGCGCCCACCTCCAGCACGCGCATGCGCGGCCGCACGGCGGCGAGCAGCCGCGTGAACGCACGCTCGTTCGCCGCCCAGTGCTCGTCGTCCCACCCGAGGTCGCGGTTCACGTACGGGAGCACCGCGTCGACCTCGTCGTCCGCGCGATACCACTCCTGCTCGCGCGCGAGCGCGACCCAGCCCTCGATCTCGGCCCGCTTCGCCGCGATGCCCGGCAGGCGGTCGTCGAGCATGCGCACGATCCCGTCCCGCACCGGGTAGTCGCCGCCGCAGCGCGGGCAGCGGTATTCGTCATCGAGCGCGCCGCCGCAGACCGGGCAGCGGAGTAGCTCGGCGAGGATCACCGGAGCAGGCGGCGCAGCGCCTCGGCGACCCGGTCCAGGTCGGGCTCGGTGAGGCTCGAGTGAAACGGCAGCGCGAGCGCGCGCTCGAAGACGCGCGTCGCGCCGGGGAAGTCGCCCTGGTCGCGGTAGGCGCCGAGGAGGTGCAGGGCGTACGTGCCGATCTGCGCCTCGATGCCCCCTGCGCGCAGCTCGGCGAGCACCCGGTCGCGGTCGGCGACCTGGACGACGTACGCCTGCCAGCCGTGCACGTCGCCTTCGTCCGCCGACGGCAGCAGGACGCCGGAGAGGTCGCGCAGCCGCTCCGCGTAGCCGGCGGCGACACGCGCGCGTGCGGCGAGCAGCTCGTCGAGCCGGCGCGCCTGCGGGATGCCGACCGCGCAGAGGATGTCGGAGAGGCGGTAGTTGAGGCCGGGCGACGGCATGTCGGGCGGCGCGAGCGTCCGCCAGCCGTGGTTGCGCATCGAGGCGACGGCGGCGGCGACCGCCTCGTCGTCCGTCGTCACGGCGCCGCCCTCGCCGGTCGTGACGATCTTCCGCGGGTGGAAGCTGAGGCAGCCGAGCAGGCCGAGGCCGCCGCAGGCGCGGCCGTTCCGGCGGGCGCCGAGCGCGCCGGCGGCGTCCTCCAGCACCGGCAGCCCCTCCGGAAGCAGCTCGAGCGGCGCCGGCCGACCGAAGAGGTGGACGGGCATCACGGCGCGCGCGCGCGGGCCCGGCTCGACCCGCGCAGGGTCGATGTTCATCGTCACCGGGTCGACGTCGACCAGCACGGGCCGCAAGCCGGCGAGGGCGACCACGTTCGCCGTGGCCGGGAACGTGTACGCGGGCAGGAGCACCTCGTCGCCCGGCTCGAGGCCGAGCGCGAGCACCGCGAGGTGCAGGGCCGCCGTGCCGGAGGAGACGACGAGCGCGTGCTCGACCTCGCACAGGCGCGCGAGCTCCGCCTCGAGCTCCGCCACCTTCGGCCCCATCGTGAGGGTGCCGCTCTCGAGGACCTGCGCGACCTCGGCGAGCTCCGCCTCGCCGACGTCGGGGCGCGCCAGGCGCACTACGCCGATGCCAGCGCCCTCTGCCGGTACCACGCGACCGTCTTCTCGAGGCCCTCGTCGAGCTCGACCCGAGGCTCCCAGCCGAGCAGCTCGCGCGCCTTCTCGACGTTCGGGATGCGCAGCTCGACGTCGGCGTAGTGCAGCGGCTGGAAGACGATCTCGCCGCCGCAGCCGGTGATCCGCTTCACGCGCTGCGCCAGGTCGTAGATCGTCACCGCCGAGCGCGGGTTGCCGACGTTGAAGGTCTGCCCGACCGCGGCCGGGTGCTCGAGGCAGCGGAGGACGCCGGCCACCATGTCGGTGACGTAGATCCAGGCGCGGATCTGCGAGCCGTCGCCGTGGATCGTGAGGTCCCGGCCGGCGAGCGCCGCCTCGATGAAGGCGCGGATCGCGCCGCCGCCGATCTGGCCCGGCCCGTAGACGTTGAACGGGTGCACCGTCACCGTCGGCAGGCCCAGCTCGTCGTGGTAGGCGTGCGCCATGTGCTCGCCGGCGAGCTTCGAGACGGCGTAGGTCCAGCGCGCCTCGCCGACCGACCCGATCGTCGACACCTGCCCTTCCGTGACGTGGAAGGCGTGCGTGCCGAAGACCTCGCTCGTCGAGAAGTCGACGAACCGCTCCAGCGCCGGCCCCGCCGCAACGGCGGCCTCGAGGGCGTTGTAGGTGCCGATCAGGTTCACGCGCATCGTGCGCACCGGGCTCGCGATCACGGTGTCGACGCCGGCGATCGCCGCGCAGTGCACGACGTGCGTCGCACCCTCGGCCGCCTCGCGCAGCGTGTCGGCGTCCAGCACGTCGCCCTCGACGAGCTCGAAGTTGGGATGCTCGGCGAGGTCGGTCGCGGAGAGAGCGTCGCGATGCAGGTTGTCGTAGGCGACGATCGTGTTGCGCTCCACCAGCTCCCGCGCAAGCGTCGTGCCGATGAAGCCGGCACCGCCGGTGATCAGGATCCGCTTGCCCGCGAGCATCGGGCGAAGGGTATAGCCCGCGCCGCGTAGCATCGCCGGCGTGCCGAGACAGCGAACCGTCCTCTTCGTCGGCGCGGGCCGCCACCAGCGGCGCGCGATCCTGCGGGCGAAGGAGCTCGGCCTCCGCGTCGCCGCCGTCGACCGCAACCCGGACGCGCCCGGGCTGCGAGAGGCCGACGTCGTGCGCGTCGTCGACTTCGCCGACGCCGAGGCGGTGCTCCGCGCGACCGCCCGGCTGCGTCTCGACGGCGTGCTCACGGTCAGCGCCGACCGCGCGGTTCCCGTCGTCGCGGCGGTCGCCGAGGCGCGGGGGCTGCCCGGGATCGGGGTCGAGACCGCGCATCTGATGACGCACAAGGTCGCGATGCGGCGCCGGCTCGCCGAGGCCGGCGTGCCCCAGCCGCGGTTCGCGGCCGTGCGGACCGTGTCCGAGCGGCGACGCGCGGCCGAGGAGGTCGGCTTCCCCGCGGTGCTGAAGCCGGCGGACTCCGGCGGCCAGCGCGGCGTCTTTCGCATCGAGTCGCTCGACGACGTCGACGCGCACCTCTACGAGGCGCTCGCGGCGTCGCCCACCGGCGAGGCGATCCTCGAGGAGTTCGTCGAGGGCACGGAGATGAACGGGATCGTGGTCGCGCGCGGCGGCGACGCGGTCACGCTGACGCTGTCCGACCGCCTGCGCCCGCCCGGCATCGGCTTCGGCGTCGGCTGGATCCACGTCTTCCCGGCGGCGATCTTCGGGGCGCAGCTCGAGGAGGCGGAGCGCGTCGCGGCACGCACGGCGACCGCGCTCGGACTCCGGACGGGGATCGCGTTTCCGCAGCTCATCGCGACGCCCGACGGCCGCGTCGTCGTCGTCGAGTGCGCCGCGCGCATCCCCGGCGGGCAGATGGCCGACCTCGTCCGCTTCGCGGTCGGCGTCGACCTGGTCGAGGTGCAACTGCGGATGGCGCTCGGAGACGAGCTGCCGGACGAGCTCGTCCTGCCGCGCTTCTCGCAGCCGCTCGCGATCCGGTTCCTGACCGCCGAGCCGGGACCGCTGCCGACCGGCCGCGTGGTCGAGGTGGGCCCGCTCGACAAGGTGCTCGCGTTCCCGGGCGTCGTCCAGGCGGAGACGTACCTGCAGGTCGGCGAGACGATCCGCCCGGTGCGCGTCGACGGCGACCGCCGCGGCTACGTGATCGCGACCGGCGACACGAGCCTCGAGGCGCTCGACCGCGCGGAGGCGGCCGCGCGCCTGCTCGACGTCGAGGTGGAGGAGCCCGCGGTCGCGTGAGCTGTGCGTTCACGCTGGAGCACTACCGCGAGCTGCTGCGCGCGGCGCGAGCGGGCGGCTATCGCTTCGCGTTCTTCGACGGGGCCCCGGAGCACGGCGACCTGATCCTGCGCCACGACGTCGACCTGTCGCTCGAGGCTGCGCTCGCCGTCGCGGAGGTCGAGGCGAGCGAGGGCGCGACCGCGACCTACTTCCTGATGACCCGCTCGGTCTTCTACAACCTCGCCTCGAGCGAGGGCGAGCATACGATCGACCGCCTGCGCGAGCTCGGCCACCGCGTCGCGCATCACGCGGTGTGGCCGCAGGTCGACCTGGACGGGCGCTTCGACCCGGTCGTCGCCTGGCACAACCCCGATCCCGAGTTCATGCAGGCCGAGATCGACGGCGCCGTGAACGTCATGCGCCCGCCGTTCTTCGATCCGGCTCGCTACCGCTCCGACTCGAACCAGCGCTGGCGGCACGGCTGCCCACACGACGAGCTCGCGCGCGGCACGTTCGACTGGTTGCAGCTGCTCACGCACCCGGAGATCTGGGCCTACGAGGGGACGACGATGCGCGAGTCGATGGAGTCGTTCCTCGACGCGGACCGGGCGGCGAGGCTCGAGCACCTGCGCCGGGACCGGATCGACCTGTCGTGAGGGGGACGGCGCGCTACGCGCGCAGCTCGACGAAGCCCGCCGCCGCGAAGTCGCCGTCGAACGCGAGCGCCTCGCGCACCCGCAGCGCGCGCATGACCGCGAAGCTCGTGGCGTCCACGAACGAGTACTCGCGCTCGTCGTGGCGGCGGAGCCAGCGGAGCGCCTCCGCCTCGAGGGCCTCGGTCACGAACTGCACCGTGAGGCGAGGGGAACGCTCGAGTCGATCGAGCAGCGCCACGGCGGCGGCGTGTCCGTACCGGCGCCGCACGAACGTCCACGTCTCGCCTCTGACCGCGCTCGAGGTCACGAGCTGCTGCGCCGCGCCGACCGTGCCGAGCAGCTGCATCGCCTCCGCGTGCCGGGCGTCCCGCGCCGCGACGAGCGCGACCCAGAACGAGCTGTCGACGAAGATCACCCGCCGGAGGCGCCGTAGAGGGCATCGTCGATCGATGCCGAGTCGCGCGGCGAGCCGTCGACAAGGCCCGCGAGCTGCCAGAGCGGGTCGTGCTCGATCGGGGGAGGCGGAGCGACGCGCTCGCGCACGAAGCGGCGGATGAGCGCCGCCTTCGACGTGCCCTCGAGATGCGCCTGCCGCTCGAGCGCGTCGTCGAGGTCCTCGTCGATCATGATCTGAAGCCGCTTCATCTCCTGTAGCTTACAGCGGTCCTGTTGTGTTGGTGTAACAAATGAGATCCATCACGATCATGGTCACGGCGTCGGGCGCGCCGGGAACCGCCGCGCTCCTGCGTGCGCTCCGGACGAACGGCGAGCGCGAGGTCAGGCTCGTCGGCACCGACATGAGCGAGCGCAGCGTCGGCCGTCACCTCTGCGACGCGTTCCACGTCGTGCCCGCCGGCTCCGACCCCGCCTTCCCCGACGCGATGCTCGACGTCGCCGAGCGCGAACGGGCCGACGCGATCCTGCCGCAGTCCTCCTTCGACCTCGAGGGGCTCGCCGAGCACGTCGACCGCTTCCCGATGCCGGTGCTCGTCTCGCCGCCCGGCGCCATCCGCCGCTCGAACGACAAGGCCGAGAGCTACGCCCTGCTGCACCGTCTGGGCATCCCGGCGCCGGAGTTCCGGCGGGTCCGCGGCGCGGCGGAGGTCGAGTCCGCCGCCCGCGAGCTCGGCTATCCCGACCGGCCGGTCTGCTTCAAGCCGGTGTTCTCGTCGGGCTCGCGCGGCTTCCGCATCCTCGACCCCTCCGTCGACCGCGCGCACCAGCTCCTGCACGAGCGGCCCGGCTCGGTCGCGATGCGGCTGGAGGAGGCGGTCGAGCTGCTGCCGGACGAGCGCGGGCCCGACCTGCTCGTGATGGAGCTCGCGACCGGCGGCGAGCGCACGATCGACGGGATCGCGAACGGCCGGGAGATCGTCCTCGGACATCCGAAGACCCGGGAGGCGATGCGCGCCGGGCTCGCCATGTACTTCGTGACGCTCGAGGACGCCGAGCTGATGCGGATCGCGGGGCTGATCGTCGCCGAGCTCGGCATCGAGCACTTCTTCAACATCCAGCTCGTCGGCGAGCGGGTGATCGAGATCAACCCGCGCATCTCGACGATCGTCTACCAGGAGGACCTCAACCTGCCGTACCTCGGCGTGAAGCGCGCCCTCGGCGAGATCTCGGACGACGAGCTGCGCGCGCTCGCCTCGCGCATCCGTCCCGGCCGCACCGCGCTCCGCTACTTCGACCAGCTCGAGTTCGACGCATGACCGAACCTGGTTCGTCGCAGACGAACCAGGTTCGCGCGTTACGGGTCACGCACTGCCCCGTCAACGTCGCCGGGATCCCGTGGGAGAACGTGCAGGCGCTGCGGCGGAAGGGCGTCGACGCGCGGCTCGTCGTCTTCGAGCGCGGCCGGCTGCACCCCGAGGCCGACTGGTCGCTCGACCGCCGCGGCGGCCTCGCCCGCAGGCTCGCCGCCCAGCTCGCGGCGTTCGCCCGCCTGACGCCGCAGACGGACGTCTTCCACTTCTACTTCGGGCTGACGCTGCTGCCGAAGTCGGTGCAGTTCCCGCTCCTGCGCGCGCTGCGCAGGAAGAGCGTCTTCCACTACCTCGGTTCCGACATCCGCGGCAAGTCGCCCTCCGAGCTGGCCTACGGCAAGCGGGCCGACGGCGAGATCGTCGGCTCCTACGACGCCGTTCGCTGGGTGCCGGAGGCGCACGTCGTCCCGCCGGGGCTCGACCTGCGCCCGTTCACGCCGGTCCCGCCCGGCGACGACCCGCGCCCGCTCGTCGTGCACGCGCCGTCGAACCGGGAGAAGAAGGGGACGCGGCACGTCATCGAGGCGTGCGAGCAGCTGCAGGTCGAGCTCGACGTCGTCGAGGGCGTCCCCCACGACGTCGCACGCGAGCGCTACGCGCGGGCCGACATCGTCGTCGACCAGCTGAACGCCGGCTGGCACGGCGTGTTCGCGCTGGAGGCGATGGCGCTCGGCAAGCCGGTGGTCTCGCACCTGAGGCCGGACGTCGTCGAGCGCAGCGCCGAGGGCTTCGGGCTCCGCGTGCCGATCGTCCCGGCGACGAAGGAGACGCTCGTCGAGGCCCTGCGGCCGCTCGTCGAGCAGCCGGCGCTGCGGCGGGAGATCGGCGCCCGCAGCCGCGCCTACGTCGAGCAGGTGCACGACGCCGACCGCGTCGCCGACCGCCTGCTCGCGGTCTACCGTTCGCTCTAGCCTTGGGCCTCGCGCAGCAGATGCGGCGCCTCGCGCGCCATTCGGCGATCTACGGGATCGGCGGGCTCGTCTCGCGCATCCTCGCCACGGTCCTGCTGCCGCTGTACACGCACTACCTGCCGCCGCACGCGTACGGGCAGGTCGAGATCGTAACGGCCGCGACGGCGGTGCTCGCGATCGTGCTCCAGCTCGGCATCTCGAACGCGTTCTTCCGCTTCTACTTCGACGCGCGGCAGCCGGCGGAGAAGCTCACCGTCGTCCGCACCAGCTTCTGGTTCACGATGGCGTCGTCGACCGTCGGGCTCGTGCTCGGCCTCGTCTTCGCGGGGGCGATCGGCCACTGGATCGGGCTCGGCCACGCGCCGACGCTCGTCCGGGCGGGCGCGGTCGGGCTGTGGGCGCAGACGAACTACCAGCAGCTCACGGCGCTCTTCCGCGTCGAGGAGCGTTCGCTCTCGTACGCGATCGCGAGCGTCGCCAACGTCCTGATCACCGTCGCCGCGATGGTCGTCTTCGTCGCGGTGTTCCACTGGGGCGCCGTCGGGCTCGTCGTCGGCAACTTCACCGGCACCCTCGCCGTCTACGCGGCGCTCGTCGCCTACCGCAGCGAGCAGCTCGGGCTCGAGTTCGACCGCGAGCTCTTCCGCAGGATGCAGCACTTCGGGATGCCGCTCGTTCCGTCCGCGCTCGCGCTCTGGGCGATCAACTTCGTCGACCGCGAGTTCCTGTCCTGGTACAAGAACGACGCTGAGGTGGGCGTCTACTCGGCGGCCGTGAAGATCGCGAGCGTGATCACGTTCGTAATGATCGCCTTCCGCACCGCGTGGCCCGCGTTCGCGTACTCGATCGACGACGACCGCGAGGCGAAGCGAACGTACTCGTTCGTGCTGACCTACCTGCTCGCGTTCGCGTCGTGGGTCGCGCTCGCGCTCGGCGCGCTCGCGCCCTGGTGGACGCGACTGCTGACGACGCCGAAGTACCACCGTGCCGAGGAGGGGATCGCGCTGCTCGCGTTCGCCGGCGCGGTGTACGCCGGCTACACGGTGCTCGCGATCGGCAGCGGCCGCGCGCGCAGGACGCAGCTCAACTGGGTGGTGACCGGCACGGGCGCGGCCGTCAACATCGGCCTCAACTTCTGGCTCATCCCGGCGTACGGGATGGTCGGCGCCGCGATCTCGACGCTCGCCGCGTACGTCGCGCTGTTCGCGGGGATGACGCTGTACGCGCAGCGCGTCTACCCGGTGCCGTACCAGTGGCGTCGCGTGCTGACGGCGATCGGCGCCGCCGTCGCGCTCGACGTCGCCGCACGCGAGGGGGCGCTCCCGCTCGGCCCGTCGCTCGCCCTCGTCGCCGCGTACCCCTTCGCGCTCGCGCTGCTCGCGTTCTACCTGCCCGTCGAGCGCGCGCGACTGCGGCGGATCGCCCGAGCCGCGACGAGCGTCCCGTAGGGCTAGTGCCGCAGGTGGCGGACGCCGACGCCGATCGCGCCGGCGGCGGCGAGCGCAGCCGCGAGACCGCCGAGCACGATGATCGGCACCGGCAGGCCGCCGCCTCCGCCCGACGTCGAGGCGACCGGCCCGATCGCCCGCGCCTGCGGCGCGGGGTCCGAGGAGCCGCCTGCGCGGGTCACCGTCTTCTGCGCGGCCTTCGTCTGGTGCGGGCCCGACGGCGTCGTGAAGCCGGTTCCCACCGAGCTCGGCACGCGCGCGGGATCCGACGACGAACGCTGCCGCGCGAGCGCCGCCTGCAGCGCCTGCTTGATCGACGAGTCGAGGTCCGAGTACACGGCCGCGTCGGCGGGAATGTGGCGCAGCGCGTCGCGGTAGCAGGCGGCGGGATGCTTCGTCGAGATCTTCCCGGTCGCGTACCACTCGTTGTAGACGCGGTCGCGGCACGGCGTCGCCGCGTGCGCTGTGCCGGGTGCGCCGACGGCGGCAGCGGCGATCGCGAGAACGAGGAGCCGTCTCACGCGGTGCACCTTCCCCACCGCACGAGAAGTTCCACCCAACAGGGCGTAAGCGTTCCGTTAAATCGCGCCCGGCAGGAAGCAGGCGTCGTGGCACGAGCTCGATACCTGCACCGTCGCGAGCACGCGGCCGCCCCGGTCGAGCACGGTGAGCGTCCCTCGTTCGAGCGACGGGGTCAGCACGCGTCCGAAGCCGTACTGCACGTTGTACGAGCCGACGGGGATCGTGGCGGACCGCACGCGCCGGCCGTCGTCGAGCCGCTGCACGTGCAGCGTCCCCGAGTCGCCGCTCGTGACGAAGGCAACGTTTGCCGCGAACGTCACGTGCTGCGGCGCGAGGTCCGCCGGCAGGGACACCAGGACGCGGCCGCGGCGGTCGAAGATGCCGGCCTGGCGCTCCGCGCCCGACGTCACCCAGACGTGCCGCCGGTCGGGCGAGAAGCCGACGTCGTGGGCGAGGAACGGCGGCGTGACCGTCGCCACGTGGCGCGGGCGCGCCGGCGACGACACGTCGAGGACGGCGACGTCCGTCGACGCGGAGCCGAGCCCGACCCAGAGCGTGCGTCCGGCGTGGTCGAGCGAGAGGTGGCGCGCCCACTCGCGCAGGCGCACGCGCCCGAGCACGCGGCCGCGCTCGGCGTCCACGGCGACGACGGAGCTGCGGCCCGAGTCGGAGACGAACGCGTGGCGTCCGTCCGGATGCGCCGCGGTGTACCGCGGCTCGACGAAGTCGCGCAGCACGTGCCGGACGCGGCCGGCGCGGTCGACGATCGACACCGCCCCGACGGCGGTGTGGCACACGACCGCGTGCGAGCCGACGAGCTCCACCGAGCGCGGATCGGGAAGGCACGGGACGGTGCGCGCGACGCGGAAGCGCGCGAGGTCGACCACCGCGAGCCGCGCCTCGGCGTCGCACGTGACGAGCGCGGGCACGGGCGCGGCGGCCGCGGCGACGGCGGCGCGCAGGGACAGCGGCGCTGCCGCGGCCAGGGCGACGAAGTCGCGGCGGTTCACGCCTCGCTTACGCGCGGGCGGGCCGGCGAGGTCCGCGGCGCTACGGTTGAGCCGTGGCGCACCCCGAGCTCGAACAGGAGCAGGCCTACGTCGACCGGGCCTACCACCACCTCGAGCGGATGCAGACGGCGGTGGCGCGCGCGGGAGACGCCGCCGACGGCGAGGTCGCCCAGGCGGCGCTCGACGCGTGGGCGGCGCGCCGTCTGCGCACGTTCGAGGACGCCGAGCGCGGCCTCTGCTTCGGCCGGCTCGACTTCGAGCAGCTCGAGCGGCCGATCTACGTCGGGCGCCGCTTCGTCCACGACGAGGAGCGGCGGCAGCTCGTCGTGAACTGGCAGGCGCCCGCGGCGCGGCCGTTCTACACGGCGACGCCGCACGACCCGCACGGCGTCACGCTCCGCCGCCGCTTCCGAACCGACGGCCGCCGCGTCGTCGACATCGCGGACGAGGCGCTCGACGGCTCGATCGTGGACGGCGCCGCGGTCGGCGACTTCCTGCTCGAGGAGCTCGAGCGCAGCCGCGGACGCCACATGCGCGACATCGTGGCGACGATCCAGGCCGACCAGTACCGCCTGATCACGCGCGACCCCGAGCGGCCGCTCGTCGTGCAGGGTGGGCCCGGTACGGGCAAGACGGCGGTCGGGCTCCACCGCGCGTCCTGGCTGCTGTACACGCTCCGCGAGCGCCTCGGCCGCCGCGGCGTCCTCGTCGTCGGGCCGAACCGGACGTTCATGGAGTACGTCTCGCACGTCCTGCCGGCGCTCGGCGAGGAGGCGGTCGAGCAGCGCGCGGTCGACGAGCTGGTCGACGGGATCGAGCCCGGCCTCCGCGACCGTCCTGAGGTGGCGCGGCTGAAGGCCGACACGCGCCTCGCGGACGTGATCCGCCGTGCCGCGGAGCTGCGGCTCCGGTCGGAGCCCGAGGAGCTCGCGCTGCGGCTCGAAGGCTCGTTCGTGTGGGTGCGCGAGCGCGAGGTGGGCGCGCTCGTCGACGCCGCGCGCGCGGAGCTCGGCCTCGGCGCGGCCGCCCGTGAGCGGTTCCGGATGAGCCTGCTTCGCCGGTTCTACGAGGAGTACGGGCGCGTGCTCGGCGCGGCCGCCCTCCGCAGCTTCGACGAGGTGGAGCGCACGCTCAGGCGCGGCGGCTACCTCGACCGCGTGCTGAAGGCGGCGTGGCCCGCCGTCGCCCCCGACCGCCTCGTCCGCTCGCTGCTGACCTCGCCGGCCTTCCTCGCGGAGGCGGCCGACGGGATCCTCGAGCCGGACGAGCAGCGCCTGCTGCGGCGACGCGGCACGGGCTGGTCGACCGCCGACGTGCCGCTGCTCGACGAGGCCCGGGCGCTGCTCGCCGAGCCGCCGCGGACGTTCGGCCACGTGATCGTCGACGAGGCGCAGGACCTGACGCCGATGCAGCTGCGCATGGTCGCCCGCCGTGCGCGCGGCGGCCTCACCGTCCTCGGCGACGTCGCGCAGGCGACGGGCGCCGTGCCGTACCGGAGCTGGCGCGAGGTGCTGCCGCGGCTCCCGGGCGGCGACGACGCCGACGTCGAGGAGCTGCGGCACGCCTACCGCGTGCCGCGGGAGATCATGGAGCTCGCACTGCCGCTGCTCGACACGATCGCGCCGGGCACCGAGCCGCCGATCTCGTATCGCACGGGCGCCGACCCGCCGCGCGTGCGGCGCGTGGCGACGGACGAGCTGCTCGCCGAGGCCTACCGCGAGGCCGCGGTGCTCGCGAGGCTCGACGGCCTGCTGGCGGTGATCGTCCCGGACGAGCTGCTCGGCGACGCGGCCGCGGACGACCTCTGGGACGGCGTGCCGCTGCTCGAGCCGCGGCGCGCGAAAGGGCTCGAGTTCGACCACGTGGTCGTCGTCGAGCCGGCGCTGATCGCGTCGCACGAGCAGGGACTGCGCGAGCTGTACGTCGCGCTGACGCGGCCGACGAAGACGCTGGTGGTCGTGCACGCGCGCCCGCTGCCGACCGAGCTGCGCCGGGGCTGAAGCGCGGATCTCCGCCTTCGGAGGGAGGCGAAGTTCCGACCGGCGGCCGACGCGGCCCGCCGCCGCGCGGGCTACGGTGGGCCGCATGATCGAAGCCGTCGGCCTCACCAAGGACTACGGATCGAAGCGTGCCGTCGACGCGCTCTCGTTCACCGTGCGGCCCGGGATCGTCACGGGGTTCCTCGGGCCGAACGGCTCGGGGAAGTCGACGACCATGCGCCTGATCCTGGGCCTCGACCGCCCGGGCGCCGGCGACGTCCGCGTCAACGGCAAGCACTACCGGGAGCACCCCGCGCCGCTGCACGAGGTCGGCGCCCTGCTCGAGGCGCGCTCGGTGCACACCGGCCGCTCCGCGTACAACCACCTGCTCGCGCTGGCCCAGACGCACGGCATCTCGCGGCGGCGCGTCGAGGAGCTGATCGACCTGGTCGGGCTCCACGACGTCGCGCGCAAGCGTGCGGGCCAGTTCTCGCTCGGGATGGGACAGCGGCTCGGCATCGCGAGCGCGCTGCTCGGCGACCCGGCCACGGTGATGCTGGACGAGCCGGTCAACGGCCTCGACCCCGAGGGCATCCACTGGATGCGCAACCTGCTCAAGCGCCTCGCCGCCGAGGGACGGACGGTGTTCGTCTCGTCGCACCTGATGAGCGAGATGAGCCTCACCGCCGACCACCTGATCGTGATCGGGCGCGGCCGCATGATCGCCGACACCAGCGTCGACGAGTTCGTCCGGCGCGCGTCGAAGAACGTCGTGCGCGTCCGGTCGCCGCAGGCGGCCGAGCTGCGCGACGTCCTGCTCGGCCCCGACGTCACCGTGACCGAGCCGGAGCCCGAGGTGCTGGAGATCAGCGGGCTCAGCGCGGCCCAGGTCGGCGACGCCGCCGCCGAGCGCGGCCTGCGCCTGCACGAGCTGACGCCGCAGCAGGCCTCGCTCGAGGAGGCGTTCATGGAGCTGACGCGCGACGACCTCGAGTTCCGCGCGAGCCTGGCGCCGGAGTCGGACGAGGTGGCGGCGTGACGAGCGTCAGCCTCGCCGAGACGCTGCCGCGGCTCGCGCACGGCGGTCGCGTCACGCAGCTTCGCGTCGCGCTCTCGGAGTGGACGAAGCTGCACTCGCTGCGCTCGACCCGCTGGTCGCTCGCCGTCGCGGTCGTCCTCACGATCGGCTTCTCGTGCCTGTTCGCGGCCATCCTCTCGTCCCACTGGGGCCACATGAGCCCGCGCGAGCGTGCGAGCCACCACCCGCTCGACGTGGCGCAGGCGGGGATCAACGTCTCGCAGCTCGCGATCATGGTGCTCGGCGTGCTCGTGATGACGGGCGAGTACTCGACTGGGATGATCCGCTCGACCTTCATCGCCGTGCCGAAGCGGCTGCCCGTCCTGTGGGCGAAGCTCGGCGTGTACGCGATCGTGTCGTTCCTGCTGATGCTCCCGTCCGTCCTGATCGCGTTCTTCGCGAGCCAGGCGATCCTCTCGCGGCACCACATCCTGCAGATCTCGTTCTCGCACCCGGGGGTCGCGCGCGCCGTCGTCGGCGGCGCCGTGTACCTGATGCTGATCGGGATGTTCGCGCTCGCGATCGGCGCCATCGTCCGCAACACCGCGGGCGGCATCGCCACCTTCGTCGGGCTCTTCTTCGTCATCCCGCCGCTCCTGAACGTGCTGCCGACGAGCTGGATGAACGCGGTCAACCCGTACATCCCGAACAGCGCCGGCCGCTCGATCTTCCAGCTCACGCACAGCTCGCACAGCCTCTCGCCGGCGGGAGGACTCGCGCTCTTCGTCGGCTACACGGCGGCGGCGATCGCGATCGCCGCGGTGCTGCTCGTCCGCCGCGACACGTAGAGGGATCGAAGCTGTTTCGCCTCGAAGAGGCGAGACAGTCTCCAGGCCCTCGCCCGTCAGCGGCCGCCGTCGTCGTCGCCGTAGCGGCGCCCGCGGCCGAGGCGCGAGTTGCGCGCCCAGAAGCGCGTCAGGTAGCCGCGCTCGACGGCGCCCGCGAGCAGCAGGAACGCGACGCCGATCGCGATCGCGATGACGACCGCCACCGCTTACGCCACCACGCGGTACACCTGGAAGACCTCGGCGTACTCGCGGTTGACGTTAGTGCCGTGCGTGCGGGCGACGCTCCACACGTAGTCGGCGTTCGCGTAGCGCCGGTGCTGCTGCGACGCGTACCTCTCGAGCGCCGCGACCTTCCGCTCCAGATGACGCCGCTCGAGCGCGATGTACGCCTGGTACGAGAAGTCGAAGTTGTTCCACGGGATCTCGTACCCGAGCACGGTCGTGCGCTTGAAGGCGCGGAGACCCTCGCTCGCGATCGTCTGGTGGTCCTGGTGCACGTCGTGGACCGACGGCTGGAAGACGCAGTCGGGCCGCCAGTCGTTCCAGATCTCGATCAGGAGCTCGAGGATCTCCTGGCGGTGCTCGGGGAACGTGCGGACGTCGAAGTCGTGCACGGCGAGCCGCTCGGGAGCGATCCCCAGTTCGGCCGTCGCCTCGCGCACCTCGCGCGCCAGCGTGTCGGGTGCGAAGCCGTCGGGCAGCGACCGCGTGGCGATCGAGAACGCGACGTAGCGCACCTCCGCGCCGGCCTCGACGAGGCGCGCCATCGTCCCGCCGCAGCCGAACTCGCCGTCGTCGGTGTGCGGCGCGAGGACGAGCGCGCGCCGGACGTCGCCGATCACCGCACGGCCTCGCGCGGGGCCGGCGCCGTCCGCAGGCCGACGACCGAGAGCGAGAGCAGCGCCCAGAAGCTCGGGTCCTCGAAGAGCGCGTTGTAGAACAGGCAGTGCACGAGGATCGCGATCAAGGCTAGTCCGAAGGCGAGACGGGCGGCCCCGTCGAAGCCGCGCTGCAAACGACGGAACGCGGTCGCGAGCGCAGCCGCGACGAGCCAGACGAGCAGCAGGAGCCCGGGCACGCCGGTCTCCGCGACGACCGTCACCGGCGTCGTGTGCGACGCGGCCGCCTTCGGCTCCTTGCCGCGCAGATGCGCGAGCTCGCCGTACGCGTGCTTGAAGCCGCCGACGCCGACGCCCAGGACGGGGTGGTGCGCGGCGATGCGCAGGCCCTTGCCGACGAGCGTCGAGCGGCCGCTCGTGACGTGCGACAGCGACGCCCTGTGGCGAACCGCGGGCGAGGCGACGGTCGCGCCGACGAGGACGACGATCGCCGCGGCGATCAGGAACAGGCTGCGGCGGCGCCAGGCGACGATCGCGGCCACGATCACCGCGGCGAGCAGGGCGACGAAGCTCGACTGCGAGAAGGACGGCAGCAGCCCCGCCCACGTGACGACGATCGTCAGCATCGCCGCGATCGCCCACAGCGGGTCGCGGCGGCGCCGCAGGACGACGACGAGGCTCGCGAGCACCGCGAGGACGAGGAAGCGGCCGTAGATCGACGGGTCGTAGAAGACCGAGTTGACTCGGTAGAACCAGCCGTTCGGCGCGTACGCGTTGTCGACGCGCACCTTGGGGTTCCAGAAGATGTTCCGCGTCTCGTACTGGACGATGCCGATCACCGCGAAGATCAGCCCCATCAGCGCGAGCTGGACGTAGAGCGTCAGCACCCACGCGCGCGACCACGGCAGACGCGCGAGCGCGACCGCCAGCAGCCCGAACGGCAGCACGAAGAAGAGCATCTCGATCGCCCCCTGGCGCACGTCCTCCGACCAGAGCAGCGACAGGCCTTCCCAGCCGACGAAGGCGCCGAGCGGCCACGCGAGCGGTCCCAGCTCGCGCGGACGCGCGTCGTCGTCGTACAGCTGCCACGCGAGCGCGAGCGCCGCGACGGCGACCACGGCGTACAGCGGCAGCAGCAGGTTCGCCTGCGTCGAGCCGACGTGCACCGGGATCCTCGCGGGCACGCAGGCGAGCGTCGCGCAGGCGAGGAGCCACGGGTAGCGCAGGACGACCCACGCGCCGACGGCCGCGCAGCCGAGGCCGACGACGGCGGCCGCGGCGAGGACGCGATGGTGGCCGTGCGGCGCGAGGTAGATCGCGAGCAGAAGACAGCCCGCCGCCCAGGCTGCGAGCCCGAGCACGCGCAGGTCGCGGCGCGTCGCGACGAGCAGCAGACCCAGCCCGACGCCGCCGATCGCACCGGCCGCGCGCGCGACCTCGGAGCTCATCCCACCACCACCGCGGCGCGAGCCGCGTGCGCGTCGACGAACACGTACAGGAAGTACACGCCCGGTCGCTTCGGCGCGCGGAAGTGCAGCGTGCCTCGCCGCGCGACGCCGGAGCGGCCGTGCAGCCGCCAGCGGACGGCGGGTGCGTCGGTCGAGACGCGGATCGCGAAGCGGCGGCCCGGCGCCACGACGACGCGCTTGCGCCCGAGCGAGACGTAGCGCACGTTCGCGAGCGCGAACGGGTACGGCCGCGAGCGGTTGCCGGCCGTGTCCTGCGCCGCGACGCTCAGCAGGTACGCGCCCGGCCGCGCGGGCCGGTAGCCGTCGCCGACCGGGACCTTGCCGTTCCACTCGAGCTCGCCGGTCGGCTTCTTCGAGAGCGTGAACTCGATCTGGCGCTCGTGCGCGTCGACGCGCAGGTAGAGGATCGCGTGCGCCGGCTCGTTCACGCGGTAGCGCACGCGGAAGACGTCGCCGTGGCGGTCGCCGTCCGGCGACAGGATCGGGTGCAGGGGGTGCGGGACGCTGATCCGCGGCGGCTTGGTGTCGACGGCGATCGGGTTCGGCAGCACGATCGTCCGGTGCGACGTCTCGAGCTTCACGACCGGCCGGTAGCTGCCGTCCGGCACCAGCTCGCCGTCGTCGGCGAAGCCGTCCCACGCGAGGTCGAGCCTGGCGCCGCGGCGCTCCGGGCGCGCGGGCAGCAGCGTCCGCACCCTCGTGCCCGCGCGGTCCTCGATCCACACGGTGACGCGCTCGGCCGTCCGCAGCCGGAACGCGATGCTCGCCGTGCGGTGGGCGGCGTCGTAGGCGGCCGGCGAGAAGATCTTCGTCACCTTCGTGCTCGCGATCGGCGAGAGCGTCAGCTTCGCCCGCTCGGTGATCGCGAAGGCGACGGCGGTAGCCGCAAGCAGTCCGAGGACCGTTGCCGTCGACAGGACCCGGGCCAACGCCCGGCCGATTCTAGGGCCTGCCCGGAGAGGCGGCTGGCTCTCGCGCAGGCACGCGGCGCTGGCGGAGCTCGCGCGCCGACCAGAGCGCGAGCGCCAGCACGCCCGCGCCGGCGCCGACCTCGATGATCGTCGTCGCCGCGGGCAGCTCGACGAGCTTCACGCCGGAGAGCACGAGCACGAAGGCGAACGCGATCCGGAGCGCCTGGTCGGGAACCCGGATCGAGAGGTGCGAGCCGAGGAGGACGCCGGGGATGGAGCCGACGAGGAGCCAGGCCATCGCGTGCAGGTCGACGTTGCCGTGCAGGAGGTGGCCCGCGCCGGCGACCCAGAGCAGCGCCGCCGCGTGCAGCATGTCGGTGCCGACGATCCGCCTGGCCGTGAGCGGGTAGACGAGCAGCATCGCCAGGCCGAAGAACGTGCCGGACCCGACCGACGTCAGGCCGACCACGAAGCCGAACGTGGCGCCGATCGCGACCGCGAGGAGCTTGTCGCGCCGGGTCAGGTGCAGCGCCGCGTCGTGCGTCGTGCCGCGGACGAAGGTCTTCACGAGGAACCCGAAGCCGCCGAGGATGAGCGTCGCGCCGACGACCTTCGTCATCGTCGACTGCGTGCCGTCCGAGAACGAGCTCGCGATCTGCACGCCGACCAGCGAGAGCGGCGCGGAGCCGAGCAGCATCCAGACGGCGAGCGGCACGTGCACGTTGCCGAGGCTGCGGTGCCGCCACGCGCCGAACGACTTGAAGACGGCGCCGTGCAGGATGTCGGTGCCGACCGCGGTCTTCGGGTCGAAGCCGAAGATGAGGATCAGCATCGGCGTCATCAGCGAGCCGCCGCCCATGCCGGTCATGCCCACGAGAACGCCAACCGCGGCGCCCGCGATCACGTACTGCCAGGTCACGCGTGGGCCTCGACGACCATCCCCGCGCCGACCGTGTCGTTCGTCGCCTCGTCGACGAGGATGAACGCCCCCGTCGCGCGGTTCTCGGCGTAGGGATCGACGGCGAGCGGCTCGCCGAGCCGCAGACGGACGAGGCCGAGGTCGTTCAGCACCATCCGCGCGGGCGCGGGGCGATCCTCAAGCGTCTCGATGTCGACGACGGAGACGAGCTCGGCGGCCAGCGCCGGCGCGGTCCGCGTCGTCTGCTTCACGAGCAGCCGCGCGCTCGGCTCGAGCGGCCGGTCGCTCATCCAGCAGAGGCGAGCCGTGAGCTCGCGCGCGACCGCGGGGGGTCGCTCCGGATCGGCGAGCATGTCGCCGCGCGCGACGTCGACGTCGTCGGCCAGCCTGATCGTCACCGACTGCCCGGGCACCGCGTCCTCGAGCGGGCCGTCCGCGCTCTCGACCGCCGCGACGTGCGTGCGACGGCCCGACGGCAGCACGACCACCTCGTCGCCTGCCCGCCAGACACCGCCGGCGACCTGCCCGGCGTAGCCGCGGTAGTCGTGGTGCTCGTCCGCCATCGGCCTGATCACCCACTGGACGGGGAACCGGCGCGCGTCGAGGTTGCGGTCGCCCGCGAGCTCGACCGTCTCGAGGTGCTCGAGCAGCGTCGGGCCCGCGTACCACCCCATCGCATCGGTGCGCTCGACGACGTTGTCGCCGTGCAGCGCCGAGACCGGGACCACGGCGACGTCGTGCAGCCCGAGACGCGACGCCAGCTCGGCGAGCTCGCGCGCGATCTCGTCGAACCGCTCTTCCGCGTACCCGACGAGGTCCATCTTGTTGACGACGTAGACGACGTGCGGAAGCTCGAGCATCGCGAGGATGTACGAGTGGCGGCGCGTCTGCTCGACGACGCCCTTGCGCGCGTCGACGAGGATGACGCCGAGATCCGCCGTCGAGGCGCCGGTGACCATGTTTCGCGTGTACTGCACGTGGCCCGGGGCGTCGGCGAGCTGGAAGCGGCGGCGAGGCGTGACGAAGGAGCGGTACGCGACGTCGATCGTGATCCCCTGCTCGCGCTCGGCCCGGAGACCGTCCGTGAGCAGCGCGAGGTCGACGTAGTCGTGGCCGCGCCGGCGCGACGCGTCCTCGATGTGCTCGAGCTGGTCGGAGAGGATCTGCTTCGTGTCGAAGAGCAGCCGCCCGATCAGCGTCGACTTGCCGTCGTCGACCGAGCCCGCGGTGACGAGCCGCAGCAGCTCGGACTGCAGCATCTGCTCGGAGGTCGCCATCAAAACTCCCGTCCTAAGCTCGTCTTCGACGAGCTTAGGACGCGCATTCCCTCAGAAGTAGCCGACACGCTTGCGATCCTCCATCGCCGCCTCGCTGACGCGATCGTCGGCGCGCGTCTCGCCGCGCTCGGTGACGCGGGTGGCGGCGATCTCGTCGACCACCTCCGGGATCGTCCGCGCCTCGCTGACGACGCCGCCCGTGCAGCTCATGTCGCCGACGGTGCGGAAGCGCACGGTCGCCCGGAACGGCGTCTCGCCGGGTAGGCGCTCCACGAAGTCGGACACGGCGTAGAGCATCCCGTCGCGGCGGAACACGTCGCGCTCGTGCGCGAAGTAGATCGAGGGGAGCTCGAGCCCCTCGCGCGCGACGTACTGCCAGACGTCGAGCTCCGTCCAGTTGGAGATCGGGAACACGCGGACGTGCTCGCCCTTGCGGATGCGCGCGTTGTAGAGGTTCCACAGCTCCGGCCGCTGTGCGCGCGGGTTCCACTGGCCGAAGTCGTCGCGGAAGCTGAAGATGCGCTCCTTCGCCCGCGCCCGCTCCTCGTCGCGCCGTGCCCCACCCATCGCCGCGTCGAAGCCGTGCTCGGCGATCGCGTCGAGGAGCGTCGTCGTCTGCAGCTGGTTGCGCGACGCGCGCGGGCCCGTCTGCTCCACGACGCGGCCGCGGTCGATCGACTCCTGCACGCTCGCGACGACGAGGCGCTCGCCGAGCTCGGCGACGCGCCGGTCGCGGAAGGCGATCACCTCGGGGAAGTTGTGGCCCGTGTCGACGTGCATGATCGGGAACGGGAAGCGCGCCGGCCGGAACGCCTTCTCGGCGAGCCGGAGCAGCACCTGCGAGTCCTTGCCGCCCGAGAAGAGCAGCACCGGCCGCTCGCGCTCCGCGGCCACCTCGCGCATGACGTGGATCGCCTCGGACTCGAGCTCGTCGAGGTGCGAGAGCGTGCGCCGCGCCGACGTCGAGGTCACGCGCTCACCTCCGCAGGCAGGAGGTCGAGCTCGGCGAGCCGGGCCAGCACCGCGCCGGCCGACTCGGTGGGCGTCTCGCCGGTGGTGTCGAGGCGCAGCTCGGGGCTCGGCGGGTCCTCGTACGGCGCCGAGACGCCGGTGAAGTCCTCGATCTCCCCCGCGAAGGCGGCGGCGTAGAGCCCCTTCGGGTCGCGTCGCGCGCACTCGTCGAGCGGGGTCGCGACGTGCACCTCGACGAACGGCGCGTGCGGCTCGATCAGCTGCCGTGCGTGCCGCCGCGCCTCCTCGTACGGCGAGATCGCCGACACGATCACGACCGCCCCCGCACGCGCGATGCGCGACGCGACCCAGGCGATCCGCGCGATGTTCGTGTCGCGGTCCTCCTTCGAGAAGCCGAGCCCGCGCGACAGATGGGTCCGCACGACGTCGCCGTCGAGGTGGTCGACGACGAACGCGCGCCGCTCGAGCTCCGGAGCGACGATGTTGGCGATCGTCGTCTTGCCCGCGCCCGAGAGGCCCGTGAACCAGAGGACGAACCCGTTCACGCGGCCGGCTCCTCGGCATGCATCCCGCACTCGGTCCGCTCGCTGCCGGCCCAACGACCCTCGCGGCCGGCGCCGGGGATCGTCGAGTGCGTGTCGCCGATCGACTCGTAGCCGCGGTCGTGCAGCTCGTTGTAGGGAAGGCCGCGCTCGCGGATGTACGCCCAGCAGCGGGCGTCGTCCCAGTCGGCGAGCGGATTGGCCTTCCACAGCTCGTGGCGGTCGTCCCAGCCGAGCTTCGGCGCGTTCGCGCGCGTCGGCGCCTGGTCGCGCCGGATGCCGGTTATCCAGCAGTCGAGGCCGCCGAGCGCGCGCACGAGCGGCTCGACCTTCGCGAGCGCGAGGTACAGGTCGGGCTTCCGCTCCCAGAGCATCTCGCCGTGGACGGCCGCCAGCTCCTCGCGCGACGGGCCCTCGTACACCTCGATCGTCGTCCGGTAGCGCTTCTCGACCTCGCGCCACAGCGCATACGTCTCGGGGAAGAGGTAGTGCGTATCGATCGCGAACACGCGCGCCTTCGGCTCGACCGCGAACAGCATGTCGAGCAGCACGCTCTCCTCCTTCTGGAACGAGCAGGCGAGCGCGACGCGGCCGGGGAACCGCTCGAGGCAGAAGGCGAGCACCTCCTCGGCGCTCAGCGACTCGACGTCAGGCGGTAGCTGCAGGGTCGCCGCCAAGCAAGACCTCCTTCAGCGTGTCCCCGCGCAGCCCGAGACGCAGCGTCTCGAGCGGGATGACCTCCTCGGGCGGGATGTTGCCGAGGTTCACCTCGGGACCGAAGTGCCGCACGAACCACGCCTGCGACGCTTTCGTCGGCGCCTCCCAGACGACGTCGTGGAAATCGATCGAGTGCGCGATCTCGTCGACGAGGCCGGTGCGCATCTCGCCGGAGGGACGGAAGATGCCGGCGGTGCCGCCCTCGCGCGCCTCGGTGATCACCTTCCAGGCGCCGGCGTCGCGCTCCTCCTTGATCCACTCCACCCACTCGTACGGCGCGTAGACGACCTCGGCGTCCTTCGAGCCGACCTCGGAGAGGACGGTGAAGTCGCGGGCGAAGTCGGCGATCAGCTCGAGCTTGCGCTCGCGCGGGATCTCGACCGTTCCGTCCGAGATCTCGACGTGGTCGAGCCCGTGCCGCTGCAGCCAGCGCTTGTAGTCGTCGAGCTTGTCGCGCACGTAGACCGCCTCGAAGAACGTGCCGCCGATGACGACGGGCTTCTCCTTCAGCACCTCGAGCTTCCGCTCGAGGTTCTCGGTGACGTACGCGGTGCCCCAGCCGAGCTTGACGATGTCGATGTTCGAGCCGCTCGTCTCGAGGATGTCCTCCCACGCCCGCGGGCCGAGCCCCTTGTCGAGGACGTGCGTGAGGCCGCCGTCGCGGCGAATGCCGAGGTCGAGCGTCTCAGAGGCGGGCATAGAGCTCCTCCAGCTTCTTGCGCGCGCGCGCCTGCACGTCGCGGTACAGCGAGTTGCCGTGGGCGTCGATGCCGACGGTGAGCGGGCCGAAGTCCCTGACGCGGAACTTCCACAGGCACTCCGGCATCAGCTCCTCCCACGCGACCTCCTCGATCTCCTCGATCTGCGTGGTCTCGAGCGCCGCCGCGCCGCCGACGATCGCGAAGTAGACCATCCCCAACTCGTGCATGGGCTCGATCGCCTCGTCCGGGAAGCCGCCCTTGCCGCAGATCGCGCGCACGCCGTACTGCCGGCCGAGCGGCTCGGTGAAGCGCACCATGCGCGCGCTCGTCGTCGTCCCGATGCAGACCTTCTCGTAGCGGCCTCTGCCCTCGGAGTCGGAGCCGACCTTGCGCACGCCGGGCGCCGTGTGCAGCAGGAACGCGCCGCGCAGATCCATCGGCGGCTCGACGCCCTGGTCGAAGATGCGGATCTGCGTGCGGTCGCGGATGCCGACGATGTGGCCCTGCACCGTCACCTCGTCGCCGGCGCGCAGCTTCAGGATCTCCTGCGGATCCGTGACGGGGAAGGTGACCTCGTGCGTCGCCACGGCTCACGCCTCCCGGTCGAACTCGACGTCGCCGGCCGGCGAGACGTGCGCGGAAGCGCGCCGGGCCGCCCAGCACTGGTAGTTGACCGCAACCGGGTTGAGGGTCATGTGCGTGTCTGCGTGCTCGATATGACATTGCAAGACGGTGACATCGCCGCCCAGGCCCATCGGCCCGATCCCGGTCTCGTTCAGGAGCTCGTAGAGCTCGTCCTCGAGCTGCGCGACCACCGGATCGGGGTTGCGCGTGCCGATCGGGCGCATGATCGCCTCCTTCGCGAGGTGCATCGCGTAGTCGGCGCTGCCGCCGATACCGACGCCGACGATCCCCGGCGGGCACGGCTTGCCGCCCGCGCCGACGATCGACTCGAGCACGAACTGCTTGATCCCGCGCACCCCGTCGGCGGGCACGCACATCTTCAGGAAGCTCATGTTCTCCGAGCCCGACCCCTTCGGCACGCACTTCACGTCCAACCCGTCCCAGTCCGGCACGAACTCCCAGTGCACGATCGGCAGCCGGTAGCCGATGTTCGGGCCGGTGTTCTCGCGCGTGATTGTGTGCACCGCATTCGAGCGCAGCGGATGCTCGACGGTCGCGCGCGCCGTGCCGTCGCGCAGCGCCTCGTAGATGCGCGCCGGATGCAGCGGGAAGTGTTCGCCGACGCGGCAGTGGTAGACCGCGATCCCCGTGTCCTGGCAGACGAGGTTCTTCTCGCCGTCCGCGACGTTGACGTTGCGATGGATCGTCTCCAGCACGCGCCTTCCCGGCACCGACGTCTCCCGCTCCCGCGCCGCCGCGAGCGCGTCGCGCAGATCCTGCGGGATGTCCTTGAGCGCCCACACGTACAGGTGCGCCGCCGCGCCCTCGACGGCGTGCTGCAGCTCGGTCGTCGTGTCGATCGTCACGCCGCCGCCTTCGCCGCCGCGTTGCGCCCCGCGCGCCGCCCGAAGACGACGCACTCGAGCAGGCTGTTCCCCATCATCCGGTTGCGGCCGTGCGTGCCGCCCGCGATCTCGCCACACGCGTAGACGCCCTCGATCGTCGTCTCCGCGTCCACGTCGATCACGAGGCCGCCGTTCTGGTAGTGGAGAACGGGGAAGGTGAGGATCTTCTCGCGCAGCGGGTCGATGCCGGCGCCGCGGTAACGGCGCAGCATGTACGGCAGCGAGATGTCGGCGTCCTTCCTCGGGATGCGCGGGGTGTCGAGGAACACGGCCGGGCGGCCGTCCGGCGTCGTCACGCCCTTGCCCTTCGCGACCTCATCGAAGATCGCCTGGCTGACGGCGTCGCGCGGGCCGAGCGAGTCGGTGAACTCCTCGCCCTCGACGTTCAGCAGCACGGCGCCGTACGCGCGCGTCGTCTCGGGGATGGAGTAGCCCTGCATGTTCGGCGGCCACGCGCCGCCGTTCGGGTGGTACTGCAGCGCGTCGAGGTCGCGCGCCTCGGCGCCCAGGTCGAGCGCGATCCGCGTCACCTCGCCCGTGGCGTTCGGATGGTTCGTGGACAGCTCGCCGCGCCGCTCCGCCTCCGCGTAGCACCGGCCGCCGGCTGCGAGCACGACGGTCGAGGCCTCGAGCTCGTGGTCGCCGCAGCGGGCGCGCCAGCCGTTCTCCGTCGAGGCGAGCTCGCGGAGAGGCGCGTTCGTGTACGAGCGGCCCGAGCCCGCCTCCCAGGCCTCGCGCAGCTGCTTGGTGATCGCGTGGCCGGTGCGGTCGCCGACCTGCAGCAGCCGGCGCCGGGACGCGCCGCCGCAGCGCGCCAGCCGGTAGCCGCCGTCATCTCGCGTGAACTCGACGCCGATCTCCTCGAGCCAGTGGATCGCCGACTGCGCGTCGCCGGTGAGCACGGCGACGAGGTCGGGATCGGCGGTGTCGTGCGACGAGCGGAGGACGTCCTCCGCGTGCAGCTCCGGCGAGTCGTCCTCCGCGAAGGCGGCCTGGATGCCGCCCTGCGCCTTCGAGGAGTTGTTCGCCTGCAGCGACCCCTTCGTCGCGAGGGCGACCCGCGCGCCCGCGCGCTCGGCCGAGACGGCGGCGGCGAGACCGGACGCGCCGCTGCCGACCACGAGCACGTCGAAGGAAGCCTCCGCGGCCATCGCCCGCGACTATACCTGATGCGACGAATTAGTGGAAGTTATGCAATTGCCTCAGTAGACCGCGCGGTACAGCGCCTCGATCTCCGCCGGCGTGGCGCGGCGCGGGTTGGCGAGGTTGCCGCCGCGGCCGGCGGCGGCCTCGGCCAGCGCGGGCAGGTCGTCCGCGGGCACGCCGAAGTCGCGCAGGCGCTCGAAGCCGGCCGCGCGCGCGAGCTCGCGGGTGCGCTCGACGGCGTCGCCGCCGATCGCGGCGCCGAAGCGGTCGACGGCGGCGGGAACGGCCGCGCGGTTGTAGTCGAGCGCGGGCGGCAGGCAGAGCGCGTTCATGGCGCCGTGCGGGAGGCCGTAGGCGCCGCCGACCGCCTGCGCCATCGCGTGGGCGAGGCCGAGCCCGGCGAGGCCGAGCGCGTGACCGGCGTGCATCGCGCCGCGGAGCAGCGCCTCGCGGGCCCCGCGGTCGGCCGGCGCCCGGAGGACGCGAGGCAGCGCCTCGGCGATGAGCGGCGCGCCCGCGAGCGCCTGCTCGTCCCCCTCCGCGCTTCGCCCGCGGACGTAGAGGGCCTCGGCGCAGTGGGCGAGCGCGTTCAGCGCCGTGCCGGCCGTCTCGGCCGGCGGCAGCCCGAGGGTCAGGTCGACGTCGTAGACGATCCCGACGGGAATCGCCCCGCCGCCGCCGCCACGCATCCGCCGGTCGGGCGAGCGGACGCCGAAGAACGTCGTCCACTCCGCGCCCGCGTAGGTGGTCGGCACCGAGACGAGCGGCAAGCCGCTCTGCGCGGAGGCGAGCTTCCCGGTGTCGACCGCCGAGCCGCCGCCGACGGCCAGGATCCCGTCCGCCTGGGCCGGAACGTCGACGCGCTCCGACGGCACCTGCTCGACGCGCGCGACGTGCGGGAGGTCGAGCGCGCGCCAGCGCGGGCTCGCGACGAGGAGCGGACGCTCGATGCCCACTTCGTCGAGGACGGCCGGCAGGTTCGCGAGCCCGAAGCGGACGATCACGTCACGGCACGCGGTCGCGGGCGAAGTCGACGAAGGCGCGCGCGGCGCGCGTCTCCGAGCGGCCGGCGGAGCGGACGAGGAGGATCTCGCGCTCCAGCTCCAGCCCCTCGAGGCGCGCCTCGGTGAGCGTCCCGGCCTGCAGGTCGCGCTCGATCGAGGAGCGCGAGATGAAGGCGACGCCGTAGCCGGCGCGCACGGCGGTGGCAACCGACTCCTGCAGGCCGAGCTCGATCCGCACGCGCAGCTCGCGCAGCCGCACGCCGGCGCGGCGGAGCTCGTCCTCGCTGAGCTGGCGCACGCCGGCGCCGTCCTGCATCACGATGAGGGTCTCGTCGCGCAGCTCGCCGACGGGGACGGTGCGGCCCGCGAAGCGGTGGCCCGGCGGGCAGGCGAGAACGACCGTGTCGCGGAAGAAGGGCTCGTACTCGACGCCGCGATGCCGCGGCGCGGCGCCGACGACGCCGAGCTCGAGCGTCCGGTCGGCGACGCGCTCCACCACGGTCTGCGTGTCGAAGACGCTGAGCGCGACGTGCAGCGCCGGGTGCTCGGCTGCGAACTCGCAGAGGAGCTGCGGCAGGACGACGCCGCCGGGCCCGGTCGAGGCGCCGATCTCGAACGTTCCGGTGAGCTTCCCGGCGAGGTCCGCGGCGGCGACCTCGTTCACCAGCTCCTCCTCGAGCGCGAGCAGCCGTTGCGCGCCGCGGTAGAGCTGCAGCCCGGCCTCGGTCGGCTCGACGCGGCGGCCGGAGCGGTCGAGTAGCAGCGTCCCGAGCCGCTTCTCGAGCGCGCGCACCTGGAGGCTCACCGCGGGCTGCGTCACCCCGAGCCGCTCGGCCGCCTGCGAGAAGCTCCGCCGCTCGACGACGGCGCAGAACGCCTGCAGCTGCCGCGTGTCCATAAGCAGACGTTATAGCGCGTTCGAACCCGGGGCCTGGTACGTACCTGGCCCCGGTTCCACGAACTTCGAAAGCGGCGCCGCGGTTTCGTCACACCTCGCGGAACTCGAGGCGGTTGCCGAAGGGGTCGTCGACGTGGAAGCGGCGGACGCCGGGAAGCGAGTCGTCCGGACGCACGCGAATCCCCTCCGCCTCGAGCCGCTCGCGAAGCGCGTCGAGATCGTCGACGACGAGCCCCGGGTGCGCCTTGCGCGCCGCGACGAACGGCTCCTCGACGCCGACGTGGAGCTCCGCTGAGCCCGCTCGGAACCAGCAGCCCCCGCGCGCGGCGAGCGCAGCCGGCTTCGGCACCTCCTCGAGCCCGAGCAACTCTCCGTAGAACGCGCGGGCGGCGCCCTCGCACCCCGGTGGCGCGGCGACCTGGACGTGGTCGATGTCCGTGATGCGCACGGCGCACGGTCTACCATCGCCGGGTGGGAGCCGCACAGCCTCGGCTCGAGGACAGCCTCGTCACGGGCTACCGCCGGCTCGCGTCGGATGCGCCCCACCGCCGGATCGACTTCGAGCTGCGCGCGCTCGACATCGCGTTCGCCTCGCTCTTCTCGCTGCTCGTGCTCCCCGCCGCCGCGGTGATCGCCGTCCTCGTGCGCGTCACGTGCGGCTCGCCCGTCCTCTACCGCGGGCAGCGCGTCGGCCGCGGAGGCAGGTTCTTCGAGATGCTCAAGTTCCGAACGCTGCGCCCGGGCGCCGAGGAACGCATCGGCCGCTACCTCGGCGAGGAGCTCGTCCGCCGCACCGAAGCGGAGCTGACCTCCCTCGGCCGCTGGCTCAAGGCGTCGCAGCTCGACGAGATCCCGCAGCTCTGGAACGTCCTGCGCGGCGACATGTCGTTCGTCGGGCCGCGCCCGATTCGTCCGCGCTTCTTCGCGGAGCTCGCGACAGAGCTGCCGGCGTACTGGCAGCGCCTCGTCGTCCGACCCGGGCTCACCGGCTTCGCGCAGGTGCGTCGCGGCTACGAGACGTCGATGGCGGAGAAGCTCGCGCACGACCTGGAGTGGATCGCCGACCGCTCGGTGCCGCTCTACCTGCGCACGCTCTTCGTGACCGCGCTGCGCGTGCTGCGGCAGACGGTGCGCCCGCGCACCTCCCTAGACTGACGCGGCATGTGCGGGATCTGCGGAGTCGCGAGCACCCGCGGAGCCGTGGATCCGGACAGGCTGCGGCGGATGGCGGCGACGCTCCGGCACCGCGGCCCCGACTCCGAGGGCGTCTTCGCCGACGGCGGCGTCGGGCTCGCCGCGCGGCGGCTCGCCATCATCGACCTCGCCGGAGGCGACCAGCCGATCGCGAACGAGGACGGCACGGTCGTCGTCGTGCAGAACGGCGAGCTCTACAACTACCGCGAGCTGACCCACGAGCTGCGGCGCGCCGGCCACGAGTTCCGCACGCGCTCCGACACGGAGGTGCTCGTGCACGCCTACGAGCAGTGGGGCGCCGGGTTCGCGGAGAGGCTGCGCGGCATGTTCGCCGTCGCGCTCTGGGACGCGCGCGGGCGCAGGCTCGTCCTCGCGCGAGACCGCTTCGGCATCAAGCCGCTCTACTACCGCCACGACGCGAACGAGCTCGCGTTCGCGTCCGAGCTCGACGCGCTGCCGCAGGGAGAGATCGACCTCGACGCGCTCGACGCGTTCCTCGCCTTCAACTCGATCCCCGCGCCGCTCTCGATCTTCCGGGAGACACGCAAGCTGCCGCCCGGCCACATCCTGACCTGGCGCGAGGGCGCGATCGAGCTCGAGCGCTTCGCGCGACCCGGGCCCCTGCCGCTGCGCGCCGACGCCGACGAGGCGGAGCTGGTCGAGGAATGCCGCGCGCGACTGCGCGACTCGGTGCGCGCGCACCTCGTCGCCGACGTGCCGGTGGGGGTGCTCCTCTCCGGCGGCGTCGACTCGGGCGCGCTGGCGGCGCTCGCCTCGCAGGAGTCGACCGAGCCCGTGCGCACCTTCTCGATCGGCTTCGAGGAGTCGTCCTTCGACGAGCTCGCCGCCGCCCGCGCGGTGGCATCGCGCTACGGCACGAAGCACCGGGAGCTGATCCTGCGACCGGACGCAGCGCTGCTGCTGCCCGCGCTCGCGGACGCGTTCGACGAGCCGTTCGCCGACTCGTCCGCGTTGCCCACCTACCTCGTCTCGAAGCTCGCCGCCGAGGACGTGAAGGTCGCGCTGTCCGGCGAGGGCGGGGACGAGCTCTTCGGCGGCTACTACACCTACGTCGCCGACGCGCTCGCGCCGCACCTCGGCCCGCTCGCCGCCGCCGCGCGCCCGCTCGTCGAGCTCCTGCCGAGCAGCTCGCGCAGGGTGAGCTTCGACTACAAAGCCAAGCGCTTCGCGCGCGCAGCACACCTGCCGCCGCTCGAGCGCCACCACGGCTGGAAGGAGATCTTCTCCGCGGACGCGCGCGCCGAGCTGACCGGCCGCCTCGGCGGGGCCGACCCGCTCGCGTCGCTCCGCGCCCGGTTCGCCGAGACGCAGGGCCACGAGCTCGTGACGCGGCTGCAGGACGTCGACCTCGGCACATACCTCGTCGACGACCTGCTCGTGAAGACGGATCGCGCGTCGATGGCGTGGTCGCTGGAGGCGCGCGTGCCCTTCCTCGACACGGTCGTCGCGAACTTCGCCTTCGCGCTGCCGGTCCGGCACAAGGTGCGCGGCCTCGCGAAGAAGCGTCTGCTTCGGAAGGCCGTCGAGCCGCTGCTCCCGCGCGAGGTCGTCCACGGGCGGAAGCGCGGCTTCTCGATCCCGGCCGCCGCGTGGCTGCGCGGTGAGCTCGAGCCGTTCGCGCGCGAGACGCTCGCGGCGTCGACGCTGCGCCGGCAAGGGTTCCTCGAGCCGGCGGCGGTCACGCGCGTCCTCGACGACCACGTGGCCGGTCGCGAGGACCTCTCGCGTCAGCTGTGGGGGCTGCTCGCCTTCACGCTGTGGTACGAGCGGCACGTCGAGGGCGTGCGCCGCGACACGCCGCTCGAGGCCGTGGCGGGCTGATGCGGGTCTGGGTCGACTTCACCGCCAGCGCGCACCCACTCGTCTTCCGGCCGCTCGTCCGGCGGCTGCAGGCGCAGGGCCACGAGGTGGAGATCACGGCTCGCGAGTACGCGCAGACGCTGCAGCTGATCGAGTCGCACGGCATGACCGCCACGGTGATCGGGCACCACGGCGGACGATCGTCGCTCGGCAAGGCGCGCCAGATGACGTCCCGCCTGCACGCTCTGAGGAGCTGGGCCCGCGGACGCGACTTCGATCTGGCGCTCGCGCACGGCTCTCACGAGCTGACGCTGACCGCGCGCAGGCTCGGGATTCCGAGCGCGACGACGTTCGACTACGAGTGGGCCTGGCTACAGCACCAGCTCGGCTGCCGGGCGGCGACGCGGGTGGTCGTGCCGGACTCGATCCCGACCGAGCGTCTCGCGCGCTACGGCGCGCGGCCGCCGAAGCTGCGCCAGTACGAGGGGCTGAAGGAGGAGTACTACCTCGCCGACTTCGAGCCGGACGAGGCCGTCCTGCGCGACTGGTCGCTCGACCCGGCGCGCGTGCTCGTCGTCCTGCGGCCGCCGCCGGACGTGTCGCTCTACCACCGGCACTCGAACCCGCTCTTCCCGCAGACGCTCGAGCACCTCGGCCGCCTCGACGACGTGCATGCCTTCGTCATCCCGCGCACGGAGGAGCAGCGCGACTACGTGCAGTCGCTCGCGCTGCCGTCGGTGATCGTTCCCGAGCGCGCCGTCGACGCGCAGAGCCTGATCGCGCTCGCCGACCTCGTCGTCTCCGCGGGTGGCACGATGAACCGGGAGGCGGCCGCGCTCGGCGTGCCGGTCTACACGACGTACGGCGGCCGGCTGGGCGGCGTCGACGAGGAGCTGATCCGGCAGGGGCGGCTGCGCCCGCTCACCGACCCGCGCGCGCTCGAGCTGCGGAAGCGCGAACGAGGCGAGGGCGCGCGCGTCCGCCGCGACCCGCAGGCCATGCTCGACCTGCTGCTCACCGCGCTCGACGCGTAGCCGATCCGTGACGGTGCCTGACACCTAACGGTGTCAGGCACCGTGTCGGAATCGTGACGTACGCCCTCAGTGCAGCGTGTCCTCGAGCACGGCCTCGGTGCCGAGGCGGCGCGGCTCCCGGACCATCTGGCCGAGCCGTGAGACGACGCCGAGCGTGTCGCCCGCGGCGACGAGGCTCTCGAGCGCAGCGACCTCGTCGTCGAGCCACTCGTGGTCGATCGCCGGCCGCGCCGCACGCATGATCTTCGGGTGCGAGGTGGGGCCGACCATCTCGCCGTCGTTCCAGAGAACCTCGTGCAGCTTCTCGCCCGCGCGTGCGCCCGTGAAGACGATCGGCACCTGCGACTCGTCCTTGCCGGAGAGCCGGATCATCTGCTTCGCGAGGTCGAGGATGCGCACCGGCTCCCCCATGTCGAGGACGTAGACCTGCCCGCGGCCGCCCATCGACCCCGCCTGCACGACGAGCGACGCCGCCTCCGGGATCGTCATGAAGTAGCGCGTCATCTCGGGGTTCGTGACCGTGACGGGGCCGCCGCGCTCGATCTGGCGCCTGAAGATCGGGATCACCGAGCCCGACGAGCCGAGCACGTTGCCGAAGCGCACCGCCACGAACCGCGTCTCGACGTCCGGGCGCAGCGCGAACGACTCGACGATCCACTCGCACACGGCCTTCGACTGGCCCATCAGGTTCTTGGGGTTCGCCGCCTTGTCGGTCGAGATGAGCACGAACCGCTCGACCTCGAACTCGACCGCGACGTCGGCGAGCGTGTGCGTGGCGAGGACGTTGTTCGAGACCGCCTCGAGCGGGTTCGCCTCGAGCATCCCCACGTGCTTGTACGCGGCCGCGTGGAAGATGACCTGCGGCCGGTAGCGCTCGAACACCTGCTGCATCTTGGCGCGGTCGCCGCAGTCGCCGAGCACCGGGATCGCGGCGGCGAACTCGCGTTCGGAGACGAGCTCGCGCTCGACCTCGAATAGCGCCGACTCGCCCTTGTCCACGAGGACGAGCCGCGCGACGCCGAGCCGCGCCAGCTGGCGGCAGAGCTCGGATCCGATCGAGCCGCCGGCCCCGGAGACGAGCACTGTCTTCTCCTTCACGTACGCGGCCACGGCGCGGAGGTCGACCTCGACCTGCTCGCGGCCGAGGACGTCCTCGACCTGCACCGGACGGATCTGGCCCGCGAGGTCGACGTCGCCCGCGATCAGCTCGTGCAGCCCCGGCAGGGTCTTCACCGGCACGTCCTCGGCGCGGCAGTCCTCGACGATCCGGTGCCGGGACTCGCCGGCGGCGGACGGGATCGCGATCAGCACCTCGTCCGGGCGGTTGTCGCGCAGGATGTGCCGCAGCTCGTCCGTGGTGCCGAGCACGCGGACGCCGTGCACGCGCAGGTTCTTCTTGCGCGGATCGTCGTCGACGAGACCGATCGGCGTGTAGCGGAGCTGCCGGTTGCGCTGCATCTCGCGGATCAGCAGCTGGCCGGCGTCGCCCGCGCCGACGATGAGGACCTCCTTGCCGCGCGCGACGAGACCGCCCTGCGGCCGCTCGATGAGCGTGCGCGCGAGCAGCCGCGACCCCGCGACGAACGCGAGCAGCAGCAGGTAGTCGAGCGCGGGAATGCGGTGCGGCAGCCGAGAGGTGTGACCCGGCGGGAAGGCGTACAGGGCGAGGAACGTCAGCGCCGATGCGACCGTGACGCCGCGGAACGCGCCCCACATGTCGCGGGTCGAGACGTACCGCCACCAGCGGTCGTAGAAGCCGAAGACGATGAAGGTCGCGAGGGTGATCGCGACCACCTCGGCGACGACCTCCCAGTCGAGGTAGTGCCGGTAGTAGACCGGCGTCCGCTTGTCGAAGCTGAGGAAGAAGGTCAGCCGCCACGCGGCTGCGATCAGGAACGCGTCGAAGACGAGCTGCCAGACCCGGTGCCGGTTGACCGGGAAGCGCATCAGGAGGCGACGAGCTCGGCGGCGCCGCGCAGCACGGCGGCGACCTCCTCCTGCTGCTCCTCGGTGATCCCGGCCCAGAGCGGCAGGCAGAGGTTCTCGCGCGCGGCGCGCTCGGTCTCCGGCAGGTCGCCCTCGCGGTAGCCGAGGTAGCGGAGCGCGGGCTGCAGGTGCAGCGGCGTCGTGTAGAACGACGCGTGCCCGATGCGGGCCGCCGTCAGCGCCGCGGCGAGGCGGTCGCGCTCGGGCGTCCGCACCGCGTACATGTGGTAGACGTGGCCCGGCTCGTCCTGCGGGACGTCGACGACGCCGTCGAGCAACTCCGCGTAGCGGGCCGCCGCCTCGCGGCGCAGCCGCGTCCACTCGTCGAGGTGCGCGAGGAAGATCCGCAGCATCGCGGCCTGCACCGCGTCGAGCCGCGAGTTGTAGCCGACGTAGAGGAAGTCCTTCTTCGCGCGCGAGCCGTGGAAACGAAGCATCCGGATGCGCTCGTCGAGATCGTCGTCGTTCAGCGCGATCAGTCCGCCGTCCCCGAGCGCGAACAGGTTCTTCGAGGGGTAGAAGGAGAACGTCGAGGCGATGCTGGTCGCGATGCCCGGCGAGCCGAAGGCCTGTGCCGCGTCCTCGATCACGGGTGGGCCGAGCCGGCGAAGCTCCTCCACCGGCGCGGGGCGACCGAAGAGGTGCACCGGCATCAGCGCCTTCGTCCGGTCGGTGATGCGGCGCTCGACGTCCGCCGGGTCGAGGTTGAGCGTCGCCGGGTCGATGTCGGCGAACACGGGGGTCGCGCCGCGCCGGGCGATCGCCTCGGCCGTCGCGTAGAAGGTGAACGCGGGGCAGATGACCTCGTCGTCCGGGCCGACCTCCATCGCGTCGAGCGCGATCACGATCGCGTCGGTGCCGTTCGCGACGCCGACCGTGCTGCGGACGCCGAGGTACTCGGCCGCCTCGCGCTCGAACGCCTCCACCTCGGGGCCGAACACGAATCGCCCCGCCTCGAGCGTGCGCGCGAACGCCTCCTGCAGCTCCGGGATCAGCGGCGCGTACTGCGCCTTGACGTCAATGTGGGGAATCGGCACGGCGAAGGATGGTAGCCGCGCGGCGGCGGCGCAGGATCCAGTACGCGGCCGCTGCGACCGCGGCGATCGCGACCGCGATGTCGATGTAGCGGAGGTCGTGCGAGGCGCCGTGCCAGCTCGCGCCGACGGCCCAGCCGACGCCGGCGACAGCCGCGCAGAAGACGGCGCAGCCGAGCGCCGCGAGCGGCACGAGCCGGCGCAGCGGCCACTCGAAGATCCCCGCCGGCAGCGCCACGAACGAGCGGACGAGCGGCGCTGCGAAGCCGAGCGGGACGGCGACGGCGCCGAAGCGCGCGAACCAGCGCTCCGCACGGTCGAGCCGCTGCGGCGTCACGTGCAGCCACCGGCCGTGCCGCTCGAGCAGCGGATGGCCGCCGTACACGCCGAGCGCCCAGCCCGCGATCGCCCCGGCGACGTTGCCGAGGACGCCGGTGACGACGACCGCGAGGTACGCGTGGAAGCCCGAGCCGAAGCGGTGCGAGCCGAGCTCGACGTGGCCTGCGAGCGCCCCGGAGGCGAGCGCCCCGCCGTACACCATCGTCAGCTCGCTGGCCGCCGGCAGCAGCGCGGACACGAACATGAGGACGAAGACCGCGACCAGCCCGTGGTTCCCGACGAACGCGGTCATCCGCCGCCAGCGTACTCGTCACGAAGCTCCCCTGCGAGACAGGGCGCGCGGGGACATGTCCGGCGGCAGCCGCGGACGCAATTCCGTCCACAGCGAGACATGTCCGGGGGCCGGTGAAGGGCCGCTGTGGACGTGGCTCCCGTCGGCCGGAGGGGACGGGGGGCTGTGGGGAACGCACAACGGCGGGGACATGTCCCCTGCCCTGTTACGAAGTCGGTAGCTTCCCAGGGTGAGCGCGGTCGAGGCGGGGAGCCGCACGTCGCTGGTCGAGACGCTGATGGAGCGGTTCGCGCACGTCCCCCGCGAGGCCGTGCTGAAGGAGGACCTGCTGCGCACGGGGATCGCGTTCGACCCCTCCGCGCTGACCGGGAACCTCGACGGCGACGTCAAGCCGAAGTCGTACTTCATCTTCTCGTTCGACCAGAAGCCGCTCGCCGAGCTCGGCGAGGCTGCGCGGCGGCGGCCGCCCGAGGAGGTGGCGCTCACCGGGGGCCCCTACGACCTGCGGCGCACGATCGTCTCCGTTCGCGTCAACCCGGATTCGCCGTACGAGATCGCGCGCGACGACGACGGCGAGCTGCGGCTCTCGCTCGAGGGGCGCGAGGTCGCCGACGTGACGCTGCCGCCGATGCCCGAGTACTACCGGCACACGCTGGCGAACGGCAAGACGGTGATGGAGACCGCGCCGACGATCCAGTGGGGCTACCTCGTGTACCTGACCGTGCTGCGCCTCTGCCAGTACTTCGGCGCCAAGGAGGAGTGCCGCTTCTGCGACATCAACCACAACTGGCGGCAGCACAAGCGGGAGGGCCGCCCCTACACCGGCGTGAAGCCGGTCGCCGACGTCCTCGAGGCGCTCGCGCTGATCGACCGCTACGACGCGGCCCACGTGAGCACGGCGTACACGCTGACCGGCGGCTCGGTGACGAGCAGCGTGGACGGTCTCCCGGAGGCCGATTTCTACGGCCGCTACGCGCAGGCGATCGAGGAGCGCTTCCCGGGACGCTGGATCGGCAAGGTCGTCGCGCAGGCGCTGCCGCGCCGCGAGGTGCAGCGCTACAAGGACTACGGGATCGCGATCTACCACCCGAACTACGAGGTCTGGGACGCGCGCCTCTTCTCGATCATCTGCCCCGGCAAGCAGCGCTACGTGGGCCGCGAGGAGTGGCACCGGCGGATCCTCGACGCGGCCGAGGTGTTCGGCCCGCGGCACGTGATCCCGAACTTCGTCGCCGGGATCGAGATGGCGCGGCCGTTCGGGTTCGAGACGGTCGACGAGGCGATCGCGTCGACCACCGAGGGGCTCGACTGGTTCATGTCCCGCGGGATCACCCCGCGCTTCACGACCTGGTGCCCCGAGCCGACGACGCCGCTCGGCCGCGACAACCCGCACGGCGCGCCGCTCGAGTACCACGTGCGCCTGCTCGAGGCCTACCGCGGCGCGCTGGAGCGGCACGGCCTCCAGTCGCCTCCCGGCTACGGCCCGCCCGGCCCCGGCAACGCAGTGTTCTCGGTCAGCTCGTTCATGGACACGCTGGAGCCCGAGGCAGGCGCCGCATGATCCGCCTCGCCGAGATCGCGGCGAAGGTCGACGAGGGCGGGCGCATCGACACGGCCGACGCGGCCTGGCTCTGGCGGCACGCGCCCGACGACGACCTGAAGCGGCTCGCGCAGGCTGTCCGCGCGCGCTGGCACGAGCCGGATCTCGCGACGTACATGGTGATGCGGATCGTCAACTACACGAACGTCTGCGTCGCGCAGTGCGACTACTGCGCGTTCTACGTGCTGCCGAACCAGGACGGCGGCTATGTGCTGTCGCAGGACGAGGTCTTCGCGAAGATCGACGAGCTGGTCGAGCTCGGCGGCGACCTCGTCGCCTTCAACGGCGGGTTCAACCCGAAGCTGCCGCTCGACTACTACTGCGAGCTGTTCCGGTCGGTCCGCGACCGTTACGGCGACCGGATCGAGTTCTACGCGCTCACGATCGCGGAGCTCGTCTTCCTCGCCGACCGCGCGGGCCTCTCGTTCGCCGAGACGGCGGCGCGCCTGCGCGACGCAGGCGTGCACTGGGTGACCGGCGGGGGCAGCGAGATCCTCACCGAGGACTTCCGCAGCCGCCACGCGAAGTGGAAGTACACGGTGCGCGACTACTTCGACGCGCAGCGCGCCGTGATCGAGAGCGGCATGAAGACCACCGCGACGATGGTAATCGGCTTCGACGAGACGCTCGACGAGCGCCTCGAGCACCTGCAGCGGACGCGCGACTTCCAGGACGCGTGCCTCGAAGACGGCCTCGACGGCCTCTTCTCGTTCCTCTGCTGGACGTACAAGCCGTACGGCACGGCGTTCGGCGGACGGGAGATCGGCGCGCGCGAGTACCGCCGCCACATCGCACTCAGCCGCATCTTCCTCGACAACGTCGAGCACGTGCGGACCTCCGTGCTGACCCGCAACGAGGACGCGTTCGACGCGCTCGCCTTCGGCGCGAACGACTTCGACCTGCCGCTCGAGGACGAGGTGACGCAGAAGGCGGGGGCGCGCATCGACCTCGATCTCGACCGGCTGCTGGCGATCCCGAGGTCCCTCGGCTACCGCGTCGAGTACCGGCGCGCCGAGCGGCCCGCGGCGCTCACCGCGTAGCGTCGATCGCGGCCGCGGTGGCGGTCTACACCATCGGGCACGGGGCGCGGCCGGTCGAGGAGCTCGTCGAGACGCTGCGCGAGGCCGAGGTGCGGACGCTCGTCGACGTCCGGCGCTATCCCGGCTCGCGCCGGCATCCGCAGTTCGCGCGCGACGCGCTCGCCGGCACGCTCGGCGACGCGGGAGTCGACTACCGCCACGCCGTCGAGCCGGGCGGGCGATTGTCGGGCGAGCCGGGCGAGGAGCGGTTCGGCTGCCTGCGCGTCGCCGCGTTCCGCAGCTACGCGGCGCGGATGGGAACCGAACCGTGGCAGGCGGCGCTGGAGCGCGAGCTCGCCGAGCCGGCGCCGTGCTTCATGTGCGCCGAGACGCTCTGGTGGCGCTGCCACCGCCGCCTGATCGCGGAGCTGCTGCACGCCCGCGGCCACGAGGTCGTCCACCTGCTCGGCCCCGGCGAGCGGCAGGCGCACCGGCCGTGGGACGTCGCCGAGTCGAGGGACGGACGGCTCTACCTCTGCGGCGAGCCGGTCGCGTAGACAGGTACGCTCGCGGCATGTGCCGGAACATCCGCATCCTCTACAACATGGATCCGCCGACGTCGCGCGAGGAGATCCGCGACGCGGCGCTGCAGTACGTCCGCAAGGTGAGCGGCATGCAGAAGCCGTCGCGCGCGAACGGGGCGGCGTTCGACCATGCCGTCGAGGCGATCGCCCACGTCACGGAGCACCTGCTCGCCGACCTGGTGACGACGTCGCCGCCGCGCGACCGCGAGGTCGAGGCGGCCCGCCGCCGCGCGCGGGCCGAGAAGCGCTTCGGCCGCGCTGCTTGACCGGCGCGTGCCGCTCACGTCCGACGACGTGCGGCACCTTGCGCTCGCGCTGCCCGGCGCGACCGAGCAGGACCACCATGGCCGTCCCTCGTTCCGAGTGGGTGGGCGGATCTTCGCGACCCTCTGGGACGAGCGGCACGCGAACGTGATGATGGACGAAGGCGGCATCCGCACGGCAGTGCACGAGCGTCCCGAGACCTGCAGCGAAGTGTGGTGGGGAAAGCGACTCGCCGCGGTCCGCGTGGACCTGGACAGCGCGGAAGCCGACGTCCTCTCCGAGCTCCTGCGCGATGCCTGGGAGACCAAGGCGCCGGTGCGATCCCGGCGCGGCTGATGCGAGCCGCGCCGTTTCAAGGGTGTCCGCTTTTCGGGTCTACACCGCCGCCCGCGCCGCGGTGACGAACCGCAGCTCGGGAACCTCGTCGAGCTCGCCGACGTCCCGGGCCATCTCGAGGAACGTGTACAGACCCGCACGCTCGCGCGGGCCGAAGCGGTAGCGCAGCTTCTCGAAGTAGCGCGCGAGGAAGCCGGGCGGATAGCCGTAGCGCGCCGACGACTCGTGCGCGAGCAGCTCCGGCTCGGCGCGCGCCGCGCGCACCGACGCGACCAGCGCCTCCTCGAGCTCGGGCAGCTCGGGATGCGTCGGCTCCGGCGCCGCCCAGACGGCGAACACCATCGGCAGCCCGGTCCGTTCGAGCCACAGCCGGCCGAGGTCGTGGTGCGGCGTCGGGTCCTCGAACGCCGATCGCAGCGCCGCGTCGCCGATCAGCAGCGTCGCCTCGGCATCCTCGCCGAGAGGCACGTGCTCCGCGTCGGGAATCAGCACGCGCGTGAGGACGACGGACGTCGCCGACTCGGGCGTGACCGCCACCGTCCTGATCCGCTGGAGCGGCGTCTTCGAGACGAGCTGGATCGACTCGACCGCGCCCTCGCTCGACACGCAGAGACGCGGCAGCAGCCGCAGCCGGTCGGCGTGCCGCGCGTAGGCGATCGACGAGATCGGCGCGATGTCGAGCTCCCCGGCGACGACCTGCCGGTTGAGCTCCGTCGGCACGCCGACCACCTCCTCGACGTCCGCCTGCAGCCGGAAGAAGACCGGCGCCATGTTCACGTACCCGATGCGTCCGAGGCGGATCGCCATTCAGCCGGCCCGGTCGACGATCGCGTAGGTGAGCGCCTCGAGCTCGTCCCGGTGCGCCTCGGCGTCGAGGAACGAGCGGGCGCGCGCGGCGTAGTCGAGCGCCGCCTCGCGCGAGCGCGGGATCGCGTCGGTCAGGCCGACCCGCACGAGCGCGCCGTCGACGGGGCCGCCGGCGAGCGCGCGCCGCACCGCGTCGTCCTGCTGCGCTGCGAGCAGGAGCGGCATCGTCGGCGTCCCCTCGCGCAGATCGGTGCCGGGGATCTTGCCGGTCTCCTGCGTCTGGCCGGCACAGTCGAGGATGTCGTCGGCGATCTGGAACGCGATGCCGAGGTTCAGCCCGTAGGCGCCGAGGCGGACGTCGCCGCCCGACCCGAGCAGGCACGCCGCCTCGATCAGCTTGCCCGTCTTGAGCGCGCAGCGCTCGAGGTACGCGTCGATCGTGGTGTCCGGGTTGCGTGTCTGCAGGCGCTGCATCGCCTCGCCGCGTGCCAGGCAAAGCGCCGCGTCGGCGAGCGTCGTCACCGCCTGCTCGTCGCCCGTTCGCACGAGCACCGAGAACGCGCACGCGTAGAGGTAGTCGCCGGCGGCCAGCGCCGCGTCGGCGCCGAAGACCGACCACGCGGCGGGCATCCCGCGCCGCATCCGTGCGCCGTCGACGAGGTCGTCGTGGACGAGGGTCGCCATGTGCACGAGCTCGACGGCGACCGCCGCGGCGGCCGACGGCTCGCCCTCCGCCGTGAGGAAGCAGAGCAGCGGGCGCAGCCGCTTGCCGCCCGCCGACAGCGCCTCGCCGGCGACCTCGGCGGCCAGCCCGGGCTGAGCCGAGACGGCCTGCGCGAGCCCCGCCTCCACCTCCGCCATGTAGGTCGCGAGGCCCGGGGTGGCGTGGATCTCGGTGAGCGTGCTCACGACGCGGCACCCGTGTGCAGCGCGACGATCGAGCCCGCGAGCAGGCGGTAGCGAACGTCGGCGAAGCCGGCGTCGCCCATCATCCCCGCGAGCTCGTCCGCGCCCGGGAACCGCTTGACCGACGCGGGCAGGTAGCTGTAGGCCTCGCCGCCCGGAAGCAGGCGGCCGAGCAGCGGCACGATGCGGTCGAACCACAGCGAGTAGAAGAGCCGCAGCGGCCCGCGCGGGCGCGTGATCTCGAGCACCGCGACGCGGCCGCCGGGCCGCAGCACCCGCCGCAGCTCGCACAGCGCGAGCGGCAGGTCGGCGACGTTCCGGACGCCGAAGCCGACGGTCGCGGCGTCGAACGTGGCGTCCGCGAACGGGAGCGCGAGCATGTCGCCGCGCACCCACTCGACCGCAGGCGCCTTGCGGCGCGCGCGCTCGAGCATCCGCTCCGAGAAGTCGAGGCCCGTCACCCGCCCGGCGCCGGCGCGCAGCGCCGCCACGGCCAGATCGCCGGTGCCGCAGGCGGCGTCGAGGACGCGGTCGCCTTCGCGCACCACGGCGCGGGCGGCCAGGCGGCGCCAGCGGAGGTCGAGCCCCATCGTCATGACGCGGTTCATCACGTCGTAGACCGGCGCGATCCGGTCGAACATCGTGCGGACGGCCTCGGGTGCGAGCGTCACCGCGACACCTCCGTCTCCCCCCAGCGCGGCACGAGCGCGTTCTCGAGCCCGAGCTGGTCCAGGATGCGGGCGACGACGAAGTCGACGAGGTCGTCGACGGTCGCCGCGCCCGCGTAGAACCCGGGCGCGAGGAACAGGATCGTCGCGCCGGCCCGACGCAGCGTGAGCATGTTCTCGAGGTGGATCGCCGAGAGCGGCGTCTCGCGCGGGCAGAGAATCAGCTTCCGCTCCTCCTTCAGCGCGACCGAGGCGGCTCGGTGGATCAGGTTCTGCATCGCTCCCGACGCAACCGTGCCGAGCGTGCCCATCGAGCACGGGCAGATCACGTACGCGTCCACGCGCGCGGAGCCGGACGCGTACGGCGCACGCCAGTCGTTCGGCGCGTGAACCGTCACGCCGCGCCCCACGCCTTCCACGAAGCGCGCGGTCACCTCGTCCGCCGAGAGCCGCGCGTCGCCGTAGAGCTCGGTCGCGAGCACCTCGATCGCCGCGCCGGAGATGCAGACGCCGATCTCGCAGTCGGCGGCGGCGAGCGCGTGGAGCAGCCGGCGCGCGTACGGCGCGCCCGACGCGCCCGTGATGCCGAGGAAGACGCGCACTGCCGCGTGGAACACTACGCCGCGGGACGCGGATGCGGATCGAGGAAACTGTTTCGCGGCTTCGCCCGCGAAACAGCTTCGAAGCCTATTTGCCGCCCTTGGAGGACTCGAGGAAGGTGGCGAGCTTCTTCAGGTTATCCTCGCCCAGGCCGGCGAAGCTCGGCATCGGGCTGCCGCTGTTCACGCAGGCCGGGCACTTGAGGTGCGAGATCTGGAAGGCGATGCCCTTGTTCTTCGCGCCCTCCGCGGTGAGGTTCGGCGCGCCGAGGTTGTGGCCGCCGGACCCGTTGTAGGTGTGGCAGTTGAGGCAGCCGGAGACCGCGAAGAGCTTGGCGCCCGCGATCGCGGTCGGATTGTTCGAAAAGCCCTCCGACTTCGCCCAGCTCGGCACCTTCGCGAGCAGCTCGCTGCCGAGCGCCTCCTTCGCGGTCGCGCCCTTGTAGGTGAGCACGCCCATCGAGATGACGACGAGGATCGCGGCGACGATCGCGACCGGCCTCCGCAGCAGGCGCCGCTCGAACCGCACGTCGAGGAACGGGATCGCGATCAGCAGCAGCAGGCAGATCGTCGGGATGCCGATCGTCCCGAGGATGACCGAGTTCGGCCATTTGAAGATCCGCAGCAGGTAGAAGAGGAAGTAGAAGTACCAGTCGGGCCGCGGGACGAAGTTGATCGTCCCCGGGTCGGCCGGCTTGTCGTACAGCGGCCCGAGCCAGCCTGCCGCGGCCGGCTGGTGATGGTTGCCCGGCGTCGTGTACTTCCACACGATCGCGAGCCCGATGATCACCGCCACGACAACGAGCGACATGACGGTGTCGTGGAACATCGCGTACGGGTAGAACGGCTTCCCGCGCTCCTTGACGTCCGCCTTGTACTGCTGGAAGACGCGGCGCCGTTCGACGAGACGGTCCGACGCCATCAGCGAACCGCCCTGCGCGTCCGCGGGCTGACGAGCCCCGCGCGACCGCCGCCGTTCGGAGACGCGCCGTCGAGCGGACCCGTGCCCGCGGCCTCCTTCGACCACGGCGGCGACGACACGCCGAGCCGCACCACGAGGTACAGGTGCAGCCCGATCAGCGCGAAGATCCCGCCTGGGATCAGCAGCATGTGGATCGAGTAGAAGCGCGACAGCGTGTCGGCGTTGATGTACGTGCCGCCCTGCAGGAACTGCGCGAGGAACGGCCCGAGGAACGGCGCGGTGCCGTTGATGTTGATGCCGACGACCGTCGCCCAGTACGCCGTCTGGTCCCACGGCAGCAGGTAGCCCGTGAAGCCCTCGCCGAGGCCCATCGCGAGCAGCAGCACGCCGATGATCCAGTTCAGCTCGCGCGGGTACTTGTAGGCGCCGAACAGGAAGACGCGCCCCATGTGCATGAACATCAGGATGATGAAGACGGAGGCGCCCCAGCGGTGCATGCCGCGCACGAGCCAGCCGGCGAAAACGTCGTTCGTGATGTGCTGGATCGACGCGTACGCGTCCTTCGGATCCGGCTTGTAGTACATCGCGAGGATCACGCCGGTCGTCGCCTGCACGAGGAAGGCGGTGAGCGTCGCCGAGCCGAGGGTCTGGAACCAGTTGATGTCCCCCGGCACCTTGCGGAAGAGGAAGTACTTGACGCCGCCGATCAGCCCGGACCGCTCCTCGAGCCAGTCGAGCGGGTACAGGATCGTCTGCTGGAGCTGCTGGGTACGGGTGAGCCTGCGCGTCGCCATCGTCGTTTCCTAGTGCGGTGGCTGCACCGGGTAGAGCCACGACTCGATCCCGTTCACGTGCTCGCCCGGGAACGAGAACGCCCACTTGTGGATCTTCGCCGTCGCTCCCGCGCCGTCGACGTGGGAGACCGAGTACGGCCGGCCGAGGAACAGGTGGCCGTTGCGGATCGAGAACGAGTAGCGGTCGAGCGCGCGCACCGGCGGGCCCGCGATGCGGTTGCCCTCGGTGTCGTACTGGCCGCCGTGGCAGGGGCAGCCGAAGCCGGCGATCGACACCGTCGGGATGAGGGTCACGTCCTGGAAGTGCTTGGTCGCCTTCGAGTCGAGCGGGCCGTTCGGCTGCACCGGGCAGCCGAGGTGCGCGCAGTGGTTCGAGATGATCGTGAAGCTCGGCTGGCCGTTCAGCTGGCCGTTGTACCGGACGAACGCGGTGCGCCTGGAGACGAAGCCCTGCGAGGCGTCCGACGTGAACGTGGTGACGACGTACTTGCCCTCGGGGAAGTCCGTCAGCGGGCCGAGGTCGTGGTCCTTCTGCCCCTGCTTGAGGAACGGCGGGATGACCATGAAGCCGAGCGCGGGGACGGTAACCATGCCGCCGATCACGCCGCCGAGGCCGAGCGTCGAGAGCTCGAGGAACCTCGACCGCGGGAAGCGCTCGTCCGGCCCCGCGTGCGGCATCGCAGGCCCGCCCTCGGGCGCCGGCAGCGGCGGCCCAGTCGGCCGCTCGGGCGGCACGTCGGGAACGTGCGCGAGCGGCGTTCCGGCCGTGAGGTCGCGGACCCAGAGGAAGCCGAACGCGATCGCGAGGACGCCGCCGAGCCCGACGATGTACCAGGAGACGATCAGCCCGACGAGCAGCACGACGATGCCGACGGCCACGCCCACCGGCCAGAGGCTGGGCCCGGGGACGTGCGGGTGTTCGTCGTGGGGCTGCAACGAAGCCTCAGCGGGGATTCAAGCGGTCGTCTCGGCGGGCGGTCAACGTCGTAACAAGCGCCGCGAACTCTGACGGATCCGCGCCGGCGGCGCACCGGGAGCGGCGTCGATACCGTACTCCGCCCACCGCCGGTCGACGAGCGCCTTCACCTCGTCGCTCATCTCGATCTCCGGCGGCCACTCGCGCGCGCCCTCCGCCGGCGACTTCGCGGTCGCGTCGATGCCGATCTTGCCGCCGAAGAACTGCAGCGTCGGCGCGTGGTCGAGGTGGTCGAGCGGGCCCTCCGAGAGCAGCACGTCGCGCTTCGGGTCGACGTTGGCGCCGACGTAGAACAGCACCTGCGCGTAGTCGTGCACGTCGACGTGCTCGTCGACGACCACGATGCCCTTCGTCAGGCTGAGCAGCCCGAGCCCCCAGATCGCGTGCATCACCTTGCGCGCGTGGCCGGGGAAGCGCTTGCGGATCGAGACGATCACGAGGTTGTGGAAGGCGCCCGCGACGGGCAGGTCGTAGTCGACGATCTCCGGCACGGTCATCCGCACCGCGGGCAGGAAGATGCGCTCCGTCGCCTTGCCGAGCCACGCGTCCTCCTGCGGCGGCTTCCCGACGACGATCGACGGGTAGATCGCGTCGCGCCGCATCGTCATCGCCGTGACGTGGAACACCGGGAACGGCTCGACCGCCGTGTAGAAGCCGGTGTGGTCGCCGAACGGCCCCTCGGCGACCTCCTCGCCTCGCTCGAGGTAGCCCTCGAGGACGATCTCCGCCTGGGCCGGCACCTGGACGTCGACGGTGACGCCCTTCACCACCTCGACCGGCTCCCCGCGCAGGAAGCCGGCGACCATCAGCTCGTCGACGTGCTTCGGCAGCGGCGCGCTCGCGCTGTACGTGGTGACGGGGTCGAGGCCGAGCGCGACGGCCGCCTCGAGCCTGCCCTCGGCGAAGAGGTAGTCGGCGCGGCCGTCCTTGTGGATCTGCCAGTGCATCGCCGTCGCGCGCGGCCCGAGCACCTGCAGGCGGTACATGCCGACGTTGCGGCCGCCGGTGCGCGGGTCGTGGGTGATCACCGCCGGGAGCGTCACGAACGGCGCGCCGTCTCCCGGCCAGCACGTCTGCACCGGCAAAAGCCCGAGGTCGACGTCGTCCCCGGTCAGCACCACCTCCTGGCAGGCGCCGCGACGGACTGAGCGCGGCCGCGAGTCGGCGATCGACTTGAGCGTCTTCAGGCCGCGCACCTTCGCCGCGAGCCCCTCGGGCGGCTGCATCTCGAGCACCTCCGCCAGCCGGGCGGCGACGTCGTCGAGCCGTTCGGCGCCGAACGCGAGGCACATCCGGCGCTCGGTGCCGAACTGGTTGATCAGCAGCGGGTGCTCGGAGCCGCGCGGGCGCTCGAACAGGAGCGCCGGGCCGCCCGCCTTGACCGTGCGGTCGACGATCTCCGTGATCTCGAGGTGCGGGTCGACCTCCGCGGAGACGCGCACGAGCTCTCCTTCGCGCTCGAGCAGCGCGATCCAGTCGCGCAGGTCGCGGGCGACTGCCACCGCCGCAGTCTACGGGCGCAAACTCCCGTCCTTAGTTCACGTCGTGAACTAAGGACGCGGGTTATCCCTGCCGGTAGCGGGGGTCGTTGTGTGCGGCCACCGCGAGCAGGAGGTCGTGCAGCCGCTGGCGCTCTGCGCGGTCGAGCCCGCCGAGGAACTCGTCCTCGACGCGCCGGGAGATCGCGCGCAGCTCCGCCAGCTTCTGCTCGCCCTCGGGCCGCAGGCTGACGAGGTGGCGCCGGCGGTCGGCCGGGTCGCGCTTGCGCTCGATCAGGCCCTGCTCCTCGAGCTCGTCCAGCAGCCCCACGAGCCAGCTGCGGTCGTAGCCGAGCGCGTCGGCGATCGCCCCCTGGGTCTCGCGCGGCTTCTCGGCGAGCGTGCAGAGGACGCCGTGGTGATACGGGTTGACGCCCGCCTCCTCGTAGGCGGCGAACGTCCGGTCCTTGATCGCCCAGCCGAGCCGCTTGAGCAGGAACGAGGTGCTCTTGACCAGCTCCCGCGGCGGCCGGACGGGCGGCTTCTCGGTGGCGATGGTGGCTTCCGTGGTCATCGGCTCGAAGTGTAGCTCGTCTTACGGTCGGCTTGTGCTATCGTTGAGCGGTTCCATGATTCAGGAAGGAGATCGATGGCAGATACCGCCATAGGAACCCTCTCGCGTCGAGCGCGCTGGGCCGCCCTCGCGCTGGTCGTCGCCGCGCAGTTCATGGTCGTGCTCGATCTGTCGATCGTGAACGTCGCGCTCGCGGCGATCAAGTCCGACCTGCGCTTCTCGCCGCCCGGCCTCCAGTGGGTGGTGAGCGCGTACGCGCTGACCTTCGGCGGCTTCCTGCTCCTCGGCGGCCGCCTCGCGGACGTCCTGGGCCGCCGCCGGCTGTTCGTCGCCGGCATCGTCGTCTTCACCGTCAGCTCCGCCCTCTGCGGTCTCGCGTGGTCGACGGCCTCGCTCGTCGTGTTCCGCGCCCTGCAGGGCGTGGGCGGCGCGCTCTTCGCGCCGGCGGGGCTCTCGCTGCTGATGACCGTGTTCCGCGAGGGTCGCGAGCGCAACCTCGCGCTGGGGATCTGGGGCGCCGCCTCCGGAACCGGGGCGGCCGTGGGTGTGCTGCTCGGCGGTGTGCTCACGTCCTACCTCGACTGGCCGTGGGTCTTCTACATCAACGTGCCGGTGGGCCTGGCGGTGACGCTGCTCGCCCCGCGGCGCCTGCCCGAGAGCCGCGCCGACGGGATCGGCAGGCACTTCGACCTCGCCGGAGCGACCTCCGTCACGGGATCGCTGATGCTGCTCGTGGTCGCGCTCACCAAGGCTACGCAGGACGGCTGGGGCAGCGTGCAGACGCTGGCGCCGCTCGCGGCGTCGATCGCGCTCGCCGCGGCGTTCGTCGCGGTCGAGCGGCGCGCGACCTCGCCGCTGCTGCCGGCGGCCGCCTTCCGCGGCAACACGCTCGGCATCGGCGCGCTGATCACGACCGTCGTCGCCTCGGTCGCGTTCGCGCAGTTCTTCCTGCTGACGCTGTACCTGCAGCAGGTGCTGCACTACTCGGCCGCGCGCACCGGCCTCGCGTTCGCGGTGATCGCAGGGACCGTCGCGATCACGTCGAACCTCGCGCAGGGCGTCGTCGGCCGGCTGGGGCCGCGCCGGGTGCTGGCGGCCGGGCTGCTCTCGGCGGCGGCCTCGCAGGCGCTGCTGACCCGGCTGCCGACCCACGGCAGCTACGTCGTCGACCTGCTGCCGTCGTTCGTCCTGATCGGGATCGGGCTCGGCGTGAGCTTCGTCGCCGTGACGATCGCGTCGCTCCAGGGCGTTCCGCCGGCGCACGCCGGGATCGCCTCCGGCCTCGTCAACGTGAGCCGCCAGATCGGCGGCGCCGTGGGCCTGGCGGCGATGACCACCGTCGCCTCGTTCGCCGCCCATCACTCGACGACCGCCGCCGCCACCGTCCACGGCGACCGCGTCGCGTTCGGCGTCCTGACGGTGCTCGCGCTCGCCGCCGCGGTCGCGACGCCGGCGCTCCGGCCGCACCGGCCCGAGACGGCGCCGGCCGCGGCGCCGCTCGAGCCCGCCCTGAGGGAGGCGGCATGACCGCCGCCGTGGAGCGCGAGGTGCGCGACTTGGTGCTGCAGGCGCGCGGCCTCGAGCTCGTCCGCGATCTGCTCGCGACGCGGGGCGCCACCAGCGACGAGCTCGAGAGCCACACGCGCGAGCTCGAGCGCGTCAAGCGGAAGCTCGTCGCGCAGCTTTTCGACTGAAACGCGCGGCCGGGCTCGCCGTCAGTAGTAGAGACGGCGCGCCCGGCGGCGCGCCCGCCGCCGGTTCCCCGCCCAGTGCGTGAGCTCGCCGAGGGCGATCACCGCGAGGAAGATCAGGCCCACGATCAGCATGCCGAGGATGACGTGGGTGCCTTCGCTGACGGCGTCGGCGATCACGGCGCGACTCTACACGTCCACTGACGCGAGCCGGCCGGTTCGGGCGGCGTCTCGTCGCCCCTCGCGGCGTCCTCGGTCGCGTTGATATGACCTCATATCAACGCTTCCTGCGTCCTTGCGAGGAACGACGATCCGGGCGCCGGATAGCGCGGCCGTTCGCGTCAGTGGACGCGTGCGGAGTGACGCGCCAGAGCGGCCTCGACCTCCACCTCCGACGGCTCGCCGCCGAGGCTGCGCGCGGCGTCGACCCAGGCCTCGGCGTCGCCGTCCGCGCCCTCGGCCCGCAGCGCGGCGCACCGCGAGATCAGCCGCGACATCGCCTCGACCGCGTCGACGCCGCCGACGGACGCGATCCGCACGAGCCCGTGCGCGTACAGGTAGTCACCGAGCAGCACCGCGTCGTCGCGGTCGGGCGGGCGGAAGAGCCGCGGCGTGCCGTAGTGCACGAGGTACGCCTCGTACACGGTCTCCAGGCCGAGCGCGAAGGGCGCCGGCGCGAGCGGCGAGAACACCTCCTCCCACTCCGGCTCGGCGCGCAGCGAGCTCGCCCAGACGTCGCTCTCGGCGCAGGCGCCGCCGGCGATCGCGTCAGGAAGCGAGCGCATCCGCGACCGCCTCGACCGTCCGCTCGATCGTCTCCTCGTCGTGGGCCAGTGACGGGAACCAACACTCGTACTGGCTGGGCGGCACGTAGATCCCCCGCTCGAGCAGCCCGCGGAAGAGCCGCGCGAACGGCTCCGGGTCGAGGTGCTCGAACCGCTCGACGGGCGCCTCGCGGGCGGGGAAGAGCGTCAGCAGCGCCCCCACCCGCTGCACGCGCCCGAACGGCGCGAGCCCCCGTTCGAGCAGCGCCGCCCGCCGCTCGAGCTCCTCGTACACGGCCGGGTCGGCGAGCCGGGGCAGCACCGCGAGGCCGGCCGCGGTCGCAAGCGGGTTCCCGCTCAGCGTTCCGGCCTGGTAGACGTGCCCCACGGGCGCGAGCCGCTCCATCAGGTCGCCCCGGCCGCCGAACGCGGCGAGCGGCAGCCCGCCGCCGACGATCTTGCCGAGGATCGTCAGGTCGGGAAGCACGCCGTAACGCTCCTGCGCGCCGCCGCGCGCGACGCGGAACCCGCTGATCACCTCGTCGAAGACGAGCAACGCGCCGCTCGCGTCGCAGAGCGCCCGCAGCGCCTCCAGGAACCCCGGCGAGGGCGGAACGCAGCCCATGTTGCCGGCGACCGGCTCCACGAGCACCGCCGCGAGACCCTCGCCGTACCGCTCGACCGCCGCCGCGGCCGCCTCGACGTCGTTGTAGTCGACGACGATCGTGTCCGCGGCCACAGCGGTCGGCACGCCGGGCGACGCCGGGATCGAAAGGGTCGCGAGCCCCGAGCCCGCGCGCGCGAGGAACGGGTCGGCGTGGCCGTGGTAGCAGCCGGCGAAGACGAGCACGCGGTCGCGGCGAGTCGCGGCGCGCGCGAGCCTGACCGCGGCCATCGCCGCCTCGGTGCCCGAGGACACGAGCCGCACGAGCTCGACCGACGGCACGGCGGCGACGATCTCCTCCGCCAGCTCGACCTCGCGCTCGGTCGCCGCGCCGAAGCTCGTCCCGTCGAGCGCCGCGGCGCGCACCGCCTCCACCGTCGCGCGGTCGGCGTGCCCGAAGAGGAGCGGACCCCACGACTGCACCCAGTCGACGAGCCGCCGCCCGTCGGCGGTCTCGACGTACGCGCCGTCGCCGCGCGCGACGAACAACGGCTCGTCGACGCCGACCGCGCGCATCGCGCGCACCGGCGAGTTGACGCCGCCGGGGATCACGCGGCGGGCGCGCCGCCAGAGCGTCGACGTCTGGACCAGCAAGCGCCTACAACCAGCCGGCGTAGTCGCGCGCCCAGTACGTGAAGACGAGGTCGGCGCCGGCCCGGCGGATCGCGGTGAGCGTCTCGACGACCGCGGCGCGCTCGTCGAGGTCGCCGGCCGCGCCGGCCGCCTTCAGCATCGCGTACTCGCCCGAGACGTTGTAGGCCGCGAGCGGCAGGTCGAACCGGTCGCGCGCGGCGCGCAGCACGTCGAGGTACGGCAGCGCCGGCTTCACCATCAGCACGTCGGCGCCCTCCGCCGCGTCGAGCTCGAGCTCGCGCAGCGCCTCGCGCACGTTGCCGGGGTCCATCTGGTAGCCGCGCCGGTCGCCGAACGACGGCGCCGAGCCGGCGGCGTCGCGGAACGGGCCGTAGAACGCGGAGGCGTACTTCGCGGAGTACGCGACGACCGGAGTGTGCGGGAGCCGCTCGCGGATCGCGGCGACGCGGCCGTCCATCATGTCGCTCGGGCACACCGCGTCGGCGCCCGCCTCGACGTGCGAGACGGCGGTGCGCGCGATCAGCTCGAGCGACGCGTCGTTGTCCACGCGGTCGCCGTCGAGGACGCCGCAATGGCCGTGCGACGTGTACTCGCAGAGGCAGACGTCGGTGAGCAGCAGCAGCTCGGGGAACCGCGGGCGCAGCGCGCGCAGCGCGCGCTGCACGATGCCGTCGTCGATCCACGCGCCGGAGCCCTCGTCGTCCTTCTCCTCCGGGATGCCGAAGAGGATCACCGCGCGCAGGCCGAGCCGGACGAGCTCCTCGCACTCCGCCACCACGCCATCGACCGTGTGGCGCGCGAGCGCGGGCAGCCGCTCGTTGCGAAGCGCCTCCGGGGCGACGAAGAGCGGCATGACGAGGTCGTCGACCGAGAGCGAGGTCTCGCGCACGAGGTCGCGCAGCGCCGGCGAGGCGCGCAGGCGGCGCAGGCGCGTGACGGGGAACGAGCTCACAGCGGAAGGGTACGTTCGACCGGGGGCTCGTCGAGCAGCTCGACCTCCACCGGCACGGGGCCGGCGCCGGTCCAGGCCTCGAGCCGGATACGGTCGCCGAAGAACTCCCACACGGCGCGGCCGACGGCGAGCACCGGCAGCGCGATCAGCGCGCCGGGGAGCCCGTAGATCTCGGCGCCGGCCGCGAGGCCGAAGATCACGAGCAGCGGGTGCAGCCTGAGCGCGCTGCCCATCACCTTCGGCACGACGACGTGGCCCTCGATCTGGTGGATGCCGAGGAAGAGCAGCACCACCCACAGCGCCGACAGCGGGTGCACGACGAGCGCGTAGATCACGGCCGGGATCGCGCCGAGCCACGGGCCGAGGTACGGGATGATCTCGGTGACGGCGACCCACGCGCCGAACAGGAGCGCGTACTGCTGCGCGTTCGGCAGCGCGCCCGCGACGGCGAGAACCCAGAGGCCGACGCCCGCGCTCGTGCCGATGATCAGGCTCAGCGCCGCCTGACCACGCACGTAGGAGACGAGCGCCGTCTCCATCCGCAGCAGCAGCGGGCGTTCGCCGGGCCGCGGCGGGAAGCGCCGGTCGATCGCGCGGCCGAGCCGCTGCATGTCGATCAGCATGTAGATCGAGATCACGAGCAGCAGCACCGCCGAGAACAGCGTCTTGCCGATCGAGATGGCGGCGCCCTCGACGAAGGACACGATCCGGTGCGTGTACTTGCCGACGTCGCGCTGGCGGATCTGGCGGACGAGGCGGTGACCGCTGCGCTCGACCTTCACCGAGCGTAGGTGGTGGTGGTTCAGCCACCGCTGGAGCCGGTCGACGTCGCGGTCGGCCGACGTCTGTCCGGACGGCCCGTGAGGATGCGTGAAGTAGTCGTTGAAGCGGTTCGCCGCGGTCCGCGTCTCGGAGACGACGGCCGTGACGACCCCGAGGATGACCAGGCCGAGCGCGACCGCAAACGCCAGGTACACGCACGCGACCGCGAGGCCGCGCGGGAGGCGCACCCGCTGCAGCCCGCGCACGAGCGGGTCGAGGAGCAGCGCGATCAGCGCCGCGACGAGGAAGAGGAAGACGACGTGACCCGCCGCCGAGGCGAGCACCCAGCCCAGCAGCAGGAGGAGCGGCAGGCCCACCAGCTGGATCCACCGCGGAACGACGATCCGCGGCTGCGTGCCGGGAGGCCCGGGGGTCACGCGACCGATCGTACAGCGGTCGTCGCGCACCTCCGCCCGCCCGACTGGGAGTGGTCGTTCGCGGTCGACGGGGCGCTCGCGCTCGACCGTCACGAACTCTGGGACGAACCCGAGCAGCGAAGCCGGGCGGCGCTGTCACAAACAGCCCGGTTGAAAGGCCCGGAGGCGTCCGCTACGGTGCCCCGGATGTCGCCCCCCGTGGCCTCTCGCCGCGCGCGTCGAGCGGCGCGGCGCCTCCAGCAGGCACGCGAGCGCCGGCGGCGGCGCCTGGCGCTGCTCCTCGCCGTCGCCTGCGTCGTGACGGTCGTCGCGTCGCTGTCGGCGTTCGGCGGGTCCGGCCGCACCCCGGAGCCGCCCCCCGCGAGCGCGGCCCCGTCGACGCTCGTGCCCGCCGGGCCGCCGCTGCCGGAGGTGGTCGCGAACATCGGCGCGCTCCACGTCCAGCTGCCGATCCCGCAGTCCCGCGTGACGGCGATCGGGTACCAGGGCGGCAGCGAGGGCGCGCTCGCGCTCGACCCGGTGGGGACTCAGGCCAACGAGGGGCTCGTGAAGCGCCTCCTGCACGCGATCGTCGGCGGCTCCTCGGGCCGGCCCCGCTGGTACCAGCTTCCGGGCGGCGTCGGCCCGCCGACGTCGGCGCTCGACGTCGGCGCTCCCGCCGGGACCGACGTGTACTCGCCCGTCGACGGGACCGTCGTCGGCATCTCGCCGGTCGTGCTGAACGGCAGGCGCTACGGCTCGACCGTGGAGGTCCAGCCGACCGCGGCGCCGTCGCTCGTCGTCGACGTCTCGCACGTCGGCGTCGACCCCTCGCTCATCGTCGGCTCGGCCGTCACCGCCGGCGGCTCCAAGCTCGGCGAGGTCGTCGACTTCTCGCGGGCGGAGCACCAGGCGCTCGCGCGGTACACGAACGACGTCGGCAACCACGTCGCCGTCGAGATCCACCCGAGCGCGACGCTGCAGATCCAGTAGGCGGGCCTCGGGGCGTTGCGGATCCTGTTCGTGGCCGACGTGTTCGGCGCGCCCGGCCGTCGAGCGGTGGAGACGCGTCTGCCCTCCCTGCGCACGGAGCTCGGCGTCCACTTCTGCGTCGTCAACGGCGAGAACGCCGCCGCCGGCCGGGGCATCACCGCCAAGATCGCCGAGCGGCTGCTCGCGTCGGGGGCCGACGTCGTCACCCTCGGCAACTGGACGTGGGGCCAGCCGGGCTTCGCGCCCTACCTCTCCGGCACCGACCGCGTGCTGCGCCCGGCGAACCTGTCGCCGCACACGCCCGGCGGCGGCTTCGCCGTGCACGACGGCGTGGCGGTGATCAGCCTCCTCGGCGTGTTCTCGCTGACGCCGTTCGAGAGCCCCTTCGTCGTCGCCGACCGGCTGGTCGAGGAGGCACGCCGGTCGACGCCCGTCGTCGTCGTCGACTTCCACGCCGAGGCGACGAGCGAGAAGGTCGCGCTCGCGCGCTACCTCGACGGGCGCGCGACGGCGGTGATCGGAACGCACACCCACGTGCAGACGAGCGACGCCCGCGTGCTCGCCGGCGGCACGGCGGCGATCACCGACGCGGGCATGACGGGACCGCACGACTCCGTGATCGGCAGCGAGCCGGAAGGCGCGATCAGGCGCTTCGTCACCGGCATGCCGGTGAGGCTGGAGCCGGCGAGCGGCGACGTGCGCATCGAGGGCGTCGTCGTCGACTGCGACGACGAGGGGCGCGCGACGCGCTGCGAGGCGCTACGCGTCGGCGTCGACGCCGTGTAGCGGCAGCGCCAGCACGGCGGCGAGCACGACCAGCACGAGGTCGCGCGCGAGCACGACGCCCGCGAGGTGGAAGTCGTCCGCGTACGCGAAATAGCGGCTCGGGAACCACACCTGCGTCAGGACGAGCGCGGCGGTCAGCAACGCCGTGGCCGCAGCGCCGCGCCGTCCGTGCACGAGCGGGACGAGCGGCACGAGCCAGATCAGGAACTGCGGCGAGAGCACCTTGCCGAACGCGACGAAGACTGCGGTCGCCGCCGCCGAGACGCGCAGCAGGCGGTCGCGGCTCGCTTCGCCGCGCGCGAACCAGAGCCACAGCGCGACGAGGAGGACGACGGTCGCCGCGGTCTGGAGCGCCGCCACGGCACCCTCGCCGGCCAGGTTCTGCGAGCCGTGCGAGTCGACCACGCGCGGGTGCCCGAACGTGGTCAGGAACGCGGCGCCGAGGCTTTCGATCTGCAGCGGCCGCGACGCCTGGCCGCGGAGGCTCGCCCACAGGCCGTGCGGCGCGACCACTACGAACGGCACGAAGAACGCGCCCGCGGTGACGACCCCCGCCGCCGCCGCGCGGAGCCGGCCGCGCCGGTGCGACCAGACGAGGGCCGGGGGCACCAGCACGAGCGGCCAGAGCTTCGCCGCGACGGCGATCCCGAGCATCGCCCACGCGAGTCGGTGGCGCTCCGCCACCAGCGCCGCGAGCGTCCCCGTGACGAGGAGCGCGGGCCAGAGGTCGAAGCGCGAGAAGATCAGCGAGCCGACGAGGAGCGGCGAGACCGCCACGTAGGCCGCGGCCGCGCCGCGCAACTCGGCGACCGCGCCGACGAGCAGCACGCCGCAGGCCTCCATGAGCAGCGAGAACGCGAGCGCGTAGTCCCGCGCGAACGAGGGCAGCGCAAACACGGGCAGCGCCGCCGGCGGGTACTCGACCGCGAAGTCCCGGTACGGGACCTGCGCGTGGTGGACGATCAGATCGCCGTAGCGCTGGTAGGTCGGCGTGTCGACGATCTGGTCACGTGCCCAGAATCCGACGTGGACGAGCGCGTAGCAGGCGACGAAGACGCCCGCCCCGGCAAGGGTGCCAGCAAGGCGAGCGCGACGAACGGGAAGAACCACGGCAGGTAGAGATAGAACCAGTGTGTGAGGACGAGCTCGAATCCGATCAACAGCGCAGCGGTGAGCGAGGCGAGGCGAAGCGGCGAGCGTACTCGCGGCCACCAGCCGAGCGCCGCCGCGGCGGCGACGAGCAGCACCTCGAGCACGATCTGAACCGCGTGCAGGTTCGGCAGCCCTTTCGCGTGGTACTGGCGCCAGTCCCAGATCGAGAAGGGCGACGAGCGCCCGAGCTGGTAGTGGATCGTGCGGTCGTAGAAGACGCGGAGCGCGTGCGGCAGCGACGGCTCGAGCAGGAGGATCGAGAACGCGGCGACGGTCGCGACGGCGAAGCCGAGCGCGGTGCGCGCCGCGGGCCGCGGCCGGCGCGCCTCCGGGTAGCCGAGCCACAGGGGGACGACGAGGAGCGACGCGAACTTCGTCCACCCGGCGAGCGCGGCGAACGCACCGCGCGCGAGGTCGCTCGTGACGAACGCGAACCCCCAGATCAGGAACGCGGGCATGATCGCGTCGTTCGTATTCGAGCTCGCGGCGTACTGCGTGAACGGCCACGCGGCCCACGCGAACGCGAGCGTCGCGGCGAGGCGGTTGCCGCCGAAGCGCCGTCCGACCACGACGAGCCCGAGCAGGCACAGCGCGTCGAACAGGATGGTCGTCGCCTTCACCGCGGGCAGCGAGTCCCACCTGCCGCTCCAGCCGAAGATCCAGTAGCCGGGCAGGTAGGCCTCGTAGGAGACGGGGCCGTAGGTGTCGCCGAGCGGGTTCGCGGTCTCGCAGCGGCCGTTCGTCTGGACGCGGTCGCGGATCTCGCCGTCGGCGTCCGCCGGACCGCAGGCCGGACGTGAGCCCTCGATCGGGAAGTGGCCGTACGGGCTCTGCCCGTGCGAGATGCGCTCGGCGCCGATCACGCCCGAGTACCCGACGTCGATCACGTTCGACGCGCGCACGTCGAGGCCGAGGCGGAACCCCGCCGTGAACACCGTCGCCGCCGCGAGCAGCCACACGGGCCAGACGGCGCGGCCGCGCGACGGCCGGTCGCGGCGCGCGATCCACGCGCAGCGCACGAGCAGCCAGACGAGCGGCGGGTAGACCAGCGGCATCGCGGCGAAGACGTTGCCGCGGTTGAAGAACCAGAGCGAGACCGAGAACGAGAGCAGCGCGAGCACGTCGACGCTGCGGACCGAGAACGGCCGCCGCCAGTCGACGAGCCCGATCAGGAAGAGCGCGCAGAACGCGAGCCACACGCGGTAGCTGTTGATCTCCGTGCCGCCGAACGCGCCCGGATAGCCGCGCGCCATCTTCCACGCGACCTGCGGCCCGGTCCAGGCCTCGAGGACAGCGCCGGTGCGATCGTTGACCTTGCCCGTCGCGATCTCGAGCTCGTTCGACCCCTTGCCGGACCAGACGTCCACCGTCCACTGCCCCTTCGCGTAATCCGCCTCGGTCAGCGGATGCGGCGGGTAGCGCGTCAGCCAGTCGTGCACCTTCGGGTCGTCGAGGAAGAAGCGCGTCGCCTGCGTCGAGGTCAGGCGCGGCTTCGAAGGCGCGAGCGGCGACGAGCCGCCGAGGGCGCCGGCCGCTCCCGTGATCCCGGTGCTCGTGCCCGCGTACGCCGCCGGCGCGAGCGCCAGCGCGGCCGCGAGCGCGAACAGGAGCCTCACTCCGCCGGGCGAGAGCGACCGCCGGCCCGGGACGCCCGGAAGGACCAGAGCTTGTTGCCGAGGAAGTTCAGCGGGGTGACGAGCACGATCGCCGCCGCCTCGGACACGATCTTGCCCCAGCCGAGCCAGTCGAGGAAGACGGCGAGCCAGAGCTGGTTCACGCCGAACGCCGCCAGCGAGACGACGTAGAACCGCATGCCCTGCAGCGCGAAGCTCCCCTTCTGGCCGGCGAACGTCCAGTGGCGGTTCCACCAGTAGTTGCTCGCGGCCGAGACGACGAACGACACGGCGGCCGCGCCGTGCGCGCCGATGCCGAGCAGGGCACGGTAGACGAGGAGGTTGATGACGAAGCCGGTCGCGCCGACGACGCCGAACTTCGCGAGCTGTACCCAGTTCGGCGGGTGGCGGAGGGCGCGGGCGGTGCGGGCGGCGACGCGGGAGGAGGCGGACACGAGGCTGGCGCGACGTTAGCGGACGAGCGGCACGAATCGCACCGGCGAGAGCGTTCGCAGCGTCGTCCCGCGCTCGCTTGGCTCGACCGAGACGAGCCACTGCTCGCCCTCGCGGCCGAGCGGCAGGACGAGCCGGCCTCCGGGCGCGAGCTGCGCGAGCAACGCGGGCGGTGGCTCGGGCGCGGCCGCGGCGACGGCGATCGCGTCGAACGGCGCCCGCTCGGGGACGCCGGCCCAGCCGTCGCCGAGGCGAAGGTCGACGCGGTCCGCATAGCCCGCCTCCTCCAGGCTCGCGCGTGCGCGCGCGGCGAGCTCGGGAATGCGCTCGATCGACACGACCTCGCCCGCGAGCTCGGCGAGCACCGCCGCCTGGTAGCCGGAGCCGGTGCCGACGTCGAGCACGCGCTCGTCGCCCGTGAGCCGGAGCCCCTGGCAGATCAGCGCCACGATGAACGGCTGCGAGATCGTCTGGCCGTGCGGGAGCGCGAGCGCCGCGTCGGCGTACGCGTACCGCCGCTCGCGCTCCGGCACGAAGAGCTCGCGCGGGACGCGCCGCATCGCTTCCAGCACGCGCCGGTCGTCGATGCCCCGCTCGACGAGCTGACGGTCGATCCAGTCGCTCACGCGGCGACGCCGAAGTGGCGTGCGACGAGCCCCTTGATGCCGGTGATCGAGCCCGGGGGCGGGCCGAGGCCGACCGAGAGCATCGGCACCTCGGAGTCGACCGTGTCGAGCGACCCGTGGCTGCCGCCGCCCAGGTGGTGCCGTCCGGCGAGGTCGACGAACTCGTAGCCCGGGGCGGCGGACACCATCACCTCGCCCGCGTTCGGGTTCCGCAGCGCGGCGGCGACCCGCGTGCGCCCGTCCGGGACCTCGTCGAGCAGCGCCTCGTCCTCGTCGCCGTCGCGGCGCGCGACGACGCGGCCGTCCTCGAGGAAGACGACCACGCCGGCGGCGGGCTCGGCATCGAAGCGTGCCGCGACCGCGCGCGGCTCGGCGGTGTAGACCATCGCGGCGCGGTTCGAGGCCGTGACGAGATCGTCGCCGGCCTCGAGCCGCACCGTTCGCTCCACCTTCGACTGGCCGTGGTCGGAGCACACGAGCACCGCGTAGCGCTCCAGGAACTCGTCGGGCCCGCCGGCCGCGTCCATCAGCGCCCCGATCGCCGCGTCGCTGCGCACGAGCGCCTCCCGGGTGCCGTCGGGCCCGTACGCGTGCGACGCGTAGTCGTAGTCCGGGAGGTAGAAGACGAGCAGGTCGAAGCCGTCGCGCGTCACGAGCCAGCGGCCGACGGCGGCCGCGTACGCGTCGATCGAGCCGAGCGATCGGTTCCGCACGGCGATCGGGGCCCCGGTCGGGTCGCTCTCGTAGAGCGAGTAGAAGAAGAAGCGCGCCGGGCCGTAGACCGCGGGCACGCCGGGGATCGTGGCGAGGTGCCGGTGCGGGCCGCGGTAGCAGGTGATGTTCACCGCCGCCGTGGTGAGGCCCGCCGCCTCGAGCGACTCGTACACGGTCTCGGCGCCGCGGCCCAGGTGGCGCGCGTTCAGGTCGACGATCGTGTCGCGCAGCGACCTGGCGAGCCCCGCGGCGCGGATCGCCCCGAACGACGAGCCGTACTCGATCAGCCGCCGCTCGGCGCGGTGCCACCAGACGAGGTGCGGGATCTCGTGCACGTCCGGGTGCGCGCCGGTCGCGATCGACGCGAGGCACACCGGCGTCAGCGAGGGGAAGGTCGAGGCCGCGCGGCGGTACTCGCCGTGGGCGGCGAGGTAGGCGAGGGCGGGCGTCTCGGCGGCTTCGAACGCGGACGGCGTCAGGCCGTCGATGACCACCACGACGACGGGCTTCGGGGGCATGCGGCAGTCAGTCGCGGGCGAGCGTGCGCAGGCCCGCGTGGCGGTCGGGCGCGCGACGGCGCAGGCGCAGACCGAGCGCCGGGACGGCGGCCGCCTCGAGGTACCCGAGCCCCGGGACGAACGCGAGCGCGGCGAGCACGACCGCCGCGCCGACGACGAGCAGCGCCGTGCCGGCGCGGGTGCCGCCGCGCCGCAGCGCGCCGGCCACGAGCGGCATCGCGCCGAGCGAGCCGCACGCGCCGCCGATCCCGCCGCCGATCGCCTGCGCGACGTGCTCGAGGCCGATGCCGACCGCGACGCCCCCGATCACGCCGAGCACGAGCGCGGCGAGCGCGTTGCGGAGCGCCGCGGCCGCGGCGACGCCGATCGCCGCGCCGATCCCGACGAGGATCCCGATCGTGTACCAGGCGCCCATCGGCTGGACGGTAGCGCTAGCTGTAGTTCCTGAGCACGTTGGTTCCATCCGGGCCGCCTTGGAGGCTGAGTGCTGACGAAGGCAACAGCCCCAAGGAGGCGACCCGGATGGATCTGCACGGTAACGCGGCTCTCAGCTGGAG